>Ga0207889_1000008_pt1 | contig 383575 bp, 363 predicted proteins | sample LinPmetageLP47_FD_184058 | JGI IMG/M metagenome (GOLD analysis project Ga0207889, IMG submission 184058) | Marine viral communities from the Pacific Ocean - LP-47 (SPAdes) | ecosystem: Environmental > Aquatic > Marine > Oceanic | place: Pacific Ocean | collected 2011-06-12 | reverse complement strand
CCGTACTCAAGACGAGGCAAGAGCAGACCTATTTGAATACATCGAGCGGTTCCATAATCCTAGGATGCGACGTAGAGTTGCTGCGCAGGATCAAAAGCTCTTAGCTGTTTTATAACCGTCCGTGGAAACGGGGTAGAACCCACCACATGGAAGTCGGCGATAATGGAGCTGGGTTTTGAATAGTAAATTTGGACTTCACTCTATCGGGCAGCGATTGGGTGGGATGGGTGAAAAACTGACTGCAATTTTTGAGCGGGTGGGAGAGAATTTTCCTGCTACGCGCATTCGGCGTTATAAAAAAAAGATAAAGGAGTACCGACGTTGGGAGAAAATCTATGCTGAAGAGCTTTCCTACCTTCGCAGTTATTGCGCTCGCCTGGAAAAATCAGTAGAACCTCCAGCGCATGATTTTTTGAATTCCGGACGTCGTTTCGAGGTCGCCCCAGCAATTTTCAATGAGGAGGTCGCGAGATATTCTTTTCATTATCAAAAGGTTTCCCGCACTCGTGACAAATGGAGCGGTTTGTCGGCGGAGCAGGCATTTTCTTTAGAGGTTGCCTGCCTTGAACGCTTGCGTTCGATTAAAGTAGGCAACAGTTTCCATCCTTTCCCGGAAATACTCCGCGGCTCACCTGAATCTTTGGAAATCGAAATGAGCCACTGTGGGCTTACGCTGCCAGAGCTCGCTTCTTCTGAGGTTGAGGTTCACGTGCCTGATTGGGAGCAGCAATTGAATAATATCGTTGCGCTGCTCGAGAAAGCCGGGGTGATGCACTTCGATATTCACCCTAATGGGCAGAATCTATGTGTGAACGAGCACGGCCAGTTGTCGCTGATAGATTTTGATATTGCTGTTCTTCGTGGGGTAGAGCCGTATAGCTTTCAGATACATGACAGATACGTTAAAGCGTTAGACCTCGCCGGCAGTTATCCAGCTTTTGCTTTGCGGAGCCTGCGTGAGGTGATCGATAGGAATCGCAAATTGCTCAATATACTCTGAGGTGGCTAAATGGACCGTGAAAGCTTATGTTTTAGGCTGTGCCAAGCGCTGCGTTAACCGCGTCTGAGACGAACGAATCTATAGTCCTCCGTACTCGTAGTGGCTCGTTATCAGCATCGCTCTCAGCTTTTACTGCCGTTCCTTCATGTTAGAAGGGTCGCTTTGTCAATAGATGTGGACCTTTGAATATTCGGGGGTTTCTACTGAACCACGTTCTGCCCTTACAATAGGGACAGTCACCTTAAGGCTGTTCAATGATGAGGGGAGCGTTAGATCAATGCGCATTGATATGAGCTTGGTCCACGCCAGCAATAAGAACATTCCCCCCCCTTAATCTCTTACCCATTTATTTTATCGTAGTAGGTATTTTTATGTCTGGTGGCAAAAGAATTTTGATCACCGGTGGTGCTGGCTTTATTGGCTCTGCCGTGATTCGGCATATCATCCAGAACACCGTCAGCTGCGTGGCCAATCTTGATGCACTTACTTACGCCGGGAATCTTGACTCCCTCGTGGGATTTAGTGAATCTCCGCGACATTTTTTTTATCATGTTGATATATGCGATAGCGCAGCTTTAGATTTTGCTATCGCAGATTTTGGGCCCGATGCCGTTATGCACTTGGCTGCGGAGTCTCATGTTGATCGTTCGATTGATGGTCCGGCTAGCTTTATTCAAACTAATATAGTGGGTACCTATACTTTGCTCGAGGCGTGTAGAGCTTACTGGGCTGCACTTCCCCCCGAGCGCAAGAGCGCTTTTCGCTTTCATCATATTTCTACCGATGAAGTCTATGGCGATTTGGACGGCTTCGATGATCTTTTTACAGAAGAAACGGCATATGCCCCCAGCTCTCCTTATTCGGCTTCAAAGGCGAGCTCTGACCATCTAGTCCGTGCATGGCAGCGTACTTATGGCTTTCCGATATTGGTGACGAACTGCTCAAATAATTATGGTCCGTTCCACTTCCCGGAAAAATTGATCCCCCACGTTATTCTTAACGCGCTGCATGGTAAGCCTATTCCGGTGTACGGCGATGGCTCGCAAATTCGCGACTGGCTCTATGTTGAGGATCATGCGCGCGCCCTTTGTCGTGTGCTGGACGCCGGCACGATAGGTGAAACCTATAACATTGGTGGTCATAACGAAAAGCGCAATCTTGAGGTGGTTGAGACTATTTGCTCGTTGCTGGAAGAGATGGCTCCGGATAAACCAGAAGGCGTGGTGCGTTACCGCGACCTCATTACTTTTGTGACCGATCGACCAGGGCACGACACTCGTTACGCGATTGACGCGTCCAAAATGCAGCATGAGTTAGGCTGGGCACCTGAAGAAACCTTCGAGAGCGGTATTCGTAAAACGGTTAGCTGGTATTTGAACAATCGAGGGTGGTGGAATCGGGTTTTGAACGGCGATTATAAGCTGGGTCGACTTGGCGAAAGTGCCTCAGTACAGGAAACAAAGGAGGGGAAGTCATGAAAGGTATCATTCTGGCCGGCGGATCTGGCAGCCGGCTACATCCGATAACGCGTGGCGTATCTAAACAGCTGTTGCCGATTTACGACAAACCGATGATTTATTACCCGCTTTCCGTACTGATGCTGGCCGGAATTCGCGAGGTGCTGATCATCTCTACGCCTGAGGATTTGCCTAGCTTTCGCAAGCTGTTGGGTTCGGGGGCGGAATTTGGTATTTCTCTTAGCTATGCCGAGCAACCTTCCCCGGACGGCCTTGCGCAAGCATTCTTGATTGGGGAAGAGTTTATCGGCGACAGTAACGTTTGCCTTATTTTGGGCGACAATATTTTTTATGGGTATGGCTTCAGTGCCATGCTGCGTGAAGCGACCGAAAGGAAGCGCGGTGCGACTGTCTTCGGCTACCACGTTAACGATCCTGAGCGGTTTGGCGTAGTGGACTTCGACAAAAGCGGCAAAGCATTATCCATTGAAGAGAAGCCTGCCAAGCCGAAATCTAATTACGCGGTTACCGGGCTGTATTTTTACGATAATCAGGTTGTAGACATCGCTCGCCAAGTTAAACCGTCCGCACGTGGTGAGCTGGAAATTACCGATATAAACAACGCTTATCTGCAACGCGGCGAGCTCAATGTCAGCTTACTTGGGCGCGGCTTTGCATGGCTGGATACCGGAACACATGACTCCCTGATGGAAGCGAGTCACTTTGTTCAGACAATTGAGGCACGGCAGGGCTTAAAAGTAGCCTGCCTCGAAGAAATAGCTTTCCGCCGTGGTTGGTTGGATGCTGAGACGTTGCGCACTCAGGCCGAAGCACTCAGTAAAACCGGTTACGGCCAGTATCTGCAGCGACTATTGCACCAGGAGGAGGGCAAGTGAAAGTAATTGAGACACCGCTTTCTGGCGTTCTCATTCTTGAGCCACGGGTGTTTGGCGACTCCCGAGGCTTTTTCATCGAGAGCTTTCAGGTTGATCGTTACCGCGATGCAGGTATTGATTTAGCTTTTGTTCAGGACAACCAGTCCCGCTCGACCAAAAGCGTGTTGCGTGGATTGCATTTCCAGCGCACTGCTCCGCAAGGCAAATTGGTGCGCGTTAGCCGCGGCGCCGTGTGGGATGTGGCGGTAGATATTGATCCGCAGTCGCCTACTTATGGTCAGCACGTCGGTGTAGAGCTCAACGATGAGAATCATCGTCAAATGTGGGTGCCGCCTGGTTATGCGCATGGCTTCTGCGTGTTGAGCGAAGTGGCCGACTTTGAATACAAGTGCACTGATTATTATCGGCCGGAGGATGAGGGCGCGGTGTTGTGGAATGACCCGGATCTGAATATACCTTGGCCTGTTGAGAACCCTCGGTTATCTGAGAAAGACTTGAACAATCCCACTTTGCGTCAGCTCGTTAAGGGCGATAATTAAATGCGGGTCTTAGTAACCGGCGCCGGTGGTCAGGTCGGTACTGAATTGCGCCAAAGGGTCCCTGCTTGGGTTGAGCTAACTGCGCTGGCCTCCGGCGAATTGGATATTTCTGATGCGTCCGCAGTAGAGCGCTGTGTCACTGATCTTCGGCCGCAGCTTTTAATTAACGCTGCGGCCTATACCGCTGTGGATCGCGCTGAGACGGAAGAGGCTAAAGCCTACGCAGTTAACGCGCTGGGAGCTGAAAATCTGGCACGTGGCGCTCAGGTTGCCGGCATACCTTTGTTTCATATTTCGACCGATTACGTGTTTAACGGTGAAAGCAGCGCCGCGTATGTGGAGCAGGCTACTACTGATCCGCAGACGGCATACGGGCGCAGCAAGCTTGCTGGCGAGCAATCGGTAGCTAACCTGTGCCGACAGCATATAATTTTACGCACTAGCTGGGTTTTTTCTGCCCATGGCGGTAATTTCGTGAAGACCATGCTGCGTCTGGCAGCAGAGCGAGACGAATTGCGCGTGGTAGCTGATCAGTATGGTGGGCCTACGTCGGCAGCCTCCATTGCGGCCTGTTTGTGGAAGATGGCCGATGAGTATCGTAGTGGGCAAGAAGGCTTTAATTGGGGCCTATTCCACTTTTCCGGTGCTCCGCAAATCAGCTGGCACGGCTTTGCTGATCACATTATTGCGGCGGCAGCACAGGGGGAACTGATCCAGCGTAGTCCGCAGGTTCAGCCAATCACCAGCGCAGAGTTTCCGACGCCCGCTCCTAGGCCTGCTTTTTCAGTACTGAGCTGCGAGAAGATTCGCGAGCAGCACGATATTGAGCAGCCAGATTGGCGTAGTGATGTGCTGGTGGTGCTGGCGGAGCTCGCAAAGGCCTGAGCCTGATGCTTGATAAGCGCAGGCCTTAGGGGAACAGCCGTTTTATATCGAATCCAATATGCGCCCAATCCTGTTCGTAGCGCAGCAGGTGCTGGTAATTGCGTGCGCGTAGCCTTTTTGACAAAGGTCGATTGAGGCATCGCATATCGGAGATGTCGATTAGTCCGAATTCGTTGTCTGGGGTGAGCACTATGTTGCCCAAATGCAGCGAGCGAAAGTACACACCCTTGTCGTGCAGGGACGTGACGAAAGTGGCTAGATTCATCAGCAGTTCAAAGCTCTCAATGCCCCTGCTGTCGTTCAATAACTGGCGTAGCGTGTTGCCAGCCAGAGGGCTGTAGTGAACAACTGAGCGGTAAGGATCCGGCAGGTGGTACAGAGCTATTATTTGCGGGCAGGGGATATTCCTCTGCTGCAGCAAGGAGGCGTTTTCAGCAAAGCGTTGTGCCGGGGTAAAAAACGCGTTCTTTGAAAGCCAGCTTTTGCGTCTAAAGAGCTTCAAAAAAGTGCCGTCGGCCAGTCGCAGTACCTTAACGCCATGCCCATCCTCTTCCAGCACGCTGGCACCCAGGCGCATTGCGTCGAATTGATCTCTGCTGAGTGGCTGCATGTGGCTTTCCTGATTAAAAACGCTAGTTTACCGCAGTTTGCTTCCAGTCGCTGAGTCGTCATCGAGCTGTGTTAAACTCAACGCTTGACCCTTCACTCGTGACTATATTCATGTCGAACGATCAGAAAGAATCTTTCATGCAATCCAGCCTGCGTATCTACGCGCGACTGCTGGGCTATGTAAAACCTTATTGGCTGCCTTTCGCCATCAGTATCTTCGGCTTCGTTATTTTTGCCTCGAGTCAGCCTGCGATGGCTTGGGTGCTGAAGTACTTCGTTGATGGTTTGAACAGTGGCGAGAACGCGCAATTTTTTGGCGTACCCATGATATGGGGATTTCCGCTATTTATTGTTGGCGTGGCAACGTACCAAGGCATTGGCTCCTTTCTAGGTAACTATTACATAGCCAAAGTATCACTGGGGGTGGTGCACGACTTACGCACGGCGCTGTTCAATAATTTTCTGACGTTGCCTAACCGCTATTTCGATAACCATAGCTCCGGGCACCTGGTCTCGCGGGTCACATTCAATGTAACTATGGTCACGGGCGCCGCTACCGATGCCATCAAGGTGATTTTTCGCGAAGGTATGTCGGTGATTTTCCTGTTTGGTTACCTGCTATGGATGAACTGGAAACTGACTTTGGTGCTGATCGCCATTCTGCCGATCATCGCGGTCATGGTGAACAGTACGAGCAAGAAGTTTCGCAGCCAGAGCAGGAAGATTCAGACGGCCATGGGTGACGTTACACACGTTACATCCGAGACGATCCAGGGATATCGGGTGGTACGTAGCTTTGGTGGTGAGAAATATGAAACCGAGCGTTTCAACAAGGCGAGTGAAAATAATCGCCAACGCGGGCTGCAAATGACGCGTACAGGTGCTGTTTATACGCCTACTTTGCAACTGGTCACCTATTCCGCAATGGCGGTGGTGATGTTTTTGGTGTTGTTCTTGCGCGGCGATGCCTCCGTGGGCGATTTGGTTTCCTACATCACGGCGGCAGGTTTGTTGCCGAAGCCGATTCGGCAATTGTCCGAAGTCAGTGCGAACATTCAGAAGGGCATTGCGGCAGCCGAGAGCATTTTTGAGCAGCTGGATGAAGATCCTGAACTGGATGAGGGCGAATTTGAGAGTGAGCGAGTAAGTGGGCAGCTTGATATTTCTGGTCTGAGCTTCACTTACCCAGATACTGACAAGAAGGTACTGGACGATATCTCGTTTTCCATCGCACCAGGTCAGATGGTCGCTCTAGTGGGGCGCTCCGGCAGTGGTAAATCCACCTTGGCGAACTTGATCCCGCGTTTTTACCAGCACGACCAGGGTCAGGTATTGCTCGATGGCGTGCCAATTCAAGATTATCGCCTACCTAATTTACGGCACCACATCGCGTTGGTAAGCCAGCATGTGACGCTGTTCAACGACACTATCACCAGCAACATCGCTTATGGAGATTTGGCTGGCGCCCCTCAGGAAGAGGTTGAAGCGGCTGCCGAAGCAGCATACGCCAAAGAGTTTATTGATCAGTTGCCGCAAGGCTTCAATACACTGGTTGGCGAAAATGGGGTGCTTTTGTCGGGTGGTCAGCGCCAGCGTTTGGCGATTGCCCGCGCGTTGCTTAAAGATGCTCCGGTACTGATTCTCGACGAAGCTACGTCGGCGTTGGATACCGAATCAGAACGCCACATTCAAGCTGCGCTGGACCGGGTAATGGAAGGCCGTACTACGTTGGTGATTGCCCATCGACTGTCTACTATTGAGAAAGCCGATATCATTTTGGTGATGGACCAAGGGAAGATTGTCGAACGTGGTTCGCATGCCGACTTGTTGGCGCAGAACGGCTATTACGCACGCTTGCACAGCATGCAATTTGAAGACGAACAACCCAACGAATGAGCAACGCTCCGGCGCCTGATGCCGGACCCAGATACAGGTATCAGACACGATGAAATTGACCATGCCCCGCTTCGACTCTGCCCCGGTATTGGTGGTTGGGGATGTGATGCTGGATCGCTATTGGCATGGGCCTACCCATCGGATCTCGCCCGAAGCGCCGGTGCCGGTAGTCAAAGTCGAGCAGATAGAGGATCGCCCCGGCGGCGCCGGTAACGTCGCTCTGAATATCTCTGCTCTTGGCGCTCCGGCTTGGCTGGTCGGTGTAACCGGGCAAGACGAGGCTGCCGAGAGCTTGCAGCAGCGTTTGAATGCCGCTGGTGTTTACTGCGACTTTCAGCAGTGCAAGGATGAGCCGACTATCACCAAGCTGCGTGTCATGAGCCGCCATCAGCAATTGATTCGCCTGGATTTTGAAGAGCGTTTCAACACCGATGCTGACGCGCTGCTGGCCTCAGTTGCCGGCTTGCTGGATAAGGTCAAAGTCTTGGTATTGTCGGACTACGGCAAAGGTGCATTGGTTAATCATCAGGCTTTGATCAAGCTCGCCCGCGAGCACGGCGTTCCTGTGCTGGCAGATCCTAAGGGCAGCGATTTCTCCATCTACCGCGGCGCTAGCCTGATCACCCCAAACCTGTCGGAATTTGAAGCAGTGGTAGGACGTTGCAGTAGCGAGCAGGAGCTGGTCGAAAAAGGCATGGCGTTGGTCGCTGAACTGCAGCTTGATGCTCTGCTGGTGACTCGCAGTGAGCAAGGCATGACGCTCTTGCGTACGGGTGAGCCTGCGCTGCATCTTCCTGCGCGCGCGTTGGAAGTCTTCGACGTAACGGGTGCGGGCGATACGGTGATCTCTACCTTGGCTGCCGCTTTGGCTGCCGGCGAAACGCTACCCAATGCAGTAGCGCTATCGAATATTGCCGCTGGTATCGTGATTGGCAAGTTGGGCACCGCCGCTATCAGTGGGCCCGAGCTACGTCGTGCGGTGCAGCGCGAGCAGGGTAGTGAGCGTGGTGTGGTCGGTGTCGAACAGTTGCTGCAGGCGCTGGATGATGCCCGTGCCGTGGGAGAGCGTGTTGTGTTTACCAACGGTTGCTTCGACATCATCCATGCTGGCCATGTAGGCTATCTGGAAGAGGCGCGAAACCAGGGTGACCGCCTTATTGTGGCCATTAACGATGACGCTTCGGTAACACGACTGAAGGGCCCGGGGCGGCCGATCAACAGCGTCGAACGACGCATGACAGTGCTGGCGGGTCTGGGCGCGGTGGACTGGGTCATTAGTTATGGTGAAGATACCCCGGAGCGATTGCTGGAGCAGGTTAAACCTGATGTGCTGGTAAAAGGCGGCGATTACAGCGTAGAGCAAGTGGTAGGCGCGCCTATTGTTCAAGCCTATGGGGGCGAAGTGAAAGTGCTCAACTTCGTTGAGAGCTGCTCAACTACCGCTATTGTGGAAAAAATCCGCGAGCGTGGCGATCAAGGCTGATCGTCACTCAATGTACTAACGCTCGCCAAGGCCTTCCTGCCAGCTGCAATGCGGGGCTTCTACCACCCATCCGCGTTGTTCAGCGAAGGCCTCGCTCAACGTCATGTCACGGCTGTCCTGCTCTATCAATTCACCTTTTTGCAAAGTGAATAAATGACCGGTTGCTGCGCCGTTTACACGTTCGGCCAGGAATAGTTCAGGGCGCTGATAGTCCATTTGTGCGACCAGCTCACCGCTCTCTTCATCAAGAAACTCATCGGTATGCAACAGCGACAGTCGTTGCGCCGACTCGGGCAGCTCCAACTGCATCTGATAGACCAATTGCAGCGAGTTGCTGGGTAGGTGAACGTAAGCGCGCGGGCGTTCGAGCAGGTTCAGCTCGCGACAAATTACCGGTCGGCTGGCGCCGCTACGCGAGGTCAGCCGGAATACCTTTTCCTCGTCCAAAGCCAAGCTTCCAGCATAGGGCGTTGGCAGCCACGTATTCTGATACTGGCCTTGCAGCCACCCCGATTCGGTTTCGATTAACAGTTCTTCGGCTATTTCGGTCATGGCGGTCAGTAGCGGCACGCGTAACTCATGGGCTGGCACGTAGCCTGACAACAGCTTTAGCACGTTGTCACCATGGTCGGGTCGATCCTGTCTTACCAGTAGCTGAAACTCGCTTCCTTGCCATTTCAGTTGTAGATCAACTGACACCCCCAGGTTGGCAACCGTTAGTTCGAAATGTTCGGGGTTATCTATTTTGATTGCTTGTCGCCGTTGCTGCATCTCGGCAAAGCTCAGGGGGTTACCGGTTGGGGTATAGCGCAGCACTTCGTTACTAGCCTGCACCTGAATGGCCTGGGTTTTGAACACGATGGGACTCTTGCGTGCGACGATCAAGGTCATGCGTTACTCCTGTGAGGCGAGTACCGCAGTGGCGGCCTGCACATTTTGCGCGAGGTGGCGCGGGGTGATGGTGCCTATAATCGCGCAGGTGACGGCGGGATGCTGGAGTACTAGCTCCAACCCTTTGCGTACGGGGTCTTCACCGGCTAAGCAGAGATGACCGCTGGCCAATGCTTTTTTTATCAGAATGCCCTTGTTGTGTGACAGGGCAAAGTCGAGCACCGGGCGTTCGGTTTGTTCATTCAGATTGTAGGTGACCATGGCGCAATCACCTTGCTCAAGCGCTTTAATGCCGCCCTCTATGGTTTTTCCCGAAAAGCCGAAGGCGCGGATCAGGCCTTGCTGCTTGAGTTGCTGCAGTGCGGGGTAAACTTCGTCATCCAACACTTGCAGATCATTGCCATCAGAGTGCACCAGCACCAGATCCAGGTAATCAGTATGTAGGCGCTGTAGTGAACGCTCGATTGATCGGCGCGTATGTGCAGCGCTGAAATCGAAGCTTGAGACGCCCGCGTTAAACTCCTCACCCACCTTGGTGCAAATCAACCAGTCCTGGCGTTGCCTTGCTAGTAGAGGCCCTAGACGTTGTTCGCTAACGCCGTAAGCGGGTGCGGTATCTAGCAGGTTTATGCCTAGATCATGTGCTTGGGCCAATAACTCGCGTATTTGCTGATCGGACGGCAGATCAAATTGGCTGGGATATTTTACACCCTGATTGCGGCCGAACTTGACGGTGCCCAAACCCAGCGCCGAAAGGCTCAACCCGGTGTCGCCCAGCGTGCGGTAGTAAGGACGCAGACTCATGGAAAGCAGATGTCCCATACTGGAGCCGAGACTTTGGGCTTGGTTAAAGTGTCAGTAATGGGCGTTGGTGCGTGTGGTACTACTTGCTGACTCTGCAGCTGTTCTATTACTTGATCTGCCAAATTGGGCGCTAAAGCAAGCTTGGTGGGCCAGGTGACCAAGGCGTTGGCCACGGGCTGCACGAAGGCGGTATCCGGGCGCACTAAACCGCTTTGCGCTGGTTCCGCTCGATTGACTGGCAACGTTGTCCAGCGGGTGCCTTCGAGTGATATCCAGGGTAATAGCTCCTGCAACTCGCGCTTGGCCTTGGCGATCAGTTCATCCGGCGCTTGACCGGCACCCTGTTCTGCCAGATCGCCGCCTAAATACCAGCACCACTGGCCGTCGGCACAGGGGTGGGTAGTAACGGTCATACGCGGTTTGGGGCTGCTGCCCAGGCAATGGGCAAACAGCGGGGGCAGTGCCGCACCCTTGACCAGTACCATCTGCAAAGGACGACGCTGCATCGCAGGTTTGTCTTGTTGCCAGTCACTCAGCAGGCTTTCGGTGCCTTCGCCGGCACTGAGAATGTAGCGCTGCGCCTTGATCTGATGGTGTTGCAAACGCACTGCTTCAATACCACCATCAGCGGCCCTTTGCAGGTGCGGGGAGCTATCTGCGATCAAACTATTTCCGGCGAGTTCGGCTAAGCGTTGAATCGCAGTGGGAACGTCGATGACCAGTTCGGCCAGTTGATAGACTTTGCCTTTGAATGCTCGGTCAGCAAACACCGTGGGTAGCTGTTTACCCTTGATCTGCTCGACTCGGCCCCTTAGCGCCTTACTGGCAAAAAAGCCGGCGAGGTTGCTGATCAGGCTACCGGGCGACCACAGGTAATGATGCTCGGACAACACCCGCACCCCCTGCAGATCCAGTTCGCCAGTGCCATCCAGGCAGGCGCGCCAGCGATCCGGCATGTCGGCAATCGCTTCGGCTGCGCTGCTCAGCTTGCCATTCAATGCGTACTTGGTTCCGCCATGAATGATGCCTTGGGATTTGACGCTTTGGCCGCCTCCCAGTGCGCCTCGTTCGACGAGCAGCGTGCTATAACCGAGTTGGCGCAAACGGGCATTTAGCCAGAGTCCGGCGATGCCGCCGCCGAGGATGCAGATGTCTGTTTCAAGGGTTGTGCTCATGGGCTCCCAGTGCTTTAGTCAAAAGGCTTGCGGGTATAAAAGATACCTGACAATGATTGTCCGACAGGCTTCGCCTGTACCCGGCAAAGCCCTAGTATAGACATTGCCGGGCCCGCTGGTCACATCTGCTACTCTATGCCGCGCTTGATCACAGGAAGAAGCCATGACTCGTACCCTTTATAGCATCGTATTTACCCTTTGCATGCCGCTAGTGCTGCTGCGTTTGCTGTATCGAGCAAGGCGCGCACCGGCATACGCCAAGCGTTGGTCTGAGCGCTTTGCGCTGGGTGGCGATGTACGTCAGGGCGGCATTTGGGTGCATGCGGTTTCGGTAGGCGAAAGCATAGCTGCTGCCCCCATGGTGCGTGAGTTGATGCAACGTCACCCCGAGTTGCCGATCACTATTACCTGTATGACGCCAACCGGTTCGGAACAGATCCGCAAACTTTTTGCTGAGCAAGTGGGTCATGTCTATTTGCCCTACGATCTGCCTTGGTTGCAGCGGCGTCTGCTGCGCAAAATGAAACCGCAGATAGGCATCATCATGGAGACTGAGCTCTGGCCTAACCTGGTCGCCGAGTGTGAGCGTGCCGAGGTACCGTTAATACTGGCGAACGCCCGTTTGTCTGAGCGTTCGGCCAATGGGTATAAGCGCGTCAGCTGGCTTGTGCGACCGATGTTCGCTGCATTGGACTGGGTGGCGGTGCAGAGTCAGGCTGAGGCGCTGCGCTTTGCTCCCCTAGGTGTGAATAAGTCCGCAATGACGGTGACCGGCAGCATTAAATTCGATTTTCGACCGCCTGCAGCATTGTTGGCTCAGGCGAAATCCCTACGTGACGGCTGGGGTGAGCGCCCTGTATGGATTGCAGCCAGCACACACGCGGGCGAAGACGAGCAGGTACTGCGTGCGCATCAGACTCTCTTGCAGCAGCAGCCCGATGCGTTGCTGATTCTGGTGCCGCGTCATCCCGAGCGTTTTGACAGCGTTGCCCGGCTGGTATCGGATGCAGGCTTGTTGCAGGTACGGCGTAGCCAAGGTGGTGTGCCGGCAGCTGCTGATCAGGTGTTGCTAGGCGACACTATGGGCGAGTTGGTGATGCTTTATGCATGCGCTGATGTGGCTTTTGTCGGCGGATCCCTAGTGCCCAATGGTGGGCATAATTATCTGGAACCTGCGGCGCTTGGTTTGCCGGTGTTGTCAGGTCCGCATAGGTTTAACTTCACCGAGATTAGCGATCTGCTGCAGGGCGCTGGCGCGCTGCAATTAGTTGGCGATGCTCAAAGCCTGGCAGAGGCTGTGGAGGCTTTGTTGCAAGACCCACGTTTGCGGCAGCAGGCGGGAGAGTCTGGCCGGGCAGTGGTAGAGGCGAATCAGGGAGCGCTTGAACTGTTATTGCAGGGGATTGAGCAGCGGCTCTGAAGTAACATGCGTGACGAATGAAAAACAAAACGGCGCCCAAGGGCGCCGTTTTGTGTTGTATTGCCGCTGAGACATGTTACTTAGAAGGTTGAGCGCGATGACTCTTCGTTAGCGGGTCTGGCCGGGGTTTGACGGCCCATAGACATACGTTCCATCTCTTCTTCGGTTGGCTCGGGGATGAAGTCGCGATCTGGGTCGTAGTCAGGAATCAGCCACTTTGATAGTTCTTCCAAATCCTGAGGGCTGAGTGTGCCAGCGGACTGCTTTAGACTCAGGTTGTCGATGATGTAGTTGTAACGTGCGGTGTTGTAGTCACGTACGGTACGGAACAAGTTGCGCTGGGATTCCAACACGTCCACTACGTTGCGGGTTCCGACTTCGTAACCGGTTTGGGTCGCGTCCAATGCCGCTTTCGCAGAAACGATAGCCTTTCGCCGTGCATCAATTTCGTCGACGCTGGAGGTGACGGTGCGATAGAGGTTGCGAGTACTTTCCACTACCCGGCGCTTCTGTGCTTCGCTTAACTGCTCAGCCTGAGTCAGACGATAGGTAGACTCGCGCACTTGCGAGGTAGTCAAACCACCCGTAAACAAAGGCATGCTTAACTCTACGCCAAAGCTGGTCAGCTCGGTGTCGTATGCCGTTTGTCCGGCGCGCGCGACCTCGGCCCCGCCATTGGTATCGTTGTAGCGTACAAAGGCATCCACTACGGGCGCGTAGCCTGCTTTGCTGCTACGCAGGCCGTCCTGAGCGCTATTGATGGCGTAACGGGAGGCAAGCAGGTTGAGGTTCTGTGCAGAGGCGGTTTCAACCCATTTTTGCAGATTAGCTGGTGACGGCGGCAGGACGGGCAGCTCATGGCTGATGCCGTAAAGGCTTTCGTAATCCTGATTGGTCAGGCGTGTCAGCGCTTGATAGCTGACATCCAGATTGGTTTTTGCAGTCAGGCGAGTGGCGCGTGCGCTGTCGTACCCCGCTTGAGCCTCAAGCACATCGGTGCGTGCCGAAAGACCCACGTCAAAGCGCTCCTGCGCCTGCTCCTGCTGCCGCTCGAAGGCGTCTTCTTCAGCTTTTGCAGTAGCTAAATTGTCAGAGGCGCGTAGCACGTTGAAGTAGGCTTGTGAGACTTCCAGAATCAGATTCTGCTGAGTTGCTGAGAATTCGAGTTCGGCTTGTTGGCTGAGTGATTTGGCAGACTGGTAATCGAACCAACGGTTAGCGCGAAACAGTGGCTGCGTCAGGCTCGCCTGGTAGTAGTGAGTGCTGTACTCGTCACCCCCTACACCGTTTATCTCAAGGTCTTCACGTGCAGCGCCGGCGCCAATGCCAATGTTGGGTAACAGCTGCGAACGTGCCTGTGGCAGTGCTTCTTGACGGGCGCGGGCATCCGCCTGAGCCGCTGCCAAATCAGCGTTATTCAGCAGAGCTTCTTGGTAAATAGTCATGAGGTCAGTATTGGCGGCAACATGTCCGGAAACGCCGGCAAGCAATAAAGCAGCAAACAGGGGGCGCAGCATGCATGAATCCTTCGCATGGTTGGAATTGTCAACCAAGGCTAAAGAGCTGCTGTCTCGCGGTCAAGCAATGCATTGGGCGCTTGGCGGAACAAAGTGTTTTTGCTGCACGACTTGGCTAGATCGGCGTTTTTGCCAGCTGGTTTCGCGGCTTCTTCAGACGTATTAAAAATAGCGCAAGGCACGGCTTGAAGCCGGGCAGGCAACCTCCTAGACTGTGCCCAACATCTTGACGGGGTGCTGCCGCAATTGTGGTGGCTGAGATAATACCCGTTGAACCTGAACCGGTTAGTACCGGCGTAGGAATCGAGATATGTGTCTGCTGGCCTGCCGTGTATACGGACGGGCTCGCACGCCTTTTCGGTTCCCTGCATATTTCAACGCAGTGGAGCACAACAATGAACAACAGATTACCTGATACCGCCATCGCCATTTCCGGGGCTGACGGTGCGGCTACCCAGCCTTTTCCCAACTCGCGCAAGATTTATGTTCAGGGGTCACGCTCTGACATTCGCGTACCCATGCGTGAAATCAGCCTGGCCGATACCCAGACCGATAAAGGCAATGAGCCCAACGCACCTGTGTTGGTATATGACACGTCCGGCCCCTATACCGACCCAGACGTACAAATCGACCTGCGCTCCGGGTTGTCGGATGTGCGTGGCGCTTGGATCGACGCGCGCAGCGACACTGAAGTGCTGCCTAACCTAAGCTCCGCTTTTGGCAGCGAACGTTTGGCTGATGCGTCGCTTGATCACATGCGCTTTGCCCACGTGCGTACACCACGTCGCGCGCTAGAGGGCCGTAACGTCAGCCAGATGCACTATGCACGTAGGGGCATCATCACCGCTGAGATGGAATATATTGCCATCCGCGAGAACATGAAGCTGGAGCAGGCAAGGGCCGCTGGATTGTTGACGGATCAGCATGCGGGCCAGAGTTTTGGCGCCGCCGTACCCAAAGAAATTACCCCAGAGTTTGTACGCGACGAAGTGGCACGTGGTCGCGCGATCATCCCAGCCAATATCAATCATACCGAGTTGGAGCCGATGATCATCGGCCGTAACTTCCTAGTTAAAATCAACGGCAACATTGGTAACTCGGCGCTTGGTTCTTCTATTGAAGAAGAAGTAGAAAAGATGACCTGGGGTATCCGCTGGGGTTCGGACACTGTGATGGATTTGTCTACGGGCAAAAATATCCATGAAACCCGTGAATGGATAATCCGCAACTCGCCAGTACCTATCGGCACTGTGCCCATCTACCAGGCACTGGAGAAGGTCAATGGTGTTGCCGAAGACCTAACCTGGGAAATCTTCCGTGACACGCTGATAGAGCAGGCAGAGCAGGGCGTGGACTACTTCACCATTCACGCCGGCGTGCTGCTGCGATACGTCCCGATGACCGCTAAACGGGTCACCGGGATTGTTTCGCGCGGTGGCTCGATCATGGCCAAGTGGTGTCTGGCGCACCATCAGGAAAACTTTCTGTACACCCACTTTGAAGACATCTGCGAGATCATGAAGGCTTATGACGTCTCCTTCTCGTTAGGCGATGGCCTGCGCCCCGGTTCTATCGCTGATGCCAACGATGAAGCGCAGTTTGGTGAGCTGGAAACCCTGGGTGAACTGACCAAGATTGCCTGGAAGCACGATGTGCAGTGCATGATTGAAGGTCCGGGTCACGTACCCATGCAGTTAATCAAAGAGAATATGGATAAGCAGCTGGAGTGCTGTGATGAGGCGCCTTTCTATACTCTGGGGCCGCTGACCACTGATATTGCTCCGGGTTACGACCACATTACCTCTGGCATCGGCGCCGCGATGATCGGCTGGTTCGGCTGCGCCATGCTCTGCTATGTCACGCCTAAAGAGCACCTGGGGCTACCAAACCGTGATGACGTGAAAACCGGGATCATTACCTATAAAATCGCTGCGCACGCGGCGGATTTGGCTAAGGGACACCCAGGCGCGCAGATACGCGACAACGCGTTGAGCAAGGCGCGTTTTGAGTTTCGTTGGGAAGACCAGTTCAATCTTGGGCTGGACCCGGACACTGCGCGCGCTTTCCATGACGAGACGCTGCCGAAAGACTCGGCCAAAGTCGCCCACTTCTGTTCCATGTGTGGCCCCAAATTTTGCTCGATGAAAATCTCGCAGGAAGTACGTGATTACGCCGCTGCGCAGCGCATCGAAACGGTGGATTTGGCGGTCGAGGAGGGGATGCAGGCTAAATCTCAGGAGTTTCGCTCCCAGGGTTCGCAGTTGTACCAGAAAGTCTGAATCTTTCGGCAGCCAGCTTGGTGCTGGTCGCCGAAAGCTTGCCGTTACCCCCGCAGATATGCGAGCTTAGAGGCTTGGTCGCAGGTTTGGGCAGCCTTGCCCAGGCCTTCTGCGACAGGATTTCTATGCATGTTGTGGTGTTGCCATAGCCTCACCACAACCCTTGGGGGCAACGTGACCGACTTTACCCGTGCCGATGTCGAAGTGCTGGATCGACAAACCGGCTTCAAGGGCTTTTATCGACTGGATGTGCTGACTCTACGCCACCGTTTGTTTAATGGTGGCTGGGGCCCGGCGCTACGTCGTGAGCTATTTGTGCGTCACGATGCGGTTTGTGTTCTGCCCTATGACCCTTGGCTTGATCAGGTAGTGCTGATCGAGCAGGTTCGTATAGGGGCCATCGACAAGAGTGAGCGGCCTTGGATGCTGGAGTTGGTTGCTGGCCTAATCGACAAGGATGAGTCACCTGAAGCAGTCGCTCATCGCGAAGCGGAGGAAGAAGCTGGCCTCAAATTACTCGATCTCACTCCCATTACTCGTTATTTTCCTTCTCCCGGCGGCAGCGATGAACGGGTCTATCTGTATTTGGCACTGGTAGACAGTCGCGGTGCAGGAGGCATCCATGGCTTGGAAGAGGAGGGCGAAGACATCCGTGTTAGCTGCTGGTCGCGTGCCGACGCCATGGGCGCGCTGAGCAGCGGGCGGATTGACAACGCAGCCACCATCATTGCCCTGCAGTGGCTAGAGATGAATGTTCAGCATTTGCGTGATAACGCGGGTCCGCAGCCATGAAAGTGATGCGTAAGCCCCGTTATCATGTGGATTTGATCGGCCTCCAGACCCTATGCGAGACCAATTATTGGCGCCTATTGAAACTCATGCCTGCAATGGCCGAACAGGATGAGCGACGTATTACTCTGGATGCCGGCGATGATAGCCAGCAGGCCCTGCAGATGCGGGTGCTGGAGCGGTGCCCTTACACGTCTACCCTCATGCTTACCCATGAGCGACAGCATGAGTGGGTAACGCCTCCAAGCATGGAGGTTCGCCTGTATCATGATGCGGGTATGGCTGAAGTAGTAGCGGCCTACAATAGCCGCCGTTTTCGCGGCGTCTATCCCTACCCGAACGAGCAAATGCTGCAGCCAGATGAAAAATATCAGCTTAACCAGTTTCTTGGGGAGTGGCTTGGTTACTGCCAGCGCCATGGACAAAGTGCGCAGCCGTTCTCTTTTGTGCAGTGAAAACGGGCGCAGGAGCTGTGATCTAGTCGCTGGAATCTGCGAGCGGCAGGGTTCATGATTGGCGCCGGAAAGGAAATCAGCAATGGAGTCCCCATGTCGTTAGCCGAATCGGCAGGAACCGATTACGTCTGCATACTGCAGCTGACTGACAGTCATTTGTTCGCGGGTGATAGCGGCGATTTGTTAGGGCTGGATACGCTAGACAGCCTTAACTCGGTAATTGATCTGGTGCTAGGCGAAATATCCCGTATGGATTTGGTTCTGGCCACCGGTGATATCACTCAGGATGGCAGCGAAGACGCCTATCGCAGGTTCATCGCCGCCAGCTTGCGCTTACCTGCACCCTGCCACTGGATTCCGGGTAATCACGATAATGCCGTTCTGATGCGGCAGCTGGGCGCGGCCTCAGGTTTGAGCAGGGATTGGGTGGATATTGGTAACTGGCGTATCGTGTTACTGGATTCCAGTGTGTCTGGCTCGGTGGCTGGGCGTTTGGCGGATAACCAGTTGCAACGCCTGGATGATGCCTTGGCTACCGCTGGGGAACGCCACATTTTGGTTTGCCTGCACCACCATCCGGTAGATATAGGCTGTGATTGGATGCAACCCATCGGATTGCAGAACGCCGATGCGCTATTTAGTCGGTTTACCGAACAGACTGCCGTTAAGGCAGTGCTTTGGGGGCACGTGCATCAAGAGTTTGATGGTAAGCGCGAGGGTGTTCGATTGCTGGCGAGCCCTTCGACCTGCGTGCAGTTCGCAGCCGACAGTGAAGATTTTGCTACTGATACGCTAGCACCGGGTTATCGTTGGCTGCGTTTGTACGACGACGGCCGGATCGAAACCGAGGTTTCGCGGCTGCCCCCCGGCAGTTACCTGCCAGAGCCTGGCGCGTCGGGTTATTAAAACCGCTATAGCTTGCGCCAGTGCTGTGCTCTAACGCTCATTCAGATTCTATTCTCCGTTTGGCTTTCTCGGCTTGCAGATAGGCGGGTGCGGCCATTGGCAGTGGTAGCGCCGGGCGGATACTATGTGTGGCAGATTAGGTGTCGCAGATTATCTTTTGCGCACGGCATTCATCGCGGCGGGAGCACTCCTGCCCGCTACGTGAATAATAAGGAATATCGCTCAGACCATGTCCCAATCGACCTACAACGCTGATGCGCTGGAAGTACTCAGCGGCCTGGATCCGGTACGTCGTCGTCCCGGTATGTACACCGACACCACCCGCCCGAACCACCTGGCCCAGGAAGTCATTGATAACAGTGTCGATGAAGCTTTGGCCGGGCACGCGCGCACCATCACAGTGGTACTTCATCCTGACAATGCGCTCGAGGTTAGCGACGATGGCCGGGGTATGCCGGTGGACATTCACCCAGAAGAGGGTGTTTCAGGTGTGGAGTTGATCCTCACCCGGTTGCACGCGGGCGGTAAGTTCTCAAATAAGAACTATCAGTTCTCAGGTGGTTTGCACGGGGTGGGTATTTCTGTGGTCAACGCGCTCTCGTTGCGGGTTGATGTGCGGGTCAAGCGCGATGGCCAGGAATACTCCATGGGCTTTGAGAGTGGCGAGAAAGTGCGCGAGCTGGAGGTAATTGGCACCGTCGGCAAGCGTAACACCGGCACTACCGTGATGTTCTGGCCCGATCCCAGCTATTTCGATTCGCCCAAATTCAGCATTACCCGACTTAAGCATCTACTTAAAGCTAAAGCGGTGTTGTGTCCGGGTTTAAAGGTCGAGTTTGATGATCGCCAAGGTGGTGAACGCCACAGCTGGTATTACGAAGATGGCTTGCGTGACTATCTGGTGGATGCGTGCGCCGAATGGCCGAAACTGCCGGATGAACCTTTCACCGGTAGTCTGTCATCTAGCAAGGAGACGATCGATTGGGCGGTTTTCTGGCTACCTGACGGTGGCGAGTTGGTGCAGGAAAGTTACGTTAATTTGATCCCGACCGCTCAAGGTGGCACGCATGTTAACGGTCTGCGGGCTGGCTTGCTTGAGGCTATCCGCGAGTTTTGCGAATTCCGTAACCTGCTGCCCCGTGGCGTTAAGCTTGCGCCGGAGGATATATGGGAGCGTGTGAGCTATGTGCTCTCGCTGAAAATGGCCGAGGCGCAGTTCTCAGGTCAGACCAAGGAGCGGCTGTCATCGCGCGAATCTGCCGCTTTTGTTTCGGGTGTGGTTAAAGATGCCTTCAGCCTATGGTTGAACCAGCATGCCGACATAGGGCTGCAGCTGGCTGAGCTGGCGATCAACCACGCCGGCCGCCGCCTCAAGGCTGGCAAAAAAATTGAACGCAAGCGCATTACTCAGGGCCCGGCCTTACCAGGCAAGTTAGCTGACTGTGCTGGCCAGGATACGCGGCGCTCGGAGCTGTTTCTGGTGGAAGGTGATTCTGCCGGCGGCAGTGCCAAGCAAGCGCGCGACAAAGAGTTTCAGGCGATCATGCCGCTGCGGGGTAAGATTTTGAATACCTGGGAGGTCGATTCGAGTGAAGTGCTCGGTTCTCAGGAAGTGCACGATATTGCCGTCGCCATCGGCGTTGATCCAGGGGTAGGGAGCCTGGAGCAGCTGCGTTACGGCAAGATATGTATTCTCGCCGACGCCGACTCAGACGGCCTGCATATCGCGACCTTGCTCTGCGCGCTGTTTGTTCGTCACTTCCGTCCGTTGGTAGAAGCGGGCCACGTGTTTGTTGCCATGCCGCCGCTCTACCGAGTGGATGTGGGTAAGGATATTTACTACGCACTGGATGACGCCGAGAAACAAGGCATCCTTGATCGCATTGAAGCTGAGGGCAAGCGTGGCAAGATTCAGGTCACCCGCTTTAAAGGTCTTGGTGAAATGAACCCCTTGCAACTACGTGAAACTACTATGGCGCCGGATACCCGTCGCCTGGTGCAGCTGACCGTGGATGATACTCAAGATACTGAGCAATTGATGGATATGCTGTTGGCGAAAAAGCGTTCCGGCGATCGTAAAATATGGCTGGAGAGCAAAGGTAATCTGGCCGAGGTATTGCTTTGAGCCCAATTTTAAAAGGGCTGTTGCTGGCCTTTTGCTTGTTCGCTGCACTTCCTGTTACTGCCTTTGAACGCGCGCCAGAGTTGAGACTGCAGCAGGCCCTGCCAGTCGACGGCATGGAGCGTGGCAATCTATCGGCACTCCAATACTGTGGCGAGCAGTTGTTGTCATTATCGGACCGTGAAGATCAAACGTTGTTTGTACTGAAGAGCACAGACGCGGGCTGGCAGGCCGCCAACGAACAATTCGAACTGCCAGACTCATCACCTAGCATGCTGCCCGTGCAGTTGTTGGCCGGTGCCTGGTTACGTGGCCTGAGCGGGCGGGCGCTGGACTTTGAAGGGCTCGCTTGTGATGCGCAGGGCAATCGCTATTTGGTCAGCGAGAGCGAATTGGGCGTGCTTAAGTTACCACCTGCCGCAGACGCGCCGGTCAAGGGCGAGTGGCTGGACCTGGATCCGGCGGTCTACAGCGAAGGCGAAAGCCAGGGGCTGTGGCAGCAGGTTAACGCGCTGGCTGAAGGGGTAGCGATTAACGCTGAGGCCGACACGTTATGGCTGGCAGCTGAGCGGCAAGGCCGTGGCCTGTTAAAGCTGCAGCTCCAAGGTGATCAATGGCGCTGCCCGCTGGCAGGTTGTGTATTGCTGGCTGAACGTCGGTTTCTGCCGACTGACACTTTTGCGCCAGGCGTTCTGAACAAAGAGGTGCTGCCAGCGGATTTCTCTGATCTGGTGTTATGGCAGGGAAAACTCTGGTCATTGGAACGTAATGCGCACCAGGTATGCCGTCGTAGTTCATTATCCGGCAAGCGCGAGCGTTGCTGGTCATTCGCCCAAACGGTCCTATCTGAACCCTACTTCTATCCCGATGCACCTTACGGCCTGGCCGAGGCACTGCTGATCAACGAAGACGGCATCATGATTGGGCTGGACAACAACAATCGCGCGCGTCCGGATGGCGATAGTCGCCCCTGGATTTTCCAGTTCGCGCTGCCGAGCGATTGGCGAGAGGATGCCAAGCGTGAGTGACTCTCCGGCACCCGGCCAGCGCCGTCTCGGTACCGGTATGTTGATACTGGCCTGGGTAGCCGGCCTGTTGTTGGCTGCCTATTGGTTCAGCGGTGTGGAAGAGCGGCAGCAGAATCCCAATCAACAGCCGGACTCGGTGCGTCTGAACGACGCAGTGGAAGTGCGGCTGGAGCCAAATCGTCAGGGGCATTTTCTGGTCGACGGGCAGATCAATCAACATGCGGTGACCTTTCTGGTGGATACCGGAGCAACCTTTGTCGCTGTACCGGCAGAGCTGGCCGAGCAAATGGGACTTGAGCAAGGGCGCGGCTTTATGGTGGAAACCGCCAACGGTACGGCGCCCGGTTTCAGCACCCGCCTGCGCAGTCTGCGTATTGGTGATATTGAGTTGCATGATGTGGATGCGGGCATAGTGCCGGGCATGGGCGGTGAAGGTGTGCTGCTGGGCATGAGCGCCTTGCGCCAATTGGATTTTAGTTCGCAGGGCGGTGATTTGCTGCTGCGGCAGTATCAATGAACAAGCAGTAGGGCGACCGGCATCAGCACGGTATGCCATAACGGAGATTATGTATGAGTGATGGCCTGGATCTGAGTCTCGAAGGGGTAGAGCGCCGCACACTGGCGTCGTTCACCGAAGAGGCTTATCTCAACTACTCCATGTACGTCATCATGGATCGTGCCTTGCCGCATATAGGCGATGGCCTTAAACCGGTACAGCGCCGCATCATTTATGCGATGAGCGAACTAGGCCTGTCGGCTACCTCGAAGCACAAAAAGTCAGCCCGTACCGTCGGTGACGTATTGGGTAAATACCATCCGCACGGCGATTCAGCCTGCTACGAAGCCATGGTGCTGATGGCACAGCCCTTCTCCTATCGTTATCCGCTGGTCGATGGCCAAGGTAACTGGGGGGCGCCAGATGACCCCAAGTCCTTCGCCGCGATGCGTTATACCGAGGCCCGCCTGGCGCGTTACAGCGAAGTGCTGTTGACCGAGCTAGGCCAGGGCACGGTTGATTGGCAGCCTAACTTTGACGGCACCATGGATGAACCCAGAGTGCTTCCGGCACGCTTACCGAACCTGTTGCTTAACGGCACCACCGGGATCGCTGTGGGGATGGCGACGGATGTACCGCCACACAATTTTCGAGAGGTCGCCGCCGCCTGCGTGCGCTTGCTTGATGATCCGGGCGCTGGTTTAGACGAAATACTCGAGCACGTGCAGGGGCCTGACTACCCTACGGAGGCGGAGATCATTACTCCGCGTAACGAACTGCTGAAAATGTACGCTACGGGGCGCGGTTCCGTGCGTGCCCGCGCTGTGTGGAGTCGTGAAGAGGGTGATGTGGTGATTACCGCATTGCCGCATCAGGTATCCGGTGCCAAGGTGCTGGAGCAAATTGCAGCTCAGATGCAGAACAAAAAGCTGCCGATGGTAGCTGATCTGCGTGACGAATCTGACCACGAAAATCCGACGCGTATTGTCGTGGTGCCGCGCTCAAACCGTATTGATCTCGATGAACTGATGCAGCACCTGTTTGCCACTACCGATCTGGAACACAGTTATCGCGTCAATATGAATGTGATCGGTACCAATGGTAAGCCAGCGGTGAAAGACCTGTGGACCATGCTAAGCGAGTGGCTCGGCTTTCGTGTTGCCACGGTGCGCCGTCGCCTGCAGTACCGTCTGGATAGGGTCGAGGCTCGCCTGCACCTGTTGGAAGGTTTATTGGTGGCGTTCCTTAATATGGATGAAGTTATTCACATCATCCGCACCGAGGAGCACCCCAAAGCTGAGCTGATAGCACGCTTCGACCTCAGTGAGCTGCAGGCCGACTATATTCTGGACACGCGTTTGCGGCAGTTGGCGCGACTGGAAGAGATGAAGATCCGCGGCGAGCAGGATGCGCTGGTTATCGAACGTGACGCATTGCAGAAGGTACTGGGGAGCGAACGTCTGCTGCGTAACAAGGTACGTGATGAACTGGTCGCCGACGCCGAGACCTACGGTGATGCCCGGCGCTCTCCGCTGGTTGAACGTAAAGAAGCACGAGCCCTGTCGGAAACCGAGCTGGTTCCCTCGGAGCCAGTCACTGTGGTGCTGTCCGAAAAAGGCTGGGTACGTTGTGCAAAAGGGCATGATGTTGATGGCATTAGCTTGAGCTATAAGTCCGGAGATGGCTTTCTTAATAAGGCTTCTGGCCGCACCAACCAGCAAGCTGTGTTCATTGACAGCAGCGGCCGTAGCTACTCGTTACCTGCACATACCTTGCCGTCTGCGCGGGGGCAGGGCGAGCCGTTAACTGGGCGTTTTAATCCGCCACCGGGTGCTAGCTTTGAAACCGTACTGATGCCGGAAGACGAGGCGCTGTACTTGCTGGCATCGGACGCTGGTTATGGCTTTGTGGCCGAGGGTGTAGACCTGTTGGCCAAAAACAAGAACGGTAAGGCGCTACTGAGCGTTCCCGAGGGCGGTCGCATACTGCCGCCACAACGTGTGCGGGACTTGAAGGGTAGTCAGCTGGCGGCGGTGTCCAATGAAGGTCGCTTGCTGGTCTTTAACCTGGCAGAGCTGCCACAGCTATCCAAGGGCAAAGGCAACAAAATTCTATCCCTGCCCTCAGCGCGAGTTAAAACGCGCGAAGAGTTTGTTGCAGGTCTGGCAGTGCTGCCACCGGGCAGCTGCCTGGTGCTGACAGCAGGTAAACGCACGCTGACGCTAAAGCCGTCTGATTTAGAACATTACTGTGGCGAACGTGGACGACGAGGCAACAAGTTGCCACGTGGGTTCCAGAAGGTGGATGCGGTGGCTGTAGAGCTAAGCAATACTGCTGAGCCAGCCGCTGGCGAATAACGCAGGTCGGCGCTGCCCAATAAGGAGCTCGGGCAGCGCTGGCAGGCCAGGTGATCAGTCTTGCCGTTGGTTGTACAGCTTGTTCAGCTGGCTCTCTACCATCGACTGATAGGGCTCGAGCAGGCGCTCAATACAATAGATTCCAGGCTGGCTGGCGAGACGTCTGGCTACGGCGCTGTTAGCCAAAGTGCCTGCCCCAGCCAATTCTGCGTCTACCAGTAATAAATTACGGCTGTGTTGCAGTTGATCCAGGGTACGCTGACAGAGTTCATGCTCGCTCAGCGCAGCGTCGCTAATGTCTTCCAGCCCTGGTGCGTGGCATAAGGCGAGTTGCAAGTGCAGTGCAATGCCGGTATCAGCGATTTCAATCTGTAAATCATGTCCCAGCACGCGCAGCAGCTCACCGCAACAAAGGCCGTGTGCCAGTTCGTCGCGGGTGTCCTCAGCGCCAGGGCTAAACAGTAATACGCTGGTACCATCAAATAGGGTGTGCTGTTGGCCGGCATACAATTGTCCAGCGCGTTGCACATGCTCTCGATAGCGTTCCAGCAAGGCCATCAAGCGTTGACGGGGTAGGCGGCGTAACGCTTCCTGGTTGCCAAGGCGCACCGCGAGCATGGCGTGGCGCGGTAGCTCGCTATTGTCTGTTGTTGCTGTGTCGGTAACGCTATCTACTTCTTTATTTGCCGCGTCAGCCGGGCTGCTCGCGTCGGCATCGGGTGCTACTGGTAATTCGTCGCTAAGGCCGTCTTCATCTGGCAATGCGCTGACGATGCTCGTGCTGTCTACGTCAACTGCTTCGCTAGCCGGGGCAGGTGTTTCAGTAGAAATATCTGCAGCAACAACGCTGATATCGATAACCTCAATCGGCTCGGGCTCGGGCTCGGGCTCGGGCTCGGGCTCAGGGTAGAGGCCGCGCTGCTGGGTAAGGGTTCGAGCAAAGTCACCCAACTCGTCATGCCGCGCGCTGGCCGGTGCAGGGTAAAGGGGGGCGGTGTCCCATTCGGCAATAGCCGAGAGATCGCGGCGTAGGCGTGCGGCCCAAAACCAGGCAGTCAAACCGCTAACCAAGGCGATGGCCAGCAAAGTCCAGATGAGTTGGACCATGAAGTTGGTACCCGGCTGGCGGAATGGCTGTGCGGCCAGAACCAATTGAATCTGCCCGGCCACTTGATCTTGTCGCAGCACCGCCGCCATATAACGACCTTGGCCTGGCGCGCGGTTGTGTGCGGCGGGCTTATTGCCAGCTTCGGCTATCACACGGTTGTTAGGTGAGTAGAGGCTTACATGGGCGATCAAAGGGTTCTGATTCCACTCGGCCAATAGGATGTTCAGGCTAAGATTATCGCCGGCTGCAAGGGGTTCAGCAGCAGTTGAGGCGATTTGGCGGGCGAGCGCACTACCTACGCGATCAGCTTGCACGCCAATATCGCGCTGCAACTCGACTTTGCCAAACCAGAGCGTTAGCAATAACAACGCCAGCAAAGGCAGCAGTACCAATAGTGGAACCGCATAGCGGAAGTTGCTGCAGCGGCGCCGAAACTGCGTGTAGCTGCGTAGGAAAAGATTATCTTGGGTAGGACTTGAGCGGCTCAAAGTGGGACTCGAAATTGACAGGTGTGGGCAGTGGCAGGCCGTTGGCGGCTCGAGCGCCGAGTATAGCCATTCCCTCTGCAAGGAAAAAGGGTTCATCTGTGAGACGGTTGCCAATTCCGGTTAGAATAGTGTTTTCAGCTAGGCGTATGAGGTTACCTTGAAGGAAATAGTCCTGATCAATATTACCGGCCCGGATCGCCCGGGCCTGACGGCGGCTATTACCGGCCTGCTGGCAAAAGCCGAGGTGAATATCCTGGACATCGGCCAGGCGGTCATTCATGACACCCTGTCTTTCGGAATTCTGGTCGAGATGACCGGTGATGAAGGCCTGTCAGATGTCTTGAAAGATGTGCTGTTTCGCGGCTATGAGCTAGATCAACAGGTACGCTTTACCCCGGTCAGTGCTGACGAGTATGGTCGCTGGGTAACCGGGCAGGGCAAACCAAGGCACATAGTCACTTTGCTGGCACGCCGCGTTACCGCTGAGCATATCGCCCGCGTCAGTGAAATTACGGCACGCTACGATTTGAACATAGACCATATCGATCGACTTTCCGGGCGCATTCCCGAAGGCTTGCCGGCCGATCAAGGTAAGGGTTGTATCGAGTTTTCGGTGCGCGGTGAGCCCGCTGATCCTGCTGCGTTGCGCGCGGAGTTTCTGGCGATTGCTCAGGAGTTGAGTGTCGATATCGCCTTTCAGCAGGACAGCATTTTCCGTCGCAACCGCCGTCTGGTGGTGTTCGATATGGATTCGACCCTGATTGACGCTGAAGTAATCGATGAGTTGGCTAAGGCTGCGGGAGTAGGTGAGGCAGTCGCTGAGATTACTGAACGAGCGATGCGCGGCGAATTGGACTTTAAGGCCAGTTTCCGTGAGCGCATGGCGCTGCTCAAAGGCTTGCCTATTTCTACACTGGAAGAGATTGGTGAGTCGCTGCGCTTGACCGAAGGCGCGGAGACCCTGATTGCTCAGCTGCGGCGCCTCGGATACAAGACGGCCATACTGTCCGGCGGATTTACCTACTTTGCCGAGCGCCTGCAAAAGCGCTTGGGTATTGATTATGTTTATGCAAACGCGCTGCCAGTAGTCGATGGATTGGTAACCGGTGAAGTGCAAGAGCCTATTGTTGATGGGCAGCGCAAGGCTGATTTGTTGCGTCAGTTAGCAGAGCAAGAAGGGATTAGTCTGGAGCAAACTATCGCGGTCGGTGACGGTGCCAATGATTTGCCGATGTTGTCGATTGCCGGGTTGGGTGTCGCGTTCCGAGCTAAGCCGCTGGTCAAGCAATCTGCCAAGCAGGCGATATCGACCTTAGGGCTGGACGGTATTCTGTATTTGTTGGGTTTTCGCGATCGAGAAGGCAGCTAGCCTGACAGCAACCTGCTAACAAAAACGCCCGGTTATCCGGGCGTTTTGCATTGCACTGCACTTGGCAGGGGGCTTCCGACAGTCTGTTATTCAGCAGAGAAGTCGTAGCTCATGCTGTCGCTAGGTGGTTGTAGATAATGGCCTTGAATGTAATTCACCCCTGCCTGCCAGAGGGTTGGCATCATTGCGGCGCTATCGACGTAAGGCACTATAGTCAGTTTGCCTTGCGCATGCAGGGCGGAAACCATGACCTTCAATGCTTCTACTGCGCTCGGGTCGGACAGGTCGCGGGCGAATGAACCATCAATTTTGATGTAGTCAGCATGTACATGCTTGAGCGACGCGTAGGGGTTTAAAGCGCCGCCAAAGTGGCTAAGTGACACTTTACAGTGCATTGCATGCAGCGCCTCGGTGTGTGCTTTGGCCTGCCTTAGGTAGGTGTTCACGTCGGCATCATTGAACTGGAAGATGATAGCGTCGGACGGCAGGCGAGCTTCCTTCAGCTGACCGGCGATCCATTCCACCATGTCCGGATTCTGCAGGCTCGCGCCACTGAGATTGAGCAGTAGGTGAGTTTCCGCACCTTTTGCGCGATGACTGCTCAGCAGGCGGGTAGCCTGGGTAATCACCCAGCGGTCAATTTCGGCTGCTAGGCCGGCTTCCTGGGCGGCTGGCAAGAAATCGGCAGCAGGAACCTCTTCACCTTCGTGATTGAGCAGACGCAGAAAGGTTTCGTAGTGTTCGGCTTCATCACCGCGCAGGCTGATGACTGGCTGAAACAGTAGACGGAAGCCGTTGGTTTCCAGTGTGTGTTTGATCAGCGCAATCAGGTTGCCACGGTTGGCTTGGTGGGCAAGCTCGTCGAGCGGGTTGAACGCCTTCACTGCGTTACCGCCAGCATGACTGAGTTGATCGGCCAGTCGGTGTGCGCGATTCACCGCTTCGGTAGGGTCGGCGCTGGTCTCGCTAATGGCGGACACGCCAATGCTAAGTGTGATCTGTACAGTCCGTCCGTTGGCCTCAAAGAGGTTGCCCTCGATCTTTTGACGCAACGCCTCAAGGGTGGTCACCGCAGCTTCCGGTTCTTTGCCGGGGATCAGCACGCTGCAGGCGTCGTCGCCAAAGCGTGCAATCAGCGTGTCTTCAGGGAAGTGGTCGCGCAGCAGCTGGGCTATATCGGTTAATACTAAATCAGCACCGCCCAAGCCTATGTCTGCTTGAACGCTGTTGAATCCGTCAATGCTGATGTACGCGAGACTGCTGGATTGCCCAAGACGTACTGCGTTGTCACGGATGGCCTCGAGCTGATCTTGAAAGTAGGCACGGTTGAATAGGCCAGTAACCAAGTCGCGGCTGGCCATGACTTTGAGTTTTTCTTCAAATTCGGCGCTAGCAGTTTCTGCGCGTATCACCACTTGGGTGCAGGGCTCGCCGTCGTAGCTGGCGGGGCAAAAGCTGAGCATTATCGGGAACTGCTTGCCACTGCTGTCCAGGCCTTTGCAACGGATCTCGTTTTGACCGCCCTGTTGGATGTAGTTGCGTAGAAAGTCTTTGAAACGGCTTTGGTCATCACCGGAAATTAAGCCGACCATGGGCTCGGCAGCCAGATCGTCAGGGTCGTCATAACCGAATAGGTGAATATAGGAGCGGTTGGCATAAATGTGCATGCCGTCATGTACATAGGCTATGGCATCAACCGAACTTTCAAGCAGCAGCTGGCAGCGCTTTTCTGCCTCGCGCAGGCTTTGCTCGGCAATGCGCCTTTGTCGGCGCGCTGCCAGATTGGCCAGCTCCCGATTGGCTACCAAGGTCAAAAGCGCGTCGCTTTCATCGCTTAAAGAATCCTGCATTCCAGCGCGCAGTGCATCGATACGCAGTTCAGTGCTGGGCGCGGGAGTGAGCAGAATGAAGGGTATGTCTCGTGATTGACGGGAGATCAAGCCGACGGCTTCGTGGGCTGTCATGAAGCTTGTTTCGGGCCTGGCCAAGCACAGGTCCCAAGTTTGTTGCAGGGACTCCTGCAGATCTTCCACTGAAGTAATGCGATGCGCTCGTGTTGCATGGCCGGCATTACGTAACAGGCTTACCAGACGCTCTGCGTTGTTTTGCGAGTCATCCAGAATAAGCAGTTTGATCGCTTGTTTTTCTTTGCCCATGATCGTCCGCACAGAGCGGACTGCGCTGATGCGCAGCCCTTAGTAATTAGACGATTGAATTTACAGAGACTTCCAGAGGGAGTCAAAGTCATCCTCGGTGCTGACCGTGAAGGATGAGGGATTAGTCTCAGATTGAGGCTTCTCTTCCTTGGCCTGTTCAATCAGATGGTATTGAAACTGACTGAAACTCCCGGTCGCAGTGATGCGCTCTGTGAGGTGCGCGCGCTGTGAGTGACCGGGGCGATGAATGATGACCTTGCTGTTGATCTGGAACGGCATGCGCGGGGTGATTATGGTCGCTGGTCGGTCAATAGCCGAAACTTCGGGCAGCATCAGAGCACGCAAGAATTGGCTAGGCTCGCCGGTTTTACGCAGCAGTTTTGCAGCGCAAGGAATGCAGTGTGGCGCAACCAGTTCTATGCCCATCTGGGTTCCGCCGCCACGCACTTGGCGAATCCAGCGCACTACAGCCAGGCTCCAGTCCTGTTCATTGGCTTCTTGAATGCCAAGCAGCTCACCCGCCTGCAACTGCTTTGGCACATCCTTGGGCCACGTAAGACAGAAGCCACCCGGGCTGTGGTTTACGATAGGTAAGGTATGGATAGGGTAGCTTTCTTCATCTTCTGCATCGACAACGCCGTTGGCACTGCCGTTATAGTCGATCTGCTCTACGCCACTGCCATTCCAGTCTACTGAATGGGCGCCGTCAAAGGCACCGGTCCAGCCGCTTTGCTTGCTGCGTTGCGCGGCTTCGGAGAAGGGATTGGTTTCCATTTCTTCGGCATCGACAAAGCGAGTGAACGCTTTGCCAGCAATGCGGTAGTGGGTCGCGCTGATACCAATGCTGACTTTTAATTGGCCACCGCTTGGGATGCGGTTAAAGGTACGCTCCGCCAAGTCTCCCCAGGACTGGCTGACATGCTGCAATAGCTCAATACCCATATTGTCGGGTATGCGCAGGTCGCCGCCATAGTCAGCGTTGCTGAGCATGTAGTTCTTGATGCTCTCGACCAGTTCGCTAGTGTCGAGCCCCAGGCTATTGTCGAGGCTCTCATCGCGAATCAGTGACTTGTAGCGAGGAGGGCAATCCATGTCCGGGTTGATAATGAACAGTGCCTTGGCATCGGTAGGCGGCACAATGTTGGCTACGCGGCTCCAGTCTTCCAAGGTCGAAAATAACCGGCCCATAGCACTCTGGCGCATCTGGTTGGGACGCGCAGAACCCATCAGCAGAGCGATGATGTAGCTTTGCTCAATGCTCAAAGGTTTTTTGCTGGCGCTTTCTTTGTCAGGCACTGCGGTCAGATGCAGTTTGCGTTTGCGCGCCAGCTGGTAAAGTTGATGCAACTCCAGCCAAACACCGTCTGCTACCGGGCAATACAATTGGAAGGCGCGTAGCAGTGGGCCGCACAGGCTGCGAATGGAGCGTTGCAGCGCTAATGTCATCTGACTGGCGTGGTCGCGAGACTTGATACTGCGCTCCTGCGACACGACTATCTTATAGCCGTTAGCAAGGTGGTTTTGCAGCGATTGCGATAGGTTGGCAACTTTGCGCGGCTTGTCCTCAAGAACGATTGACTGTCCGAGGTAATACTTGGAAAGCGCAGAGCAAACGTAATGCACTTCTGGCCTTATGCGCTCGAGCATAGCCAGTCGTTTGTCGGCAGCGACCTCAAACTGGTTCAGCTCGATCAGGCCTTGATACAACTGGCGAGCAGTCTCACCGATGTTGGCTTTTGGGAGATTAGCCAACCAATGGGTGATGCCCTTTTCCGTGCCTTCAGCAAAACTCAAGCTACTTAGAGTTTGCTGAGGAATACGCAAATGCAGTTTTTGCGATGTGCTATCCATAACAGTCATATCCAGTACAAGCGGTTCCGGCCAAAACTTGACAATCGATGGGCTGTCAAACTTTGGCGCTTTAAGGGTCAAGTCTTCTTACTTGAAGACACTGTAGCAGCTTAGCCTCTAACTGGCTAAACGCTCTGTCTAGCCGCGGCGCTGGCTATTACAGTGCCCTGGCAGCGCTCTTGTTATCGGTGTTCTGGTTCGTTCACGGGCTAACCAAGTCGACATGAATCGGGACCTTCCCGAGCTCGCCAGCAACTTCTCTTACCAATCGCGGCACGAGGTATCCAGGCAGTCGCGTCAGCAACTGGCCAATCAACTGCTGGCCTTCGCTGTCTGAGCAATGAAAATGGCTCGCACCTCTGACATGGTCAAGCAAGTGTAGATAATAGGGCAATACGCCATTGTCGCCTAGTGCTTCGCTGAGGGCTATTTGTGCCTCAAGTCTGTCGTTGACGCCGCGCAGCAGAACGGCCTGATTGAGCAAGGTGATGTTCGCCCGCCGCAAGCGGGCAATGGCGTCCAGCATCTGGGCATCAACCTCATTGGCGTGATTGCAGTGCAACACCATGGTCACCGGCAGGCGTGTGCCGCAGAGAGCATCGATTAACTCGTCGGTTACCCGTTGAGGAATCACTACGGGCAAACGAGTATGCACCCGCAGCCGTTTGATGTGCGGGATATCGGCGATCTGGCGAGTCAGCCAGGCGAGGCGCCGGTCGTTGGCAGCCAAAGGGTCGCCGCCGCTGTAGATGACCTCGTTGATTGAACTGTCCTGACGGATGTAATCCAGCGCCTGCTCCCACTCGGCGGTGCTCAGGTTGTTCTCTGCATAGGGGAAATGACGGCGGAAACAATAGCGACAGTTAATCGCGCAGCCGGCGGTAACCACTAATAGAAGGCGGCCATGATATTTGTGGATAATGCCGGGCCGCGCGTTGCTTTGTTGCTCGCCAAGGGGGTCGGCTACATAGCCTGGCTGCTCGCTGAGCTCTTCGCCGAGCGGCAGTACCTGGCGCAGCAGTGGATCGTTGGGGTCGCCTGGCTGCATGCGCTGCAGGTAAGGCTCCGGGACGCGTAGTGCAAACTCCCGGTCGGCCGCCAGGGCGCCCTCGAGTAAGCTGCTGTCGAGCTGCAGCCGCTGGAGCAACACCCGTGGGTCGGTAATGCTGCTGGCCAGCAGATTTTGCCAGCTGGCAGACTCAACAGGGACTGAAGAACCATGTATCATTAGGGTTTTTCCGCGCATGGGTGTCAGGGTATCCGACTGGCTGCCTTCAACTGTTGTCAGAACGGCGCGTTGTCGGATTATCCGTTTAATTGAAAGTGGGAATGTCTGTATGGCCAATTATTCTACCAATGAATTCAAACCGGGTCTTAAGGTGATGCTCGACGGCGATCCTTGTTCCATCCTGGAAAACGAATACGTCAAGCCAGGCAAGGGTCAGGCGTTCAACCGCGTTAAGGTGCGTAACTTGAAGAACGGTCGTGTTAACGAGCGTACTTTTAAGTCTGGCGATTCGCTGGAAGGCGCGGACGTGATGGACCGTGAAATGGAATACCTCTACGCCGACGGTGAGTTCTGGCACTTCATGGCGACCGATGGCTCTTTTGAGCAGGTTGGCGCTGATGAGAAAGCGGTAAGCGATTGCCTGAACTGGATGAAAGAACAAGTCATTTACCAGGTAACTCTGTTCAATGGCGCCCCGATTGCTGTTAGCCCACCTAACTTCGTGGAATTAGAAGTAGTGGAAACCGATCCAGGTGTGCGCGGTGATACTTCAGGCGGCGGTACCAAGCCAGCCAAATTGGTTACCGGTGCGGTAGTTAAGGTTCCGCTGTTCATTAATACCGGTGATGTGCTCAAGGTTGATACGCGTTCTGCCGAGTATGTTGGCCGCGCCTGACCTATTGCCTGTATCAAAAAACCGGAGCCTGGCTCCGGTTTTTTGTGTCTGATCGGAGACTCTTCATGACTGTTGACTGGAAGCCCAGTGCTTCAATTGCGGCGTTGCGCCGTCGCGCGGAGATCATCAATCATATCCGCGAGTTCTTTGCCGAGCGTGACGTGCTGGAGGTTGATACGCCGAGTTTGTCTGCCGCAGCGGTGAGTGATCCACATCTGTTTCCATTTTCTACTGACTATGTGCCAGAAGGTGGAGGCACAGCGCAGCGCCTCTACCTACATACCTCGCCGGAATACCCAATGAAACGCCTGCTAGCAGCCGGCAGTGGTGCGATCTGGCAGCTGTGCAAGGTATATCGTAACGGCGAGGTTGGCGGTAGACATAACCCCGAGTTCAGCATGCTGGAGTGGTATCGCCCCGGCTTTGATCATCACCGTTTGATGGATGAAGTGGATGCGCTGGTAGGGCTGGTGTTGGGGTCTGCCCCGGCCCGGCGAGTTAGCTATGCCGCTATTTTTGCCGAACACACTGGACTGGATATTCACAGTTGCACGGATCAGCAGCTACAGGCGCTGGCCGTTAAGCGCTGCGGCTTCAGCGGCGAGCTGCTGCGCGATGGTTGGCTTAACCTGTTGTTCTCGCATTGCGTGGAGCCCAAATTGTTGGAGCCGACTATGGTTTATGCCTTTCCAGCATCGCAGGCCGCGTTGGCGCGCATAGTGGTAGGTGATGATCGGGTGGAAAGCGCTGCGCGTTTCGAGCTGTTTGTCGCAGGTATGGAGTTGGCGAATGGCTACTTTGAGCTGACCGATGCCCAAGAGCAGACGCGGCGCTTTGCTGCAGATCAGCAGCAGCGCCGGGCGCTGGGTTATCCCGAATTACCGCTGGATCAGCCATTGCTGGCGGCGCTGCAGTCGGGCTTGCCTGAGTGCGCTGGAGTAGCGCTGGGGGTGGATCGTCTGGTCATGCTGGCGCTAGGCGCCAGTCGGATTGATCAGGTGATTGCTTTCGATCTGGCGCGAGCCTAATGCCGCAGCAGGTCCTAGGCCTGCGCGGCGCCGAGCAGTTCGCCCATGCGGACGGTGCTGCCGGCTTTAAGGTCGGCATGCCAGTTGGCCACGTTGGGGCCGAATAGCACTATGGCGGTTGAGCCGAGTTTGAAGCGGCCCATTTCCTCGCCCTTGGCCAGGCTCGGTGCGGCTTGACCGTATCCAGTTGAGCGCAACTGCCGGCTGGGCGGTGCGACCAGTCCGGCCCATACCGTTTCCACCGAGGCAACGATCATGGCGCCGACCAGCACTACGGCCATGGGGCCCACTTCTGTTTCAAACAAACAGACTACGCGCTCATTGCGGGCAAATAGCTCTGGCACGTTCTCGGCCGTGGTCTGGTTGACCGAGAATAGCCTGCCTGGCACGTAGATCATTTCGGTCAAGGTGCCGGAGAAGGGCATGTGTACCCGGTGGTAATCACTTGGTGAGAGGTAAACAGTGGCAAACTCGCCGCCCTGGAATGCCGCTGCGTGGGCTGCGTTGCCGCCCAGCAGTTCAGTCACACTGAAGCTGTGGCCCTTGGCCTGAAAAATCCGGCCGTGCTCGATCTTGCCCAATTGACTAATGGTGCCGTCTGCAGGGCAAAGTATGCCTTTCTCGGTGCTATCTAATGGGCGAGCATCGGCTTTCAGGGCGCGGGTAAAAAACGCATTGAAGCTAGCGTAGGCGGTTGGGTTTTCTTCCAGTGCCAAGCTCATGTCTACTTTATAGTGGCCAACGAACCAATTGATGAACGGGTTTTTTACCCAAGGCCAAGTGCAGTTCGCCAAGCAGCCGGCTAGACGCGATAGCAGGTGATGGGGAAGCAGGTACTGCATCAAGATGAATAAGCGCGCGGGCATGAAAGCTCCTCAAAGTTCGACGGGTGTGTCTGGATGATTGCCCCATTCGGACCAGGATCCGGCATAGGCTTTTACGTTGGGATAGCCAAGCACCTTGGCGGCTAGATAGGTGAAGCCGGAGCGGTGATGAGTCTGGCAGTGGGTGATAATTGTCTTGTCGGACGTTATACCCAGGGCGCGCAGCTGTTCGGCAAGGTCACTGCGTAATCGCAAGCCGCGCTCAGAGTCCATGCCGGCGGTCCACTCAAAGTTGACCGCTCCGGGGATGTGCCCACCCTTGGCCGCTACTACCTTTGCGCCGCAGAACTCCTGTGGCGAGCGTGCATCCCAGATTACTTGCTGCGGATTTTTGAGGTCAGCCAGCAGGCTATCGAGATCAATTGTGTGGTGGTTATTAAACGACAATGTCGGCTGGCTAGGTGATGCCTTGTTTTGCTCTTGTTCAAGCTCCAGCCCGGCTTGTTGCCAGGCTTTCAGGCCGCCATTGATATAGCTGTAATGCGGATGACCTATGCTGTCCAGCAGCCAGATGAAGCGGCCTGCCCAGCCGCCCCCTTCGTCATCGTAAACAATGTAATGCAGTTCATCGTGATGCCCCAGCTCGGAGAACATACTGTGTAACTCTGCCTCCGATGGCAGTAGGCCTGGGCGCGGCGCTGGCGCCGCGGTCCGTGTGGGGGCAATGTGCACGGCGCCAGGGATATGCCCTGCTAGGTACTGTGCAGTGCTGCTCAGATCCACCAATCGGCAGCGTTGCTGGTCGATGGGCAGTTCGAGCGCTTCTGGCTCAATGAGTAAAGGCAGATGGGCAATCGTCATGCGTGACACCTCTCCGGAAAAATGGGGTTCGCGGCAAGGGCTAGGCCCAATGCGCGCATTGTAGCGGATTGCCGTTCGGGGTCTATTAACGGATTGCCGCAAGATGCCACAAAACCCTAGCTGCGTTGCTTGAAGTTAAGCAGTCCTTTGAGGGCGCAGGAGGCGGTTTTAACCAAGGCTTTTTGGCGCTGCTGATCGATCAACTGCTGGCTGCCTGGATTGCAGACAAATAGCAGGCCAAGTACCTGGCTGTTGTGGATGATAGGCACCAGTTCGAATGCGCTATCAGGTGCGATGGTTTTCAGTGAGCCCGGTAACAGTGGTCCCAGGCGAGTTACCCGTTCAGTGTTGAGGTGATGACAGGACTCACTGATGAGCCAGTTACCCCAAGCGGAACCGCGCGGGTTGCCTAGCTTGGTCCCTATGAGTCGCTGGCCAGACTCAAAGCCCAAGGCAGCGCTCACAACTAGTTGCTGTGCCTTGCCGTTGAATAGCGCGATCCAGCATTGCTGTGAACCAAGCCCATCATGCATAGCCTTGAGTGCGCAATCTAGTAGCTCCGGTAGGCTAGTGAAGGGGCTCGGTTGGGTGCTCAGCATTAAACAAAGCTGGCGCCAGCGCTCGGGACGAATAGGCGCCGGCGGAATAGGAGTAACAGGTTTGCTGGCAGTCTTGGCGGCCGGTTCTGTTGTGGCGGGCGAATAATCTGCAGGCCAGGCTAGCGATGATGCGGGGAGCCAAGGCTGCCCGGGGGTCAGTTGGTGCTGGATGCGCGCACTGGTGGCAGCGCTCTCATGGTTGATACGCTGCACATCTGCAACGCTGCAACCTAGATAGAGAGCGCTGAGTTGTTGCCAGCGTAGGGTATGGATCGCGTACCAACTGTGATGTGAGCCCAATGCTATGCCGCTTGCCATCAGCAGGCTGTTAGCCGGCTGGGTAAGCCAGCGATACAGGTCGCGGTCAGCATCTAGTCGATCTTGTTGATCCTGCGGATTGCTGGCGTTGCGCGCTATATGTAGAGCCTTGACCATGGTGCGGCGGCTGGTATTCAGAGAGCGATAGCCCTGCAGTATCCAAGGTGGCAGCCACCAATCCTGAGCAACCTGCTGAACCAGCAGAAACCCCATGGAGGAGGTCTCAGCAATTTGTTTTTTGCTGACATTTTCGGGCAGAATGCCGCGGTTCAGTTGGTCCCATTGCTCGAAAATGCGGGGCTTGATGTAGGTCAGAGCCCAGAGTGGTGAGAGAAATAGCAAGGTTGCCAAGGACATTTCATGCCACAGACGGGCTATGCGGTGCGAGAACAGCCCCTGCGCCTGGCTGACAGCGTGTTCGCTGATACTCAGCAACTGCAGGTACGCTTTGGGTAGTTGATCTGCTTCGACCACCGGGATATTGCCAAGTAAGGTGCCAAGACGCTGGGTGCCGAGCAGGCCGCAAGCCTGCTCCAGAGTAAGAATGTCGACGTCCTTATTGCGCGCTGCATCGCCCGCGGCGCGGCACACATGTAATGCTGCCACCGGCACGCTCATTATTTCTTGAGTCAGCTCGTTCAGACTTAACATATCACTGCCGAGCTGGAGCAGCAGGCGCTCGCGTTGGGCCGGGGTGATTGGCAGTACCGTGGCATTCAGTTTCTCGCGCAGGCTGCCGATAATGTCTGTACTACCGTTACGGTGAGGCTGGGCTGTGCTCATAGGGCTCGCGGCTTTATACTTGTCGTTTGCGCGACTATAACTCGAACTGCGGTGGTTTGCCGCCCTTGCATGCCTGGTGCATGCATCCTGCTATATCGGGATATTCTGATTTATGCTGAAAATCGCTGGTTTTCTTGTTGTTATCGGTTCTGTGCTTGGCGGTTTTCTTGCGTCCGGCGGCCATATTGGCGCGCTCTGGCACCCGTTTGAAATATTGATTATCGGTGGCGCTGCCTTCGGTGCTTTTATGGTGGCTAACAGCGCTGCAGTGGTTAAAAAGACGCTGGCAGCAGGCCCGGCGATCATGTTTGGCCATAAGTTCAGTAAGGCCTACTACCTCGATGTGCTGGGGTTGCTGTATGAGGTACTGAACAAGAGCAGACGCGAAGGCATGATGTCTATTGAGGTAGATATTGAAGAGCCGTTGGAAAGTCCGATTTTTAGCAAGTATCCGGCGATCCTAAAAGACAAGCACATGACCGAGTTTATCTGCGATTACCTGCGCATTATGTCCACCGGCAATATGGCGCCGCATGAACTGGAAGCCTTGTTCGATGTGGAGATTTCCAGCTTGACCGAAGAGTTGCTTGAGCCCTCCCATGCCGCTACTCGGGTGTCTGATGCGTTACCCGGTTTTGGTATTGTCGCAGCGGTGCTGGGTATCGTGATCACCATGGGTATTCTGGGTGATGCAGAAAAGTCCGAAATCGGTGAGAAAGTCGCCACCGCATTGGTCGGCACCTTCTTGGGTATTCTCGCGGCCTACGGTTTTGTCGGCCCGTTCGCCAGCGCTATGGAGCATGAGGCGCATGAAGAAGCCAATACATACGAAGCGATCAAGATGTCGTTGGTGGCTAGCGCTCAGGGATTGCCGCCAGCGCTAGCGGTGGAGTTTGGCCGTAAGTCGCTGCTGCCCGAACACCGGCCCAGCTTTCTGGAGCTGGAAGAGTCGGTCAAAGGCCGCTGATAAATGGATAATAATCAGCCGATTATCGTAAAGCGCATCTCGCGCAAAGCTGCTGGCCATCATGGTGGTTCCTGGAAAATTGCCTTTGCTGACTTTGCGGTAGCGATGATGGCGTTTTTTCTGGTCATGTGGCTAATTACAGTGGCCACGCCGGAGCAGTTGCGCGATATCTCAGGTTATTTCAACGATCCCGTGGGTTTCTCTGAAGGGGGTACTCCTTACCCAATTGATCTGGGTGGCTCACCTCAAGTGTCGCCTGAACGCACCCTGAACAAAGAGCAGGACCCGCAGGACGAAGATATGTTAGATGAGGCCGCCGCCAAAGATGTAGCGGCGCAGGCAGAGCAATTTGAGCTGGAGATGCTGCTGCAGGAACTGCAAAACCAGATAGACGAAGAGCCGGTGTTACAGCGCTTTAAGGATCAAATTCTGATCGAAATTACCCAGGATGGACTGCGCATTCAGATCGTTGATGCCGAAAACCGTCCGATGTTTGCCAGTGGTAGCGCCGAGCTACAGCCTTACTTCGAAGAGATTTTGCTGGCGCTGAGTGACACCATCGCCAAGGTCCCGAAAAAAATCAGCATCAGCGGTCATACGGACTCTGAGCCCTTTCGTGGGCGTCGGGGCTACGGAAACTGGGAGTTGTCATCCGATCGTGCCAACGCTGCGCGGCGCACTCTCTTGGTCGCGGGCTATCCGGAACCGCAAGTTGCTCGCGTGGTGGGTTATGCAGATTCGGCGCTGTTTGATCGCGCAGATCCGTTCAGTGCTACCAATCGCAGAATTGACATTGTGGTGCTGAACCATCAGGCGGAGACGCAGTTGCGAGAGTCCGCCGAAACTGAGCCGCAAGCAGCGGCTGCAGTGGAGCGGGTATTGGAGCAAGCGCCCGAGTCATCCCCTGAACAAGCCCCCGAGCTTTTGCCAGAGGCAGAGCTTAGCTCGCCAATAGAGCTTGAATCGGCGGTTGAAGATGCGGTGCCGGCAGAAGCTCCTGAGCAGGAGCCCTCGGCCACACCACAGCCGCCGCGACGCTTGAATCTCTTTGATGATGCCGAGCCGACACGGCGCCTGCGCGACTAGTGTGTTGTTAAACAGAAACCAATCGCCAGATTTACCTGCTTTCAGCCTTTAATAGCACTGTTAACGCGGGGTGTCGTTGGCGCTTAGCGTCGAGAGGATATATTTGTAACTGCCCATGCGCGCTTTTGCGATATTGCCGTCGGCTACCGCGCCGAGCAGCGCGCAGCCAGGTTCTTGCTGATGTCTGCAGTCGCGAAAGCGGCACATTCCGAGGTAGGGGCGAAACTCGATAAAGCCTTCTAGCAGTTCATCGTGGCTGATATGCATCAAGCCAAACTCGCGGATGCCGGGCGAGTCGATTAGGTCTCCGCCCGCGGGAAAGTGGAACAGCTTGGCGGTGGTGGTGGTGTGAGTACCCTTGCCGGTGTGCTCAGAAAGAGCGCCTACGCGCAGGTCTTCGCCCGGCAGTAGCACGTTGATCAATGATGATTTGCCAACGCCTGACTGGCCGACAAACACGCTGATACGGTCTTTCAGTGTAGCCTTCAGGTCGTCCATGCCGCTGCCGTCGTCGGCAGACAGGCTGAGCACCCGGTATCCCAGTTTGGCGTAGTCACGCAGCCACTGTTGCAGTTCGCCGTGGTCTTTATCGTTTAGCAGGTCAGATTTGTTCATGACCAGCAGTGGCTCGAGCCCGGCCTGCTCGGCCGCGACCAGATAACGGTCGATTAAATTGGCATAGGGCGTGGGGAGAGGGGCAAACACAATAACCAGCAAGTCGACGTTGGCCGCGACCGGTTTGAGTTGGCCGCGATGATCCGGTCGGCATAGTTCGGTGGTCCGTGGTTGCTGAGCAACGATGACCCCTGAGCCTTGATTGTCGGCCCGCCAGATGACCCGATCACCGGTTACCAGTGCAGGCAGGTTGGCGCGTCGGTAGCAGCGGCGTATTTCTCCCGCATTGGCGCCATCGGTCGCTTCCACGTCCATCTGCACGCCGAAGTGAGCTATTACCAAACCGCTTTGCTCTGGCCCCAAATCGCCGCCGAGTAAGCTTTCTTCGGCTTTGTCGGCGCGTTTGTCGGCGCGTGCAGCGCGCTCGTCTTGAATTTTCTGGATGCGCCAGTTTTGGCGTCGTGTGAGGTGTCGCTTGGCCATGGAATCAGTGTCTGAAGAAACAGCCGCAGTGTAGCACGCTGCAGTTATACTGGCGGCAGTTGATCCAGCGTATAAATAGCTAGCCGCGCTGGTTCTGATCTTCTTCCCATCAGGCAAGCGCAGGAGTCAGCATGCAGAGCCCCGATAACCTTATTTGGATTGACCTGGAAATGACCGGGCTGGACACCGACAATGACGTCATCATCGAGATCGCCACCATAGTGACCGATTCCAACCTAAATGTGCTGGCCGAGGGCCCGTCCATTGCGGTCAAGCAGCCTGATGCCATGCTCGATGGTATGGATGAGTGGAACACCCGGCAGCACGGCGGCTCTGGGCTCGCCCAGCGCGTACGTGACAGTCAGGTCAGTGAAGCCGAGGCTGAGCAGCAAACCATTGCCTTTTTACAGCAATGGGTGCCGAAGGGTCGCTCGCCGATGTGTGGCAACAGCATCTGCCAGGATCGACGTTTTCTGCATCGTGGCATGCCCGAGCTGGAAAAGTTTTTTCACTACCGCAATCTCGACGTGTCGACACTGAAAGAGCTGGCTGCACGATGGGCGCCGGAAGTGAAAAATGGCGTGAAGAAACAAAGTAGCCATTTGGCGATGGATGATATTCGCGACTCGATTGCCGAGCTGCGACACTACCGTGAGCATTTCATCAAGTTTTAACGGCTCAGGCGTTGTGTCGCTTCAACGCCCACTCAACATGTTCGCGCACCAACTCGGAAGGATGGGCGCGACGCGCCTTCAGCGCTTCGATGACCGGAATGCTGCTGGTTGCGTTGCCTAGCCCGACCGCCAGATTCCGCAGCCAGCGCTCATGGCCAATGCGGCGGATCGGTGAACCTTCGGTGTTGGCTAAGAAGGTGGGTTCGTCCCAGCTGAACAGCTCGGCTAGGCTGGCTTGATCGAGCCGGTGGCGTGGGCTGAAGTCGCTTTCTGTGGTGGGCTTGGCGAAGCGGTTCCAGGGGCAGACGAGCTGGCAGTCGTCACAGCCGAATACGCGGTTACCCATTGGCTCGCGAAGGTCTTCCGGGATGGCACCTTTTAATTCAATAGTCAGGTAAGAGATGCAACGCCTTGCATCCAGTATCTTGTCACCAACAAAGGCCTGCGTCGGGCAGCGCTCCAGGCAAGCGGTGCAGCTGCCGCAATGCTCGCTCTGATAGGGTTGATCTACCGGAAGAGGCAAGTCGGTGTAGAGTTCGCCAAGAAAAAAGTAGCTGCCAGCCTTACGGTTGATCAGCATACTGTTCTTGCCGATCCAGCCGAGCCCTGAACCGGTTGCCAATGCGCGCTCCATGACGGGGGCACTGTCGACGAAAGCGCGATAACCAAAAGGTCCGATCAGCGCTTGTATCGCATCGGCGAGTTTCTGCAGGCGGCGACGAATTAACTTGTGATAGTCGCGGCCCAAGGCATAGCGCGAAACATAAGCCGAATCAGGTTGGCCCAAGCGCTGCGCCATGGCGCTATCGCCCGGCAAGTAATCCATGCGCACGGAGATAACCCGCTGCGTGCCAGGCACCAGCTCGGCTGGCTGGGTGCGCTTGCTGCCGTGACTGGCCATCCACTCCATCTCGCCGTGATAGCCAGCGTCCAGCCACTGCGTTAGCCATTCTTCATGCTGTCCGATATCAGGCGCACTGATGCCCAGCTGCTGGAAGCCAAGTTGGCTGGCCAGGCTGCGAATCTGTTCTGCGAGGGAGTGATAGTCGGTATCTTCAGGCATCTTGTTTGGGTGCAGTGCTGGTCTGGGTTTAGGGATGCGGCAGTTGATCTCGTATAATTGTGCCAGACATCCGCATGTGGAGCCTATTTTATGCCGCACCCTCTGCCAGACAAGGTTTACAGCACTGCTCAGATAAGGACGCTGGACGCATGTTTGATCGCTGCTGGTACGCCCGGTATTGAGTTAATGCAGTCGGCCGCAGACGCTGTGTGGCTGGCGATTACCCAGCGCTGGCCGAATGCTCAGCGCATGAGCGTGCTATGTGGCGGTGGTAATAATGCCGGGGATGGTTATCTATTGGCTCTGTTGGCTAAGCTGGCGGGCTGGCAGGTGCAAGTGTTTACTCTGGCCGACCCGGTAACGTTGCGCGGTGATGCGGCTACTGCCCATCGGCGAGCGCAAGAACAAGGCGTGAGTATGCAGCCCTGGGATGCACAGGCTGAGCTCTTTGGCGTCATAGTTGATGCGCTGCTCGGGACCGGATTGCGCGGCGAAGTACGCGCTGAATATCAGCAGGCGATTAAGGCGATCAATGCAGCGGTCGGGCCAGTCGTAGCGGTAGATTTACCCAGTGGGTTGGATGCCGATCGCGGTGTTGTGCTGGGTTGCGCCGTGGTGGCTGAGCTGACGGTGACCTTTATAGCTCTCAAACTCGGATTGTTGACTGGTGTGGGGCCTGATTACGTGGGTGAGTTGGAGTTTGCCCCGCTGGCTAGTAGCGTACAGCACGCACCAGCGGCCGCGTTTGAGCGCCTCAGTCTGGACGGTTGGGCAGGTACGCTGCCGCCGCGAAAGAAAGCCGCGCACAAGGGGCACTTCGGTCATCTGCTGTTGGTCGGCGGAGGCCATGGTATGGGCGGCGCCATCATGTTGGCAGCGGAGGCCGCCATGCACAGTGGGGCAGGCAAGATCAGCGTGGCGACTCGTGCTGAGTATGTCGGGCCGTTGCTGAGCCGCTGTCCAGAGCTGATGGTGCATGCGATCAATGATACTGAGCAGCTCCGACCTCTGCTTGAGCAGGCTGATGCAGTGGTTATCGGTCCTGGCTTGGGGCGCGATCAATGGGCGAGGTCATTGTTGCATGCGGTGCTGACCTGGAATGGCCCGCGAGTGCTGGATGCCGATGCGCTGAATCTGATAGCCGAGCACGATGTTCTGCCGCGATTAGGCGAGGATGCTGTAATCTCGCCACACCCGGCGGAGGCAGCACGGTTGCTGTCGTCGTCGAATGACGGAGTGCAGGCTGATCGGCCGGCGGCTTTACAGCGGCTGGTGACAGCGCTGGGTTGCGCCGTCATTCTCAAAGGCGCCGGCAGCTTGGTCGCTAGCGAGGATGCAACACTAGCGGCGGTCTGTAGTGATGGCAATCCGGGTATGGCTGTAGGCGGTATGGGCGATGTGCTGTCGGGTTTATTGGGCGCGCTATTGGCCCAGCGGGTTCCTGCTGCCAAAGCGGCACGTTATGGGGTGCTGGTGCATGCGTTAGCGGGTGACGCGGCGGCGGCCAAAGGTGAAGTGGGAATGCGAGCGAGCGATATGTTCGTGCCAATCAGGCAATACCTGAATCAACGGGAAGGGTAATGAGCTACGCAGTAGAGGTTGATGGCGAAGAGGCGATGCAGCAGTTGGGCGGCGAAATTGCTCGGGCACTTGTCGCCCGGGGTGTGGTCTACCTCGAAGGAAATCTGGGGATGGGCAAAACCACGCTCAGCCGCGGCATGATTCGTGGGCTAGGCCACGCAGGAGCAGTGAAAAGCCCGACCTTTACCCTGGTTGAGCCCTATGAGTTGCCTGCCGCGACCGTTTACCATTTTGATTTGTATCGGTTGGCCGACCCTGAAGAGCTCGAATTTCTTGGTGTGCGCGATTATTTCTCTGCAGACAGTCTTTGTTTGGTGGAATGGCCGGAAAAAGGGCGGGGTGTTTTGCCAAGACCCGACCTGACGATTACCATTAGGGTAGAAGGTGCTGGCAGACGCCTTTTGTTTACCGGCCAAACCGAACATGGCTTAGCCAGCTGCCAACGATTGCAACAAGAACGGAGTAAGACCTAGCATGATCGGGGGAAAATGCCAGATGCTGCTGCGTTGGTGCGCTGTCAGCCTATTGTGTCTTGTTACCGAGGCTTCTTTCGCAGCTGACATTAAGAGCGTGCGCCTCTGGCGTGCGCCGGATAACACGCGGCTGGTATTTGATTTGAGTGGGCCGGTAGAGCATTCGCTGTTTACGCTTTCCAATCCCGAGCGGATCGTTATCGACATCAGTAATGCCACCTTCAACGCCAATACCAGTGATCTCGCGCTGGCTAATACACCGCTGACTGGCATGCGCTCGGCGCCGCGTGATGGCAAGGATCTTCGCGTCGTACTGGATCTGTCGGCCCAGGTCAATCCCAAGAGTTTTGTGCTGCCGTCTAATCAACAGTATGGCGATCGTCTGGTTATTGACTTGTTCGATCAGGATGGCGAGTCGAGGGCTATTGATCCGCCGCAGGCGCCTCAGGCTTCACCATTACCGCAGACGCCCACGCGCTCTGCTACCGAGGCCGGCGTGCGCGACATCATTATTGCCATTGATGCCGGCCATGGCGGCGAAGATCCAGGGGCGATTGGTTATGGCGGCGCGCGTGAAAAAGAAGTGGTGCTGGCCATCGCCCGTGACCTGAAAGGCATGATTGATGCCGAGCCCGGCTTTAAGGGGCAGTTGGTGCGCACGGGTGATTACTTTATTCCGCTGCGCAAGCGCACGGAGATCGCCCGTCAGCACAATGCCGACCTGTTCGTTTCCATTCATGCTGATGCTTTTACTCGCGCGAGCGCCAACGGCGCATCGGTCTTCGCCTTGTCTGATCGAGGCGCAACGTCAGAGACGGCGCGTTTGTTGGCTGATCGGGAGAACCGCTCTGACCTGATTGGTGGTGTGGGTGGCGTAAGTCTTGGCAATAGGGATCAGGTGTTGGCCAGCGTACTGCTTGATCTTTCTATGACTGCAACGCTGTCGGCAAGCCTGGATGTAGGTCAGCAGGTGCTGTCTTCGGTTGGTCGGGTTAATTCGCTACATAAACCACGGGTTGAACAAGCGGGTTTCATGGTGTTGAAATCGCCGGATATCCCGTCGATTTTGGTAGAAACCGGTTTTATTTCGAACCCGGGCGAGGCGCGTAAACTGGTCACGCGCAGTCACCAGCAAGCCTTGGCACGCTCCATTCATGCGGGCGTGAAGAACTACTTCCATCGTAATCCTCCACCAGGCACACGTGTTGCCGCGCTTAAGGCCAGCGGCAAGCTGGCCCAAGGGCCGCGTGAGCATGTGGTGCGGCGAGGCGATAGTCTGTCAATGGTTGCGGCCTTGTATCAGGTATCGCTTAGTGGTCTGCGGAACGCCAATAACTTGTCTAACGATAACTTACGAGTGGGCCAGGTATTGAAAGTGCCGGCCAGTAGCATGCTCGTACAGAACCAACCCTGATATGTCTCGAATTCAACTCTTAAGCCCACGTCTGGCCAACCAAATCGCGGCGGGCGAGGTTGTCGAGCGACCCGCATCGGTTATTAAGGAGCTGTTGGAAAACAGCCTGGATGCAGGTGCTAAGCGCATCGATATTGATATCGAGCAGGCAGGCGTCAAATTGCTGCGAGTGCGCGACGACGGTAGCGGCATAGCGCAGGATGATTTACCGCTGGCATTATCGCGGCACGCAACCAGTAAAATTCGCGATCTTGATGATTTGGAACGGGTCGCCACCTTGGGTTTTCGCGGCGAAGCCCTAGCGTCGGTTAGTTCAGTTTCACGGTTGACGCTCACCTCCTGTCCGGCGGGCAGCGATCAGGCTTGGCAGGTTGAGACGGAAGGGCGCGATATGGCGCCTAGCTTGCAGCCTGCAGCGCACCCGCAGGGCACCACGGTCGAAGTGCGTGACTTGTTTTTCAATACGCCCGCTAGACGCAAATTCCTGCGTACCGAAAAGACCGAGTTTTCTCACCTTGAAGAGGTGGTTAAGCGGCTGGCTTTGTCGCGCTTCGATGTGGCCTTCAACCTGCGCCACAATGGCCGCAGTGTGTTCAGTCTGCGCCCTGCACATACTGAACAGGAAGCGCGGCGACGAGTGGCTACCGTCTGTGGGGCGGCCTTTGTCGAGCAGTCGCGATCAGTTGACAATGAGCGCGGCGGGCTGCGGCTCTGGGGTTGGGTGGGCTTGCCGACGTTCTCTCGTAGCCAGGCCGATCTGCAATACTTTTTCGTCAATGGCCGCATGATCAAAGACAAGCTGGTTGCCCACGCGGTGCGTCAGGCTTATCGCGACGTCATGTTTAATGGCCGTCATCCGACCTTTGTGCTGTTTATGGAGCTGGATCCCGGTGTGGTCGATGTGAACGTACACCCGACCAAGCACGAGGTGCGCTTCCGTGATGGTCGTATGGTCCACGACTTTTTGTTCAGCACTTTGTATCGCGCACTGGCGGACCAGCGACCTGGTGATCAGTCCGAGCAGGCCGAGGCGGGCACTCAAGCTGCCGCGCCGCCGCCCTCTATGCAGCCATCAGTAAGTGGTTTGGATGCCGGGGTGTTTTCTGGTCAACAATACATGCCGTTGAATGAACCCTCCGCCAGCTTGCGGGTGGAGAGCGCTGGCGTTGCGCCGGGCTCTGGTTATACCGCCACACCGCCGCCTTCGGCAGAAGCGGTCGCCGCTTATGCCAATCTGTATGGCGCGCAACCAACCGGTCTGCAGTTGCCACAGGAGGAAGGCAATGTCCCGCCCTTGGGATATGCCGTAGCACAATTGCACGGGGTTTATATCCTGGCGGAAAACAGCGCAGGCATGGTGGTGGTAGATATGCACGCGGCGCACGAGCGAATTACCTATGAGCGCCTCAAGCTGGCGATGGATCAGGAAGGGCTGCGCAGCCAGCCGTTGTTGGTGCCGGAAAGCCTGGCTGTCAGTCAGCGTGAGGCTGATTGTGCAGAAGAGCATGCTGAGTGGTTTACGCGGCTGGGCATGTCGCTTCAGCGCGTCGGGCCAGAGTCACTGGCTATTCGCGAGGTGCCAGCACTGCTGCGCCAAGCGCACGCCGAGCAGTTGGTGCGCGATGTTTTGAGTGATCTGTTGGAATACGGTACCAGTGATCGGATTCAGGCCCACGTGAATGAGCTGCTCGGAACCATGGCATGCCATGGTTCAGTGCGCGCTAACCGTCGGTTGACGCTAGCGGAGATGAACGGCCTGCTGCGGGATATGGAGCAGACCGAGCGCAGTGGTCAATGCAATCATGGGCGGCCAACCTGGACGCAGATGAGCATGGCAGAGCTCGACAAGCTGTTTCTGCGGGGGCGCTGAATCGACCGATGAACGGAAACTACCTTGATTGCTGACAAGCTGCCACCGGTCATTTGCCTCATGGGGCCGACCGCATCGGGTAAGACCGAGCTGGCCATGCACTTGTATGATCATTTTCCCTGTGAGTTAGTCAGTGTTGACTCGGTGCTGGTGTATCGCGGCATGGATGTCGGCTCGGCCAAGCCGGATGCGCAAACTCTTGAGCGTTACCCGCATCATCTGATTGATATTCTTGATCCGGCTGAGGCCTATTCTGCTGCGCGTTTTCGCGAGGACGTAACGCCCCTGTTGGCGGATATCACTGCGCGTGGCCGTATCCCGCTGCTAGTGGGCGGCACTATGCTTTATTTTAAGGCGTTGGCTGGCGGCCTGGCGCAGATGCCATCGGCTGATCCTGTGGTGCGCGCCCGTATCGAAATGATGGCGCAAGCAGCTGGTTGGGAGTCAGTACATGCAGAATTGGCGCGGGTTGATCCAGTAGCGGCTGAGCGCATACACCCCAATGATCCGCAGCGGATTCAGCGCGCTTATGAGGTGTTTCTGCTAACTGGTATTACACTGACACAAATGCATGCCCAGCAAAGCGCAGAAAAAGGCGCTAGTGGGCCGTCGGAAGCGGCGGTTTTACCTTATACTATGCACTATCTGGCCGTTGCTCCACAGGATCGAACTGTGCTGCACGAGCGAATTGCTGAACGTTTTGTCTTGATGATGAAACAAGGGCTGGTTCCCGAGGTCGAAGCTTTGCGCAATCGAGGGGACTTGAATTCAGCCATGCCGTCCATTAGAGCGGTCGGTTACCGGCAGGTCTGGGATTATCTGGATGGCAAGCTGGACGAGTCAGAGATGGTTCAACGTGGCATTATCGCGACACGGCAATTGGCCAAACGTCAGTTCACTTGGTTGCGCGGCTGGCATGCTGAAATCGAATGGCTTGACAGTCTGGACCCGAAAAGATTCGAGCAGGCCTTGAAAGCGCTGCAAGAGGCCGCAATATAGAGTTCATCGGTGCTACTGCCACCCTTGGGTGCGCAGCTAACTTGCCTGCTGGTCTTTTGGATAATGGACAAGCCGGCCAAATCGCATTATTACAATGCTTAAAATTATCGGTTTCCATTAAAGGAGTGAGGCAATGTCAAAAGGGCATTCACTACAAGACCCTTACCTGAACGTTCTGCGCAAGGAACGTGTCCCGGTATCCATCTATCTCGTAAACGGCATCAAGCTGCAGGGCCAGATCGAGTCATTTGACCAATTTGTCATTCTGTTGAAAAACACAGTTAGTCAGATGGTCTACAAGCACGCGATCTCTACAGTCGTTCCTGGTCGTCCGGTGCGTTTGCCGGTTGCTGCTGGTGGCGATGAAGCTGAAGCTGAGGTCGGCAATCCTTAATGCAAAAGGAGGCCTGATTGTTTTTTGAGCGTCATGAAGGGGGTGAACGTGCGGTTCTCGTTCACCTCGAAGGCCTGGATGAACAGCGCCGTGAAGACCCGCAGGAATTTCTTGAACTGGTGCGTTCCGCCGGTGCAGAAAATGCGGCATTTATGACTATTCCCCGGCACCAACCCACACCCCGGTTCCTTATAGGTAGCGGCAAGGTGGAGGAGCTGCGGGCGCTGGTCAAGGCCAATGAGGGTGACGTGGTCATCTTCAATCACACCCTGACGCCCAGTCAGGAGCGCAATCTGGAGCGCGAGCTGGAGTGTCGCGTAATCGACCGCACCGGTCTGATCCTGGATATCTTTGCGCAGCGTGCGCGAACCCATGAAGGTAAGTTGCAGGTTGAGCTGGCACAGCTCGATCATCTGAGTACGCGTCTGGTGCGCGGCTGGACACACCTTGAGCGACAAAAAGGTGGTATCGGTTTGCGCGGTCCGGGTGAAACTCAGCTTGAGACCGACCGGCGACTGCTGCGGGTACGCATCAAACAGATTACCCGCCGCTTGGAGAAAGTGCGGAGTCAGCGCGATCAGGCTCGGCGTGCTCGACGTCGAGCAGAAATTCCGGTGGTGTCTTTGGTGGGTTACACCAACGCCGGCAAATCTACTTTGTTCAATACGCTTACCTCATCCGACGTTTATGCGGCAGATCAGTTGTTTGCCACGCTGGATCCGACGTTGCGACGCATCGAGTTACAGGATATCGGGCCGGTCATTCTGGCGGACACTGTAGGCTTTATTCGTCACTTGCCGCACAAGTTGGTTGAGGCATTCCGCGCTACGCTGGAAGAGTCCGCCCAGGCTGACTTGCTTATGCACGTTATCGACGCGGCCGACCCGGATCGCCAGGAAAATATTCAGCAGGTGCATTCGGTGCTTAGCGAAATTGGCGCCATTGAGCTGCCGATGCTTGAGGTCTACAACAAGATAGATTTGATCGACGGATTCGAGCCGCAGCTGCAGCGAGATGAGGGCGGCAATATCGTTCGGGTCTGGATTTCTGCGCAGCAGGGGCTTGGGTTGGATCTGCTTCAGCAGGCCGTTGCTGAACGCTTGGGTAATGATTTAGTGCAAGAGCGCTTCGTGCTTGAGCATGCTGAAGCGCGTTTGCGTGCGCAGTTCTATGCAGCTGGTGCAGTGCTAGCTGAGCAGACTGCTGAGGATGGTCGCCTGCAACTGGATGTCCGCCTGCAGCGCAGTGACTTTAATCGATTGCTCAAACGTGAAGGTTGGCAACCGGACGCATTTTTGCAGCAACATACTTTGCAATGAAAGCCTCCAGCTATGGTTCGCGCATGCTTGCTGGTTTACGGTAGGATTGCACCCTGATCTGACTGCCGACTTGGCAGTTGGAGCTTCGAATAGTTACAGACAACGGAGAACGCTATGGCCTGGAATGAGCCTGGTGGCGGAAATAATTCAAACGACCAGGATCCCTGGGGTAGCGGCGGCAAAAAAGGCGGCGGCAAACAAGGTCCGCCGGACCTTGATGAGGCGCTACGCAAGTTACAGGATAGCCTGAACAGCCTTTTTGGCTCAAAAAAACGCGGCAAAGGCGGTGATGGTGGCGGTCCTGGGATCGCTGGTGGTGGCATCCCCAAGGGGTTGTGGGCCATTGCTGGTTTGGTTGTGTTGGGCGTTTGGTTATTTAACGCCGTGTATATGGTCGATGAGCAAGAGCAAGCCGTTATTCTTCGCTTCGGTGAATATGACCGCACTGTCGGCTCTGGCTTGCATCTCTATTACCCGCCGGTTGAGCGCAAGCTTCAGAACAATGTTACTCAGGTCCGCTCCTACCGCCAGCAGGGTCAGATGCTGACCGAAGACGAGAATATCGTCGAGGTTCCGGTTGCCATTCAGTATCGTATCTCCAATTTGGAGAATTTCGTGCTGATGGTCGAGGATCCTGAAACCAGCTTGCGCCATGCGACTGAAAGTGCGGTCCGCCATGTGGTCGGTTCAACGCCGATGCACCAAGTGCTCACAGAGGGTCGTGAGCAAATGGCGGTCGAAGTGACCGAGCGTCTACAGCGTTATTTGGACAGCTACAACACAGGCATCACGGTTACTCAGGTGAATATTGAGAACGCTCAAGCGCCGTCTGAAGTGCAGGACGCGTTCGATGACGTGATCCGCGCCAAGGAAGACGAAGTGCGTGAGCGTAACCAGGCTGAAGCCTACGCTAATGGCGTGATTCCTGAGGCGCGAGGCAAAGCTCAGCGCATGCTGGAAGAGGCCAATGGTTATCACGACGAAGTGATCGCCCGTGCAGAAGGTGAAGCTAAGCGCTTTGATCTGCTGGTCGAGCAATATCGTTTGGCACCGGACGTACTGCGTGAGCGCCTTTACCTCGATACCATGCAGGAGGTGATGAGTAGCACTAGCAAGATTCTGGTGTCTGGCGGGGAGGGTAATAATAACTTGCTCTATCTGCCGTTAGACAAGCTGATGCAGCAATCGTCTGCTTCTTCTGGTTCTGCCAACAGCAGCGCGCCAGCGATTACTCAGAGTGATTCATCTCGCACCACTACTACACAGCAGCGCGATCTGCGTTCCAGGGAGTCCCGCTGATGAGCAATAAATCCTTGTTAGGCATCATTGTGTTGCTGGCAGCGATCATCGTCGGCTGGAACAGCTTTTTCGTTGTGAATCAGACCGAGCGCGCCATCGTTCTGCAGTTTGGGCGAGTGGTCGATAACGATGTTACCCCCGGTTTGCACTTCAAGCTGCCGTTTGTGCAGGAGGCGCATCAGTTTGATGGTCGTCTGCTGACGCTCGATACGGCTACCCAGCGCTATCTAACGCTGGAAAAGAAAGCACTGATGGTTGATTCCTACGCTAAGTGGCGGATCGCCGATGTGCAGCGTTTTTACACCGCAACCTCCGGGCTGCGGGCAATAGCAGAAGAGCGTTTGTCTCGGCAATTGGAATCTGGCTTGCGCAACGAAGTAGCGCGTCGCACGCTGCATGAGGTGGTCTCCGGTGAGCGTGATCAGCTGATGGCTGATATTACCGCTACGCTGGATGAGAGTGCGCGGCGCGAGCTGGGTATTGAAGTGGTTGACGTGCGGGTTAAGGCGATCGATTTACCGAATGAGGTGAATCGTAGCGTGTTTGATCGCATGAGCAGCGAGCGTGAACGCGAAGCGCGTGAGCATCGCGCTAAAGGTCGTGAGCTGGGCGAGGGTATTCGCGCCGATGCGGACCGACAGCAGCGTGTGCTTATCGCAGAGGCTTTCCGGGAATCGGAAAAAATCCGCGGTGACGGTGACGCAAAGGCAGCTAAGATCTATGCGCTTGCTTACACTAAAGACCCGGAGTTTTACGCGTTTTCACGTAGTCTCCACGCGTACCGCGAAAGCTTCTCTAGCAAGTCTGATGTCTTGGTTCTTGATCCAAAAAGCGACTTCTTCAAGTACCTGCGAGGCGAAAGCAGCCAGCCTTGAACGTTTGTCGAAACTCAGGGGTTGCCCGCTAGTCGGGCAGCCTTTTTGTTTGTCTAAACCTAGCGTCTAGACTGATAATGCGAAGGGTGTGGCGAAGGGAAAACGTGTTACACTTGCGCAGCCGGGAATTCCCGGCTTTTTTGTGACCGGTCTATTCTGTTTTGTGCTGCCGATCCACTGCATGAAACCGTTATGGCTGGTCCGCGGATTTGAGCTGCCAGCTCGAGTCCGACCGCAAGCCTAGTTCACTGTGTATGGAAAGGTTGTCAAAATGCCGACTGTAGATCGCTGGCTGTTGCCGGATGGTATTGACGAGGTGTTGCCCGCTGAGGCCGCCCGTATCGAAGCTGCCCGCCGACAGTTGCTTGATCTGTTCTCCTGCTGGGGCTATGACCTGGTCATTACGCCGCACATCGAATATTTGGAATCCCTGTTGACCGGCGCCGGTCACGATCTCGAGTTGCAAACCTTCAAAATGACTGACCAGCTGTCTGGTCGGATGCTCGGTTTGCGCGCAGATATTACTCCCCAAGTGGCGCGCATTGATGCGCACACGCTGGGTGCGGAAGGCCCATCACGGCTCTGTTACTGCGGAAGCGTGCTGCATACGCGCCCGCGCGCTTTGTCCACAGCGCGCAGCTTGATTCAGTTAGGCGCTGAGCTATACGGCGATGCTTCCAGTACCAGTGATATCGAAGTCATATCGCTCATGCTGGAAACGCTTGCGAGCTGCGAGGTGCCAGGCGTGCACCTGGATATCGGTCATGTTGGTATCTACCGTGGCCTAATACAGGCTGCTGGTGTCGATGAGACGACTGAGCGGTTGTTGTTTGATGCGCTGCAACGAAAAGCGGGAGGCGAGGTTACCCAATTGGCGGCCGGTCTTGAGCACTCCTCACTGGCGGGGATGCTGTGCAGTTTGGTTGAGTTATCCGGTGGTGTTGAGGTGCTGGATCGTGCGCACGCACTGCTCGATGGTGCGCCAGAATCAGTTATGGCAGCGTTGGATGATCTTGCCGAGATCGCGCAAGTGCTGGCGCGTCGCTACCCACATATTCCGCTGTATTTCGACCTCGGCGAGTTGCGTGGCTATCATTACCACACAGGTGTGGTATTTGCGGCTTTTGTTCCCGGTGTTGGGCAAAGCGTCGCCCAAGGTGGTCGCTATGACGATATTGGTGCTGATTTCGGGCGTGCGCGCCCGGCGACCGGCTTTTCCACTGATCTGCGCTGCCTGGTGCAGCGTGGCAGCTTGGGGCTTGATAAAAAATGCTCGGCAATCTGGGCGCCACACAGCAACGAGTCTGGTTTGCATGACCAAATTGCTCAGCTACGCCAGCAAGGTGAGCGGGTGATCGTGGCGCTGCCCGGCCAGTCAAGTGCTGAGGCTGCTGACTATGGTTGTGATCGATTGCTCGGCTTTCAGGCTGGCAGTTGGTCGGTAGCTGAATTGAATTCGTGATTCCCTGACCTAAAGGTCAATTAATTTCTAGCGAGGCATGGGCTGAACATGGGTAAGAATGTTGTCATCCTGGGGACCCAGTGGGGCGATGAGGGTAAGGGCAAGATCGTTGATCTGCTGACCGATCAAGTTGCTGCGGTGGTGCGTTATCAGGGCGGCCATAATGCCGGTCATACGCTGGTAATCGATGGCGAGAAAACCGTACTGCACCTGATTCCTTCCGGCATTTTGCGTGAAAATGTCCGATGCTTTATTGGTAACGGTGTCGTGCTCTCACCTGAAGCGCTGCTCAAGGAGCTGAAAGAGCTTGAGGCTAAGGGTGTTCCCGTGCGCGATCGTTTGCGTATCAGTCCGGCTTGCCCGCTGATTCTGCCTTATCACGTAGCGTTAGATCAGGCGCGTGAAAAAGCGCGTGGCGAAGCTAAGATAGGTACCACTGGGCGCGGCATTGGCCCTGCTTACGAAGATAAAGTGTCGCGTCGCGGGCTGCGTGTAGCAGACCTATTTCATCGCGAGCGCTTTGCTGCCAAGTTAGGTGAGGTGCTGGATTATCACAACTTTGCCTTGCAGCACTATTACAAGGTTGAGCCAGTCGACTTCCAGAAGACGTTGGATGAAGCGCTGGGCTATGCTGAGTGGCTAGCCCCGCTGATGACCGATGTTACTGCTCGCTTGCATGAGTTACGCCGCGAAGGCTCAAACATCATGTTTGAAGGCGCGCAGGGTTCGCTGTTGGACATTGATCACGGTACTTATCCCTTCGTGACCAGTTCTAATACCACGGCTGGCGGCACTGCTACTGGTTCAGGTTTTGGTCCGCTGTACCTTGATTACGTGCTGGGTATTACCAAAGCTTATACCACTCGCGTGGGTTCGGGCCCTTTCCCTACCGAGCTATTTGATGCAGTGGGTGCGCGTTTGGCTGAGCGTGGTCACGAATTTGGTTCGACCACCGGTCGCGCGCGCCGTTGTGGCTGGTTTGATGCGATCATTCTGCGTCGTGCTATCGAAATTAACAGCATTAGTGGTCTGTGCCTAACCAAGCTGGATGTGCTGGATGGTTTGGATGTGATTCGCATCTGTGTCGGCTATCGTAACGAGCATGGTGATGTGATTGAAGCGCCTACCGATGCCGACAGCTATATCGGCCTGGAGCCGGTGTATGAAGATATGCCCGGTTGGGAGGAGTCAACTTTAGGTGTAAAAACCTTGGAAGGTTTGCCTCCTGCTGCGCGTGCTTATATTGAACGTATAGAAGAGTTGGTTGGTGCGCCGATTGATTTGATTTCTACCGGCCCCGATCGTAATGAGACGATCATTCTGCGTCAGGTTTTTAAGGCTTGATATGAGTGGTTGTGACAGAAGAGGCGCCTGAGGGCGTCTTTTTTGTTTAAAGAGTTGCGAGGTTTTAATCTTTACGGGTGGCTTGCAGTGGTTTTTGGCAGGCATAAAAAACCGAGCATAAGCTCGGTTTTTGAATTGGTGCCCAGGAGAAGACTCGAACTTCCACGGCCGTAAGGCCACTAGCACCTGAAGCTAGCGTGTCTACCAATTTCACCACCTGGGCGCGCCTTGCGAAACAACTGCTATGCTGAACCAGAGGTTCTAGTTGCTGTCGTTTCGTGCTGACGGCGCGAATATTACGTAGCAAGCAAGATCTTGTAAACCCCCAGCGAGAAAAAAAATTTGTTGGAGGAAACAGGTGCATACAGACTTGATTCGCGGTTCAATAGGCGTCTATGACGAAAAAAGATCAATCCAAAGCCTCGGCTAAGCAGTCGAGCACATCTTCATCCTCCCAGGCCACTTCCATGACCAATGAATGGATCCAACAGGATCCGGAAGCCAGGCGCGAAGCGGAAAAATACGACAACCCCATTCCAAGTCGTGAGCTTATCCTGCAATTGTTGGAGACCCGTGGCGCGCCTGCTACGCGCGCGCAATTGCAGCAGGAGTTCGGCTTGCAGGATGAGGACGCTATTGAAGCATTGCGTCGCCGTCTGCGCGCCATGGAGCGTGATGGGCAGCTAATATATACCCGCCGTGGCGCCTATGCGCCGGTCGATAAACTGGATCTGATTCGGGGCCGTGTTCAAGGTCATCGGGACGGCTTCGGTTTTCTGGTGCCAGACGAAGGTACTGAGGATCTGTTTCTTGGTCCCTCACAAATGCGTTTGGTATTTGATGGTGACCGCGTATTGGGTCGCATTACCGGTGTTGATCGTCGTGGTCGCAGCGAAGGCGCGGTGGTTGAGGTGCTTGAACGCGCGCATGAGATCCTTGTTGGTCGCTATTACGAAGAGAACGAGATCGGCTTCGTCGTTGCCGATAACGCCAAGATCAACCAGGACGTGTTAATCCCGCCGGGCGCCAAAATGGGCGTCAAGCACGGACAGTACGCCGAAGTTCGCATTACCCAATGGCCGACTATGAGTCGGCAGGCGCAGGGTGAAGTCATTGAAGTCGTGGGCGACTACATGGCGCCAGGTATGGAGATCGAAGTTGCCCTGCGTAGCTACGACATTCCTAGCGAATGGCCGCCGGAAGTAGTTGAAGAGGCAAGCAAGCTCAAAGACTTCGTTGAAGAGAAAGACAAGCATAAGCGTGTTGATCTACGCCACTTGCCGCTGGTCACCATTGATGGCGAAGATGCGCGCGATTTTGACGATGCACTCTACTGTGAGCCCCATAAAGCAAGCGGCTGGCGCTTGTTCTCTGGTGGCTGGAAGTTGTATGTCGCTATCGCTGACGTGTCGCACTATGTTCCGTTAGGTTCCGCATTGGACCAGGAAGCCGAGCTGCGTGGTACTTCGGTTTACTTCCCGAGCCAGGTGATCCCCATGTTGCCTGAGGCGATTTCCAACGGTCTGTGCTCGCTTAATCCGCATGTTGATCGTTTAGCTTTGGTCTGCGAAATGACTTTGTCCAAGGCCGGCGAGCTGACGGATTATCAGTTTTACGAAGCGGTGATCCATTCGCACGCACGGCTGACCTATAACAAAGTCTCCTCAATGCTGGAGCACGGCCGTAGTCGCGAAGGTAAAGCGTTGCGCGACGAATACAGCGAAGTAGTGCCGCACATCGAGAACCTGTATGAGCTTTACAAGGCGCTAGCCAAGGCTCGTCAGGGGCGCGGTGCGATTGATTTTGAGACCACCGAAACGCGCATGATTTTTGGTGATGATCGAAAGCTAGTCGAGATCAAGCCTACTACTCGCAATGATGCGCACAAGATTGTTGAAGAATGCATGCTGAGTGCCAACGTTGCCACGGCGCGCTTCCTTCAAGATCTGGAGTTGCCAGGCCTGTACCGCGTGCATGATTCCCCTCAAGCCGAAAAAATTGAACGTTTGCGGCAGTTTCTTAATGCGCAAGGCTTGAGTTTGACGCGTAAGAAGGGTGATCCCACGCCGGAAGACTACAGTGCCGTGCTGGCTAAAATTCAAGGCCGGCCGGATGCGCAGTTGATTCAGACGGTAATGTTGCGCTCGCTCAGTCAGGCCGTTTACAGCCCGGATAACGCAGGGCACTTCGGTTTGAATTACGAAGCTTATACCCATTTCACTTCGCCGATTCGTCGCTATCCCGATCTGTTGGTGCATCGCGCCATTCGCAGTGTCGTGCGTTCGCGTCGCAATACTGAAGCGGTCAAGCGTTGCGGTGCCTCGGTCATGCCGAAGGCAAAAATCTATCCTTATGACCATGCGCGTTTGGCGGCTCTGGGCGAGCAGTGCTCGCAGAATGAGCGTCGTGCCGATGAAGCGTCGCGTGATGTAGTCAGCTGGCTCAAGTGCGAGTTTATGCAAGATCGCGTCGGTGAGTCCTTCGACGGCTTGGTGACTGCTGCAACCAGTTTTGGTCTGTTTATTGAGCTTAAAGATATTTACGTAGAGGGCTTGCTGCATATCACTGCGCTGCCGGCCGACTACTACAACTTCGATGCTGTGCATCATTGCCTGACTGGCGAGCGCTCTGGTCGCAAGTTTCGTCTCGGCGACCCAGTGCGGGTTCAAGTGGCGCGGGTTGATCTGGATGATCGAAAGATTGATTTTGAGATGGCAACCGATCAGCCGCAGGCTCAGCCAGAGCCGGACCGTAAGGTCTCTGCTAGCCGAGCTGTGCGTGAAAAGCTGCTTGCCGAGGCGCGTCAAGCGGCTGGCGATGGTAAAAAGTCGGCTAAGTCAGGTGGGCGTAGTCCAGCTGGTAAGCCTGCTCCGCGTGCTGCTCGCAATCCGGCTGGCTCACCCGCTGCAAGCAAGGCTGCGCCACGCAAGCCAGCCGGCAGTAAGAGTGATGCCGGTTCGCGCGGCGGGCCGCGCAAGCGCAAGCCGAAGCCTAAGCAGTGAGTGAGATAGCAGTATGAGTGATTTTGAGCGGGTTTTTGGTGTGCATGCGGTGCAGGCTTTGCTGGAACGCAGCCCAAAGCGAGTAAGGCGGTTGCTGTTGCCGGCCGGCCGGCTAAATGAGCGTCAGCAGGCTTTGCTTGATCTAGCCGTTACTGCCGTCATTACCACCCAGCGCGTTACCGGTGAAGAGCTGGATAAGCTTGCTGAGGGCGTGCACCAGGGAGTGGTCGCTGAGGTTACGCCTAGTCAGGTGTGGTCCGAAGAGATGTTGACGCACTTGCTGGATCGCCTGGACGGCGTGCCTTTGTTGTTGGTGCTGGACGGGGTAACCGACCCCCATAACTTAGGCGCTTGTCTGCGCAGCGCGGATGCAGCTGGCGTGCAGGCGGTTATAGTGCCGCGTGACCGCTCAGCCAGTCTTTCCCCGGTGGTGCGCAAGGTTGCCTGCGGTGCCGCTGAAACGGTTCCGCTGGTGGCGGTAACCAATCTGGCGCGCACTTTAAAGCAATTGCAGCAACGCGGCTTGTGGCTAGTGGGTACCGCTGGCGAGGCGGAGCAGTTCATATATGACGTGGATCTGAAAGTGCCCTCGGTCATCGTGATGGGCGCCGAAGGTGCGGGAATGCGCCGCCTGACCCGCGAGAACTGTGATTACCTCGCGCGTTTGCCGATGGCAGGTGCTGTCAGCAGCTTGAATGTGTCTGTTGCTGCTGGCGTCTGTCTGTTTGAGGCCGTGCGGCAACGTCTGCCCGCCTGACATCTTTTCATGCCCGGTTAGCTGTAATCTAGCTGGGCTGCGTAAATAAACGCCATTTAGCTTGCCTCTACCTAGCGCCTTCACTAGAATGGCCGCCCCAAACCTATGTTCCACTCCTTGCCAGACCATATTTGGATGGCTGGCTATAACCCGTAAGGAGCTTTTATGCGTCATTACGAAATCGTTTTTCTGGTTCATCCAGACCAGAGCGAGCAGGTTAGCGCGATGGTTGAGCGTTACACCAAGCTGATCGAAGAAGACGGCGGCAAAATTCACCGCCTGGAAGATTGGGGTCGCCGTCAACTGGCTTATCCAATCGACAAGATCCACAAAGCACACTACATCCTGATAAATGTTGAGTGCAGCGCTAAAGCGTTGGAAGAACTGACTGAAAACTTCCGTTACAACGATGCTGTTATCCGTAACATGGTAATGCGTCGCGATGAAGCGGTGACTGAACAGTCCGAGATGCTCAAGTCCGAAGAGAGTGGTCGTGGTGAGCGTCGTGAGCGTCGTGAGCGCAGCGATGAAAATGACGACAACAGCTCCAACGATGACGCTGACAACAGCGACGACACCGATGATAGCGGTGACGACGAGTAAGTTTTCCCAGTTCACATTCCAGAATTAAGGAGACGCTGCCATGGCACGTTTTTTCCGTCGCAGAAAGTTCTGCCGTTTTACCGCTGAAGGCGTTAAAGAGATTGATTACAAAGATCTCAACACTTTGAAAGCCTATGTCACCGAGACCGGCAAGATCGTTCCAAGCCGCATCACAGGTACCAAGGCTAAGTATCAGCGTCAGCTGGCTGTTGCTATCAAGCGCGCCCGTTATCTGGCTCTGCTGCCTTACACCGACGGCCACGGTCGTTGATTGGTAGCCAAAAGTAAGTAATCAGGAAACCGGATTCAGATGCAGGGCTTGGCGGAATACATAATGCGCGGCCGCCGACAGGCAACCTTAGTGGTTGGTTTGTCGGCCGCAATTCCGCTGCTGTTCTGGTTCGGTGCAGTGGTGTTGGCGTTGGTTATCCTGCGCCGCGGCCTGTCGGAAGGCCTCCCAGTTATTGTTTGGGGTGGTTTGCCGGCGTTGGCTTGGGCTATGTTGGGCGATCCGACACCACTGTTGCTGCTATTAGGTACCGCACTGCTGGCTGGTTTGTTGCGAGAGCGCAGTAACTGGTCTCTTGTGGTGCTGGCATCGGCCCCGTTAGGTCTAGTGTACGCGCTGCTATTATTGGCAATGCTGCACGAGCCAATGGTGGCTCTTGCTGCCGAGCTGCAGAAAGTCATGCCGCAGGTGCTGGGCGAGCTAGGTAAAGATCTGAGCGAGGCCGATATGGCTCGACTGCAGAGCTTGATGTTGCCGATACTCGCGGGTCTGACCGGTGCAATACATGCCGTAATGACGCTAGTCTGCCTGATTTTGGCACGTGCTTGGCAAGCCAGGCTGTTCAACCCAGGTGGTTTCCGTGAGGAGTTCCACCGGGTGCGACTCAAGCCGTGGATGTCAGTCGGCTTGCTGCTGCTGGTCATTGTTGGGCCGCAGTTTGGCGATATGGCGGTGGTAGCACCGGTGGCGACCGTGCCGCTGTTACTGGCTGGTTTAGCGCTGGTGCACGGCATAGTTGGCATCAAGCAACTGAGCCTGGCTTGGCTGATAGCGCTGTACGTTGCGCTGCTGTTTGCTTCGCAAGTGGTTGTGCCCCTGATTATGCTTTTGGCGTTTATTGATAGTCTGTTTGATTTCCGCTCCCGCCTGACACCGCAAAACGGTCTGGGTGGCGACGATGATTCAAACGGTCAAGGTTGAATTTAAGAGGTCATCGCAATGGAAGTTATCCTGCTCGAAAAGATCGCGAATCTGGGTAACCTGGGCGACAAGGTCGCCGTTAAGGCTGGTTACGCTCGCAATTTCCTGCTGCCTTTTGGCAAGGCTACTCCGGCTACTTCAGCCAATGTAGAAGCCTTTGAAGCGCGTCGCGCTGAACTGGAAAAAATCGCTGCTGAGAAAACAGCTGAAGCCGAAGCGCGCGCCGCCAAGCTGGCTGAGCTGTCAGTTACCATCACCGCCAACGCTGGCGAAGAAGGTAAGCTGTTCGGCTCTATCGGTACTCGTGATATCGCTGACGCAGTGACTGCGGCTGGCGTAGAACTCGAGAAGAGCGAAGTTCGTCTGCCTGAAGGTCCGCTTCGTAACGTCGGTGAGTTCGATGTTGTTGTGCAACTGCACAGCGATGTAGAAACTACCGTCAAGCTGATCGTCGTCGCTGGCTAACAGCGGCTGCAGCGCTGACTTAGGGCTTTCGGGCCTCGGGTGATTTAACAGCGCTTTGCAGTTAGACTCGTCAACACGGCGCTTGTCATAGACAGGCGCCGTGTTGTTGTTTGTGCCTATGCCGTCCAGAGCCCAAGCCCATGACTGAATCGCAGTACTCAGAACGTCCCGAGCTGGATTTACAAACGTCCGCGTTGAAAATTCCGCCGCACTCAATTGAGGCAGAGCAGGCCGTGTTGGGTGGTGTGATGCTGGAGAATACTGCGTGGGAGCGCGTTGCTGAGTTACTGAGCGAAAGCGACTTCTATAGACATGATCACCGGCTGATTTTCAAGGCGTTGCGACGTCTGGCCGAACGCAACCAGCCTTTCGATGTGGTGACCCTCGCCGAGGATCTCGATAAGGAAGGTCTGAATGATCAAGTCGGTGGCCTGGCGTATTTAGGGCAGCTGGCAAAAAATACTCCTTCAGTTGCCAATATCAGTGCCTATGCCCAGATCATTCGTGAGCGGTCCACGCTGCGCCAATTGATCAGCGTGAGTACCGATATTGCCGACACTGCGTTCAACCCAAAAGGCATGCAGTCCAGCGAAGTGTTGGATGATGCGGAACGCAAGATTTTTGCGATTGCAGAAAGCCGGCCAAAAACCGGTGGACCAGAAGGCGTCAACGCGCTGCTGGCAAAGGCAATAGATCGTATTGATACACTGTTCAACAGTGAAGGCTCTATTACGGGTCTATCGACGGGGTTTACCGACCTCGACAATATGACCTCAGGTTTGCAGCCATCTGATCTGATCATTGTTGCTGGTCGTCCTTCAATGGGCAAAACGACGTTCGCCATGAACTTGGTCGAGAACGCGGTCATGCGCAGTGAAAAGGCAGTTTTGGTGTTCTCGCTGGAAATGCCAGGTGACTCACTAATCATGCGTATGTTGTCTTCGCTCGGTCGTATCGATCAAACCAAGGTGCGCTCTGGCCGCTTGGATGATGAGGATTGGCCGCGGCTTACCTCAGCGGTCAACATGTTGAATGATCGCAAGCTGTTCATCGACGACACGGCGGGCTTGTCACCTATGGAAATGCGCGCTCGCGCTAGGCGGGTGGTGCGCGAGCATGGTGATCTAGGCTTGATCATGATCGATTACTTGCAGTTGATGCGCGTCGGTGGCGCTGCGTCTGAAAACCGTACCAACGAGATTTCGGAAATCTCGCGCTCACTCAAGGCACTCGCCAAGGAATTCAATGTCCCGGTGGTCGCCCTTTCGCAGCTTAACCGCTCGCTGGAACAGCGCCCCAACAAGCGTCCTATCAACTCTGACTTGCGTGAATCTGGCGCAATCGAGCAGGACGCCGACGTCATCATGTTTGTGTATCGGGATGAGGTTTACAACCCGGATACGCAAGACAAGGGTATTGCCGAGCTAATTATCGGCAAGCAGCGTAACGGCCCCATTGGGACCACGCGCATGGCATTTCTGGGCAAATACACCCGTTTTGAAAACCTGGCGCCTGGCTCTTATGCTGGCTACGGGGATCTGGAGTAATCATGGCAGTCAGCATTCCGGTGGCTAAGCAGCAATTGTTCGATCATCCGCGTTATTGGGCCGAATGCTTTGGTCCGGCGCCGTTTCTGCCGATGAGTCGGGAAGAAATGGACCAATTGGGCTGGGACAGTTGCGACATTATCATCGTGACCGGCGATGCCTATGTGGATCACCCGTCCTTTGGCATGGCGATTATCGGTCGGCTGCTGGAAGCCCAGGGCTTTCGTGTTGGTATCATCAGTCAGCCGGATTGGCAGAGCAAAGATGACTTCATGAAGCTGGGCAAGCCGAATCTGTTTTTCGGTGTTGCTGCGGGCAATATGGATTCGATGATCAACCGTTATACCGCTGATCGTAAGGTCCGCTCTGATGACGCTTATACGCCTGGTGGCAGGGGCGGCAGCCGCCCTGATCGAGCAAGCCTGGTATATAGCCAGCGCTGCCGCGAAGCCTATAAGGATGTACCCCTGATCCTGGGTGGTATCGAAGCCTCCTTGCGGCGCATCGCGCATTACGACTATTGGCAAGATAAGGTCCGGCACTCGCTGTTGATCGACGCCAAGGCTGACATTCTTTTGTACGGCAACGCTGAGCGCGCAGTGGTAGAAGTGGCGCATCGCCTTAGCCGCGGCGAGTTGATTGAGGATATAACCGACATTCGCGGTACTGCTTTTGTGCGCCGTGATACGCCACAAGGTTGGTTTGAGTTGGACTCAACCCGTATCGACCGTCCGGGCAAGATCGATAAGATCATCAATCCTTACGTGAATACGCAGGATACCAATGCGTGCGCTGTGGAGCAGGCCAAAGGGCCGGACGACGCCGACAATGATGGTGCTCAGGTTGTGCACCTGTTGCCACACCCTCGTCTGGAGCGTGATCGCACAGTGATTCGTTTGCCGTCTTTCGAGAAGGTGAAGGGCGACTCGGTACTCTATGCACATGCCAACCGTGTTTTGCACCTGGAAACCAATCCGGGCAATGCACGCGCGTTGGTGCAGCGCCATGGTGAGCGTGACGTATGGTTTACTCCACCGCCGATCCCACTGACGACCGAAGAGATGGACTATATCTTCGGTCTGCCCTATGCGCGCATCCCGCACCCAGCTTACGGCGACGCCAAAATCCCGGCCTACGACATGATTCGCTTCTCGGTGAATATCATGCGCGGCTGTTTTGGCGGCTGTACATTTTGCTCCATTACTGAGCATGAGGGGCGGATCATCCAGAATCGCTCGCATGACTCCATTATTCGTGAAATCGAAGAGATACGGGACAAGGTGCCGGGCTTTACCGGGGTTATTTCAGATCTTGGTGGGCCTACTGCCAATATGTACCGGATTGCTTGTAAGACCCCGGAAATTGAAGCAGCTTGCCGCAAACCGTCCTGCGTGTTCCCTGGCATCTGTGAAAACCTGAATACAGATCACTCCTCGTTGATTGGTCTGTATCGCAAAGCGCGTGAGTTACCGGGGGTCAAGAAGATCTTAATTGCCTCGGGTCTGCGCTACGACCTGGCTATCGAGTCGCCTGAGTATGTGAAGGAACTGGTGACTCACCACGTTGGTGGTTACCTGAAGATCGCTCCGGAGCACACCGAAGAAGGTCCGCTGACCAAGATGATGAAGCCGGGTATCGGCTCTTATGACCGCTTCAAGCAGATGTTTGAGAAATTCTCTAAGGAAGCGGGTAAGGAACAGTATCTGATTCCTTACTTCATCGCGGCGCACCCCGGTACGACCGATGAAGATATGATGAATCTAGGGCTCTGGCTCAAGCGCAATGGTTTCCGTGCGGACCAAGTGCAGGCTTTCTATCCGTCGCCCATGGCCACGGCGACTGCCATGTACCATTCGGGCAAGAATCCGCTGCGTAAGGTGACGTACAAGAGCGACAGTGTGAATATCGTCAAGGGTGATCGCCAACGTCGTTTGCACAAAGCATTTTTGCGCTATCACGATCCGAAAAATTGGCCGCTGTTGCGCGATGCGCTGAAAGAGATGGGGCGCAGTGATCTGATCGGGAACGGTAAACAGCAGCTGGTTCCGACGTTCCAGCCGGCAGTGGAAGGCTACCAAAGTGCGCGTCGCAAGAACTCTACGCCGGTTGGTAGCAAAAAAGCAGGGCGTGTGCTGACTCAGCATACCGGTCTGCCGCCGCGCGAAACTGGCGCGGCCCGCAAAGGTATCCGCAAGGGTAGTCGTCCAGCGCGTTGATGAGGATGGCTATGGGGGTTATGCAGGTTAACTAATGGCCTGCGTGAACAGGCTGCTTTAGTCTTACCCTGGCGCGGGCCTGTGATGGATGGGCCCAGCTATGAGCCTGGAGGCCCCCATGACGTCCTATGTACTGATTCTCAGACAGTTGATGATTGACTATGCCGCAGCAACTGGCGGTGCGGCGGAGCCTGCGATCAGGATAAGCTGATGTTGCGGCTGGCCTTCTGGTCGCGCCAATGCTGTACCTGCTCGCGGAGTTGGCTTAACTCTACAGGCTTTGCCATGTGGCCGTTCATTCCAGCCTTGCGCGCACGCTCGCGGTGCTCCGGCAGTATATGTGCAGTAAGAGCGATGATAGGCACAGGCTGACTGCCGTTTTTGCTTTCCCAGGCGCGGATCTCTTCTGCGGCGGTGAAGCCATCCATCTCCGGCATTTCGCAATCCATAAATACCAGATCAAACTGCTCCTGCTGCACCGCCTCCAGTGCACGTCTGCCATTGTCGACACTGTTTACGCCTACCTTCAGTTTGGCGAGCATGCCTTGAATCACCTTGGTTGAAATGGCGTTATCCTCCGCCACCAATACGCGAAACTCCCCAGGGTTTGGCAGCGGGGCGGGCGTAATGTCGCTGTCTGCCCCCTCTTCGACGGTGCCGTTGCGCAACTGAGTCCATTCATCCACCAAGGTGGTACGCAGCGTGTAGCCAGCCACTGGCTTGCTGAGAATTCGGCGGATACCTGCGTTGCGTGCAATGACGCGGCTGGGCACCTGATTGATTCCCGTCAGCATGATGATCAAGAGGTCGTTGGATAGCACTGGATCGTTCTTGATGCGGCTGGCAAGCTCGACGCCACTCATACCGGGCATGGATTGATCTAGCAGGAGTATCTCGAAGGGGCTGCCGAGATTGGCTTGGGTGCGGAGTATGGCCAAGGCCTCGCGACCGCTTGCTGCACATTGGGTGCGCATGCCCCAAGCGGCGGTTTGTTGTTGTAGCACCTTACGGCAGGTCGCATTATCGTCCACGACAAGCACGTTGCGGTCCTGTAGACAGCGTCCACTGGTGTCAGCGGCTATGCTGTTGTCCAGGTTGGCAGCGGGCAGAGTGAACCAGATAGTGGTGCCTTGTTCGCTACCGTACTTGATACCCAGTTGGCCTTGCATCATGGCAACCAGTTGGCGGGCTATCACTAGCGGTAGATAACCATCGCTGTCGGCATGCTCCAGCAGACGCGTGGTGCTCAGGTTACTGTTGATCAAGTTGTCACGGGCTTGCTGCGGCATGCCACTTCCGGTGTCCTGGATCGCAAAGCGCAGCTGCTGCTTGGCATTTTTGCGATCAAGACCGACTACCAGAACAACTTCGCCTTCATCGGTATATTGCAACGCATTAGCCAGTAAATTCATCAGGATCTGGCGTAGCCGTGTAGGGTCGCCTTGCATAGTGCGAGCAACTTCGGGGTGAACAAAGCCGATCAATTCTATGTTTTGGCCTTCCGCGCGTGAACGGTAGATATCGAGGCAATCGTTGACCAAGGCGTGTAGATCGAATTGCACTTTCTCCAGCACCAGTTGCCCGGACTCCAGGCGTGATACATCGAGAATTTCGTTAATCAGATTGAGCAGATCGTTGCCAGATCCGTGAATTGTTTGCACATAGTCACGCTGCTTGGCCGAGAGCGCGGTATCCAGCAGCAGCTCGCTCATGCCCAGCACGCCATTCATGGGGGTACGGATTTCGTGGCTGATGCGCGCTAGAAACTCGGCTTTGGTACGCTGCTCAGCATGCGCGGTGGCCATATCCTGGCGTACACGGACGCGGGCGCTTAACTTGCCTTGCAAGCGCCGATAGAGGCTCCAGCTATAGCTTACGAGTGCGCCCCAGAGCAACATATCGGCCAGGTAAGCTATTGATGGTAAGCCATTCAAATAATGATCTACCAAGGCATTGCTCAGCAACAGCAGATGGCCAATGCAGAAAGGAATGTTGAATGGGGTGCCTTGCAGACGTAGGTAGAGTGCTAGCCCCAAACCCAGCATTGGCACGCCAATACGCAAAATATCGGATATCAGTTGGAACTGCGCCGGAAAGATAGCCGCTATCGCTAGAAGCGCGGCGGCCGTCACACTGAGGCCGATGATGAATCTGCGCTGGCTTTTGAACTGCTTGGCCGGCAGGCGGCTAAGCAGAAGCAGGGCCAACAATGGGTAGGCACAGAGAAATAGCACCTGCGCCAAGTGGCCCTGTAAGGTCAGCGTACTGCTGGCCGCCCAGCTGAGGTTATCGAGATTGCTGATTGCTAATATCAAACTGACGGTGGCAAACAACAGATGATAGGGGTCACGTCCCAATAAACCCTGCAAGGTGCCGTGCAGGCAGAGCGCCAGCAATAATCCGATGAGTATGCCTTGCAGGCTTTGCTGCAGATCATGCTGGACAGCCGCGCTGCGAGCGTCTGTAACGCCGAGTCGGGTAACGAGGGGGTAGTCGCTCTGCAAACGTATCAGCAGAGTTGCGCGTTCAGAGGGTAGATCAGTGAGCGGCAGGGCGAAACCGCTATAGGGCAATAGTCGATCATCCAGGACGCCATTGGTACCGGCCTCATACAGTGGTATTGCCGTTTGTGCGCTGAGGCGATAAACCGCCAGTTGCGCAATGGCAGGATTACTCAGCGACAGCAGTTTGTTTCGTGCCTGGTCCAACGACAGCTCGACCCAAAGTACCGCGCCATCGCCTGGCAGGGTAAGCGGAGTATCGGGTGCGGGAATAAAGCGGTTGGCGTACCGATTGGAGAGAATATCGGCGAGTTCAAGTTGGCCGGCAGGGTCAACAAACGTTTTGTAATAAGGCGTGGCGCCGGCGGCGAACGTCGACCAGCTCATGAGAGTGAAGGCCAGGCCCGTGAGCAGGGCTAATAGCAGCGAGCTAATGTGCTTCACAATCGATGATGTCCTGTCCTTGGGCGGTGATACTAAGATTGCTACCGTTTCAGTTAATAGCCGGGCCAGTATAGACCAAGGGCTGTGCTGCTGAAACGGGCCAAGCGAGACAGCAGACTGTCCCGCTTGGCCTATTTGGTTACTTCTGCTCGCTGGCGTGGCGCGCAATGGCGCGATAGCCAATATCACTGCGATAAAAACTGCCATCCCACTGGATTTGCTCTGCCAATCGGTAAGCGGCTTGCTGCGCTGCCTGCACGTCGTCACCTAGCGCGGTTGCGCAGAGTACACGGCCGCCACTGGTGACAACTTGATCGCCCTGCAATGACGTACCGGCGTGGAATACCTTGCCGTCTTTGGCCTGCGCCTGTTGCAAGCCGTTTATCGGCAGGCCTTTGGCGTAGCTACCCGGGTAACCGCCAGCTGCCAGTACTACACCGAGGCTGGGACGAGGATCCCAGTGAGCTTCGATCTTATTCAGCGTGCCGGCTTCGGCAGCCTCGATTAGCTCTACCAGGCTCGACTGCAAGCGCAGCATGATCGGTTGGGTTTCCGGGTCGCCAAAGCGGCAATTGAACTCGATCACCTTGGCGTTGCCAGCACTATCAATCATCAGGCCCGCATAGAGGAAACCGGTGTAACGGTTGCCCTCGGCAGCCATGCCTTTGACGGTCGGCCAGATAACGTCATCCATCACCCGCTGGTGCACTGCGTCCGTGACCACCGGGGCTGGCGAGTAAGCACCCATGCCACCGGTATTAGGACCAGTGTCAGCATCACCGACGCGCTTGTGATCTTGGCTGGTGGCCATTGGCAGCACGTGTTCACCGTCGACCATGACAATGAAGCTGGCCTCTTCGCCGTCAAGAAACTCTTCAATCACGACGCGCGAGCCGGCGTCTCCGAAAGCGTTGCCAGCTAGCATGTCACGTACAGCGTCTTCGGCTTCCTGCAGGGTCATGGCAACAATGACGCCTTTGCCCGCAGCCAAACCGTCAGCTTTGACGACGATGGGCGCGCCAGTTTGCTGCAGATAAGCCAGTGCGGGCTCGATCTCGGTAAAATTCTGATAGTTGGCGGTCGGGATCTGATGGCGCGCCAGAAAATCTTTGGTGAAGGCTTTGGAGCCTTCCAGTTGGGCGGCGCCGGCAGTGGGGCCAAAGCAGGGCAGTTGCTGTTCGCGGAAGCGATCTACCACACCGGCTACCAGCGGTGCCTCGGGGCCAACAATGGTTAGGCCAACGTTGTCACGGGCAAAAGCTATCAGCTTGTCCAGCTCCATCACGTCGATTTCAACGTTCTCGCACTTGGCTTCGATCGCGGTGCCGGCGTTGCCGGGGGCTACAAAGACTTTCTCTACTCGTGTGTCTTGCGCCACTTTCCACGCCAGGGCATGCTCGCGACCGCCACTACCGATAATCAATACATTCATTTATCTCTCTCCTAATGGAGGCAGGCTAATGGCCCGTTCAGTGGATAAACAGCGGGTCATCCACCCTACGAAAATCTTGCTTTAGCGTTATATCGGGTCGCGATGGAGCGGGTGGATGCTAGTCGTGGATGGCTTCGATAAGCGCAGTTGCCGATTGGCAATGAGCATTAGCGGAGTCATCCGCAACAACGCAGACGCCTGCTACAGTGCGGCCTTACCAATCAATGCCTGAAATGGCGCATACCGGTGAACACCATCGCCATACCGGCTTCATCTGCGGCGGCAATCACTTCAGCGTCGCGCATTGAACCACCGGGCTGAATGACGGCACTAATGCCATTGTTGGCTGCATTGTCGATGCCATCACGGAATGGGAAGAAAGCATCCGACGCCATGACCGCGCCCTGAACCTGTAGACCAGCATGTTCGGCTTTTATGGCGGCAATGCGGGCAGAGTTAACACGGCTCATTTGACCGGCGCCGATGCCGACAGTCTGGCGCTTGCTGGCATACACAATGGCGTTGGATTTAACGAACTTGGCGACTTTCCAGGCAAATACCAAGTCGTTGATTTCTTGCTCGGTAGGGGCGCGCTGGGTGACCACTTTGAGATCGTCGGAGGTGATCATGCCGATATCGCGGCTTTGCACCAGCAGGCCGCCATTGACACGTTTGAAGTCCCAGTCGGCATTGCGTTCGTTGGTCCACTCTCCGCATTCGAGCAGGCGCACGTTGGCTTTGGCGGCAACCGCTTCGCGAGCCGCTGCGCTGATGCGTGGGGCAATGATGACTTCAACAAACTGGCGATCAACAATGGCTTTGGCGGTTTCGCCATCCAGCTCACGGTTAAAGGCGATAATGCCGCCAAAAGCAGACTCGCTGTCGGTGGCGTAAGCCAGCTCATAGGCCTGGCGGATGCCGCCTTCGGCGTCCGGCACCACGGCAACACCGCAAGGGTTGGCGTGCTTGACGATCACGCAGGCAGGCTTGGTAAAGCTTTTGACGCACTCCAGCGCAGCATCGGTGTCGGCAACATTGTTGTACGAAAGCGCCTTGCCTTGCAGCTGAATGGCGGTGGCAATGCTGGCGCCGTCTGGCTTGGCTTCTTTATAAAAGGCGGCGGCTTGATGCGGGTTTTCACCGTAGCGCATGTCCTGCACCTTGATGAATTGGCTGTTGAAAGTGCGCGGGAAGGCGCTACGATCTGCGGTGCTTAGGGTGTCGCGCGTTTGCTCGATGGTGCCGAGATAGTTGGCGATCATACCGTCGTACGCAGCAGTGTGTTCAAAGGCCTTCAACGCCAGATCGAAACGCTGAGCGTAGCTAAGGCCACCCTGTTGGAGGTTTTCCAGGATGCTGCTGTAATCATCGGCGTTAACCACGATAGCAACGTCTTTGTGGTTCTTGGCTGCACTGCGGACCATGGTCGGGCCGCCGATATCGATATTCTCGATGGCATCGGGCAGGCTGCAATCGGGTTTTGCCACGGTTGCTGCGAAGGGATAAAGATTGACCACCACCATGTCGATCGGTTGGATGCCGTGTTGCTGCATCACTTCGCCGTCCAGCTCGCGGCGTCCAAGAATACCGCCATGAATTTTCGGGTGCAGGGTTTTTACCCGGCCATCCATCATTTCCGGAAAGCCGGTGTAATCGGCTACTTCTACCGCGGCAATGCCTTGCTCGCGCAATAATTTGAAGGTGCCGCCGGTTGACAGGATTTCAGCGCCCAAAGAACTTAGCGCGCGAGCAAAATCGACAACGCCGGTCTTGTCGGACACGCTAATCAATGCGCGGCGTACGGGCAGGCGAGTGGTTTGGTCGGTCATCTTGGATCCAGTTTCAAGGTGGTGGGTATTGGCAAGTTACCGCCGGCCAGGACATACCAAGCCGGCATAATCGGGGTAGAGTCAGAGCAGTCCGTATTGTTTTAGCTTTTTTCGCAGAGTGCCACGGTTCAGGCCTAGGACTTCGGACGCGCGAGTCTGGTTGCCCTTAACGTAGTTCATGACGCTTTCTAATAATGGGGCTTCAACTTCTGACAGCACCATGTTGTAGACGTCGGTAACGTCCTGGCCTTCAAGATGCTGGAAGTAGTTGCGCAGCGCTTCGTCTACGCTATCGCGTAAAGGGCGCGGGTTACGGGCTTCGTCGCTGCCGATGGCAGGAAGAATGGATGGACTGCTGTCGCTCACGGTGGGATTTCCGTCAAAAAAGGTAGAGGTTTCGAGGTTCATGCTGCTAGATCTCCTTCCAGCAGGCGGCTGAAATACTGCTCGATTGCGTGGTGTTGCTGATCTGCGCAGGTAATGGCGTTGAAACTGCGGCGAAATTCGCCAGCGCCGGGCAGCGTTTGTAGATACCAACCAACGTGCTTGCGCGCAATACGAGCGCCGTGGTCGGCCCCGTAAAATTGGTGCAGTGCCGTCAGGTGCTCGCTGAGAATGCCTTGTTGGATCGCCAGCGCAGGTTCAGGCAAGACGTTGCCAGTACGCAAAAAGTAATCAATCTCGCCGAAAATCCAAGGTCGGCCCTGGGCAGCGCGGCCGATCATCACGGCGTCAGCGCCGGTTTGCTGCAGCACCTCACGGGCTTTCTGCGGGCTGGTTATGTCGCCGTTGGCAATCACAGGAATGGAAATGGCCTGCTTGATCGCTGCAATGGTGGCGTACTCTGCGTGCCCGGTGTACAGCTCTGAGCGAGTGCGGCCATGCACGGCCAGCGCTTGAATACCGCTGCCCTCCGCGATACGAGCAATGTTAAGACCGTTGCGGTTGGTTGGATCCCAACCGGTGCGAATTTTCAGCGTGACGGGCACTTGGACTGCGGCTACGACCGCTTCAAGGATATCTGCCACCAGAGCCTCATCGCGGAGCAGGGCAGAGCCGGCGGCCTTGTTGCAAACTTTTTTGGCAGGGCAGCCCATGTTGATATCAATGATCTGTGCGCCAAAATCCTGATTCATACGCGCGGCTTCGGCCATCATGTACGGATCACCGCCGGCAATCTGCACTGAGCGTGGCTCCGGCTCGCCCGTGTGGTTGAGGCGTAACTGGGATTTGCGGGTGCTCCAAAGGCGGGTATCACTGGTAACCATTTCGGATACTACTAGGCCCGCACCCAGCCGTCGGCAGAGCTGCCGGAAGGGCTGATCTGTAACGCCGGCCATCGGCGCCAGAATGACAGGATTGGGTAGTTGGTAAGGTCCGATACTGAGCACTGCCAGGTCCATCCCTGTGCGATCCGGTCTTGTCCGGTGGTCTGTTCTGCGGAGTCACTCCACCCGCGCCGAGCCAGTGGTTCGATCACTGAGAGGAAGTGTGAAAAGGGCGAACATAATACCTGCAAAGTATGACTGGTTAAAGACTGATCTGGCTGTTTTTTGTACAGTTTCGCATTGACTAATTATCCAGGAACATCTAAGGCGCAGCGGTTGATCTGCGCCTGGGGATTGCTTTAGGGACTAAGAAAGTCGAGTGCGTAGCTACTCGCCCGTGGCCCAGGAGCGACCATGCTCAAAGCAATGTGGATGGGGGTTTGCGGTGGCATCAGGTTGCGCCCTGCCAGCTCACCACCCAGATATTCCGCTGGTCGGAAACGCTTCTCGCTGACACTGTCGCCCTGATTGTCGCTGAAGGTCATGCGTACCACAGGAAAAGGTTGGGGGTAGTCGGCGCGATTGTAGATGATCACGTCGATGGCAACGGCATTGGGAAACTCTGGATGTGGACGTACCAGCAGGTTGCTGCTGCGTACCTGACTGATATCCACCCGTACTGGCAGCTCACAGCCAGCTAGCAGGCAGACGCTTTCAAGCGTCGGGCGCCATTTGGCGTCGCGCGCCCAGGCATCAAGATTGTAAGTAACTGCTTGGGCCAGCAGGGCTAGCACCGCTATCGCACATAACAGTGTCCAGACCCAGCTGTGCCTTGGGCGGCGTGATGGGCGGGGCACTTCGTCGACTAGTAGCGGCTCTTCTTCGATATCCGGCAAGGTCAAGTCGTCATCCAAACGCGGCTCGGTGCGATGTTGCTTGCGGGCGTCTGGCTCGTCGAGCGGGATATCGGCTACTTCAGGTGCTCCGTTGTGGGCTGAGAATCCGGCTTCCAAAGGCTCTTGGTCGATCTCTGCGGTCATGTTCGGAGCCGGGCGGTCGCGCAAAAAAATGCCATTTTCCCTGGCGTCATCCTGCAGGGGTAGCAGGCGCGCGGTATCTGATAACTTTGCTGTTGGCGGTGGCGCGGCTAGCTTCTCAGCGCTCTGTTCTGGCGGCTGTTGCGGTTTGATGTCGCGCGAGGGTGGCGTGGCGATGAAGTCTTCATGTAGGTCGAGGCTGTCGTCGTCATCAATGGCGCTAAAACGGTGCAGTTCGTCTGGATCATGCAGCTGCGCAGTTTCCGCTAGGCTCAGCGGCGGGTCGTCGTCGAAGAGGTCGTCATCGGCGGCGCTGAAATCCGTTTCGATTATCTCCGCGGGCAAATGCTCGTCTTCGCGGCTGGCGGATAGCGGCGGATTGACCTCCTCGACAATTGATTCATCCAGGCCCAAGGCTTCCAGGTCTAGATCATCCAGTTCGAGGTCGTCATGAATTAGCAGTTCACCAGCGGCGTTATGGCGCTCGATGATCTTCTGTTTGGCTGCTGGCGGATGGCTGCTCAGCGCATTGAATACTTTGAGGCAGGCGCCGCAACGCACATTTCCGGCGGCGGCACTCAGTTGTTCCTGAGACAGACGGAAGTGAGTTTTGCAGTAGGGGCACTGCGTTACCTGCAATTCGCTCATGGTGTACCGGACGTCCTGTGCGCGTGGCGATTCGATTGCCTATTCTGCCTACAAGCGGGCTAGGCTGTCACTGTCTGCGGCGGCCGCTGACACGAATCCAGCCATCCTGCTCGGCGACCGGATCGAGCTCGAAATAATCCTGATATGCGGCGAGGATATCCGCTGTCTGTTCGGCCAGAATGCCCGACAGCGCAATCAGCCCGCCCGGTATAACCAAGCTGGCGAGCTGAGGCGCCAGGCTGACCAGCGGGCCAGCTAAAATATTCGCAACCACCACCTCTGCCGGCTGTTGTGGCATGTTTTCCGGTAGATACAAGCTGAAGCGTACATCGGCAATCTGATTGCGCTGAGCATTATCGCGGGAAGCCTCAAGCGCTTGCACGTCGATGTCTGTTCCAACCGCATGGCTCGCACCCAGTAATAGTGCGGCAATGGCTAAAATGCCGGAGCCACAACCGAAGTCAATCACTTGCTTGTTCTCTAGCTGCTGACCATCCAGCCATGCCAGGCACAACGCAGTGGTGGGGTGGGTGCCGGTGCCAAAAGCCAGGCCTGGGTCGAGCAGCAGGTTTACCGCCTCGGGTTCAGGCGCGGTATGCCAACTCGGCACTATCCACAAACGCTGACCAAAGCGCATCGGATGGAAGTTGTCCATCCAGCTGCGTTCCCAGTCTTGGTCTTCAATCTGCTCAAACTCGTGGTCGGGTAGTTCACCTTGATGCAGGAGTTTCAGGTGCTGAATCAATGCCTGTGGGTCGGTGTCTGCCTCGAACAGGGCGAGCAAATGGGTATTGGACCACAGTGGTGTGGTGCCAAGGTCTGGTTCAAAAATGGGTTGGTCTTCGGCATCCATAAAGGTGACCGACACTGCGCCAAGCTCCAGTAATTCATCTTCCAGGCACTCGGCCTGATCCGGGGTAATGGCGAGACGTAGTTGCAACCAGGACATGTTGAACCTCAAAAAGCTGGAAGCTTATAGCTTAAAGCTGAAATAAAAAACCGGGATACGATATTTCGTATCCCGGTATTGGTGCAGCATCGCGAGCGATTAGTTGGGTTATTTCAAACCCAACTTGTGCTCCAGGTAGTGAATGTTGACGCCGCCCTTACAGAAGCCAGGATCGCGAACCAGTTCGCGGTGTAGCGGGGCATTGGTTTTGATGCCGTCTACCACTAGCTCGTCGATGGCGTTGCGCATCCGTGCCAGCGCTTCGTCTCGAGTGGCGCCGTAAGTGATCAGCTTGCCAACTAGTGAGTCGTAGTAGGGCGGCACTTTGTAACCACTGTACAAGTGAGAGTCGACACGTACACCGTTGCCACCGGGCGCGTGGTAGAAAGTCACCGTGCCGGGGCTGGGCATGAAGGTTTTTGGGTCTTCTGCGTTAATTCGGCACTCTATGGCGTGGCCACGAATCACGACGTCGTCCTGAGTAAAGCTCAGTGGCTGGCCAGAAGCGACCAGTATCTGCTCTTTAACGATGTCGATACCGGTGACCATTTCGGAAACCGGATGCTCAACCTGCACGCGAGTGTTCATTTCAATGAAATAGAACTCGCCGTCTTCGTATAGAAACTCGAAGGTGCCAGCGCCGCGGTAGCCCAAATCAATACAGGCTTTTACGCAACGGGCCTGAACTTCGGCACGAGCCTTTTCGTCGATGCCGGGGGCAGGCGCTTCTTCAATAATCTTTTGGTGCCGACGCTGCAAGGAGCAATCGCGGTCGCCCAGATGAATGGCGTGGCCTTGGCCGTCTGACAATATCTGCACTTCAATGTGGCGCGGGTTAGTCAGGAATTTTTCCAGGTAGACCATCGGATTGCCGAAGGCAGTGCCGGCCTCGCTGCGAGTTAACTCGATCGATTTGATCAAGTCAGCCTCGTTGTGCACTACGCGCATGCCGCGACCGCCACCACCACCAGCGGCTTTGATGATGACTGGATAGCCAACGCGCTGACCTAGCCGCAGGCATTCCTCGTCATCGTTCTCCGGCAGCGGACCGTCGGAGCCGGGTACCGTGGGTACACCGGTGGCCTTCATGGCAGCAATCGCGGATACCTTGTCGCCCATCAGGCGAATGACGTCAGCGCTGGGGCCGATGAAGGTAAAGCCAGAATTTTCGATCTGCTCGGCGAAGTCAGCATTTTCTGCGAGGAAGCCATAGCCGGGGTGAATGCCGTCGGCGCCCGTGACTTCGGCAGCGCTGATAATCGCTGGAATATTGAGATAGGAGTCAGTGGCACTGGGTGGTCCAATGCAGACGGTTTCGTCCGCCATGGCCAAGTGCATCAACTCGCGGTCAGCGGTGGAGTGCACCGCTACAGTCTTCAATCCCAGTTCCTTGCACGCGCGAATAACGCGCAGTGCAATTTCACCGCGATTGGCTATTAATACTTTATGCATCGAAGCCTCCGGGCCCGGCTCAGGCGATGCTGAACAGGGGTTGATCGAATTCCACCGGTTGGCCGTTATCTGCCAGGATGGACTGCACTACACCGCTCTTGTCGGCTTCAATGTGGTTCATCATTTTCATGGCTTCAACAATGCAGAGTACGTCGCCAGCCTTAACAGTGTGGCCTACTTCAACGAAGGAACCCGCGCTCGGCGAAGGTGAACGGTAGAAGGTGCCCACCATGGGTGAGCGTACCAAATGGCCGGCTGGTTCGGCTGGTGCCGCTTCGGCTACAGGCGCGGCTGGCGCTGGAGCAGCTGCTGGAGCAGGTGCGGCAGGCGGCGCGTAATATTGCGGCGCGACAGGCTGTTGGCTATGACGGCTGATGCGAACGGATTCTTCACCTTCGTGAATTTCCAGCTCGTCGATGCCAGACTCTTCCAGAAGCTCGATTAGTTTTTTGACTTTGCGAATATCCATTGATGCGTGCACTCCAGAGCAGGGTTAATCGTATTCAGGATTGTTCTATTTTGTGTATTGCTGCCTGCAGGGCTAGTTCGTAGCCCTGGGCGCCAAATCCGCAAATCACGCCTTCGGCAACGTCCGAAAGATAGGAGTGATGGCGGAAAGGTTCGCGTTTATACACGTTGGAAAGGTGAACTTCGATAAATGGGATGCTCACCGCGAGCAATGCGTCACGTATTGCGACGCTGGTATGGGTAAAAGCGGCCGGGTTGATCAGAATAAAGTCGATTGCCTCATCGCCTGCGGCGTGAATGCGTTCGATCAATTCATGTTCGGCATTGCTTTGCAGGCTCAGCAGATGATGGCCACGCTGGCTGGCAAACTCGCGCAGATGCTGATTGATCTGCTCCAGCGTTGTCGCGCCATAGACACCGGGCTCGCGGCTGCCAAGGCGATTAAGGTTGGGTCCATGCAGGACCAATATGCTAGCCATTTTATTTACTTATATTCCGTCGCTGAATCCGTGTGACCAGACGGTCAATGAATTACCCGGCAGTTTGCCGGAATCGGATTGGGCTGTCCATAACCTGAAGGTTAGCACCAAATGCCGGCATGATGCCTGCATTAAGGCGTTATGTTGCCAGCATCCGCATTTATCAGAACGCGCATGAAGTGAACCTTGTCCACTTCACCCTGAATACGTAGCTGTTTCAGCTCCTCACCGTTGCTATTGAAAAACAGGTAGGCCGGCGGGCCAAACAGCTGATGACGGGTGAGCCAAGCACGTTGAGCTGCGGTGTTGTTGGTCAGGTCGAGTTTGATACGTGCATAGCCGCTGAGTGCATCGCGTACGTCTGGTTTACTAAGAATTTCGCGCTCCATTACTTTGCAGCTGATGCACCAATCGGCATAGACGTCGATGATCGCGGGTTTTTGCTGCTGGGCGGCGCTGCGCAACGCTTGGTCGAGCGCTGCTGGGTCTTCAAGGGTGACAAACCAACCGGTCGCGTCGTTGCTGCTGGTTTTAGCGCTGAAAGGCTGCAGCGGGCGCAGCGGGTCTTCGCCCCCGGCCAAGGCGCCAAACAGCGCAGCGCTCGCATATAGCGCAATCAGTAGCGCCAGGGTGCGCCGCAGGTAATTGTCATGATTGGCGCTGAACAGTCCTATACGCACTGCTAGCCCGGCAGCCAAAGCGGCCCAGAGCGCTAAAGTCAGTGGGCCGGGGAGCAAGCGCTCGAGCAACCAGATGGCAACCGACAACAGGCCAAAACCGAACAGGTGCTTGATGGTGTTTAGCCAAGGGCCGGAGCGCGGCAGCAGCGTGCTACCGAACAAGGCGACCAGCAACAACGGAGCCCCCATACCTAAACCCAGTGCGAAGAGCTTGAAGCCGCCGCCGAGCGCGTCTCCAGTAGTGCTGATGTACACCAGTGCACCCGCCAATGGCGCCGAAATGCAGGGCGAAACCACCAGGGTGGAAAGTACACCCATACCGGCGGCGCCGGCCAGCGAGCCGCCTTCGGTCCGCTGATTGAGGCGCTCCAGAGGCTCGCGCAAAAAACGCGGAAGGCTAAGATCAAAATGACCGAACATCGCTAGTGCGAACAGCGTGAAGAACGCGGCAAAAGCGCCCAGCACCCAAGGTGACTGTAAGCGGGCCTGGATATTTAGCGCTGCGCCAAAGCTACCGATTAATGCGCCGACCACGGCCAGCGTAAGGGCCATGCCCAGCACGTAGGCCAACGCCAAGGCCAGCGCACGACCGCGGCCAATGGTCGAGCGGCCGAGTACCAGGCTGGATAAAATGGGCAGCATGGGCAGTACGCAGGGGGTAAATGTCAGGCCCAGGCCTGCGACAAAAAACAACAGTAATGCGAGGCCGCCGGATTGCGCGCCCAGCAGTTGATTGAAGCCTCCGGCGTCAGTGGGGGGGGCGGTTCCTGCTGCTGCGCCGCTGTTGGGTAGTTCAAGCGTAACCACTTCAGGTGGGTAACAAAGCCCCGCGTCGGCGCAGCCCTGAAAACCGACAGTTAATTGGCTGGCGCCGGTGGCTAATGCAGAGATATCGAGCATAACTTCAAGCTGGTTGTAATAAACCTCGACGTCGCCAAAGTATTCGTCGGTCTTATGTTTGCCCTCGGGCAGGTTTGGTGTCAGTGGTTGCTCTTGCTCTTGCTCGCCTTGCAAGCTGAAGTGCAGCCGATGGCGATACAGATAGTAGCCGGGCGCGATGTCAAAAATGACGCGAATTTCCTGGTCATTGGCATCCAGTAAGCCCGGGCGGAAGGCCTCGTGCACCGGTAAAAAATCGGCCTGATTGCTGCTGCCTTGCAACAACCCCGTCAGCGATCCGGAGGAGTTGGCTGTGCTCGGGAAAGCGGCTTGTGTGCTGCTCGCCAGTAGCAGAGACAGCAGGACGAAAAAACGGAAAAGTCGCATCGTGCACCCGGCCAGATAAAGGACCGTCATCATAAAGGCTGGCTGGGGTCGGGGAAAGGCAGATGCCGAAGGTTTCGTTGCTGAATCCTTCGGTGCTCAGATTTTGAATGCCGATACCGCCGACAAAAGTGCGCTGCTGCGTTGGCTTATCTGTTGGGTATGTTCGCGGGTTTGCGACACCATGCCGAGATTCTCTTCGGTCAGCTGGTGAATTTGCTGACTGTTCTCGCGGATGGTGCGTACTTGGCCGGATTGGGTGTCGGTGTGGCTGGCAATGTGCTCGGCCAGTTCGGTGATGCGCAGGATGGCGCTGACAATGCTGCTCAGAGCAGCTTCCGCACGCTGGCCCTGCTCGGCCGTGTTCTGCGCGTGACGGACCTGTTCGTTCATCTGTGTGGCCGATTGGCGGGCAACTTGTTGAAGGCTCTCGATCAGCTGACGAATTTCCTGGGTGGAGCCGGCAGTGCGCTGCGCCAACTGGCGTACTTCGTCGGCGACCACGGCAAAGCCGCGTCCGGCCTCGCCGGCACGTGCCGCTTCAATCGCGGCGTTTAGCGCCAGCAGATTGGTTTGTTCGGCGATGCCTTGAATCACCTGCAGTACACCGCCGATGGTGTCCGATTCGCTGACCATACGGCCGATAGTGCGCGCGGTTGCTTCGACCTCGATCACCAATTGCTGCATTTGTGCAATGGTGCCGCCGATGACTTCCTGGCCATCGCGCACTTCGCGGTTGGCTGAGCGCGCTAGCTCGGCGCTTTCTCCGGCGCTAGTGGCGACCAGACGGACAGCGTCTTCCATGCCACCGATGTCTTGATTGATTTCTTGAGTGTCGCGCTGCTGCTGCGCCGCGCGATCATGGGTTTCAGCAGACAATTGGTCCAGCTGAAGGCTGGTGCCGTTGAGGGACTCAGCTTGCTGGTTAACGGTGGTCACCAAATCGATCAAATAGCTGCGCAATTGGTTGGCCGAGTGCTCTAGCTGAACCAGTTCGCGGGTCTTGCTATGGGTGTTTACTGGCGTGCGGAAATCACCGCTGGCATAGGTAGACAGCGCAGGCGCGAAGTGGCTGATTGCATTGGCAATCGAGCGTTGGATGCGATCGATGAGCAACGCGATAAGAATGATCAGTGTGATGATTGCCAGCTGCACGTTACGCACCTGATGAGTGATGCTATCGCGTTCAGCAGTGAGCGCTGGGCGAATAAGGTCGGCACCCTGTTGCAGGTTGGCGGTGCGTTCGCGGGTGATGTCTTGCAAACGCGCCCGCTCGGCAATAAGTTCGCCGGTGCGTTGCAGTTCAGCAGGGTAGCGCGTTAATAGCGATTGCAATGCGCGTTTGTAGTCTGCGCCTGGATCCTTTTGAGTGACCTGGCTGGCGCTATCGACACCTAATAGCGAAGCGAAAGGGTCTTCGCTGACGCTGGTCTGGCTGACCACACCAAGCAGGGGCAGCTGTTGTAGCGCTTCGACATTTTGTTGCGCAGCGGAGATTAAGCGTTTTAGGTTTTCCATTAATGCGGGGTCGTTCTGGCTGAATAGCCTGGCGCGAGCCAGACTGATACGCAATAAATCAGACTGCAGGCTATCGAGTAGTGTGATGTACTCCAGCGCCTTGCGGCTATTTTCTGCGGCACTTGCGTTGGCGTAGCTGGTCAGATTTTGCAGCTCGGCCATGATTTCGCGCTCAGCCTGCACCAATAAGGCCTGCGGATCGCCGGCCAGTTTGCCAACCGCCAGCAGGTCTGCACCGACAAACTCTGTGAAGTCGGTCAGGGGTTGCTCCAGCGGCTGACGGATGTTGGCAGGTAGACGCTGTAGATTTTCGGCTACGGCGATGGCGGTGTTCTGCGCTTCTTGATGGCGTAGCGCATCACCGCTAATGCGATAAGCTTCAGTATCGCGCTGCAGACTTTGTACTTGAGCGACTATATTCAAGTAAGTGTCCATCAGTGCGTAGGGCGTTTTGAGTGCATGTTGAGACCACCACAGGCTAGCGCCAAGCGCGATACCTACGGCGACCAGCAGGCCAGTATTGAATAGTGTGAGTGATTTCAGGCGCATGGCAGACCCGTTAATGCTGGAAGGTGGGTAGAGCAACGGCTGAAGTATAATGTCAGTTGTGTTACAGCTTGATGAAAGATGGCCATGTGCCTTGCCCGGCAAGCACCTGCTGCTGGCCTTGACTACGTCCGCCCATGATATGCTGGGTGCAGATTTGATACAGGAGTGCAGAGATGAAATTCGGAACGCGCACGGATTCGAGCGACGGCAGTAACGTGAAAGGTTCAACGGTCGGGAAGATCGCGTTGGGCGTTGTAGTAGTTTATCTGTTGATATGCCTGGTGATCGGTTGGTACTGGAGTCGAGAGCCGGATATGGCGCCTCTAATCGTGAGCGCTGAGAGAAACCAATTGGTCACGGGTGAGTACACGGCGCGCACCTTGGATTCTTTGATGGTCACGTTATTGAATAAGCCCGGCGGTTACTTCAGCAACGATCGTTTCCCTCCCGGCTTGTGGCTAGACAACATGCCGAGTTGGGAATTTGGGGTGCTGGTGCAAGTCCGAGATATGAGCCGCGCGTTGCGCCGCGATATGGCTCGCTCGCAGTCGCAGTCCACCGAAGACGCTAACCTGGCCAAAGCAGAACCCTTGTTTAGCACCAATAACAATCGTTGGATGTTTCCTTCCAGCGAGAGTGAATATCGCAAAGGCATGGATCAGCTTGATAGCTACATTACCCGCTTGAACAAGGGTGATGCGCAGTTCTACGCCCGCGCCGACAATCTGGCAAGTTGGGTGGGTGATGTGAGCACGCGTTTAGGTTCGCTGTCGCAGCGACTGTCCGCCAGTGTGGGTCGCGCGCCTCTGATAGAAGGCGGTAAGTTAGGCAAGACTACCCCGTGGATGGAAATCGACAATGTGTTTTACGAGGCGCGCGGCACCTCATGGGCCTTGGTTTATTTGCTGCGTGCGGTCGAGCACGACTTCCACGATGTGCTGGCCAAGAAGAACGCACTGATCAGCATGCAACAGATCATCCGCGATCTGGAAGCCACGCAGGAAACCCTGTGGAGCCCAATGGTGTTGAACGGCGGTGGATTCGGCATGTTGGCGAACCACTCGCTGGTGATGGCTAACTATCTGTCACGTGCTAACGCAGCGATGATCGACCTGCGTCGGTTGCTTGAACAGGGCTAGGTAGTGGATAGAGCAGCCATAGAAGCTTATCTGGCGGCTTCAGCTGCTGAGCGTGTGACTCATGTGGATGAGCATGATCAGCCGCTCGGCGCAGTGAGCCGCGGTGATGCGCAGACACGCGGGTTGATTACCCGCTGCACTTTTATCTTTGTGTTCAACTCTACCGGCCAGCTTTGTCTGCACCAACGTACTAACCACAAACGCTTGTATCCGGGTTTCTGGGATGTAGCTGCAGGTGGCGTAGTGGGAGCAGGGGAGAGTTATGCGCAGGGCGCGGAGCGCGAGCTCGCTGAAGAGTTGGGTGTGGCCGGTGTGACCTTGACTGAGCACCTGCGTTTTTACTTTGAGTCGGCAGACAGTCGCCTGTGGGCGGGCGTGTTCAGCTGCTGCTGGGACGGTCCGCTGGAAATGCAGCCTGAAGAGGTGCAAGACTTTCGCTGGATAGATCCACACAGCCAGTGGCAGCGTAGTGGCGAGCAATACGCACCTGACTCAATGGATGCGCTGCAGCGGCTGTTGCAACAAATTTCAGTGGATTAAACATGGTAAAGAAGAACGGTCTGCAGGCCCTGGGTGGTTTGGTCTACTCAACCGACAGCGGGCGTATGTGTCCGGAGTGCAGCCAGCCACTAGCTGAGTGTCGCTGCGCTGAACAAGCCGTGCCTGAGGGTGATGGGGTCGTCCGCGTACGTCGCGAAACCAAGGGTAGGGGCGGTAAAACGGTTACCAGTATCACTGGTGTATTGCTGGCAGCTGACGAGCTGAAGGCCTTGGGCAAGAAACTGAAGAACCGCTGCGGCTGCGGTGGCTCGGTCAAGGATGGTGTCATCGAGATTCAGGGTGACAAGGCTGAGCTGCTCTGCGAGCTGTTAACGGCCGAAGGTTTTAAGGTCAAGCGAGCCGGCGGCTAGCGCGTGGCGCGCGGCGGCGCTTTGCTGCAACTATGGCGCGATACCCCAACCCACAAGCGCGTGTGGGCTATCGCGTTGCCGATGATTCTTTCCAATATCAGCGTGCCTCTGGTCGGTTTGGTCGATACGGCGGTCATCGGCCATCTCGATGGTGCACACTTCCTTGGTGGTGTTGCGGTCGGCAGTACGCTGTTTACTTTTGTGCTCTGGGCGGCTGGTTTCCTGCGTATGGGAACCACGGGGTTCGCTGCCCAAGCCTGTGGCGCAGAGGACGGTAGCGCACTGCGCCGTGTGTTATTGCAGCCGCTGTGGCTGGCATTGCTGATTTCGTTATTGGTTTGGCTACTGCAGCGACCCTTGATTGACGTGGGCCTGCACTTTCTTGATAGCAGTCAGGCGTTACTTGATCAAGCGCGCCTCTACGTTGGGATTCGGCTTCACAGCCTACCTGCGGCTTTGGCTAATTTTGTGCTCATCGGCTGGTTTATTGGTGCGCAGAATAGCCGCTCTCCCTTCCTGATTCTGCTGACGGTCAATCTGAGCAATGTTCTGCTGGATATACTCTTGGTAGTGGTGCTGGAATGGGGCGTTGCAGGTGCCGCCTGGGCAACTGTCATCAGTGACTATCTCGGTCTTATGCTGGGCTTGGCCCTGCTGGCGCCCATACTGCGCCGCTATCCTGGCCAGACAGATTGGTTGCAGGCGTTGTGGTTGCGAGGCGCGGGGCCGTTGATCAGGGTCAACCGTGACATTCTGATTCGCACGCTGGCGCTGGAGTCAGTGTTCTATCTGTTGGTAGTGCAGGGCGCGCGGCTGGGTGATGAGGTGGTCGCGGCTAACGCGGTTCTACTCAATTTTCTGTTGCTCACCTCGCATGGTCTGGATGGATTAGCACATGCGCTTGAAGCGCTCGGCGGGCATGCATTGGGCCGCCGCGACCCAGACGCACTGCGCAAGGTGCTGGTGGTAACAACGATCTGGTCGCTGTTGCTAAGCTGCGCTTTTATGTTGCTGTTTTTGCTGTTCGGCAACGGCATTATCGCGCTGCTGACCGATTTGCCTGAGGTTAGGCAGCAGGCGGCTACCTATTTGCCCTGGATGGCGGTGATGCCGCTAGCGGCGGTATGGAGTTATCTGCTGGATGGCTTGTTTATTGGCGCTTCGCGGGCCCGCGCTATGCGGAACGCCATGCTCGCTGCCTTGCTACTTTATCTGCCGCTTGCCTGGGCCCTGCAAGGCTGGGGTAATCACGGCGTGTGGCTCGGCTTCTTCTGTTTTATGTGGTTACGCTCACTGTTGCTGGGCGGTTGGTTTGTGCATCTATGGCGAACGAACCGCTGGATACCCTAGGCCTGATCAGCGATCAAGGCTGGGTGTGGGTCTTAGCCACCAATGTAGGTAGCGACCTAAATGTCGGTAAGCCGGATGCTGGCTGTAATGCAGCTCCTGCTCGATCAGCTCCTCCAGCTTGGCTTCGCTCTTGAAAGGCTCTGGCATATAGTCGTAGAACACCCGCACGCCGCTTTCCCCGGCCAACCTGAACTTTGCCGCGCTGGCCCATTGGGCCATGTCTCGTGGGTCCAGTGGTTGTTGCGGAGTCAGGCTGCGCTTGCCTTGGCCTGCCAGTTGATTGGTCTTGAGTTTGCGAAATTGCCCCTTGATCAAATTTTTGTAGGCGAGGGCGTCGCGGTTGTAAAAGGCCAGTGACAGGGCGCCGGTAGGTGCTACCAATTGGGACAAATGTTGCAGTGCATCTGCTGGATCAGCCAGCCATTCCAGCACCGCATGGCAGATCACCAAGTCGTACTGCTCACCTCTTTCCGGTAGTGCCTGTAGTGGCACTTGCAGGTAGGTCGCAGGATACGCAGATTGCAATGCCTGCAGGCGCTCGCGGGTAGCATCCAGCATCTCTGTCGAAGGCTCACTCACGGTAAGCTGATGCCCACGCAGTAACAGCCACTCGCTGACATGTCCCAGTCCGGCGCCGACGTCCAGGACACGGAGCCTGCGCTCGCCTTCGTTCAGCTCAGGCAACCATTGCTCCAGGTCACGGGTCAGCACCGCAAGGCGAATAGCGCCTTTGGGGCTAGCGTAAATCTTGCGGGCGAAATGTGCGCCTATCTGGTCGAAGTAACGGTCGGTCATGCAATGCACTCTGCTGGGGGAGAGGATTAACAAGGTACAGGGTTGTTAATTTTCGGGCATAAAAAAAGCCAGCTTGTGGCCGGCTTTTTAAGGGGCGAAACGCTTATTTTTGGTAAGCGTTTACAGCCTTAACAATTTCCGCGCGGGCTTCGTCAGCGTTGCCCCAGCGGTCAATCTTGACCCATTTGCCCGCTTCCAGATCTTTGTAATGCTCAAAGAAATGCTGGATTTGCTGGATCAGCAACTCAGGCAGGTCGGTGTGTTCTTGGATGTCGCGGTACAGTGTGCTCAGCTTGTCGTGGGGGACAGCGATCACCTTGGCATCGCCGCCGCCATCGTCGGTCATGTGCAGCACGCCTACCGGGCGGGCACGAATGACCGCGCCAGGGGAAACCGGGTGCGGAGTTACAACCAGCACGTCAAGCGGATCGCCATCGTCGGCTAGTGTGTTAGGGATGTAGCCGTAGTTTGCCGGGTAGAACATCGGCGTCGCCATGAAGCGGTCAACGAACAGTGTGCTGCTGTCCTTGTCGATCTCATACTTGATCGGCGCGTGGTTGGCTGGAATTTCGATGGCGACATAGATGTCGTTGGGAATGTCTTTGCCTGCGGGGATCTGGTCGTAGCTCATGGTTTACCTGATTCGGCCATAGTTGAAAAAACTGGCCGGCATTATAGGTGTTTAGCCTGCGGATACCAAGCAAAACCCGGTGTACCTTGGTCGTAGACGAGTAAAACAAGGTGCGATTTCATAGCCAGCAGCTGTGCTGCCTGCCGGCGGCGACGGCTCAGCTGAGCTTGAGGGCGAAGTACATGAAATCATGATCGTTGCTGAAACCGAGCGAGCGATACAAGCTTTGTGCGGCAGTGTTGTCTTCTCCGGTCATAACCGTCATGCGTTCTACGCCAGCCGCACGAGCCAGTTCTTTCGCGTGGTTGATCAGTCGGTCGGCGACCAGTTGGCGACGCGCGTCTTCCGTTACATAAATGCCCTTAAGCACCCACGCGGCTGACAGGGTAAGTGCAGAGAAGCTAGGAATGAACTGGCAGAAGCCCATGGCTTTCCCAGTGTCTTCGTCCTCAGCAATTAAAATAATGGCTTGCTCTTGCACCAGACGTGCTTCCAGAAACCGACGTGAAGCTTCGGGTTTGGGTAGTTGCCCATAAAACTCACGATACTTGATGAACATGGGAGTTACTTCATCAAGGCGAGCTACATCTGCCTGAACTATGCGCATACGATTACCCGTGATTGGTCATTAAGTGGCTAGGAGGTTTTAATTGGTCATTTGCCTCATCCTGCATCAGCATGAGGCAATCTGCAATCAGCGGCCACAAAAAAACCGCCGCACCCGAAGATACGACGGTTTTTAGCACCCAGAAGCCTCTAAACCGCGAAAGGTGGCAGTTTTTTTGCGACGGTTTGGCGCTTCAAAGTAACGTAATCCGGCATGCCATTTTTGAAAGGCGGGAAGTCTTCGCCCTGAATTAGCGGTGACAGATAACGGCGGCACGCTTCGGTGATGTGGAAGCCATCTTCAGTAATGAAGTCGCGCGGCATGAACTTCTCGACATTGGCTACATCCTTCAGCGGTGCTTCGATGATGTCCCACTCGTAAGGGGCATCGTTCAAGCGGCGGATAGCCGGCATGATCGAGTTTTTGCCTTCCAGTGCGATTTTTACCGCCGCTTGGCCTAAAGCGTAGGCTTGGTCCACGTCTACTTTGGAGGCAATGTGCCGCGCAGAGCGTTGCAGATAGTCGGCGACCGCCCAGTGATATTTGTAACCCAGCTCTTCCTTAACCAGCTTGGCGATGGTCGGCGCGACGCCGCCCAGCTGCGCATGGCCGAAGGCGTCGGTCAGGCCTGATTCGGACAGAAACTTGCCTTCACTGTTCTTGATGCCTTCAGAGACGCCAATTACGCAGTAGCCGTAAGTTTTGACGCACTCATCAACCCGCGCGAGGAAGGCAGGCTGATCGAATTCGATCTCAGGGAAAAGCAAAATATGCGGCGGCTGGCCTTCACCTTCGTTAGCCAGGCCGCAAGCTGCGGTGATCCAGCCAGCGTGCCGGCCCATGACTTCAAGAATGAATACTTTAGTAGAGGTGGCAGCCATGGACGCGACATCAAAACCAGCTTCACGGATCGAAGTGGCAACGTATTTAGCGACCGAGCCAAAACCCGGACAACAGTCGGTAATCGGCAGATCATTGTCTACGGTCTTGGGAACGTGGATCGCTTGAATTGGGTAGCCCAGGGTTTCTGCGAGTTGCGAGACCTTGAGGCAAGTGTCTGCGGAGTCACCGCCACCGTTATAGAAGAAGTAGCCGATGTTGTGGGCCTTGAACACTTCAATCAGTCGCTCGTATTCGGCGCGGTGGCTTTCCAGGCTTTTCAATTTGTAGCGGCACGAGCCAAACGCACCCGATGGGGTGTGCCGCAGGGCGGCGATGTCGTCAACTGATTCCAGGCTGGTATCAATCAGCTCTTCGGTCAAGGCGCCGATAATGCCGTTACGACCGGCATACACAGTGCCGATCTGGTCGGGATGCTGGCGGGCTGTTTCGATCACGCCGGCAGCAGATGCATTGATAACAGCGGTGACCCCGCCCGACTGGGCATAAAAAGCGTTCTTGACGGTCATGCGTACTCCATGTGTTGAGACTGAAAAAGGCGTTTGCCGCACGTCCGTCGCTGCCGCAGCGCTTCAGGGCGCGGGCGTGGCAACTGCTTAAACGGGTGCAGACAGATGCGCGCATAATAGCCGAAAGCCGTGCCAGTTGCATGACAATCGGGCTGCAGCCCCTGCCGGTTGGCCTGTCGTGCTAGTATCGCCTCAGCGATCGCGCGACGCTTGAAAACGCAACTTTTGCGTTCTTTCGTGTGTCTGTGTTGCGTGTTTTCGAATGACTAATAAAGGGTACAAGGCCTAATCAATGCATCTGCATATTCTGGGTATCTGCGGCACGTTCATGGGCTCGCTGGCGTTGCTGGCGCGCGAGTTGGGGCATCAGGTCAGCGGCTCGGATGCCAATGTTTATCCGCCAATGAGTACCCAGCTGGAGGCGCAGGGTATTGCTTTGCAGGAAGGCTATGATCCGGCCCACCTGCAGCCGGCGCCGGATCTGGTTATCGTCGGTAATGCGATGACGCGTGGCAATCCAGCAGTCGAGTACATGCTGGACCAGGGCCTGTCTTATGTCTCTGGTCCGGAATGGTTGGCGCGTTACGTGTTGCAGGAGCGCTGGGTGCTGGCGGTGGCGGGTACTCACGGCAAGACGTCGACTTCAAGCCTGTTAGCCTGGCTGTTGGAGGATGCCGGCATGGCACCAGGTTTTCTGATTGGCGGTGTGCCACAGAATTTCGGCCTTTCTGCTCGTCTTGGCGATACCCCGTTTTTTGTGGTTGAGGCGGATGAATACGACAGCGCCTTCTTCGACAAGCGTTCCAAGTTTGTGCATTACCGGCCGCGCACTGCGATTCTGAATAACCTTGAGTTTGATCACGCTGATATCTTTCCTGACCTGGCTGCCATTGAAAGGCAATTTCATCATTTGGTACGAACTGTGCCGTCGTCCGGCCTGATAATCAGACCAGAGGGCGTTGCCGCGCTGGATCGGGTTATTGATATGGGTTGCTGGACGCCCTGTCAGACGACGGGTGAAGGAGGTAACTGGCAGGCGAAACTGCTTAAGGCTGACGGCTCGCAATTTGAGGTGTGGCTAGACGGTCAGTTGCAAGGGGTTGCCGAGTGGCAGCAGACCGGCCAACACAGCGTGGCCAATGCACTTTCTGCGTTGGCGGCAGCGCGGCATGTTGGGGTGACTCCGGCGCAAGGCATCGCTTCATTGGCTGGTTTCCGCAATGCCAAACGGCGCATGGAGAAACTGGCAGAAATAAATGGGATCACTGTTTACGACGATTTTGCCCATCACCCTACGGCTATCGCTACTACCTTGGCCGGTCTGCGTGCGCAGATCGGTGAGCAGCAGCTGATCGCGATTATTGAGCCACGCTCCAATACCATGCGCTTGGGCAGTCACATGCAGGCACTGCCGGACAGTGTGCGCGATGCCAGCGAGGTCATTTGGTATCAGCCTGCTGGACTGGATTGGTCGCTTGAGCCCGTGGTGCAGGGTAGCCCGGTGCCTGCTCGGGTGATGACTGATCTGGATGCCATAGTGCAGGAGGTAGTTGATCGCGCCACGCCACAGACGCGGGTGGTCATCATGAGTAACGGTGGTTTTGGTGGTATTCATCAAAAACTGGTGCAAGCGTTGGAGGCCCGTCATGGGTGAGCAAGTAGCTGGGACCGCCACTCAGAGAGTAACCCTGGCGCTCACCGGCGCCTCGGGTGCGCAGTATGCGATGCGCTTGTTGGAGTGTCTGGTGCAGGCGGGAGTGGAAGTCTCATTCCTTATTTCGCAAGCCGCGCAACTGGTGGTGGCAACCGAGACGGATTGGCAACTACCCGCTAAGCCGCAAGCACTGCAAGCTTATTTGATGGAGCAGTTTGCTGCCCAGCCTGGGCAGATCAAGGTCTATGGCAAGCAGGACTGGATGGCGCCGGTGGCGTCTGGGTCAGGTGCGCCGAGCTCTATGGTGGTATGTCCTTGCTCTACCGGTTCGCTCTCAGCGATTGCCACCGGAGCTAGTAATAATCTAATTGAACGGGCCGCGGATGTAGCGCTTAAGGAAAGGCGCAAGCTGATTCTGGTGCCACGTGAAGCGCCGTTCTCGACTATTCATCTGGAGCACATGCTCAAGCTAAGTCAGATGGGCGCGGTGATTTTGCCGGCTAGCCCTGGCTTTTATCACAAGCCGGACACGGTGGCGGATCTAGTGGATTTTGTGGTGGCGCGCGTACTCAATCAGCTGGGGATTGAGCAGACAATGTTGCCGCGCTGGGGTGAAGAGTTGCGAGCTGAGGAATAAGAATAGAAAGAGGTCGGGCAGGTGCGTGGTCTGCCCGACACTGCTTACTTTAAACGAAGTACAACGACAGCCCTTCAGAGATGAAAGCGGGCTTGTCCACGCCTTCGATTTCCAGGGTGTTGCGCGCCTTCATCAACCACTGCCCCGGATTCTTTTCGGTAATATCCAGAATCGTGGTGTGCAGGCGAACGCGTGAACCGACGCGCACTGGCTGGATGAAACGCAGACTGTCCATGCCGTAGTTCACGGCCATTTTCAAGCCTTCAGGGCGGGGCATCAGACCGGCAGACAGTGCTGGCAGTAAAGACAGCGATAAGAAGCCGTGGGCGATGGTGCCGCCAAAGGGAGTCTGCTTGGCTTTTTCTTCATCCAGGTGGATGAACTGGTGGTCACCGGTGCACTCGGCAAACTGGTTTACTCGCTCCTGATCGATTTGCAGCCATTCGGAATGGCCCATGTCTTTGCCGATCAATGAAGTAAGTTCGCTAACTGGTATTGCTGTCATGGCGTTCTCCGTGACTTTTATTTTGGCCCGCTGGGGGTGTGCGTAGCTGCCTGCTGCAATGCTAACCTTGCGGCGCAAGCGTTTCCGGGTGAATGGTTGCAAGCTCGAGGGTGGGGGTCAATCAGCTGCGACCTTATATTGGTTTGCTGAATGATCTGACCTTCCCTGTGCAGGCTATGCTCGGTAGTGATGGATGACAAGAGGATCGCATGGGCGAAAAGACCGCATTATTTCCGTTAAAAACTGTATTGCTGCCCGGTTGCACCCTGGATCTGCAGCTTTTCGAAGTGCGTTACCTGGATATGGTCAGCCGCTGCTTTAAGTCGGGTCAGGGTTTTGTGGTGGTGGCGCTGGAAAAAGGCCCTGAAGCAGGAGCAGGAGATCTGCGTTTCAGTGCGCTGGGCTGCGAGGCGCAGGTTGTGGATTTTCAACAACGCGATAACGGTCTGTTGGGTATTCGCGTTTTGGGTGCGCGACGGGCGCAGGTCAGTCAGGTGGAGGTGGCGGCCGATGGCCTGGTGCACGCGCAGGTTGAATGGCGGCCTGAATTGACAGATCAACCGCTGGCTCATGAGCATGAAGAGCTGGAAAGTCTACACGCCACGCTGCTTGAGCACCCGTTGGCTTCGGGTTTGGGGTTGCCGCCGATAGGTAATAGTCAGCAGGCGCTGGCTTATCAATTAGCCTATCTGCTGCCGTTCAGTTTGGATCAGAAAACCCACTTGCTGGCGCTGGACCATGCTGACGAGCGACTGCAGCAAATCAGTGAATGGTTGGAAGTCCTACAGGCCTGAGCAGGTACTACATATTGGCGCTACCAGAGTATCCAGGCGGCTGCGAGGAATGGCCAGCTGGCGATCAACCAGCGCTGATACCTTGCCAGTGGGGTCATTGGGCTGACCCGTTCCACCAGCCAGCACGCTAACAAACAGGCGCTAACGCCCACCAGCACGCTGCGCAACATTTCCAGTGGCAGTAACAACGCGTGCTCCAGCACATTGCTGGCGACCATCAGTAGTAACGGCAGCAGATACAGCAACCAGGTACTGCGTACCCAGAAGTGTTGGCTGCGGCTGCAGTTGACCACTAGTGCACAGAGAATCGCCGTCAGTAGGGCGTTGATGCTGGCGCCGCCAGTCAGGTTTATGGTCCATGCCATTAACAGTGCCAGTGCCAGCGCGCTGACTTGCATCACGGCGTGATTCCAACGTCGGGCTAGCATCAAGGCGGCAATAATCGGTACTGCTACCAGGACTACCGGTGGAGTCAGAACCACGGCGTGACTATCGCCGGGTAAGCGCAGGTGGTCCGCGCTGCTGACCAGGGTGTTGTCGAAAATAGCCAGTGCGTGCTGGGTCATGGTTAGGGCTAGCAGCGAGAGCAAGCAGAATGCAGCGGCAACCAGGCAGCTCCAGCGCTTCTGCAGTTTCAACACGTAAAGGCAGCTGACGATCAAGATCGCAGCACCTATCAACAGACTCAGGGTTTGGCTCCAGAAAAATGGCGGTACCGCCCACTGCGCGGCGCGCCCGGTGGTGTAGCCTGGAATTAGATAGGCTGGCGCCCAGGCGAGCGCCGAGAGCAAATTGATGCCAACGAAGCGCCACACCGGCATGTCGAACATGCCTGCGACCATAGGGATGATCGGACGAATGGGGCCTATAAAGCGACCTAGTACTATGCTAAGCCAGCCGTAACGACGGAAAAAGAATTCGCCACTGTCGATCCACTGTGGATTGCGGCGGAACGGTCCAAAGTTGCGGATATTCTGATGGAAGTAGCGACCCAGAAAAAAGCTGATTAAGTCCCCTAGCACCGCACCGCTGAAAGCCCAAACTACCGCTACTGTTAGCGGCATGCCGCCACCTGCGGCCAAGGCTGACACGGCAAACAGCATAAACACACCAGGTACCACTAGGCCTGCGACCGCCAGCGACTCGGTAAATGAAATCAGGAAGATGGCCAGCCCCAACCATTGTTGGTGGGTGGCTAACCAGTCGGTCAATTCAACCAGCAAGGTGATCTCCAGAGGTGGCTTTCAGACGGGCCTGCTGCAAGGTTAGCATGCGGTAATCGCGACCCGGTTCACGCGTTCGCCCTAGCGGGTTACGGGTGCAGTGAGCTGCAAATTCAGCGTCGACAAAGCGATAGGGCAGTGCTTCATCACGTCCGCTGGGAATGCCAAGCCGAGGAGCTTGAATAATCTGCACTGGCTGGTAGCCATCGTCTTCAATAAAAAGGGTTTCGGGGCAAAAGGCCTGAGCGTTCCAGTCTGGCACCTTGATGCCCAGTGAGCGGCACAGCAGGGTTTGTCCGGCGCAGAGGCGATGCTCGCTGCGCAGGCTGCCATCGCGATTGGGATTGAGTTGCTGCATGCGTTGCAGGCTAGCCGAATCGCTCACGCTGTCGATGACCGGATAAGCAGACTTCAATAGCACACCGTTGCCCGCACCTGCGGCGCTGCAATTCATCGAGTCGCCACCGCGCGAGTAATACATGTAAATGATGCCGCCTTCCATAAAGAGCGCGCGCCGTGCTTCGGTAAATCCCAGCGAGGCGTGACTGCCTCGCTCTTCAAGCAAGTAAGCTTCAGTTTCGATGATGCGTGCGGATAACCAGAGGCCGTCAAGGCGTCTGCGGATGACTTTGCCAAGCAATGCCACGGCCAGGCTGCGGGCGTCTTGATCAAAGAAAGTCGCAGGCAGTGGGCGGTCTTGCGTTGAGGTTGGCTGGGGGTTATGCATGGCTGTCATCTTATCAGCTTAGGTATTGCAGATTGAATTGGCGCAACGCTGCAGGATTCGGCGGAACGGCCCTGTCAAGTGCCCGGTGACCCGGCTATAATGCCGCATTTGCGCAGACAGGTAACAGGTAACAGCATGAGTGCGGAACAGGTGGTCGTTTACATGACCGAGCTGGGGCAGAACGCCAGGCGCGCATCGCGGGTGATTGCTCGCGCAACGACAGCGGTCAAGAACGCAGCCTTGCTGGCAACAGTCGGTGCCATTGAGGCCGCCAGTGAGACTTTGGTAGCAGCCAATGAGCTCGATCTGCAGGCCGCTCGCGATAATGGCCTGGACGATGCGATGCTTGATCGGCTGGCGCTTACGCCGTCGCGTCTGCAGGCGATGGTTGAAGGGCTGCGTCAGGTTGCTGCCCTGCCAGACCCGGTTGGGGCTATCCGTGATATGAAGTTCCTCCCGTCGGGTATTCAGGTCGGCAAAATGCGTGTGCCCTTGGGCGTAATTGGCATCATTTACGAATCTCGTCCTAATGTGACCGTCGAAGCGGCCAGTTTGTGCCTGAAGTCAGGTAATGCCTGCATTTTGCGTGGTGGTTCTGAGTCGATTCATTCCAACCGCGCCATCGCCGAGTGCCTGCGCACTGGCCTGGCAGCGGCCGGTTTGCCAAACGAGATAGTGCAGGTGGTAGAAACCACTGATCGCGCTGCTGTTGGCGCGCTGATTACCATGTCGGATTACGTAGATGTCATCGTGCCGCGGGGCGGCAAAGGCCTGATTGAGCGCATCAGTAAAGATGCACGAGTGCCGGTGATCAAGCATTTGGATGGTATTTGCCACGTGTACGTGGATGATCGTGCCGATTTGGACAAGGCTGAAGCTATTGCCATCAATTCCAAAACCCATCGTTACGGTGTGTGTAACGCGATGGAGACTCTATTGGTACATGAGGCAGTGGCGGCAGAATTTCTGCCTCGCGTAGCGGCAATATATGCTGCTAAAGGCGTCGAGTTGCGCGGTTGCCCGGCTACGTGTGAGTTGTTGCCGGATGCTTTGGCGGCTACTGAGGAAGACTGGTCTACCGAATATTTGGCGCCGATTCTGTCGATCAAAGTCGTTGCCGGCATGGATGCAGCCATGGAGCACATCAACACTTACAGCTCGCAGCATACTGACGCCATGGTTTCCGAAGACTTTACCCGCGCTCGCCGCTTTCTTGCCGAGGTGGATTCGAGCTCGGTGATGATTAATGCGTCGACGCGGTTTGCCGATGGCTTCGAGTACGGTCTGGGCGCGGAAATTGGTATTTCTACGGACAAGATCCACGCCCGCGGCCCGGTGGGACTGGATGGTCTGACCAGCGAAAAGTACGTGGTATTCGGCGACGGCCATATTCGTCAGTGATGCACGGATGAAGCGCAAAATTGGTTTGCTGGGCGGCACCTTTGACCCTGTTCATTTTGGTCATTTGCGCAGCGCAGTTGAGGTGCGTGAGCAGCTTCAGCTGGATGAGTTGCGGCTTATCCCTAATGCTCGGCCACCGCACCGTGAGGTGCCGGGGGCTAGTGCTGATCAGCGCTTGGCAATGGTGCAGTTAGCTGTTGGCGAGAGCAGTGGTTTGCGGGTTGATGACTGCGAACTGCGCCGCACAAAGCCATCCTATACGGTGGACACGCTGGAGAAACTGCGCGCCGAGCTGGGTAGCGAGGTTGTGCTGTTTATGGTGCTGGGTTGGGATGCTTTCTGCGGGTTGCCGAGCTGGCATCGCTGGGAAGAGCTGCTCAGCTTGGCGCACATCGTGGTGCTGCAACGTCCGGATTACGATCTGGATGTACCCGAGGTGCTCAAAGATTTACTAGCCGCACGCAGCGTAGACAATCCCGAGCGGCTGGCGCAGGCCAGTTGTGGATACATTATTTGTTTGTCGCAGACGCCCCTGGCGATCTCTGCGACGCATATTCGCGGCCTGGTGGGCAGCGGCGCTTCGCCGCGTTTTCTGTTGCCAGACGCCGTGCTTGACTATATTGAAACTGAAGGGCTGTATCGGCCCTGATATTGAGGATTTAAACGTCTTATGCAGATTGAAGAACTCGCGCAACTGGTAGAGAAAGCGCTGGATGAACTCAAGGCCAAGGATGTGGTGTGCATTGATGTGCGCGAGCACACCAGCGTAACTGACTACATGATCATTGCCAGCGGTACATCCAATCGCCATGTTAACGCGCTCAGCGATAACGTGGTCGAAAAAGCCAAGGCAGCAGGTTGCAAACCTTTGGGTGTCGAAGGTAAGGGGTCGGGCGAGTGGGTGCTGGTTGACCTGGCAGATGTAGTGGTGCACGTAATGCAGCCAGCCACCCGTGAATTTTACGACCTCGAGCGTCTCTGGGAGAGCGCGGAATCGCGCCGCGAACAGCAGCAGCGGCCTACGGAGTAAGCTTCGTTGCGTATTCGCCTGATCAGCGTGGCTTCACGGATGCCGCGCTGGGTAGAACAGGGTTATCAGGAGTACGCCAAGCGCTTGCCACCTGAGCTACCGCTGGAACTGGTGGAAATCCCGCTGGCTACCCGTGGTAAGAATGCTGACGTCAGCCGGATGATGCGCCGCGAAGGTGAGCAAATGCTGGCAGCGGTACAGCCAGGGGAACGCATTGTGACCCTGGAGGTCACAGGTCGAGTCTGGTCAACGGAAACGCTAGCTGAACAGCTCGAGCAGTGGCGGCTGGACGCGCGCAACGTCAACCTGATGGTGGGCGGCCCCGAGGGCCTAGCCGAAGAAGTGAGTGCGCGGAGCGACCAGCGTTGGTCGTTGTCAGCACTGACCTTGCCGCATCCGTTGGTGCGTATTCTGCTGGCGGAACAGCTCTACCGGGCCTGGACCATTCTCAATCGTCATCCCTACCACAAGTGATTCATGGCCAAGCCCATCCACCTGAAAGACCACAGTAAAGACGCCGGAATAGTCCATCGTCGTTTGCTTGTGGCGGGTATTTTTGTACTGGTATTGGTCAGTGCTCTGGTGGCGCGTCTTTACTATCTGCAGGTGATCCAGTACGAACATCACTCTACTCTGTCGGAAAACAATCGGGTGCACGTACAGCCGATTCCGCCGACGCGTGGGCGCATTTATGATCGCAATGGCACGGTGTTAGCGGAAAATCGTCCGAGTTACAGCCTGACCATTACGCGTGACCGGGTAGAAGATCTGCCGGCAACCTTCGACTTGCTCAAGTCTTTATTGATGCTGAGCGACGAAGACATTACACAGGCCCAGCGTCGCTTGATGCAGGCAAGACGACCTTTCGAGTCAGTGCCGGTTATGCTGGAGCTCACACAGGAACAGATTGCCCGTATCGCAATCAACCAGTTCCGGCTGCCAGGGGTTGAGGTGCAGGCCAGTTTTGTTCGCTATTACCCACTCTCGGATCATTTCGCGCACGCGCTTGGCTATGTGGGGCGTATTAATGAGCAGGAGCTGAAGTCGATCGATACCGTGGCCTATGCGGGTACCCACTACATCGGTAAAACAGGCGTTGAGCGATTTTACGAGCAGCAGTTGCACGGCACCGTGGGCTACGAGGAAGTGGAAACCAACGCCCGTGGCCGCGTGTTGCGGGTTTTGTCGCGCACTGAGCCGGTTGCTGGCACCGATTTAACTCTGGAGCTGGATGCCGATTTGCAGCGGGTCGCCGAAGAGGCTTTGGGTGACCGACGCGGCGCTGTAGTTGCGATTGACCCTTCGACGGGCGGGGTACTGGCCTTTGTCAGCAAGCCCGGTTTTGATCCCAACTTATTCGTAACCGGCATCAGCTATGCGGATTACGGTGCACTGCGTGATTCGCTGGATCAGCCGCTGTTCAATCGTGTGCTACGCGGGCAGTACCCACCGGGCTCGACCATCAAACCGGTAGTGGCCTTGGCAGGGCTGGATACAGGGGCTACTACGCGGAGCGCACGGGTCTACGATCCGGGCTTCTTCCAGCTGCCGAATTTCAGCCACAAGTACCGCAATTGGAACCGAAGCGGGGATGGTTGGGTGAACATGTCATATGCCATTGCGCGATCCAACGATACCTACTTCTACGATTTGGCGAACAAGATGGGCATCGACAGGATGCACGACTTTATGACTCGCTTTGGTGTTGGTCAGCGGGTTTCTATCGACATGTATGAGGAAGCGGCTGGATTGATGCCGTCCAGCGACTGGAAGCGTACTAAGTACAAACAGCCTTGGTATCCGGGTGAAACGCTGATCGCCGGAATTGGTCAAGGCTATATGCTGGCGACCCCGCTGCAGCTGGCACAAACCATGTCGCTGATCGCCAGCCATGGCAAATGGAACCGTCCTCGGCTGCTGATGGATGCCGAAGGCGTGCCGCCCGATGAGTCGGATACGCCGGACGACATCAAGCTGCGTAACGAGTCCGATTGGGATTTCATCACCCAAGCTATGCAGGACGTGATGCAATCACCGCATGGTACGGCGCGAGCGGCTGCGCAGGGCGCTGAGTACAACATGGCAGGCAAAAGCGGTACCGCGCAGGTCGTTGCTATAGCGCAGGGTGAGCGCTATGACTCCAAGAGCCTGCGCGAACGGCATCGTGATCATGCGCTCTTTGTTGGTTTTGCACCGACTGAAAAGCCCTTGATCGCGGTTGCTGCATTAGTTGAGAACGGCGAGTCAGGTGGCCGGGTAGCCGGCCCGGTGGTCCGTGCGGTATTCGATGCTTGGGTTTTGCCACGCCTGCCTAAGCCCGACGATGGCCAGGTTGAAATCATCGAACCGGAACAGGAGGCTGCGCCTTGAAGCGCCCGACGCCAATGCCAGCTGCCGCAGGGCTGAGCAGTCGCGACTCATTTTGGACGCGTATTCATGTTGATCCTTGGTTGCTGCTGCTGATTCTTGGGCTGGCGGCGGTCGATGCCTTTGTACTCTATTCTGCCAGCGGCAAGAGTATGGGTATGGTCTATCGGCAAATGGCGTACTTTGCCGTGGGTATTGCGGTGATGGTGACGATTGCCCAGTTCCAGCCGCGCTTTATGCAGCGCTGGGTGCCGGTTGCCTATGTTGGCGGCACCCTGTTGTTGGTGGCGGTGCTGGTGGTGGGTACTGAGGCCAAAGGTGCGCAGCGCTGGCTCACCATTCCGGGGGTAATGCGCTTTCAACCTTCTGAGATTCTCAAGCTGGTGATGCCAATGAGTGTTGCCTGGTATTTGGGTGCGCGTACCTTGCCGCCACGCTTCAAGCACGTCGCGATTGCCATGGCGATCATCTTCGTGCCCGTGGTGTTGATTCTCAAGCAGCCTGATCTTGGTACGTCTTTGTTGATCGCGGCGTCCGGCATTTTCGCGTTGCTGTTGGCTGGCCTGCTATTGCGTTACATCATAGGCGCACTGCTACTGCTTGCACCCGCGGCGGCGGGCATGTGGTTCTTCGTGATGCACGGTTATCAGAAGCAGCGGGTGCTGACCTTCCTCAATCCCGAAAGCGACCCGCTGGGCTCCGGCTGGAACATCATCCAGTCCAAGGCTGCGATCGGCTCCGGCGGGGTGTTCGGCAAAGGCTGGCTGCAAGGTACGCAATCGCATCTGGATTTTCTGCCAGAAGGTCACACCGACTTCATTATTGCGGTGCTGGCCGAGGAGTTCGGCATGGTTGGTGTTTGCTTGTTGATGAGCGCCTACATGCTGCTGATCAGTCGCGGTATATTCATCACGTTGCAAGCGCAGGACGCATTCTGCAAACTGCTGGCAGGCAGTATCACGCTGACGTTTTTCGTCTATGTATTCGTTAATATCGGCATGGTTAGCGGCCTGCTGCCGGTGGTTGGGGTGCCGTTGCCCTTTATTAGTTACGGCGGTACTTCGCTGATTACCCTGTTGTCGGGGTTCGGTATTCTCATGTCCATCCATACGCACCGCAAATGGATGGCAAAAAGTTCATGATATCGGGTCGGGATTGAAACAAAATATGTATAAAAGCAACGCAAGCGGTCGCTGGCCGACTCGGATAAGTGCCGTATTGGTTTCTGCTCTGTTAGCCGGTGGCGCGCAGGCGCAAGATTATGGTGCTGCGCACGCGGATGTGCCGGCCTTTGTTGAAAAAATGCAGGTTGAGCACGGCTTTAATGCTGCGCATGTGCAACAGGTGCTGGACCAGGCGGTACGCCAGGAAGCGATCCTAAAGGCGATTGCGCGCCCGGCTGAGCGGGTCAAGCCTTGGCACGAATACCGCGCCATTTTTATTACCGATAAGCGCATCGAAGGTGGCGTGGCGTTCTGGAATAAGCATGCCGAGACACTCGCGCGCGCAGAAAAAGAGTATGGCGTTGAACCCGAAATTATTCTGGCCATCATGGGTGTAGAAACGTCCTATGGCGGCAACATGGGCTCCTATCGAGTGATAGATGCCCTGACCACGCTGGGTTTTGACTATCCACCGCGGGCTGATTTCTTCCGCCGTCAGCTAGAGAGCTACCTGGTACTGACCCGTGAGCAGCAGATGGATCCGTTGGCGCTCAAAGGCTCTTACGCCGGTGCCATGGGTTACGGACAGTTCATTCCCAGCAGCTATCAGGCGTTCGCCGTCGATTTCGACGGTGATGGCGTAGTGGATATCTGGAATAACCCGGTGGATGCCATCGGTAGCGTCGCCAATTACTTTCATCAGCATAAATGGCAGCACGGCGCGGACGTAGCCATCGCCGCTGACGTTACAGGTAACACGTTTGCCGAAGGTATTACCCTGGAGCAGGGTTTAGAAGCGCGCAAAACGGTAGGCGAGCTGCGGCAGTTGGGATGGACACCCAGAGAGACGTTGGATGAAGATCGTGAAGTCATGGCGTTTGAGTTCGATGCAGGGGAACAAATGCAGTACTGGTTGGGTCTGGATAACCTGCACGTTATCACCCGCTACAACCGGAGCGTGATGTATGCCATGGTTGTGCACCAACTAGCCGATTTGTTACGCGAGGCCCGGCAGGAATGAAGCCAGCATCAATCTCCATTTTGCGCACAACCTTGTGCTGTGCTGTGCTGCTAGTGCTGACGGCCTGTTCTTCCAGCCCAAGTACCAGTCCGAGCGGCACTGTTAGTGCTCCAGCTGCTGGCGCGCCGGGGCCGGTGCGCACGGTGCATGACGGCCCGCCGAGCTACATGCAAGACGTGTCCCAGATTCCAGACGCCGTGCCAGTGCCGCACACAGGCCGCTATAAGGCTGCGCCCTATAATGTATTGGGCCGCGACTATAACCCCATGCAAGACGGTCGCGATTATCGCGAAGAGGGTACGGCTTCCTGGTATGGCACTAAATTCCATGGCCAGAACACGGCCAATGGCGAGCTGTATGACCTTTATGGCATGACTGCTGCGCACAAGACGTTACCGCTGCCGAGTTATGTACAGGTCACCAATCTGGCTAATAATCGCAAGATCATTGTACGTGTCAACGATCGCGGTCCTTTCTATTCCGACCGTATTATTGACTTGTCTTATGCGGCAGCTAAAAAGCTCGGCTATGCCGATAACGGCACGGCGCACGTGTTGGTCGAGGGCATTGACCCGATTGCTTGGCAACAGCAGAACAACCCCAGCTATCTGGTACAGAGCCAGCCTGCCCTCGCTAATCAGCCAGCAGAAATCTTACCGGCGGAGCCAATCGAGACAGGTCATACTGGCTATTATCTTCAGGTAGGCGCGTTTTCTAACGCGCAATCGGCAGAGCAATTGCGTCAGAGCTTGCGTGGCGTGGTCTCAGCCAATGTATTTGTCAGCCAAACCCAGCAAAATGCGCGTACGCTACACCGCGTGCGGCTGGGGCCGGTTACCAGTCAGGATGAAGCTAGACGCCTGATGGAGACCTTACGGTTGGCCAATATGGGTACGCCCACGCTGATTACGATTAATTGATTCATCTGTTTGAACAAACGCACTCCACCATTGATTGTGAGTAACATGCTGAAAAATCTGATTTCCACCTTGTTTGTCACCGGCGCTACCCTGCTTTCCGTCAGCGCGCTGGCGCAAACGCCCACACTGAATTCCGCACCCACGCTGGATTCAGTATCCGCCGCCCAGATAGTGCCGGCGGCACCGGAATTGGCCTCTACCAGTTATCTTTTGATCGACGCCAATTCGGGCGCGGTGCTGGTGGAACACAACTCTGATGAGGCGCTGCCACCGGCCAGTCTGACCAAAATGATGACCAGCTATATAGGCAGTCAGGAGATTAAGCGCGGGCAAATTGGCGTAGATGACCTGGTGCTGGTCAGTGAAAAGGCTTGGCGCATGGGTGGCTCCAAGATGTTCATTAAGGTCGGTAATCAGGTTCCGGTGATTGATCTGATGCGTGGCATCATCATCCAGTCCGGCAATGATGCCAGTATCGCTCTGGCCGAACATATCGCCGGCAGCGAAGACGCCTTCGCCGATATGATGAATGGCCAGGCCAAACGTCTGGGTATGAACAACAGCCACTTCGTCAACGCGACCGGCTGGCCGGCTGAAGGGCATTACTCTTCAGCGCGTGACCTGGCAATTTTGGCCCGCGCGATCATTGATGATGATCCGGAAGAGCATTACAAAATCTATGGCGAAAAAGAGTTCGTTTGGAACGAAATTCGCCAGCCGAACCGCAACCTGATGCTGTGGCGCGATAGCACTGTGGATGGTTTGAAAACCGGCCACACCGAAGAAGCGGGTTACTGTCTGGTTGCCTCGGCCAAACGTGAAGACATGCGTTTGATCTCCGTGGTCATGGGCACCAGCAGCGAGGAAGCACGCGCTGCAGAAACCCAGAAGTTGCTGACCTGGGGCTTCCGGTTTTACGAAACCAAGAGCTTTTATCAGCCGGGCCAGGTGATCTCCACTGCACGAGTCTGGAAGGGTGCGCAGGACAAGGTCGATCTGGGCTTGCAGAACGGCTTGCAACTGACCTTGCCAAAAGGCCAATTGGATAAGTTGGAAGCTGGCATCACTATGCAAACGCCTATCCAGGCGCCGATCAAGGCGGGCGACGTGCTGGGCCAGGTTGAGGTTAAGCTGGGCGATAAGGTAGTGCATTCTGCTCCGCTGGTGGCACTGGCTGATGTTGAAGAAGCCGGTTTCGTTGGCCGCCTGTGGGATAGCATCCGTCTATTTTTCTACGGTTTGTTTAACTGATCCTGGGAGAGCGTGAAATGGCTGACCGTAGCGAACCGCAGGCGCCAAAAATTGAGTTTCCCTGCCAGTACCCGATCAAGATCATCGGTGCGGCGGGGGACGACTTTGCCGAGGTAGTCTGTACCGTGGTAGAGAAACACGCGCCTGGGGTAGATACCACCAGCATCGAGATAAAGGACAGCAAGAACGGTCGCTTTCTCTCTTTGCGTATCGTCATCACCGCTACCGGTCCTGAGCAATTGGATGCCCTGCACAAGGATTTGAAGGCGACGGGTCGCGTGCAAATGGTGCTGTGATGGCTTCTGTGTCTGAGATTCTAGTGCGCGAGTTGGGGCTGGTTGAATACCAGCCTACACTGGATGCCATGCGGCGTTTCACCGACGAACGTGATGCTGCAACCCCTGATGAAATCTGGTTATTGCAGCATCCTGCCGTATTTACTCAAGGGCAGGCGGGCAAGGCCGAGCATGTGTTGGCGGCAGGCGATATTCCGGTTATTCAGGCTGAACGCGGTGGCCAGGTGACCTACCATGGACCGGGTCAACTGGTGGCCTACGTGCTACTGGATCTCAAGCGGCTGAAACTGGGCGTGCGTGATTTGGTGACTGCAATGGAGCAGGCGTTGGTGGATGTGCTCAAAGAGTACGCTCTGGATGCAGCCCCCAAACCTGATGCCCCAGGCGTCTACGTTGAAGGTAACAAGATCGCCTCGTTAGGTCTTAGGGTGAGGCGAGGTTGTTCTTTTCACGGGTTGGCACTGAACGTGGATATGGATATGGAGCCTTTTCAGCGCATCAATCCATGTGGCTATGCGGGTTTGCGCATGGTGCAGTTACGCGATCTGGTTGCCGAGCCTGTTTCATTGTTGAAAGTAGAGCGGCAATTAGCCCAAGCGCTGCGTCAGCGCCTGGGCTTCAACGCAGGCTGATATCAGTTCAGATTCAGCGTTGGAATCAGACTCTGATCTATACCTTGTCCAGGCACCGCGACAGGGGCTGCCAAGCCTAGATTGTTCTTCTCGAACACCCGGTCTGCTCGATAGCTTGAGCGCACCAGTGGGCCTGCGGCTACTTCCATAAAACCCTTGGCCAAACCAAGGTCGCGATAACGATTGAACTCTTCCGGGCTGACCCAGCGTTGCACTGCTAGGTGATTACGCGTGGGTTGTAGGTATTGGCCCAGAGTGACGATATCCACGCCTATCGCGTAGAGGTCATCAAAGGTCTGTAGCACCTCTTCGTCAGTCTCGCCCAAGCCTAGCATCAGGCTGGTTTTGGTCAGCACCTCAGGACGATGTTTTTTTGCGTGCTCAAGTACCCTAAGGGTCTTTTCGTAGCCGGCACGCGGATCGCGGACTACGTGGGTCAGGCGCTTTACTGTCTCAACGTTTTGCGCAAAGACTTGCAAGCCAGAATCGACAACCCGCTCAATAGCCGTCAGATCGCCATCAAAATCCGGTGTTAGCGCTTCTACGACGACGTGTGGCGTGCGCTGTTTGATAGCGCTGACACAGGCGGCATAGTGCGCTGCGCCGCCATCGGGCAGGTCATCACGATCAACCGAGGTGAGTACGATGTAACGCAGCGCCATGAGTTCGACCGACTTTGCGGTGTTCTCCGGTTCCTCAAGGTCCAGCCAGCCATTCGGATTGCCGGTATCCACCGCGCAGAAGCGACAGGCGCGCGTGCATACTGAGCCCATCACCATGATAGTGGCCGTGCCATTAGACCAGCACTCGCCCATATTCGGGCAGTGTGATTCCTGGCATACCGTGCTGAGGCGATGCTCGCTGACGTTACGCTTCACCGCTTCAAAACGATCGCCGCTGGGTGCCTTGACTCGCAGCCATTTAGGCTTGGGAGTAAACACTTGGGGTTCATTTGAGTTGCGGCGTTTTTGGCCATCTTTAATAGCGGGAATGCCTTGGGCATTACGAAACTTCTCGCCACTTGAAACGGTTTTTTGCGGGCTGTCGGACATCTGGGTCAGGGCTCCTGCGGGTAGCGGCTCCACGGGGGAATATGCGGCTTGTGGCCACGGTGAAGTTTATCACAGAAAGCCACTAGCGCACCGACCAAGGATGGCTCGGTGCGCTATCAGGGGTAACGAGAGAGTGACAGTAAGCTGGCTTTGGTGCGCCTGCAGAATTACCTACAGGCGTCGAAGCTGCTCCAGCAGTTCAGGTGTGGGGTAGCCATCAGCCGGCCAGTTCAGCTGCTGTTGTATGCGCCGTATGGCGCTGCGAGTATTGGCACCAATGATGCCGTCGATACCACCAGGTTCAAAACCTTGCTCGCTCAATAGCGTTTGCAGCTCGGTGCGTTCACTGCGCGACAAGGGTCGATCTTCGGTAGGCCAGCTGCCGAGCACTTGGCCGCCGCGCTGGAAGCGCTCAGACAGCAACCCAATAGCCAAGGCGTAACTGGTTGAATTGTTGTAGCGCATGATCGAACGGAAGTTATTCAGCACTAGAAAGGCCGGGCCACGATGGCCTGCAGGCAATAGTAGCGCGGCTGACTGCTCGCTCAAACTGGCGGGGAATGATGATCCCTTGGCGTCGGTAATGCCAAGCTCTGCCCACTGCAGCATCGGCTTGCGGATACTGCTGTCAGCCAAGGCGTAGTCAAAGTCTTTGGGTAACTTGACCTCTTGGCCCCACGGTTGGCCAGTTTGCCAGCCAGATTGCTGCAAGTAGTGTGCGGCGGAGGCTAAGGCATCGGGCGCGCTGTACCAAATATCACGACGACCATCCTGATCGAAATCCACCGCGTACTGGTTATAAGTGGTGGGAATAAACTGGGTCTGCCCCATGGCGCCTGCCCAAGACCCCAGCATTCGCTCGGGCTCGATGTCGCGGTGCTGGAGGATATCCATGGCGCCGAGCAATTGATCGTGAGCAAAAGTCGGGCGACGACCTTCATGGGCCAAGGTGGCCAGCGAACGAATTACCTGACGGTTACCCATGTTCTGACCAAAGTTGCTCTCCAGACCCCAGATCGCGGCCAGAATGTGTTTATCCACGCCGTAACGCTGCTCGATACGGTCCAGCTGCGTGCGCTGTTCGTCGAGCTTACGTTGGCCGCTGGAGACGCGCTGGTTGGATAAGGCGCCTTCCAAATACGTCCATACCGGACGGGAAAACTCAGGTTGGCTGCGGTCGGCCTTGATCACATCAGGATCCGGTGTGACACCAGCGAACGCCCGGTCAAATAGTTGTGGATCAATCCCCTGCGCTAACGCCTCGGCGCGAAAATCGGCGCGCCAGTCATCAAAGCTACGCACCGTGACGACAGGATCTACCATCACCTGTGCAGCAGTTTGAAGAGTGGTGGGTTTGGCAGGCTCTGCTTCAGCAATGGCTGGCGTGTCTGCGCAAGCAGTCAGACAGAACAGGCTGGCGGAGGCGAGCAAATGAATACCGGTGCGGCGGTGAAACGGATGGCGCATGCGTTAATTCCTGGAAGCGGTCTGGCACCGAATGCGGTGGCGCATTCTTGTTCTCTGCCTTTGAGGATACTGGCGCGCGAAGGTTCCTGCTAGCCCTATGCAATAAAGCGTAGCAGGGCTGTGCGGTGGCCCGCATAGCGGCATTGTGCTAGAGTTTGCGGCCTTCTCCCCCAGTTGAATAACGGACAATCGATGTTGTGCCCCAGCGGCGTTACGCCACCTTAGGTTCGTTGTTTGCGTAATCCGTACTTTTGTTTGCGGACAAACAGCACGTCAATATTACCGCTAGGCTACGCAGACCTATTGGCTTGCGCGTAGAGCAAGGCGGCAGTCGCCCGCACAGGGCAGTTAATTAGCTATATAGAACCGGCAGAAATAATCTATGACTTTGATCGAATCCGTTCGCCAGCAGTGGTTTTCCAATGTGCGCGGCGACCTGCTGTCTGGCCTGGTAGTTGCGCTGGCGCTGATCCCTGAAGCTATCGCTTTCTCCATCATCGCTGGTGTGGACCCCAAAGTGGGTCTGTACGCGTCCTTCTGTATTGCCGTCGTGATTTCCTTCACTGGCGGCCGTCCTGGCATGATCTCCGCGGCGACCGGGGCCATGGCGCTGTTAATGGTCACTCTGGTGCGGGATCACGGTCTGGAATATCTGTTGGCAGCCTCCATTCTGTGCGGGGTATTGCAGATAGGCGCGGGTTATCTGCGTTTGGGGTCGTTGATGCGCTTTGTATCGCGTTCAGTGGTCACCGGTTTCGTTAATGCTTTGGCTATTTTGATTTTTATGGCGCAATTGCCGGAGCTAACTGATGTGACATGGCATGTGTACGCCATGACTGCTGCGGGTTTGGGCGTGATTTACCTGTTTCCTTATGTACCCAAGATCGGCAAGGTGATCCCTTCACCACTGGTCTGCATCCTGTCGCTGACGGCCGTCGCTATCTACCTTGGGCTGGATATTCGCACTGTTTCGGACATGGGTGCGCTGCCCGACACGCTGCCTATCTTCCTTTGGCCCGATGTGCCGCTGAACCTGGATACGTTGTTGATCATACTGCCTTACTCGGCAGCCTTGGCTGTGGTCGGCCTGCTCGAGTCGATGATGACCGCGACCATTGTTGATGACTTGACCGATACCAACAGCGATAAAAATCGTGAGTGTAAAGGGCAGGGGATTGCCAATATCGGCTCTGGTCTGCTTGGCGGTATGGCGGGTTGCGCGATGATTGGTCAGTCGGTGATCAACGTTAAGTCAGGTGGCCGCACGCGCCTGTCTTGCTTCGTGGCTGGCGTAGTGCTGTTGTTAATGGTGGTTTTCGCGAGCGACTGGGTTGGCCAGATACCTATGGCCGCGCTGGTGGCGGTGATGATCATGGTGTCCATCGGTACCTTTAGCTGGGATTCGCTGCGCAACCTGCGCAAGCATCCGCTGTCGACCAATGTCGTCATGGTCACCACGGTGGCGGTGGTGGTCGCCACGCATAACCTTGCCTATGGTGTGCTGGCCGGAGTGTTGCTGGCTGCGCTGTTTTTTGCCAATAAAATTGGCCACTTTATGTATATCTCCAGCGAAGCCAGCTCAGACGGTTTAGAGCGGCGTTATCAGGTGATCGGGCAGGTTTTTTTCAGCTCCGCCGACAAATTCACCGCCGGCTTTGATTTCAAGGAAGTGCTTGATAAGGTGACTATTGACCTTAGCCGCGCGCACTTCTGGGACATCACCGCGGTTGGCGCGCTGGACAAAGTAGTGCTCAAGTTCCGTCGTGAAGGTACTGAGGTGGTGGTGATCGGTTTGAATGAAGCCAGCGCTACTATCGTTGACCGCTTTGGCGTGCACGACAAGCCGGACGCCGTTGATCAGTTGATAGGGCATTGATCCGCGCTACCCCGATAACAGTAAGGAGATGTAGCAGATGAGCGATCAACCCAAAGTAGTGGCTTGTATTGACGGCTCGGGCGCTGCGGTCACAGTGTGTGATTACGCCGCCTGGGCTAGCCAGCGTCTAGAGGCACCGCTGGAGTTGCTGCATGTGCTAGATCACAGCCAGTCTCCTGCGCACTCTGATCTCTCCGGAAATATCGGGTTGGGCAGCCGGGAGCATCTGTTGGTCGAGCTGGCTGAGCTGGATGAGAAGCGCGGGCGACTGTTGCGCGAGCAGGGTAAGTCTTTGCTTGAGGCGGCGGCGCGACGGGTTCGAACCGACGGTGTTGAGTCGCCGTTAACGCGTCAGCGGCATGGCGAATTGGTGGACACTCTGCGCGAGCTGGAAGGCGAAATTCGGCTACTGGTGATGGGACGGCAGGGTGAGGTCAGCGATTCGCTGGCGCGGCATGTCGGCAGTCATCTGGAAAATGTGATCCGCACCTTGCACCGGCCTATTTTGGTCACTACGGGTGAGTTCAGCTTGCCACGCAGCCTGATGCTGGCTTTCGATAACAGCCCTAGTACTCGCAAAGGGCTGGAACTGTTGGCGGAGAGTCCGCTATTTGCCGGATTGTCGATTCATCTACTGATGGTCGGCAGCGACAACGAGGATGCCAGAAACGCGCTTAACGCGGCGCAGCAGCACCTGCAACAGGCAGGCTTGCAAGTGACCACGGCGCTGCGTGATGGTGAAGTTGAGTCAGTGTTATTGGCATATCAGCGCGACGAAAATATCGACTTGATAGTGATGGGGGCTTACGGGCACTCACGCATTCGTCAGTTTCTCGTCGGCAGCACGACCACTGGCATGTTACGCAATACGCAGTGCCCGCTGTTGCTGCTTCGCTGAGAGATCGATCGATAACTCACCGAGGCCTAGTCTCAGAGCGCTAGACGTACACCTGCTGCTTCTACCAGAATGCGCGCTAAGCCGTCCCAGGGTGAGCCGAGCGCTTGCCCTTTAATCTGTTCATCCACTGTCTGCGCTTCGCCAAGCCAGCGCTCCCAAGCGCTCGCGGGATGGCGCTCCAGCGCACCTTTCATTACCGGCTTGCGTTTATCCCAGACCGGTGGGCGTTGGCTGGAAAACACTTTTTCAAGCGGTATGCCACGCGCAGTGTCCTGCGCCATGCTAGCTAAGGTGCGCAGCTCGCGGGTCAGCGCCCAAAGCACCACGGGTGCCTCTACACCTTCGCCCTTGAGCCCCTGTAAAATCCGCAGCGCCTGCTGCGGCTTGCCCAACAGCATGGCATCAGAGAGGTTAAATACGTCAAAACGGGCGCTGTCGGCGACGACCTGTTGCACGGTGTCTAGCTCCAGGGTGCCGCTGGAACTAAATAGTTTAAGCTTCTCTATCTCTTGCGCAGCAGCCAATAGGTTGCCTTCCACCCGCGCAGACAGCAGTTCCAATGCGTCCGGGCTGGCTTGAATGCCGGCGGCCGCGAGTCGGTCGCGCATCCAGCTGGGTAATTGGTGGGCCTCTATCGGCCAGATCTGCACAAAACGGCTGTCTGTATGCTCGACCAGTGCTTTGGCCCACTTACTGCGCATACTCGTACCATCGAGTTTGGGCAGGCTGACCAGCAGTGTGGTGTCGTCGGGCGGTTGCTCTAGATAGCCAAGCAGGGCTTTAGCGCCCTGGTCGCCAGGCTTACCTGAGGGTAGGCGCAGTTCCAGCAAGCGTTGCTGCGCGAACAGTGACAGGCTATGACTAGCTTCGTATAGCTGGGACCAATCGAAGCTGCGGTCGACGTGAAATACCAGACGCTCTTCGGCACCGGCGGCGCGGCAGGCCTTGCGGATCAAATCTTCAGCCTCGCCGGCGAGCAGCGGATCATCGCCGCTCACCACGTAAACCGGTGCCAAGCCTTCCTTGAGCTGGCGTGGCAGTTGCGCCGCGTTCAGCTTCATAGGGTTAGGGCGTCTGCTGTTCGTCGAGGGTCTGCTCGCGAGCAGACAGTTCGCTCTCAGTCAGGCTAGACAGACGAAACAGCAGTTGCCGCGTCAGGTCACCGCGCATCTCGCTACGCAGCAGCTCCTCTTCTTCGGTGGTGCCGATGATGTTGTCTTTGTCGTTGACGTAGGTGCGACGCGTATTCAAGGTTTCCGGACCGACCAGTGAGCGACCTTGGCGGTCGGCAATTTGGAAGGTCAGGTCGCTGGTCAGTTCATACTCTGCTGGAGTTGCCCGGCTGGTATAGCTGACGGCGCGGCGCCCAGTAGACTCTTCCAGCAATTGCAGCTGATAGGGCGCGTTTGAGGTGACGCGCACGCCGTCAATTTCCAGTGCTTCGAGCACTTGCTGATAGGTCTGGCCGTAGCGGTTGCGGGCAGTCACATCCAGCTCGTTCAGATCGACGTTGTCAACGCCGGTGCCGCGCAGTTGAAAGCCGCAGCCGGAGGCGAGCAGGGCCGCGCCCAAGAGGGCGCAGCTCAGCAGCAGGCGAGGTGTGTTCAGGGACATCTTAGCTCTCCGTTGCATGAATCAATTGGCGACTATATTAACCAGCTTACCCGGCACCACAATCACTTTACGGATCGTCAGGCCTTCGGTATAGCGCTGTACATTTTCGTTTTCCCGTGCCGCAGCCTCAATGGCATCACGGCTAGTGTCGGCAGCAACGTCGATATGACCGCGCAGCTTGCCGTTCACTTGAATAACCAGTTGCAGGGTGTCCTGAGTCAGAGCGCTTTCATCTAGCTGAGGCCAACGTGCATCGATCACCGCATTACTGTGACCTAGCGCCTGCCAAAGGCTGTGGCAGATATGCGGGGCAATGGGTGCCAGCAACAACGCAACCGTTTCCAAGCCTTCCTGCAGCAATGCGCGATCTTGTTCGCTACCCTGCGGCGCCTTTTCAAGCACGTTCATGAGTGTCATTACCGCCGCGATGGCGGTGTTGAACTTGTGATGCTGGCCAATATCCTGGCTGGCTTGCTTTATAGCCAGGTGGATGGCGCGTCGGATGGCTTTCTGCTCGTCGCTAAGGCTGCTCAAATCAAGCTTGCCAGCTGGGCCGCCATTGTTGGCATAGGTGTGGTTCAAGCGCCAGACGCGGCGCAGGAAGCGGAAAGCGCCCTCTACCCCGGAGTCGGACCATTCCAGACTCATGTCCGGTGGAGAGGCGAACATCATGAACAACCGGCAGGTATCGGCGCCGTATTGTTCGATCATGGACTGCGGGTCTACGCCGTTGTTCTTCGATTTTGACATTTTTTCGATGCCACCGATGACCACCGGCAGGCCGTCGCTTTCCAGCTTGGCACCGAGAATTTTGCCCTTGGCATCGCGCTCGACGGTCACATCGGCTGGATTGAACCAGCTCTTGCTGCCGTTGGCTTCCAGGCGGTAGTAAGTTTCGGCAATCACCATGCCCTGCGTCAGCAAGTTCTTGAATGGCTCGCTGGCTTCGATCAAGCCTTCGTCACGCATTAGCTTGGTGAAAAAACGAGCGTACAGCAGGTGCAAAATGGCGTGTTCGATACCGCCAATGTATTGATCTACTGGTAGCCAGTGATTGGCGGCCTTGGGATCAACCATGCCTTGCTCGTAGTGCGGCGAGGCGTAGCGGGCAAAGTACCAGGAACTTTCCACGAAGGTGTCCATGGTATCGGTTTCACGCTTGGCTGCAGCGCCGCATTTTGGGCAGCTGCAGTCATAAAACTCGGGCATTCTGGCCAGCGGCGAACCGGCGCCGTCGGGTACGACGTCTTCCGGCAGCACAACGGGCAGCTGATCTTCCGGTACAGGTACATCACCACAGGCGCGGCAATGAATGATTGGAATCGGACAGCCCCAATAGCGTTGACGGCTAATACCCCAATCGCGCAGGCGGAACTGGGTACGCGGCGCACCGAGATTATTCTGTTCCAGTACATCGCCGATGGCGGTGAAGGCACTGGCAAAGTCCATCCCATCGAACTCTTCGGAGTTGATCAGCTCGCCTTTCTCGCCGTACGCATCCTGCCAAGGCGCAGGTGTGCTGTCGCCGGCGGAGGTGCGGATGACGGGTTTGATGGGTAAATCAAATTTGGTGGCAAATTCGAAATCACGTTCATCGTGGGCCGGTACGGCCATGACGGCACCTTCGCCGTAGGTCATCAATACGTAGTTGGCGACCCATACCGGCATTTTCTCACCGGTCAGCGGATGTTTGACGAACAGTGGGGTAGGCAGGCCTTTCTTTTCCTGGGTGGCGATGTCGGCTTCGGCAACGCCACCGCGCTTGCATTCGTCAATGAAGCTTTGCAGTTTGCTGTCATTCTTCGCTGCCAGTGTGGCTAGCGGGTGTTCTGCGGCAACGGCAACGTAGGTGGTGCCCATCAGGGTGTCTGGGCGAGTAGTAAAGACCTTGAGCTTGCCCGCTTCGCCGATGCTGGCAGTGTCATAGGGGAAGTGCACTTCCATCCCGACTGATTTACCAATCCAGTTGCGCTGCATGGTCTTGACCTGCTCGGGCCAGCCTGGCAGATCGTCCAGCGAGCTGAGTAGCTCTTCGGCGTAATCGGTGATCGCGAAGTAGTACATGGGGATTTCGCGCTTTTCGATTAAGGCGCCGGAGCGCCAGCCCTTGCCGTCAATGACCTGCTCATTAGCTAACACGGTCTGGTCGACCGGGTCCCAGTTCACTGTGCCGTTCTTGCGGTAGATCACGCCCTTTTCGAACAGCTTGGTGAACAGCCATTGCTCCCAACGGTAGTAGTCGGGTTTGCAGGTAGTGACCTCGCGCGACCAGTCGATGGCCAGCCCCAGGCTTTTCAGCTGGGTGCGCATGTAGTCAATATTGGAGTAGGTCCACTTGGCGGGGGCAACATTGTTGTTCATCGCCGCGTTTTCCGCGGGCATACCAAACGCATCCCACCCCATGGGCTGCAGCACGTTTTTACCCTGCATGCGCTGATAGCGCGCTATCACATCACCGATGGTGTAGTTGCGCACATGCCCCATGTGCAGTTTGCCACTGGGGTAGGGAAACATCGATAGGCAGTAGAAAGTGTCCTGGTCGGGTGTTTCGGTAACCTTGAACGCCTCAGCGTTGTCCCAGTCGGTCTGTGCGGCGGCTTCTATATCACTCGGTGAATACTGTTCTTGCATGGCGTGGGTCTGAAGGCTCGTTTGGGCGGATGATGCCGAATAGCGGCGAAAAAGTAATGGGGCAGGATACACCACCAAGCTTGTCACAGGTAGTCATATGCCATTCGTCGCCGAGGACCTTGCGCGTTGCGCTGCGGGTCTATCCTCAGATGGAGGCATAAGGCTGCGCGACCCTGGGAGGGAGCCGATCTGACATTTATTTGATGGAGGTATGCATGAGCTGGAGAACACCTGAGACATTGGCAACTCGACAGAGGGACTGTGCATACGGTCGCATTCTGCGCCGCCTTGATCAGGCGTTGGACATGGCATATACACGGCAATGGCTCGCCGACTACCAAGGTGGGGGCGTTACCGAGCTGGAGCTGCAAGGGTTGAGTCAGGAGGATCTGGCGTTGCTCTGGCAGATCCTCCTGACTCTGGATTCCCACGTTTCTTTACCGGGTGTGCTGCCGCCTGCGCTGCAGCATACAAACCAGCAACGCTAACACGACCAGCACGCCGAGAGGCGCGCTGCGCCAGCGTAGGTAGGGCGTAAGCCCTTGCATGGGCTGTACTTCGCCGATCAGCACCTCTTGCTGGAACTGTGGTATCCGGGTGCGAATCTGGCCATATTGATCGATCAGTGCAGTAACACCATTGTTGGTCGCGCGGATCATCCAGCGCTGGCTCTCAATAGCGCGCATCTGCGCCATTTGTAAGTGTTGCAATGGGCCGATGGAGCTGCCAAACCAGCTGTCGTTGCTGATGGTGATCAGTAGGTCGCTCTTGGCTGCCAGTTTGGCGGCAAAATCAGGGTAAACAGCTTCATAACAAATCAGCGGGGCCAGGTTATAGCCAGCCGCGCGTAGCGGTTGTTGATCTGCCGGGCCTCGGCTGAAGCTCGACATCGGCAGGTTGAAGAAATCGATCAAGCCGCGCAACAGATCTTCCAGTGGTACATATTCACCGAAGGGAACCAGCTTCTGTTTCAGGTATTCGCTCTGCGGATCGCTGCCGCCGACCATGATGCCGTTATAGATTTTCATCCCGTCGGGCTGCATATCATCAACAGGAATCCCGGTGATCAGAGTGCTACCTCGCTCTGCTAGATTGGCGGCAATGCCATCGACAAAATACTGGCCCTGGCTCTGCAGTACGGGAACCGCGGTTTCCGGCCAAACCACCAGGTCGGTAGCCGGTTGTGCGTAGGTCAGGTCGCGATAAAGCGAAAGAGTATGGGTGATGTAGTCCGGATCCCATTTGCGGGATTGCTCGATATTGGCCTGCACCAGATTCACGCTCAGTGGCTTGCCTTTAGAATGCGTCCAGTCCACTTGCTTGAGGCCATACCCGGCAAGCCAGAGTGCGGCCACCAGCGCTACAGCCAAGCCGGCCTGTAAGGGGCGGCGCACCAGACGCCATTCGCTGAGCAGGCAGGCGATAAATACCGAAATGCCGCCCAGCATCCACACACCGCCAATCGGCGCCCAGCCACTAAGCCAAGTCTGGGTATGCGCGTAACCATGGTACAGCCAGGGGAACCCCGTCAAAAACCAGCTGCGGAATACTTCTTGTGCGACCCAAATAGCGGCGAAGCCAAGGCTGCCAAGCCAGGGGCTGTGGTTGCGAAAAAAGCGTACCCAAACCCATGCCATTAGCGCGAAGAACAGCGATAGAATCAGCTCCAATCCGCCGGTCAGGATGCCCGCTAGCAGCGGTGAGGCGTTGCCGTGCAGGTGAATACTGATGTAGATCCAGGACACGCCCGAGACGAACAGGCCCAAGCCCCAGGCGCCGCCGCGCAAGGCGGCCTGTTTGCCATTGACCTGTTGTAACCCTTGGTAGAGTAAGGCCGCTGAAAGCATGCCGAGCGGCCACAGATTGTAGGGCGCAAATGACAGCGTGCTGAGCGCACCGGCCAGCAGAGCGATCACGTGACCGATCAGGCCGGGGCCGCGTAGCCGGGCCAGCAAAGCAGTAGGCAGAGACATGCCGTTCCTTAGGTGTACTTAGGTGTTGACCAGCGTGACCCGCAGCAGATGCACGCGGCGGCTATCAGCGTTCAACACGCGCACGCGGAAGCCATCCAGCTCGACCACTTCATTGCGCTTGGGCAGGTGGCCGAACGCGTTCATTACCAGACCGCCGACGGTATCGAACTCTTCATCCGGGAAACTGGTTTCAAAGTGCTCATTGAACTCTTCGATTGGCGTCAGCCCCTTGACCAGGTAATCGCCACTGGGCAACGGCTTGATCTGACTGTCTTCGTCCACATCGTGCTCATCTTCGATGTCGCCGACGATTTGTTCGAGCACGTCTTCAATCGTCACCAGTCCGGATACGCCGCCGTACTCATCAATCACCACCGCCATGTGATTGCGCGTAGCGCGAAATTCCTTGAGCAGCACATTCAGGCGCTTGGACTCCGGCACAAAGGTAGCTGGGCGCAGAATATCCTTGATGTTAAAGCGTTCCATGTGGTCTTCAAGCAACAGCGGCAGCAAGTCTTTGGCCAACAAAATGCCGAGCACGTCGTCAATGCTCTCGCCGGTCACTGGGAAGCGCGAGTGCGCTGCTTCAATGACTTCAGGCAAGAACTCACGCGGGGTTTGGCTGGCTTTGATGGTGGTCATCTGGGAGCGCGGAACCATGATGTCCCGTACCTGCATGTCACTGACCTGCAGGGCACCTTCGATAATCGACAGGGCTTCGATATCCAGAACTTCGTTGGCGTGCGCTTCGCGCAGCAGCTCAAGCAGTTCCTGGCGGTTCTTGGGTTCATGGACAAAAGCCTGGACTAGCTTGTCCAGCCAGGACTTGTGTCCATTGGTCGATCGATCTTCGCTCATTGATCCTTACTCATCATCGTCTAGATAGGGGTCAGCAATGCCAAGTTGCGCAAGCAGTTCGCGCTCCAGGGCTTCCATTTCGTCTGCTTCGGCGTCGTCAATATGGTCGTAACCCAGTAAATGCAAGCAACCGTGTATGACCATATGTGCCCAGTGGGCGTTTAGCTGCTTGTGCTGTTCGGTTGCCTCGCGGGCAACCACTGGAGCGCAAACCACCAGGTCGCCCAGTAGCGGTAGGTCAAGTTCAGGGGGCAGGTCGGCGGGAAAGGACAGTACGTTGGTGGCGTAGTCTTTGCCGCGATAGGTATGGTTGAGACTCTGGCCTTCGTCTATATCTACCAAGCGAATCGTCAGTTCACGGTCGGTACCGGCACCCAATGCCAGCCCGACCCAGCGTAAAAAACTGTCGTCGTCTGGTTGATCGGGCGCATCGGAGGCGCGCTGAATATCGAGCTCAATGCTCATTTTGGCGCTCCTGGCGCTCGATTTCCTGCTGCGTTTCAAAACGGTCGTAGGCTTCTACAATGCGCTGCACCAGTGGGTGGCGCACTACGTCCTTGGATAGGAAGTGGGTGAAGCCGATACCGGGTACATCTTTGAGTACGTCAATAACGTGGCTCAGACCGGATTTGGTACCGCGCGGTAGATCCACCTGGGTGATGTCGCCGGTGATCACTGCGGTAGAGCCAAAACCAATGCGCGTGAGGAACATTTTCATCTGTTCCAGCGTGGTGTTCTGGCTTTCATCCAGAATGATAAAACAATTATTTAACGTGCGGCCGCGCATGTAGGCCAGTGGCGCGACTTCAATAACCTGCTTTTCAAGCAGCTTGGTGACCTGCTCAAAACCGAGCATCTCGTAGAGCGCGTCGTACAGCGGGCGCAGATAGGGGTCGATTTTCTGCGCTAGATCGCCAGGTAGAAAACCCAGTTTTTCGCCAGCTTCTACCGCTGGGCGTACCAGCAGGATTCGGCTGATCTGCTCACGCTCCAGCGCATCTACCGCGCAGGCTACCGCTAAATATGTCTTGCCAGTGCCCGCAGGACCAACGCCAAAATTGATGTCGTGTTGCTGAATCGAGCGCACATAGCTTTGCTGGTTTGGCCCACGCGGCTGAATAGTCATGCGTCGCGTACGCAGAATCACCGGTTTGTGGTCACTACTGCTGTTTAGCGCTTCGCTCAGGTTCTCGAGGCCGGATTCCTGCAGAAACAGATGCACGGTATCGGGGCTGAGGTCCTTGCTATCGCGCGTTTCGCGGTACAGCTGACGCAGCACGGCCTCGGCGGAGCGGGTGAGGGTTTCCTCACCAATCAGCTCAAAGTGGTTTCCGCGATTGCGTACTTCAATGCCGAGGCGCTGTTCAATAAGACGGAGATTGTCGTCGAACTGACCGCAAAGGGCGGCAAAGCGCCGGGGGTCAACGGGTTCGATACTGAAACGATGGATATGTAGAGGTGCGTTCAAAATAGTCCGTAGGTCGCCAGATGGCATGGATGAAACGACAGAATAGCGCGCAAATTTAACCCTGCAAAGCACTGCCATTTTCCGGCGGTCGGAAGCCGAGCGCCGGAGTCAGACAGATCACTGCAGTGTGCAGGATAAATGGCGTTAATGCAGCGTCTCGCTGATCAGTGTGCCGCGCAGCGAGTGGGGCAGTGCTTCATCGATAAGCACGTCGACAAACTGGCCAATCAGCTGCGGGTTATTGCTGCGGAAATTAACAATACGGTTGTGCTCGGTACGGCCCTGCAGCATGCCAGGGTCCTTCTTCGAGTAGTCGGTCACCAGAATGCGCTGGGTGGTACCGGCCATGCGGCGGCTGTTCTCAAAGCCCTGCTGGTTCAGCCGGGTCTGCAAGATCTGCAGGCGCTGCTTCTTGACTTCATCCGGGGTGGTGTCCGGCAGATCGGCAGCCGGGGTGCCCGGGCGTGAGCTGTAGATAAAGGAATAGGAAAAGTCGAAGCCAATATCTTCCACCAATTTCATGGTCTGCTCGAAGTCACGGTCAGTCTCACCGGGAAAACCGATGATGAAATCCGAGCTTAGAATGATGTCTGGTACTGCCGCTCTCAGCTTGCGAATTCGTGACTTGTACTCCAGTGCGGTGTGGTTGCGCTTCATGCCGGCCAATACCCGGTCAGAGCCAGATTGCACTGGAAGGTGCAGATACTTCACCAATTCCGGCACTTCGGCGTGGGCCTGAATCAGGCTGTCCGAGAATTCCAACGGGTGCGAGGTGGTGTAACGAATGCGGTCGATGCCATCAATTGCGGCTACCACACGGATCAGGTCTGCCAGGTCGGCCACACTGCCGTCATGGGTTGCGCCACGGAAGCCATTCACGTTCTGGCCCAGCAGAGTAACCTCACGCACGCCGTTCTCAGCCAGGTGAATTACCTCGGCCAGGACGTCGTCAAAGGGTCGGCTGACTTCTTCCCCGCGGGTATAGGGAACCACACAGAAGCTGCAGTACTTGCTGCAGCCTTCCATGATGGAGACGAAGGCCGTTGGGCCATCCACGCGGGGCTCTGGCAAGCGGTCAAACTTCTCGATTTCCGGAAAGCTCACGTCAACCTGAGGTTTGTGTGTGGTCCGAGCGGCGTTGATCATCTCAGGCAGGCGGTGCAGCGTTTGTGGGCCGAAAACTACATCCACGTAAGACGCGCGCTTGCGGATCGCATCGCCTTCCTGGCTAGCCACACAGCCGCCCACGCCGATGATCAAATCAGGGTTTTTCTCTTTCAGCGGACGCCAGCGACCCAATTGGGAAAACACCTTTTCCTGTGCCTTCTCGCGGATCGAGCAGGTGTTGAGCAGAATGACGTCTGCGTCTTCTGCGCGGTCGGTTAGCTCCATTGCCTGGTGCTCGCCGAGCAGGTCTGCCATACGAGAGCTGTCGTACTCGTTCATCTGGCAACCGTGGGTCTGGATAAAGAGTTTCTTGGCCATGGGATATACGCTGGGCATCACTTGAGAAAAGGGACGATTATACACACAAGCGGGGGCCTTTGTTATGCCCTGCGCTGTGCTATCATGCGCGCCCGCCGAACGGCAGCCGCCGCGGCGTTCACGCGTTTTTCAAGGTGTTGGTTATCCCGCTATGAGTAAAGAAAGTCAGCCGGTCTTTCGGATTATCTTCAACAATCAGGGACAGGTGTTTGAACTCTACGCGCAGCAGATTTTCCAAAGCGAGCTGTGGGGCTTTATGGAAATCGAAGAGCTGATCTTCGGTGAACGCTCTCAGCTGCTCGTTGATCCGGGCGAAGAGAAGCTGAAAAACCAGTTTGATGGCGTCAAACGCAGCTTCATCCCTGTGCACTCGATTATTCGCATCGACGAAGTTGAGCGGGTGGGTACGGCCAAGATCAGCGAGGCTAAGGGTGATATTGGTAGTAACGTGATGCATTTTCCGATGCCGCCGCGGTCGGATAGCTGACCTTGGCTGTATGACGAGCCTCGGCGTCAGTGCTAGAGTCTGATGTCGCTCAGATGAGCGTGTTGCTCGCAGATCGGAGCTGGTTCTCTTGGGCTCTGGTGATTACCTAATCTTTATCTCTCGTTTGAATCTTTGAGAAGAGTTGGTATCCGAGTTCGGTTGCTTTCAGTGTGTTTTTTGTCTTGTCTTTCGCCTTTTCCGGCGAGTCACTTTTCTTTGAATGGCCAAAGAAAAGTAACCAAAAGAAATCCACCCCACCAAGCTGGCCTGCGGCTTCTCTGCGTTACTCGGTGTTGGGCGGGGGCGCCTAGCCGGCGTTGCGGAAACTCGTCGCTTTACTCCTCAGACAGTCCGCCCCGCTGATCGCTCAACCCCTGCGTTACTCGACAGCTTGGAACGGGGAATCACTGGTCGAGCGCGGCACGGTTTTCGGGTTTGGTTATTTGGTTCAACTTTAGGCCTCAAAACCCGCTGCTGCACGGCCTATAAAGTCCCATCTGAGCGGGCGAGTAGCGCAGAACTGCCGGGAAAAAGGCGCTTGTGGTGTCTGAGCGAAGCGAGTTTGCAAGCGTCCCCGGTAGATCGAGCAACGCAGCGAACCCGCAGGGCCGCGCAGCTGGGTGCCCTGGGGGATCGCTAAGGGGGCATGGGCAAGCATGCCCCCTTGGCTCGCCTAGAGGCGAAAACTCTAATGAGCTAAAAACAAGAGTCGAGCGTAACTAGGTCTCGGTGACCGCTATTCAAATATTCAAAGCTTGAACAGACGAAAGCTCGCGTGCGCGGCAGGCAGCTTACTCCAACAACTCCTCAATCTCTTGCGCATTCGAATCAGGCCTCACCAGCGGTTCTTCCATCTTCAGCGTCCCGTTCAACTGCTCTTCGCGAATCTGCGCCAGGTAATCACGAAACAGCGTGCCCAACACATGCGTTGCGGCGTTCATTTCTTGTTGATTCATCTGTAGGGCGACGAGATCGGCGCTGTCCATAGCGGCGTCGTGGCCGTTGATGGAGGCCATTTTCAGAATGATGTAGGCCTGCGGTAGGTTGCGCCGCACGCCTTCGCCTTTGAAGTGCATCATGCCTAAGCGATACTGCGCGCGGGGCTCGCCTTGAATTGAGGCTCGTTCCAACCATTGCAAAGCGGTGTCGTAGTTTTGCTCCACCCGATCACCGCTGTAGTAGAGCTGTCCTAACTCGAATTGCGCCTTCATATCACCGTCAGCTGCTGCGCCAACACAAGTGTCGATTGCCAATGGCAGGCTTTCGTTGTCCACACGCTCAAAAGCGCAGCGGTCGTCTGCGCTTATCAGCAGCGGATTTTCAGTCTCGGCGTTGGCCTGGGTGGCAGGCAACAGCAGCAGGCTGATCAGGGTAAGCCTTGGCAGCAGGCGATACATGGTGTGTTCAGGTCCTCTCGGCGTTCGGTGCTTCGACACTTTCATTATGGCTATTGTGCGCCTGTTCGCTGAGCAGGCCAACTGCCAGTCCAGCGCCCAGCAAAGTGGGGAATAACCAGAGCGCCAACGGTGAGCTGCTAAGCAGGCCCGCTAGCGCGGCAGCACCAGGGCTGAATAGCGGGGCGCCGATGCCGATTGCAGCAAGGCTGCCGAACAGCATGGGGCGCAAGTCGCGACGTAGGATCAGCGCGCCAGCAAGCAACAGCAAGGCGAGGCTCAGCAGATTGATGCTCCACTGGTAATTATGTTGCATGTCCATGCGCCGGGTCAGCTCGAAGGCAGCCATCAAACCCAGCAAAATACGGCCCCAGTTGGCCGGCTGCCAACGCAGACCAAAAGCCATATAGAACGCAGTTAACCCGAGCAGGGGCAGGCTGATATTTTGCGCCGCCAAGCCAAGCATGCGTTGTATATGGGTCAGGGTTTCGCTCAATGCAAAGCTGTCCAGTGTGAGCAGCAGGCTGCTGGCCGCGGGCAGCAGCAGTGCTAGCAGAGCTGCTGTGATCGCGCCGCGCGCGTTATCGTTTAGACCGCCGCGACGGCGCCATAACCATGCGCTGATGCCAAACAGAGCTGCACTGAGCAGCCCATAAATCAGACTCATCATAGTGCGGCGAACGCCTTCTCGGCGGCGTCCAGTGTCAGCTGCAGTTCGGTATCGCCGTGAGCTATGGATGTGAAGCCGGCTTCAAAGGCACTTGGTGCCAGATAGACGCCGCCCTCTAGCATCAGGTGGAAGAAGCGTTTGAAACGGTCCGAGTCGCTGCCCATGACGTCGTCGAAGGTGACGATGTCGTCTGCCCCGGAAAAATACAGACCAAACATGCCCCCTGCCTGAGTAGTCACAAATGGCACGCCTGCGGCGTCGGCACGTTGCTGCAGACCCGCAAGCAGGCGGCTGGTGTAGTCGGTCAGCTCGCTGTGGAAACCGTCGCGGCTGATTAGCTTGAGCGTAGTGAGGCCTGCGGCCATGGCCAATGGATTTCCGGACAGGGTGCCTGCCTGGTAGACAGGGCCTAGAGGGGCGATCTGCTCCATGACTTCACGCTTGCCGCCAAAGCAGCCGACCGGCATGCCGCCGCCGATGATTTTGCCGAAGGTGGTCAGGTCCGGCTTAACGCCATAGAGCGCTTGGGCGCCGCCGAGGGCAACCCGGAAACCGGTCATTACCTCGTCAAAAATCAGTACCACGCCGTGCTCGTCGCAGGCATCACGCAGGCCTTGCAGAAAGCCGGGTGCTGGCGGTACGCAGTTCATGTTGCCGGCGACTGGCTCAACGATGATGCAGGCTACTTCCTGGCCAACGTCGGCCAGCAGTTGTTTGACTGCGTCAATGTCATTGAAGGGCAATGTAAGCGTGTGTTTGGCGAAGGCGGCAGGTACGCCAGCGGAGTTCGGCACGCCTTGGGTCAGAGCGCCCGAGCCGGCCTTGACCAGCAGGCTGTCGGAGTGGCCGTGGTAGCAGCCCTCGAATTTGATGATGCTGTCGCGACCAGTGTAACCACGGGCCAGGCGGATGGCGCTCATGGTGGCTTCGGTGCCGGAGCTGACCATGCGTACCATGTCCATCGATGGCACCAGAGCGCAGACCAGGTCGGCCATCTCGGTTTCCATCGCGGTTGGCGCGCCGAAAGATAAACCGTGCTGCAATTGGTTGCGTACAGCCTCCAGTACTTCCGGATGGCCGTGACCAAGAATCATTGGCCCCCAGGAGCCAACGTAATCGACATAGCGCTTGTCGTCCTCATCGATAACGTAGGCGCCTTCGGCATGCTTGAAAAATAGTGGCGTGCCGCCGACGCTCTTGAAAGCACGCACTGGCGAGTTTACGCCACCAGGAATGTGCTTTTGGGCGTTGGCGAACAGAGTTTCGGAACGGGACTGAGACATGGAAAATCCTCTCAACAGGCGTTAATGAGTTGGCTGAAACTGCTGGCGCGTGCTTTTACGGCGTCAGCGTCAGGGGCACCGAACAGGCCGTTGATTACGGCCAGGTAGTCGGCGCCGGCACCGAGTAATTGCGGTGCGTTGTGCAGGGTGATGCCGCCGATGGCGATGATCGGCAGTGTGAAGCGTTTGCGTGCTTGTTGCAGCAGTACAGGCGTGGCTGCCGGCGCGCCGGGCTTGGTGACCGACTGGAAGAAACGGCCGAAGGCGATATAGCTGGCGCCGTCAGTGACCGCTTGCTCAGCTAATTCCAGGCTGGCGTGGCAGGTAGCGCCGATCAGCGCTTGTGAACCAAGTTGCTGGCGCGCCTCACGCAGCGAGCCATCTTCCTGTCCCAGATGCAGGCCAACGCCCAGGCGGCTCGCCAATGCTAGGTCATCATTGATGATCAACTGGCAGTCATAACCTTTGCACAGTTGCGCCAAATGGCTGGCTTCGTCGAGCCGCCGGCTTGGGTCTTTGCTCTTGTCACGGTATTGCAGCCAACGTGCGCCGCCCGTTATTGCCGCTTCCACGTAAGGCAGCAGTTTGCCATCCGCCAGCAACGCGCTATCGGTAATCGCATAGAGGCCGCGCTGGTTCACGAACAGAAATCCAGCGGCAGGCGGCGCGGCACGTACTGGCCGTGGCCGGGCTGCTCGGCGTCGCGCAGGGTGCGCCAGGTGTAATCGAGTGCTGAGCGAACGGCGCTGACCAACTCTTCGCCCAGTGCCAAACGGCCACTGAGGGCGCTGGCTAATGTGCAGCCGGAGCCGTGGTAGCTGCCGGGGAGGCGAGCACAGGTGAAATCATGCTGGCTGCCGTCTTTGCAATACAGGCGGTTGTGTATCTCGGCTTCGTCGCCGTGCCCACCTGTGATCAATAAATTTTGGCAGAACGGCATCAGCTTGGCAGCACACTCGTCAGCGCTACCCTCGGGCAGTTCGGCGAGGATGCGCGCTTCTGGCAGATTCGGCGTGGCGATTAAGGCAACCGCCAGCAAGCGTTCACGCATAGCAAAGCCGACATCCTCTTTACCCAGCGAGCCGCCGCCTCCGGCGCGTAGCACCGGATCGCAGACCAATGGCAAGCCGGGGTTGGCGCGCATCAGCTCGATGATCGTATCGACCATTTCTACGCTACCCAGCATGCCTAGCTTAACCGCCGATACCGGCATGTCGTTGAGTACGGCGTTGGCCTGGGCTAGTACCCATTCTTTGTCCAGTACGCGGAAGTCTTTCACATCCACGGTGTCCTGTACGGTGAGCGCGGTGACCGCTGGAGCGGCGTGACAGCCTTGCGCTAGCAGCGCTTCGATGTCGGCTTGCAAACCTGCGCCGCCGCTGGGGTCGTGACCGGACAGACAGAGGACGACCGGCTTGAAAGGATTTGGTTGTGGCATCGGTGTGGCTTCCGGCTCGTTGGCTATGCGGTGGGCAGGGCTTCCGGCATGGGGTGCGGCAGAAGCGCTGCGAAACAGTGCGCTAGCTTAACATCTCAGGCCGCTGGCGGGCAGCGGCGCGACGTCTCAGGTGCTGTGGTAATGCAGTTGCTGGTGCTCAACGTGGTAACGCCAATGCGCCTTGGTGGGTATCAGTTTGACGCCGCCTACCCAATAGGGCGTGGCACGAACGCTAAAGCCGTCGGCATCACCACGCAGCACAGCTTCGCCCAGCGCAGTTAGCTGCAGTGCGCGTTGCGGCCAATCCGGCTGATGGTCCTCTATCTGCAGTAGCGGCGCTTCGCCAGTCAGTAGCGGTTGCAATAGCCACCAAAACATCATATCGCCAAGGTAGGGCAGAGGTTCACGCTCCATCATCAATGCGCGAAATACTTGCCCGGCGGTCAGCGGCCCCTGTTGTTGCAGAACTTGCAGGCTCAGCCGCTCGGTCAGCCCTAAACCATCTTGCTGGCCCGGGAGCTGCTGTAAATGACGATCTAGTGCTTTGCCCAGCATAGGAAGCGCGGGCGTGCCGCTTTTGATTAATGCCAATAAATGCTCTGGGCTTGGCTCGCTCAACGCGCGCCAGGCTTGTGTGCCTAGCTCGAGCAGTGCTTCTTTGACCAGCTTACGGCGGGGCCACAACCAACCAAGCAGTTCTGGAGCCAGCTGGCCTATGCCGATAAATCGCTGCACTCCGGGGATTTGATCTACGGCGATCAACTCTACCCGTGCTGTCGGGCGGATCTCGTGCAGCCGGTGCAATAGATAAGCAAGAATCAGCTGATCATAACTGTCATGTTCAAACCAGAGCACGATGCGTTGGTAATCATCCAGCTGTTGCAGCTTTCGGTAACTTTGCTGCTGACGGGCCAAGGCGTCGGCTGGTGCTATATCGAACGCCTTGGCAAGAAAATCAGCGCGTTGACGCAACAAGACTTCCGGCTCTGCGGCGCTCAGCGGGCCTATGCAAAAGGGGTCGGAGAACTCAAGAAAGTCGCCGCTGAAACCGGCGGTCTTCAGGCTGTGCTGAATATCGCTACCGCAGCGAATATGCAAAGTACGCAGTTCATGATCACCATGGCGCAGCAACTGGCGGCTGGCGTGGTCAAGGCTGTCGGTATGCTGCTTGAGCGCTGGCCAGCTGCTAAAACCGGCCTCGCGAGCGATAACTAACTGGGCTTCGGCCAGGCGCAATGGCTCACTGCGCGGCGCCAGCCAGCGACTGATGCGTAGCAATGCGTCGCTATCGCCAGCCTTGATCGCTTTGAGTAACTCTTTAGCGCGTTTGCGCTGTTGTTCAAGGTTGATACGGCCGTGGCTGATCGGGCTGTGTGGTACTTTGCTCGTGGACATACGATCCCCTTATCGGGCCTGTGTCCGCCTGGCAGGCTGGGTGTCGTATGGATAAACACATTGTGGGTACATTGGGCGCAGCCCTTTCCGCGAACGGGGACGCCAATCGGCGCGAGTCAGAGCATCGCCGCTTGCTCGAAAGTTGTCAATGACACCCTCTCTGGCGCTTTGTGACACTGGTGCTGGAGCAGTGATTGGCTACACTGGGCGTCAACGATCGACGCCTGATTAAACCGATAACAAAGGTGCTGTATGAAAGCGATTGACCAATGGTTCGACGAATATGGCGAAAGCCATCTCAATCCTATCAACAAACTCTTGCACTGGATTTGTGTGCCGCTGATCACGTTCAGTGTGTTAGGTATTCTCTGGGCCATCCACCCTTGGGTATCGATGATCGCGGTGGCCGCGGCGCTGCTGTTCTACGTGATGCTGTCTTGGCGGATTGCGGCGGTGATGCTGGTGTTGTCGCTCTTGATGTTGCTAATTCTAAGCTTGATGACTTATGTGTTTTGGCCCTGCGTGGCGATCTTCGTGCTGGCCTGGATTGGTCAGTTTATCGGCCACCACCTGGAGGGCAAGAAGCCTTCTTTCTTTAAAGATCTGCAGTTTCTGTTGATTGGCCCGATTTGGCTGATGGGCTTTTTGTTTCGGATGTTTGGGCTGCGTTACTAGGCCGTATTGCAGGGTGAATCGGGGCGTCGTTTGGCGCCCCGATTGCGTTATAGCGGCAGCTCACGCCACTGCCCAGGTTGTAACTCAGCCAATTGCCAGTCGCCAATACGCACTCGCACCAGCCGCAGGGTAGGTAAGCCGACTGCGGCCGTCATCCGCCTGACCTGGCGGTTACGGCCCTCACGGATGGTGATGGCCAGCCAACTGGTCGGTTTGTTCTGGCGAAAACGCACGGGTGGGTTGCGCGGCCACAGGTCGGGTTCGGTAATCGCTTCTACTTCGGCGGGTCGAGTTGGGCCGTCATTTAATATGGGTCCGTCGCGTAATTGCTTGAGCTGCTGCTCGCTGGGTTCGCCCTCTACTTGCGCCCAGTAGGTTTTGGCTAGCTTGTGTTTGGGGTCGGTAATGCGTGCCTGTAGTTGGCCGTCATTGGTCAGCAGCAATAGGCCTTCACTGTCACGGTCCAGGCGTCCGGCGGGGTAGATGCCGGGTACGTCGATGAAGTCCTTGAGCGTGGCGCGGCCCTGGCCGTCGGTGAATTGGGTCAGTACATCGAACGGTTTATTTAGCGCGATCAACTGTGGATTAGCCGGCGGCGGTGCGGGCTGGCGGCGCGGTTTCCCAGTTGGCTGCTGGCGTGGGCGTTGCGGCGGACGAGGGCGTTGAGCCATTAATCTAACCTTAAAATAAAATCAGCGCGGCTGGGTGTCTGCGATCGGCATGACGGCGACGGTCACGGTTGCCTTGCTGAACAAACGCTTGGCGCCGTCCTTCAAGGCAAAAATCTCTGCCTCAACCACACATATATGTTTGCCGGCTTTGAGCACCTCAGCCCGGCACAGCAGGATATCGCACAATGCAGGACGCAGCAGATTGACCTTGAATTCCACGCTCAGCACGCTGAAGCCTTCTGCGACCGTTGTAGCGGCTGCAACGCCCGCCGTGTGGTCAGCAATGGTGCTTTGCACGCCGGCATGCACAAAGCCATTTTGCTGACTGTGGCGCGGTAGGATTGCCAGTTCGGTTTCTACCCAACCCGGCCCGCACGCGGTGGGGCGAATACCCAAGTCACCACAAAAGGCGGCTTGGGCAAAGCCGGATTGCACAAAGGCTTCGAGTTGTTGCTGATTCATACTCATGGTTTATCCTCAGAAACTGGCGGGTGAGGAGCGAGCAACCAGCGCCGCAAGATCCAGGCCGCGTGGCAAGGTTCCGTAGGCCTGACCATGCTGGCCTAAACGGCTAGCGATAAAGGCGTCTGATACCGTTGCGTTGCCTGCCTCCAGCAATAACCTGGCTTGCAGCGCAACGGCCACATCTTCAGTTAGCTGGCGCGCGCGGTACTGAATCTCATCAGTGTCGCTGAACTGCTGTTTGAGCTGTTCGATACGCTGCTTGAGCAGAGCGGAGCCGTGGCCATCGCCCAGTTCGGCAAAGAGTACATCAAGCACCCCCGGCTCCTTGGATAGCGCGCGCAGTACATCCAGGCACTGAACGTTGCCCGAGCCTTCCCAAATTGAGTTAACCGGTGCTTCGCGGTAGAGGCGTGGCAGTATGCTGTCTTCTACATAGCCAGCGCCGCCAAGGCATTCCTGCGCTTCGTTGATCATTCCCGGCGCGCGTTTGCAGATCCAGTATTTGCCGATGGCGGTAACCAGCCGGGCGAACTTTTCTTCATGCTCGTTGTGGGCGTTATCCAGCGACTTGCCCATGCGCATGGTCAGCGCCAAGGCCGCTTCACTTTCCAGTGCCAGATCGGCAAGCACGTTTTGCATCAGCGGCTGTTCACTGAGCACGCGGGTACCGACTGTGCGATGCGCGCAGTGATGCGCCGCCTGGGTCAGTGCCTGACGCATCAGAGAGCTGGAGCCGATCATGCAGTCAAAGCGGGTCAGCGAGACCATTTCGATAATGGTGGGTACACCACGACCTTCCGCCCCGACCATCCAGGCCAGGGCTCCCCGGAATTCAACCTCGCTGGAGGCATTGGCGCAGTTACCCAGCTTGTTCTTTAAACGCTGGATGTAGAACTGATTGCGCGAGCCGTCGGGCCGGTGCCGCGGTAACAGAAAGCAGCTCAAGCCTTTGTCGGTCTGCGCTAGGGTGAGGAAGGCATCGCACATGGGCGCGGAGCAGAACCATTTGTGGCCTAGCAGTTCATAGGCCTGCCCCGGCCCGCCGATACCGACCGGGTGCGCGTGCGTGGTGTTGGCGCGCACATCGGTGCCGCCCTGTTTCTCGGTCATGGCCATGCCGATGGTGGCGCCGGTTTTCTGCTCAATCGGTAGGTTGCGGGGGTCGTACTGGCGCGAGAGTATCTTTGGCAGCCAGTGTTCGGCCAAATCCGGCTGCAACTTTAGCGCCGGGACGCAGGCGTAAGTCATGGTCATGGGGCAGCTGGTGCCGGCCTCAGCCTGGTTGTGCAGATACATGGTGGCTGCGCGGGCAACCTGTGCACCGGGGCGCGGGTCGGTCCAAGGAGCGCTGGTGATGCCCGCCGCGATGCCCGCCGACATTAGCTCATGGTAAGCCGGGTGAAATTCAATCAGATCAATTCGGTGACCGTAACGGTCGTGACTCTTGAATATCGGCTTGTTCTCGTTGGCGAGGAAGCCGGCTTCCATGAGTTTGCTGCCAGCCAGTTGACCATAGGCATTTAGCGCTTCGTCTGCCCAGTCGCCCTGATAACGTTTAACCCACTCTTGCAGCGGCAGATCATCCCTATACAGGTTGATGTTATTGAGCGGCGGTACCTGATTGGTGACGTCGTGGGTTTCAGCACAGGTTTGGGCGTACTCATGCAGGTTCATTGTGGCAGCTCCTTGGCGCCCAGGGCGCGCAGGCAGAAACGGGTGATGGTGTGCGTGACGGCTTCGAGTGTCTCGCTGGGCAGGCCACTTTCCCGGTCGACTCGGGCCTGCGGAGAGAGCGGGCCCACCAGCGATTCTGCGATAGCGCCAACTAAGCACGCGGCGGTAAGCGGAATATTCTCAACCAAGAAACTGCCATCGCGCACGCCGTCAGCCAGTAGTTCTCCATAGATGGTGGCGTATGCCTGACGGTAGTACAGGCGCTGAGTTTCTACCTCTTCTTCGGCGGGTTCGGCGATCAACGCGTAGGCAAGTTGGCGGCTGTGCCATGCGCGGGCAGCAAATTGGGCAATGCCATTGCGCAGGCGATCGCTGGCCACGCCCGGCGCCAGGAATTGCTCTTTCAGAGTGTTCAATTCGATGCGCGTAGCCTTAACGAACACGTCGGCGGCCAGCGCTCCCTTGCCTGGAAAATGGCGATACAAACTACCGGTGGCGATACCCGCGTTGCGGGCGAGTCCGCTCATGGTTAGCGCGCTGAAGCCACGCTCGGCAACCTGCTGCAATGCGCAGTCGAGGACATGTTCGCGCAGAACCTGATCGCGTTCCAAGCGGCTGGCGGTGGTGCGGTAAGCCATGATCTGAATCCATATTCATTATTTGATGACAGTGAATCAGGGTTCAGACTTTGATGCAGGTGGGAAATCGGCCAGATGTAGGGATGATTTGGCCGTGGAATGACGTTGCTCAGTTGCAGCGGCAGCTATCGCCGCCGCTGCAAGAACTCAGCCGACAACTACGATGACCACTTCTTTGATAACAAAAGCAGCCACGCCGAGGCCAAGCACTAAAAATAACATCAGAGTACCGTAGCGACCGGCCTTGGATTTTTTGGCTAGGTCCCAAACGATAAAGCCCATAAAGGCAACCAGGCCGAAGATCATCAGCGGCATGGCGAGGGCTTCAAATTGTTGGTAAGTCATGGGGGCGTGCTCCAGACGGTGAAAAAGGGGCGTCAGTATAACGTCTATGCTAGACGCGCGCTGCTTCTGTTCAGTTCAGCCCCAGATGTTTCAATGGCAGTTCTGTGCTGGCCAGCACCTGGCTGAGTACGAAGCTGGAACGTACGCTGGAGACCCCTTCAATTCGGGTCAGGGTGCCGAGCAGTAATTGCTGATAATGCTCCATATCAGGCACCACTACGCGCAGGTGGTAGTCCGCATCCATGCCCGTAACCAGGCAGCAGTCGAGCACCTCAGGGCATTCGCGGATGACTGCTTCAAAACCGGCGAAACGTTCTGGCGTATGACGATCCATGCCGATCATCACGAACGCGGTCAGCTTGAGTCCGAGCATGGCTGGGTCAAGCAGCGCGACCTGCCGTTTGATCAAGCCGCTGTCTTCCAGCTGTTTGACGCGCCTTGAGCAGGGCGAAGGAGAGAGGCCTATGCGTTCAGCCAGCTCCTGATTGCTGATGCGTGCATCGTGTTGCAGGGCGGCGAGAATCTTTAGATCGTAACGGTCGAGATTGAGGGAACTCATGTTTTTTGTCCTGATTGCGTAATTTATGAGATTTTTAGCTATTTATTGCTAACTACGCAATAGGATGTGCAATATTAGGTAAGTTATTTCGCTTTGATCTGCCTACTATAGTCAACAGTTTCAGCCAGAACCGATCGTCCAGCCAGCTCGCTTATCCGGCGAGCTGGGGCAAGACCACCTACCAGGTGTGCTGCCAATCGGTCACCCAGCCCACAAGGCACGGGAGCAAGGCAAGATCCCAAAAGGATGACAGAGGACATAAAAAAGGCGAGCTACTCATTGGGTGGCTCGCCTTTTTGCTGTCTGTAGTGATCAAAGGAGCGCAGTTGCCAGTCAGCCCGGGTCTTTATGTACCAGCACCTCGGCTTGCGGGTAATGCTCGACTATCGCCAAGCGTACTTGCTCACCACGGGCATGGGCTTCAGCTAGCGTAAGGTCTGCTGGTAGCTCCAAATGTAGCTGCATAAACCAGTGCTGACCGGATTCGCGGGTGCGCAGATCGTGAATATCCAACACGCCGGGGATAGAGCGCGCAATTTGCAGAGCGTGAGCGCGCACCGTGTCGGGCAGCTCGCGGTCCATCAGAATTTGCACCGCCTGGCGGCCAATCTGCACGGCGCCAAAACCGATAAACAGCGCGATGCCCAGGCCAAAAAGTGCATCGGCTCGCTGCACACCCAGCTGCGCGAGTAGAAGCGCGATGATGATGCTCAAATTAAGTAGCAAGTCAGAGCGATAATGTAGTGCATCTGCGCCGATTGCAGTCGAGCCCGTACGCTGGATAACATGCCGCTGGATGGCCAGCAGGCCCAGCGTGGCGACGATGGAAAACAACATGACGGCGATGCCAGCCCATGCTGTTTCCAGCGGCTGCGGGTGCAATAATCGGTCGACCCCTTGCAGCAGCACCAATAACGCCGAACCAGTAATAAAGGCGGCTTGCGCCAGGCCGGCCAGCGCTTCAGCCTTGCCATGACCAAAGCGATGCTCCTTGTCAGCTGGTTTGAGGGCATAGGCGACGGCAAACAGATTGATGATAGACGCGCCCGCGTCCATCACTGAGTCAATCAGGCCGGCCAGCAAGCTGACCGAGCCCGAAGCGAGCCAAACCCCGCCCTTTAGAGCGATCAACAGCAGCGCTACGGCCACCGAGGCACGCGTCGCCAGTTTAAGCAGGCGTGCGCGCTCGGTAGCATCAAAGGTCTGCTGGGTCATCAGGCGCGGGGCGTACCCTGCAGCAGGGCATAGTGACTGGGTAGTGGCTGGTTACTTTCCTCGGCCTGCTCAACCGGCAGATCAAGGTTCAGCTCGCGGTGCAGAATCGCCTGCAGCTTGCTCTTGTCGATCTTACCGTCGGCACGGATGGCTGGCTGCAATTGCTCAGGATTGATGCTGTAACGCGCGTCCGGTAGATAGATGGCGCCGGTAGCGAAATCGACGGCGAAGGCGATGACGCCAGGGAGGATGTAAAAAAGCAAACCAATGCCGTTGAGGATGGCTACGCCGGAATCAATCTCGCCCGTAATTTGGCCGCGACGTTCAGGATAGAACACGGTACCGCAGGCGGTCAGTTGAGTGGTCAGAGTAGTGGCTAGCAAAATGCTGGCGAGGGGCTTCAGACGCATGACGGCGGGACTCCTGATGCAAGTGGACGGTAGCGTGAGTAATGGTTGCAACACGGCGAAGTGTGCATTGCGCATAGCATATCCGCGTGCCGGGCTGACTGAAAGCCCGCAACCCGTATAATGCGGCTCTTCTCTTCTGTACGGTTGGCCCATGAGCGAATTACCCGTCACGCACATTTTGCCGCAATTGTTGCAGGCACTTGAGCATAACCCTTCCGCAGTCCTGCAAGCGCCGCCCGGCGCCGGTAAAACCTCGCTGGTGCCGCTGGCGTTGTTGCGTGCGGATTGGCTGGCTGGGCAGAAAATCATCTTACTGGAGCCGCGGCGGCTGGCGGCGCGGGCAGCGGCTGAACGGTTGGCGGAATTGCTGGGTGAGCCGGTCGGGCAGACGGTGGGCTATCGGATTCGGCTCGACAGCAAGGTGAGTGCGGCCACCCGTATCGAGGTAGTGACCGAGGGTATTCTGCAACGACTATTGCAGACAGACCCCGAATTGCCGGGTATCGGTCTGGTGATTTTTGATGAGTTTCATGAGCGCAGCCTGGACGCCGATTTAGGGTTGGCGCTTTGCGTGCAGACCCAACAATACCTGCGCGATGAATTGCCGCTACGACTGCTGGTGATGTCTGCCACTTTGGATGCGGAGGGCGTCAGTCAACTGCTGGATGACGCACCAGTGCTTACCAGTATGGGCCGGCAGTATCCCGTAACAGTGAAGTACGGCGCGCCTTGGGAGCCACGCCAATTCATAGAACCATTAGTCTGTCAGGCGGTGCTGCAGGCGCTGGATGAAGAAGGGGGCAGTGTGCTGGTGTTTCTGCCGGGCACCGCTGAGATTCGACGCGTGCAAGCGCAGCTGGAGCAGAGCCTGAGTAATAGCCCTGATGTGCTGTTGACGCCGCTCTATGGCGAGCTGGATTTTGCTACCCAGCGGCAAGCGATTCAGCCTGCGCCTGCCGGGCAACGTAAAGTGGTGCTGGCCACTGCTATTGCAGAAACCAGTTTGACGATCGAAGGTATCCGCGTGGTGGTGGATGCCGGATTGTCGCGCGAAGCCGCCTTTGATCCGCAGTCAGGCATGACCCGTTTGCAGACGCGTCGCGTCTCGCGTGCCGCCGCTGAGCAGCGCGCTGGCCGCGCCGGTCGCCTCGAACCGGGTATCTGCTATCGACTGTGGTCGGTGCAACAGCACGATCAACTGGCGGCGCAACGCGAACCGGAAATTCGCCAAGCCGATCTAGCGCCACTAGCGCTGCAGCTGGCGCACTGGGGCGTGCAAGAGGCAAACGAACTGGTCTGGCTTGATCCGCCGCCCGCGGCTGCATTGCAGCAGGGCCGCGAGTTACTGCAACGCTTGGGCGCACTGTTGTCTTCCGAGCAAGGCTGGCAGCTCACGCCACATGGCGAAACTCTGACTCGCCTGCCGATGCATCCACGTTTGGCGCATATGCTGGTTGAAGGGCAACGACTTGGTTTGGGCCAGTTGGCTGCACGTCTGGCGGCGATAGTGGATGAGCGTGATGTGTTGCGACGTGCCCAGAGTGCCGATATCAGCCGGCGTCTGGCGTTGTTTGACGATCCGCGTGACGCGGATGCCGATCGCAATGCCCTGCAGCGGGCGCGAAAGTTGGCGACGCAATGGCAAGGCCTGCTCAAGAAGCTGCCCGCCAATGCGCCGGTCAGCGATCCGCAGAATGAGAAATGGATAGGTGTGCTGCTGGCGCTGGCGTATCCGGACCGCATTGCGCAGCGCCGGGGCGAGGCGGGCAGCGACTACCGCTTGGCCAATGGCCGGGCCGCCGCTTTTGTTGAACCTGATTCTCTACAGCAGTGCGACTGGTTGGCGATTGCCGCGCTGGGCGGTCAGGCCAGCCAGCGCAACGCGCGTATCTTTATGGCGGCAGAGTTGGATATGCCCGCGCTGCTGGCGGTGCAGCCCGGCTTGCTCAATCAGCGCGACACACTCGCTTGGGATACGCGCACTGAAACACTGCTGGCTGAGCGGCAACAGCGCATTGGCGAACTGACCTGGCAGCGCACAGCCTTGCCGCAAATTGACCCGGAACAGCGCCAGCGTGCGCTTTGCGATGTGGTACGTAAGCAAGGCTTGGCGCTGCTGCCGTGGACGCCGGCGTTGCGCCAATGGCAGGCGCGGGTAGGTTTGTTGCGCGCGTTGGATTTGGCCGACAAGGTTGAAAGCGAATGGCCCGACCTGTCGGATCAGGCGCTGCTTGATGGTCTGGAAAACTGGCTCGCGCCCTATCTGGATAAGGTCACCCGGCTGGCACATTTCGCTAACCTTGAGTTGCCTGGCATTCTCGGAGGGCTGCTGCCCTGGCCCCTGCCGCAGAAATTGGAAGAGCAGGCACCCACCCACTGGACGGTGCCGACCGGTTCGCGCATTCGCATTGATTACAGCGAAAGCCCGCCGAGTATCTCGGTGCGCTTGCAGGAGTTGTTCGGCAGCGCAGAAAACCCACGTGTTGCCCGTGGTCGGCAAGCACTGAAACTGCAGTTGCTGTCACCTGCGCAACGCCCGGTACAGGTGACTCAGGATCTGGTCGGCTTCTGGCAGGGCAGTTATGCCGAGGTGAAAAAGGATATGAAGGGCCGTTATCCAAAACACTACTGGCCGGACGATCCGTTGCAAGCAGAACCCACACGGCGTGCCAGGCCTCGTAAATAGCTTTTCCAGCAGCGCGAGAATGCGGTTGAACTCAGCCAGCAGAGGATATGCAAGGCCGGAGTTGTTGAGTATGTAGCGAAGTGATGGCAATTCACCTTGCTATAGCGGGGTATTGTTAAATACAATCAATCGCATTTAGCGAACCTCTTTAACCTCTTCCGTTCAGGCCTCTTGATATGACTGAATTAGCCTCGCCGCAGGAGCAGAGCTTGCACGCCCTGTACCGTGACCACCGAAGCTGGCTGGAGGGCTGGTTGGGGCGGCGGATGGGTAATGCTTGGGATGCGGCCGACCTGAGTCAGGATACGTTCGTACGAGTGGCTACCAGCTCGCAGAAAATCGCCGACATTCAAGAACCTCGGGCGTACCTGCTGACCATCGGCAAGCGGCTGCTGAACACTTTTTACAGTCGTCGAAACCTTGAGCAAGCCTACCTAGATGCGCTGTTGCAACTGCCTGAGCAGTGCGTGCCCTCGCCGGAGCATCGCTGGGCACTGCTGGAAACCCTTCAAGCGCTGGACGAGTTACTTGATGGCCTGCCGGTGCTGGTGCGTCGGGCGTTTCTCTGGAGCCAATTGGAAGGGCTCGGGTATCGCGAAATCGCTGAGCGCTTGGAGGTTTCAGAGCGCACAGTTAAACGCTATATGTCTCAGGCTTACGAGCATTGTCTGCTGATGGAGCTGGCATGAGAGCAGCCCCGGCAACCGGGGAGGCCCGCGATATGCTGCGCGCTGCCGCAAAGTGGCTGGCGTTGGTAGAGTCTGGTCACGCCAGCGAAGCCGATCACGCGCGTTTGCAGGACTGGCGTAATAGTAGCGCTCATCACGAGAATGCCTGGCAAAGGGCGCTGCTATTACGCCAGCGCTTTTCTGGCTTGCCGACAGACCTGGCCATGGCTGCTCTGGATCGCCCGGACATGGCTCGACGTGCCGCGGTCAAACGTGCGCTTGGGGTAGCGGCGCTGTTGCCCGCAGCCTGGTTGGTGGGTAGACAGATGCCAGTCGATGTATGGCGTGCTGACCTGCATACCGCTACCGGCGAACAGCAGCAATTGACGCTGGCCGACGGTAGCTCGTTATTGCTGAATACCGATAGCGCGGTCAATCTTAATCTGCTTGCGGGTCGACTGACACTGGTGCGCGGTGAGATGGCGCTCAAGGTATCTGCTAGTTCACCGCTGACAATTGAAGTGCCCTATGGCGGTATTGCGGTTAGTCATGGCGAAGTCTGTGTGCGCTTGAATGAGCAGGACTGCCGCGTCTCAGTAATTAGTGGGTCGGCGCAGTTGCAAGTTGCTCAGGCTGCAACTGCGCTGGTCGTAAATCAAGGCCAGCAGGCGACATTGCAGCGCTCCGGACTTGGGCCTGTCGAGGCGTTCGATGCTTTGCTACCTGGCTGGCGGGAGGGCGTGTTGATGGCCGAGGATCAATTGCTCGGCAATTTTCTGCGCGAGCTAAGCCGTTATCGTCCGGGCATTTTGCGTTGGGACCCGGCGTTGGAAAGGCTGCGAGTCACCGGCAGCTTTCGCCTGGAAGATACTGATCGCGTACTTTCCTTGTTGGCCGCCAGCTTGCCGCTGGAGGTGCAATCGCGCACCCGTTATTGGGTCACTTTGGTGCCCCGCAAAAAAACTGCCTGAAGTGTGTCCCCTTTTTTTGTCTCGCCAGTCAGTACAGGTAAGTAAAAAATGAGGGCTTTATATATGTCTGCACTATCTCCTGGCGGTATCCGCCCGGCGCCTTTCAGTCTGCGCTCCTTGGCACGTTTCGGTTTTGTGATTGGTCTGAGCATCAGTCCGCTGTTGGCTTCGCCTAGCTGGGCGCAAGACGCCAGTCGGCGCAGCTATGAAGTGCCCGCGGGTCATCTGGGAGCCGCTTTGACGCGCTTTGCCGGTCAGGCTGGCGTTAGCCTGTCGGTTGATCCAGCGTTAATGAGTGGTCGCCGCAGCAACGGGCTGTCCGGTGATTACAGCGTGGATGAAGGTTTCGCGCAGTTGTTGCAGGGCAGTGGCTTGCAACTTCAAACGGTGGGGGCGGGCGCCTATACCCTGGTGCCGGTGCCAGATAATGCTGATGCGATGCAAATTGCGCCTATCACGGTGATCGGCGTGCAGCCGGGGAGCCGCGCCGATGGCGAGCGTTATGCCGGTGGCCAGGTGGCACGCCGTGGCTCGCAGGGTCTGCTTGGCTCGCGTGATTTCATGGAAACGCCCTTCAGCATGACCACCTACACCAGCGAAACGGTGAAAAATCAGAACGCGCGCACCTTGGGTGATCTGATTGCCAGCGACCCTTCGGTGCGTGCGACTAACCCAGCCGGCGGGCGCTTTGAGCAGTTCACCATTCGCGGCTTCAGCCTGTTCAACACCGATGTGGCCTACAACGGTCTCTATGGTGTGTTGCCGACCTACTCGATTGATATGGAAATGGCCGACCGCGTGGATGTGATTCGCGGGCCGAGCCAGTTGATCAATGGCATCTCCCCGCGCGGCGCCGTGGGCGGTGGTATCAATGTGGTGCCCAAGCGAGCAGATGATAAGCCGCTTACCGAGTTCACTGGTAGCTACGCCTCGGACAGTCAGGTGGGCGGGGCGTTGGACGTTGGCCGCCGTTTTGGTGAGGACAACAAGTTCGGCCTGCGCTTCAATGGTGTGAAGCAGACCGGCGATACCGAGTGGGATCACCAAAGTGTCGATCGCGAGATGGCTGTGCTGGGGCTGGACTTTCGTGGTGAGCGGCTGCGTCTGTCGACCGATATAGGCCATACCGAACGTGACACCGATGCGCCTCAAGAGCGGGTGCTAGTTGGCGCCAGCGCCAAGGTGCCGGACGCAGATAAAGTGCGTGACAACTATGCACAGGCCTGGAGCAAGGCGCGTACCAAAGACACCTTTGCCACTTTGAATGGCGAGTTCGACGTTAACGACTCAATCATGGTCTACGGCGCTGCTGGCGCCCGTGAAAGTGAGCACGAATTCCTACGGCACAACGTGTCTGTTATCAACGACGCTGGCGACTTCACCGTGCAGCCGCGTGATTTCACCCGTGATGAGAGCGTAAGAACTGTTACGGCCGGTGCACGCAACTGGTTTGACACCGGCTCCGTAAGCCATGAGCTGAACCTGGCTGCCAGCTACTTCTACATGGACTTCACCAATGGTGGTGCGCGCTACGCCAACGGCTCCAGCAACCTTTACAACCCGGTTGCAACGCCAACACCCACCACACCGACCCGTTTTGATAATGAGGTGTATACCGAAAACCGCTTTAGCGGCGTTGCGCTGGCAGACACCCTCGGCTTTATGGATGATCGCCTGCTGGTGACGCTGGGTGCGCGCTGGCAGCGGGTTAAGGTTGACGATTGGACCAATGGCGTCAAAGGTAAAACCAATTATGACGAGGAGAAGGTGTCGCCCTCGGCGGGCATTCTGTTCAAGCTGAATCCGCAGTTGTCGCTTTACGCCAACTACATGGAAGGCCTGAGCCAAGGCAAAATCGCGCCTTCAACTTCGATTAACTCGGACGAAATATTCCCACCCTTCACTAGTCGCCAGGTTGAGGTCGGTGCCAAATACGATCAGGGCACCTTTGGCCTGACCGCTGCCGCCTTTCGCATCAAACAGCCGGCCTACGAGACTAACGATATCACCGGCCGCTTTGACCAGAACGGCAAGCGTGAGAATCAGGGCATTGAGCTGAGTACCTTCGGCGAGCCACTCAAGGGCTTTCGTTTGCTGGGCGGCATTATGTTTATCGACAGTGAGCTGACCGATACCGTGGGCGGCGTCTCTGACGGCAACAGTGCTCCGGCCACGCCGGAGTACAGCGTAAACCTGGGCGCGGAATGGGATGTGCCAGCAGTCTCGGGCTTGACCCTGAGCGCGCGTGGCATTCATTCCAGCTCACAGTATCTGGATCAGCAAAACAGCAAGAAAATCGATGGTTGGGAGCGTTACGACGTAGGCGCACGCTTTGCGTTCAAGGCAGCGGAGAAAGACATCACGCTGCGCGCGAGCGTCGAGAACGTTATGGATGACCGCTCATGGACCTCCGCCGGTGCATCGGACGACAGCGCGGGTGGTCTGACACTCTCTACGCCTAGAACTTACCTGTTGTCAGCCACTATTGGCTTTTGACTTGAAAGAGCCGGTTCGCTTGGCATCGCATAAAAAGGGAGCGTGTTCAGCTCTGTGAGTACACCGTGACGTCTGAGTTCTACCCGCGACTTTCCCGGCGTACGCTGCTGCGTTTGTCGCTGGGGTTACTTATTTTGCCCTTGCCAGTGCGGGGCGAGTCGCTGCGGGTGGTTACCCTGTTTCAGGGGGCTACAGATAGCGCCGTGGCGCTGGGTGTGCTGCCCTGTGGCGTGGTGGACTCCTGGAGCGAGAAACCCATGTACCGCTATCTGCGTCATGCCTTAGCGGGCGTGCCGCATGTGGGGTTGGAAACTCAGCCAAGCCTCGAAGACATCGTGCTGCTCAGGCCTGATGTGATCATCGCGTCGCGCTTTCGGCATGAGCGCATCGCCCCCTTGCTGGCGCAGATGGGCAGGGTGGTGATGCTCGATGAAGTATTCGAGTTCAAACAAACCCTGGTGGTAATGGGCGCGGCCTTGCAACGCCAGCAACAGGCCAACCTGTTGCTGGCGCAATGGCAGCAGCGGGTAGCGCAGTTGCGTCAGCAGTTGCAGGTGGCGTTCGCTGAGCGCTGGCCCATGACGATCTCGGTACTCGATATCCGCGAGGACCATATTCGCAGTTATCTGCCGGCCAGTTTTGCGGGTTCGGTGCTAACTGAGTTGGGCTTTGTATGGAGCCCCGCTGTCCAGGACGCTGAAGGAGTTTCTCTGAAGCTCACCAGCAAAGAGAGCCTGCCGGTAGTGGACGCAGACCTGTTCTTTATTTTCCAGCGTTCCAATAGTGAAGCATCACAACGTAACTATCAGCAGGTGCTGGACCACCCGCTGTGGCAGCAATTGCGCGCGCCGCAGCAGGGGCTGGTTTGGGATGTTGATAGCGTGGCCTGGAGCCTGTCGGGCGGCATTCTTGGGGCAAACTTGATGCTCGATGACGTCGCCCGCATGGCAAACGCCAAGGCGCTACGATGAGTCTTTCCCTGAAGCTGCTGAGCTTGTTAGCACTGCTGGTGCTGAGTGCGTTGCTGAGCCTGGCCGCCGGGGTCACCTGGATTGCGCCGGGGCAATTGATACGTGCTTTGCTTGGGCACGCCGACGACCTGGGGCAGGTGCATGATCTGGTGTTATCCACGCGTCTGTCGCGCACCCTGATGGGCATGGCCGTGGGTGCCAGCCTCGCCGTGGCAGGCGCGCTGATGCAGGCGCTGACGCGTAACCCGCTAGCTTCACCCGGCTTGTTTGGTGTGAATGCCGGAGCGACCTTTGCGATTATTTTGGGCATAACGGTTTTCGGCTTGACCGCGCAGCAGCACTGGTTATGGTGCGCGTTTGTCGGCGCTGCCGTGGCCGGCAGCCTCGTCTGGATCATCGGCAACAGCGGGCAGGGCAGCCTCAATCCGCTGCGTATTGTACTGGCAGGTGCCGCCATTACGGCGCTGTTTTCGGCGTTCAGTCAGGCGCTGTTGGTGGTCAATCAGGAAGGGCTGGATACCGTGCTTTTTTGGTTGGCTGGCTCGCTGTCTGAACGCGATTTAGCCGTGGCCGAGCCTTTGCTGCTCTGTGTGCTACTGGCGCTGATGGGTTCGTTGCTGCTGGCTGGGCACGTCAATGTGCTGAGTGCGGGCGAGTCTATCGCTGTCGGTTTGGGGCAGCGCACCGGACTGATTCGTTTGTTGATGGGCATTCTGGTGATTTGTTTGGCGGGCAGTGCCGTGGCGCTAGCGGGCAGTATTGGCTTTATTGGGCTGTTGGTGCCGCATATGGTGCGCAAAGGAGTGTCAGTTGATCATCGCTGGTTGTTGCCGGGCTGCGCGTTGGCCGGTGCCAGCTTGCTGTTGTTGGCTGACACGCTGGCGCGGGTGTTGATTCTGCCCCAGGAAGTGCCCGTTGGCGTGATGACGGCGCTGTTCGGTGCGCCGTTCTTTATTGCGCTGATCCGTCGTGGCGGTCGCTATGCATAAGAGCCTGACGCTGCGCAGCGGCGGCTTTTCCCGGCGTATCGATCTGGCAACCTTGTGGCGTTTACTGGTGGCTCTGGTGTTAACGCTGCTGGTGATGCTGGGTGCCTTGTCACTCGGCAAGGTCAATCTATCGCCACTCAAGGTACTGGAGCTGCTTTGGCACGGAGGCGATGATCAGCTGGTTTTTATCGTTGAGCAATTGCGTTTGCCGCGTCTGTTGCTGGCGGCGTTGGTAGGCGCAGCGCTGTCGATATCGGGGTTGATTTTACAGAGCATCATCCGCAATCCGCTGGCGTCGCCTGACCTGCTGGGTATTACCAGCGGAGCCAGCGCGGCAGCGGTAATTTACCTTTCGTTCTTCTCGATGCTGTTCGGCCCGCAATTTTTGCCGCTGGCGGCCATGCTCGGCGCCGGGCTGGCAGCGCTGGCCATTTACCTGCTGGCTTGGCAGCGGGGAGCATCACCGCTGCGGCTGGTGTTGATCGGTGTTGGCGTCTCGGCATTGCTTATGGCCGTGACGACTTTTACGCTGGTATTCAGCCCGCTGACCACTACCCTGTCGGCGTATGTTTGGTTGACCGGCAGTGTCTATGGCGCTAACTGGTCTGAGCCTCGGGCGTTGGCCGGATGCTTGTTGATCATCATGCCGTTGCTGGTATTGCTGGCCCGTCAGGTGCGCGTGCAGCAGTTGGATGACGCTTTGGCGCAGGGCATTGGCGTGCAAGTTCAATGGCTGCGGGCGGCCCTGCTGTTGGTGAGCGCCGCCTTGGCCGGCGCGGCGGTGGCTTGGGGCGGCGCGATTGCCTTTGTTGGGCTGATCGCACCGCATATTGCCAAGCGTTTGGTGGCGCCCGGTTTCGCGGGGCAGGCGGTGATGGCGGCGTTGGTCGGCGCTAATGTGGTGATGCTCGCCGACTTGATCGGGCGTACCCTGTTTCTGCCGCTGGACTTGCCCGCTGGTATTTTTGTTGCCGTGCTGGGCACGCCGTATTTTCTGTATCTCTTGATCAATCAGCCACATTAAAGGATCCATGATGACCTCGATGGAGACCCAGCAATTGACCCTCGGTTATCAGCGTCAGGTCATTATCGACGCCTTGGATCTGCAGTTGCCGGCGGGCAAAATCTCGGTGCTGATTGGTAGCAATGGTTGCGGCAAAAGCACCTTGCTCAAATCCTTGGCGCGCTTGCTGAAGCCTCAGCAAGGCTCGGTGATTCTCAATGGGATGGACATTCAGCGGCGGTCTACCGCTGCGGTGGCGCGTGAATTGGCGATCCTGCCACAGACGCCCAGCGCGCCCGAAGGCATCACGGTGCGCCAGCTGGTAGCACTGGGTCGCTACCCTTATCAGAGCTGGATGCAGCAATGGTCGGCGGATGATGAAGCCATGGTCGAACGGGCGCTGCGGCAAACCGGCGTTCAGGACCTGGCCGACAGGCCTGTCGACGATCTCTCCGGCGGCCAGCGCCAGCGCGTCTGGATTGCTATGACGCTGGCCCAGGATACCGATATTGTCTTACTGGACGAGCCCACCACCTACCTTGATCTGGCGCACCAGATAGAAGTGTTGGACCTGCTGCGTGACCTCAATCGCCAAGAGGGTAAGACGATCGTTATGGTGCTGCATGACCTCAATTTGGCCTGCCGCTACGCCGATCATATGGTTGCGGTGCATCAACGCACAGCCTTTGCTCAAGGGCGGCCCGCCGACATTCTTACCGAAGCGTTGGTGAAGCAGGTGTTTGATCTCAACTGCCGCATCATTGCTGATCCGTTCTTCGGTACGCCGCTGTGCATCCCATTTGGCAGGGAGCTGCCACAGTGAGCTTGAGTGAGGCTTTCAGCCCAGAGGCTTGGGCCGTGTTATCCGGGCCATTGCGTTTAACCAGTATGGATTTGCGCGACACGCAGCGTTCTGTGAGTGCGCGTGCGTTGCTGGACGAGCAGGTTTGCGCTCAGGTGCTAGAGCAGTTGGGCCCGGTAATAGGTTCACCTACCAGAGCGATTACCGCATCGCTGTTGGCCAAGCGTTTCTCGTTTCTTGCCACCGGCGCTTGCCTGTACGCCATGTCCGTCTGTGATAAAGGGCTGTTGCTGTCGCTGGATAACGTGGTGGTGGAATATGCCCACGATGACGGACTCTGGACCTCATCGATGCCGCTGGCGGATGAGAATCTTTACGGCTACAGGGCGGGCGAAAGGGAAGCGTGGCGCGAAGCTATCGTGCGGTCGCTATTTGCCGGGCTTCTTGCGCCGCTTTGGGAAGTATTTCATCAGGTTAGCGGTGTTTCCCGGCGTATCCTCTGGGACAACACCGCGGTGCGCGTGTATTCGCTGTATGAAAAGCGCATGGCTAAGCTTGAAGACCCGCAGGTCCGCCAGCGCGCGGAGGCAGACTTTCATTGGCTGATGCATGAAGCCGATCCGGCACTTTTCGGTTTGAGCTATAACCCGCTGGCGCACTTTCGCAGAGATCCCACCTTGCTGCCCGATGGCAAGAGCATTCGCTTTCGTCGCACCTGTTGTTTTTATTATCAGGCCAGCAATCCGGTTGAGTACTGCGCTGCTTGCCCGCTGTTGCGGCCAAAGAAGCTGAATGCACTTCGCAGCATCTGAATAGTTGATCCGCTCGCAACTGCGCTTACAATGCGCACTTTGCGCACGCCGCCAGTAGATCGCCAGGAGCAACCGATGGACAACACCAGCCAGATTCTTGAACGCAGCGCCGAGTTGTTCAGCGGCCAGCGCCTGCTGCTGGTCAATCCCACCGCAGACGGCCTTACCCGCAGCTTGCCTGCGGACTGGACCTTATGGAGCTGGGATTTTGCTGTAACAAATGGCTTGTCTGGGCAGGTATCCGAGCAGCAATTGGTGTTTTCCCATCTGTGCCCCGCGGTGGAAGCGCTAGACGCTGTGATTCTGGTGATGCCTAAAGCTATTGAGCGTGCTGAGTACGCGCTGGCGCAGATAGCGCCACTGTTGGCGGTGGGCAAGCCAATCTATCTCGTAGGTGAGAAGAAGGGCGGTATTACCCGTGCCGAGCGCCTGTTGAGCCAATATGGCAAGACGCCTGAGAAACTCGACTCAGCGCGGCATTGCCAGCTGTGGCGAGTGGTCGCTGACCGTGTCGCGGCGCCGTTCAAGTTGGAAGACTGGCAGCAGCGCTACAGCCTGGCGTTGACCGATCAGCACGTTGAATTGCTGAGTTTGCCGGGCGTATTTAGCCATGGTCGATTGGACGAGGGCAGCGAGTTACTGTTGGCCGAAGGCAAATTGCTGCCTCGCGGAAAAGTGCTGGATTTTGGCTGCGGCTCAGGTGTGCTTTCCATTGCGCTGGCGCGACGTAACCCGGATTGTCAGTTTGAACTGGTAGATGTGGATGCGCTGGCGGTTTACTGCGCTCAGCAGTCGCTGCAACTGAATGGGGTTGAAGCGCAGGTTTACGCCTCCGATGGTCTCAGCGAAGTTCATGGCCGCTATGGGTCGGTGATCAGTAATCCACCGTTTCATACCGGCATTCGCCAGGACACCAGCATCGCTGAGCGTTTTTTCAATCAGGTGACGCGTAATTTGCTGCCACGCGGTGAATTGCGCATCGTGGCCAACGGCTTTCTGCGTTATCCGCCCTTGATAGAACAGCACATTGGTCCCTGCGTGGTGTTGCGAGAGAACAATCGCTTCAAGGTTTACTCCGCCGTCGCACCGGGTTGATTTTCAGTTGCCTGGTCATAACGATACTGGTAAATTTGCTCCCGTCTTAGGGGAGTAGTCTCTCCGGAAGCTTGCCTTCCATTGGCGAACGTCAACACAATTGATCCGCAGATCATGGCGTTCGCAAACCTTAGCCGCTCTGCGCGGCACGGGTTTGACGAGACCTATGACATACGAACACCAGCCGAGGGCGGGGGTGTCTGTATGTCATTGGTTTGTCTGACCCGCCCTCCGTTGGAACCTCCGTGGAAGCTTTTTTTGTATCAACCGGGATTGTCTCGCTGGCAGAGATCGGCGACAAAACCCAACTGCTGGCCTTGCTGCTAGCCGCGCGTTTCCGTCGGCCTTGGCCGATTATCTGGGGTATTCTTGTCGCGACCATAGTCAATCACGCCCTCGCGGGTGCGGTTGGGCAGATAGCCGCCGATATGCTCAGTTACCAATGGCAACATGGCTTGCTTGCGGTGTCTTTTTTGGCCGTGGCAGCGTGGACGCTGGTGCCGGACAAACTCGACGAAGAAGACACCCCACCGATCGGCCGTTATGGGGCTTTCATGGCGACGCTGGTGGCGTTTTTTCTGGCGGAAATGGGCGACAAAACACAAATTGCTACCGTGGTACTGGCGGCGCAGTTTGATGCCTACGTCTGGGTGGTGATGGGTACGACACTGGGCATGCTGCTGGCCAATGTACCTGTAGTGTTGCTGGGCAACGCCGCCGCCGACAAGTTGCCGCTGACCTGGATTCGTCGGTTTACCGCGCTGATGTTTCTGCTGCTGGGGCTATACTCAGGCTGGCTGGTATTTCAGTCAACCTGAGTTGCGCAGCCCGGTACAGCTTAGTCGAGGCCGCTGACCAGCTGGTTGCGGCCACGCTGCTTTGCCAAATAGAGATTGCGGTCTACCGCGTCGATAAAGCTGCGGGTTTCGTCTTTCTGGGTGGGTACTATGGTGCCCAAACCCATGCTGATCGTGAGTATTTGAGCGACTTGGGATGAGCCGTGCGTAATCTGCTCTTTGAAAACCAGGTTGCGGCAACGCTCGGCAACGCGTTCGGCGGAGGCCGCGTCGGTTTCAGGCAATACCAACACAAACTCCTCGCCGCCAAAGCGGGCGAAGAAGTCGCGTGAGCGAGCGGCGGCGGTATCCAGTGCCTTGGCAACACGCTTGAGGCAATCGTCACCCTTAACGTGGCCGTAGTGGTCGTTGTACTGCTTGAAGTAGTCAATATCGATCATGATGACCGACAGGGGTTGGCCGGTGCGTCGGGCGTTGGTCCATTCCAGTTGCAGTATGGAGTCGAACATGCGGCGATTGGCGACGCCAGTCAGACCGTCCTTGAACGACAACTCCTCCAGCTCCTTTTGCAGGCTCAGTAGCTTCTCTTCGGTTTTTTTACGCTCACTGATATCGAACATAAAGCCAACCAGCGCTTCTACGTCGCCGTCGTCGTTACGCACCACGTGCACCACATCACGAATCCACACATAGTTGCCATCGCTGGTAAGTGCGCGATAGTCGGCCTCATGGTCGATACCGGCTTGGGATTGGGAGACGCAGAAGTTGACCACCCACTCTCGATCTTCGGGGTGCATGCGGTCTGACCAGTCGTTGACGGTGAGCCAGCTGCCCGGTGTCCAGCCCAGTAGAGCTTCAATCTGAGGGCCGATATAAGCAAACTGCATGCTTGCCCAATCGATTTTCCAGGGGATGGCCTTGGTGGATTCGAGCAGGGTCTTGTAGACCGCGCTGTCTTCTTCTATCTCTCGGGCTATGTCTGTCATCGTCCTTCAACTCTGTGTGTGTGAGTGCAGAGTGCAAGGCTCAGCCAGTTCCATGGCATAGGGGCGCTGATCCGTTGCGAGTAAAAGCGTCATGTTGAACTGTGAAAAAGTCCGCAGCTCCTTGTTTTAGCCCTACCTTGGGGCGGTTGTAAAGCATCAGCCGCCGAGTGGTTGCTCAGCTATTGCCACCGGCGCGCTGATACAGCGCCATCAATTGTGCGGGCTCGTCGTAAACAATGCGCTCGCCCGCGCGCAGATCGCGGCGCATCAGGCGGACCATTTGCTCCAGTACGGCTGAGGGAAAGCTGCTTGCAGGCAGACCAGTTACCTCGCTCAGGCGACCGGCAATGACGGCGGGATCACTGACCACCGGACAAATTCGAAAACCGTAACGGCCGCCAATAGCTTCCGGCACCAAGTCCATGAAACGATCTGCCCGCTGACGAAAAAAGCTCAGCGTCAGGCGATAGGCATTGTGGCCAAGGATTGGCAGGTCATCCGGTACAGCCTGCTCCTCGTCCATGATTTGCAGATTGGTGGCTAGCGGCATCAGCTGATCCAAGTGGTAGGTATTCTGCATATGCGGATTACCGACCCGCACCAGGTTGGCGATTAACTCACCGAGCGAGGCATGACCAATAATAGCTGCGCGCTTGGGTAGGCCTCCCCAGGCACCATCGGCACCGCTGATCAGAGCTTCCAGTACCGAAGCATTCTCAAAGCCGCCGCCGGCGTGCATGTGTACCAATAGCTTTAGCGGCCGCGGCAGTACACAGCGAATGGCCGCCACAAAGGCGCCAACCTGAAAGGGCAGGTAGGTGCCACGGTCATCCTCAATGCTGATGCCCTCAATAGGTTGCTGAGCAAGCATGGCAAAGACCTCACAGGCGGTCTCAGGATCTTCAGCCAAGGCGTCGCAGCCATCCACTACGTTGATCAGGATGCGCGGTGCGCCGCCGTGATCGCCGCGCACATTCTCCTGCAGCCATTGAATGCTGGCGGGTAGGCTGCGCAGCAAGGTAGCCAGATCGTACTGACCGGCCATGCCGTCCTTGCTCAAATAGATTTCGTGCAGGGTATTGGGCACTGCGTAATCGCGTAGCTTGAGCATGGAAGGTGAGGGCGTGAATTTCCCACTTTCTTCTACCAAGCCTATATCGGTAAAAGCATAACAACCTGTGGTATCTATCTGTTGATCGCGCAGATACATCATAAAGTCGTCATCGACCTCCAGCTCATCTGGCATGGAGTAATCGAGGGTGCCGAGCAGGATCTTGTCGAAACCAAAGGCACGAATTTTCGGCAGTATCGCCAGCTTGTCAGCCAGAGTTTGCCCGACGCGTGCGCCAACCGGGTTTTCTCGCAGGGATAGATCAATGAAGAACGGCTCGATCGTGCACAGTTGCTCGATCTTGTCCTGCGCGCCGGAGAGAAGGGTCTTTATCTGGGTGATGGTAGCTGGGTTGAGTGCCATGTCTAATCCTGTCCGTGGATGTTAATGGCTCCTGTATAGCACGTATGTGTGTCGGCTTCGAGTTAACGCGCGGGTTGGATCACCCCTCGAGAATCCAACGCTGAGCGTCGGCCAGCTGAGTAAAGTCGAATGATTTTATCTCGGCTGCGATCAGGTGTGAGCCGAGTGCTTCTGCGACGTTGCCCAGATTAGAGTCGCTGGCAACGGCGATACGTTTTACTTTCTTGTGGTGGTTATGCACGAACGTCAGGTGCGAGATCATTGCACTGAAGGAATCCCAGCCGGGGAAGGAGTGCACATGAATAATCATGCCCCGCAAGCCTTGATGCAGTTCGATGAATGGATCAACCGCCGCGCGCACGCGACGAAAATCCTCTTCGCTCAGGGTGCCATGCGGTTCCAGCATGACAATGGCATTCTCGGGATCAAGAGTGATGTTGAGCATAAATTGGCTCTCCGGGCGGCGGTTTGTGCATGACGGCGGGCTGCTGGTGCAGCTTAGGCTTCAGCGTATCTGGCCACCTTGTGGCGTGTCGCCATAGGCCTCGGCGCTCAGCTGTTGCTGGATAGCAGAAGACAGGTTCATCACCCAGCGGTTGTAGTTGCGATGTATCTCGCCATCTTCATAGTCCAGGTTTTCGCTGCTCTTGTAATGAATGCTATAGCTGTTGGCGGAATAGGGGATTTCTACGGTCGCTTGGTGATCGCGCAATAAGATGCTGGCTTCAATCAAGCCAGGCTCCACCAGCCTTGGTTGCCAGCCATAGCGGGTCGCACCCAGCATAATGGCTTGTTCGACCTGTTGCTCTGTGGGCTGAAAGTCGTTGTTGTAGATAGACGTATTGTTATCGTCGACGTTGTAAATGGGCTGGCTGGAACAGCCGGCGATCAGCAGCAGCGCTGCGGCAATCAGTAGAGCGTGTTTCATGGTCGTGTCCCTTCAGGTTGATTTGACCAGAGCTTGCCAGCCCGGCATTACCGCCAGTAAAGACTCAGAACCCTTGTGCGGCCAACTGTTCAGCAATCTGCTGCAAAATTTCTACACCCTGCACATCGGTTTCCAACCAAGGCAACTGCGGACGCGGCAAATGCCCTAGCTCCTTATCTATGCGCTGCAGGTAGGTTGCTTCCTGCTCGCGTCGGCGCTGCAGAAACTGGCCGTCGGCGTCCTCGGGTATAACGCGGTTAACCAGCGCTGCTACCACCGGAATATCGACTGATTGTAAGGTGCTGACCGCCCGGGCTGTTTCCAGTATAGGCAAGCGTTCGGGGGTAAGTACAAAAAGGAAGCCGCTTTGTTTATGGTCTTGCAATACGCGTCTGGCTTGATGGAATAGCCGGCGACGGGTCAATAACGTCTCGGCTACATCGCGGGTTTTGCGATCAAAATCGCTTAATGCATTGTCCTGCGGGTCATCAAAAGGGCTGTCGATATCACGCCCGCGCTTTGGCGTGAGATGCTGCAGCACCTTGCCGAGTTCTTCAGATTTGCGGTTATGACTGAGCAAGCCTTCAGTCCACGCGGCCATAGCCTCGGGCAACGTCAGTAGCCGCAAGGTATGCCCAGTTGGCGCGGTATCAAAAATGATCAGGTCATAATCGGGTTGTGGCGTGCTGATCAGCCGGGCGATACGCTCTAATAGCGCTGCTTCCTGAGTGCCCGGCGATTGCCTCGTCAGTTTTAGCTGGCGTTCGAGCTCAGGCATCATTTCGGCGCTGGCGAAGCTGCGCATCTGGGCTTTAACGCGCGCCAGATGAGCTTCCACCTCAACGTCAGGATCAATTTCCATGGCATCTAGGTTGGGCAGCAGGCGGCGCGGCTTGTCGTCCAACGTCTTGGCAAATACGTCGCCGAGGCTGTGCGCTGGGTCGGTGGAGACGATCAAACAACGTTTGCCGCGGCTAGCGGCCAATACCGCGAGGGCAGCGGAAACGGTGGTTTTGCCGACTCCGCCTTTACCTCCCACCCAGATTAGGCGGCGGTTGAGCAGGTCAAAGCTTGGGGTAGTGATAACGGGTGCTCCAGATCAGCAGCAGCGAAAGTGATCAAGCGGGGAATGCTCCATGCCCATGCGGCGATGCCAGTCATGGAAGCGCTGCAGCAATAGTGGCTGCAACTCAAGGGTGTAATAACTGGCGGGGTTAGGCACTCCCATCATTTCCGAGAAGACCAGCAGCATAAACAGGTCATCCTCGTCACGCCGCGCTCGCGCAATGGCACCACGGTAACGGGTGCTGTAGGTCTCTTCCAGAAAGAAGCGCGCCTTGCTAAGCCAGGCGCGCCATTCTCCGGGGTGACGCTCAGGAGGCATTGCTGTCCTCGGCTGCTGCCAATGCACGATGCCGTTTGAGCGCCGCTCCGCTTTCCATAGCCACCAGGATGGCAGCAATCAATACCACCACACCCAGGAACAGCAGGAAGAAGTTCCCCTGCTGATAGAAGGTGCGCAGTTGCAGAACCAAGGCAACCACGGTCATTACCATCAGGAAACATAGCGGCGCGAGGGTGTACCACATTGGACGCTTAAGGTGCACCAGCATCACGGTGATCACCAGCAGTGTCAGCCCGGCCAACAACTGATTGGTGGTGCCGAACAGCGGCCATATGATCATGCCACCAGAGCCATCGGCACCGGCGCCGAAAGCCAGCGCCATGCAGCTACCTACGGCCAGCAGGGTCGCAACCAGCGGCTTCTTCATCCACTCCTGATTATAAATCTCACCCCACTCCTGGAAAATGTAACGTTGCAGGCGCAGGCCTGTATCCATGGTAGTACCGGCGAACAGCGCGGCCATTACGGTCAGCAGTGTTGCCGCAGTAACCTCTGACAGGCCGAGACCGTTGTGGATGATGTAAGCGCCACCTTCAACGAAGGCTGTTACGCCGCCCTGACCAAAAGCCGAATACATGGCTTTCCAGTCAGTCAGGCTGGCAAAGCCGGCGGTGGCGACCAGAATCGCCGCCAGCGACAAACAGCCTTCACCGATAGCACCAAAGTAACCGACAAAGCGCGCGTCAGTTTCTTTATTGAGCTGCTTGGATGTTGTGCCCGAGGCCACCAAACCATGAAAGCCAGAAATCGCGCCGCAAGCAATGGTGACGAAGAGCAAAGGTATTATCGATGGCGTTCCCGGAGGTACAGCATCGTTGAACATCGGCGCGACCATGGTCGGATTCAGCAGCAGGATGGCGCCATAGAGGATCAGCAAGCCAACGAAAAGCTGCAAGCCGTTGATGTAGTCGCGTGGTTGCAGCAGCATCCAAACCGGCAGAATGGAAGCCACACCGGCGTAAATGAACAGCAATACGATCCAGACGGCGTTGCCGGATACCCCGGCCACTTCGGCAGGCATTTGAATCGGCATGGAGGGGCCCGCGAAGATCAATGCGTAGAGCGCAATGACGCCAATCACCGAAACGCTGACCAGATTTAGAATGCGGCGGTAGATTAACTGCCCAACAATTAGCGCCACGACAATAGCGCCCCAGACGGGCAGCACGGCAGTTGGAAATTTCATCATCAGCTTGGCAATGACAACGGCGAATACCGCATTGACCATCAGCAACACCAGGAAGATGACGATCATAAATATGCTGCGAGCACGCTTGCCGACTACGTCGCCGGTCAATGAGCCAACCGAGCGGCCCCGGTTGCGCACGCTGGCCCAGATGGCGCCCATATCGTGTACGCCGGCAAAAAAGATGGTGCCACACACTACCCACATGAAGGCAGGGGCCCAGCCCCAGATAACGGCGATGGCCGGGCCAACAATGGGCGCTGCGCCGGCAACTGACGTGAAATGGTGACCCCAGAGTACAAATTTGTTGGTGGGCACAAAATCTACGCCGTCTTCGAATTCGTGCGCAGGTGTGCGGTAGTCAGGGTCGAGTCGGTAGATTTTTTCAGCAATGAATTTGGAGTAGATGAAATATCCTAGGCTCATCAGGACTAGACCTACCACCAACAGGATTACAGCGCTCATGCAAGACTCCCGGTTATCTCTTGTTTTTTTGCTAACAGACGCCAACCAGCCACTAACTAGTCTTGGTCAACTATAGACGACGCGACCGCAGAGGGTAGCCGGCTTTGGGAAGAAATAGGCAGCTATGTGACTAAAGTCTAAGTTCGGCATGCCTGTGCCCTAACAGCGTTTTTTTAACACCCGTTCAGTCGATGCTGGGTTGGCCGCCAGCAGCGCTTCCGGTCGAATCGGTCGCTCGACCAGATTGCCGCCGCAGTTTGGGCAGGTGAGCTGCAGCTGCCGTTCTGCACAATCACGGCAGAAGGTGCACTCAAAACTGCAGATCAGCGCATCGGAGGTACTGGGCGGCAAGTCTTTGTTACAGCATTCGCAGTTGGGGCGTAACTCCAGCATGGCGCACTCCGATAAAGGTTTGTATTGCCGCGGTGGCTGATGATCAGCCCGTGGCTATGATGCTTACTGACCTAACAATCATCCAAGCCATCTTCCTTTTGAACTGCTTTGAGTATATGGCCCCAAGCCTATTTGGCACTATTCAAGATGTTGTCATAGGTGAAAGCGCGCTGCGGGGCGTGTAGGCTATGCCTATTGATAACGACTCAGAGTGAGACAGTCCATGAGCAATTTGCATATTGATATTGTGTCCGACATCGCTTGCCCTTGGTGCGCTATCGGTTATGCGCGGCTGGAGCAAGCTATGGCTAGTTTGGCGGGCGAGCTTGAACTTGATGTTGAGTGGCACGCCTTTGAGTTGAACCCTAATCCCGACAGTCAACCGCAGCCGATCTTGCAGGCATTGAGCCGCAAATACGGCCGTAGCGAGGCAGAGATGGAAGCCGCGCAGGCCAATATGATCGAAATTGCCACCGGTCTAGGGCTTAACTTCAGCAAGATGCAGGAGCGCTATACCGCTAATACCTTTAACGGCCACCGGCTGGTCAAGTGGGCGGCAGAGCAGGGCAAGCAGACGGCAATGAAACAGGCGCTGTTCGATGCTTATTTTGGCCACGCCGAGAATGTAGGTGAGACAGAAGTGTTACTGCGTTGCGTTGAGTCGGTAGGGCTGGATGCCGCTGCGGCGCGCCAGGTATTGGAGTCAGATGCCTACGTGGAAGCAGTGCGCAGCGATGAGGAGCGTTACCAGCAAGCGGGTGTATCATCGGTGCCTGCCTTTATCGTCAACGATCAATACCTGATCTCGGGCGCGCAGGAAGCGGATTACCTGGTTCAGGCGCTACGCGAAATTGCTCAGCAAAATGCCGCCGCTAACCCCGCCTAATCCACGGTTTTTCTAACCGCCGACTCAGTCCCGGGCCAGCCAGAATGCTGGGGCAGGTCATCGGTTATCTGATGCCAACTGGCCTTGGAGTCGATAAAAAGGTGTGCTTGCGGCCGGCCGCTGATATCGCCTTCCAGCCCTCCCAAGGCTATACCCAATATGTCGGGATGATCTTTATAGGTGCTTATCAGCGGCGAGCCGCAGGTGCTGCAGAAGTAGCGGGTGACGTTATCCGAAGAGGCGTAGCTGGAAAGATTGTCAGCACCGCTCAACCAACTGAACTGCTCGCGCTTGAAAGAGGCACGAGTGCGAAAAGCCGCGCCATGCCAGCGCCGACATTTGCTGCAATGACAATTGTAGATTGGCCCCAGACTGCCGCAGATGCGGTATTGCACCGCTTCACAGAGACACTTCCCACTTATATCGCCCATCGGTTTCTCCTTGGGATTCGCCGCATTTAATCGGTTCACTCTTTCCAGTTGGCTTTTTCAGGCCTCTGCTGTGGTGGATTTTGCGCCGCTTGCTGGCGATCTATTTCGGCGCAGGCCAACCGTAGCGCTACTTCCTGTTGAAATGCCGGGGAAGGTTCTACCCCATTGGGTGGAAAAAGCATGGCATAGCCATTACGCAGCAACGCCACCGGGGTTAGCAACAAGCCAAAAGGTATACCCCACCACCCAACCAGTGATGACAGCATGAAATCGCCGCCTTGCTTTTTTAACGCACAAGTACGGCAGCTGATAAGTGAATGGCTGCCATGCCGGGTAAAAAGCACAAAAGACATTACGTAATGGGATTTGTATAGATCAATACCTCCACGCTTGTTGCACGTGGGGCAGGGGCCGCGAAACAGCGTTTGCGCTGCTCTTACTCGCTCCGCTTCCGGCATGCGAGCGGCCAGCAGTGCGGCTTGCCCGCGCTGTAAGCAAGGTCTGCCGCAGAAACGAAGACCTTCTTGACGAACGCCTCCCATAAGAATGATCTTTTTGCAGTTTGCACAGGTCGCCATTTTTTTATCCTTTTTGGTTGGCTGGTATTGGCTTTGGATGTTTCATCGTTTTCAGTAACCGCGAGCAAGCGTGACCGGCAGCCTGAATCGCTGCCGGCCTTCCTCCTGGACTATTAGAGGTTGCTCTGAATCAGGCTGCATTCCTTAACACCTGAACGGCCTGTGCTTTCGTTTACCAGCTGCAGTTTAGAGCCGCCGGAAGCCATGCCCATTTTTACTTCTTGCCAGACAAAATAGTTCTTGTTTTTCTCAGTATTCAGCAGCAGCGAAGAGGCGCCATTTTGAGAGCTGATGGTGTGTTGGCCTTCAGATAGTTGAAACTTGAAGAACGACTTTGGGCCGGTAGTGCCTGCGCGTTGCCCGTCGACTGCAACCGGCATGGAGATCGCCGCGCCGAAGGTTTCGTTGCGGTAGACGTACACCTGAGCGTAGTCGGGGTGAGTATTGAATTGCTTGGCTTCGGCGTCCATGGCGCTGGGCGCTTTGTTGACGCTGGCGCAACCTGTGGCCATAACAGCACTGATGAGTACGGCAGAGAACAGCATTTTCCTGGCTAACATCGACTACTTCCTTTTTGTGGGTAATGCTCTTTGACGCACAGCGCTGAGGGTATGAAGACCCATTGGGTCTCAGTATTTGCCCACGCGCGGGTGTCCGAAAAAAGACCGGATAAATACAAAAACAAGGCAGAGTGTCGAGGCATCCGTGCCGCAAGGTGGGGCCGCGAGGCAATGCCTGCGATGGCAGAATAATGCCTTCGCTTTATATTTTCGCCTAGCCCCATTGGCAGCTATTTTTCAAGAATATTGCAATCAGGTTGCAACCTGATTCTGGCATGCTGCGTTCTAGAGCCGATGTGCTATGCCGAACCGCTACGTAACATCTGAAAAGAGATTGCCAGATAAGATGCAAAACAGACCGACTTCCCTAAATCTTGATAGCGCTGCCCCGACCGCGCCTTTCTACCAGGCCATGCTGTTCTGGCTGAAGTTAGGTTTTATCAGTTTCGGAGGGCCGGCAGGGCAGATCGCGATAATGCATGAAGAGCTAGTGGTCAAACGGCGCTGGATTTCGGAGCGGCGTTTTTTGCATGCGCTCAATTACTGCATGATGCTACCCGGGCCGGAAGCGCAGCAATTGGCTACTTACCTCGGTTGGCTGTTGCACCGTACCTGGGGCGGTGTGTTGGCAGGGCTGCTGTTTATCCTGCCGTCGTTGTTTTTGCTGATCATACTCGCGTGGGTATATGTCGCATACGGCGATCTGCCTTGGGTGGCAGGTATTTTTTATGGCATCAAGCCGGCCGTTACTGTGGTGGTATTTCAAGCTGCCTGGCGAATTGGCGGGCGTATATTAAAAAATCGGTGGCTCTGGGCGATTGCGATAGCAGCTTTCCTGGCAATTTTTGTGTTGCAGTTGCCGTTTCCGCTGATCGTACTCGGCGCAGCTTTGCTCGGCTACTTGGGTGGTCGTCTGCGGCCCGCGTTGTTTCAGCCGGGCGGGGACGCGACGGTTAAACAGGTTGATCACCCTCCAGCGCTGATTGATGACACAACCCCTACGCCTGAGCATGCGCTCTTCAGATGGAGCTCTCTGTCACGTCTGCTGGCGGTTGGTGTATTGCTGTGGGTACTGCCGATGGCGGTGCTGACGGTATGTTATGGCTGGGCCGGTGAGCTGACCCAGATGAGCTGGTTCTTCACCAAAGCGGCGCTGCTTACCTTTGGCGGCGCTTATGCAGTGCTGCCTTACGTTTTTCAGGGGGCGGTGGAGCAACATGGATGGGTAACGCCAACACAGATGATTGATGGCTTGGCTTTGGGTGAAAGTACGCCGGGACCCTTGATCATGGTGGTGACCTTCGTCGCTTTTGTTGGCGGTTATGTGTTGCAGGTGTTTGGCGCGGAGCAGGCGTTGTTGGCGGGTTTGGTCGCGGCGCTGTTGGTAACCTGGTTTACCTTTTTGCCCTCGTTTCTGTTCATTCTGGGGGGCGGGCCGCTGGTGGAATCGACCCATAACAAGCTCTCGTTCACCGCGCCGCTAACGGGGATCACTGCCGCGGTAGTCGGTGTGATTGTGAATTTAGCTTTGTTCTTTGCTTGGCACGTGCTCTGGCCACAGGGGTTTGCTGCGGGGCTGGACCTTGGGTCTGTACTGATCGCCGGGCTGGCAACATTGCTATTGTTCGTTGCCAAGCGCTCAGTATTGCAAACGCTTGGGTGCTGCGCGTTGCTGGGGTTGCTTGTCAGCCTTTGGTAACCGCGCCAGGTTGGCGCGGCAATTTGATCAATGGCTGGTGGCGGTATCCGGTCCAGAAAAACGCCGCAGTAGCGCTTTGAGCAATACGCCATACAGCGGCAAGAATAGCAACAGACTGATGCCCAGCTTGATGGCGTAATCGACGGTAGCGATCTCGACCCAATGGGTCGCCATGAACTCGTTGCTACTGCGCCAGAAGGCCACCGAGAAAAAGGCAAAGGTGTCGGCCAGGTTGCCCAGTACTGTCGACAGGCTGGGTGCAATCCACCACTTTTTCGACTGACGCAGGCGGTCGAATACCTGAATATCCAATAACTGACCGATCACGTAAGCGACAAAGCTCGCCAGTGAAATACGCAGTACGAAGTCGTTGAATGACAGCAGTGATTCAATGCCGCGATAGCTGCCTTCCTGGAACACCACCGACACCGCATAGGACACCAGCAACGCTGGCAGCATCACCCTGGCAATGACTTTGCGGGCGGCGCTTTTGCCGAGCAAGCGCACAGTTAGATCGGTGGCGAGAAAAATGAAAGGAAAGCTGAAAGCGCCCCACGTCGTATGGTAACCAAACAAGGTGATAGGCAGTTGTACCAGGTAGTTGCTGGCAATGATGATGGCAATATGAAAAGCAATCAGCAACGCCAAGGCTTTTTGCCGGCGTGCGGAAGAGAGGGTCGTCATTTTTTGTCCTTTTTACGGATCCGGAAGCCGCTGCCTCCGCCGTTGTTTATAAATGGGGTTAGGGAACCCATGTGGTCAGAATGACCTTAAGCGGCGCACATTCTAATGATTTATTCGCAGACAGCCAGACATTTCCGGCACAACGGATGAACGGGACGGCCCAGCAGAAAGAGTAAAGTGAAAAGCCGGGCTGCTTTTCAGCTGCCCGGCCTGTGGCTTACTTATTGGCTTCGTACAACGCCTGCACGCGCGGTGCGGCGGCACGCAGAGCTTCAATACGGCCTGAGGATGATGGGTGAGTGCTCATGAACGGTGGTGGCTCGCCCTGCGAGGCGCCTGACATTTTCTGCCACAGGCTGACGGCGGCCTGCGGGTTGTAGCCTGCCCGGGCAGCGAGTTCGAGGCCAATCAGGTCGGCTTCGCTCTCGTTGGAGCGGCTGTTGGGCAGCGTTAGGCCATACTGAACAGCCATATCCGCTGCCTGCTGGCTGCCAGAGCCCAAGCCCAGTAGTGCGCCAGCCAATTGAGTGCCCATCTGAGTGGCGTACGCACGGGAGATGGCTTCGCGGCCATGCTCGCGTAGGGCGTGAGCAATCTCGTGGCCCATGATTTGGGCAATTTCGTCATCGGTTAAGTTGAGTTTATCGATGATCCCGGAGTAGAACAGGATTTTACCGCCGGGCGCGCAACTGGCGTTGAGCTGGTCATCCTTGATCAGGTTGACCTGCCAATCCCACTGAGCTGCATCCGGCCTAAAATAAGTAGCTTGCGCGGTCAGGTCGTCAGCGATTTTGCGCAAACGGCTGACGGTCGCAGCATTGGTATTGAGCACGCCGGCTTTCTTGGCTTCAGCCAAAATCTCGTCGTAAGACTGAGCCGCCATTTGGTTGACTTCTTCGCTCGACAGGCCGCTCATCATGTACTGGGTACGGTCCACTCCAACGTTGCCGCCTTGAGTGGTTTGCACGCTTTGGCATCCGGCCAGGGCAATGACCGGCACACACAGTAGAAAACGCAATCGCATGGTTCTTTTATCCTTGAATGAACTGGGCGTGGCGGACAACCGCCACGCCGTTGTGGTGCTTATCGATCAGCAGAATCTTCTATGCCATCGCCAACCTTTTGCACATCCTTGCCAAAGCCCTCAACGGTATTACAACCCGAGAGAACAGCGATACCAAACAGGGTTGCTACAAGCATCATCAGCGTCTTTTTCATTGCTTTGTATCTCCAGGATTATTGAACGCAATACAGACCAGCACTTTTAAATCTAGCAGAGCTGCAGATTTCGCGACGTTCTTTGCTTACGCAGGGATTCTCTGTTGAGATCGCTGCGGTGCCAGAACGAGGTAGTTCAGCTCAATGAAACACGGCTAGTATGGTATGGCCATCACCGGTTTCAGGCAATCAGACAGCGCAAACGCGCTAATGTCTTCACAGGATTGAAGTTTTTTTGCTGGTCGCCGATATAACAACAAGAACATGTATGCGCGCCTTTGTCTGGCGGCTAAGCCGAGGTAATTAATGAAATTCAAGTCGATTCAGCTATCCATCGCAGTTCTGGCTGGAGCTTGTCTGTTCATCGCAGTCGGGGTCATGACCCTTTTTTCCGTCTACTCCTCAGAGCGCAGCCAAGCTTATGTGCAAGATCGCAGTCAGGAGTTACTCGAAGGTGTAGTGAAAGACCGACTCCTGTCCATCGCTAACGGTGAACGGGAGCAGATTCGCCGCCAGCTGGAATACCCCTTGGGAGTGGCCTCACAGTTGGCCAATCTGAACGTTATGTTGGGTGAGATACAACCAGACGGTATGCCTTCGCTGATGATGGGGCGCGAGGAAATGAACCGGGTTATTCGTATGACGCTGCAGGAAAATCCTGATCTGCTGGGCGCGTATGTTGGCTGGGAGCCAAATGCTTTTGACGATCTGGATAACTTCTTTCAGGGTATCGAGACCGACGGTTACGATGGTAGCGGCCGCTTCATGCCGTGGTGGTACCGCAGCGAAGACGGCAGCCTTGAGATGGATTCGCTGGCTGACCTGGAAGATGAAACTCTGCTAGATACCGGCGTGCGCGCTGGCGAGTACTATCTTTGCCCCAAGGATACCCTCAAACCCTGCGTGACTGATCCGGCACCTTACGAGGTCGGTGACAGAACTATTCTGTTGTCCTCCTTTACCGTCCCGCTGATCAGCGAAGGCGAGTTTCGCGGTATAGCGGGGGCTGACCTGTCCATGGACTTTTTGCAGGGCATGCTGCAGCGTGGCGATGATGCGTTATACGACGGCGTGGGCACCCAGGCGTTGGTTAGCAGTAGCGGACGGTTGGTTGCCTTTACCGGCGAGGGCGCCAAGCCTGGTGATCGCGCCGACAAAGTCCTGGACAGCAGTGACTTGGCCAATCTGGCAAAGTTACAAGATCAACCCATCTATTCGATAGACGAGGCCCGTGGCCATATTGAATTGGCCATGCCCATCACCCTAGGTAATACCAGTACGCGCTGGTCGTTGTTGATCATCTTGCCTATGGATGCAGTCATGGCTGACTTGATCGCGCTGGATGGCGAAGTGGCCGAGCAGAGCACTCAGTCTGCCTTGATGCTGGCTGTGGTTGGCTTTCTGGTAGCGCTGGTTGGTCTTGTTGTGATGATCTTTGTCGCCTATGGCTTGGCCAAGCCTGCACGTCAGCTGGTCGCCATGTTGGATGACATTGCCAAGGGCGACGGCGATCTAACCAAACGTCTCAATGTGGATCGCGCGGATGAGCTAGGTGCCATAGCGGCCGGTTTCAACGCCTTCCTCGATAAGTTGCAGGGGATGATCAAGGAAGTGGTTGGCTCGGTGCAGCAGGTTACCGATGCTTCCGAGCACACCGCCGATATTGCCATTCGTACTAACGATGGGGTACAGCGGCAGCTCAGTGAAATTGACCTGGTAGCCACCGCGGTTACCGAGATGACAGCGACTGCGCAGGATGTAGCGCGCAATGCTGCCCAGGCGGCAAGCGCTGCGCATAACGCGGACGGTTCTGCTAATCATGGCCGCGAGGTGGTCAAAGCGACTTCGGCCACTATTCAGAATCTTTCAGAGGATATTCAGCGCGCGGTCGAAAGTGTGCAGTCGCTGGCGCGTAACAGCGAGAACATCACTGGGATTCTCGACACCATTCGTGGCATCGCGGAACAGACCAATCTGTTGGCGCTCAATGCCGCCATTGAGGCAGCGCGAGCTGGCGAGCAAGGCCGTGGTTTTGCCGTGGTAGCGGATGAAGTACGTAACTTGGCGCAGAAAACCCAAGCCTCTACTGCCGAGATTCAGACGATGATCGAGCAGCTGCAGAACGGTACGCGCGAGACCGTTAAAGTGATGGAGCAAAGTCGCTCACGCACCGATCAGAGCGTACTACAGGCAGAAGAGGCGGATGCTGCGCTGACCTCAATCACTCAAGCGGTATCAGTGATTAACGATATGAACAATCAAATTGCCAGTGCGGCGGAGCAGCAGAGTGCGGTAGCTGAAGACATTAACCGCAACGTTACTACTATCGATACGGTGGCTAAATCAGTAGCGGCGGGCGCCGATGAAGCATCGCAGGCCAGCGCCTCGCTGACCAAGCTAGCAGAGCATCAACGCCGTCTGATCAATCAGTTCAAGGTTTGAATCGGGCCGCTGGGGTTGCAGCAATGCGGCCCCTTGGTCAGTGGCGTGCTGACGGCGCTGTTCACAGGGTGAATCATCTCTACCTGAGCGTCGGCGTTCAGTAGCAACGGCTGTAACGCGCTGACCGGTGTCGCATCTGCCAGCCAGATGGCCTGCTCGCCGCTATTGAGTGCAACCGGCATGCGCTCGGCCAATTTGGCCGGTAGGTCTTTGGACGGTGCAGTAATGATCGCGCAGCTGTCCCAATAGATCCCTTCGTCGAGCTGGTAACGCTCCCAGATGGCGGCCAAAGCCAGCCCGCCGTCGCGGCGACGCAGATACCATGGATGTTTGCGCGAGCCATTGCTCTTCCATAAATAATAACCATTGATCGGTACCAAGCAACGCCGCTGCGCGAAAGCCTGTTTAAACATGGGTTTCTCATGCAGGTATTCCGCTCGCGCATTAAAGCTGGCACGGCTGAGGTCCTTCAGCCAGCCCGGCGTCAGGTTCCACAACACCGGCACGCATTCCAGGCGCCCCTGCTGTTTACGCAAAATCAGTACTCGTCCGCCGGGTGGCAGATTCCATTCAGGTTGCCAATCGGGCGGGGTGCTGGGATGGGGAGGGGTGAATTGGGCAAGGCGGCCAGTCATGGATTGGTGGGATCCGGCGCTATAAGGTCGCTAGGTTCTTCGAGTGGGCTAGCGCTTAGATAATCATTAATCAGTTGGCTGCCGCGCTGAATATCTTCGTCGCTAAGCCAGATGGCGAGCAGGTCATGCGCGGGTAAATCGCCAACGGCGCCCTGCAAGTATTGACCGCTGATATGGCAATTAATGTGATGGTCCGCCAGCATGCTTTGCAGCAAGGTGGCCTCGGCCATGTCGAAGGGTCGATATGCACACTGCATGCTCAGTCCTGCTCGCGGCGCAGGTCGACCTGATAATCGTCCTGCTCGGGGTCAATTGACAGGTTCACCTGGATCGGTTGGCAGCACACCTGACAGTCTTCGATATAGTCCTGAGAGCCGCCGGTGAGGTCGAGCAGCAAGGCTATGGGTTCGCCGCAATAGGGGCAGGCGAGGTTGGCTTCTTCAATGGCCTGCAAGAGGATGGCTCCAGTGGTTAACGTGTGGCGCCCAGTGTAGCCCTATCGTCAATTTGGCGAAACCGCCGTACACGTCGCATAATGCGCGGCTAAAGCTTACTAGATTGAGGAAAATATGGGCGCGTTTGATGCTATTCGGCCGTATGACGATGCTGAGGTTCCAGCCGTAATGGACCGCCTGCTAGGCGATCGGGAACTGATGCGGATGCTGGCTGCTTATCGTTTTCCGCGCCTGGCGCGCTGGTTTCCGGGTTTGATGCAGCGCGCAGTGGAGCTCGGGTTGCGGCGTGAGGCGCGCGGCATTGAGTGTGTTGATACCCTGCAGCACCGGATGGAGCCTTACCTCGACCGGCTGATTGAAAGCAGCACGTTGCAGGTCACTTATAGCGGTATGGAACATCTGCGCGATGGCCAGGCCTACCTTTTTCTGGCTAACCATCGTGACATCGTCATGGATCCGGCTTTCGTCAATTATGCGCTTTACCACGCCGGCCATCCGACGCCACGCATGGCGATTGGGGATAATCTGCTGCAGCGGTCTTTTGTTGCCGATCTGATGCGGCTGAATAAGTGCTTTATCGTGCACCGTTCGTTAACCGGTCGTCGGGAAAAGCTGCAGGCGTACCAGACCTTGTCCGCTTACATCAGCCATTCGTTGGCGCAGGGCGAGTCGATCTGGATTGCTCAGGCAGAAGGGCGAGCCAAGGATGGTGTGGACGAAACCGATCCGGCGATCATCAAAATGGTGTGTATGAGTCGTAAGGGTGAGGAGTTTTCCGGTCTGATTCAGTCATTGAATCTTGTGCCGGTATCGATCGCCTACGAATGGGACCCATGTGACAGCATGAAGGCGCGCGAGCTTGAACAAAAGGCGCGACTTGGCGAATACCGCAAGGAGCCTGGCGAGGACGATAGGTCCATCGCCAAAGGGCTGACTGGTTACAAAGGGCGTGTGCACGTGGCGTTCGGCGAGCCACTGCAGGATGATTACGCTGATGCGAAGGCAGTCGCCCGTGCGGTGGATCAGCAGGTGCTGACCCACTACCGGCTGTTTCCAAGTAATTATTTAGCGCTAGAGCAGCAGGGGGATATTCCTGCGGATGTGGCGGATTGGCGTGCATCCTTTACTGCGGCTGAGATAGCCGAAGAAGAAGCACGCTTCAATGCACGTTTGGCGGAGTGCCCGGTTGCACAGCGGCCATTCTGGCTATTGCAATACGCCAATCCAGTGCTCAGCCGCTTGCGAGTTTTGGCGCAACAATAGCTTGAATGCGCTCAGAGCTGGGTGCTGATTAAGCTCAGCAACAGTGCCAGCGTGAGTGCCACAGCACCCACGCGATAGAATAAACGGTTGCTGCGTTGAGTCGCCTGGTCATCGGTACTTAGCTCAGCACCCTGCGGCGCGGTGGCGATACGCTGAGCGTTGAGCACGCCACGTAGTTGGGTGGCAATCCACAGCCAGCTGCCATTGACGGCAAAAAATAACGCCAGACTATTGATAACCAACGCGGGATGCGCGAGGTAGTACATCCATGCTGCCTGCAACGGATACATAGCGGGTCCTCCGAACAACGTAATCGGTAACCTGCGGTACGCTAGCGGCGGCGACATGTGTTATCACGACGCTTTCAGTCCAGCCTGTACCTGTCTATTCTTGTGGTTATGGAGGGTTACAGCGATACACAAATGGGATGATGTGGTGGCGGCTTCTGCCATTCCACCGGTTCATAAGCAGGAGCGATTTTAGGCGATTTGGCGATTTAATTCGACCAGCGCTGTACAGTTCCCGATCAATGGTTGTGCCGACCACTGGTGGGGATCGCTCAATTTCGGCAAGCTGCGCAACCCTAGAATGCAACCTTTTACACCCACCTTGAGGTTATTGATATGAACAAACAGCTGATAACGACCCTGCTGATTAGCGCATTGCTGACACTGGGCGGTTGTGCTTCATCGTTGACCGGGGACAGCTATAGCCGCGACGACGCACGTGCACCGCAAATTGTGCGTATGGGTACCGTGGAGTCGGTCAGGTTGGTGAAGATCGAAGGCACTAAAACCGTAATCGGGCCCGCTGCCGGCGCGGCAATTGGCGGTGTTGCTGGTAATAGTGTGGGCGGCGGCAGTGGTCGCGCAATCGCGACTATCATTGGCGCTTTGGCCGGTGGCGTGGCCGGCGCTGCAGCTGAGGAGGGTGTGACCCGTACTCAGGGTGTTGAGGTCACGGTAACCGAAGATGGAGGACAGACCCGAGCCTATGTGCAGGAAGTGCAGGAGGGTGTGGACTTTATTGTAGGGGATAGAGTGCGTGTAATGACGGTAAACGGCGAGTCGCGCGTAGTTAAGTGACCTCCAGTTTGCGCCAAAGCCTGTCGGCATCTCGCCGGTAGGCTACGCATTTTGTAACGCAATGCGCGTTCCGCGCAGCCCGCAGCAAGAGCTCCTGCCTTTATACTATCGATCTTTGCTTGCGCGCTTTCTTATATGAGCGCTGCGGCCTCTATGCCGCTACCGTGATAGGCTGGGCGGCCAGATTGAACCGTCGGCTTACCGCGCTCGGAGCGCGGAAATACCGGTAATAGCCTTCTTGGCCATAGATGGAGTGAGTCCTGCATGACCTTGGCGCTTATCGTCATCCTTCCACTGATCGGCAGTCTGCTGCCGTTATTGTTTAGTAATCATGGCCGCTCGCTTTGTGCCAGCATGACTATGTTGGCGCCGGTCATCGGCATGGTGCTGTTGTGGCAACAGGCGCCGGCAGTATTTGCCGGTGAAACGCTGGTACAAACTTGGCGTTGGCTCGACTTGCTCGGCTTGCACATCAGCTTCCGCCTGGATGGTCTGAGTTTTCTGTTCGCGTTAATGATTTTAGGTATTGGCCTGCTAGTGATTCTCTACGCACGCTATTACCTTGCCAAAAACGACCCAATGGGCCGTTTTTTTGCCTACTTGCTGCTGTTTATGTCAGCAATGCTGGGTGTGGTGCTATCGGAAAACCTGCTGCTAATGATGTTCTTCTGGGAGATGACTAGTCTGTCATCCTTCTTGTTGATTGGTTACTGGTCGCACTCTACAGATGCCCGCAAGGGCGCGCGCATGGCTTTAGCGGTTACCGGCGCTGGCGGTCTGGCGTTGCTGGCAGGCGTGTTGCTGATTGGCCAAGTGGTAGGCAGCTACCAGCTGACCGATGTACTCGCCGCAGGCGACTTGCTGCGTGGACACGCGCTATACCCGGTGATGCTGATACTGGTGTTGCTCGGGGTGTTTACCAAGTCGGCTCAGTTCCCCTTTCATTTCTGGTTGCCCCACGCTATGGCGGCGCCGACCCCGGTGTCGGCTTACCTGCATTCTGCAACCATGGTCAAGGCTGGAGTATTTTTGCTGGCGCGGCTTTATCCGGCGTTGGCCGATACTGACCTGTGGTTCTATTTGGTTAGCAGTGCCGGCATGGCGACGCTGTTGGTGGGCGCCTGCACGGCGTTATTTCAGCACGATCTCAAGGGCTTGCTGGCTTATTCGACGATTAGCCATCTGGGCTTGATTACGCTGCTCTTTGGTTTAAATACTCCCTTGGCCGCAGTGGCGGCGGTGTTCCACATAATCAACCATGCGACGTTCAAAGCGTCCTTATTCATGGCAGCGGGCATCATCGATCACGAAACAGGTACGCGTGATATGCGGCGGATTAACGGCCTGCTGCGTTTCATGCCGCACACCGCCACCTTGGCGATGGTGGCCGCCTCGGCAATGGCCGGGGTGCCACTGCTCAACGGCTTCTTAAGCAAGGAGATGTTTTTCAGCGAAACCCTTGAGCAACACATGCTTGGTAGTTTCAGCTGGCTGATTCCGCTGGGTGCAACTTTGGGTGGGGTGTTCTCTGTCGCCTACTCGCTACGCTTTATCCACGATGTGTTTTTCAACGGCAAACCGGTCAACCTGCCCAAGTACCCGCCGCATGAGCCGCCGCGCTATATGAAGGTGCCGGTAGAAATCCTCGTGGCCATGTGTCTTATGGTTGGTTTGGCTCCTGGCCTGACGGTTGCAGGTCTGCTTTCCGTCGCAGCGCAAGCGACAGTTGGCGGCGCCTTGCCGGAATACAGTTTGGCGATCTGGCACGGCTTTAACTTGCCGCTGATGATGAGTTTTGTGGCGCTGGTGGTGGGTGTTCTGGTTTACGCCGCACGTGCGCCCCTGTTTGCCTGGTACGAGCGCCAGCGAGAGCTGGATGCCAAGTTGGTTTTCGAACGCATGATTCAGTCTATGGTACGTGGCGCCGGTCAGTTCACGCTGATGCTGGAGAATGCCTCGTTGCAGCGCTACCTCACGTTTTTGCTGGGCGCGGCGCTGGTGGTCAGCGGTTATTGGCTGTTCAAGCTGCCGAGTTTGCGTGGTGATGTAGCCATGTCGCCGATTGATGGTACTAGTTTGGCCGTTACCCTCATCATGGCCGTGGCTGCCTTGGCGACGGTGTTCTGGCACCGGCAGCGGCTGGTGTCCTTGACCATGCTCAGTGTAGTGGGTTTGGGCGTGGTCTTGGCGTTTGCTCGTTTCGCCGCGCCGGATCTGGCATTGACGCAGATATCGGTCGAAGTGGTCACCATAGTGCTATTAATGCTGTCGTTATTTTTCCTGCCGGCGCGTACGCCACGTGAGTCTTCTTTGTTACGTCGTGGGCGCGATCTGTTGCTGGCGTTAATGAGTGGCCTTTTGGTGGCAGCACTGGCTTTTGCGGTGATGACACGGCCCTATGACAGTATTGCCGGGTTTTTCTTGGAAAACAGTCTTAGCGGCGGTGGCGGCACTAACGTCGTCAATGTGATTTTGGTTGATTTCCGTGGCTTCGATACCTTGGGCGAAATCACCGTGCTGGCAGTTGCTGCCATCGGTATTTACGCGCTGATCGATGGCTTGCGATTACGTTTGCCCGGCGGCGATAGTCTTGGCAAGCCTTGGGCGACACGCAGCGAGCAGCTTATGTTGGTGAACCTGTCGCGGGTGTTGCTGCCGTTGGCGTTGCTGATCTCGGTGTTCATCTTCCTGCGCGGACACAATTTGCCGGGCGGCGGCTTCATTGCCGGCCTGATTACCGCTGTAGCGCTGATTCTGCAGTATGTTGCCAGCGGCGAAGAGTGGACATCCGAGCGTTGGCCGGTGAATTACCATTACCTGGCAGCTTCGGGCGTGTTGATCGCAGCAGCTACCGGTGCTGGCAGCTGGTTGTTTGGCTATCCCTTCCTGACCAGCGCCTTCGACCATTTCTATATTCCATTGGTGGGTGACATTGAGCTGGCGACCGCCATGCTATTTGATCTGGGGGTCTATCTGACTGTGGTTGGTGCAACTTTGTTGATACTCGCGAACCTGGGCAAGTTGTCCAAGGTGCCGCTGCGAAGGGGAGATTTCTAATGGAGCTGATGTTCGCGTTGCTCATTGGCTTGCTGACCAGTTGTGGGGTATTCCTGCTGCTGCGCGCCCGCACCTTTCCGGTGGTGGTAGGGCTTACGTTGATCGGTTATGCGGTTAACTTGTTTCTGTTTTCCATGGGGCGTATCGACGAGGCAGTGCCAGCGGTGCTTGGAGAGCATATCGATTACGCAGACCCGCTACCGCAAGCGCTGGTGCTCACCGCCATCGTAATCGGCTTTGCGATGACCGCTTTTGCGTTGGTGCTATCGCTGCGCGCCCAAGGTGAGTTGGACAGTGACCACGTTGATGGCAAGGGAGACCGTTGATGAGTCATCTGCCGATCCTGCCGGTACTGTTACCCATGATTGTGGGCGCAGTGCTGTTGTTGCTGCGCGGTAGCATGGACTTCAAGCGGGGAGTCGGGCTAATTGCGACCTTCCTGCAGATCCCTTTGGCAATATTGTTGTTGCTGCGTGCAAGCGAAGGGACCTTGGTTTATGCGCTGGGAAACTGGATGCCGCCGTTCGGTATCGTGTTGGTAGTGGACCGGCTCAGCGCCTTGATGCTGTTGATCACGGCGGTACTGGCATTCTGCGCATTGCTGTATGCCATACGCGGAGACGATGCAGCTGGACGCAACTTTCATCCGCTGTTTCAGTTTCAGCTGATGGGCATTACCGGCGCCTTCCTTACCGGTGACTTATTTAACCTGTTTGTTTTCTTTGAGATTTTGCTGATTTCTTCCTATGCATTGCTGTTGCATGGGGCCGGTTCCGCGCGGGTTCGCGCGGGACTACATTACGTCCTGCTTAACCTGACTGGGTCGGCGTTATTCCTGATTGCGGTAGGCACTCTGTATGGGGTGTTGGGCACCCTAAATATGGCCGATCTGGCCGTGCGGGTCGGTCAGTTGTCGGCTGAAGATCAGCCCTTGGTAGGCGCTGCTGGGATGCTACTGCTGGTGGTGTTTGGTTTGAAAACAGCCATATTCCCGCTGTACTTCTGGCTGCCGCGAGCCTATTCCTCTGCCAGCGCGCCCGTGGCAGCGCTGTTCGCCATCATGACCAAGGTAGGGCTGTATTCAATATTGCGTGTGTACACGCTGATCTTTGGTGAGCAGGCCAATACCTTAGCGCACATGGTTAATGATTGGCTCTGGCCGTTGGCGTTGATGACCTTGGCGCTGGGCGCCATCGGCTCGCTAGCCGCAGCCACCCTGACTGGCCTGGTGGCTTACCTGGTAGTGCTGTCGGTAGGCACCATGTTAGCGGGGCTGGCGATTGGTACTCCCGAGGCATTGCGCGCGACCTTGTTCTATCTAATGCATTCGACCTGGATAACCGGCGCGCTGTTTTTGTTTTCTGGCGTACTGCAGCGCGTGCGCGGGCCACGCTTTGCCGCTCGGCTGGTTGCTGGTCCGGCGCTGCCGTACCCGATGTTACTGGGCGGTATCTTCTTTCTAGCGGCGATGTCGATTGTCGGTATGCCGCCGCTGTCGGGCTTCATCGGCAAGCTGCTGTTACTCAGCGCGGCGGGTACGGGCCATCTGGCCGCCTGGTTGTATCCAGTCGTACTGGGTAGCGGTCTGCTGGCCCTCATTGCACTTAGCCGGGCTGGTACCACGTTGTTTTGGCGTCAAACCGAGGTCAGTGCGTCGGCTGAGCCGCTAGATGCCCTGCGTATGACTGCGGTGCTGCTGTTGCTACTGGCCAGTCCTCTGCTAGTGGTATTTGCTGAGCCGGTGCTCACCTATTTGGCCGCTACTGCAGACCAGCTACTCCAGCCACAAAACTATATAGATGCGGTGTTTCCCACTGCAACGGAGGCAAGCCCATGAGCCTGCTGAAGCGCGTGTTGCCGCACCCGTGGTTGAGCCTCTCTATGCTTATTGGCTGGCAGTTGCTGATGAACCAGGTGTCAGCGGGCAGCCTCATCATGGGCGCCATATTGGCCTGTCTGATACCGTGGATGACCAACGTCTTTTGGCCTAACCCGCCACGTGCTTGTCGAGTGGATCGTTTGTTTTTGTTTGTCTGCCGGGTGTTGATCGACATAGTGGTGGCCAATTTGCAGGTCGCCAAGTTAATTCTCGGCCCACGCCGTGAGCTTCGGCCTGCCTTTGTTTTGTTTCCGTTGACTCTCGAGCACGAATTTTCCATCAGTGTACTGGCGAGCACTATTTCGCTGACACCAGGCACGGTCTCAGCTGATATCAGCGCAGATCGCAAAACACTGCTGATTCATGGGCTGGACGTGGGTGATGAGCAGGCTTTGATTGAGCACATCCGCCGTCGCTATGAGCAGCCTCTTAAGGAGGTGTTCGAATGCTCCAAACGGTGATTATTTTTTGCCTTGGGATTATGAGCGTGGCGTTGATTCTGACGTTTGTGCGGCTGATCAAAGGGCCAGATTTGCCGGATCGGATACTGGCCATGGACACGCTCTACATCAACGGCATAGCGGTGATTATGTTGTTCGGGCTCTATCTGGATTCGAATCTATTTTTTGAAGCGGCGCTACTGATTGCGGTGATGGGGTTCGTGAGCACTGTTGCGATTGCCAAGCACCTGATGCGCGGCAACATCATTGAGTAAGAGGTCGTTATGAGTGAATCAAGTTGGGTCGATTGGGTTATCGCGGCGTTGTTACTGACTGGCAGCCTGTTTGCCCTGATCGGTTCTATTGGGCTGGTGAAGCTACCCGATTTCTTTATGCGCTTGCATGGGCCGACCAAGGCTACCACTCTGGGCGTGGGCGCGCTGGTAGTGGGCTCCATGCTGTATTTCTCGCAAAAGTCCGGTGAGCCCAGCTTGCACGAACTGCTGATTACCTTGTTCCTGTTTCTTACCGCGCCGGTCAGTGCGCACATGCTGGCCAAAGCGGCCATGCATGAAAAGCTACGCCGTGAACCCAGAACCCGTGGCGAGCCTTGGGATCAGTAATCAAGAAGCTAACCGGTAGCGTCGTCGCCCCTGTTACAGGGCTTCCTGCTCTGGCGCTGGCGCGCTTGGTTTGATCCGCGGAAAGCCAAATACAATGGCCAGTACGGCCATCAAGCCCAATAACCAGCAATAATGAACCTGGCTGATCAGTGCTAACGGAGATAACGCGGCCAAAGAGCCGGCCAAGAGTATCTGCGCTCCATACGGGATGAGGCCTTGCACCACGCAGGAAAAAATATCCAGTAGGCTGGCACTGCGCCTTGGATCAACCGCATAGTGCTCGGCCAAATCCTTGGCAACGCTGCCGCTGATGATGATAGCGACAGTGTTGTTGGCGACAAACAGGTTAGTCAGACCGACCAGCCCAGCGATGCCGGTCTCCCCGCTGCGCCTACCGGGTTTGCTGGTGCGGGAGGTCAATGCCTGAATGCGCAAGCGCAGCCAGTCCAGCCCACCTTCCTGCTTCATGATGGCTGATAAGCCACCAATCAGCATCGACAGGACCATGATTTCCAGCATTCCGGCAAAGCCTTGATAAATATCATTACCGTAGGTCGCCAGCGCGTAATCCGGTTTGATTAGCAGCCCGGTGATGCCAGAAAGAACGATGCCCGCCATCAGCACGATCATCACATCCAATCCGCTTAAGGCCAGCGCTAACACCACTAGGTAAGGCAGTACCAGCCAGGCGTTGTAATCTCCGGCTGGCGCGGCGTTGCTGCTGTCGCCCAGGGCAAACAGCACCACTAGGGTCAGCAGCATGGCGGGCAGGGCAATCATTAAATTGAGTTTGAACTTGTCGCGCATTGCTACACCTTGGGTGCGGGTTGCGGCAATGGTGGTATCCGAGATGATCGATAGGTTGTCGCCGGCCATGGCGCCACCGATAACCGCACCAGCCGCCAGCGGAATCGACAGCCCCGTAGCCTCGGCAAAACCCAACGCAATGGGGATCAGCGCGCCTATGGTGCCCATAGAGGTGCCCATGGCGGTCGAAATGAATACGGCGATCACAAACAACCCTGGCAGTACCATACTGGGCGGGAGAATGCTCAAGCCCAGGTTGACGGTAGCATCCACCCCGCCAATCGCTTTAGCGACGCTGGAGAAGGCACCAGCCAACAGAAAAACCAGTGCCATGGTGATGATGTTGCGATCGCCAATACCGTCGATAAAGGTTGTCAGGCTCTCGCGATAGCTACGTTGGGTCAGCAGCATGGCCAGGATGATTCCCGGCAGAATAGCTACCGGCGCCTTAATTTGATAAAAGGCAAACTCGGTGCCCTGTAGGGTGTAATAGATGCCGCTGCCGAGAAAAATGAGCAAAAACAGCAGGAGCGGCAACAGAGCGACAGCTCTGGGTGCCTGCGGAATAGGGGCCATAGGAAATCGCTTTTGGTTGAATACGGGTAACCGTCAGCCACGCATGACGGAATTAGTCGCTATTCTAGCAGCCGGATGGCAGAGATGCCCGGAGGGCGCGGGTAGCAAGCAGAGGAATAGCCTCCTGGGCGATGAATCGCTCAGGAGGCTATAAGAACGCGTTGAATCAGGGTGCTAGCGCGAGACTGGAAACTGACTGACGTGGTGTGATCGCGATTTCTATACGGCGATTCAGATCGCGGCCAGCTTCGGTATTATTATCAGCGCGGGGTTGCTCTTCGCCGAGACTCTTCAACTGCATGTTGTGACGGCGTACCCCACCAAGTTGCAGCACACTGGCAACCGCTTGGGCGCGCTCCATGCTCAATTGCTGGTTGGTATCGTCCGCGCCTACGCTGTCACTGAAGCCGGTTACCGCGATGTTGCTGTCGGTTGCTGTACGCAGCACCTTGGCAACGCGTGACAGCGGAACCAAGCCTGATGGCAGCAGCAGCGTGCGCTTGGGGTGGAAGTTGTCTCGTACCGGGATCACCAGAAGAATCTCTTCACCGGTATTATGAATCTCGTAGCGTTCCTCCAGCGCGATGGCGGTCAGCTCTGCCATATGCGATTGAGCCCATGGCGTTGCTTCGGGCGGCGGCGGCGGTGGAGCGGGCTTGTTGGATGAGCAGGCCGTAATGGTGAGTGCTACGGTGCTGAGTAGAGCGGCAGAAATCATCTTCATTATTGTGCTTCCAACATAGTTTTTCTAACCAGACAACGTTTGGGAACCAAACCCGCCAAAATGAATCGCATGCGGGTGAATGTGGCATAGAGTACCACCGCAAATCGCATTTGTGATCAGCCGTACGTCATGATTTTGGCGGCTTCACCCTCATTTACGCAATGGAGTTCACAAATTGAGACCTTTTACACTAGATACCACGCGCATCCCCCTGATTGCAATAGCGTTGCTGGTCTCCGGCTGTAGCCTTTTGCGCGATACCTGGAGTGGCCCTCAGCAACGCCTGAGTGGTTTGCTGGAGCACAGAGGCGACGCTTTTGTATTGACTCAGTGTGGGAGTGATCACGCTCAACCGGTAAACGCCAGTAATTCATTGAATGAGGTGTTTGCAAAGGCCGCCCAGCCGGGGCAACGGGTTATCTTTGTCGACATGCTTGGGCAGGTTGATCGTTCCGAGCGAATTACCTCCGGTGAGGTATTGCGCATGCAGTCCCAGGGGCGCGGCTGTAGCGACCACAGCGGTGATGGCGCGCAGTGGATTGCGCTGCAATACAAGCCTGCTTGGCGCGCTGCTCTGGCCGCCAATGGTTTGACACGCAGTGACGCAGAGCGGGGGTATCCTGCGCAACCGGTAGTAACGGAGCAGTCAGCTGACGGTTCGCTTAACGCGCGGAGTCTGCAGGGTGATGAATTGGAGTTATGGTTGTATCCGCAAGCCTGCCAGGACCTGGTTACAGGTGACTACTTTCATATGAGCGCCACTTTGTTGGTCGATGGTGAGCGTTTCACAGGCTGTGCTTATCAAGGGCGCCAGACGGCGCCTTGATAACTAATCGGCTTTTTAATCCCAATCCTCAGCCGCCGAGATAGGCTTTGCGCACATCTTCATTGGCCAGTAGCGCGTCGCCGCTGTCCTGCAGAACGATGTGCCCATGCTCCATTACATAGCCACGATCTGCTAGCTTGAGCGCCTGATTGGCATTTTGTTCTACCAGGAAGACGGTCACGCCCTGTTGGCGTAGCTGCTCGATGATGTCGAAAATCTGCTGGATAATGATCGGCGCCAAGCCGAGCGAAGGTTCGTCCAATAACAGCAGACGTGGCTTGCTCATCAGTGCGCGACCAATCGCCAGCATTTGCTGCTCGCCACCGGACATGGTGCCCGCGCGTTGCTGGTAGCGTTCTTTCAAGCGTGGAAACAGCGTCAGGGTGGTGTCCAGCTGTTCCTGCTGCTCTTCCTTCTTGGTGAAAAAAGCACCCATGCTGAGGTTTTCTTCTACCGTGAGGCGTGAGAATACGCGTCGGCCTTCCGGCACAATGGCGATATCCTTGCGCATGATTTCAGCGGTAGTCAGTCCGGTCAGCTCATCACCTTCATAACGAATGCTGCCGGTGGTGGCGCGCGGATCACCACAGAGAGTCATCAGCAGGGTGGTTTTGCCAGCGCCGTTGGCACCGATCAAAGTAACGATTTCGCCGCGTTGAACCTCCAAGTTTACTTCATGCAGCGCCTGGATCTTGCCGTAGTGGGTCGATACGTTTTTCATGTACAGCATGGCTGGCAATTCCTCAGGTTTCACCCAGGTAGGCTTTGATAACGTCTGGATTTTGCTTGATCTGGTCCGGCGTGCCGGCGGCCAGCGGGCGTCCCTGGTTGATCACTACGATCTGATCGGAAATGCTCATCACCAGCTTCATGTCGTGCTCGATCAGCAACACGGTTAACTCATGGTTATCGCGCAGCTCGGCAATCAGTGCTTTGAGGTCATCGGTTTCCCGTGGGTTGAGGCCGGCGGCGGGCTCGTCCAGCATCAGTAGTTTGGGCTGAGTGACCATGCAGCGGGCGATTTCCAGACGGCGTTGTTGGCCATAAGACATAGTATTAGCGGGCCGATTGGCGAACTCGTGAAGGTTGGTTCGCTCCAACCAATACGCAGCGCGCTCCATCGCCTCGCGTTCACTACGGCGGTAACCCGGCGTCTTGAACAGGCCAGCCAGCATGCTGGTATTCATGTGTTGATGCTGGGCCACCAACAAATTTTCGACGACGGTCATCTCGCTGAACAGACGAACATGCTGGAAGGTGCGGATCATCCCGCGGCGCGCAACCTTGAAGCCGGGTAAGCCTTGTATTTCACGACCATCGAAAATGATTTTGCCGCCACTGGGTTTGTAGAAACCGGTCAGGCAATTGAATACCGTGGTTTTGCCGGCGCCGTTAGGGCCAATCATCGAAACGATCTGGCCAGGCTGTACGCTGAGTTGCACCCCGTCGACGGCTAGCAGGCCGCCAAAGCGCATGGTCAGCCCGGATACTTCTAATAACGGGCGGCTCATGTGCGCAACTCCAGGTGCGGGCGGTTCATTGGCAGTAGTCCCTGCGGGCGCCAGATCATCATCAAGACCATCATCAAACCAAACAGCAACATGCGGTACTCATTAAACTCGCGGGCCAGCTCCGGCAAGATGGTCATAATGATGGCGGCCAGAATAATGCCAATCTGCGAGCCCATCCCGCCCAGCACTACGATGGCGAGGATGATGGCAGACTCGATAAAGGTGAAGGATTCCGGGCTGATGAAGCCCTGTCGCGCGGCAAAGAAACAGCCAGCGAAACCGGCGAAGCTGGCACCAATAGTAAAAGCGCCGAGCTTCACGGAGGTGGGGTTGATACCCAGCGCGCGGCAGGCAATTTCATCTTCTCGCAGGGCTTCCCACGCGCGGCCAATGGGCATGCGCAGTAGGCGGTTGATCACAAATAGGGTGATCAACACCAGCAGTAGTGCGAGCAGATACAGGAACATCACCCGGTGCTCGGAGCTGTAGTCAATCCCCACAAACTCATGAAACGTCTGCATACCCTCACTGGCCTTACGGCTGAATTCCAAGCCGAACAAAGTTGGCTTGGGAATGCCGCCAATGCCATTCGGGCCGTTGGTTAGCCAAGTCATGTTGTTGAGCAGGATGCGGATGATTTCGCCAAAGCCTAGCGTAACGATAGCCAGATAGTCGCCGCGCAAGCGCAGCACGGGAAAGCCCAGCAGAAAGCCAAATAGTGCAGCGAGGCAGCCGGCAGAAATCAGGCCTGTCCAGAAGCCAACATCGAAATACATTGCTAGTAATGCGTAGCCATAGGCGCCAACCGCGTAGAAGCCGACGTAACCCAAGTCCAGCAGGCCGGCCAGACCAACGACAATATTCAGCCCCAAGCCGAGCATCACGTAAATCAACACCAGGGTCGCCAGATCGGTACCGCCACGGTTTGAAATAAACGGCCAGAGAATCGCGAGTGCGATCAGAAAGCACCAGAACAGCCGGCGAAGAATGGGCTTTTTGCTTGCCTCAATTAGATGGGTTGGGGTCTTTGGCATGCCAGGCATGGCTTTCCACAGGGCTGCCAGATGGTCGCGGAACAGGTTGTAGAAGAATATGAAGGCGGCGGCGATGGCAATTTTCCAATACACATCAGGGCCAGCGCCGACTAGCGTCAGGTTGGTGCCGTCCTGATTTAGCCGTACCCCCATCAACAGTCCGGATAGGACCACCACCACAACGGCGGAAATTACCGCCGGTTTTAGATTGGTACGAATCATACTTTTTCCACCTCCGGGCGGCCAAGAATGCCACTGGGGCGGAACAGGAGAATAAGAATCAGCAGGCCGAAGGAGACGACGTCTTTGTATTCAGTACTGAAGTAGCCGGCGGTAATGGCTTCGGTAACGCCGAGTAGCAAGCCACCCAGTACCGCGCCGGGAATGCTGCCAATACCGCCAAGTACTGCAGCGGTGAAAGCTTTGAGGCCGGCCATGAAGCCGATGTATGGATTAATTACGCCGTAGTACATGCCTAGCAACACACCAGCAATGGCTGCCAACGCTGCGCCGATGACGAAGGTCAGCGCGATGATGCCGTTGGTATTGATGCCTAATAGGTTGGTCATCTTCAAGTCTTCAGCACAGGCGCGGCAGGCGCGGCCCATACGCGAGCGAGAGATGAACAGGGTAAGCAAAACCATGCTGATCAGCGTCACTGCAAAAATGATCATTTGCATATAAGACAAGCTGGCATGAAAGGCATCCTGCGGACCGATATCAATACCGCCGGTTACCAGGGTGGGCATGGCGATATCACGCGAGCCTTGGGCGATGCGCACCAGGTTTTGTAGAAAGATAGACATGCCGATCGCTGAAATGAGCGGGATCAGCCGGTTGCCGCCACGCAGCGGGCGGTAGGCGACACGCTCGATACTGTAGCCGTAGGCACTAGTGACCAGCATGCTGATCGCGAAGGCAGCAAAAATCAGCAGCGGTACCGACTCAATTCCGAACATTGCCAGTGCGGCAATGACGATAAAGGCGATATAGCTACCAATCATATAAATTTCGCCGTGGGCGAAGTTGATCATACCGATGATGCCATAAACCATAGTGTAGCCAATGGCGATCAGGGCATAGGTGCTGCCGACGGTAAGGCCGTTCAGCAACTGTTGAAGAAAATAATAGAGGGACTCTGGCATAGCCACGACACCGAAAATACAAGAGGAGCAATGCAGGTCCGCAAAGACTGGCATCAACAAAAAAGACCGGGCCTGCCAACTAGGTTGGACAGGCCCGGAGTCAGTTCACTTACTCAGTTAGTGCGGTTTTGCTAGCGTCAGCGTGCCATTCATAGACAACGAAGTTGAAGTCTTTCAGGTCGCCTTTTTCGTCGAAAGCGAGGGTGCCGGTGGGCGTGTCGAAGCTATTGCTGCGCAATGCCTCAGCAACCGCCTCGGTATCAGCGCTGCCAGCTAGCTTGATGCCATCGGCAATGACTTGAACCGCTGCATAGGCAGGGAAGACGAACGGGCCGGACGGGTCCTCGTTCTTGGCTTTGAAGGCTTCTACCAGATCGGCGTTCTTGGGATCTTCATCAAAGGCCTTGGGCAATGTGACCAGCAGACCTTCGGAAGCTTCACCAGCAATCGCAGAAATATCCGTGTTGCCTACGCCTTCAGGCCCCATGAAGCGCACGTCCAGGCCTTGTTCGGATGATTGACGCAGAATCAGACCAAGTTCCGGGTGGTAGCCGCCGTAATAAACAAAGTCGACGTTGGCTTGGCGAAGCTTGGCGATCAGCGCGGAGAAGTCTTTGTCACCGGCGGTGACGCCTTCAAACAGAGGCACGTCGATGCCAGCTTCGGTCAGTACGTCGCGTACTGCAGTCGCGATGCCTTCACCGTACTGCTGCTTGTCGTGGATGACCGCCACTTTCTTCGGCTTGATCTGTTCGGCGATGTATTTGCCAGCAGTCGGGCCTTGCAGGCTGTCCAGACCGATAGTGCGGAACAGCAACTTATAGCCGCGCTCGGTGATTTCCGGGCTAGTAGAGGCCGCAGTGACCATCAGGATGCCTTCATCTTCATAAATGTCGGAAGCAGGCTGGGTAGAGCTGGAGCAGAGGTGACCAACGACGAATCGAATGTCATCGTTGACGATGCGGTTGGCAACCGCAACGGCTTGTTTAGGATCGCAGGCATCATCAAAAACGACGCCTTCCAGTTGGCTGCCGTTGACGCCGCCAGCTTGGTTGATCTGCTCAATGGCCATTTTGGCACCAATGAACTGCATATCACCGTATTGCGCGACTGGGCCAGTGACCGGGCCGGCCAGCGCGATCTTGATGGTGTCGGCGGCTAGCGAATAGCCGCTGAAGCCGACCAGCGCCGCAGCGGTGATAATCTGGGAAAGTGCTTTCTTATGTGCCATTTTCATATCATCTGCTCACTTGTGTTGTTATGCCGAAGTAGTCTTGGCTCGTTCCGGTTTATTATGGATTCACAGCCTGATCGGAACTGTACCGGCGCAGTTTAGCAACCCCCATCGGTACAGGGAATCGACCGTTGTCGATTTGTCAGTCAATGTCCGTTAACTGCAACATTGTGTCTGTATGGCGACATACCAAATGACAGAGTAGGCTGTTTTTGGCGACATTGCCGACGATTTCTTGCAAGTCAGCTACAGCTGGCTACCATGCAAGCCTTTGATAGATGAAAGGACTTACTTCGATGCCCCTGTCTGAAGAAGCTTACGCGGCCATCCTTGGTGCCACCGGTAATATTGAATGGAAAACCCTTGAACCTCACTTTGCTCGTGGCGACCTTTTAGTGGTCGCGCCTGAACTGGATTTGGTGCAGGCGGCTGGCGCCATGATGGAAGACGACAGTGAGCAGATCAAAGGCTGGATGGATGCCGGGCAGCTGCAGGCTGCGACGGATGCGCAGGCGGGGGATTGGGCGGAGCGGGAGCCCAGTAACTTGTGGGCGGTGGTGATTCGGCCTTGGGTTTTGGTGCAGGAGCGGGGCTGAGTCTGATATTTGCGGTGCGCTACCGGATGGCTTCGGAGTGCTGATAGTTCTGATTGCGATCGTTCCCACGCTCCAGCGTGGGAATGCCGCTTTGGACGCTCCGCGTCCAGTGGTGCGCGCTGCCTACCCTTGTTTGTGCTCCAGGCCTAACCCAACCTCGCCCTCAACCACCCGCTGATCACTCGAGCCCGGCGTTACTTAACAGCTTGGATAAGTTGCGTAAATAAGCCTACGCGTGACTTCTGAATTTGATTTCTTACACAAAATCCTGTGGCTGCACGGACCATAAAGTCCCATCTGAGCGGGCGAGTAGCGGAGATTTGCCGGGAAAAGATGTGCGCGGTGTCTGAGGTGCGTAGCGCCGAGTTTGCGCGCATCCCCGGCAGATTGAGCAACGCAGCGAACCCGCAGGGCCGCGCAGCTGGGTGCCCAGGGGGATCGCTAAGGGGGAATGGGCAAGCATTCCTCCTTGGCTCGCCTAGTGGCGAAAGCGTTATCTAGCTAACGCATGATGGTTGAGATAATACTCAGAGAAAGCTTCGTTCAGGCCTTGGCAGACAGATCCAGACGCCAGTTCAGCCCAACCGCGCCCGCAACCAACCACTCAACGCATCCACCAACAATACCATCGCTAACATAGCCAAAATCACACTCATCGCCTTGGACTGCTGAAACAGACTGAGCGTGACGTGCAGCATTTGGCCTAAACCGCCAGCACCAACAAACCCCAGCACCGCCGCCATGCGAATGTTGTTTTCCCAGCGATACAGCGTGTAAGCAAGCCACTGCGGAATAACGCCGGGGAGGGTGCCGTATAGGAAGGCGGTGGTGGCAGAGGCGCCTGCTGCGCGCAGGGCGTTGGCGGGTTCGGGTGGGGTGTTTTCCAGCGCTTCGGCAAAGAGCCGGCCGAGTACACCTGTGGTGTGCAGGGCAATGGCTAGGGTGCCGGCGAAGGGGCCGAGCCCGGCAGCTAAAACCATCAGCGCCGCCCAGACCAGTTCAGGTACAGAACGCAGAGCATTGAGCAGCAGCCGGCAGATGGCTTTGGCCACGCCGCCCAAACGGCCTGCCGCCAAGAGGCTGAATGCTGCGCCAAAGAGCGCTGCCAGCAAGGTGCCAATGGCGGATATTGCCAAGGTTTCCAACGAGCCTTGCCATAGCTTGCTCAGCCAGGCGGGTGAGGTGTTGGGTGGGAAGAAGGAGGTGGCGTAATCGAGCATCTGTACGCGGCTGTCGCTGCTGAACAGGCTGACGAAATCTAGCTGCAGGTATGCAAAGGAAGCCACGATCGAAGCGATGATAGCCAGCAACCAGAACGCTGCGCTGAGTGTCGGTCTCATGCCAGCCTCCGGCGCAATTGCAGGCTGATTTGGTCTGCTACCAGCACCAGCAGCAGGAAGGTCAGCAGTATGCTCACCACTTCGCCACCGGCGAACATACGAATCGACAGATCAATCATCTGGCCCAGCCCGCCAGCACCGACGAACCCCATGATCACTGAGGCACGCACCGCGCATTCCCAACGATACAGGGTGTAGGACGTCAATTCCTGTGCGGCATTAGGTAGCACGCCGTACAGGAACGCAGCTAGCCGAGAGCTGCCACTTTGCAGCAGCGCGCGGGTGGGTTGCGGGTCGACGGACTCATAAATCTCGGCGTAAACCTTGCCGAGCATGCCGCTGTAGGTGATGGCGATAGCCAGCACGCCCGCCGTCGGGCCCAAGCCTACGGCGCGCACGAATAATAGCGCCCAGACAATCTCCGGAATGCTGCGTAGCACCACCAGCACCAGGCGTACGGGGTAGCGCAAAAACCGACCAGCCCAACTGGGTGTGCCGCTCAGTAACTTGGAAATGGATAGCGCGCGCGTGGCGATCAGGCTAAGTGGGATGGCCAAAAGCAGCGCCAGTACCAAACCTGCGGTCGCCATTGCGAGCGTCTCGAGCGTGGCGCGGCCAAGCAAGAGCAAAAATTCCGTGCTGGTTTCCGGCGGCCAAAAGCCAGCCAGAAAACGGCCCATGACCTCACGGTTTTGCGCGTTGAACAGAATCTGTGGCCGAAACTCGGTCAGTTGCAGGCCGGGCCAGAGCAATATCAGCAGCGCTAGGGTTAATAATGCGCGAGGTGTGGCGGCGGGATCTTGCCAACGCGCGCGGGAGCTCATCACAGACATCGGTTGGGTAGGCTGTTGGCAATAGCTGCGGCGGGTTGCTGCGCTGTGTCGCTGAGGCCGATGTTTACATAGAGAGCATCCAGATCCTGCTGACTGACTGCATCGGCAGCTTTGTCGAACAATACCTCGCCAGCGCGCAAACCAATCACTCGCGGGAAATGCCGCAGCGCCAACTCGACCGCATGCAGGCTAGCTATCAGCGGTACGCCGCGCTCGCGGGCAATGCTCCCGAGCACGCTGAGCGTGTGCTCTGCCAGTACCGGGTCCATCGCGGAGACAGGTTCGTCTGCAAGCATCAGGTCTGGCTGTTGGTAGAGCACGCGGGCGATGCCGATCCGTTGCTGCTGACCACCGGATAATTGATCGCAGCGGGCGAACAGCTTGTCTGCCAGATCCAGTTGAGACAGTTCGGCGCGCGCGCCTTCGATATCGCTCGGATAACACAACGACAAGCACGCGCGGCCCAGCGTCCATTGTCCCAGTCGGCCAGCCAGTACGGCAGTTACCACGCGTTGGCGAGGTGGCAGGGGAGGGCTTTGATGGATCAGGCCAATACGGCTGCGCAGGCGTCGTAAGGTGCTCGCACGCAGTTGCGCAGGGTTGTGCTGTAGTAACTGAATGTCGCCGGAGGAAGCCAGCAAGCTAGTCGCCAGCAACTTCAGCAGCGTGGTTTTACCCGCGCCGGAGGAGCCGATGATGGCGACTTGCTCGTCAGCAGCAATACTGAGATTGATATCCTTTAGCGCGCGCATCCCGTTGGGGTGGATATAACCCACCCCGTTCAGGTTGATGCTCACTCAAGCAGGCCAGCGGAGCGGGCAGCTTCTTCAATACCTTTGTAGTTCTCGGCACTGGTGGGTACAAAGCGTGAAGCGCGTTGCAAATCCAGGATCGCCTTGTGCTCTGGGTTGGCAGGATCAAGTGCCAGGAAGGCTGCTTTGATCTTTTCGACCAGTTCAGGCTCCAGACCACCGCGTACGGTCCAGTTGTAGTCGTAGTAGGTAGGGGTTACAGCGTAAACGCGTACCTTGTCGGTATTAACCTTATCTTCCTCGATTAGCTTTTCCCATACCGAGGAGTTGAGCACGCCAGCGTCAACCTTGCCGGACTCAACCCAGGCTACGGTCGCGTCATGTGCGCCAGAGAAGCCCACACGGCTGAAGAAGGTGTCAGCATCAATGCCGTCTTGCTGCAGAAAGTAGCGCGGCATCAGGTGGCCAGAAGTAGAGGACACAGAACCGAAGGCGAAGCTTTTGCCTTTAAGGTCAGCGTGGGTTTTCACCTCAGGGTCGGCGGTGATGAACGTGCTGGTGAATACTTCGTCCTGCTCGCGCTGAACCAGCGGGATAGCATCGCCGGTGCGCAGTTTTGCCTGCACATAAGTGAAACCACCCAACCAGGCCATGTCCAGACGCTTGGCGCCGAGGGCTTCAACCACACCGGCGTAATCGGAAACCGGTTGGAAGGTCACAGGTATGCCAATTTGCTCTTCGAGATACTTGCCTAGCGGCTCGAATTTACGCATCAGCTCTGTGGGTGCCTCGTCAGGGATAGCGGAGACGCGCAGCTCGGTAGTTTCGGCCATAGCGGCGGTGGAGAAAAGGGTGGCAACAGACAGGCACAGGCCCGCCAGCACAGCCAAGGGGCGTTTGATCGTCGACATGTATTACTCCGGTTCAATAGCGGAAGACTACCAGTCGGCTGTCGTGGCCGAGCGGTGCGTGGCGGCAAGTGTAAAGAAAAAGCGCGCACAGGCGAAGCCCTGAAACGTTTAGCCTTGCCGCAAGCTGGATTACACTCGTTGGTTTACCCTGAGGAGATTCATCCATGCGCTGGAAATTGGCCGCTAACTTGTCGCTGCTATTTGCTCAATTACCGCTGATTGAGCGAGTGGGCGCTGCTGCCAAAGCAGGATTCGAGGGTGTGGAATTGCAGTTTCCCTATGCGTTGTCGGCTATCCAGTTGCGCGCCGAGTTGGAGCGTCACGCCATGCCGCTGGTGCTGTTCAACTTGCCCGCCGGCGATTTGATGACGGGCGGGCCAGGGTTGGCCGGCGTTGCAAGCCGCGAGTCGGAGTTTGCTAGCGCCCTGCAATTGGCCGTGGAGTATGCGCAGGTGTTGCGGCCGGAAAAGGTAAACGTGTTGCCGGGTAAGTTGGCTGCGGGCGTCGAGCGAGAAGCTGCATTAGCGACACTGGCTACCAACCTGAAAGTGGCGGCGGAAGCCTTTGCTCCCCTGGGTATTGGCGTGGTGTGTGAAGCGATCAACCGATTGGATATGCCGGACTTCCTGCTTGCTGGTTCGGCGGAGCTAGCCGAGATGCTTGCGCGGGTCGACCATCCCAACCTCTCGGCGCAGCTGGATTTTTATCATATGGCGCGGATGGGTGAAGATTTGACGCATAGCGTGCAACGGCTGTCCGGTCGTATTGGTCACGTGCAGTTCGCTGATTGCCCCGGACGCGGCGCACCCGGCTCAGGTGAGATGGATTTTGCTGCTGTCTTGATGGCGCTTGAAAAGGCAGGATATGAGGGGTGGTTGGCTGCGGAGTATCGTGCCGAGGCGGATGATGATTTGGCGTGGATGGCCGACTGGCGTGAAGCTGGTTGGGTTGGCGAGCGCTGAAAAGTGGCTAATAGTCGCTGGGTTTTTACGCCGAACTCTGTGGGTTAGCGCGGCATCGCTTAACCTACACGCTGTGGTGGAAAGCTGGAACCTATCCCGCCCAGCTACATGCCCGGCCCACATCGCACCTCTTCAGCTGTAGCAACCTTCTCTTGAGTCTGTTGATCGTACAAACCACCGGCGCTTCGCCAGCCACGTCGTTCTACTTTGAATAAATACTGCATGCCGGCGGTGAAGTTGTCGTAATCCACCTCCATCACGCACGTGCGAAAGTTGGCATCAAACATGCCGCCGCTGCCGGCGCCGCCCGGCACCTCAAAGTGATAGCGTACCTGCAGATTGTGTGTGCCAGGGCTGATGTCGCCGAAGCGAATGCTTTGGGTGAGCTCGCCATCCACACGGTAGGCCTTAACATCGTTGCCCACATCGGCAGCCAAATTGACGCGCACCATGCCGCTTTCCAGCGGCTTTTGCGGCACCGGGGAGCAGGCACTGGTCGCCAGCGCGAGTGCTATTAAGCTGGCGTTTAGAAGGTAACTCATGTGGCTCATTGTTTAATCGCTTCTTTAGTAAAAAGACTGTCTTCCATCTTTAAAGCACGTTCTATATCAATGCCCAGAATAAGCACGCCAATCATTTCGCCGTTGCTGGGATTGCGCACGGTGTTGCTGATATGCACCTGATAGCGCTGGGTTGACTGATCGTAACTCAAAGGGCCCATATAAGGCTTATCTTCGCTTGCGAAGAAAGGCTCGGCAAACTTGGCCTCGTCACCTTGCCAGTAGTCGGTAGTGGTTTCGCTGGTCGCGATATTCAAGCCATGTTGATCAGTCACTATTATCTCGCTAACCAGGCCTTTGTAGATGGCTTGTTGCTGCGTGAGCCAGGGCGATAAAGCATTGCTGTGCACGCTGTTTATTAGTGGCTGCTCGGTTTGCTGCTGTTCTTGCTGCCATTGATTGTCGAGTGCATGGATGCGACTTAAAGATATGCCGGTGTGGGCTTTGTTTTGTTGCAGTACTGCCTGTATCAACATTGGCTCACGGCGCCAGTTGTCGAAAAGTGTGTCGTACAGGTGCTGCAGGCGCGCGCGCTCCTCGACCTGTAGTACGCCTATTTCCGGAATGCACTGAAAAACCTGCCGGTTAAATTGCTCAAGAAAAGCGGGTTCGCGGATTAGCAGCGAATTGGAGAAGTAGACACCCAATGTGGTGTACTGCTGAAAATGGGCATTGAGCGGGCGTGAATCGAGGGGTTGCTGTGTCATCTCTATGCGTAGCGTTTGCTGGTCCGCAAGAAAGGCATCTATGCGGCCGCGCTTAAGCAACTGCAGCAACTGCGCAGTATTGGTCACCAGCGGGTCGACCGAGTAGCCATGTTGCAATAACCAATCCACTTGGTTACTGCCACGGACTCCGCCGATACGCAGGCTGTTAGCGGCACCGAAAGCTGGAGGCCGCTCTGTGCTGTTGCTGTACCAGTACCACTTCTCCAGTGCCAACGGTGCCGAGAGGGTGGCAAAATCACTGGCATTGTTCATTCTTGTAGCTGAGAAAAAGCCCTCGGCCTTACCCTGGCTCACCTCACGTACAGCGCGTTGCCAAGGCAGCACTCTGATCTCGTAGTCCCGATCTGATGCTTCAAATATACAGGCTAATGCATTGATAGAGCTGCCCGTCAGGCGGTCGCCTTCCTGCACTTGGTATGGCGGTAAAATATCCGTATTTAAACGCAGTGGCGCAGTGTGAGCGGTCAAAGGTAGGGCGAAAGCAAATGCTAACCACAGACGTCCTAACATGATTGTTGTCCAGCAGCTTTGATGTGCTGACTATAGGACATAACCAACAGAACAGAAGGTGTTTTGCCAAGCTTCATCTCAATATGTGACGAGCGTTATAAATTGCACTGCTTGGTCTAGATCAACCCGACCGATAGCGCTGGTCTAGGGCGGGGGTACGAGGCATGCTATTCATCCTAGTTATAATTCATTGTCGCTCGCATAAGCTGAGCGCAGGTTCAAAGGAGCAGGGCATGCAGGATTTACAGGGCAAAGTTGCGGCTATTACCGGCGGCGGCAGTGGTTTGGGTCGCGAGTTTGCGCTGTGTTGCGCTGCGCGCGGCATGAAGCTGGTACTGGGCGATGTGGATGAAGCAGGCATGCAGGAAACTCTGCGCGTGGTGGAAGCTGCACATCCCGGTACCGCTGCAGCAACCATGCGGCTCGACGTATCCAAGTTGGAGCAAGTGCAGGCGTTTGCCGATCTATGCAAAAGCGAGTTCGGCGCCGCGCATCTGATCTTCAACAACGCTGGCGTAAGCGTGGGCGGCCCAGCGTGGGAAAACACCGTTGCCGATTGGGAATGGGTGATGGGCGTCAACCTGTACGGCGTGGTGTGGGGCGTTAAAGTCTTTACCCCGATGTTTATCGAGCAGGGTGAAGGCCACATCATTAACACCGCCTCTGCCGCTGGCTGGTTGAATGGTCCGAGCATGTCGATTTACAACGTCACCAAGCATTCGGTCGTTGCCCTGTCAGAAACCCTGGCGCTTGACCTGCGTGATATTGAGGCGAACGTAGGCGTGACCTGCCTTTGCCCAGCGTTTTTTCCAACGGGCATCTCTGATTCCGAGCGTAACCGTCCGGCTGACATGGCGGATACCATCAAGCCTAGCGAGATGATGCTCAAGCGCGCGGAAATGACCAAAGCCGCGGTTCAGAAGGGCAAGATTCAGGCGCCGGATATCGCCGAACAAACCCTCAAGGCGGTTGAGAACAACCAGTTCTATGTGTTCCCGCACCGCAAGATCAAGCAGCTAATTGGCTTACGTGCCGAAGCGGCCAGCGCTGAAACTACCGTGTTTGATTCAATGAATCCCTGATTGTGCTGCCGCCTGCCGCTTCTGATTTGTACCAGGAGCGGCAGGTAACGCTCAACCCACCATCGCAAGACGATGGTGTTTTTTTTGCACTATTGGCTGAATCTCCCCCAATACAAACGGCTCAATCGCTGCCCTGGCGTCCTGCCAAGCCGTCTTGTGCTCCAGATCCAGAAAATGTCCGGTGTGAGCAATACGGGCAAACTCGGCCCGTGGCGCCAGATCGCCGAAACGCAGGGCATCCTCCGCGCTGGTGTACCTGTCCCAGGTGCCGTTGACGAACAGCAGCGGAATATCAATATTGCTGACGCAATTCATGTACTGGCCGCTATCCAGTTCCAGTACCTGACGAATATGCAGCAACATTTGTGCGTACTCGTGCTCATCCAAACTGCTCACATGACGGAAGTTACAACGTTTAAATAGCGGCGGCAGGTGCTCGCCGATGGTGTCATTGATCAGGCTACCGATCTGCTGACGGTCGCACGCCGCAAGATAGGCCTTGCCGCGCGACAGGTAGTCTTGCATCGCCGGGTTAATGATCGGCGAGAAAGAGGTGATCACCGCCCGCTTGATGCGGTCAGGTCGCTGGGCCAATGCCAGCATAGTCGCCACTCCGCCCCACGAGAAAGACAGTACCTGGTCGGCACGGAAATGCTCAATCAAGTCCAACAGAATCAGCGCCTCATCTTCTTTGCCAATCAGCAGCTGATTGCTGTTGTGGGCCCGCGAGTGGCCGCTGTAAGGCTGATCAAACAGCACCACGTTAAACAGCGGCTGCAAGTACCGCAGTGTCTGCCCAAAAGAGGCGCTGGTGGCCAGCGAGCCGTTGACCAAAATGATCGTCGATTCAGCCATAGGGTTAGGGTAAAACCAGGTGTGCACCTGCAAATCGCGGTGCACGCGAATAACAGCTTTCTCAGCGTACATGGGCACCTCGGTGTCAGTCTGTTGGCGTGCGTTCAAGTGCACGGGTTTGGAAATGACACCAGCTAACCGGAGGGAGGTTACAGGGGTGTTTCATACCTCGACCGCTGAGGCAATATTCATGTAGATGTAATAGAGGAAGCGCAGTTGTGAGGGTTTTTCTCAACAGCAAACTTCAGATCCACCACCGCTGGCCGGGATGCAGCCAGGCCTCACGCACAGCAGTGCGGTGTGTGTTATGGAAGGTCGAGTTCCATCTCGACCAACTAGCCATCCAGCCATACCTCTCTTGGTGATGCGCACAGTTCAGCAGCGTTGCGGCAACCACACACCGCTGGCCGGGATGGAACCCGGCCCTCCGCAGGTTGGCATGGCAGCTGGTATGTGCGCTTTCATCCGTCTGCTGGTTTTAGCTGACGGTTTTACAATCTCCGACAACCCTAAAGTTATTCCTCAACCCGTCGATACACAGTCATCGGCGGAGCATCTGATTGGCGTCAAAACCATGTCAGATGCGTTTAGGGAGTTCTGAGTTTGCTGAGCAGTTATCAAGCACAGCAAAAATAATTCAGTAAAAACCCTAAAGGTCCTGACAGGGATGCCGATAAAGTAATCGAATGCGAACTCAATGGGTGCCTGGGCAAAGCCGGCCCGCGAGTCGCAAGCTCAGGCAAACATAAACAGGTTGAGGTATTAATCATGGCTCTTACAGTCAACACGAACGTAGCTTCACTGAACGCCCAACGTAACCTGGGCTCTTCTTCCAGCAGCTTGCAGACTTCTCTGGAGCGCTTGTCTTCCGGTTCGCGTATCAACAGCGCCAAAGACGACGCAGCTGGCCTGCAGATTTCCAACCGCCTTACCAGCCAGATCAATGGTCTGGGTGTAGCGGTTAAAAACGCCAACGACGGTATCTCTTTGGCTCAAACCGCTGAAGGCGCACTGCAAGAATCCACCAACATTCTGCAGCGCATGCGTGACTTGGCTCTGCAGTCTGCCAACGGTGGTAACGGTGACTCTGAGCGTAAAGCACTGAACGACGAAGTTGTGCAGCTGAAGAACGAACTCGACCGTATCTCGACTACAACCAAGTTCGGCAGCAAGTCGCTGTTTGACGGTGGTTTTTCTGAGAACATCCAAGTTGGCGCACAAGCCAACGAGACTATCAGCGTCAAGATCGACAGCTTCCGTACAACTGATCTGGGTACCACTGCCAGCCGTGATGCGACCAAAGCCTCCTTGAGTGCGGGTAGCGCACCAACTTCGTTGACTATTCGCGATGCGGATGTAACTACGGCGGCTACTCCTGGTAGTGTTACCACTAGTACTGTTGGTCTGGCTGTTCCCGCTACAGACACTGATATTACTGTCGGCGGTAACACAGTAACGATTACTGGTGGCGGCGATCTGTCTAACGTGGCTGCTGATATCGCAGCAGAAACTGGTTACACAGCAACGTACGATGCAGGTAATAATCAGCTCACTATCACTAATGGTGCCGATGACGTTGATGTAGACCTGACGAACATCGGCGGCGGTGCTATAGCATCTACAAACTTTGTGGCATCAGAAACTACTCCAGCCAACAACAACTTCAGCATTTCTCTTGATGGCGGCACTACCAGTGTCGATATCGCCATTGATGCGGGTAACTACACTACGCTGGAATCATTGGCTGACAATATTAATCAAAAGCTTGCTGGCGATAGTGCACTCGCAGGAAATGTGCGGGCAACGGTAGATCAAGGTAAATTGCAGTTTGTAACCACTGCAACTGGTTCTGATGCTCAGGTAACCCTAACAGCTGGCACTGCGGGTGACGCTTTGGCTAACCTTAAGTTTGCGGACGGTGATGCTGCTACTGGTACTGCTGCAGGCGCACAAGCTGCCAACTCAGTAGAGAAGATTGACATCTCCACTGTTGACGGTGCTCAAAGTGCTATCGCCACTATCGATGCCGCCTTGCAGGAAGTGGATGTGACTCGGGCCTCACTGGGTGCGATCCAAAACCGCTTTGATTCGACCATCAGCAACTTGCAGAACGTGTCTGAAAACGCCTCCGCTGCACGTGGCCGTATTCAAGACACCGACTACGCTGCTGAAACTGCGAACTTGACCAAGAATCAGATTCTGCAGCAGGCCGGTACTGCGATTCTGGCCCAGGCCAACCAGCTGCCACAGGCCGTACTTAGCCTCTTGGGCTAAGATCGGAACCGGGGTAATATGCGGGGGGAAGGCTAGCCTTCCCCCCGCTTTTTCCGTTACGAGGTAAGCACCATGGATATGGGTGTTATCAAACCGTTTGAAGTAACCCGTTCAGCGTCCAGCGCTGTCGCGGTGGAAGCGGGTGCCGGCAAAAGCCAGGCAACTAGGCAGATGGATGCTGCACAGGCAAGGTCAGTACCGCAACCGATATCGACACAATCACGTGAGGCAGTAGAGCAAAGCCCCGCGGTTGAGCGTGATCAATTGCAAACAGCGGTTTCTGATATTCAGAATTTTGTTCAGTCGGTACGCCGAGACATCAATTTTAATCTTGATGACGAAAGTGGCCGAGTGGTAATTAATGTAACCGAGGCATCCAGTGGCGATGTGATTCGTCAGATTCCCTCGGAAGAAGCGCTGCGATTGGCAGAAAATCTGTCTGAAATTCGTAGTGTGCTGTTCGAAGCAGAGGCTTAACTCTGCTGGCCGGTTTCACTGGCACGCAACTTGCCTGATTAGACCGGGACTCACTTTTCGGTAGGCGCTCCGTCAAAAAACGGTCGCGAGGTAAGCTATATGGCTATTACAGGTATTGGTTCAGGTCTGGACATCAGCACTATCGTCAGTGCTCTTGTGGGTGCAGAGGGTGCTCCTAAGAATGCGCAACTCAATCGCCTTGAAAAAGCGAGCACGGAAAAGTTTACCGCGCTGGGCTCTTTCCGCAGTGCGCTTTCCACATTCCAGACCACCCTGAAAGACCTCAGTAGCGCGGCGCTTTATGAAAAGCGTACGGCCACGACCGGCGACAGCAGTATTTTTTCTGTTAAAGCGGACTCCAAAGCCACTAGCGGCAGCTACAGTGTTCAGGTTTTCAACCTAGCGCAGTCAAGTAAAGTTGCCTTGCGTGGTGTGGACGATCCCACCGCAGCCGTTGGCACCGGCACTCTCACTATTAGCGCGGGTGAGAAGACCTTGAATGTTGATATTGGTGACAGCAACAGCAGCTTGTCAGGTATTCGTGACGCCATTAATGCGGCGGGTAAAGACAGCGGCATCAGCGCCACTATTGTTACTGACCCTAGTGGATCAGCGGGTTCGCGTCTGGTATTGAGCTCAACCGCTTCAGGTACCGGCAACGACATCACCGTCTCTGTTGATTCTGATGCAACAGACACCGGCGATCTTGGCGTATTGGCATATACGCCTCCTGCCACCAGCGACTTTGTTCCGGCAGCACCTACTGATCCTCGCGAAGCTCGAGTGATTTCTTACGCGCGTGATGCGAATTTTGCTATTGATGGTATTAGCGTTTCCAGTACGACCAATGAGATCGCTGATGCCATCGAAGGGGTGACCATCACGCTGAAAAAAGCCCAAACTCAAGAGTCTCTTGATGCCGCTACGACGGTCAGTCTAAATGTCTCTCAAGACAAAGCCGGTATCAAAAAATCGCTGCAATCTTTTGTAGATGGTTATAACAGCCTGATGTCGACCATTAACTCGCTTACCAATGTGACTCCCGTTGGTGGTGACGAAGGTGAGCCACTGGCAGCCGCCTTGGTGGGTGATGCTTCGGTGCGTTCAGTGCTTTCTAATCTACGTAATGAGATGGCCACGGCTGGCACTGGTAGCGTCCGCATTCTCTCTGACCTGGGAATTAGCACCCAGCGTGACGGTAGCTTGCTACTGGATGCGGATAAGTTGGACACAGCTCTGAGTGAGAACTTTGACGCAGTGGGCGAGTTTTTGGCGGGAGATCAAGGCATGATGACGCGTTTGAGTGCCAAAATAGAACCTTATGCTAAGTCTGGTGGCATTCTTGAAACGCGCAACACCTCGTTGCAGAACACGTTGGCGGATATAGACGATCAGCGCGAGAGATTAACCACGCGCCTAGCTAGTCTGGAAGCTCGACTGCTAACCCAGTTCAATGCCATGGACGCATTGGTTGCTAACCTTTCCAGCACCAGTGACTATCTAACCGGCCAGTTGGCAAATTTGCCTGGCGTCGTAAAACAGGATTCTTAAATGGTTAGCCCAATTGATACTTACAAGCAGGTCAAAATATCTCAGGAAGTGTCGCAGTACCGTGCGGTACAGCTTTTGCTGGATGGTGCGATTGAGCGTATCAAGCTCGCGCGCCATGCCCAAGCAATCGGTAACCCTGAGCGCCGGGGCATAGCAGTGAGCGGTACTATTAGCATCATCGGGGCCTTGCAGGCGTCGCTAGATAAAGATATGGGCGGCGAAATTGCCGAAAATCTCGACGCCTTATACGACTACATGACGCGCAAGCTGGCTGGTGTTGCACTGGATGACACGCCACGATCGTTGGATGAAGTACAGCAGCTGCTGGGTGAAATCAAGGAAGCTTGGGATAGCATCGAGCCTGCTTGATGCGCTTTGATCTTAGAGGAGGTTCTTCTTGCTAGCTCTGCCCCAGGGCTGGCAAGGTTGCTGGAAATTTGCTTTAACCTCGATTTTCTATTTTTCATCTAACCCTCCCTTTTTCTAGCGCTACGGTCTTTTTTTAATCCTAGGTTTTAAGCCTTTTCTTAGTAAGGTGAGGCGGCCAATTTTTTTAGCAAATTCACTTCAAGTTTCCCCCACGCTGCCGATATAAACATCATGTGCCATCTATCTCTAGGATATGCCCCATGAATGCTTACGCCGCTATGAAGCAATACCAAACCGTCAATGTTAACGCGCAGATCAGCGAAGCCGATCCACATCGTTTGATTCAGATGTTGATGGAAGGCGGCTTGCAGCGGGTTGCGCAGGCTAAGGGCGCGATGCAACATGGTAACGTGCCGCTTAAGGGCGAACAGATTGGAAAAGCCATTGCTATTATTGGTGGCTTGCGTGAGTCGCTGGATCACAAGCAAGGTGGAGAAGTGGCAGGTAACCTAGATAGCCTTTACGCTTTTATGCAGCAGCGTCTTAGTCAGGCTAACCTACGTAATGATGCGGCATTGCTGGATGAAGTAACCGCATTGCTGCGTGAAGTGAAAGCTGGCTGGGACGGCATTCGCCAATCTTGAGGAGTATTCCGATGGCCAATGCCGTTGAGCAAATTCAAAACACCCACGAATTCCTGATCGCTGCCGTGCAGGCAGGTGACTGGCAGCAAGTCGGCGAGTTGGACCGCTTGTGCCGCACTCAGGTGCAGCAAGCTATGCAAGATCCGCAGCGTGACGATCAGCAGATCGCCGAGGTGCTGGAAGGCTTGAGCGGCACCTACCGCGAAGTTGTAGCTTTGTGCCAAGCAGTGCAAGGAAAACTAGCAGAGGAGCTGCAAGACTTGCAGAAGAGTCGTCAGGGCGCCAAGGTTTACCAGATGTTTACCTGAAGAGCTTCTGAGTGCAGCGCTTTTGACTTCAGATTATTAGCCAACTTTGTTGCGCCAACTATTTGACTGCGACGCCATTTCTGACTACATTTAAGCTCAACACAAAAGGTATGGCGCGGCGCCATCATGCTCCGCGACCAGTCTAGCCTGCCCACAGGAATGCCCCCTCTGACTATGCTGCCCAACAGTCACATTTTGTTGATCGACGACTCCTCCCAAAACCGCCACGACCTGGCTGTTATTCTCGGCTTTCTGGGCGAGGAGGCGATCATCAGTGACTCGCAAAACTGGTTGGCAGCGGCTGGCGAGCAGGTTAAATCGCCGGGTGCAGTTAAATGCGTGATTCTTGGTCGTTGTGAACACGAGCAAGGCTTGCCCGCGCTTTTGGGCCAACTCGATAAATGGGATGAGAATCTACCTATTATCCTGATTGACCCCGAGCAATCGAGCAAATGGCCTGACCATCTCAAACAGCGTTTGTTGGCAGTGCTAGAGCCTCCACTAAGCTATAACCATCTGCTTGATGCTCTGCACCGTGCGCAGGTGTATCGCGAAGTTTTTGAAGAAAACGCCAATCGACAGCACCAGCGTGAACCCAATCTGTTTCGTAGCTTAGTGGGCACCAGTCGTTCGATACATTCTGTACGTCAGATGATGCAGCAGGTAGCGGACACTGAGGCGACTGTGTTGATCCTTGGGGAGTCTGGCACGGGTAAGGAGGTGGTCGCGCGCAACCTGCATTATCACTCCCGCCGGAACGAGGCGCCCTTCGTCCCTATCAATTGCGGTGCTATTCCTGCTGAGCTGCTGGAAAGCGAGCTGTTTGGCCATGAGAAGGGCGCCTTTACGGGTGCGATTACCAGCCGCGCAGGTCGTTTTGAATTGGCGCAAGGCGGTACCTTATTTCTTGATGAAATTGGCGATATGCCGCTGCCGATGCAGGTTAAGTTGCTGCGCGTGCTGCAGGAGCGCACTTTTGAGCGTGTGGGCAGTAATAAAGTCCAGACTGCGGATGTGCGCGTTATCGCTGCAACACATAAAAACCTTGAGACAATGATAGAGCAGGGCAGCTTCCGCGAAGACCTGTACTACCGTCTCAACGTATTCCCTATTGATATGCCCGCTATGCGCGAGCGTATTGAAGACCTACCGCTGTTACTCAATGAGCTGATTACCCGTCTGGAAAAAGAGAAGCGCGGTTCCATTCGTTTCAGCACCTCTGCCATCATGTCGCTGTGCCAACATGAGTGGCCGGGCAACGTGCGCGAGCTCGCCAACTTGGTAGAGCGCATGGCTATCATGCATCCGCATGGGGTTATCGGTGTAGGTGAGCTACCCCGTAAATTCCGTTATGTCGAAGACGATCAGGATGACCTGCGGCAACTGCGCGAAGACGAAGATGAGCGCAGCGAGGCGTTCAGCGGCTTGGTTGGTCTCGATAGCCCGGCCTTCTTGCCGCCCGAGGGCCTGGACCTGAAAGAGTACCTTGCGGGGCTGGAGCAGACGCTCATTCAGCAGGCCCTGGACGAGTGCAATAGCGTGGTGGCACGCGCGGCTGAGCGGTTGAAAATACGTCGCACTACCTTGGTTGAAAAGATGCGTAAGTACGGTCTTAATCGAGGTTCCGACGTGTCAGAAGACTGACGCGAATTTTATTTTTTATTTACAAGTCTATGTTATTTAATGTTTTTTATTTAGTGGCATAGCCTTTGCTTTATCTCCCCTGACGACAGGTTTCAGTACCCAGGGGAATCCCAATGGCCGTATCCGCAAAACCCATTCCGCACGTTACAGCGCAAGTTGATTCAGCTTCTCAGGCTGAGCCGCTGGCGGATGCTTATGAGCGTTTTAGTGAGGTCTCTGAGCAGTTGGAGCAGTCGCACGCGCTGCTGACGCAGCAGGTTTCCATGCTTAAGCGCCAGTTGGCCGATGCCGAAGAGCAGCGCACACATGAGCTGACGGAAAAAGCGCGATTGGCTGGGCGTTTGCAGAATGTATTGGACTTGCTGCCCGGTGGCGTAGTGGTGCTGGATGGCCGGGGTGTGGTGCGCGAAGCCAACCCGGCGGCGCGTGATTTGCTTGGTGAGCCGCTGGAAGGCCAGCTTTGGCGCGATCTGATTCGCGACCGTTTTGCCCCACGTGAAGACGACTACCATGAGGTGTCGTTGCGCAGCGGCCGTCGCGTTTCCCTGGCGACACGCTCTCTCGTCGGCGAACCTGGCCAGCTGATTTTGCTCAACGACCTGACCGAAACCCGTCAACTGCAAAGTCAGCTCGCGCGCAACGAGCGTTTGTCTGCTTTGGGCCACATGGTTGCCTCGTTGGCTCATCAGATTCGCACGCCGCTTTCAGCTGCCTTGCTCTACGCTGAGCACCTCAATAATCAAGAGCTGGCACCGGCGCACCGTGTGCGTTTCGCCGAACGTCTACAGGGGCGTTTGCACAGTATTGAACATCAGATTCGCGACATGCTGCAGTTTGCCAAAGGCGACCTGCCAATCGAAGACAGATTGCCCGCGTCGATCTTTTTCGAATGGCTGCAGAACCAAGCTGACAGTTTGATAGAAGAGAAGAGCGGGCGCTGCCGTTGGGATTATCTTTTGCCCGACGACGTGATGCTGCGCTGTAACCGCGACACCTTGACTGGCGCGGTGACCAATCTAATTGATAATGCGCTGCAGGCAGGCACTCCGAACCCCAGCCTCAAGGTTAGCCTGCGGTTAATTGAAGACCAATTGAGCATTAGCGTGGTTGATACCGGCAGCGGTATGTCACCCGCACTACTGGCGCGTATTGGCGAGCCGTTCCACACCACGCGAGCACAAGGCACTGGCCTGGGCGTTGCGGTGGTCAAATCAGTGGTACAGGCGCACGGCGGTCAGTTTGCGCTGCGCAGCAAAGTGGGCTGGGGCACCTGTGCTGAAATACTCTTGCCGGTCCGTCCATTGTTGGTTATGGACCAGGAGGGCGTATGAGCAATCATGCCACCCAGCAAGCGACTCGCGTATTGCTAGTTGAAGACGATCATTCTTTGCGTGAAGCCTTGGCTGACACCTTGATGATCGGCGGTTACGACTACGTACAGGCGCCGGACGCCGAAACGGCACTGAGCTTATTGCGTCAGGAAAATGTCAGCATGGTTATCAGTGACGTCAACATGCCGGGCATGGACGGTCACGCATTGCTGCGCAACTTACGCAGCAATTATCCGCATCTCCCCGTCTTGCTGATGACCGCCTATGGCACTGTACAGCAGGCGGTCACCGCCATTCGTGACGGCGCGGTGGATTATCTGGTTAAGCCCTTTGCGCCTAAAGCCTTGCTGGATTTGGTTGCTCAGCATGCTCAGGGTAAGTTGCAATCGTTACCGGGCGAAGGTCCGGTGGCCGTTGAGCCCGCCAGTTTGCAATTGTTGGATCTGGCACGACGGGTTGCGGCCAGCGATTCTACGGTCCTTGTATCGGGTGAATCCGGCACGGGTAAGGAAGTGTTGGCGCGTTATATTCATCAGAATTCACCGCGCGCCGCTCAGCCATTTATCGCCATCAACTGTGCGGCTATTCCGGAAAATATGCTGGAGGCCACGCTTTTTGGGCACGAGAAAGGCGCATTCACGGGCGCGATTGCGGCCCAGGCCGGTAAATTTGAGCAGGCCAATGGCGGCACTTTGCTGTTGGATGAAATATCTGAAATGCCGCTAAGCCTGCAGGCCAAGTTATTGCGCGTGCTGCAGGAACGGGAAGTTGAACGGGTCGGCGGGCGCAAGCTGATACAGCTGGATATCCGCATTATCGCGACCACCAACCGCGACCTGCCTGCAGATGTGGCGGCGGGGCGTTTTCGCGAGGATCTTTACTATCGCTTAGGTGTTTTCCCGTTGCAGTGGCAAGCACTGCGCGAGCGCCCCGGCGACATTTTGCCGATCGCCGAGCGTTTGCTGGCCAAGCATAGCCGCAAAATGAACATGAGCGCCGTGCGCTTTGCCAGCGCCGCAGTGCAAGCTTTGCAAGTGCATGCCTGGCCGGGCAACGTACGCGAACTGGATAACGCGATCCAGCGTGCACTGGTGCTACATCAGGGTGGCACAATCCAGCCGCATGACCTGTGTTTAACTGTGGCGCCTGGCGCCGCAGTCACGGCGAGTGCGGTTAGACCTTTGGACCCAATACCGGAGCAGCCTGCAGCTGCCGCCCCCCAGCACACGAGTGCAGGAGTCTTGGGCGCCGGCGTCAAGCAACGCGAGTATCAAATGATTATTGACGTGCTGCGCTCAGAGCACGGCAAGCGCAAAGAAGCTGCCGACCGCCTCGGCATTAGCCCGCGGACGCTGCGGTATAAGTTGGCGCAGATGCGTGATGCTGGGTTGGATGTGGAAGCGAGTTTGTTTGCGGGCGTTTGATATTTGGCTGAGGGCTGAGTGTATTTGCTGCTGCGGGCGCTCCATCTCTCAGGCGCTCTACGTCTCCCGGACGTAAACCGGAGTGAGGTGGGAACTTAGATATCAGGATCATTGCTTTAGTTTTTTTTGCGCACGCTTTTCGCCTTTGCCGGCGAGTTACTTTTCTTTGAATGGCCAAAGAAAAGATAACCAAAAGAAATCCACCCCGCCAAGCTGGCCTTCGGCTTCTCTGCGTTACTCGGTGTTGAGCGCGCCTGCGGAACTCGCTTCGCTCAGGCTAGGCGCCCCCAACATTCCTCGGCTCAATCGCTCAACCCCTGCGTTACTCGACAGCTTGGAACGGGGACGTACGACCTGAGATTTGCGTGTTTTCCAGGTTTGGTTGTTTGGCTAAACTTTGCACATAAAAATCCGCAGCTGCACGGATTAAAACTCCCATCTGAGCGGGCGAGTAGCGCAGAGCTGCCGGGATAAAGGTCCTCGCGGTGTCTGAGGCGCGCAGCGCCGAGTTTGTGAGCGGCCGGCTAGGCGGGCCCCCGGCAGCTTGAGCAACGCAGCGAACCCGCAGGGCCGCGCAGCTGGGTGCCCTGGGGGATCGCTAAGGGGGAATGGGCAAGCATTCCCCCTTTAGCTCGCCAAAAAGGCGAAAAGCGATGATGGTAAAGTCATCGCTAGCTAGCCTATTTTCAATGCCGTTTTGTATTTTTAGTCGCAGTTGTTTTCATCTATCCTGCTCAGAAGTTAGTGCCCATTTTCCAAGTAACGAGTCAGTTTTTTCTCCCGCCGCGTGCAAGCTTGGTAACACGCGAGAAATCCCCGCCTATTCACCGCTCCCTGTGATCCAAATCACACCTTGGCACCAATCTTGCTCAAGTACCTGTACAGCGACAATCGCCGTCAAAAAATTTACGGCCCGGAGGCAGGTATGACCCAAGGTGTTGAATTCAATCGTTTGATGTTGCAGATGCGCACCATGCAAATGGAAGCCATGGGCAAACCTCAGCCAGCGGCTCAGGTAGAGAAAAACGTCAACGCCCCGGCATTTGATGACATGCTCAAACAGGCCGTTGATCGCGTTAACGAGCTGCAGCAAACTACTAGTAATTTGCAGACCGGTTACGAGCGCGGGGATCAAGGTATTGATCTGACCGAGGTGATGATTGCCTCGCAGAAGTCGTCAGTTGCCTTCCAGGCGATTACTCAGGTGCGCAACAAGATGGTGAGCGCCTACGAAGACATCATGAAGATGCCCATCTAGCCTGTATTATTTGTTGCTGACAGTCTGAGGAAGACCCATGGAATCCGCCAACACACCTGCTACCCAGAACCAGCTCAACGCTGAGCGCAAGCCTCTGATGGGCTTGAATTTTCTGGATAATCTGTCGCAGCTACCGATGCTGCGACAGTTTGGTTTGCTGGTCGGGCTGGCTGCCAGCGTAGCCATTGGTTTTGCCGTGGTGCTGTGGTCGCAGGAGGCTGAGTACCGGCCGCTGTATAACAGCATGGAGGGCTTTGACGCCGCGCAAGTGGTCGACATGCTGCAGCAGAGCCGCATCGATTACAAAGTTGAACCTAGCAGCGGCGCTCTGCTGGTCAGAACTGAAGATCTGGCTGATGCGCGCATGCGATTGGCCGGTGCTGGTATTGCGCCCACCGACGGCAACTTGGGCTTTGAAATTCTCGATCGCGAGCAGGGCCTCGGCACCAGCCAGTTTATGGAGACCACGCGTTATCGCCGTGGGCTCGAAGGGGAAATGGCGCGTACCATTGCCAGCCTCTACAACGTCAAGAATGCGCGTGTGCACATCGCCATTCCGCGCTCCACGGTTTTTGTCCGTGATGAGCGCAAGCCTAGCGCGTCAGTGCTGCTGGAAATGTACGCCGGTCGCGGTATGGAGCCAGCGCAGGTTATGGCGATCGTCAATCTAGTGGCGACGAGTGTGCCTGAGCTGGATAAAGATCAAGTGACTGTGGTCGACCAGAAAGGCAACCTGCTGTCCAACCAGAACGAGTTGAACGAGCTTACCGTTGCTGGTCGGCAGTTCGATTACGCTCGCCGCCTGGAAGATACCTACGCTCGACGAGTTCACAACATTTTGCAGCCAGTACTCGGCGAAGGCCGCTATAAGGCAGAAGTTTCGGCAGACGTGGATTTCAGTGCAGTAGAGTCTACCGCTGAAATGTACAGCCCCGAGTCCGCGCTGCGCAGTGAACAGGTCGTTAGCGAGCAGCGTAGCGGTACAACGGGCCCTGTTGGCATTCCAGGCGCCTTGTCGAATCAGCCGCCGGTAGCCGGTCAGGCGCCTGAGCAGGTTATCGACCCTGCTACGGGGGAGCCTACCGCTGCTGCGGTGGCACCAAAAGACACCCGCGAACAAGCTACCCGTAACTATGAACTGGATCGTCAAATCAGCCACACCCGCCAGCAGCAAGGGCGTTTGCTTCGCCTTTCTGTTGCGGTAGTGGTGGACGATCCATCCAGCGTAAATGCCGAGACCGGTGAAGTGACTCACACGCCATTGGCCGAAGCAGAGATAGCCCGCCTAACTCGGCTGGTGCAGGACGCGGTTGGTTTTGATGCCAGTCGTGGCGACAGCGTCAGCGTGATCAATAGTGCCTTTGTTGCCCAAGCGGCGATCGAACCTCTTCCTTCAATTCCTTTTTGGGAACAACCCTGGTTCTGGGATGTAGCTAAGCAGATTCTGGGTATTCTCTTTGTACTTATTCTGGTTTTCGCGGTATTGCGCCCGGCGTTGAAGAACCTGACGGTTTCTAGTCGTAGTGGTAGCGGTGAGGGCGGTTATCCATCCTCTTTGCCCGGCGGAGGCGGCTTGGACGATGATCTACGCCCCGATCAGGTAAGTCTTTCAGGCCCTAGTTCCGGACCCGTATTACTGCCGCCGCCAGGCGCCGGCTATGAGCAGCAACTGAATGCCATCAAGGGCTTGCTGGCTGAAGATCCTGGCCGAGTGGCTCAGGTAGTCAAAGAATGGATTAACGCCGATGAGTGAAGAAGCCAGCAAACGCCCACAGAAACTGTCACGGCTGGATAAAGCAGCGATTTTACTGCTCAGTCTAGGTGAGTCCGATGCAGCCGCAGTGCTTAAACACATGGGCCCTAAAGAAGTGCAGCGCGTGGGTAGCGCCATGGCGGGCCTGCGTACCGTGAATCGGGAGCATGTGCAGGAGGTCATGGGTGACTTTATTGAAACAGTAGGTGACCAAACGGGGCTTGGCGTCGGCGCCGACGGTTATATCCGCACTATGCTCACGCAGGCGTTGGGCGAAGATAAAGCGAATAGCCTGGTTGATCGCATATTACTTGGCGGCAGCACGTCCGGACTGGATAGCTTGAAGTGGATGGAGCCACGCGCCGTTGCTGACGTGATTCGATTTGAGCATCCGCAAATTCAGGCCATTGTGGTGGCGTATCTAGACCCGGACATGGCTGCTGAAGTGGTCGGCTATTTTGATCACAAAGTGCGCCTCGACGTATTGTTGCGCGTTGCCTCATTGAACACCGTGCAGCCCTCAGCCCTGAAAGAGCTAAACGAGATTCTGGAGAAGCAGTTTGCCGGTAACTCGAATACTACCCGCGCCACCATGGGGGGTATTAAGCGCACCGCAGACATTATGAACTTCCTCGAATCGAGCACCGAGTCGCAGCTAATTGAAGCCATCCGCGAGATGGACGAAGACCTGTCGTCGAAGATTGAGGATCTAATGTTTGTATTCGACAATCTATCCGAGGTCGATGATCGTGGCATTCAAGCATTGCTACGCGAGGTTTCCTCCGAGGTGTTGATCATCGCGCTCAAGGGCGCAGACGAAGATATCAAAGACAAGATCTTCCGCAATATGTCCAAGCGCGCATCCGAACTGCTGCAAGACGATCTGGAAGCCAAAGGTCCAGTACGTATCAGCGAAGTGGAAGCGGCGCAGAAAGAGATTCTCACCATTGCCAGACGCATGGCTGATGCCGGCGAGATCGTTCTAGGTGGCAAAGGTGGCGAGGAAATGATTTAACCGGTTGTTGAAAAGCTATCTACTTAGACTAGGTTTTCAACGGCCTGTTAACAGTCGGAACGCGTCTACTACGATGCGGTGTTATTCTGGCGCAGTCATTCAATCAGCTGCAGGGTAGTTAGCCCATGGCGTCAAACAAATCCGATTCTGAATTGCTGCGCGGTGGTCAGGTAGAAGCCTTTAGCCTCTGGGATCTGCCGAGCTTTGACAGCGCACCGCATAAGGTGGAGCTGGAACGCGATGTGCCAGAACCTGAAGAACAGCTTGACGATGCGCTTGGCGAGGCCGAAGAAGAGCTGGAGGTGGTTAAGCCTTTTACTGTCGAAGAGCTCGAGCAGATTCGCCAGGAGGCTTACAACGACGGCTTTTCCACCGGCGAAAAAGACGGCTTTCATGCCGGCCAGTTGAAAGGGCAGCAGGAGGCGCGCACGGTTTTGGATGCCCGCCTTGCCGAGCTGGAAACCCTGATGAATCAACTGATGATGCCCCTGCAGACGCAGGATGAACAGATTGAAGACATGCTGCTGCACATGCTCGAAGCCATGCTGCGCGAAGTGCTGCAGCGCGAAATGCGCGAAGATAAAACCCAGATTTTGCAGGTGCTGCGTGGCGCACTCAAAGCGTTGCCGGTGGGCGCAGGCAACATTCGCATCTATCTGAATCCGAACGATTTCGAGGCGGTCAAGGCCTTGCGTGAGCGCCATGAAGAGAGTTGGCGCCTGCTGGAAGACGATAGCTTGATGGCTGGCGGTTGCCGCATTGAGACCGAGCACAGTCAAGTCGATGCCACGCTGGAAACCCGCTTGCAGCAGCTGATTGCCCAATTGTACGAAGAGCGTCGCGAGCAGCGCGCCCACCCGCCTGAAGCTGATCTCAGTATTACGCCGCCGATCACCACGCCAACCCGCGCTAACGATGACAATGACGGCAGCGATAATGAGCCAGCGTGAACGCATCAGCTTTGCTCGTCGGTTGTCGCGCTATCAGGCGGCGATCACGCTGCCGGCCAATCCGGTAGTCGAGGGAAGGCTGATCCGCATGGTCGGCCTGACGCTTGAAGCCGAAGGTTGCAAGGCGCCGGTTGGCAGCCGCTGCCAGGTTATCAGCGACACTCCCAGTGGCCAGAGCAGTATCGAAGCTGAGGTCATGGGCTTCTCCGGCAACAAGATTTATCTGATGCCAGTGGATCGACTCGAAGGTTTGCAGCCTGGCGCGCGGGTTGTGCCTTCCAGTGGCGGCGGCAAGCTGCCGATGGGCTCGGCCATGCTTGGCCGCGTCGTTGATGGGATTGGCCGTCCTTTGGACGGCAAGGGTAGTTTCAAGGCCGAAGACTGGGTTGATCTCAATGGTCCGGTCATTAACCCCCTCAAGCGCCACCCGATTGAAGAGCCGCTAGACGTGGGTATTCGCTCGATCAACAGTTTATTGACGGTCGGTCGTGGTCAGCGCTTGGGCTTGTTTGCCGGCAGCGGCGTGGGCAAGAGTATGTTGCTGGGCATGATGACGCGCTTTACCGATGCTGATATCACCATTGTTGGCCTGGTCGGTGAACGGGGCCGAGAAGTAAAGGAATTCATCGAGCAGATTCTCGGTGAGAAAGGCATGGCGCGCTCAGTAGTGGTGGCTTCGCCTGCTGACGACGCACCGCTTATGCGTCTGCGCGCTGCTATGTATTGCACACGCATTGCCGAGTACTTTCGCGATCAAGGCAAAAATGTGCTGCTGTTAATGGATTCATTGACGCGCTTTGCCCAGGCTCAGCGGGAGATTGCCTTGGCGATTGGTGAGCCGCCTGCGACCAAGGGCTATCCGCCTTCGGTGTTTGCCAAGTTGCCACAGCTGGTTGAACGTGCCGGTAATGCCGAGGAGGGCGGCGGTTCGATCACCGCCTTCTATACCGTTTTATCTGAAGGTGACGACCAGCAAGACCCCATTGCCGATGCTTCACGCGCCATTCTTGATGGCCACGTGGTGCTATCGCGCCGATTGGCCGAAGAGGGCCACTATCCGGCAATCGATATTGAAGCCTCTATTAGCCGTGCCATGCCGCAGATCGTCTCGCCTGAGCAGCTGCAACAGGCCCAGGTGTTCAAGCAGCTCTACGCACGCTATCAGCAGAGTCGAGATCTGATCAGTGTCGGTGCCTACTCCGCTGGCTCCGATCCTTTGACTGACAAAGCATTGGAGAAAATGCCGTCCATGCAGGCTTTTTTGCGTCAGGGTCTGCATGTCAGCGTCAATTTGAGCGACAGCCAGGCAGCGTTGGAACAGACCATCAGCGATGAGTGAGGAGCGTATTCGCCGGCTCTCGCCAGTGCTGGATATGGCCTTGGATGACGAGCGCAAAGCTGCCACGCTGCTGGGGCAATGCCAGAAGCAGCTGGACGATGCACAGAGTCGTCTGCGCGATCTGGAGTACTACTGCGGCGAATATGCTAAAGGCTGGACACAACGTGGTGAGCAAGGAGTCGGGCGCGAGTGGCTGATGAACTATCAGCGCTTTATGGCGCAGATGGAAGTGGCACTAGAGCAGCAGCGCCAGACTGTCAGTTGGCACAGCCAGAGCATCGATAAAGCCCGGCAGAGTTGGCGTGAACGCTACCAGCGACTTGAGGCGTTGCGTAAATTGATCGAAAAATATCGGCAGGAAGCGCAAGCCAGAGCTGACCGGCAAGAGCAGAAGTTGTTAGATGAATTATCCCAGCGTGCGCACGCACAACGTGGAAATAATTCCTGACAGTCCCGGTTCCCTGTGCTAAAAGAATTGGAACACCTCATACACTGCCAGGGAGAAATCATGTCGATTCAGGCAACTTTATCGGCGGACAGCCAAGTACTGACCATCAGCGTCAAGGGACGTTTCGATTTTGGCGCCCATCAGGATTTTCGCAATGCTTACGAGCGTAGTGGCCTGACTCCGCAACGCTACGTAGTAGATCTGCATGAAACCGATTACATAGACAGTTCCGCGTTGGGCATGCTGCTGCTGCTGCGTGATCACGCCGGTGGCGACACTGCGCAAATCAGCATCGTGCATTGCAATCCAGATGTGCGCAAAGTGCTGAGTATTTCTAATTTCGAACAACTGTTCAGCATCAAGTAAGTTGTGGTTACTGGCCCGATTTCAGCACCCGGGAGTAAGAGTCTGGCCCGACCGGACGCGGCCCGACCTAATTCCGTACGCCTGACAATACTAGTGGCGGACGACAACCCGGCGGATCGAATGATTCTTGGCCGCTTGGTCGAGCGTCTTGGCCACCAGGTGTATCTCGTCGAGAACGGCCGGCTGGCGGTAGAGCAGTTTGCGGAGCGCCGACCTGACATAGTGCTGCTGGATGCGCTGATGCCGGTGATGGATGGCTTTGCAGCTGCGCGGTTGATCAAGCAGCAGGCCGGCGAAGACCTGGTACCGATTATCTTTCTTACTAGTCTGACCGAAACCGATGCACTGGTGCAGTGCCTCGAAGCCGGCGGCGACGACTTTCTGACTAAACCTTACAACCCGGTAATCCTCGACGCCAAGATCAGTGCTTTTCGGCGAATGCGTGAGATGCATCAGACCCTGCAGGCGCAGCGTGACGTGATTGCCGCGCAGCACGCCAGCTTGGTGCAAGATCAGGAGTTGGCGAAGATTATCTTTGACCGAGTGGCGCACAGCGGCGCGCTGAGTCACAGCAGCCTGCGCTATTTGCAATCGGCCTACGCGATGTTTAACGGCGACATCCTGCTCGCCGCCAATCGTCCTTCCGGTGAGATGCACCTACTGCTGGGTGATTTTACCGGGCACGGCCTTTCGGCGGCCATCGGTGCGATGCCGTTGGCGGAAGTTTTCTACGCTATGACCGCCAAGGGTTTCAGTTTGCGGGATATTCTGATTGAGCTGAACGACAAGCTGGCAACAATATTGCCGGTAGGTATTTTCTGCTGCGCGGTGCTGATTGAGATCAATCCAGGCAAGGGTTTGGTGGAAGTCTGGAACGGCGGCTTGCCGGATGTGATCATTCTCGGTCAGACGGCAAAATTGATGCGCAGCATTCCTTCCACCCATTTGCCACTGGGCGTTGCTAACAAGCAGCGTTTCAACCCCGATCCGGTGGTGATGGTGATGCGCCCGGGTGAGCGGCTGCTGTGCTGGACTGATGGCGTGATTGAGAGCCGTAATCAAGCTGGCCAATTGTTTGGCGATGCGGGCGTGCATGAAGTGCTGGACGCCTACATTGGCCATCCGGGGCGGGTGTTCGATGGTTTGCTTGACTCGCTAGAACGCTTCCACGGTAGCCCCGAAGACGACGTTAGCCTGTTGCAGGTAGTCATGCCTGGGCCAACCGAGCGTCAACCAGCGCCGCGCGCTACTGCGCCACCGACGCGCGCTCAGGATTGGGCGTTGAGCTACACCTATCGCGCGGTTTCTATTCGTGAGCAAAACCCCCTACCGTTTTTGCTTACGCGGTTGCTGGAAATTCCCGGCCTGCGGCCGCAGGCTGGCGCCTTGTTTACGGTACTCAGTGAGCTATACAGCAACGCCCTTGAGCACGGTTTGTTGCAACTCGACTCAGCCTGGAAACGCGACTCTGATGGTTTTGCACTCTATTACCACGAGCGTGGCGAGCGCTTGCGTCATCTGGTTAGTGGCTGGATTACTATCACCTTGAACCACAGCCCTACACCTGACGGCGGCATGCTGCAGATCGAGTGTGAAGACAGCGGTAGTGGCTTTGATCCAGCCTGCGCCTCTGCGGATTACGCAGGGCGGGGTTTGGCGTTGGTTGCGGCCCTGGCTCAGGAGGTGGAGGTGGACGGTGTTGGTAGCCGGGTGAGGGTGGTCTTCAGTTGGTAGCTTGGGCATACTGCTGGCCACTATGCGCAACCCAAAGGGCCGGGGTTATCCATGCGCAAGCGCTATGAAACGGCAACACCCCGAGAACGGACACAAGGTTTTTTTACGTATGTCAGATCAATTACCAGACATCGATCCCGCTGCGCTGGACGCGCTACGCGATTTGATGGAAGACGATTATCCGTTATTGCTGGAAACCTTTCTGGCCGACGCCAAGCTGCGTTTGACTCAGTTGCGTGAAGCGCTGGTGAGTGAAGATCTCGAAGCGTTTCGCCAAGCTGCTCACAGTTTCAAAGGCAGCTGCGGCAATATGGGGGCGCTAGCGCTGGAACAAGCCTGCTTGGTCGCCGAGCGTGCAGCACTTGAAGGCGACACCAGCGCCGCGTCAGACAGCTACTCTCGCATTCGCGAACACTTTATTCGTCTCCAGGCGCAACTGTTCTAATACTGTTCATCCTGGTTGGCCCATGCATTGCAAGTTGCTTGCAACCGCAAGGATTCTTGCAGACCGGGGTGGAGATTCAAGCATGCCAATTGGGCAAAATCTGCAGGCGCTGATGAGCGCCGAAATGCCGCGAGACAAGTTCGCCGGGCTTACCTCTGTAAAAGCCGATAGCGCTGGTATAGAGGGGCTAGGTGGCTTCTCTTCGATTCTGGCTGCGCAACAGCCAGCTGAGCTAAAAGCTTTTTTGGGTCAGTTGAGCCAAGCGCAGGATCAAGCCGCAGAGGGTAACGAAGAGCTGCCCGGCGTTGCCGCTGACGGCAATAGCTTGCCGGTTGAGATTAAGGAATGGCTGCAAAAATTGGCCATGTTGGAGTCTCCGTCGCAGGGCACCCCTGAAGACGCCGCAGGGTCTATCGGATCAACAGAATCCAGCGATGTTGGCGCGCAGGAAGCAATGGGCCTATTGGCAGGGCTCAGCAGCCAGTGGCAACAATGGATGGCGCAACTGCCAGAGACTGCAGCATTGGCGAGTGGTGCTTCCGCGCCAACAGCAGCTTCAGCAGCAATCAACACAGCTGATGCCGACAAAGCGTTGAAACAGATCATCGGTACTGAGCTCAGCGCAGGTTTGCCCGGAGACAAGGTGCTACCGGGCGCGCAAGGTGCGATTAGCCTGCCGGAGATGCTTGCGCAATTACGGGCGGCGATGTCGGGGTCGGCATCAACTGATGCGGATGCTGCCGCCAACAAGACGGCAGCAGGCGATGAATCTGCGGCTAAAGGTAAGGTGCAGCAGGGCGACGCAGACGACAGACTTATGGCGGGCAACAGACAAGCCAATCCGGCAGACCAGCCACAACAGAGTCAGCGAGTAGCCAACCTAGCTGCCAGTGCAGACTCTCAAGGTCTGTTCGCGGCCAAGTTGGCGGAACACAAGGGTGGTGATTCGGCCAAGTTAGAGAGTTCGGCAGTTGATGCTCTGGAGAATAAAGCCGCAACTACTGTTAGTGCGGCGCAGAACGCGTTGACTCAACGGCCCGTCGCCTCCGCTGCGCAGCCGGCAGCCGTGCCATTCGGGCAAGCTGGCTGGAGTGAATCGGTGGTCAACAAGGTCATGTGGATGTCCAGCCAGAACTTGAGAAGTGTTGAGATTCAGTTGGACCCGGCCGAGCTGGGTCCGCTTGAAATCAAGATTCAGGCGCGTGGGCTGGAGCACCAAGTACAGTTTGTTAGCCAAAATCCAGCGGTTCGCGATGCGCTGGAGGCGCAGATGCACCGCCTACGCGAGCTCTTTGCTCAGCAGGGCGTGGATCAACTGGATGTTTCGGTATCCGATGGCAGTAGTGGCCAGCAATCGGGCAGTGAGGCGCGTGGTAATTTTGCCGGCGGGGAGTCAGGCGGTGGTCGAGCGGGTGGCTCGGCGGTGGCTGGCACCTCGCAGGTTGGCAGCGAAGACGAATTGCCGATAGCAGCAGCGCAGAGTATGGTCGCCAATAGCCGGTTAGTTGATTACTACGCCTGATTACTGAGCTCTACCAACGCGCCTGCGTAATCCCCTTCTTGTTAGGCGCCTTTCGCGCTGTTGTCTTAATTGTTGTTGTCAGCTTGCCGGCGTCGGTGGGCTGACAAAGACATTTCTCCGCTTTCCCTTTATCCTATGGCGATCCGGCTCTTTGACTGAGCGTAGACGCTATCCCTGAGCTATTCTGCGATCATCCGGTATGCAAATGCATGGGCTGGCACGCTCAATGCATCACCCTCAAAAACAGGGAAAATCCCGCTGGAGTGACGGAATATTGTCATGGCGAAACAAGAAAATAACGAAGTGACGGAAGAAGTGCAGGAAAAACCGTCCAATAGCCGCAAAAAACTTTTCATTCTGATCGGTGTTGGCCTGCTGGCGCTGTTGTTGTCGGCCGTTGGCGTTGCTTACTTCTTGCTGTCTGGCGATGATCAGGAAGAGGTGGCGCAGGCGCCTGCTGAACCGGTCAAACAGATGGCGTTGTATCAGGCGCTCGAGCCGCCGTTTGTCGTCAATTACAGCGACAATGGCCGGCAACGTTACATGCAGGTGAGTGTGGTGCTCATGGGCCGCAGTGCTGAAGGCATGGCTAAGCTTAACCAACATCTGCCACTGATTCGTAATCAGCTGGTTTTGCTGTTTGGCAGCGAAGAGTTTGCCGCGCTGCTGAGCCCTGAAGGCAAGGAAGCGCTGCGCGAGAGAGCCGGTCTAGCCGTCAAGGCATTGCTGGAAAAGGAAGTGGGCGACCCGGTCATCGAGTCGGTACTTTTTACCAATATGGTTTTGCAATAGGAAGCGTTCATGGCCGTACAGGATCTGCTATCCCAGGATGAAATCGATGCCCTGTTGCATGGGGTCGATGACGGTGCCATTGATACCGACCTGGAAAGCGAACCGGGGTCGATCAAGAGTTACGATCTGACCAGCCAGGATCGCATTGTACGCGGGCGGATGCCCACCCTGGAAATGATCAACGAGCGCTTTGCGCGCTACACCCGCATCAGCATGTTCAACCTTATGCGCCGTTCTGCGGATGTGGCTGTAGGTGGCGTGCAGGTGATGAAGTTCGGCGAATACGTCCACTCACTCTATGTGCCAACTAGCCTTAATCTGGTGAAGATGAAGCCGCTCCGCGGCACGGCTTTGTTCATTCTTGATGCCAAGCTGGTGTTTAAGCTGGTCGACAATTTCTTTGGTGGTGATGGACGCCACGCCAAGATCGAGGGTCGTGAGTTTACGCCTACCGAGTTGCGGGTAGTGCGTATGGTGCTTGATCAGGCGTTTATCGATCTGAAGGAAGCCTGGCAAGCCGTACATGATGTGACGTTCGAATACGTTAACTCGGAAGTTAATCCCGCTCTGGCGAACATCGTTAGTCCCAGCGAAGTAGTGGTGGTCTCTACTTTCCATATCGAATTGGATGGCGGCGGCGGTGATCTGCACGTGACCTTTCCCTATTCGATGATTGAACCGCTGCGTGAAGTGCTGGATTCGGGTGTGCAGTCCGACGTGGATGAGCATGATGAACGCTGGGTACGTGCTCTGCGTGAAGAGATTACCTGCGTGAAAGTGCCGCTGAGCGCGACTGTGGTGAAAACCCAGTTGAAGCTTAATGACCTGCTGACTATGCAGCCGGGTGATGTGATTCCGGTAGAGCTGCCCGATCACATGGTCTTGTGCGCCAATGGCGTGCCTACCTTTAAAGCCAAACTGGGGTCAGTGAAAGGCAATCTGGCTTTGCAAATTCTGGGCCCGCTGATACGGCCGCGTTGAGTTGAGCAGGCTGCAATCAGCGACCTAACAAGTATTAATAACAGAGGAATTGCACGATGGCTGATGACAAAAACCCGGATGAGGTCACTCCAGAGGAGCAGGCGCTGGCCGACGAATGGGCGGCAGCACTGGACGAGGCGGGTGATGATGCCAGTCAGGATGATATAGATGCCATGCTGGCGCAGAACGATGCTCAGCCGCGCATGCCGATGGAAGAGTTTAATGCACCGGCAAAAATGCTGGAGGACGGATTTGATCCGAGTGACAGTCCTAACCTGGATGTGATCCTGGATATCTCGGTGACCATTTCCATGGAAGTGGGCAACACCGACATAACTATCCGCAACTTGCTGCAACTCAACCAAGGATCAGTTGTTGAGCTGGATCGTTTGGCCGGCGAGCCGCTTGACGTAAAGGTAAATGGCACGCTGATTGCGCACGGTGAGGTGGTGGTAGTGAATGAAAAGTTCGGCATCCGTCTGACGGACGTGATCAGCCCCACCGAACGTATCAAGAAATTGCGTTGAGCATACTTATGCCCCGTTTTCTGATGCTTTTATCTGTTGCACTTGCTTCGAGTGCAAGCTGGGCTGCGGAGGAGCCTGCGGTTGCCGCAGTGGGTGCGTCAGGTGGCTCGTTGGCTGCTCAGCTGCTGCAGTTGGGGCTAGGGCTGGCGGTAGTGGTGGGCCTGATCTTCCTGCTGGGTTACTTGATGCGCCGTGTGGGTCCGTTGGCGCCGCAGGGTGGCCAGCACATCAAGCTGGTCAGTAGTCTGCCGCTGGGGCCGCGCGATCGGCTGTTGCTGGTCGACGTTGGCGGCACCCAGATGTTGTTAGGCACCTCGCCAGGCCGCATCAACACGCTGCACGTGTTTGAGCAGCCGGTCGCAGATTTAGCTGCCGCCGCGAGTGGTAATGGTGATTTCGCGCGCAAGTTGCAGGCCATGTTGAAGCGGGGGGCTGATTCATGATGCGCTGGATATGGCTGTTGTTAATGCTGGCAGCGCCCTCCGTATGGGCGCAAACCGCAGCAGATCCGCTTAGCTTGCCGGCGGTAACCTTGAGCACAGACGCTGACGGCGGGCAGACCTATTCGGTTAGCCTGCAGGTGCTTGCGCTGATGTCGGCGCTGACCTTCATCCCGGCCTTCGTGATGATGATGACGAGCTTCACTCGCATTATTATCGTATTCGCGATTTTGCGTCAGGCGTTAGGTTTGCAGCAGACCCCATCGAGCCAAATCATGGTGGGTTTGGCGCTTTTTTTGACGCTGTTTATCATGGCGCCGGTGTTCGACGAGATCAACGAATCCGCATTGCAGCCCTACATTAACGAAGAGATGCAGGCGCAGGAGGCCATCGAGGTTGCCAGTGGACCGATGCGTGAGTTTATGCTGGCGCAGACCCGTGAAACGGACCTTGAACTCTTTGTGCGACTAGCTAAACGCACTGATCTGGCCGGGCCGGACGAAGTCCCTTTTCATATTCTGGTGCCGGCCTTTGTCACCTCTGAGCTGAAAACGGCTTTCCAGATTGGCTTTATGATCTTCATTCCTTTTCTGGTGATTGATCTGGTGGTGGCCAGCGTGCTCATGGCGATGGGTATGATGATGTTGTCGCCTCTGATCATCTCGTTGCCATTCAAAATCATGCTTTTCGTATTGGTGGATGGTTGGGCGCTGATTATCGGCACCCTAGCTGCCAGCTTTGCGGTGAGATAGGGGAGACCTGCCAATGACGCCCGAAGTAGCTGTTGACCTGTTCCGTCAGGCGCTCTGGTTGACCACTGTGATGGTCGGCATCGTAGTGATGCCAGGCTTGTTGGTTGGCTTGCTGGTGGCCGTGTTTCAGGCGGCAACGCAGATCAACGAGCAAACCCTCAGCTTTTTGCCGCGCTTGTTAGTGACCTTTATTACCTTGATCGTATTAGGCCCATGGCTGACGACCCAGCTGATCGAGTTCACCGATACCCTGTATCGACAGATTCCAGGGTTGATCGGCTAATGCTGGAGTTATCCAGCGCGGATCTCAGCCGCTGGGTCTCAAGCTATCTCTGGGTGTTTTTTCGTATCGCCAGTGTGCTGATGACCATGCCGGTGTTCGGCACTCAGCTGATACCGGCTCGTATTCGTCTTTATTTTGCGTTGGCGCTCACCTTGCTGGTCGCCCCGCAAATACCTGAAGTACCTACCCTTGATGCGCTCTCGTTGAGCACCTGGACCATCATTGCTGAGCAGATATTGATTGGCGCTGCGATGGGCTTTTCAATGCAGTTGCTGTTTCAGATCCATGTGTTGGCCGGGCAGATTATTGCCATGCAGATGGGTCTGGGTTTTGCCTCCATGAACGACCCCAGTATGGGTATTTCTGTTGCGGTGGTAGCGCAGGTATTCACCATGCTGGTGACTTTGTTGTTTCTTGCGATGAATGGGCACTTGGTAGTGATTGAAGTTTTGGTTGAAAGCTTCAATACCCTGCCTATCGGCGAAACCTTGGCGGTCACTGATTTTGAGGCGCTGGTGTATCGTTTTTCATGGGTTATGGCCTCCGCGATTCTGATTGGGTTGCCAGCGATTGCGGCGTTGTTGATTGTTAACATGTCTTTCGGTGTGATGATGCGCGCCGCGCCGCAGCTGAATATTTTTTCCATCGGCTTTCCGATGACGCTGATATTCGGTCTATTTATTCTTTGGGTCTTGCTGAATAACGTGACAGCTCAGTATCAGGAATTGGCCTCCAACGCTTTGATCTGGCTGCGTGCACTGGTGAGGGCTAACTGATGTCTGAATCCGAAAGCGGTCAGGAAAAAACAGAAGACCCCACGGCAAAACGCCTCAAAGAGTCGCGCGACAAAGGCCAGGTTGCGCGCTCCAAGGAGTTGAACACGCTGGCGGTGGTCATGGTGGCTGCGGTGGCGCTGTTGATGGTCGGGCCTGAAATGGCGCGTAAGTTGATGAACATTATGATCTTCAACTTCTCCTTCGAACGCGAAGCGCTATTCAATACCGACACCATGGCGTTGCACCTCTTTGAATCGGTTCAGGAAGGCTTGATGGTGCTCGCGCCCCTATTCGCGATGCTGCTGGTAGCCTCCATTGTCGGGCCTATTATGCTGGGCGGCTGGCTGTTCAGTGCCAAGTCGCTGGCGCCCAAGTTTGAGCGTATGAACCCTCTGGCGGGCATTAAGCGCATGTTTTCTTTAAAGGCGCTGGTCGAATTATTCAAGGCGCTGGCTAAGTTTTTGGTCGTTTTGAGCACGGCGTTGCTGGTACTCCATTTACGCACTAACGACTTTCTTTCGCTGGGCCAGGAGCCTCTGGAACAAGCCATAGTGCATTGCGCTTGGGCGCTGGCTACGGCCTTGTTGATACTGGCGGCTTCGCTGATCTTGATCGCTGCAGTGGATGTGCCCTTTCAGCTGTGGGACAACAAGCAGAAGCTGATGATGACCAAACAGGAGATCCGTGACGAGTTTAAGGACTCCGAAGGTAAGCCCGAGGTTAAAGCGAAAATTCGGCAGATGCAGCGTGAGATGGCCGAACGCAGGATGATGGAGAAGGTGCCGCAAGCAGATGTTGTCATCACCAACCCTACGCACTTTGCGGTAGCGCTGAAATACGACCCCTTGAACGGCGGCGCACCCGTGGTGTTGGCTAAGGGCGCGGACTTTATGGCGCAGAAAATTCGCGAGGTAGCCAACGAGAATGAGATTGTGGTATTGGAGTCACCGCCGCTGGCGCGGGCGGTGTATTACAGCACCGAACTGGATCAGGAGATCCCGGCTGGGCTCTACCTGGCAGTAGCGCAAGTGCTTGCGTACGTATTCCAGTTACGTCAGCACCGGGCGGGGCAGGGCAAGCGGCCAGGGCCAATGCCGGAACCGCCGATTCCGGACGATCTGAAAAAGTAGAAGCGCTTCAGGGCGAAGGGGCTGGGCTGTCGTGCAGCTCTAGATCTTTGACCAAATCGCCTAGGTCTTGCTCCATCAATTGGCGTAGTTGCGCTTCGTACTCTTCAATCGAACCTGATAGATCAATGATGATTTCTACTCGGCGATTCAGCGACCGGGTTTCTGGCCATTCATTGCTGGCACGCGGACGCGTTTCGGCGTAGCCCTGCACCTTGAGGCGTTCTGGCTGGACGGCGTCCCCGATAAGCAGCGCATTGGCGACGGACGATGCGCGAGCAGCGGAAAGGTCCCAGTTAGACTGAAAACGGCTTGTGTTAATCGGTATGTTGTCGGTGTGACCTTCAATGGTGATTTCGCCTGGTAAACGCGCAATTACCTCGGCAACCTTATCCAGCATGTCTTCAAAATCCGCAGTCATGTCAGCCGAGCCAGATGGGAATGAACCTTTCTCTTCGACGCGAATAATCACCCGTTTGCGGTCATGTTCGAGCTGGATGCGACCCTCTTGCAGTTCGTTTTCTAGCACATCACGCAGCGCTTCTACGCTGGTCGCTACCTGCTGTTGGGTGGTGTCTTGCACTTGCTGTTGTAACTGGCTTTCCAGCTCGGCGCTCAGCGTTTCCAGCTGAGGGGATTGCTCGGTGGTTTGCTGGCGTACGCTGTCTACTGGCGTTGGTTCGGGCTTACCTGGCGAGAACTTGTCGAAGATCGGGCTGGTTCCCATGGGAATATCCAGTGCTGGTATTTCGCGTTGCACGCCGAATGCTTTAGACATCTCGCCGGCGATCTGCTTGAACTTCTGTGCGTCTATCTCGGAAAACGACAGTAGCAACACGAAGAAGCACATCAGCAGCGACATCAGATCGGCGAAGGTCATGACCCACGCAGGTATGCTCGGCTTGTCGTCATCGCCTTCCATCAAGCGTCTTCCGCTTCGCCGGTGGGTTTAGCGGCTTTACCGCGGGGCATGTAACTAGCCAGTAATTGTTCAATAACCCGCGGGTTGGTTCCTTCCTGGATCGCCAGTATTGCGTCTATCCAAAGCTCCTGCATACGCGCCTCTTCGGTCATGCGTAGCGCAAGCTTATCGGCAATCGGGATACAGATCATGGTCGCCAGCATGGCACCGTACAGTGTGGTGAGGAGCGCCACGGCCATGGCTGGACCAATGGACTTAGGATCTTCCATGTTCGAGAGCATCTGCACCAGGCCAATCAGCGTGCCAATCATACCCATGGCTGGACCGACGTCACCCAGAGCGGTAAATACCTTGGCGCCCCAACGATTTCGATCCAAGGTAAGCAGGCGCTCTTTATCGAGAATAGCCTTTACCGTTTCTTGCGGATGGCCATCGATCAAAAGCTGAATGCCGCTTTTCAGGAAATCCGCCGAGATCTCCTTATCTTCCAGCGCTAATAAACCTTGTTTGCGTGCCACTGTTGCCAGCTCTACCAGCTCAGTGATGCTTTCTTCTACGTCCGGTAATTTGAAGCGGAAGGCGCGGCCAGCCACTTTGATGGCGCCGATGAACTGGCTGACGTTGAACTTCGCCAGCACCACAAAAAGACTACCGCCGATCACAATCAACAGCGAAGGCACGTTGAAGAACACCTGTGCCCCACTGCCTAGCAAAATGGATGCGGCAATGATGCCGATAGCGCCGATCAGGCCAATAAGTGTCGCGAGATCCACTAGTGCTCCTTGATTTTTTGCGATGGAGTACGGCAAAGAAAGTTAGGGGTGATGACAGGGGGACGCTATTCTATGATCGAATGCCCGCATGTCAAATGCTACACGTAGGTTCTGGCTTTCTCATGCTTGATTTGAGTTCTTTGATTGGAGATATCTATGTCATCTGTTTCTCGTGTTGCCTGGGGTTCGATAGTGGCTGCTGGATTGATCGCTATTGCGCTGGCATTCATGGCTGTTAGCCTGAAAACCGGTCTGCTGCAATTTCGTGGTGCCGATCGAGTCGTCAGCGTTAAAGGCCTGGCTGAGCGCGAAGTCGCAGCAGATCTGGCGCTTTGGCCGGTTAACTTCACCGTTACCGGAAACAGTTTAGACCAGTTACAGAATGATATAGACACCCAGCAGGGCCTGGTTCGCTCTTTTCTGCTGCTGAAAGGGTTTAAAGAGCCCGAGATTCAGTTGTCGGTGCCCAAGATTGCCGATCAACATGCCAATGCTTACGGTAATAACTTGCCGCCGGATCGCTACCGGGCAGAAGTCACCGTATTGGTGCGTACCGAGGATGTAGATAGCGTCAAACAAGGTATGCAGTCAGTGGGTGAGTTGGTCAAATCAGGGGTGGCCTTGACCCAGAGTTACGAGTTTCAACCCAGTTTTCTATTCACCCAACTGGACAGCATTAAACCAGACATGATTGCAGACGCCACCCGGGATGCGCGTGCGGCTGCGGACCAGTTTGCGCGTGATGCGGGAGCTGAAGTGGGTAGCATTCGCCGTGCTTCGCAAGGCTATTTCTCAATTGAGGATGTGGACCCTTTCACTCCGGAAACCAAGCGGGTACGGGTGGTAACCAATATTGATTACAGTTTGGATTAAAGGGGTTCTGCCACTGCTTAGCTATTGATGAAATCAGCGATCTGCTGCGGCCAGTCAGCTAGCTCGCTGATCTTGTTGATGACCCTGAGTTCAGCGTTGGGCAAATGACTGGCCAATTGTTCTGCGCTGCTTAGCGGATGGATGGGGTCATCGCGCCAGGCCAGGATCAGTGCAGGTTGCTGAAGTCTGTGCAGTTGCTCTGGAGCTGGCAGGTCTGAGGCGATTGCGCCCTGAATCACCGCAGTCAGCAGTTCGCGGGAGAAACCGCCCAAGCTTTCCAATTGCGGCAATGCATCTTCCGGACGCGCCTGCTGCAACCATTCAGGCAGGGCAGGGTATTGGCGCGACAGCTGAATAAAAGACGGCATACCGCGTGCGCGCAGTAGTCGAATCATTTGTTGATAACGCTCGACCTGAGCTGCGCGAGTCGACCAGAAGGTGGGTGGCGTTGCCAATACCAGCTTGGTGACGCCAGTGGGTGCGTGTAGCGCCGCGATAAGCGCGCTGGCGCACCCCATAGATTGACCACCCAATGCAAAGCGATTGCCGGCGTGCTGGCGTGCAACAGCCAACATGTCCGCAGCCAGAGCCGGCCAGCGGTAGCGCACGGCATCCAGGGGCCGCTCTGACCGGCCATGGCCGCAAGCGTCGTAGCGAACCATCCGCAGGGGCATACCTGCGCGATAAAACCAGCTAGTAGCTTCTTCTTGCGCCATGCTGCCCAGCAAACCATGCCCCCAGACCAGCGCCGAGCCGCTGCCGGATAATTTGACCTGAAGCATAAGCCGCCATTCCCAAAATAGATGTGGCAGTTTAACAGGTGCTAATAGCACTGACAGTCTCGCCGACGCCGTTTAAACTGGCTGCTTTTTCAGGGGTTGAGTGTATGGAGTTGTTACCCTGGGCGCATGACACCAGCGCCGGCTTTACGTTGCGCGGCTGGCATAGCCCGCCGAGTGGCAAACCGGTGTTGCATTTTTTGCATGGCAACGGCTTTTGTACGCGTAGTTATGAGCCCTTGTTGGCACTGCTGGCGAAGGACTTTGATCTCTGGTTGTGTGATTTGCAGGGCCATGGTCAGAGCGATCATGGCGACAAATTCGTTGGCTGGAACCGCAACGCCGAACTGGCGATGGAAGCCTTTGAAGCAGGGCGGGCTGTTTTTGGCGATGTAGCCTATTTTGCCTGCGGGCATAGTTTTGGCGGTGTGCTAACCGGTTTGATTTTGGCCGCCCGCCCGGAGCTGTTCGCCCGCGCTGTGTTGCTCGACCCGGTGTTCTTCCCGCCCGGTCTGATTACCCTACGACGCGGCCTTGGCTTGTTTGGGATACAGAGGAATCCGGTGGCCCAGCGGGCGAGATTACGTCGAGACAGTTGGCCTGATCGCGCCGGGGCACATGCCAGTTTGCATAATCGCGGCATGTTTCGCGGCTGGGACGAGAGCGCTTTTGCCGCGCACATAGCCCATGCGTTGCGCGACCACCCAGAGCGCGGCGTAGAGTTATGCTGCCGTCCAAGTCGCGAGGCTGAGGTGTTTTTGACTATGCCGCGCGGCCTGTGGCGCTCGCTGCGACGCGTCAAAACACCCACGCATATAATCTATGGTGATCGCACCTACCCCTTCGTAGGGACGAGTGCACGGCGTTTGGCTGCCAGCGGTAATGCTTATAGCGCGCACAAGACGGCGGGTGGGCATTGCTTCATGTTAGAGCACCCCAAGGCAACCGCGCAGCAAGTTCTTAGCTCGTTGCTGGTTTAGCTTTTGATGCCGGTATCCGGTTCCGGTTCAGGCGCTTCGCTGAGCAGCATGCTGCGCTCGCGAACACTGCGCGCAACATGCTCTGCCAGACCGGTGCCGGCTTCGCTCATGGTCAGGTAAGTGTGATCGGCACCGGCCTGAATGATGCGTTGGGCGATGTCTTCATACATGGCATGCGAGACTATCAGGCCATCAAAACCGCGTGAACGCAGTTTCTGCACCGCGATGGTCTTTGCCTCAGCGTCATTCATGGCGAGTATCACCGAATTAATATTGGGCATATCGAGGTTCTGCCAGAACACCTGATCCTCTGCGTCAGCGAAAAGTGCACGCCGCCCGGCTTGCAGGCTGGCATCGACCGCAACAGGGTCGGAATCCAGCGCTATCACGTTGAAGCCTTTTTCAAACAGGTTGTCATAGGCCGCCCGGCCGGTGCGGCCAAGACCCATAACCAGTATCTGCGCGTCGCCTAGAGTGATTGGCTGTTCATCCGGATGGCGAATATTGCGCTCAAACCGCAGCAGATAGGGCGATAGGCGCTCATAGAATGGGTGCACTATGCGATTCAGTGGTGCAGACAACAGGAAAGAGAAAGCCACAGTCAGCGCCAACGGAATCAGCCACTGTGGCAGCACCAGGCTGGCCATAATCAGTCCGAACTCGCTGTATTGAGTCAGCGTCAGGCTACTAAGGAAGGCGCTGCGTGCGCGCAGTTTGAAGCCGACGAACAGAAAGAAGAACAGCATGGCCTTGAGTGGCAACAGCAGCGTGAGCACCAGCGCGAAGATCAGCGCGTGCATGTCAGGCAGGCCACCTAGACCAATCTGCAGGAAGAAGCCGACCAGAAAGATTTCCTTCAAGCTCCATAAAGACTGCGATAGCTCGCCGGCGCGCTTGTGGCCCGCCAGTAAAGCGCCAAAGGCCAGCGCGCCTAGTTCGGAGCTGAGCCCCAGCGCTTCAAAGCCTGTGCCGCCGACCACCAGCGCCAACAGCAGACCGAGCAGTACCATCAATTCTTCGTGGCCACTGAGATCCAGCAGCTTGTACAGTATTGGTTTACTCAGCGGCAGGATGAGCACCATCAGCGCCCAGGCAGAAGGGCTTTTTCCGCTGGCGATGCTGATCGCAACCAGTGCGATCAGGTCTTGCATGATCAGCACGCCGATAGCGATGCGGCCATGGAAAGCGCGCATCTCGCGCTTGCTTTCCAGCACCTTGGCGGCGAGCACGGTGCTAGAGAAGGAAAGCGCCATGGATAGCAGCAGCGCTTCGCCCAAAGGCAACTCAAGAACATACATCAAGCCGGCCAGCAACACGGCGGTGGATAATCCAAAGTGCAGCAGGCTGCCACCGATCACCTCGGGGCGAGCAAGATTCTTGACCTTCAACTTCAGGCCGACGCTGAACAACAGCAGCAGCACCCCAAGGTGCGCGATGTGCGAGAGTATCTCGCTGTCCTCAGGACCGATTCCCACGCGGGAGCCGAGCGCTGACAACGCAAACCCGGCGCCAAGGTAGCCGATCAGGGGTGGCAGGCCAATCTGGCGCACGGCAAGACCCATCATGAAGGCAAAGGCAATCCATACTGCTTCAATCACGCGTATATCCCGTCATCATAAAAGTGCTGGGTAGTCCGGCGCTTCTTTGTTTGTAGTGAGGCATTGGCCGGCAGTCTGGGCAGACTATAACGAAGTTTTATGCGCTCTGCTGAGGTCGCGGGCCGAGACGGTAGGGCTGAGAATAAAGTGCTTAAAACGCAAGCGGCCCGACAGTTGCCTGCCGGGCCGCTTGCTAGGTGCTGCCAGTGAGAATCAGGCGGCGACAATCACGTCGCCGTGGTTCTCTGGCTCAATCAACGCCTGGTGCAGCGCCGCTACTGCTGCATCGTAGTTCTCTTCCTTGATGATGCACTGCATTTCGACCTGACGAATCGACTGGTGAATCGCCTGAATGCTAATGTCGGCCGCAGCCAACGCAGCAACAGTCTTGGCCAGAATGCCTTTAACCTTTAGGTCGGAGCCAATGGCCGAGACAATGGCGATGTTGTGCACATTCACCTCTGCCATCGGGTACTGCTCCTCGATCAGGCGTGACGCACGATTGATCATCTTGCGCGAACCTGAAACGTAGTAAGTGATGCTGTTGGCGTCTGAATCTTTGTTGACCACGTACAGCTTGAGCTTTTTCAGCAGCTTGCTGATCTCAAGGTCGTAGCCCACATCGCCAAGCATCTCTTGGTCAAACACCTCAAGACCGAAGACATCCTTACGACCGGCGATGATTTCAACGCAAGGCTTCTCACTACAGTAATCCTGGCTGATCAAGGTGCCGCCGTGATCCGGCTCAAAAGCATTCTTGATGCGCAAGTGGATACCGGCGCGGCGCAGGGTGCGGGCAGCTTTAGGGTGAATCGCTTCCATGCCCAGGTTAGACAACTGGTCGGCTACGTCGTAGTTGGTCCGGCCAATAGTCACCACCTTGTCCATGCCGACTAGATTCGGATCTGCGCTGGACAGGTGATATTCCTTGTGAATGATCGCCTCACGGGCACCCGTGCTAGCGGCAATTTGCGCAAAGGTGATTTCGCTGTAGCCGCGGTCGAAGGTGTTCATCAAACCTTCGCTGCAGTGGGTGTAACCGGTAGCTACGACTAGCTCTTTGCTTAAGTCGATACCGTCAAAGCTGTCCTTGACCATATCTTGAAAGGCCTTTGGCTCACTTTGATTCCAGCCGGTCAAGTCGACCAGGCGGGCGTTCAGGCCACTTTTCTTAAGTGCTAGAACGGTATTGAAAGCACTATGGGCTTCGCCTAAAGAGGCCAGCATCTCGCGTACTTTCATCAGGTGCTCAGTGAGCTGAAAGTGACCGTAGGTACACAATTGCTGCAAGCTCACCATGCAGTCACGTACGTCACTGATGCGGCCTTCAATAAAGCGGTCAGCCGCCAGGCGCTCGTACTCGCCTTGGAACAGCTCGGCATTCTTGCTGACCATGGCGCCTTGTACTACGTCCAGCGCGTCCAGCCAGGCATCCTCGCTGTGGGCGTCAGCAAAGCGCTCGTACACACCGGGCTCACCGGTTTTTTTGTGTTCGAGCAGCATGTTGGTCATGCCGCTGTAGGCAGAGACAACGAATACACGCTGGTACAGGTCTGCACCCTGACGTTGGCCAATGAAAATGTTGTTCAGTACTTCCTCAAAGCGACTCATTGATGTGCCGCCGATTTTTTCTACTGTATGCATAGTCCTGGTTTCTGTCGTCGGTGAATCTTGGCCTGCCACCAGCAGGTCGAGGGCCTCATGCCCTCGTTTGTCGATATTGCTGCGGCGCGACTCTACCGCTGGGTGTTTGCTAATGCCGTTACTCTTGCTGGTGCTGGCATCTGTTGGTGGTTTGTTGCAATAAAAATGGTTCTATTACGTGCGGGTATTGCTTACGCGGCTTGCTGATTGAAAACAAACCGCGTCGGCTCCACCAGAGAGGCTATTGGCTTACGGGTGCCTACTTGGTGTGCCGTCCGAGCGACATTATTTAATCGCTGTCTGCAGGGTATACGCCGTCTTTGTCGTGCACTTCACGACCGCTGATGGGCGGATTGAATACGCAGGCCATTTTCATGTCCTCGCTGCCGCCTCGCAGCATGTGGTCATCGTGCTGATCCAGAATGTACAGAGTGCCGGGACGGATCTGATAGACCTTGCCGTCCGACAGGGTTTCGATCGAGCCATTGCCGCTCATGCAATACACAGACTCAAGATGGTTCTTGTAATGGATGTGGGTTTCTTTATTGGCGTAAATGGTAGTGATGTGAAACGAGAAACCCATCTTGTCATCTTTGAGCAGCATCCGGGTGCTTTCCCAGGTCTCAGTGGTGACGCGGCGTTCTGAGTTTTCGCATTCTTCCAATGTACGTACGATCATATTCAGGTTTCCTGTTTGTTCTAAATTCGGGTGGCCGCTATCAAGGCGATAGCGGCGTAGACACGGCTGGCTGTGCGATCAAGACGCCTGATTGGCGACCTGTTCGCTTATTACCTTGGCAAACGCAGCGTCTAGAATAGTCAGCGCTTTATCGATCTGTTCGTCAGTGATGGTCAGCGGGCACAGGCATTTGACTACCTGGTTGTGATTACCACTGGTTTCGATGACCAAGCCATTGGCGAAAGACTCTTTACAGATGGCTGATGCAATTTCGCCATCCGGGCAGCTGATGCCGATCATCATGCCGCGACCTTTGACGAACAAAGAGTCTGGACCGTGCTTGCTGACAATCTTCTGCATACGATCTTTGATGACCTTACCTTTGGCCTGCACACTTTTAGCAAACTCATCGGTGGTCCAGAAGTGTTCCAGCGCGGCAGCGGCCGTTACGAACGCGTGGTTGTTGCCACGGAATGTACCGTTGTGCTCGCCTGGCTCCCACTGGTCCAGCTCGTTGCGCATAATCACGATAGCGAAGGGTAAGCCGTAACCGCTCAGTGACTTCGACATGGTGATGATGTCTGGCTTGATGCCCATCTCTTCAAAGCTAAAGAAGGTACCTGTGCGCCCACAGCCAGCTTGGATATCGTCGGCAATCAGCAGCATTTCGTGCTTGCGGCAAAGTTTTTCCAGCTTACGCATCCAGTCAGCAGAAGCAGTGTTCAGGCCACCTTCACCTTGAACGACTTCGACAATAACGGCTGCTGGCTTATCGATACCGCTGCTAGGGTCGCTCAACAGCTTGTCCATCATAGAGATGGTATTTACCTTGTCGCCAAAGTAGTTGGCATAGGGCATACGGCTGACGTCGGTCAGAGGTACGCCTGCAGCGCCTCGATGGTGGCCGTTGCCAGTTACTGCCAACGCACCGATGGTGCAGCCATGGAAGCCGTTGGTGAAGCTGATTACGTTGCTGCGACCGGTAATTTTGCGGGCCAGCTTGAGTGCGGCCTCAACTGAGTTGGCACCGGTAGGGCCGCTGAACTGGATTTTGTAGTCTGAGAAGCCGCGTGGCTCCAGGATTACCCGGTTAAAGGTTTCCAGAAAGCGTTCTTTAGCGGCTGAGTACATGTCCAGGCCGTGGGTTATACCGTCTTCCTCCAGATACTGAATCAGTGCTTTTTTCAGTACTGGGTGGTTGTGGCCGTAGTTCAGTGTGCCAGCACCGGCGAGAAAGTCGATGTAGCGCTTGCCTTCAGTGGTAACCAATTCGGCACCCTGAGCTTGATTAAACATGACCGGGAACGAGCGGCAATAGCTGCGAATGTCGGATTCGTTTTTTTCGAACTGTTCAAAATTGTTCATGATATCTCCTGGTCTCAAGCGTTAGCTGATTGAGAAACTGATTGAGTAAAGGGTCCAGCACGGTAGATGACTTCATCGTCGTGCTGTCCGTTGAAATGCTTCTCGCGAGAGAACAGCACTTCAGTGGTGTATTCGGCGCCCAACAGGCGGAAGGCTTTTTTAAACAGCGCCTCGGATGCGTCGTTGCCGGGGGAAATGGTCGTCTCCAATCGGGTGACGCCGGCAGCGCGAGTACGCTCAACTAACGCGAGCAGCATCTTCAGCGCTAAACCCTGGCCGCGCATGCGGCTGTCTACTGCGACCTGCCAAACAAACAAGGTGTCGGGGCGGGCCGGCGGGCGATAGCCGGAAATGAAGCCGACCAAATCGCCGTCTTCTGTCTCGGCGGCAATCGCCGTATCGGCAAAGTCTTCACATTGCAGCAAATTGCAGTACACCGAATTGGTGTCCAGTGGCTGACAGCGTGCGACTAGTTGATTCAGCGCAAAGCCATCCGTGCCTGTAGGCTTGCGGAGTGTTGCGTTTTTAGAAGGCAAAATTAAGTACCTGAATGTTTATGCTTGAATTCTTTTTCCATAATAAACATATCTAGAAAATTATCTCAACCCGCTGTTAATGCAGCTTACAGGCTAGTTTTTTTGTTCATCAAATATTTATAGCTGTTAAATATCTCTGCCATATTTAAGGTGATTTATTTGTTGATACAACGTCTAGCCCTTGCTGTTAAAGGGCTGGCAGGAATGCAGGTGATAGGCGATTAGGGTGGCTTTGGGTGTGCGAAAAGGGCTACAAAAAAGCGCATTTCTCTGCTGTTTTCTGGTGCTAAATTATTTTCAAGCGTCAGAGTTGTGCGTGGTGCAGTCTGGGGTTGCACCAAAAAAGGACGTTGAGTGTTGTGAGCATATGCCGCTGGTTAGAAGGGGGTCGGCGCCTGAGGCGGCGCCGAGCAAAAGTGAATGGGTGGCCTACAGAGTGAAGCCGCCATCAATCGGGATAATGTTGCCGGTCATGTAAGCGCCGCCGGCACTCGCCAGCATGATTGCCAGTGCAGACATTTCTTCTTCACGGCCCCAGCGCTTCATTGGGATGTGCTGGCAGTCTTCAGCCATGGCCTCAGCATCGCTATGGATGTGCTGGGTCATCTTGCTGGGGAAACGGCCTGGGGCGATCACGTTAACGTTGATGTGATCACTGACCAGCTCGCGGGCCAGGTTGCGCGACAGTTGGTGCACGGCCGCTTTACTGGGGCCGTAAGAATAAGCTTCTTCGCCGAACGAGCTGATACCAGCAACCGAGCCAATGTTGATCACGCGAGTAGGGTTCTCGGCGCTGGCGTTCTTGCGCAGCATGGGCAGCAGTTGCTGAATGCAGCTGAACACGGAAACGACATTGAGCTGCATAACCTTCTCCCAGCCGGACACCGGGAAGTCTTCTAATGGGGCGCCCCAGCTAGTGCCAGCGTTATTTACCAGAATGTCGAGATGGTCGGTGTGTCGTGCTACGTCGGCAGCCAACTGCTTGGCGCCAGCCTCGGTGGACAGGTCTGCGCCTATGGCAATGCACTCGCCGTACTGGCTAAGCTCTTCTGCTGTTTGCTTACCTTCGGCCAACTTGCGGCAGCAAATGATGACCTTGGCGCCGGCTTCCAGATAACCCTGTGCAATCATGCGGCCGATGCCGCGGCTGCCGCCGGTAACCAGTGCGGTGCGGCCGGCGAGGCTGAAGTAGTGCTGCATGTGAAAACTCCTTGTTTTTGGTATGAAAAGCCGCTTCGGCTGTTGCCCCTACCTTAATATGCGCAACGGCTGCCCCCAAGCAAAGCGGAGGTTTATCCAGAGTGCAAATGCTGGACTATGCGCAGCGCGTGACCGGGCGTAGCTGGCGCTTTTGCTTTATCCTATTGTCATCAAGCCACTACGACGCCCGGTGAATGAACTGTTTGCCCGGCGGTGTATCTCAGTGGCAGCACAATCATTTTGTAAGCGAGGTGGTCATGGGCCCAGTAAGGCGTTCACGCAAGGAAGATGCATCAGCCTGGACGGTGGCAGACAGCCGCAGCGTCTACGGTATCCGGCATTGGGGCGCAGGCTATTTCAACGTCAGTGATGCTGGGCATGTTGAAGTCATGCCGCGCGGCGCTGATGCGGGCAGTATTGATTTGCATGAGCTGGTTGGCCAGCTGCGTGACAGCGGCCTGGACTTACCTCTGCTGGTGCGTTTCCCGGATATTTTGCAATCGCGGGTCAAGCAGCTCACCGGCGCTTTTGATCAAAGCATCGCAGCGCTGGATTATCAAAGCGGCTACACCGCGCTTTATCCGATTAAGGTGAACCAGCAGGAAACCGTGGTTGAGAATATTATCGCCACAGAAAACGTCTCTATCGGGCTTGAAGCGGGCTCCAAGCCCGAGTTGATGGCGGTACTGGCGCTGGCGCCAAAAGGCGGCACCATCGTCTGTAATGGCTATAAAGATCGTGAGTTCATTCATCTGGCGTTGATTGGCCAGAAACTGGGACACAAGGTCTTTATCGTCATTGAGAAAGAATCCGAGGTTCGCCTCGTGATTGAAGAGGCGGAAAAGCTCGGTGTGACGCCGCAGGTGGGTCTGCGTGTGCGGCTGTCTTCATTGGCTTCCAGTAAATGGGCTGATACGGGCGGCGAAAAGTCTAAATTTGGTTTGTCGGCAGCGCAGTTACTGCGGGTGGTCGACGCTTTTACTGCCGCTGGTCTGCAAGAGGGTGTGCGCTTGCTGCACTTCCACATGGGCTCGCAGATCGCCAACCTGGCTGATTATCAGCACGGCTTCCGAGAGGCTATTCGCTATTTCGGCGAGCTACGTGCGCTGGGCTTGCCGGTCGATCATATTGATGTGGGCGGCGGTCTGGGCGTGGATTACGACGGCACCCACTCGCGCAACGCTAGCTCTATTAACTACGACGTAAATGAGTATGCGCAGACGATCGTCGGCATGCTCAAGGATTTCTGCGAAGAGCAAGATTTACCGCATCCGCATATTTTTTCCGAGAGCGGTCGTGCGATGACTGCTCACCATGCGGTCTTGGTTGTGCAAGTGACAGACGTCGAGCGTTATAACGACGTTCTGCCGGAAATCGATAACCTTGATGAGTTGCCGCAGGTAGTGCGCAACTTGGTTGGCCTGCAGGATCAGCATGATATCGAGATGGTCACCGAAACCTATTGGCGCGCAACGCACTACATGGCCGATGTGGCTGCACAGTACGCTGAGGGCAAGCTGACGCTGTCGCAGAAGGCCTTGGCCGAGCAATGCTACTTTGCGCTTTGTAATCGCCTGCATACCCAGCTTAAAGCGCGCCAGCGTTCGCACCGACAGGTGCTGGATGAGCTGAACGACAAGATGGCCGATAAGTACATCTGTAATTTTTCGGTCTTCCAGAGCCTGCCGGACACCTGGGCGATAGATCAGGTGTTGCCGATTGTGCCGCTGGATCGTCTTGAAGAAGAGCCCTTGCGCCGCGCCGTGCTGCAGGATCTGACCTGTGACTCAGACGGCAAGATTCGCCACTACGTAGATGAACAGAGCATTGAAAACAGCCTGCCGGTGCATGAACTGCGCGAAGGCGAAGATTATCTGCTGGGTATTTTCCTGGTTGGCGCGTATCAAGAAATTCTTGGCGATATGCACAACCTCTTTGGTGATACCGATTCGGTTAACGTCTATCTGCGACCCGATGGCAAGGTGGTGCACGGCGGTATCGAAACCCACGACACCATCGAAGACATGCTGCGCTACGTGCACTTTGCGCCCGATGAGCTAGTCACTCGCTATCGTGACAAGGTGGCGGGTGCCAAGTTGAGCCCTGCAGAGCGCACCCGCTTTGTGGATGCGCTGCGCTTGGGGCTGACTCGATCTTCCTACCTTAACGCGGAATAAGTCTCAGGCTGCGGCGACCTGAAGACTGATCCAGGTTGCTTCGGCCCAGGCTACTGCTTGGCCTTGCTGGTTGTAGAGCGCGGTGCCGGTAAAGTGTTTGCGTCCTTCGTGGCGTAACGCCCAGCCGGCCACCACCAGCTGTTCGCCAGCGCGTACCGGCTGTTCGATATGCGCAGCAAAGCGGCCGAGTAACGCCACGCCCGCCTGATCGCGTACTGCGAAATAACCCGGGCAGTCCAACGCGGCCCAAAGATACTCACTAGCAACCAAGCCATCTTCGCCGGTTAGGGTTTCGTCCGGGGTCCAGAGTGCGGCTACCTGTTCCTCCATCTGCTCTGTGGGGCCGGCAAAAATACGCAAGCCGTCCAGTGGTTCGCGGTTCGTGCCGCAGACAAAACAGCAGGGCAGGTTGTGCTGCTCAAATCCTTTAAAGCGTTCTTGTGCCTGTGCGGCATTTGCTGGGGTGATAGCGTCTGGCACACCAAGCTCAAAGCTGTAGGGTTTGGCGCTGCCGAGCAGTTGCTCGCCCAAGCGCAATTGCGCGCCATCGTCGTTGACGATCAGTTGCAGTGGCGTATCCAGCGGCGGCGGCGCGTGCAGGGTGACCTGAGCGGGCGCGCCCAGCGCGTTGGCCAGCAGGCCGCAAACGTATCCGCCATTGCCGCTGTTAGGTGGCCCGCAAAAGCGTGAGTTGATGGTGATGAGCTGTTCTTTATGCTGCATTCGTTGGTTCCTGAATGGATTAAGTCTCAGTGGCTCCAGCCACCGCATACTGGGAATATCTGACCGACAAAACAGTTGGCCGCGTCGCTGCATAGATAAGCCGCAAAACTGGCGTCTTCTTCGGCGGAAACCAGTCGCCCTAGCGGGACTTCACGTTGGAGGCGGGCCTGAAACGCCGGATTAGCCTGGATGTCGGCGGGGAAATAAGTCGGGTTGTCGACGAAGTTTTGCGCTATGGCGTTCACTTGAATGCCTTTGTTCGCCATTTCTGCGCCTACTGCCTGCACCCAAGCCAGTTGCGCACCGCGGGCAGCGCTGTAGCTGGAGGCGCGCTTCATGCCGCGCAGCGCAGATGCGCTGCCCATCAGCAGAATCTTGCCGCGCTGACGTTCAATCATGCCGGGCAGCAGTGCGCGCGCGAAGCGCGGTAGCGGGTCGACCATGTGACGAAATAGCAGCCCCCATTCATCGTCCTCTACCTCACTGGCGGGGGTGCTGGGTGCGGGTATCCCGAGGTTGAGCAACAACACGTCTATTTCACCCGCTTCTTTGATCAGTTGGCCGGGTGCCCTGGGATCAAGGAAGTCCCGATGATCGGCGATCACTTCGGCGCCGCAGGCCTGCAACATGCTCTGCAAGGATGGGCCCATAAAAGCGTTGGCCTGAGTCAAGAGAATACGTTTTCCGCTAAGGTCGCAGAGTGCCATGGCGCGTCTCCTATTTCAGTTACTGATGCTCAGTGAGCTGGGAAGTGGGTGGCCAGAAAAGGGAGTAATTGGGCATTCACTTCATTCGGTTTCTCAGCCTGAATCCAGTGTCCACAATCGGCTATTACGTGCTGTTTGACCTTGGGGATAACAGTAGGCATTTTTTTGATGGTGTAGGCCTCCAGCGTGCCGACCGGATCGCGATCACCGATCAGGAAGAGCGCGGGCTGTTCGATCTGTTTACCGGCGAGCGTCTCGGTGCGCTCCCAGTTGCGCTCAAAATTGCGATACCAATTGATCGGTCCGTGGAAGCCGCTCTGCTCAAAAGTGTTTACGTAAACCGCAAATGCCTCGTCCGAGCACCATGACGGCGGGCTACCCGGGTCGGTGTAGTCCTCGAGCCAAGCGGCGTCGGCGGGCTTGTCCTGCACTAGCGAGTTGCCACCTTCGCTGCTGGAGAGTCCGTGCATCATCAAGCGCATAGTGCGCGGAATGTCGGCGGCCATCTCGGCCTCAGCAAGACCCGGTTTTTGAAAGTAGACGATGTAGTGAAAACGGTCTTTGTAGGCCTCACGCATCATGTTGATCGCCGGCTGACGCGGCCGGCCGCCGAATGGCACGGACATGCCACACACTGCTTTCACCCGCGCTGGCTCCAGCATCGCTAGATGCCAGGCGATGGGGGCGCCCCAATCGTGACCAATCATCGCAACCTGCTCATGGCCCAGATGGTTCATGGCTCCCTGGATGTCGGCGCAGATGGTGATTAGATCGTAGGCTTCGACATCTTTTGGGGCGCTGCTGGCGCCGTAACCGCGCATCTCCGGCGCATGCACGCGGTAACCCTGTGCTGCCAGCGCTTTGATCTGATGCCGCCAGGAATGCCAGCATTCAGGAAATCCATGCAGTAGCCATACCGGCCTGCCGCTCTTGGGGCCAGCGGTGTAGAGGCTTAGTTCGATGTTATTGGTGGGTACCAGTTGGTGTTCAAACTGATCCATGGGGTGCTCCCTATTTGTGTGCTACCGACACTATGGCAAAAGCGCGCGCAATTGGCCCGCGCCTTGCTTAGCCTATTCATCAGGCGAAGTTAGCGCTATCCGTGTAGTGGATGTGCCGGGCCTATTTTTCGCGGGTATCCCGTCTGTATCGGAAAGCTCAACTACTCTCAATATCAATAACATGAGTGCTACGACACGGAGTGCAAGGCAGCATGAAGAAAACGAGGGCTGGGGTCGGCTTGCAATGGTTGGTGGCGAGTTCGATCGTGTTGTGCCTTTTGGTGATGATGAGTATCACTGTATGGCAGGGTTATCGTAGCTCGAGCGCCCTGTTGATAGCCGCAGCCAATGACTCTGCGCAGCAGTTGGGTGTGCTTTTAAATGAAAGGGCCGAGCGTCTGCTTGACCCTGCAGAGGGCGCACTGCGGATACTGAGCTTTGACCCGCTGGTGCAAGCGCAGACGCTGGAGCAACGTCTTGAGCGCTTGCCGGTGATGACGGAGACGCTGCGCAGTAACCGTACGCTAAGCGCTGTTTACGCAGGCTATGCCAATGGCGACTTCTTTTTGTTGCGCCGCACGCGTAAGGGGGCGCAACTAGGTGAACGGGTAATGCCGGAGGCCGCGGCGTTTCTGGTGCAGTCGGTGGAGCAGGGGGTGGCAGAGGGCGAAGTCGCGGGGCGCTGGCTGATTTATGACGCCGAAGGCAAGCAACTGGAGAATTGGCCACAGCCCGACTATCAATTCAATCCGCGTACGCGGCCCTGGTATCAGGATGCGATTGCCAGGCCGGGGCTTATTCTCACCGACCCTTACGTGTTCTTTACCACTAACGAGGTGGGTATCAGCATGGCTACCCACGGCGCGCAGGGGGGCGTGATAGGCCTTGACGCTTCGGTGAATGACCTGGGTGGTGAAGTGAGTGATCTGCGGCTCACGCCGGGGACGGAAATCGCCCTGCTGAGTGGCAAGGACGAAGTGATCGCCTACACCGATCTGCAGAAAGTTTTTCGCCGTGACGTAGATGGCGTACGTCTGGCTAGCCTGGGCGAGCTTGATGTGCCGATCTTGGAGCAAGTAAGGAAGCTACCCGAGCCGCCGCGTAAGCCACAACTGCTTAGTTACCAAGGCGAAGATTGGTATGTGTTGAACCTGTCACTTGGGAAAATCGGCGAAAGCGAGGGCTATATTCTGATCGCCATGCCAGCTACCGAATTGCTGGCCGGTGTGCGGGATACTCTGCGCAAGCAAACGCGCTGGGTGCTTGTACTCACGGCAGTTTTATTGCTGATCGGCTGGGCACTAGGGCAGCGTCTTGGGCGGCCCTTGAAACTGTTGGCCGATCAGGTAGAGCAGTTGGCGAGCTTCGACTTTACGACGCCAATCGGCGTGCACTCGCGTATTTCTGAGGTCAATGACCTGAGTAAGGTAGTGGCCCGTATGGCCAAAGCCATTGGTAACTTCCAAACCATCACGATTACGCTGAGTCAGGAAAGACAGCTGGAACGCATGCTGGATGTGGTGCTTGAGCAGTTGATTAAGATAGCGGGCGGTCGTGGTGGCGCGGTTTATCTGTGTGACGAAGATGCAGGCATCTTGCGCCGTGCTGGTGTTTCCCACTCGGAACATTATCCAGAGAATATGCCGCTGACCGATGATTTGCGCGAAGCGCCGGCGCGCAGTCTGGCAGCTTTGTTGGATGATGAGCATCGCTATTTGACGCTGGCTTTGCGTGATCGTCAGGAGGTCTTGTTGGGCGTGCTGGCAGTGGAGGTGTCGCCGTTGTTGCCGAATGAATCGGTGCGCAGCCTGCGTCGCTTTTTGGGCAGTCTGGCAGGCACCCTTGCGGTGGCCATTGAAACGCGTCAGCTGTTTGCCGATCAGCAGGTGTTGCTGGAATCCATCATTCGCCTGCTGGCGGCGGCTATTGATGCCAAATCACCCTATACCGGTGGCCACTGTGATCGGGTGCCACAATTGGCAGAAATGCTCTTGGAGCAGGCGCAGGCCACAGAGCAGGGGCCGCTGGCGGATTTTCAGTTAACCGATGAAGAGCGCTACGCCTTTCGAATTGCCGCCTGGTTGCATGATTGCGGCAAGATAACCAGCCCTGAATATATCGTTGATAAAGCCACTAAGCTGGAGACTTTATACAACCGAATTCACGAGATACGTACGCGTTTTGAAGTGCTTTGGCGCGATGCTGATGTGCGTTACTGGCAGGGGCTGGCAGCAGGTGAGGAGGCTGATGAACTAATGCGCCATCGCCAAGCGGAACAAAACCGGTTGCGTGACGAATTCGCCCTGGTGGCCCAGGCCAATACCGGTGGTGAGTTTATGGCTGACGAAGATGTCAAACGGCTGGAGGCTATCGCCGAGCAAACCTGGCTGCGGCATTTTGATAACCGCTTGGGCTTGTCCGGCGATGAGCAACGACAGCTGACCGATGTGCCGGAAGTAGCGCCCCCGGTCGAGGAGCGGCTATTGGCAGATCGCCCCGAGCATCTATTTGCCTGGGGAGAGCGCAAGCCGCCGGTGGTGCGAGACGATCCGGCGAATCGCTGGGGCTTTGATATGGAGCTGCCAGAATACAGTAATAATATGGGCGAGCTGTATAACCTGCGCATCGCACGCGGTACCCTCACTACGGAGGAGCGCTTCAAGATCAATGAGCACATAGTGCAAACCTTGATCATGCTCTCCACTTTGCCGTTTCCCAAGTCGTTGGCTCAGGTTCCCCTGCTGGCGGCCACCCATCATGAGAAACTCGACGGCAGCGGCTATCCGCGTCGGTTAACGGCTGAGCAGCTGACGGTGGAAGATCGGGTGCTGGCCATAGCTGACATATTTGAAGCGCTCACGGCTGCGGATCGGCCTTACAAGCAGGCTAAGACCTTGTCGGAGTCGGTGAAGATCATGCTGTTCATGGCGCGTGATGAACACTTGGATGCGAACTTGCTGGCGCTGTTTCTGCGCACCGGTGTGCACCGGGAGTACGCTAAGCGCTTTCTGGCTGCTGAGCAGTTGGATGAGGTTGATGTTGAGGGCAGCATTGCGCAGTTGCGGCAGTGGGGCTTGCTGACAGACTAGGGTCGCTGCGCCCTGGGTTGAACCGGGCGAGCAGATGATGCTCAGTCAGGCGTCAGTGCTAGATGAAACTGGGCGCCTTCTGTCTCAAGGGGAGCAAGAGCCTGATTGCAATACTGCAGCTCGTTTAACAGGCTGGCTTGCTCTGCGCTGTTGCCGAACTCGCGCTGCAGATGCTGTTCCAGTGCTTCCAGGGTGCTCATGCCAGCGGCAATAGGCTGCCAACTCATATCCTCGATACCGTAGGCTAGTCCGGTCTCTGGATCGCTTGCGGGCTCTGCGGCGGGGACGGCATCGTCATCGATGAGCGTGACCGCCTGTTGCAGTTCTACTGCTGTTGCATCGATGAAATGGCTTAGCGCCGTTACTCCCAGCGTTTTACATAGTCCATCGAGCACGTCCAGTTCGGCGCAGATCGCCTCCAGGCAGCGGTCGCCGGGCTGAAAGGTGCGGTCGAGCAAAGTATTGAGCCGTAACACGCGTGACACTGGTTTCTCCTGGTCGGGTTTGGCTGGGGCAACGACTAGCTTACCGCACAGCTGACTGGCCGTGTATGCGTCGTCTTACTCAATCCAACGGTATAGCGTGCGCCGAGTAATGCCGAGAATGTCGGCGGCTTTGCGCTTGTTACCGCCGGCGGCCTCTAGCACCTGATGAATATAACGACGTTGCACATTTTCCAGGCTGGGTAATTGTTCCAGCACTGGCGTGCCGGTGAGACTGCTCAGCGGGTCGCTCAGCGGCGAGTTGGCGTTTTCACTGTTAGCGCTCTGCATGCGCTCTGGCAGGTTCTGCAATTCGATGAATGCGCCTTCAGAGAAGGTGGCGGCGCGCTCGACTGCATTCTGTAATTCGCGCACGTTGCCAGGGAACGGGTAGTGCAGCAGGGCTTGTAATGCGGCATCGCTGAAGCCCTTGAGCTGACGTTGCTGGCGGGCGTTGAACCGGGCCAGAAAGAAGTCGGCTAGATAACGAATGTCGTCAGCGCGTTCACGCAGCGGCGGCACTTGCAGATTAAAGGTCTCCAGGCGGTAGAACAGGTCCTCTCGGAAGCTGCCCTGCTCGACACACTCGGTCAGGTTGCGGTTAGTTGCAGCTATTACCCTTACATCGAGCTGGATCTCATGGTCGCTGCCGACGGGGCGCACGTTACCGTCTTGCAGTGCACGAAGTAATTTCGCCTGCAACGCCAATGGCATCTCACCAATCTCATCCAGCATCAGGGTGCCGCCCTCGGCCTGCTGAAATAGTCCGGCGCGGGCCTTGCGTGCACCGGTATAGGCGCCGGCGGCGTGGCCAAAAAATTCGCTTTCCATCAATTCGGCAGGAATGCCGCCACAGTTCACCACCATATAAGGTTTACCGCTGCGTACGCTTTCTTCATGTACGGCGCGGGCGACCAGTTCTTTGCCGGTGCCGCTTTCACCCTGCACCAATACTGGGCCATCGGCACTGGCCATCTGGCGAATGTGCTGGAAGAGCCTACGCATGCCGCTGCTCTGGCCGATAATGCCGTGAAATTGCTCAACCGCCATGATGGAGCGGTAGCGTTGTACTTCACGGCGCAAGCGTCGATTTTCCAGCAGGCGCTTGACCGTGAGCAGAAAGTGGTCAATTTCCAGCGGCTTGGTAAGGAAGTCGTCAGCGCCATTCTGTAGTGCGTTGACGGCCTGCTGTACCGAGCCGAAGGCAGTGATGATCAATACTGCTGGTGCGGGGGACAAAGCCTGCGCCGGCGGCAGCAGGCTGAGGCCGTCAGCGCCCGGCAAACGCAGGTCGCTTATCAGCAGATCTATCTCGGCTTGTTGTAATGGTGCCAGGGCGTCTTCTGCGCTGGCACAGGCAGTGACCTGATAACCCTCGGCTTCCAGTTCTTCCTGCAATAACTCGCGCAGGCCGCTGTCATCTTCAACCAGCAGCAGGTGCTCTGTGTGGCTCATGCGTTCGTCTCCTTGTGTGCCGGCAGCTGCATGCAAACCTGACAACCACCTTCGGGTCGGTTGCTCAGTAGTAGCTCGCCGCCATGTTCTTCGACGATGGTCTGCACGATGGCCAACCCCAAGCCTGTGCCTTCACCCGGCGCTTTGGTGGTGTAGAAGGGTTCTACGAGTTGCGCACGGTTGGTTTCCGGTAGCCCTGGGCCGTCATCACTGATGCGTATTAACAGATGGTGTTCGTTGTAGCTCAGGTTGATATCCACCTGGTTTTTTGCTGCCTGCAGGGCATTGCGTAGTAAGTTGAGCAGGGCCAACTCGAGTCTGGCGGGGGCGCCATATAGTGCTGGTAAGTCCGCTTGGTAGTGGCTGTTTAATTGAATCTGGGTTTGCTCGAACTCGGGCTTGATAGCATCCAGTGCGCTGTCGACCAACTGCACTGGATCGGTTTTGCGCAGCGTCGACGCAGCTGGTCGGCTGTAGTCGAGCAGTTGTTTTACTGTGCTGGTCAGGCGCGCGACCTGGGCGCGTATGGCGCTGAACTCACGTTGTTGTGGGGAGTCTTCTGCGCTACTGCGTTGCAGACGGCGGGCGCGGCCGTCGATCACACTGAGCGGCGCGCCTAACTCATGCGCAACGCCGCGTGCCATGCCGCCGATGGCTGCCATTTTCTCTTTATCCTTGAGCTGCGCAAGCAGCGCGGTCTCGGCTGCACGGTGGCCATCAACCTCCTTGCGCGCCTGTTCGATGCTGTCGAGCATATGATTCAGACCTTCGGCGAGCGCTGCTACTTCTGAGGGGCCTTCCTGCGCGGCGCGGTGGGAGTGATCGCCCTGCGCCACTTGCTGCATGTGGGCTAACAGCTTGTCTACGTGGCGACCAACGCCGCCGTAGTGCCCAAGCATGACCGCGCAGATGATGGTCAGCCCCAGCAGCGCCCAAGCCGCCCAGGCAATAATGGTGAGTTGATCAAGTGCCCGACCAAAGTCACTGGCGCGCCGGGTAATTTGAATCAAACCCTGAATGTTGCCGCCTACATCAAACAACGGCATGAAATGCGAGAACAGGTGGCGGCCGCCAACCTGGCTGAAGCCTTGCTGAGATTCGCCAGTGGCCACAATTAGGTCGGGAATGGGTGTGCGGGTTAGGTCGCTTTCGGTAACGCCGGCCGACGCTAAGCGCACACCGTTGACGTCAAACACCGAAGCACCATAGACCTCACCCAGTACAAAGACGGAGCCTAATGCCAGCTCAATCGCTTGGCGATCATTTTCGCCCAACGCTGTACCAATCGGAATGCTGATGGCACGGCCGATCAGCTCCAGGTCGTTTTTCAGGCGTTGTTGTTGAAACTGGTTAGCTTGTTCCAGACCGAAGCGAATGCCGAGTGCAGTCAGTAACAGCAATGGCAGTACTACAAACAGCAGCAGGGTGCGTTGCAAGCCGCTGAGGCTAGGAAGAGCCCAACGCTGAGTAAGTGTGCCAAATCTGAACGGGTATTTTTTGCTCATGTTTAAAAAAGATACAGTTAATGGGCGGTATTGCAAGTCGAATTTCCCGCGGCTTTACCATTTCTTAATACTATTTCCTTTTTAAATCAGATAGTTGAATATTTTTCGGCAAAGTTGGCACGCTCCGTGTAATACCTTTAGTGAGTTCAACCGAAGGAGATACTCATGATGAACATTAAAAAATTCAGTGCTGCTCTGATCATTGCCACCATGACCGCCGGTGTACCTGTTGCCATGGCTCAGTCAATGGACGGTGCCACTCAGCAGCAGTTTGGCGAGCCACAAGGTGCGGCCCAGGCTTCTGCACCCGTGAGCGAGACCGATCTGGAAAAGTTCGTCGGTGCTGAAAAGAAAGTGAACGAGATTCGTGAGGATCTGACCAAAGAGCTGAGTAGTGCCGGTGACCAGCAAGAGGCACAGAAACTGCAAATGGGCGCTCAAAAAGAAATGGTTGAGGCCATTCAGGATCAAGAGCTCGATATTCCGCGCTACAACGAGATAGCTTCGCGTATGCAAACTGATATGGAGCTGCGTGAACGCGCCCAACAGTTCAATTAACAGCGAGTCTGCTTAGGTGGAAAAAAGGGGCTTCGGCCCCTTTTTGCTGTGCGTCTTATAGGCTCAATCAGGATTCTGGTGCGGTGCTGTTGTATTCCGCGCGCTGCGCTAAGCCCAGTTTCAGATAGTCGACTAGTTGTCGGACTTTAGGTGAAAGGTGGCGTTGTTGGGGGTAGAGCGCCCAAACGGCAGTGTGTGGTGGTTGATGTTGTGGCAAGAGCGCGCGCAACGCCCCGCTGCGTAGATGCTCGCGCACATAGTAGTCCGGCAGCTGACACAGGCCGAAGCCGCGTAAGGCCGCTTCCAACACAGCTTGGCCACTGTTGCAGCGCCAATTACCCTGCACGCGCACCGGTACTTCCTTGCCGCGCTGTTGAAAGCTCCATACATCGCTGCTGCCGATCAGGCAGTTATGCCTTGGCAGCTCCGATAGGCTATGCGGGGCGCCATGGTGTGCGAGGTAAGTCGGTGCTGCGCATAGATACATGTGGCGAGGCGCGATTCGCGTGGCGATCATGCTAGAGTCTTGCAGTCGACCCAGGCGAATGGCCAGGTCGTAGCTGCCGTGCAGCAGATCAAGCGTCTGGTTGGTCAGCGTCATTTCTACCCGTAGCTGCGGGTGACGCTGCATAAAGTCGTCCACCAGCGGCATGATAAAGCTCTCGCCATAGGCCACGGCGCAGGTCATGCGCAGCAGGCCCTTGGGTTCGCTGCCGAGATCAGTGATGGCTTGCAACGCTTCGTCGCGGGCGTCTTGCAAGCGCTGGCAATGCTGTAGAAACGTTTGGCCGGCTTCGGTCAGGCTGACCTTACGGGTGCTGCGATAGAACAGGCGCGTCTGCAGGCGATCCTCAAGACGCGCGATCTGACGGCTGACATGGGAAGAAGATAATCCCAAGCGGGTAGCCGCACCGCTGAAGTGTCCCAGCTCGGCCACGCAGACAAATTCGTCAATCCCTTCCCACTGATTCATTGATTATCCCTGCATGGCAATAATGTTTTGCTGTGCGGGCTATTATCCACAAAACATAGGTCTACTACACTGCATGGCATCGTAAACACCCCTGAGGAGAATTCCCATGATCAAATCCCGTGCCGCCGTTGCTTTTGCTCCAGGCAAGCCGTTGGAAATCGTTGAAGTAGATGTGGCGCCGCCACAGAAAGGCGAAGTGCTGGTGCGTATCGTCGCCAGCGGCGTGTGTCACACGGATGCTTTCACCCTGTCTGGCGATGATCCGGAAGGCATTTTTCCGGCCATTCTCGGTCACGAAGGTGGTGGTATTGTTGAGGCGCTCGGCGAGGGCGTAACGTCGCTGGAAGTGGGTGACCACGTGATCCCGCTGTACACCGCGGAGTGTCGCACCTGTAAGTTCTGTACCTCTGGAAAAACCAATCTATGTCAGGCGGTACGCGGCACGCAGGGTAAAGGTGTGATGCCCGACGGCACCTCGCGCTTTTCTTACAAAGGTGAGCCGATCTATCACTACATGGGTACCTCGACCTTCTCTGAATACACCGTAGTACCAGAGATCTCGCTGGCCAAAATCCCCAAGGAAGCGCCGCTGGAAAAAGTCTGCCTGCTGGGTTGCGGCGTGACCACTGGCATCGGTGCAGTGCTGAATACGGCCAAGGTGACCGAAGGTTCAACCGTTGCGATCTTTGGCCTGGGCGGCATTGGTTTGGCTGCGATCATCGGCGCGACTATGGTCAAGGCCCGCCGCATCATCGCGGTTGATATCAATCCTTCCAAGTTTGATATCGCCCGGGAACTGGGCGCTACCGACTTTGTTAACCCTAAGGATCACGATAAGCCGATTCAGGAAGTCATTGTTGAGATGACCGACGGCGGTGTGGATTTCTCCTTCGAGTGCGTGGGCAATGTGCAGCTGATGCGCGCCGCGCTGGAATGCGCGCACAAGGGCTGGGGCGAATCCATCATCATCGGTGTGGCCGGTGCCGGCCAGGAAATCAGCACCCGTCCGTTTCAGCTGGTGACCGGTCGAGTCTGGCGTGGCAGCGCCTTTGGTGGCGTAAAAGGCCGTACCGAGCTGCCGGGTTATGTTGCGAAGGCGCAGACGGGCGAGATCCCTCTGGATACCTTTATCACCCACACCATGGGCCTGGAAGATATCAATAAAGCCTTTGATCTGATGCACGAAGGCAAGAGCATTCGTACCGTCATTCATTTTTAAGTGACAGCGGGAAGCCTGAGGCGTTACGCCAAGCGGCTTCCCGCGTGAGAGGTTTTAATGGATTCGATACTTGAATTGGTTTCTGCCAACAAGAGCTTCGGTGGCTGGCAGAAGCGTTACAAGCACCACTCCAAAACACTGCGCTGTGACATGGTGTTTGGTATTTATCTGCCGCCCCAAGCGGATCAAGGCAAGCCATTGCCGGTGTTGTACTGGCTGTCCGGGCTTACCTGTAATGATGAGAACTTCAGCCAGAAGGCCGGCGCCCAGCGTCTCGCCGCTGAGTTGGGCATGGTATTGGTGATGCCGGATACCAGCCCGCGTGGTGAGGGTGTGCCGGACGATGCTGAAGGTGCCTACGATTTCGGTCTGGGCGCGGGTTTTTATGTGAATGCCACAGAGCAGCCTTGGGCTGAGCATTACCGCATGTACGACTATGTGGTGGACGAGCTACCTGCACTGGTAGAAGAGCATTTTCCGGTCAGTGATCAGCGCAGTATCAGTGGCCACTCTATGGGCGGGCATGGCGCGCTGGTGTGTGCATTGCGCAACCCCGGTCGCTATCGCTCGGTGTCTGCCTTCGCACCCATCACTCATCCGCTTGACTGTCCGTGGGGGCACAAAGCGTTGGGTAGCTATCTTGGCAATGATCGTGAAAGTTGGAAGCAGTGGGATGCTTGTGAGTTGATTGCCAATGCGAAGGAGCGCTTGCCGCTGTTGGTTGATCAGGGTGAAGCGGATAACTTTGTGGTTGAGCAGCTCAAGCCGGAAGCGCTGGAAGCTGCTGCACACGCTGTTGGGCATCCGTTGACGCTCCGCCGTCAGCCGGGTTATGACCACAGCTACTTCTTTATCGCTAGTTTTATTGACGATCATCTGCGCCATCACGGCAAGGCCTTGGGGCTGATCTAGCCTGTCCCTTGGTGTGCCAAGGCGGTAGAATCCTTGGCACATTTGATTGGGTAAGGTGGCAGCATGCGCATTGGTCATGGCTATGACGTTCATCGTTTCACCGAGGGTGATTTTGTCACTCTCGGGGGCGTCAGGATTCCCCATCGTTTTGGCCTGTTGGCGCACTCAGACGGTGATGTTGTGCTACACGCGTTGAGCGACGCGCTACTTGGCGCTGCTGCGCTGGGTGATATCGGCCAGCACTTTCCCGATACCGACGCCAATTACGCCGGTGCAGATAGCCGAGTGCTGCTACGTCATGTGGTAGGCCTAGTGCAGGGCAAAGGCTGGAAGGTCGGTAATGTCGATGCCACCATCGTTGCCCAGGCGCCCAAAATGGCGCTGCATATTGCCCGCATGCGGGAGCTGATCGCCGAAGATCTGCAGGTCTCACTCGATCAGGTTAACGTTAAAGCCACCACCACTGAAAAACTGGGCTTTATTGGCCGCGAAGAAGGTATTGCGGTGCATGCCGTTGCCCTGTTGATTGCCCATGATTGAGGCTGAGTTGCTTGGGCCGCGTGCTTGGGGTGAGCCCTGTGGCGCCGCTGTACTGAAAGCCGCGCCGGAAGATTTCCGCGTCACTGAAGTGTTGGATATCGAGCTCTCAGGTGAGGGCGAGCATCTCTGGTTGCTTATCGAAAAGCGCGGCCTGAATACTGAAGAAGTAGCGCGCAAGCTGGCAAGAACTAGCGGCGTCTCACTGCGTGACATTAGCTACGCCGGTCTCAAGGATCGTGTGGCGGTGACCCAGCAGTGGTTTAGCCTTCAGCTTCCGGGGAAAGCAGACCCCGATTTTTCGTCACTTTGGGGTGACAATCTTAGTTGCCTGCAGCAGGTGCGGCACAAGCGTAAACTGCAGCGCGGGGCCCACAGCGCCAATCGGTTTCTGATACGTTTGACCGAACTGCAAGCGGAGAAGCCACCGCTCGAAGCGCGTCTCAAGATGCTGGCTGAGCAGGGCGTGCCTAATTATTTTGGGCCGCAGCGCTTTGGTTATGCGGGCGGTAATCTGGAAGATGCCCGTAACTGGGCGCAGCGCTGCGCTTATCCGCCAGCGCGAGGCACTCGCTCGCGGTTACTCTCTACGGCGCGTAGTTATTTGTTCAATCAGATGCTAGCCGAGCGTGTGGCTGCCCGTAACTGGAATTCCGTATTGCCCGGAGATTGTCTGGCCTTTACACAAAGTCGCAGCCAATTTCCGGCTTCGGAGCTGGCTGCTGATGATCAGCGTGTTGCGCAGCTCGACCTGCATCCTACTGCCGCGCTGTGGGGCGCGGGCGAACTGGCCAGTAGTGGCGCGCAGGCGGAAATGGAACAGAAGGTGGCAGCACAGCAGCCTGATCTGGCAGAGTGGTTGGCGCAAGCCGGGATGGATCAGGCGCGGCGCATTTTACGCCTCCCCATTGCCGGTCTGACGTGGCATTATCCGTCCTCGGATTGTCTCGAACTTGAATTCACCTTGCCCACCGGCTGCTTCGCGACGGCGGTTCTGCGCGAGCTGGTAGAGCTGGTCAGCCAGGCTGGCGGTGGGATAGAAAGCGAAAACTGATGCGTATTCTGATTGCCAATGACGACGGTGTGCTGGCGCCAGGGATCAAAGCCCTGCACGGCGCATTAGCGGATTATGCCGACTGTGTTGTAGTCGCCCCTGAAGAAGACCGCAGCGGCGCGAGCAGCGCCTTGAGCCTTGACCGCCCGCTGCGACCTTTCGTACACGAGAACGGATTTATTGGCCTCAATGGCACGCCGACCGATTGCGTACATTTGGGCTTGAACGCGTTCTTTGAAGACACCGTGGATATGGTGGTTTCCGGCATCAACCTCGGCGCCAACCTGGGTGACGACGTGCTCTATTCGGGCACAGTGGCGGCCGCCCTTGAGGGTCGTTTTCTCGCCCGCCCGGCGATGGCGTTCTCGCTGGTGGGGCGACAGACCGATAATCTACCGGTCGCTGCGGCCATCGCGCGGCAGATGGTTGAAGCCCACGATAAGCTGGATTTGCCACCGCGCACGGTATTAAGTGTGAATATTCCCAATCTGCCAATGGCGCAGATCAAAGGAATTCGCTTGACGCGTTTGGGGCATAGGTCGCGTGCGGCTAAGCCGATCAAGTGGACTGACCCGCGCGGTAAGGAAGGCTACTGGATCTCAGTGGCAGGTGATGCCGAAGACGGCGGTGAAGGGACCGATTTTCACGCCGTGCTGCAGGGCTATGTTTCGGTCACACCACTGCGGGTCGATAAGACCCATTACGAGGTGTTTGATCACCTGCAGGACTGGCTGGGTAATCTAGGTTGAGTATGGCGCGCGACGAACATTATAAGAACGGTATTGGCATGACTTCCCAGCGGACCCGCGAGCGCTTGCTCGAGCGGCTGTTCGAGGAAGGGATTCGTAATCTGCACGTGCTGGAAGCTATCCGCCGTACACCCCGGCATCTATTTGTGGATGAAGCTCTGGCGCACCGGGCTTACGAAGATACGGCGCTGCCTATCGGGCATAATCAAACGCTGTCCCAGCCATACATAGTCGCGCGCATGACCGAACTATTGCTGGGTGGTGGCCCGCTCGACAAGGTAATGGAAGTAGGCACAGGCTCGGGTTACCAAACCGCCATTCTGGCGCAGGTGGTAGAGCGCATTTTTAGTGTGGAGCGCATCTATCCGCTGCAGGAGCGCGCCAAGGTCGTACTAAAAGACATCAATATCCGTAATGTGGTGTTCCGCCACGCCGATGGCAACTGGGGCTGGCCGCAATACGGACCCTACGATGCCATTCTGGTTACCGCTGCACCGGCTGAAGTGCCTCGCGAGTTGCTCAGTCAGTTGGCTGACGGCGGCCGTATGGTGATACCCGTGGGTGAGCAGGATCAGCATTTGATGTTGGTAGTACGCAACGGCGAAGAATTCATTTATCAGCAGGTAGAACCGGTTCGCTTTGTGCCTTTACTGGCGGGCGCGATCCGCTCCTGAGTTACTCGAAGGGAAAGTGCAGTTGAGGGAATACATTCTAATTTTTCTGCGTGGCATCGCCATGGGTGCAGCTGACGTGGTGCCTGGCGTTTCCGGCGGTACCATCGCGTTTATTTCCGGTATTTATGATCGTTTGCTGGCGTCGATTGCCGCCTGCACGCCAGACAAGTTGCTGTGGTTAGCGCGCGGTCGTTTTAACGACACCTGGAAGGCCATCGACGGTGGTTTTCTGTTTACGTTATTGGCAGGCATCCTCTGTAGTATCGCCACACTGGCCCGTGTGATCAGCTACCTGCTTGCCGAACACGGCTTGCTGGTGTGGTCCTTCTTCTTCGGCCTTATTCTGATCTCGGTCTATTTGGTTGGCCGCGAGATTGAGCGTTGGAGCCCCTGGACAATTCTGGCAGCGATCGCCGGCTGTGGTTTTGCTTATCTGATCACGGTGGCGTCACCCATGACATTGAGTGTGACGCCGCTCACGCTATTTTTCGGCGGCAGTATCGCCATTTGCGCGATGATACTGCCGGGCATATCTGGCAGCTTTATACTGCTGCTGTTGGGGCTCTACAGCGGAGTTCTACACGCCGTGAAGACCTTCGATCTGGTGTTGTTGGGCTGTTTTATGTTGGGCTGCGTGATCGGTATCCTTAGTTTCTCGCGGTTGTTGTCGTGGCTGCTGGGGCATGCCCGCAATATCACGTTGGCCTTTCTTACCGGGTTGTTGATTGGCTCGCTGAATAAGGTTTGGCCCTGGAAGGAAACCCTCAGCTGGCGTACCAATAGCCACGGCGAACATGTGCCCGTGTTGCAGAATAACCTGCTGCCAGCGCAGTATCAGAGCATCAGCGGTGAGCCTTCACTCTGGCAAAGCGGGTTGGCATTGATGGCCTTGGCCGTGGTATTAGTGTTGTTATTGGATTGGTGGGGACGGCGTTCAGCGGCCTGAATCCAGAATGGTATTTGCAGTAACAGGCTGTTGAGGAGAGCGTTTTCTACGGCTTGGTAGAGAAAGAACTGGAGCCAACCTGGGAATGGGTTGGTGTATGCGTTACAGGCTACAGGCGGGTGTGAAAATCAAACAGCTTGGTGTGTTTTTATTGGCTACGCTGCTGGTTGCCTGCGCAGGGCCGTCCGGTACAGTCCCCATTGATGAACGTGGACGTGGACGTGGTGGGCAGCGGGCTGACACGGTTACATCTGGTTACCACACAGTTCAGCGTGGCGAAACGCTTTATCAAATTGCCTTCCGTTATGGTTGGGACTGGAAAGCGCTTGCCCGCAACAATCGCATGCCCGCGCCCTATACCATCTATCCTGGGCAACGCATTAATCTGAATTCCGGGACTGCATCACGCGCTCCCGCCGCTAGACCTTCGTCTAATGCGCCACGCAGTGCCACACCTATTCCGGCCACGGTGCGCACGCCTGTGGTGTCCAGACCCACCACTGCACCCAAGCCTGGCCTCACGACCACCACTACCCGACCACCTGCTGCGCCTGCGTCTCCGGCCGCTACGCCTGCTTCACAGCCCGCACTTCCTGCTACTGTCGCGGGTTGGAACTGGCCCGCACGTGGCACTTTGCTGGCACGTTTTCAGTCAAACGGCAGTTTGAATAAAGGGATTGATATTGCCGGGCAATTGGGCGAGCCTGTGAAAGCGGCAGCCAACGGCGCGGTGGTATATGCGGGTCGTGGGTTGATTGGCTATGGCGAGATGATCATCATCAAACACGATGAGACTTACTTGAGTGCCTATGCGCACAACAGTCGCTTGTTGGTTAAAGAGGGTGATCAGGTCAAGGTAGGGCAGACCATCGCAGAGATGGGCAGCAGCGGCACTGATCGGGTGAAATTGCATTTCGAGATCAGACGAAAAGGCCAACCTGTAGACCCGTTGGCGTATTTGCCTAAATCTTGATGCTAAGGTGTTGGGGCGGACACATAATTGTCATGCCTTACAGGCACGCTGCCTGCACAAGCAGAGATGTTTGCACAGGTATGGATGTTGGGCGGCCCGATCGATGCCTGCATGTCGATTGGTGGTAGGCCGCTGCTGAAGTAGTGTTCATACCGCGTTTTGACTGGAAATGGGGCGTGTATATGGCAGTTAAAAATAAGAAACAGTCAGGGCAGACCATGTTAGATCAGCCCACGCTTGCTGAGCGTGGTGTCAAGGATGATGAGGAGAGTGCAATGCCTGCATCGATCACTGCCGTAAAAAGAGCGACGCCGCGTAACCACAAGCGCGAAAATGCGTTCGAGTTCACCAAACAGCTGGATGCAACTCAGCTGTATCTCAACGAAATCGGTTTTTCTCCTCTGTTAACACCCGAAGAAGAAGTCCATTTTGCGCGTCTCGCGCAGAAGGGTGACCCGGCGGGTCGTAAGCGCATGATCGAAAGTAATCTGCGCTTGGTAGTGAAAATTGCTCGACGTTACGTTAACCGTGGTTTGACGCTGCTCGACCTGATCGAGGAGGGCAATCTCGGTTTGATTCGTGCGGTAGAGAAGTTCGATCCAGAGCGTGGCTTCCGCTTTTCGACTTACGCTACCTGGTGGATCAGGCAAACTATTGAGCGCGCAATCATGAACCAGACGCGCACTATTCGTCTGCCGATTCATGTGGTGAAAGAACTCAATATTTATCTGCGTGCGGCGCGCGAGTTAACGCAAAAATTGGATCATGAGCCTTCTCCAGAAGAGATCGCACTGTTGCTCGACAAGCCAGTAGCAGATGTTAAGCGCATGCTGGGTTTGAACGAGCGGGTTGCCTCGGTTGATATGTCGCTGGGGCCGGATTCGGATAAGACGTTGCTCGATACCTTGACCGATGAGCAAGGCAGCGACCCCTGTGATCAGCTACAACACGACGACCTGAATACCAGTATCGACAGCTGGCTTTCAGAGCTTACCGAGAAACAGCGTGAAGTAGTCACTCGCCGTTTTGGTCTGCGCGGGCATGAGAGCAGTACCTTGGAGGAGGTTGGCCGTGAGATTGGCCTCACCCGAGAGCGCGTGAGGCAGATTCAGGTCGAGGCGTTGAAGCGGTTACGCGACATCCTCGAGCAGCACGGCCTGTCCAGCGAGTCGCTTTTTCAGTAAGTTGAACCAGCCCAAGACCCCACCGCCTTTCGGCGGTGGCGCGTCGAGCATTCCTTGCTCGCCGTTTACCGCATATTCTGCTTTCCCCTTAGGCGAAAAGGCCATGCCTGTTCGTGCTTTCTGCCGTTATAGTAACGGCACCCTGCCGCTGTTTGGTGAACCCCCAGGGCGCTATGATTTATCTGCGTTGGTGTAACTCGAGAGGATTTGACTCAATGGAATTGATAACCCTGCTTTTTCTTGTGATTCTGGCGGTAACGCTGATTTACGCCATCATGCTTTACAACCAGCTGGTGAGCGTGAAGCACGCCGTCAGCCAAGCCTGGTCCAATATTGATGTGCTCTTGCGTCAGCGCCACGACGAGCTTCCCAAACTGGTTGAGGCTTGTCGACGTTATATGCAGTACGAAGGCGAGACGCTTGAGCGAGTGATAACGGCTCGCAGCGCCGTCGCCAGCGCCCGTCAGCAGAGTGACGTGAAGGCTGTGGGCGTTGCGGAAACCGCTTTGCGTAGCGGATTAGGTCAGCTTTTTGCTTTGGCGGAGAGTTATCCTGAGCTCAAGGCTAGCGAGTCCTTTCAGCACCTGCAGCAACGTATCACCGGTCTGGAGAACGGCATAGCTGATCGTCGCGAGCTTTACAACGCTGCAGTTAATATCAATAACGTGCGTATAGAACAGTTCCCTGAAGTGTTGCTGGCGCGGCTGTTTGCGTTCAAATCGGCTGATTTACTGCAATTTACTGCGCAGGAGACAGCTGACGTAAACATGCGAGCCCTGTTTTCATGATCGATGTACATGGGGTTATGTGGTTGTCTTACCCGCATTATTATCTTTTCTCCGGTCTGGCGACCCTCGCCGCACTGGCTTGCCTGTATTTCATGCTGACGCGTTTGCAGCGCGCACGCTGGATTGAAGATACCCCCACCTCGCGTGTTCGCTCAGCAGCCCAGGGGTTGGTTGAACTCAACGGTATGCTGGATGCGGGTGGTCACGAGCCTTTGCTCTCGCCGCTGGGGAAAAAGCCTTGTCTGTGGTATCGGTTTCGCGTGGAAGAGCATCGCGGTCGTTCTGATAGGGACAATCAATGGCGCACGGTAGAGCAGGGTGTTTCTGAGCGCCCTTTTCTGCTTCGCGACCCCACTGGTGCCTGCTGGATCAACCCGCTGGGTGCGCAAGTGCACCCAAAGTATCGACGGCGTTGGGAAGGTACTCAACGTTGGCCAGCAACGGCTTCGGTATCCAAAGGGCTGCTCGGTAGCCTGTTGCGCAAGCGTTACCGCTACACTGAGGAATGGTTTTTGGCCGAGGAACCCCTTTATGCGATTGGCTGGTTTGAGAGCCGTGGCGGTGGGCGTGAGGCAGTTGACCTAAATGCGATTTCACGCCAGGTTATCAGCAATTGGAAGGCGGACTATCCGAGCCTTCTGGCGCGCTTTGATCATAACGGTGATGGCAAGATTGATATGCAGGAATGGGAGCGAGTGCGGCGGGCGGCTAATCAGACAGCTGAGCAGCAAGCCAGCATTGCAGGGCAGGCACCGGTCGTACATGCCCTGAGTAAGCCTGCGCGCCGCGGGTTGCCCTTTGTACTGTCGGATCATCACCAGGATGATCTCAGTCGGCGTTTACGCCACAGTAGCTGGTGGAGCCTATTAGGGCTGGTTTCCAGCAGCCTATTGGCCTGTTGGTTATGGTTGGCTTGAAGCGCTAGGCTTTCTTAATGGGTAGCGGCGTTAGCTGGAACTGTTTTCAGAGCTGTTGAGCGCGGTTTTGGCCTTTGCCTGGTACTGACGAATCCAAACCTCAAAAGCCTCTGGTGACAGCGGTCTGCTGTAATAGTAGCCCTGGCCTTCATTGCAGCCTTGGGCTATCACATACGCCTCTTGCTCGGCAGACTCTACGCCCTCGGCGATGACTTCCATATTCAGACTGCGACCCAACTGTATGATGGCACGCACGATAGTCGCGTCGTCCTCATCCACCAGCACATCCTGTACAAAGCTCTTGTCGATCTTGATCTTATCCAGCGGTAAGCCGCGCAAATAGCTGAGCGATGAATAGCCGGTACCGAAGTCATCGATGGCGATCAATACGCCGGCTTTTTTCAGGCTATTGAGGTGGCTGGCCGCCGCTGCGATATCTTCCATCAAGCCGGTTTCGGTCACTTCCATCTCAAGGCAATGCGCCGGCAACTTGTAGCGTTGCATTAGGTTGGTCACCACACGTGAAAGCTCGCTGTGGTGCAGCTGCACGGTAGACAGGTTGACGGCCATGCGTAATTCGCTGAAGCCTTGATCATGCCAAACGCGCAGCTGTTTACAGGCTTGGTCGAGTACCCACTCGCCAATGCTGATGATGATGCCGTTCTGCTCTGCCAATGGGATGAATAAATCGGGTGGCACCAGACCACGTTCCGGGTGCTGCCAGCGCAGCAGCGCCTCTACGCCGACGACTTCGTGGGTGGCATAGCTGACCTGCGGCTGATAAGTCAGGTGGAATTCATTGCGCTCCAGGGCGCCGCGTAGCTCTTTGTCGAGCTCGCGACGTACGCGCATCTCGCTATCCAGGCTGGCGATGTAGAACTGATAGCGGTTCCGTGAGCGGGCCTTGGCCAGCATCATGGTTTGCTCGGCCTTCTGTAGTAGTTTCTCAGCGTCGTCGCCGTCATCCGGGAATAGGGTGATCCCGATGGTGGCGCGTAAGCTTACGGTGTGCTCGCCAACCTCGAACGGTCGACTCAGGTCGTCCAAAATGGTTTGTGCCAGTTCGGCCGCTTCATAGGGCTCACCAACGCCGGTCTGTACCAATGCAAACTGGTCGCCGCCCAAGCGCGCGAGACTGCCAAGCCGACCGCTATTGGCGCGCAGGCGGTCAGCGACGGTGACCAGCAAACTGTCGCCGGATTGATAACTAAACTGTTCGTTAATTTCTTTGAAGTCATCCAGACCGCAACACAGCACCGCTACACCGCGTTGACGTCGCCCGGCATCGGCGAGGATGCGACTGAGCTGCTCTTGCAGCATGCTGCGGTTGGGTAAGCCGGTGAGGTGGTCATGTTGCGCCATGTGCAGCAAGTTAGCTTCGGCCTCACGGCGTCGACTGCTGTTGCGCTCAATCGATTCCAGCAGCTCGTTGGCTTTGCTTATCCACAGCCCGAGTTCGTTCTTTTCCTGACCGGGCAACATGGGAATGTGCATTTTACCGGGCTGGTCCGGGTTGATGTTGGCGATACGGTCTATGATGCCGGCCAGCGGCCTGGTCAGCAGTATGTGATAGAGCAGATAAAGTACAAAAGCCATCGCCATGGCGCGCAGTACGCCGGACAGGAGGATGATCAGTGAGCTCTGCAGAAAGTCTTCGCCGTAGGGCGCGGTGTCTAGCGTAATGCGCAGATCACCATAGTATTCTTTGTAGGGCGCGCGACCATAGAGTCCGACGCTGTATTGCTGTTCAACGCCAAACAACCAGTCAGTAATCTTACGGTAGGGCGCGCTTTTCAGCGGTCGCTCGCGGCTGGCTAGTTGGGTTTCATCGGGGTGGCCGATAGCCGCATAGCGAACGGCTTCATGTTCAAACAGGCCGCCGATCACCTGCATTGCCATCTCGCGATCCAGACTGTAAACCGCTTGGGTGGCTGGATCCTGTGACATGGCCAGAATCTGCTCAGCATTGCTGTCGATCATATGGCTTTCTTTGCGCAGATCGTAGGCGATTTGACCCATGCTTAATACAACGCCCACTGCCAGTGCCCAAAGCAACACCAGACGAAGCAATTTGATGGAAAGACTGTGCCTGCGCTCGAGCTTCAAGGTCTTGTTATTCCTATCGTATGTGAGATGAGCGGTAGGATCATCATGCAAGGATCGGGCTGGGCAGCGCAATACCTGCATTATTTGTTATTTTTCTATGTGGCGTTCTGTTGAGTATCGACAAACTCAACAGTGACGTCAAAGTGAAATCACTTTTTACGACTCTAAACGCACAACACCCCGCCGGAGCGAGGTGTTGTGGTAGTCCTGTTCCTGCGATCAGGCAGCGAGGTTTTTCGCTACAAAGTCCCAGTTAACCAGGTTCCAGAATGCCTCAACGTACTTTGGACGGGCATTGCGGTAATCGATGTAGTAGGCGTGTTCCCACACATCGCAAGTCAGCAGCGGGGTGTCACCGGAGGTGATAGGGTTGCCGGCGCCGATGGTGCTGGCCAATGCCAGTGAACCGTCAGCCTTCTTAACCAACCAGCCCCAACCGGAACCGAAAGTACCGATTGATGTTTTGCTGAACTCTTCTTTAAACGCGGCGAATGAACCGAACGCCTTGTTGATAGCCTCGGCCAGCGCGCCAGTAGGTTCGCCACCGCCGTTCGGGCTCAGGCAGTTCCAGTAGAACGTGTGGTTCCAGATTTGCGCTGCATTGTTGAATACGCCGCCGCTGGAGGTCTTGATGATCTCTTCCAGGCTCTTACCTTCGTATTCGGTGCCCGGAACCATGTTGTTCAGGTTCACAACATAGGTGTTGTGATGCTTGCCGTAATGGTATTCCAGAGTTTCCGCAGAGATGTGCGGTTCCAGTGCATTCTTCTCGTAAGGGAGTGCTGGTAATTCAAAAGCCATGGTTACTCTCCATCTTCAGGTATCAGGGTCCAGAAACGGAATGCTGCTCTACTGTAGGACATGTGTGTATGCCTGCAGTTCGATTACGTTGACCACGGTTGCCGCGTGGGCAGAGTGGACAATCTGCTACGCCTCTTTTTACCGCGGCTGATACAAGCTCGGTAGGGCGCTGCCCGTCTTACGATCGGGAAGATTCGATGATAGCACCTGAAAGCGCGGCTATCCACGTACCAAGTATGAGGTTATAGCCACTCAGGCGGTCTGCAATGCAGGCCTGGCCAGTGACCAGGCAACGGCTAGCATCATCGCAGCGACCGCTAAATCAATACAGCGCCATGTAACTGGGCGGCTTAACATCGGCGCAAGCTTGGCCGACCCCAGGGCCAATAGACTAAACCAGAGAATCGAAGCGCTGGCGGCGCCAAGCGCGAATATGAGCGGTAGCGGGTTCTGCGCCCCAACCGAGCCGATCAGCACCATGGTGTCGAGATAGACGTGCGGATTCAGCAATGTAACCGCCAAAGTACTCAGCAACACTGCTCGGTGTGAGCGTTTTGGTTGTTCGCCGGCATTCATCACCTGCGGTGAGAGTGCCCGACGCAGCGCCTGCAATGCATACAGAGAGAGAAAGCCGACACCTGCCCAGCGCGTAATTTCCATGGCTAGAGGATGGCTTTGCAATAAAGCTGCTAGACCGAAAGTACCGGCCATAATCAAGATGGCATCGCAGCTCATACATATGAGTGCGGCGCTAATATGGTGCTCGCGACGCAGGCCCTGCGCTAAAATAAAGGCGTTCTGCGCGCCGATCGCCATGATCAGGCCGGCTGAGACCAAGAGCCCGTTGATATAACTGTGCCAGATGGAGGGCATGAAAAACGCCTTTCAGGTGAGGGTAGGCAGTCGATTCTGGCGTGGCTATGTTCATTAGAAAAGTCAATAATGCTGATGACTCATTAGAGAATTTAATAATGCTCGATTACAAGTTACTGGCCGCCTTGACGGCGGTCATAGAACAGGGTGGTTTTGAGCGCGCGGCTGTGAGCTTGGGCTTGTCTCAATCTGCTGTATCGCAGCGCATCAAGTTGCTTGAATCGCGGCTGGGCTCTCCGGTGCTAGTGCGCGTGTCGCCACCGAAAGCGACTGCGGCGGGGCAGCGGTTGCTTAACCATGTGCAGCAAGTGCGCTTACTTGAACGGGATTTACGCAGCGACTTGCCCGAGATAGATACGCAGTCGGGCATGAGCCGTTTGCGTATCGCGCTTAACGCCGATAGCTTGGCAACGTGGTGGGCGCAAGCAATCAGCAGCTGGTGCGGCGCTGAGCGGGTATTGTTGGATATGCAGGTAGAAGATCAGGATGTGGGCTTGCGGCGCATGCGCAATGGCGAGGTTGCCGCTTGCGTTTGTGCTACCGAGCAGCCGGTAGCAGGCGCACGCAGCTTGTTGCTGGGGCGGATGCCCTATCTGGCGGTTGCCAGTCGCGAGTTTATCGAGCGGCACTTTCCTGATGGGGTTGAGACGGCGCGGCTGCCGCAGATACCGGCAATTGTATTTGGCCCGGATGATCAGTTGCAGCACCGCTTTCTGCATCAGTTAGGCGTGCCGGGTGAATTTGAGTATCACTTGTGCCCTTCCTCTGAAGGATTTGTGCGAATGCTCAGTGCGGGGGTTGGCTGGGGAATGGTGCCCGCTATGCAAGTAGCGGCGGAGCTGCGCAGCGGCGCGTTGTGCGAGTTGGTGCCGGGTAAAGCGCAGTCGGTGAATTTATATTGGCATTATTGGCGCAATGGAGGGCAGCTATTGGAAGGTTTAACCAAGGAGCTGGCACGTCGCGTGCCAGCCCTGCTGGGATGATTAATCCAGGTGCATGTCACCTGAGCCGGCCAGTTTCTCAATGCAGTCAGAGCCAAGCAGGCGCGATGGTGTGTAATAGCCGGGAGCGGGCTCGTTCTGTTGTAGAAAGTTGACGGCAAAAAGTGCACCTTCCACGGTCACGTCGTAACCGTTGGCCGTTTCAATACGCGCTGTGATTTTTTTCCCTGCGCGATTTTGTGCCTCGCCCCATACGAAGGAACGCGCGTTCTGCCGTTGATCGCTGCCGGGCCCAAGAATACGGCGGCCAACCAGGTATTTGAGGAGCGCTTGCACGGGCCGCAGGCCAAGTAACGGCCGTAAGCGGTCCAAGCGACGCAACCGAGTGGCTGCGCTTGGGGCCATCGGAATAAAGACTTCAATGTCATCGATGCCGGTTGAGAACCAGGCCGTTGCTATATCGCCCCACGGGATAGTGACTGCGTGTTTGGTGCCGTTGCCAAAGTCGATGTCGCGGCTTTGGTAGGCTAACGGCACGGTTTGGATCTTGTCGTTTTTGCGAATACGGCCGCCGTACTTCAAACCCTCCACCGAGGTTTTTGCGGTGCCTGGAGAGAAACCGCTACGCGAGTCAAAGCCGAGAGCCAAGCGGTCGGCATCCGGCAAGGCTTCTTTCAAGCGCGCGGCGATGCAATCGGTTGGAATCACGTCGAAGCCGACGCCGGAGCAGATGGCGATATTGGCCTGCGCGGCATCATTGTGACGGCTCTGAGCCGCGACGAAGACGTCAATCTCACCGGTTATGTCTAAATAATGGCAATGGTTGTGCAGGCAGGCATCGATCATCGGCTGACTGGTAGCGGAGAAAGGGCCGGCACAGTGCACAACCACGTTTACGCCTTGCAGCCCCGTGTTGGTTGCGTCGGCATCATCAAGACTGAAATTGCGTGCCGGTAGACCAAGCTCGTTGGCGAGTGCCTCAACGGCTTGTCGGTTACGTCCCGCTAATATTGGAGACAGGCCACGTTTGACGGCGGCTCTCGCCAATAATTCACCGGTATAACCGTTTGCGCCGTAAATCATCCATTCAGACATGCCGTAGCTCCTCAACCCTAAGATGGCTCAGAGTAATGTCTGCGCTGCGGATGCGCCAGCGGCTTTAGCGCGCCGCTGAGCAGCAGTGCGCAAATATACTTGGCGAGCTGGCGAGTTGTCCCGGGTAGCTAACGAACCACCTGACCACGGTAGATTCGTATGCTTGCGCTCGGTGTTGCTGGTGCTGGCTCGTCTTGTATTGCAGCTCTGCGCTGTGCGCTGGCCTGGTATTGACGTGCCGCAATAGCGCCTTGGGCGACCATGCGTTCCTCCGGCTCTGGCGTTGGCGGAGAAACCATTTCGGCCAACCGCATACCGAGTTCACGAATATCAGCGAAGGGGCAATCTCGGCTTAACCCAATCATGTTTTCCACCGCATCCGGCTCGCTTAGGCGAACGGTGACCCCCAGGGAGCGTTTGATATGGCGGCGTAAGGTGGTCATACAGTCAAGGGTCGCTCGGTTGAACTGCGCTTCTGCAATCATGCTTTTACCCCCGAATAATGATTGGCTGCGCAAGGTGCGGTAGCCAAGACCGTTAACTGCAAGCAGAATGTGTACCAATACGCAAAAGCGCAGGATATAGGCTGTCTGGCAAGGGTCCGTACTATCTTGATGTTGTTAGATAGCGGTAACTTGCTATTCATTGGTGCGATCTTGCACCGCTCTGGCGCGGGCTTTTTGCTGATATTCAGGTTGGGGGAAGTATGAAAGAGCGTGACTTAGATGATGATTTGCCGAGCTTGCGGGCGAGCCGCGATGATAACCTTAAACCGGTCAACCCGGAGCCGCGCCGCGGCGGTGCAAACGTAGGGTTGCGAGCTGACCCGCCGGCCCAGCCGGTGTCACGCAGCAATGGCCCGTTGTGGGCGCTGTGCGCTGCTTTGTCGCTAGCCCTTATTGCATTGGGGTACTGGACCTACCAGCAACAGAGCCTGCTCAAGCAGCAGTTGGTAGCAACTCAGACCAGTTTCGCGCGCATCAGCGAGGAAGCATCCGGCCGCATTCAGGACATCACCGGCAAAGTAAGTGCAACGGAATCCAGTCTGAGTGACGCAGAGCAGGCCCGTAATGCCCGTATCGGCAAACTGGAAAGCCAATTCTCGGAGTTGAAAGCAGCGCTCGGCGAGCACGACGGTCGCTTGAGTAGCGCAAATGCCGGCAGTGCCGATCTGGCCAAACGCATGCAGAGCCAACAGACCGAACTAGCCGCTTTAACGGCCAGTAACGCCGCTGCTGAAAAACGTTTGGTCGATCAGGCGCAGCGATTGGATAGCCTGGCGGAGCAGGGTGAGGCCGCGGCCAAGCAATTGAGCGAACTACAGAGGCAGCTAGCGGGGCTGGACGCACTGCAGCAGCAGTTAGCCGAGCAATCCACCCAGCTGACTAGCCAGAAGCAAGCCTTGCAAGCGCTACAGCAGAAAGGCGGCGGTGATGTGCAGCAAAGCCTGCTGATCATGCGTACAGAGCTGGATCAGCGCGCGGCCGCGACCGATCAGGCGCTGGACGCAATCAACAGCTTCCGTCTGCAAACCAATCGCAGTATTGACACCTTGAAGAGTCAATTGGCCAGCCTGTATTCGCAAGTCCAGGGCAACTGATGAACTTTCTTGCCCACCTGTTGATGGGTTCACAAACCCCGCAGCAGGCGCTGGGTAGCTTATTAGGTGATTTCGTCAAAGGGCCAGTGCAGAAGATTGCGTTGCCCGATGATGTGCGTGGCGGTATCTGGCTGCACAGACGCATTGACGTTTTTACCGACAGCCACCCGCTGGTGCTGCAAAGCAAGGCACGGATCAGCCCAGCGCGTCGGCGCTATGCCGGCATCATGGTGGATATGTTTTACGACCATCTCTTGGCGCGTCATTGGCAACACTTCGCCGAGCAGTCTTTGGTTGAGTTTACCCAGCAGGCTTATCGGAACTTGCTACAACAGCCAGAGTTAATACCGGAGAACGCCTGGCCGGTGATTCAGCACATGAGTGAGCACGACTGGCTCACCAGTTATGCGCAGTTGCCGCATCTGCATCGTGCGCTGGACAATATGTCCAGGCGATTGCGCCCTGATAATTCACTACCGGGTGCGGTGGCTGAACTGGAGGCGGATTACGCCGCTTTTGAAGATGATTTTTTCCGCTTTATGCCCCAGGTTCAAGCTTTCGCGACCGATCAGGCCGCGCTTTTGAGTTCTACCGGGCTTGATTTGATTGTGCCGTCGGGCAAGCCGAGCGCCTGACTCACCGCAGATTGTGCATGGCGGGCCAGCTGGTTGCGGTTATGCTCGCGGCTGTTGAGTGGAGGCAGAAAGTGCAAGTGCACATCTATGGTGTCGGCGCCGAGTAAACGCAGCAGATGCTGTGAGAATTCGTCGTCATCGATAAAAGGCGCGACACTATCAATCTCGCCATTCAGTCGATAGGCCACGGCAACCGGCTGCACGGGTACTGTGGCGTCAATAGCACTGCCCAATAAACGGCCATGAAAGGTTCTGACTCGGTCACCGGCAGTGGTAGTGCCTTCCGCAAAAATCACCAAACTACGGCCCTGGTTCAGCACCTCGGTGAGTTGGTCCTGCAAAGATTGAGATATTCCCCGTCCACGCTGAATGAAGCAGGTGCCTGCGGCAGCAGCGAGCCAGCCGATGACTGGCCAGTGTCGGACCTCCGCCTTGGACAGAAAATGCACCGGTGCCTGAGCGCCGAGCACGACGATATCCAGCCAAGATACATGGTTGCTGACCCAGAGCGCCGTTTCGCTTGTGGGCTGACCGTGCACGTGGAGTCGCAATGGCAGCAGCCGGATCAGGTCGCGTAGCCACCAGCGCATCAGGCGTTGGCGCTGTGCATTCAGAAAGGCCGGTTTGAACAGCTGCAGCACTGCTACCCAGGTGGCAAGCAGCAGGCCGCACAAAATCCAGCCGATCACGCCGCATAAGCGCAGTGCCTTGCGCGCCGTCATCTTCAGACAGCCTTGAAGTGACGGGCGTAGCGTGGGCAAAGTTGCTCGCGTCGTAGCAGGATAAACACGTCGGCGACGTTGAACTCCGGATCCCAGCAAGGCTCGCCGCAGACCTTGGCGCCCAGGCGCATATAGGCCTTGAGCAGCGGGGGTAGCTGAGCGGTAAGATTCGCCGGCAAGTCGCGTTCGGGAATCGGCAGTCGCGGGATGGCATTGAGGTATTCGCGACTCAGGTAACGCCCGCGCAGACGTTGCATGATGGCGTGTGCCTGTAAGCCGCCATCTCCCATATCGATACTGGCGCAGCCCATCAGGTACTCGTAGTGACGCTCGTTCATTAGTTGCGCTAAGCCTGCCCAGAGCACTGAAATAGTGGCGCCGTTGCGGTAGTCGGCATGCACGCAGGTGCGGCCAATCTCCATGATGTCACCGCGTAGATCCTTCAAACCAACCAGCTGGAACTCGCTCTCGCTATAAAAACCGCCGGCAGCGGGCGCGCGGCGACTATCGAGAATGCGTGTGGTAGCGACCACACGGCCATTGTTCTGATCGCGCACGATCAGATGTTCGCAGTGCAGGTCGTAGTGATCCTGGTCCAGGCCGGCTTCGGCAGTATGCAGCACGGCGCCGCATTCTTCGGCAAATACCTGGTATCTAAGTGCTTGTGCAGCTCTTAGGTTGCGTGCATCGGTAACCAGCTCGGCGAGCAACTGGCGGCTGTTGGATTCTTCGAGGGCGAGCGCTGCTTGTGACATGGACACCTCCATCCGGGCATCTGTTATTTGATGTACAAACTGAGCCTATGGCGCTCGGGTGTCAGGATTGTGAATGCTTGGTTACGTTCGTGTTACCGGGCACATCTTGATCGAGGCGGTGACCTGACCTATATGCCGCCAGGCAAGACCCATTTTTTGACGGGGCCAGCGCGCTTTTTATACTCGGTCGGTAAGCTGCAGTTTTTTGAGGCGGTCAGCGGAGTTCTGTTGTGCGGCGATATGGCGCTTCTATGCTGAATGATGCGGAACCAGTTACCAACTTTGCTACTCACAAATCCAGCACGTAGGGCTTTCAACGGCCCTTCGTTGGGCCTGCTATGATCAACACCTTTCTGGATTGGATCAGCCAGCTCGAATGCGGAATGGATCTGCTCACCCAGGATGACTACCGCATACCCTGATTCGTATTTGCTACAAGGAGATTTATGTCGTCGCGCGTTTATGAGTGGCATCAAGACAACGAATTCACACTGCGAGTGGATGGTCACCGCTACTTCCCGCGCTTGCTGGAGGCCTTTGACCAGGCAGAGTCCAGCATCGATATTGAAATGTATCTGGTGAGCTCGGGTACCAGCAGCGAGCAGGTTGTAGATTCCTTGCTCAAGGCGGTAGAGCGCGGAGTTACCGTAAGGTTCATGTTCGACGCTATTGGCAGTGAGAAATTCAAGCAGCCCGATCGTGATCGCCTCACCGACGGCGGTGTGGAAACGCGAATTTATAATCCGGCGTCCTGGTATCACGGCACCCGAATGTTCCACCGTGACCACCGTAAGCTGATCATTGTTGATCAGAAAATTACCTTCGTTGGCGGCACTGGCTTTACTGACGAGTTCTGCCAGAAAGAAGAGAACGGGCAGTGCCCACGCTGGCATGAGCAGATGCTGGAAGTTCAGGGGCCCGTGGTAGCGGACTGGCTGGATTTGTTTGAGGTCGAGTGGGCGCGTGTCAGTAAATATCAGCGTCGCGGATTGTCTCCGGTGCGTAGGGTCAAGATTCCGCCACGGCCGCAAACCGGGAGTGGCCATGGCCGGGTGTCCTACATTGGCGCGCGCGAACAAAAGGAAGTGGTTGCTTCATTGCTGGCAGCGCTGGCACACGGTGAGGAGCGGGCCTGGCTGGCAACGCCTTACTTTTTGCCATCCTGGCGTATCCGTCGTTCGCTCATGCGTGCTGCTCGGCGCGGTGTGGACGTGCGTTTATTGTTGTGCGGTACCAGTATTGATCACGAGGCGGTACTCTACGCCGGCCAACGTTATTACCGACGTTTGCTGAAAGCGGGTATCCGAATTTACGAGTTTCAGCCACGCTTTACTCACCTGAAAACCGCGATGGTCGACAACTGGGTATCACTGGGCTCGTGTAACTTTGATCATTGGACCTTGCACTGGAATCTGGAAGCCAACCAGCAAGCGGTTGATCCGGGTCTGGCTAAAGCGGTGACTGAGAGCTTTGAGAAGGATTTTTCCGAAAGTTATGAGTGGACTATGGAGCGCTGGCACAACCTGTCCTGGAAGCACCGCCTGAAAATTCGCGTGTGGGGGCAGATTAACCGTTGGGTGATGCGGATTTTTGGTATTCGAGGTTGAAACCGCTCCACGTCAGCGCGTGGAGCGGCAGGGCCTTATTGGTTGGCAAACACGGGTTTGCGCTTCTCGATGAAGGCCGTCAGTGCCTCGCGCGCGTCTGCGCTAGCAAGTAATTCGGTGAAGTGCGTGCCTTCGGCATCCATAGTCTGCTCAGCGATTTGCGCGACACCTTGTTTGATCAGCTGCTTGGTTAGCTTGACCGATGCCGGTGGCTGTTCTGCGATGCGCTGAGCGGCTTGTTGGGCAGCTTCCAAAACGGCCTCACCCGCTGGTAACGCACGATTGGCCAAGCCTATCTCAGTGGCACGTTGGCCGGAAATTTCATCGCCCAGCAATAATAATTCGGCAGCACGCAGATGCCCCAATAAACGCGGCAACAGGTAGCTGGAGCCCGCCTCCGGGCAAAGCCCGAGATTCACGAAAGGCATCTTCAAGCGCGCGTCGTTCGCGACGAAAACCAAGTCGCAATGCAGCAGCATGGTTGTGCCGACGCCGACTGCCGGGCCGTTGACGGCTGCGATCAGCGGCTTCTCGGCGTTACAAATAGCGCGCAGGAAGTGATAAACCGGGGTTTTGGTGTCGCTACGCGGTGAGTTTACAAAATCGCCCACATCGTTGCCGCTGGTGAAACAGCTGTTACTGCCCTGAATCACGACAGCGCGAATGGCTGGATCCTGTTGTGCGGCGACAATGGCGTCTGCCATGCTGCCGTACATGTTTTGCGTCAGGGCATTCTTTTTGTCGGGACGGTTCATGGTCAGCGTTAGTACGCCGCCGTTGCGCTCAATCAGTACATGTTCGCTCACGTTATCTCCAGAGTCTGACGATGAATTAGTATCTGTGGATCATGGTCGCACGATTTGAATAGGTGCCCCAGTAACTCGCTGAGTGCCGAATGAGGCTCTATAACGGGGGCGGATTGCCGACCGTGCTATATAGCGGCGCCTTAATTTTTTTGCGGAGGGTAAACTTGGCTCGCGTCGGCTCGCTAGCGGCGGGGCAGAAAGGCTTCGTCGATAATCTGCGGTCCGGCCAGGCCGGCCATAAACAGCGGGCGCCTTAGCTGCTCGACAAAGCTGGCGCTGCCACATACCAAGGCCAGGGTAGAGCGCGAGCGGATGCGCAGCGCGCGCAGGTCTGTTGCTAGCTCTGAGCGCGCGCGCAAATGCAGTTGCAGCTGTTGCTCTGTTTCAACAAGAGCGTTCAAGCGCTCTTGCAGGTAGCAGCCCTGTGCGTGCGATGACCAGTGCCATAGCGTGATCGTGGCGCTGTGCTCGTTCTGTAAAGCATCACGTGCCAGTGCTTGCAAGGGTGCCAGTCCAGTTCCGCTGGCAAGTAGCAGCAGCGGGCGGTCATGCCAAGCGGGGTCGTAGGCCAAATGGCCGCTGGCGGCGCCCAGGTAAAGCGTTTGCCCCGGTCGGCCATGCAATAACTGACTGGAGAACAGGCCGCCTTCACGCAACTGGATATGAAACTCCAACAAGGCCTCTCCGGGCAGGCTGGCCAGTGAGTAACTGCGGCCTAGCTGCGGTGATAACCAGATCATTAGATGCTGACCGGCTCGATAGCGCAGCGGCCGTTGCGGGCGCAGACGCAGCAGCAGAACGTCGCCGGGCAGCTTTTCCATGGTTTCGATCAGAGCAGGCAGGCCATCGTTAGCCGGATCATGCAGTGTGAGCTGCATATCGCTCTCGACGGTGCACTGGCAGGCGAGCAACCAGCCATCGGCTTGTTGTTCTGGGCTCAAGCCTTGTTGTGCCGCCGCGGGGATGGGTTGCTTGGGAGCTTGCACCAGGCAGCTATGACATTGCCCAGCTCGGCAGGACCAATTGATTGGCAAGTTCGCTACCTGTAGGGCAGACAGCAAATTGTCGCCTTGATCCACTTGCAGATGGTGGCCTTGTACCGTCAATTCAGGCATGTAAAAACTCAGCTGGGTTTGATGCGCTCATTATCACGCTGGTGATGTTCACAGCGGTTACGGCCACTGTTTTTGGCCAGATAGAGAGCCTGGTCAGCATTGTTCAGGCAGACCTCCAAATCGTCTTCCTGCTGGATCAAGCTTAAACCAGCCGACAAAGTGCAGTGTACGCCTTCAGGCAAACTGGTGAACTGGGTATTGGCAAAGTTATCGCGGATGCGATCCAGGCATTGGTGTAGCGCACCCAGATCGGTATTGCTCAGCAGTATCACAAATTCTTCGCCGCCAAAACGTGCAACCAGATCACCGTCGCGCAGGCTTTCGCGGGCTAACGAAGCAAAGCCTTGCAACACCTCATCACCGGCAGCATGTCCGTAAAGATCGTTGATACGTTTGAAGTGGTCCAAATCAATCAGCGCTACGCCTAGCAACTGGCCGGGGCGCATCAGGGTCATGCGGCGGCGAGTTTCATCAATGAAGTAGCGGCGGTTGGCCAGGCCGGTAAGACCGTCGGTGGTGGCCAGGTTCTGCAGCTGCCCCATCATACCGCGCAGCGTCTCTTGGTGGGCTTGTAGCGTGCTGTGCCGTTGCTGGAGGCGTTCGCGTAATACGCGGATATAGCTGCCGGTCATGGTCAGGCAACCCAGAAAGCAAGCCAGGATGAACCATTGCACCAGGCTAAGGGTGATGTTTGGCGCGGTAGGGGAGTAATAGGATTCGATGGCAATCAGGCTGCCAAAAGAGACCAGTGCCAAGCCCGCCTGCAACAACAGGTCACGGCGCGATAACTGGAATATGCCGAATACCAGTATGTTGGCGTAAACCATGACCAGGCTGCCGCGTAGAATGCCAGCAAAGGCTAAAAAATACGTAGTGAGCAAGATGGCAACGATAATTTGCGCGTTGGTCAGGCTGGGCTCCCTGAAACGTAAATTTATCCCGAATTTGAACAGCAACAGGAAAACGCTTTGGGTCGCCAACCCAAGCAGCACATGGGTAATCGCCATCCAGGCCGAAGCGTCGTATTGCTCTGTCACCCACGCGACACCGATCACTACATAGGTAATCAGATAATTGATCTGTGCCAGGTAGAAGCGCTGCAGCCTCAGTGCCTGGAATTTATCGCTGTTTGCGTCCTGCAATTCGCTCACGATAGGCCTGTTTTTGTATGATGGCATTATGACGTCAAGTTATCGTCTAAACCTTGTTTTGGAAAGCATTTTATTTCGCTTTCCATCTCCGTGACTGAGATCCGCTTGGCAATAGCGCAATTCGCTATCTGCGGCATGCATAGATAGCGTGTGGAACGCGCTGTGGGGCGTATTTCGTCAGACAATAATGTTACGACGCTTTGCCATACGATCAGCTCGGGTATACTTGGCGACTGATTTTCCAAGGGTGTGATCTTAACCACCCAAGCCTGTCCGATTCCGTGAGCCTGGTCTGACATAGCGTATTCCGTGTCAGCCGCCTAATGAGAGGAGCCTGTCTGAGCATGGCCGTTATCAAACAAGATGATCTGATCCAGAGCGTAGCCGATGCGCTGCAGTACATTTCCTATTATCACCCCGTCGACTTCATTCAAGCAGTGCATGAAGCCTATGAGCGTGAAGAGTCGAAGGCCGCTAAAGATGCCATTGCTCAGATTCTGATCAATTCGCGTATGTGTGCCACGGGGCATCGGCCTATCTGCCAGGATACTGGCATCGTAACGGTGTTCGTCAAGATTGGCATGAATGTCAGCTGGGAAGGCGCCACCATGAGCCTGGATGACATGATCAACCAAGGCGTGCGTCAGGCTTACAATCTGCCTGAAAACGTCCTGCGTGCCTCGATTCTGGCTGATCCAGCTGGCAAGCGCACCAATACCAAAGACAACACCCCTGCAGTCATTCATTACCAAATGGTGCAAGGCGATACCGTTGAAATCGATGTTGCGGCCAAGGGCGGCGGCTCCGAGAACAAGTCTAAGATGGCGATGCTCAATCCCTCCGACTCGATTGTCGACTGGGTGCTGAAGACGGTACCAACGATGGGCGCCGGCTGGTGTCCGCCTGGCATGCTCGGTATTGGCATTGGCGGTACTGCCGAAAAGGCGGCCGTCATGGCGAAAGAATCGCTGATGGAGTCCATTGATATTCATGAGCTGCGTGCCCGTGGCCCGCAGAACCGCGTTGAAGAGCTGCGTCTGGAGATTATGGACAAAGTCAACGCGCTGGGTATTGGTGCTCAGGGTCTTGGCGGTCTGACCACAGTGCTGGATATCAAAATCAAGGATTACCCAACCCATGCTGCCAGTTTGCCAGTCTGCATGATTCCCAACTGCGCCGCGACCCGTCACGCGCACTTCACGCTCGACGGCAGCGGTCCGGCAGTCCTTGCGCCACCACCGTTGGACGCCTACCCAGACATCACCTGGGAGGTCGGCGACGGTGTTCGCCGCGTCAATCTCGATACGCTGACACCAACCGATGTGCTGGACTGGAAGACCGGTGAAACCGTGCTTCTCTCCGGCAAGATGCTTACCGGCCGTGATGCTGCACACAAACGCATGGTCGAGATGCTCAACAAGGGCGAGCAATTGCCGGTGGATCTGAAGGGCCGCTTTATTTATTACGTCGGGCCGGTTGATCCTGTGCGTGACGAAGTAGTGGGGCCTGCAGGTCCGACTACCGCAACGCGCATGGATAAATTCACTCGCCAGATTCTGGATCAAACCGGCCTATTGGGCATGATCGGTAAATCCGAGCGTGGCCCAATTGCGATCGAAGCGATCAAGGACTACAAAGCGGTTTATCTGATGGCGGTTGGCGGTGCGGCATATCTGGTTGCACAAGCAATCAAGAAAGCCGAAGTGCTGGCTTTCCCGGAAATGGGCATGGAAGCGATCTACGAGTTTGAGGTCAAGGACATGCCGGTGACTGTAGCCGTCGATACCAAGGGTGAGTCCGTGCATATCACTGGCCCTGCTATCTGGCAAAAGAAGATTGCCGAGAGCCTGGCAGTCGAAGTGCAGTAATCTCGCTCGTTTTAAAAAAGGGTCTCGCTTGCGAGGCCCTTTTTTGTGGTCCATTGTCGGTACTGTATGCGGTTGAGGGTAACGAGCCTTTTGGGTGGTTGGCTACCCAAAAGGCTCGTCGACCGCGGGCTTGCTACAAGGTTAAACCAGTGGCTCACCCACATGCAGCAGCTTCATTGAGTTGGTGCCGCCACGTGAGTTGTATACATCACCTTTGGTCAGAATGACCCAGTCACCGGGTTGTACATAACCGCCTTCCAGTAGCTTGTTCACCGCTTGTTGGTTGATGTCACTCGAGGGCATATCCGCCGGGTTGAACGGAATAGCCTGCACGCCGCGATAAAGCGCCACCCGGCCCAACGTGAGGGTATTGGGTGAGAGCGCGAAAATCGGTAGGTGCGAGCGAATGCGCGACATGATCAGCGGTGTGAAGCCGCTCTCGGTCAGCGTAATGATAGCGGTTACACCGGGGAAGTGATTGCCGGCGTACATGGCGGCCAATGCGATGGTTTCATCGCAACGCTCGAACTTTTGATACAGCCGATGCCCGGACTTCTGGCTGGTCGGGTGTTTTTCCGCGCCGCGGCAAACCCGGTCCATGGCGCGCACCGCTTCTACCGGATAGTCGCCGGCGGCAGTCTCGGCCGATAGCATGACCGCATCGGTGTAATCCAAGGCAGCGTTAGCTACGTCGGATACTTCAGCGCGGGTGGGCATCGGGCTAGAGATCATCGACTCCATCATCTGCGTAGCGGTAATCACAAGCTTATTCTGTTTACGAGCGCGGCTAATGATGTGCTTCTGGATGCCGACCAATTCGGCGTCACCGATCTCTACGCCCAGATCGCCGCGTGCCACCATGACCGCGTCGCTGGCCTGAATCAGACCGTCGAGCACTGCATCGTCGGCAACGGCTTCGGCGCGCTCGATCTTGGCAATCAGCCACGCTTCTGACTCGGCATCGCGTAGTAGTTTGCGGGCTAGGTGCATGTCTGCGGCGTCGCGCGGGAAAGAAACCGCAACATATTCCATATTCAATTCGGCGGCGAGGTTGATGTCGTTGCGGTCCTTGTCGGTCAGCGCCGCCGCAGACAAGCCACCGCCACGGCGGTTGATACCCTTGTTGTTGGACAATGGACCGCCAACGGTGACACGACAGCGGACTTCGTCGCGGCCAACGCTTTCAACTTGTAAGACGACGCGGCCGTCGTCGAGCAGCAGCTCATCACCCGCACGGCAGTCGGTCACAAGATCGGGGTAATCAAGGCCGACGATGTCACTATTGCCTTGTTCCAGATCGTGTACGGTAGACAGTCGGAATTTGTCGCCTACATCGAGTTCAATACGTCCTTCAGTGAAGCGGCCGATACGGATCTTCGGGCCCTGTAGGTCGCCCAGTAAAGCGACATGCTGGCCATTTTCTTCGGCAATTTCTCGTACCAAACGGGCCCGGCGGCGATGCTCATCAGCACTGCCATGGGAAAAGTTGAGGCGGGCTACATTCATGCCGGCGGCAATCAGCTCGGCAATTTTCTCGGGGCTGCTGGTGGCAGGCCCTAGGGTGGCGACGATCTTGGTGCGGCGCAGCGACATGCTCAAGTCCTTATCTATCGGGCGGGCGGTTGGGAATGGGTTCTACAATAGAACATAATTGCCCTTTGCGGGTAGGTTGGTTGGCACAGGAGAGATGCATGCACCCACAAGTTGAAGCCGTCACGGCAGCGCTTCGCGAGCGCAGCAAAGCCTCGCGCGCGTCTTATCTGGCGCAGATGCAGGAAGCGCCTGAAGGACGTCGCGGGTTGTCCTGTGGCAATTTGGCGCATGGCATGGCGGCCTGCTCGCCGCAAGACAAGGACCGCATCCGCATGATGGATGAGGTCAATATTGGCTTGGTCACGGCTTACAACGATATGCTTTCGGCGCATCAGCCGTATGAAAGCTACCCGGCGCAAATTCGCCAGATCTTGCGCAGCATAGGTGCGACTGGGCAGGTCGCGGGGGGCGTGCCGGCAATGTGTGATGGCGTGACGCAAGGTGAGCCCGGCATGGAACTGTCGCTGGCTAGTCGTGATGTGATTGCCATGGGTACCGCGATTGCCTTGTCGCACAACATGTTCAATGGCGCGATGTGTTTGGGTATTTGCGACAAGATCGTACCGGGCATGTTGATGGGTGCGCTGCGCTTCGGTCATCTGCCGGTTATGTTCGTGCCGGCAGGTCCGATGCCCAGCGGTTTGCCTAATAGTGAGAAGGCGCGCGTGCGTGAGCTTTTTGCTGAAGGTAAAGTCGGCCGCGAAGAGCTGCTGGCTGCGGAAAGCGCCTCTTACCATAGCGCTGGCACCTGCACTTTCTACGGCACCGCCAACACCAATCAAATGCTGCTTGAGGCCATGGGCCTGCAATTGCCCGGCGCTTCCTTTGTGCATCCGGGCACGCCGTTGCGCGACGCACTGACTCAACATGCGGCTGAGCAGCTGGTGCGGCTGGCGCGGGCGGGAGAGGTGCGGCTTGCGGATATTCTGGATGAACGCGCGCTGATCAATGCGCTGGTGATGCTGCTGGCCACTGGCGGCTCTACCAATTTGACCATCCACTTGGTCGCCATTGGCCAGGCGGCCGGACTGCAGGTGCGCTGGGAAGACATGGCGAAACTATCTGAAGTGGTACCCACGCTGGCGCACATTTACCCCAGCGGCAAGGCCGACATTAATCAGTTTCAGGCCGCCGGAGGCACCGCCTGGCTGTTCCGCCAATTGCTGGAAGGTGGTTTGTTGCACGAGCAGGTGCACACGGTTGCCGGCTTTGGCTTGGCGCGCTACTGCCAGGAGCCGGTCCTGTTGGAAGGCAAGCTGCACTGGCGCGATGGAGCAGCCGATAGCCTGGATGACAGCATTTTGCGCCCTCTCGCATTACCGTTTCTACCTGACGGCGGCCTGCGTTTGCTGGAAGGGAATTTGGGTCGCGGCGTGCTCAAAGTATCTGCTGTTGCCCAGGAGCATTGGCAGGTGAGCGCGCCCTGTCGGGTATTTGATGACCAAAATGATTTTGTTGCTGCATTTAAAGCCGGTGAGCTGGATTGTGATTGCGTTGCCGTGCTGCGTTTTCAGGGGCCGCGGGCTAACGGGATGCCTGAGCTGCACAAGTTGTTACCCTATCTCGGCGTGTTACAGGACCGCGGGTACAAAGTTGCTCTGGTGACTGACGGGCGCATGTCCGGCGCTTCTGGCAAGGTGCCGGCAGCGATTCATATTTGTCCGGAGGCGGCCGATGGCGGTGCGTTGGCGCGGTTGCGTGATGGCGACCTGATTCAGCTGGACGCAGGGCGCGGTGATCTGCAACTGGTCATTGATGAGCATGAGTGGCAAAACCGCGTCGCTGTGCCGCATCAACAGCCGGTTCGCCGTGGTTGGGGCCGCGAGCTGTTTGCCTTTATGCGTGCCGAGGCCAGTCCGGCGGAGCAGGGCGGTAGCGTGTTTACCGCTAGCCTGCAGCAAGCGGATCAGTAGATGAATGAGTTAATAGCCTTGGCCGCACAGCGCGGACTGCCTATCCAGCTGGTCGCCTCGGCGCAAGCGCAAGCACAATGCTTGGCCGAGAGAGTAACCAAGCAATTGCAGTCTGCGATAAACCAGCGTGGGCGGGCCAGTCTTGCGCTCTCGGGCGGTCGTAGCCCAGTGCCGTTTTTAGGCGCGCTGAACGCCGCCGATTTAGCGTGGGAGCAGGTGAGCCTGACGCTGGTGGATGAACGTTGGGTGCCATTGGAGCACGCCGACAGTAACGCAGGCTTGCTTTGGCGGCACCTGCCTGCAGTCATGCCTAGGGTGGATTGGACGCCGCTCTACTACGGACTCAGCCCAGAGCAAGATGCCGAATGCAGTAGTGCTGCGCTGGCCGCGTTAATGCCTTTGGATGTGGTGGTGCTGGGTATGGGCACTGATGGCCACACCGCATCAATATTTCCTGGCGCTCTCGATCTGCCTCAGTTGTTGGCATCCGATGCTCCTGCGCTCTGTATGCCCGCCCTATCGGCCGAGGGTGCGCAGAGGTTGACCCTCAGCGGCGCTGCGTTAAACTCCGCGCGCTTGCAGATACTCGCTCTCCGGGGCGAAGATAAAGCCGCGACGCTGGCGACCGCGTTGGTGGGTCAGCACCCGGAATGGCCAATCAGTGCCTTTCTGCGGTCGCCGCTGGAAATTGTATATAGCCCTGATGGCGGTTAAAAAATGACGCAAAAAATGGACATGATTGAAACTCTGGATGCGTTGTTCGCAGAGGTGACTCTGTTGCCGGTTATCAATATCGAGCGTGAAGCCGATATCTTGCCACTGGCCGACGCGCTAGCCGCAGGTGGTATTACCACGCTGGAAATTACCTTGCGGACGCCACTGGGCTTGTCGGCCATCGCGCTGTTGCGCCGTGAACGGCCACAGCTGTGCATTGGCGCGGGCACGGTTACCGATGCGGCTCAGTTTGCTGCCGTGGAACAGGCGGGCGCGCATTTTGCGGTAACACCGGGGATTACCGAGGAGTTATTGCAACTGGGCTTGAATAGCCGTATTCCGTTGCTGCCAGGTATTGCGAGCGCCTCCGAAATTCTTGCTGGTTACCGTTTGGGCTATCGCCGTTTTAAGGTATTCCCGGCGCATGTGCTGGGTGGTCCCGCGCTGCTTAAGGCTTTCGCTGGGCCTTTCCAGGATGTTCGCTTCTGCCCGACGGGTGGCATAGGCCAGCAAAGCATCAGTGACTATCTGGCGTTGGATAATGTGATGGCGGTGGGTGGTAGCTGGGTGGCGCCCAAGACCAGTATCGCCGCAGCGGACTGGGCCGAGATCACTCGGCTCAGCCTTGCCGCTACTGCGTTGGCTGGCCAACGCTGACGGCCTTGGTTACGCTGAAGGCTTGCTCGGGTCGCTGAAATCATCAGGCTTGATGATCAGCAGGTCACAGGGCACTTCATCTAATAGTCGTTCGGCGGTATGGCCTATCAACGCGCTCTGTAGCCGCGAGCGCGATACGGCGCCCAGCAACAGTAGATTGATCCCCAGTTTTTCGATCATCGCGGGGATGGCCTCCTCAGGGTAACCTTCCAGCAGATGCTGTTGTGCTTGGCCAGCATCCGCGCGTTTTAGTAGCTCGCTGAAGGCCTCAGTGTGGTGTTTTTTTACATCATCTGCATAGCCCTGATAATCCACCACCAGAGTGGCGTCGATCACCATGGTGCGCGGGAGCGGGTTATAGCAGTGGATCAAATGCAGGCTGGCGCCGGTATTTCCAGCCACGGTTTTGGCGCTGGTGATGAGCTTTAGGTCGAGACTGGCAGGTTTGTCGTCGACGTGCAGCGGGTCAACCGCAGCGCAAATCTGTGTGATGGGCTTTTCGCCTTTCTTGACCAGCCACAGCGGCACTTCGGCATGCCGAATGAGTTGCCAGTCGGTATTGGTCAAAAATAGCCGTTTGAGCGGATTATGATGGTGTGTGGTCTTGATGATTAGGTCAGGTTTCAGCTGTTGCGCCGCTTGCAGTATGTGCCGATCCAGGCGTTTGCCCCAGACTGCTTGCACTTCTACCCCAATGCCTTTTTCGCGCAGTGGCGCAGCTAACTCGTTGAGCTGTTTTAGGTGGTTCTGCAGCAGTGATGCGCGGGCTTTTTCCAGGCTGTTACTTTCGAATAGGGTGCCGCCGTCCAATGCCGCTACATAATCGCAAAGCAGCAGTGTGAGGCGTGCTTGTGGATAGTGCTGGCACAGGTTCTTGGCTCGTTCGAGGCACGGTTGCTTGTTTTCAGTAGTAGGGTCTACTACAACCAACATGTGACGAATATTCATGGTGCGGTCTCCGGCAGGCGGCGTTCGACGGCAAGGTGGTGTGCGTTTTTGCGCCGCGATTTAGCGTGAAAATATAAAAACAGAGTGCGTAACTTAAAAATAGTGCCCAAACGGTTAGCTGTCACTGATCTACGTCAACGGGTTGCTTGATTGAAGAAATCCGGCAAGGCGCCGATACCCCGTTAACGGCGCCATTTTTAGAGAATCTCATGACTAACCAACTCTCATTTCTGCTCGCTGGTCTGCTTGTGCTGACCGGTTGCTCTTCAACCGCTTACAGTAAGCACTTGAGCAAAGCCTACAACGCTTACGATGACGGTGATTGTGCTGAGGTCATCAGCCAGCTTTCGCAAACCGAGCGTTTAAGCCGTTCAAGGCCTTACCTGCAGCCGGAAATCTCTTTATTACGCGGCCAGTGCCTGGAGCGCGAGGGGCTCTATCTGGATGCGGCTCAGACCTATCGTTACCTGCTGGATCATTATCCGCATAACGAATACGCCTACCGTGCTGGTGCTCGCCTGGAAACTTTGCATCAACTAGGTCACTACGATCCTGCAAATCCGCTTCCGCCCCAGGCAAACTGAGTAAGTCGCAGCCGACGGCGGGGCTTGGATCGGTGATGGCAGTCGGCTATTCTCGACTGTCTGGTCAAGGATTCGCCGGGTATCGCCATGAAACTATTGCTATTAATGCTGCCATTGCTGGCCACAACCTGGGTTGGGCTTGCCGAAGCCGAGATCTATCGCTGGGTTGATGCACAGGGCCAGGTGCACTTTGACCAGCAGCCACGTCAGGGCGCGCAGCAGATTGAGGTGCGGCCGCAGGTAATAGAGCGTGAAGACCATGTGCGTCAAAGTGAGCAGAACCGGCAACGCCTGTTTGATGTTCGTGAGCAAGAGCGCGAGCAGCAACGAGAGCAGAACTCCCAGCAGCGGCAACGCCAGGTAGAGCGCTGCGCGCAAATGCGTAAGCAATTGGCGCTCTATGAAAGGCGCGTTTTCTGGTACGAAGAGGACGCCAGCGGCCAGCGTGTTGAGGTCTCGAACGAGCAAGTTCAGTCCAGCCGGAATGCGCTGCTGGAGCAACTCCGGGAGGGTTGTTGATATGCACGTTACACCCACTTCCAGCAGTGATCGGCCGATGGAACAGCGACAGATTCCGCGGCATGAACTGAGCGCCTTTTTGCGTGTATATAACAGTCAAACTGATCGGCCGTTTGGTTATGTGGGCAACGTCTCACGCTTAGGCATTATGCTGATTACCGAATTGCCTGTGATGCTGGATCAGGAGTACGAACTCATGCTCAAGCTGCCTGCTACAGAAGGTGAGCAAGAGGAATCGATACATTTTCGTGTGCGCAGCCACTGGTGCCGACAAGACATAACCCCGGGTTTCTTCGACTGTGGCTTCAGTATTGCGTCTAACCCTAATACCTTTGCTGGTCTGGCAGCGGCTTTGCAACGTTACTTTAGCTTCAGCTAGCAAAGCGTTAGCTAATAGCTTGATCAGCCGTCGGATGCCTGATTGGCAGCATTGCGTTACCCTGCACTGCTTGAGCAAAGGGGGCAGGACATGAGCAAAAGCTTTTTCTGGTACGACTTTGAATCCACCGGCATAGATACGCGTCGTGACCGTCCGGTACAGGTTGCGGGCGTGCGCACCAACGAGCAGCTGGAAGAAATCGGCGAGCCCCTGTGTATTGACTGTCGGCTGTCGCCCGACATTCTGCCGCATCCGATGGCCTGTCTGGTCACCGGTATTGGTCCTGAGCGCGTGGCGGCTGGTCTCGCCGAACCCGAGTTCATTCACTTACTGCATGAGCAGATGATGCAGCCAGGTACTTGCAGCGTGGGCTACAACAGCTTGCGCTTCGACGATGAGATGACCCGCTTCACCTTGTATCGCAATTTCCATGATCCTTATACCCGTGAATGGCAGGGTGGGAATAGTCGTTGGGACCTGCTGGATGCCTTGCGCGCGGCTCACGCGTTGCGTCCAGATGGCATTACCTGGCCCCAGCAAGACGGTTTTACCAGCTTGCGGCTAGAATTATTGACTGCCGCCAACGGTATAGATCACGGTCAGGCGCACGATGCCCTTGCCGATGTGCGCGCTACCATCGCCATGGCGCGTTTACTGCGCCAAGCGCAGCCCAAGTTGTTCGATTATCTGCTCAACTTGCGCAGCAAGCATCGGGTAACAGAGCTGGTTGATCTGCAGCAACTGCGGCCATTGGTTCACGTGTCTGGGCGCTTTGGCCGTGAGCGACAGGGCTTGGGGCTGGTGCTGCCTCTCGGCTGGCACCCAACTAACCGCAACGCGCTGATTGTCTATGACCTAGCCGCTGACCCCGCGCTGATTATGGAGCAGAACGCCGATGATATTCGACGCTTGCTGTACACCCGACATGATGACCTCGCCGAGGGGGAAGCAAGACCTGGCCTGAAGTTGGTACATATCAATAAATGTCCGGTACTCGCTGATACCAAGGTGTTGTTGCCGGCTGATATCGAGCGCTTGCAGCTGGACATGCCCTTGTTGCTGCAACGGGCGGAGCAACTGGCCAATTGGCGAAACGGTGCGCAGGCGCTGCTGGCGCAAATTTATGCGCAGGACGTGACCGATGCGCCGGGCGGAGAGGATCCTGAGTTGCAACTGTATGGCAGCTTTATTGGTGACGCAGACCGTCGATTACTGCCAGCCATTCGTGAGGCTGACGGTAAAGCGCTGGCCGCGACAAGCTGGCCGCTGCGTGATCAGCGGTTGGTCGATATGCTGTTTCGCTATCGCGCGCGCAACTTCCCTGAATCCTTGAATAAACAAGAACAGCTAGAGTGGGATAGGTTTTGCCGGGAACGTTTGATGGGTGTAGAGCCGGGTGCGCCCATAACACTTGCTGAGTTCATGCGCAGCATTGAAGAATTATTGCCGCAGGTGGAAGGGCAGCAGCGAGTATTATTGCTGGCTTGGCAGACAGAGGCTCAGCAGCGCGCCAAAAAGCTGGGAATAACGCCAGCCTGATTGCTTGATTCATTGACAATAAAAAACCCGATGCATGGCATCGGGTTTTTTATTGTTCAGAGCAGACTGGCTTAGCCCAGAATGGTCATCCATGATTCAACTTTCTCGGAACCGTATTGCTCTTTCCAGGCTTTCAAGTTCTTATGGTTGCCACCTTTGGTTTCGATGACTTCACCTGTGTTGGGGTTCTTGTATTGCTTGACTTTGCGTGCGCGCTTGACGCCGGTAGCGGACTTTTTGCCACTGGTAGCTTTATTGTCAGGATCAATAATGGCGACAACATCTTTAAGTGATTTGTTGTACTGGCCCATCAAGGTGCGCAGTTTTTCTTCAAATTCAATTTCTTTTTTCAGCTTGTCGTCATTGGATAATGACTGCAGACGCTCACTAAGTTCGCGAATGGTTTCTTCAATCTGGCGATATTCTTGTAACATGGACATGAAAGTTTACCTTTTGTAACACGGTTTGGTAGACGGAAACGCTGTGATGATAGTTTATGAGATGGCGGCTTACAACAAGTTGTAACTTCTCTCCGACAAACTGTGAAGGTTTTTTCAAGTATTACGCTAATCCACTGGTCGATCAGCTGGAAATAACCATTATTCTCTGCACCCGGCTTTGTGTAACGGTTAGAATGCCTGCCGATACACAGTGGATGGGGTCGCCGCTGCGGCTTTTCAAGCAGAACTTCAATTGCTGCGTTGGCCAAGCGTGCCTTGATACTGTCTTTGTTTATATATCATTATTTTTGCAATTATGATGGTAATTGATTGAGGAGTGGAAATGCGTACTTTCAGGTTGGTCATTGCCTGTCCTGATCGGGTGGGTATTGTTGCCAAGGTGAGTAATGTGTTGGCGGCGTATAATGGTTGGATTACCGAGGCCAATCACCATTCTGATAATTTATCCGGTTGGTTTTTCATGCGTCATGAAATTCGTGCGGACTCTCTACCTTTTGATGTTGAGGGTTTGCGAACCGCATTCGCGCCTATCGGCAATGAGTTTAAAATGGATTGGCGGGTCAGTGATTCCGCACAGCGCAAGAAAGTAGTATTGATGGCGAGCCGTGAGTCGCATTGCTTGGCTGACTTATTGCACCGCTGGCATAGCAGCGAGCTCGATTGTGATATCACCAGTGTTATTTCTAACCATGATGATTTGCGCAGTATGGTCGAGTGGCACGGCATTCCCTTTCATCATGTGCCTGTTGATCCAGAGAACAAGACGCCTGCTTTTGCCAAGGTAAATGAGCTGGTGACCGAACAGCAGGCCGACTGTATTGTTTTGGCGCGCTATATGCAGATTCTGCCGCCGGAACTATGTGAGCGTTATGCTCATCGCATCATTAATATCCATCATAGTTTTTTGCCATCCTTCGTCGGCGCACGCCCCTATCATCAGGCGGCACAGCGTGGCGTTAAACTGATTGGCGCAACCTGTCATTATGTAACTGAAGAGTTGGATGCTGGCCCCATCATTGAACAGGATGTGGTGCGTATTACGCATCGGCATAATGCCGACGATATGGTGCGTTTGGGCAAAGATGTTGAAAAAATGGTGCTGTCTCGCGGTCTGCGTTTTCACTTGGAAGATCGTGTGCTAGTTCACGACAACAAGACTGTGGTGTTCAGCTAAGCTATAAGAGAAACAACCCAAGGCAGGAGGCTTTATGCTCAAATCGGTTAAAGTGCGCGATTACATGACGTCTGATCTGGTTACCTTTACCGCGGATATGGACTTATTTCGGGCAATTGATCGTCTGCTGACGCATCAGATATCGGGAGCACCGGTACTTGATGAGCACGGAAATCTGATTGGGTTGTTGTCCGAGGGTGATTGCCTCAAAGGTATTCTGGCCGGCAGTTACTTTGAGGAAGTGGGTGGCACCGTGGCATCGGTAATGACGGTAGTTGTAGAGACCATTGATGCCGATGCCGACATCGTAAAAGCGGCAGAACACTTTATTCGCATGCGTCGGCGTCGATTGCCGGTAGTCGATGAGGGACGTTTGGTTGGCCAGATCAGCCGTCGGGATATTCTGCGTGCCATGCAGAAATACAATGAACATGCTGCGCCCAAATGATTTTCCTACCTACCAATGAAAGCGATGACGACGTGCCGGACCCTTTGGGTGCTGGTTCGGCAAGCATGCCCCGTACGCAGGGAGAGGGCTGCTTGTCGCGTTTTTCCCCCGAGGCGCTGAATGAAGATATGGGCGCTGATTTTTCGTCTGTTGATATTGGGCTGGCTGCAGCATCTGACCCCGATTAAAGCCACTGGTTATTCCGCGTTGGGTTTGCCTATACTAGGCATGGCAAAAGGCTATGCCGAGATGCTCCTGCAGGTACTTAAAGACTATCGATTAGTCAGGTATTTGGCGCGGAGGCGGTAAGGACGCAATTTCACTTACCCTGGTTTTATGTGGGCATTCAGCAACGATGTTAAAAAAAATAAGTACTGAGCAGGTCCGCATCGGCATGTATGTCGAGCGTTTTTGTGGTTCATGGATGCAGCACCCCTTTTGGTCGAGCAAGCTGCTGATTGAAGATCAACAGACGTTGCAGCGCATCCGCGAAAGCGCGGTAACTGAGCTGGTAATCGATTTGGCCAAAGGCGTTGATGTCAATGTTGAACAGGTTGCTGAGCCTGTGCTTCCGGAGGCAGACCTCGCTCCTGCCGCGGCCGCTGTTCAGTCATCTGCTTTATCTCCTTCTAATCATCTGCAAGCCAGCTCAATGGCTGATGAAGTGCTGCGCGCCCAGCAGATATTCAGGCGCGGCAAGCAGGCAGTCAAAGACATGTTCAGCGATGTGCGCCTAGGCAATGTGGTTAATACCGAAGGTTTGGGTGAGTTGGTAGGTGAAATGAATAACTCGCTTAATCGCAACCCTCAGGCACTGATTAGCGTCGCTCGCATAAAGCATAAGGATGAATACACCTATCTACACTCAGTTGCCGTTGCTGCGCTGATGGTCGGTATGGCGCGCGCCAGTGGGATGAGCGAGCCCGAGGTGCTGGAGGCCGGTATGGCGGGGCTGCTACACGATATGGGCAAAGCAGCCATGCCTGAAGCGATATTGAACAAGCCGGGTAAGCTGACGGTAGAAGAATTTGCGATCATGCAGCAGCACCCGGTAGAAGGGCACAAGATCCTGCTGGAGTGGGGTTCAGTTCCTGCTGCAGTGCTGGACGTTTGTCTGCACCATCACGAGAAAGTGGATGGCAGTGGTTACCCACAGCGTTTGGTGGGCGAGGGCATATCGTTGTTATCGCGGATGGGGGCTGTTTGCGATGTGTATGACGCAGTCACGTCCAATCGGCCCTATAAAGCCGGTTGGGATCCGTCCGAGTCGCTGAGCCGGATGGCGACCTGGAAAGGGCACTTCGATACCGAGCTATTCCAGCGCTTTGTGCGCATGCTGGGTATCTATCCGGTGGGCTCCCTGGTGAAGCTGCAATCTGAGCGCTTGGGCGTGGTAGTTGAGCAGAACAGTGGTTCACTGCTTACGCCTAAGGTCCGGGTGTTCTATTCAGTCAAATTGAAACAGCGAGTGCCCGTCAGTTTGGTTGACTTGGCCAATGCGGATGAGAAAGACCGCATCGTCGGGCGCGAAAACCCCGAAGACTGGCCATTCAAGAACCTGGAAGCGCTGTGGATGCCGAGCTGACTGAGGCCTCAACTCGACCGCCATATAGTGTTCATCCTGATTAACAGCCACGTCTTATCTCCCCGCCAGAAAGGCTCCAGTGAGTGCCGAATTCGACGGTACCTTGACGGCCGCTAAGCTCCCTGTGTGATACCTGTTCTGCCCACAGTTTAGGCGCCGATACAAAAGCTAACATGATTTTGGCTGTATTTGTTATGTTATAACAAATACTATCTGCCTCTACGAGCCGCAAGGTTTCGTTGCCAATACAAAAAAGGGAGCAGGTATGAAACATCGCAAGACGCGGCTGGCGGTTTCGCTGGCGGCTGCAGCACTGAGTAGTCCATTGAGTCTCGTCGCTTACGCGCAAGTGCAAGAGTTGCCGTCGATGACAGTTAGCGCCAGTGCATTGGGGCAAAGCACTGATGACATGATCCAGCCAAGCGCGGTGCTGCAGGGTGACGACTGGATAGGTCTGCGGGAAACCTCATTGGGCGATAGCCTGGAGTCACTGCCTGGTGTTCGGGCCAGCGGTTTTGGTGCGGGTGTCAGCAGGCCAGTGATCCGTGGGCTGGATGGCGCTCGCGTGCGGGTGCTGAGTGATGGCGCGGACGTACTCGATGCCTCTGCTATTAGCCCGGACCACGCAATAAGTGCCGACACTGCATTGCTGGAGCGGGTAGAAGTGCTCAAAGGGCCAGCCACGCTGCTGTATGGCGGTGGCGCGATTGGCGGCGTGGTTAACTTGATCGACCGTCGGGTGCCCACCTATGTACCCGAGCGTGGCTATGAAGGTGAGTTGGATCTGCGTGGCAATAGCGTAGCTGACGAACGTGCTGGCGCTCTGGGCGTGACTGTTGGTGCTGGTCAGTTTGCTGCGCGCTTCGAAGGCAGCCGCAGCGACGCAGATGCTTATCGGATTCCCGGTCATCCGTCACGGCAGGAAGGCGCCTATAACGAAACGGATAGCGCGGGTATGGGGCTCAGCTGGATTACCGAGCGCGGTTATGTGGGGCTAGCCTACAGCAGCCAGGATCGCGAATACGGTTTGCTTGCGCACGAGCACGCCGATTGCCACACCCACGGTCCAACCGACTGGCACTGTGTTGAAGAAGAGCATGATCACGATGGTCATGACCACGATGAAGAAGAGCAAGAGCATGGCGATGCCTACATCGATATGCAGCAGCGCCGCTGGGACCTGCGCGCTGATTACAGCGACCCGTTCAATGGTTTTGAGCGGGTGCGAGTACGGGTGGCACATACCGATTACCAGCACGTAGAAATGGAAGGAGAAGAGGTTGGCACCGAGTTTACCAATCGTGGGACCGACGGCCGCATTGAGCTGACACATGCGCCTATTGCGGGCTGGCGCGGAGTGGTCGGCAGCCAGCTGACGCGCCGCGACTTTGCCGCCTTGGGCGAAGAAGCCTATGTACCGCCGACGCTGACTCATAACCGTGCGCTGTTTGTGTTGGAAGAGTATCAAGCCGGTGACTGGCGCTATGAAGTGGGCCTGCGCCAGGAATGGCAAACCGTTGAAGTAAAGGACGGCGACGATGAGGCTGATCATCGTGGTAGTTCGGTTTCTTTCGGTGCTAGTTGGCAGTGGCAGCCAAACCTGGCGCTCTACAGCTCGCTATCACGTTCCCAGCGGTTGCCGACAGCGGAGGAGCTTTACGCCAATGGTCCTCACGCGGCCACGCGGACCATCGAGCTGGGTGATCCGGATCTGGATAAGGAGACCTCTTGGAATATGGAAGTGGGCCTGCGTCGTACCCGTGGCCCGGTGACCTTTGATTTGAGTGTCTACCGTAACGAGGTGGATGACTTTATTTACGCGGCTGACACCGGCCACTCGCCGGGTGCTGGTTACCGCGAGGTAGCTTATGAGCAAGCCGATGCCGTGCTGCACGGCATGGAAGGTCGCGTGCTTTGGCAGGCAACCACAAAAACAGGCCTGAGCTTGTTCGGTGACCATGTACGGGGCCGCTTGAAGGAGGGCGGTGATCTGCCGCGTATCCCCGCTGACCGCGTGGGTGTGCGGGTTGACCAACGCCTGAGCCAGGCGTTGTCAGGCTTTGTCGAAACCAGCCGAATTATGCGCCAGGACGACATTGCCGATTATGAAACCGAAACCGACAGCTACACCTTGCTGAGTGCCGGTCTAGGCTGGCGCGGGCAATTGGCCGAGAGCGACTACCTGCTGTATCTGCGTGGTAACAATCTGCTCAATGAAGAAGCTCGTCAGCACACCTCTTTTATTAAGGATGAGGTGCTACTGCCGGGACGTAATCTGACGGTGGGCGCGCGTTTCAGTTTCTAACGCGCAAAAAAAACGGCGCGCTCAGTTATTGAGCGCGCCGTTTGGCTATATCAGCGTCTTATCAGGCGCTGGCGGCCTGTTTGCCAGCTTCTGCCGGATCCTGGGTGCGAATCAGGTGATCGAAGGCAGCCAGTGAAGCGGTAGAACCGGCACCCATGGCGACGATAATCTGCTTGAAAGGCTCGGTGGTCACGTCACCGGCAGCGAATACGCCGGGGATGTTGGTCGCACCGCGTGCATCAATTTCGATCTCACCGAAGCGAGTCAGGTTCAGTTCGCTACCTTTGAGCCACTCGGTGTTGGGAATTAGACCTATCTGCACAAAGATACCCGCCACATCAACCTGCTTAAGCTCCTCGGTTTCGCGGTCTTTATAGGTCAGGCCAACCACCTTGTTGCCATCACCGCGTACTTCAGTGGTTTGCGCGCTCTTGATAATATTGATGTTGCGCATTGAACGAGCCTTGCGTTGCAGCACTTCGTCAGCGCGCAGGGTATCGGCAAACTCCAGCACGGTAACGTGTTCTACAATACCGGCCAGATCAATGGCTGCTTCTATCCCCGAGTTACCGCCGCCGATGACCGCGACACGTTTGCCCTTGAACAGCGGGCCGTCGCAGTGTGGGCAGTACGCAACACCCTTGCCACGGTATTCCTGCTCGCCGGGTACATTCATTTCTCTCCAGCGCGCGCCGGTGGCCAGGATGACTGCACGGCTCAGCAAAGTAGCGCCGCTTTCGAGTGCGATCTCAACGTAGTCGCCGGTGCTGATTTGCGCGGCTTTCTGCTCGGTGATCAGATCAACTTCGTATTCCTTAACGTGCTGCTCCAGGCTGGCAACCAGCTTGGGGCCTTCGGTGTAAGGCACGGAGATGAAGTTCTCGATACCGACCGTGTCCAGCACCTGACCGCCGAAACGCTCAGTGACGATGCCTGTGCGAATGCCTTTGCGGGCCGCATAGATGGCAGCAGACGCTGCAGCAGGACCGCCGCCGACAATCAGCACGTCGTAGGGCGCCTTGTCATTCAGCTCTGTAGCACGGCGCTTGGAAGCACCACTGTCGACCTTGTTGACGATCTCGGCGAGGGTCATGCGGCCCTGGCCAAAGTGCTCGCCATTCAGGTAGACCGAAGGCACTGCCATTACCTGACGCTCATCGACCTCTGATTGGAACAGGCCGCCGTCAATCATCACGTGGGTGATGTTGGGGTTCAATGTCGCCATCAGGTTCAGCGCCTGAACGACGTCCGGGCAGTTTTGGCAAGACAGCGAGATGTAGGTCTCAAAGTGAAACTCGCCTTCTAGGTGACGGATCTGGTCGAGCAGCGCGGGCTCTGCTTTCGACGGGTGGCCGCCAGACTGTAGCAGCGCCAATACCAGTGAGGTGAACTCGTGGCCCATCGGAATGCCGGCAAAGCGCACGCGCGGCGGCTGGCCGCTGGGACCAATGCCCATGCTGGGGGTGCGCTTGTCGTCGGCAGATACCAGGCCGATCTTGCTCGACATTTCCGCGATCTCGACCGCGAGTTCATGCAATTCTTTGCCCTTGGGGCTGTCATCTACGGACACGCTGATTTCGATCGGGTTAACGATGTTTTGCAGGTACGTGTCCAGTTGCTTCTTCAGATTGGCGTCCAACATATGCGTGTCCTTTAAAGAAATAGGTCAAATTCTGGGCGTAAAAAACCCGGCCCGCCAACCGGGAGCGCAGTGCGCTCCGCAGCGGGCCGGGTCATCAGGCAATCTTAGATCTTGCCTACCAGGTCGAGAGAAGGAGCCAGAGTGGCCTCGCCTTCTTTCCACTTGGCCGGGCAAACTTCGCCTGGGTGTGCAGCAATGTATTGAGCAGCCTTGACCTTGCGAACCAGGTCTTCAGCGTTACGGCCAATACCTTCGCTGGTGACTTCAACCGCTTGGATGATGCCCTGTGGGTCGATGATGAAAGTACCGCGATCAGCCAGACCCATGTCTTCGCGCATGTTGTCGAAGTTGCGGGTCACTGTGCCGGTCGGATCGCCGATCATGGTGTATTTGATCTTGGCAATGGTTTCGGACGTGTCGTGCCATGCTTTGTGGGTGAAGTGAGTGTCGGTAGACACGGAGTACACTTCTACGCCCATTTTCTGCAGCTCTTCGTAGTAATCAGCAACGTCGCCTAGCTCAGTTGGGCAAACGAAGGTGAAGTCAGCTGGGTAGAAGAAGAAGATCGCCCACTTGCCTTTAACGTCTGCTTCGGTGACTTCGAAGAACTCGCCGTTTTTGAATGCTTGCGCTTTAAAAGGTTTGATTTCGGTGTTGATAACTGACATCGATGAACTCCTTATTGAGTCGTTTGTGTCGTTGGTTGAGAAGACAGGAGCAATACTAGGCTTCTGCCATGAATACTTAAAATAAATTTCAACTAAATTGCAGATAGCTTTTATCTATCTGAGGCCGCGGCGATGAAATTCAAGGCCTGCCTCCCAGCACTGCCAAGCTAACGCCCAATGACTTGGCTGAGATGGTCGAGCCTAGTTGGCGTTTGTGACCGTTAGGTGCTGCTATGGGTTCCCGAGGCTGATTGCCGACGGGGAATCCAGTAAAGTAGAGCCAACTGAACTCGATAGAGCAAATGTATGCTGACTCATCTGGATGCACAAGGCCGTGCCAACATGGTCGATGTGACCGAAAAGGTCGTTACCTCACGTGAAGCGCTGGCGGAGTCACTGGTGCGCATGCGCCCGGAGACCTTTGAGCTGATTCAATCCGGCGGCCATCCAAAAGGTGATGTGCTGGCGGTAGCGCGCATTGCTGGTATTCAGGCTGCCAAGAAAACCTCTGATTTGATCCCGCTGTGTCATCCCCTGATGCTCACCAGCGTCAAGGTCGAGCTGCTGCTCGAAGCGCCGGATGCAGTGCGGATCCAGGCGCGTTGCAAGCTCGCCGGCCAGACAGGTGTGGAAATGGAAGCCTTGACGGCCGCCAGTATCGCCGCGCTGACCTTGTATGACATGTGCAAGGCGGTAGATAAAGGCATGGTGATAGAGGCCACCCGCTTGTTGCAGAAATCCGGCGGCAAGAGCGGTGACTTTCAAGCCGAGGCGTCGGCATGATCAATCTGCAGTTCTTTGCCCGTTACCGTGAGCAACTGGACCGTGAGGCAGAGCAGTTGCCCTGGGATGCCAGCTTGCAGACCTTGGCAGACGTACGCCAGCACCTGTTGGCGCGCGGCGAGCAATGGCAGGTGCTGGCGGAGCCACGCATTATGTGTGCGCGTAATCAGGAGCTCTGCTCTTTGGAGACGCTGATTGCCGACGGCGACGAGCTGGCTTTCTTTCCGCCCGTTACCGGAGGCTAAGATGCGTATTGCAGTGCAACAGCAGGCGTTTGATCCAGGCGAGTGGTTGAATCGCTTGCAGGGCGACAATCAGGGCACCGGTGCGGTAGTCGGTTTCGTTGGTTACGTGCGTGATTACAACGACGGCGATCCGGTCGCTGGCATGTGGCTCGAGCATTATCCCGGGATGACCGAAAAAGCATTGCAGGGCATCGCCGACCAAGCCTCTGAGCGCTGGCCGCTGTTGGATGTGCAACTGATTCACCGGGTCGGGCAACTCGATCCTGGCGAGCCGATCGTTTTTGTCGGCGCCGCTTCGGCGCATCGACAGGCCGCTTTTGCAGCAACCGAATTCATCATGGATTACCTGAAAACCCGCGCGCCTTTCTGGAAGCGCGAAACGACGCCGCAAGGCGAACGTTGGGTGGAATCGCGCGAGAGTGATGAGCAGGCGCTGGAGCGTTGGTCGTCCCAGCCATGATTGGGCCGTGCTAAAGTGGCATACAAGCAGCAAGCGGAGCAGCACATGACACAAGGTCGTTTACAGGACGGTCAAGGACGCCGCATTGAGTATTTGCGCCTCTCGGTGACCGACAGGTGCGATTTTCGCTGTGTCTATTGTATGGCCGAAGACATGACCTTTCTGCCGCGCGCGCAGATCCTCAGCCTCGAAGAGCTCGAGCGCATCGCTCGTCTGTTTGTTGCGCAGGGCGTGCGCAAGATTCGGCTGACGGGTGGCGAGCCGCTGGTACGCCGGGGCATCGTTGATTTGTGTGAGCGTATCAGCGCCATAGACGGGCTGGATGAACTGGTGATGACCACCAACGGCTCGCAACTCGACAAGCTGGCTCAGCCGCTGGCCGATGCGGGGGTCAAACGCCTGAACATCAGCCTGGATAGCCTGCAGGCTGATAAATTCAAGGCCATCACGCGTACCGGCGAATTGAGTCAGGTGCTGGCCGGTATAGAGGCGGCGCGCAAGGCTGGCTTTGAGCGCACCAAGCTGAATGTGGTGGTCATGAAGGGCCGCAACCACGATGAGGTCAATGCACTGACTGACTTTGCGCTACAGCGCGGGCTGGATATCACCTTTATTGAAGAAATGCCCTTGGGCAACGTGGGCCGTGAGCGCGGCGAGGCTTTTTGCTCCAGTGCTGAAGTGCGCGAGATGATCAGTCAGCACCATAGTTTGATCGAGAGCAGCGAAACCAGCGGCGGACCTGCGCGCTACCTGCGGGTTGAAGGCTATCCAGAGAGCCGCATCGGCTTCATTTCTCCGCATTCCCATAATTTTTGCGATACCTGTAACCGCGTGCGTTTGACCACCGAGGGTCGGCTGTTGCTCTGTCTGGGGCATGAGAACGCACTTGATATGCGCGAATTGGTGCGCCGCCATCCTGATACCGACGAGCCTATTCAGGACGCGCTTGAACGTGCTCTGCAACACAAGCCCGCGCGTCACGAGTTTGCCGTGGATGGCGAGGTGCAGGTGCTGCGCTTTATGAACGCCACGGGCGGCTGAGCTGCTCCGAGTGCTGGTTTGTGAGCCTTCCATTAGCTCTATTGATCCGGGTCAACACCTGAAGTGAGGCGGCGGCGTAGTCTGAATACTCAGACTTAATACGCCGGAGAGCCTCATGCTTAGTTCTATTCGTTGGGACGCTAACCTGATTCGTCGCTACGATCATGCCGGTCCGCGCTACACCTCATATCCTACCGCCGTGCAATTCCACGAAGGCATTCGTCCGTCGGACTTCCTGCACGCGTTGGATCAGAGTCGATCCCAGCAGCGCGGGTTGTCGTTATATGTGCATATCCCGTTCTGCGCCAATATTTGCTATTACTGTGCCTGCAACAAAGTGATCACCAAGGATCGCAGTCGCGCACGGGAATACCTTGCCGCGCTGCGGCGTGAGATTGAATTGGTCAGCCAGCATGTGGGGGCTGAGCAACGCGTGGAGCAATTGCACTTTGGCGGCGGTACGCCGACCTTTCTTAGTCACGCCGAGCTGCGCGAGCTGATGGCGTGTTTGCGTAAGCACTTCGTGCTGCATGACGACGACGGCGGCGATTACAGTATTGAGATTGATCCGCGCGAGGCTGATTGGGCGACCATGGGGTTATTGCGCGAACTGGGCTTCAACCGGGTTAGTTTCGGCGTGCAGGACCTGGACCCGGAAGTGCAGCGCGCAGTCAATCGATTGCAGAGCCACGAGCAAACCCAGACCGTAATGGACGCGGCGCGCACTCTGGCTTACCGCTCAATCAATATCGACTTGATCTATGGCCTACCCAAGCAGACGCCAGAACGCTTTGCACAAACGGTAGATGCCATCATCGCGCTCAAGCCTGATCGGCTCTCGGTGTTTAACTACGCGCACCTGCCTGAGCGATTTATGCCGCAGCGGCGTATCAATAGTGCCGATCTGCCGTCACCTGCAGACAAATTGCGGATGTTCGAGAACAGCATTCAGCAGCTGTTGGCAGCGGGTTATCGCTACATCGGTATGGATCACTTCGCACTCCCGGACGACAGCCTAAGCATCGCGCAGGACAGCAATGAGCTGCAGCGTAACTTTCAGGGTTACACAACCCACGGCCATTGCGACCTGATTGGTCTGGGTGTGTCATCGATAAGCCAGGTTGGCGATCTTTACAGCCAGAACAGTAGTGATTTGAAGCTGTATCAACAAGCGCTGCAGGACGATGAGCTGGCTACCCGTCGTGGTTTGGTGTGCCATACCGATGATCATATTCGTCGCGCCGTAATCGCCCAGTTGATCTGCCACTGCAACCTCTCATTCGGGGTGATTGAGGAGCGTTTTCAGATCGACTTTCATGATTATTTTGCCGATTGCCTGCCGATGCTAGAGCAAATGGCACGCGATGGTCTGCTTATTTTGACGCCGGGTAGTATCAGGGTGCAGCCTGCGGGACGGTTGCTGATCCGCTCCATTTGTATGCTATTTGATGTCTATCAGAACGAGCAGAGCGCGCAGCGGTTCTCACGCATCATTTAGCGTAATGCTGTGTCTGCGATAGTGCTGTTATGCTGAGTCCCTCCAGCAGGCGGCCAGAGGTGTTTCATGCAGAGCGACCTACGCAGACAGCGGTCATTTTGGCTTCGTATTGGAGTACTCATTTTCGCTGCTTTGGTGGTGCTGCTGTCCTGGCTGGGCAGCGCAGACCGGGCGTCGGTGGAATATATCGATGGTGCCTTGCTGCAAGCCTCTGTCGCCTTTGCATCGGCCCGCGCGCTTAACGCGCTGATTTCAGTATTACAATCGACCACCCTGAGCTTCAGCCTGTTCGGCGGCGTAGCGGTGACGCTCGGCGAGCTGTTGGACCCCTTCAATGATCTGATCGAACAATATGGCACCCTGATGCAGTGGGCTATCGGTTCGCTGCTAACCCAGAAAATTCTACTTGGCGTGGTTTCCCACTCGATGTTCAAGGTGCTGATCAGTATCAGCGGCCTGCTACTGGCATTGAGTCTGTTCTGGCGTCAGGGGCGCTGGGCTCCCAAGTGTCTGCGGTTGTTTATGGCACTGCTGTTCTTGCGGTTTGCGTTAGCCGCAGTGGTGTTAATGAATGCCGTGGTGGATAACCAATTCTTGGCCGAAGAAACACGCCAGGAAGTGGCTTTGCTGGATAATCTACCCGCCCAGGTGGAAACCCTGGGTGCAGCCGATAAGGTTCTGGATGGCCAGCCGGCGTTGACGGCACTGGGTAAGCGTCAGCTCCAACTACAGCAGAAACGCTCACAGCTGGTGTCCGACCGTGAGCGCATCGGGCGCGCACGGCAGCAAAGCCAGCGCGCGCTGGAGAACATGGAACAGCAAATGGGCGGCCTACAGCGCCTGAATCCTTTCGATCGGGATGCGGATTACGAATTTTTGAAACTGCAGATTCAGCGCATGGATGAACAGCTGCAACGTATTGCGCGCGAGTTGGCGACAGTTGCTCAGCATTTGGCTACTGTCGAGCAGGAGCGGGCAGCCTTGCAGCAGGCCAAAGCCGACAGCGATCCGGCATTCTGGGATGCACTGGGTGACGGGTTTACCGGCCTCGGCGAGCAGCTCGCGCGCGCAGGCGATCCGCAAACTTATGTTGCCATCAAGCAGGCGCTGGACGGCGCAGTGGATACGGTGCTGCGGGCGATGACGCTCTTTGTTTTGCGTACGCTGATTTTACCGCTGCTATTTTTGTATCTGCTGATTAAAGGCTTACGAGCAATCTGGCGGCTAGAACTGCAGCCTTGGCTAGGCGCGTCCCAGCGGCTGCGTAAGTCGTTGATTGAGTGATCAGTCGCTGCGGTAGGCCCGCCGGGCATATTTATAGCTAAATGCGCCGCAGCGAATAAAGTTTTGCCCGCCGTGGACGACAAGAATGGGTAACAACCCTTTCGCGAGGCGACCGGCATGGCGCAACTCAGTTTCAATCAGAAAATTGTTGGTGCGGCATGTGTGGTGGTTATCGCCGCCTTCGCGGCTTTTTCCGTTTACAACGACTACCTGCAGCGCAAGACCCTGCAAGACAACCTGCAAACCTATTTGGCCGATGCCGGTAGCCTGACGGCCGAGAATATCAGCAACTGGCTATCCGGCCGGATTCTGTTGCTGGAAAATCTGGCTGCCAACACTCAAAGCGAAGCGCCAGACCGGTTGGTGCCCTTGCTGGAGCAGCGCACGCTGGCGCAAACCTTTGACTTTAGTTATCTGGGTGGGGCCAATGGCGAGTTCACCATGCGCCCGGAGTCGGAGATGCCGGCTGACTATGATCCGCGTACCCGTCCCTGGTTCAAGGATGCTCGCGCCGCAGGCGAAACTATCTTGACTGCTCCCTACGTCGATGCTGCCACCGGTGATCTAACCATGACCATCGCCACGCCAGCAGGTGCTGCGGTGGCCGCGGGTGATCTGAACTTGAAGGCGATCTCGCAGATTATTAACGCACTCGACTTCAACGGTCTGGGTTATGCCTTCTTGGTCAGCCGTGATGGCAGCATATTGGTGCATCCCGACAGCAGCCTGCAGATGAAGACGCTGCGGGATATATACCCGCAGAATACGCCGCAGATCAGTAGCGGCCTCAGTGAAACCGAACTGGATGGGCACCCACGGCTGCTGACTTTTGTGCCGGTCAGTGGGCTGCCTGGGGTGGAATGGTATGTGGGGCTGTCGGTAGATCGAGACAAGGCCTTTGCCAGCCTGACCAGCTTCCGGATTTCAGCTTTGATTGCTGCGCTGATTGCATTGGCTGCCATAGTACTGCTGCTCAGCCTGCTGATGCGTTACCTGTTGCGGCCACTCAATTCCCTGGGCCTCGCGCTGGACAACATCGCCAAGGGTGAGGGAGACTTGACCAAGCGCCTGCCGGTGAACAGCGACGACGAATTCGGACGCTTGGCCAGCGCTTTCAACCAGTTTGTCGAGCGCATTCACGACTCCATCAGCCAGGTTGCGCAAACCAGTAGTGAGCTGAATGATGTGGCGCTGCGCGTGGTCGATGCTTCCAACGCCAATATGGCCAGCTCAGACCAGCAGGCGGCGCGCACCAACAGTGTGGCCGCGGCGATCAATGAACTGGGTGCCGCAGCGCAGGAGATCGCCCGCAATGCGGCCGATGCGTCCAAGCAAGCCAGTGACGCGCGTAATGGCGCAGAGCAGGGCAGTGAGGTGGTCAGTAAGACCATAGTGGCGATGCAGGAGTTGTCTAGCAAGATCAGTGAGTCGAGTCAGACCATTCAGCAGTTGAGTCACAAAACCGCCGATATCGGGCGCATTTTGGAGGTGATTCAGAGCATTTCTGAACAGACCAATTTGCTGGCGCTCAACGCTGCGATTGAGGCTGCACGGGCTGGTGAAGCGGGTCGAGGTTTCGCGGTTGTGGCGGATGAAGTGCGCAATCTGGCGCACCGTACGCAAAGCTCTGCGCAGGAAATTCACGTGATGATTGAAGGCTTGCGCGGCGACGCTAGTTCGGCCGTCAGCCTAATGAGCGACAGTCAGGAATACAGCCAGCACAGCGTAAGCGTTGCCGGTCAAGCTGGCGAGCGGCTCCAGCAGATTACGCTGGGCATTGGCGAGATCGACAATATGAATCAGTCAGTCGCCACCGCGACCGAAGAGCAGACATCGGTGATTGAAAGCCTCAACGTGGATATCAACGACATCAATATGCTCAACCAGGAAGGCGTCGACAATTTGCAGGCAACACTGCGCGCCTGTACCTCGCTGGAACAACAAGTGGCGCGTCTGCGTCAGTTGGTTGGCAGTTTCCGTATTTAGATATGTTGATCAGGGCTCGCCAAGTCGTTGATTACCTGCTGTAAGCCGCTATAACCGGTACAGCGGCATAGATTGCCGCACATTGCTTGCTCCAGCTCGGCTGCGCTGGCGTGCGGTTTCTGCGTCAGGGCGGCGGTTAAACTAGTGGCTATCCCCGGGATGCAGTAGCCGCATTGCAGCGCGCCGTGTTCGATCAAGCTGTCCGCCACCCGTTGAAATACCGGTTGGGAGCTCAGCCCTTCAACAGTACTCACTTCTTTGCCCTGCACCTGATAGGCCAGCAGTAAACACGCTGGCACTGCAGCGCCGTCGAGCTGAACCGTGCAGGCCCCGCAGCGCCCAATGCTGCAGCTTTCCTTGGGGCCAGTGAGTCCTTGGTCTAGGCGTAGTATGTCCAGCAGGCGGCGGGCCGGGCCGACCCTAATATTCAGCAACTGCCCGTTCAAGGTAAAGTTTAGCTGCATGCTCGCAGCAGTATTTTCGGTGCTCATGGCAGGTTTCCCTCGGCTGCGGTCATAGCGGCTAGTAGTACAGCGGGGCGAGCGGGCAGGTCGCATGGCCGTACACCAGTGGCATCCTGAATCGCGGCCATCAATGCGGGACTGATGGCTTCAATGCCCAGCTCGCCGATACCGCGCACAGGGTGTTGATCGCCGGCGACGATGGTTTCGATCACATCAACTTGCTGTGCAGGTGCATCGGCCAGGGTTGGGATCAGATAGGCATCGAGGTTATCGAGTTGGTACTCGCCGTTGTGCATAGGCACATCTTCCAGTAACGCCATACCCATACCCATGACGGCCGCCCCTTCGATTTGACCTAGATAGCTCGGCGGGTGAATGACCTTACCGCCGGCGGTGATGTGGTGCAGATGGGTCACCTTCACGCGGCCAGTGAAGCGATCCACCCTGACGCGGGCAACAGTGGCAATCAATAATTGCAGGTAGCGCCCTCTGGGCTGAGCGTCGGGGCCAGTGGGAAAGTCAAAATGGGTTTTTAGCGCCGGCAGTGATTCGCCTTTGCTTCGGCTTGCCAATGCTTGATAGCTGATAGCACGCTCGCCCTGTGGCTCGTCGTGCCAGAGCCCACTGGCACCGGTGCGTAATGCCCGCTGATCGCCCAATAAGGATTTGCCTAGCTGGATCAGCTGCTGTTGCCAGTCGTCGCGCAGCCGCCGCAGTGCTTCTGTGGCAATCACTGTGCTGCGTGAGGCGCTGGTAGGACCGGAATCGGGACCGTCAGAGTCGCCCAAGCGAATATCCAAATCCTCCGCGCTGCAGCCAAGCGCTTCGCAGGCCAAAGCCTGAACGGCGGCAACCACGCCTTGTCCGTACTCGATAAACCCAAATGCTAATTGAATGGTGCCTTGTTCGGTCAGGCGCAGGCTGGCGCCGCCCGCATCAGGCAAGCCGTTGCCCAAGCCGTTGCCCTGCGCGCCTAATGCCATGCCCACGCCGCTCAGCCAGCGTCCGCGCTCTTGGTCAGCAGTGTTGAGTCGCCATAGTGGTGATGCGAGAACACTGTTCAGCAGCGTGTCGGGGTGACAGGGCATTTGCTGGCTTTGGCCTTCTACACCGTCATCATCCGGGGTGCGCAGATTGCGGCGGCGTAGTTCCGCGGACGATAGCCCAGCAGCCTGCGCCAGTTTGTCCAGCTGGCTTTCCACCGCGAAGGTCGCCTGGTTGCCACCGAATCCGCGAAAGGCACCGGCAACGCTGTTGTTGGTGTAGACCAGCTGGCCCTGTACCTCAACGTGCGGGATGCGATACAGGGGCGCGGCTGCGTGATCACTGAAGTTGGTCAGCACTGCGGGACCCAGAGAAGCATAGGCTCCGGTATCCAGCACAGCATGCAGCTGATGGGCAATCAGGCGGCCCTCGGCGTCGCAGCCGGTACGCGCAAACATCTGTATCGGATGGCGCTTGATGCCGGCCCGCGTGGACTCTTTGCGGTCGTAATGAATGCGCACGGGGCGGCCGGTTTTCAGGGCCAGCAAGCCGGCAGCAGGCTGCATGGTCAGCTCGTCTTTGCCACCAAAGCCACCGCCGGTAGAAAGGCCAATAACCCGCACCTTTTGCTGCGGTAAGCCGAGGATGTCGGCGAGCTGATCGCGGTCGCGATGGCCACTTTGGCAGCCGACTCGAAAGGTCAGGCTGCCGTCTTGCTCGGGAATGGCCACGCCGCCTTCGGTCTCCATGAATACGTGCATCTGACGCGGGGTGCTGTAGCGGCTTTCGACGATATAGCTGCACTGAGCAAAACCTGCGTCAATATCGCCGTGACTCAGTTGTGAGCTATCCAGCAGATTTCCATCGGGGTGCAGCAGGGGAGCGCCTGAAGCCAGAGCTTGTTGGCTATCGCCGATGCTGGGTAGTTGTTCATAAACCACCTTGATAAGGGTGAGTGCGTGAGCTGCAATTTCGGGGCTATCCGCTGCCACTGCAGCAATAGCATCGCCGAGAAAGCGAACTCTGTCAGTGCAGAACACGGGCTGATCCCGAAAGATGATGCCGTAGCTGTTGGTGCCTGGAATGTCTTCAGCGCAAACGACCGCGCGTACACCGGGCAGGCTGCGAGCTTGGCTCAAGTCGATATGCAAAATGTGCGCGTGCGGCCAGGCACTGCGCAGGATCCGGCCGTGCAGTAATCCGGGCCAGTGCAATTCGTCGGTGGGATACTGCTGGAGTCCGTAAACTTTCTCGGTGCTGTCAGGACGGGCGCTCCAGCGTTCGGCAAAGTGCGCTTGGTCCAGCGGTACGGCGGTTGGGACGTTATTCATGACAAGTCTGGACTCAGTTGGTCGCACAGCAGGTTGGCGCCGGCTGATATCAAGTAGTCACGCTGCGCGCAGCCGAGCGGCAGGATGCTGTCGAGGGTGGCGCGCAAGGCAGTGTTCAGCACGCGACGACTGTCCTGGAGCGGAAGAAAATGAGGGCTGATCGGTAACAGACAAGGCTGAATAGCATTGCCACCAATGGCCAGTCGCAGTTTCTGCAGTTGACCTTCTTGCCAACATTGCAGACTAGCTACGTTCAACAATGGCGGGTTGAAAGCGCTGCGGCTGGCGAGCTTTTCCATGCGGGTGAGGCTACCGGCTAGGGGGACGGGTATTTGCAAAGCGGTGATCAAACCTTGCGACTGCGGCGCTTCAAGCCACTGCGTTAGCGGTTGTTGTTGCGACCTGCCATGTCGATCAATCCAGAGAACCTGGGTATCCAGCACCAGTAACGAAGGCAGTAGATCGCCAGCAAAACCGATGTTGCCAGCCAGAGTCCCGAGTTGACGTACGCCGGCAGCGCCAACGCTAACGGCTGCCTGAGAAAGCAGTGGCATGTCTTCGGCTAGCGCGCTGTTATTGGCTAGCTCCGCCAATGAGGTTAAGGCGCCGAGCTGCCAGCTGCTTGCCAAACGCTTGCATCCGATCAACTCGCTCAGCCCGCTGAGTGCAATGGCTTGAGTGGGCCAGTTCGCCGTTTTGTTCCAGCTCAGCTGAAGAGCGGTCGCGCCAGCTATATAGGGCGCTTGATGGCGTACTGCCAAAGCAACCGCTTCAGAAGCGCTCTGTGGGAACAGAATATGCGTTTGAGCACGGTCGATCACAGCTATCGTCATGGGCTTGATGGACACGATAGGAATTGCTTTGCTGGCCTGATCAGTGTCACTTGCGGGCTCCATTAGTGGGGTTCTATTGTTTGATGCAGGAAAAGTGCCATTTTGTGTGTTTTGGTGTCGTAGCTTTGAATAGCTGTCTGATTGGTCAGCTAAAAGGCGTGGCCTGTTAGAGCCAGGTAGAAAGTGCGAGTAGGGAAGCTAAATGACGGTGCGAACGCTTAAATAGTGCATATTTATGGTGCGCATAAAAACACTGGGATTGAGAATAATTTCAGGGTTTGTTCTCTGAAAGGTCAGCTTTTATAAAAAGCTGACCTTTTGGTCTGTAAATGTGTGGCTCGCAAGTACGATCTCACAGCGTTAGCGAACGGTGTAACCCCGTGCCTCAAGACAGGCCGTCATCGCGCGTTGGTAATTGGCTCGTGTAGCACTGGCCGCGTTAGCAGCAACTCCGCCATAAGGTTGTGTAGGATCGTAGCCCGTTTGGCTATTACCCCACTGATGGCATTCGTACTTATCCTTTGACTGCTGGCCCGCAGACTGATTACTGGCGGGGTAAATAAAGAGCTCATCCTGCGCGGGTGTACTGACGTTGGATTGGCTCGGTGCGTCGACTACTACGTAGTTATTGCCGCGTTGCACGTAATAAATATCGTTGTAACGGTAGTAAGGGCGACCACCAATCATCAGGCTAATGTAGCCGCCGGGCAAAACCGGAATAGATAGCCCTATGGGTGGGGTCACGACGATAAAACCGTTGCCGTGTGGGCGATACCAGCCGCCTCTTACATAGTAATAGTCGTGATCACGATGGTGTATCTGTCGGTAGCCGCTGGGCAACCTGGCCACACTGCTGCCGGGCCGCATGTGCGGCTGCGAAGTTACTCGGACTGGCGCGCGCTGCGCTTGTTGGGCGGGCTGATGCTGAGGTTGCTGGTTGTGCTTGCTTTGATCATACCGGGAGTTCTGGCCGGCGTTGTCGCGTCGGTCCTGATCCCCCGGGCCGGCGAAGACCGCCGTGCTGGTGAGCAGGCTCACAGCGACCAGGAGTGCCAGCTGTTTGGGGATAATGACGCCAATGTTGTGCATATTGTCTTCCTCTCTTTAACGAACGCTGTAGCCACGCCCAATCAGGCAGGCTTCCAGAGCGCGTTGGTAGCTGTCTTCGACCAAGCCCTGCTGAGCGCTGCGGTCGGCGTTGATGCTGTTTATCTGTTCTGCCTTTTGGGCGTCCGAGGCCACACCGATGGCCGCACCCAAAACGGCTCCCACCAGTGCACCTTCGCCACCGTGGTGCGGGCCCGAGAGCACGGCTCCAGTAATGCCGCCGAATACCGCTCCGGTGGCAGTACCTTCGCCAGGCGTGCTGGGGACGGGTTCAAGACTGTTGTTGCCACTCATGGTGGCTGGGTCGAAATGCGATTGTTGAACTGCCCATTGGTGGCAGTCATAGCGGTCGTAGTTGAGCTGTTCGGCGCTTTGTCCTTGCGACGGATAGACGGCAAGTGGACTGCGTGAATACATAACGGAGTCAGTTGCTGGCATCGCCACAGTTGATGCGCAGGCACTGAGCAAAATGGGCAATAGCACAGCGAGAGCACGAAGGCTTGGCAGTGATGGTGAGGCGATACCGGAGTGCGGCATGTGGCAACCCTGAAAGAGACATCCACGTCAGACCAATGACCGCCATCCTGGGAGGTCGAAAAGGAAACAATGGGACTTCTGTCAGGGGCGGTATTGCTGGCGCCGGGCAGATTAACCATCTGTGCCTAGCGTATCTATCGTTGTGTCAGTCGGCGCCGCAAGAATGTAAAGATTTCGTAAAGGTTGGGAGGGGGTACTTGGCTTGGTTGAAGAATGGCCATAGGTGCTGAGGAACCGAGAGCACAAACAACAATGCCCCGACAATCGAAGCTGTCGGGGCATTGTTCAAGCAGCTGCGCGTAGCCTTACATTTGCGACTGCAGGTAATTTTGCTCGCCAACCATCTTGATCAAACGCAGCTGCTGCTCCAGCCAGTAGGCGTGATCTTCCTCGGTATCCTTGAGTTGTATTTCAAGCATTTCGCGGGTGGGGTAGTCGCTGTGTTGTTCACATAGCGCAATGGCTTTGGCTAGGTTCTCACGTACCTCATATTCCAGCTTGAGATCGGACTCCAGCATTGCCTGCACAGTGAAGCCGGGTGTGATCTCCGACGGACGCATATCCGGCTTGCCTTCCAGAAAGAGAATGCGCTTTAGAATCGCATCAGCGTGCTGCGTCTCTTCTTCCATTTCGTGATTGATGCGCTCGTACAGCTTGCTGTAGCCAAAGTCGTCGTACAGGCGTGAATGCAGGAAGTACTGGTCTCGCGCGCCCAGCTCGCCACGCAGTAGTTCGATCAGGCAATTAATGACCTCTGGTTGACCCTGCATGCTGAGTTACTCCTGCGACTGTTTGACGATCTTCGGATTGTGCCTAAATTGGATTCGAATTGCCATCTTATGAGTAAATAAAATTTCAATACTTACAATAGGTTATGTTTACTTTGATGGTGTTGAAAAGCGTGATGGAAGTACTTCTTGATTGCATTGGTTTTCATACAAGCCAGTAAGTTAACAACGGCTAACCCTGAGTGTAGTGGCGGCTCGCGGAAAAGAACAACGCTGGAGATAGCTAAGGGCAGCGAGGAAAAGCGGGAAGGGTGATTTAATTCTATTTAAATCAATTGCTTAGCTGTAATTCTGGAGCGGGTGAAGGGAATCGAACGGGCCAGCAATTACGGGGCTTGGCGTGGTATATTTGGATTTACTATACACCACGCTATACAAACTACCGAAGGCTAAAGGGTTCCCTCTATCCGCATTTCCATGCGCTTTCGCACCCATTCTTGCACCTCACCCAGCGTCCACGCAATCGACGCGTTGCGGGCCTTACTCAAACTTAGAGGTACGGCTTTTGGGAAGGTAGGGTCATCTCGGCGCAGGCGGTCGAGAGAGTCTCTGCTCTTGTAGCCAATGATTTTTAGGACTTCGGATGCGCGGATGAGGGTGGTACTCGGATCAAATTCAGGGTAAATATTTTTCATTTTGGTTGCTTTCAGTGCGCCTTCTTCCAATTCTCGGCTATGCACTGATCCAGCAAAGGGTTTAGCTCTGGCACGCTCTGCGGAATTAAGCCAGTAGCAGGATGGGTGTGATCGTAAAGCAGAATTCAGTTGACGAAGTTGCTCTGGAGCGCTTCGACATCATGCTTTTTGTAGTAAATTTTGCCGTCAAACCTCTTAAAATGAGGAAGGGAGTCAGCATTTCTACCGAGGTATCTCCAGCGCCTAAGTGTTTCAACAGACAGGCCCAGTACATATGCCGCTAACTTGGCTCCAAGGTATTTGCTTCCATCGATCTCCAACATATCAATACCCCCCTTTATTAATTGATTGGATTTGTGCAGTACCCGCTTGAATCCTGCTCGTTCCAACTTTCTTTTTTGATAAAGCGAGATAATACCGCACCTCATCCAGCGCATAAAAAACCGCATTGCCAAGCCTGGTATATGATGGACCTCGACCGGTTCGGCGCCATGTCTCAAGTGTAGAAGCGGTTATTTTAGCGAGTGTGCCAAACTGTCGTTCAGTTAAATAGCCCATTCTCATTGCTATGTCCTGGCGCTGGCTCTCTTCGATTTCATCTTGTGCGAACTTGCTTTCGTATGTGCTCATGATTGTTTGACTGCAAAATTCAGCAGGGCTCATTCCCTGACTGTCAATAAATCCTATCAAAACAAAATCAACGCGCAACCATTTATTTACGAACCAATTGACAACTCCGGATTTATGTTGATGTATTGCCAATTTGTCAATAAATAACCAGTTTCAGCCAACTTCAATATGCCAGTGTTTATGCGGCCTACAGCTGAGTCACAACCAACTTATTGACAAGCTTGTCAATACTTTGTCCTGTGTAAAGATTTGTAACTGGCATCATGGCAGCACCCCAAGGATAGGCTTATTGACAACTTGGCAATACTTTTATGGGAGTTGATCGAAGCTGACCGGAGATTCTAGCATCGTTGGTGTTGGTTAAATCGCAGACAAAAAAAGGCCCAACAGGGAAGAGGTGAGAGACCTGTCGGGCCGTACAGCACACAACTACAAAGGCACACATGTGAGGGTTCGCAATCCCCACAACCCATAATAACATATAACATAACGGTGTGTGGGGAGTTATTAACTATTTTTGATTAAATTTGCGCACAAAAACATGGCTTGTTTGTATGCAAAGAATGGTTTTATTGCAGTCAAAAGGTTTTATTGGTGGGGATTGAGGGCCCTGGGTGGGCCCTCTCTTTGTTTGTCATTCTATGTAGATGGCGCCTATTTCGTTCTGATCGGGGTAGCCGTTAGTGCCTGGCTTGAGTTTGATGCGGGCTTTGACGATTTTGCCGCTAAGTTTGATCATGTCTTGGATATCCTTTATGTCCGTTTTGGTTGCTATTGCGGCTCGGCTTGCTAGTTGTCGTGAGATCTCAATGGCTTTGTCGCTATGGCCTGGTCCGAAAACGGTGTGCCAAAAGATGCTGCCCGCGTGTTCACCGGAGATAACTTTGCAGCTGAGCTTCACTTTTTCTTTTCCCTGGGCAACCTGCTTTTCTGTTTTCCATACTGAGATGATGGCGTCATGGCCAGGGATTGGGCCTCTGTTTTTTCCGGGGCAGTTTATGATCTTGAAGTCTTGGGCTTTGTCGCTTCTCTTGAGTGAGTAGATATGACTTCTAACAAAAGAACGGCAGGCACGAAGACTGGATTGGGCTCGAGATTCGCCTGGCTTCATTCTGTGTGCCGGGTATTGATCGTCAGCGAAGTACTCATCACCCGCGTTTGATGTTGTGTCGTGCGCCATTAGCCGTGTGACAATTTCTTCTTCCGTGGCTGTTCCGCGCATGCCAGCAACGAGTTTGGCAAGTTCAAGCGACCGGCCCTTTGCGCCAATGCCCTTGTGTCCTATGCGGGTGCCAGGGGTCTTCTGGGCTACATGATCAAGACCGTATGTGGAGCCGCGCATTTTCAGATCATCAACATCAGCAAGATGGCCTGGGTGATACCAGGATGTCGCACCTTCCTGCCTGTCTGGGTGCACGGTGTAAGTGAAGTAGCAGCGCGATATCTCTTTCCAGCAACCGTCAACAACCTTCAATAGCCGACCGTCCAGGAAGTCATCAATATCCTCCAGTAGTCCTGCGGCGACTTGCTGGAACTCTTCCGGATAGACTGCCCTGGACAATGGCATTATCAGTCTGAACCTGGGTGTTTCTTTAGTGTTTGAGTAACTGGTATACAGCACGTGCTCGACAGACATATCAAGCATTACGTCTTCAATTTCCTCGAGCGTGATAATGTCGTCTTCAGGCTTTTGGTCAATATCAAATACTACCATTGACGTTTTTATCACGTTTGTGGCCAGGCGTGATGGCGCGCGGAATGTGGATGGTATGAACGTGATACCGTCTTTTTCCGGGCTTATGCGTGCTGATGACAAGTGCTCATCAAAGAATTCTGCGAAGCTATCTGCCTGCTTGTTCGATAAATCTGATGTGCGGGCTGAACGTTGGGTTGCGAACTCGATTTTCATTTTATGTGGCCTTTTATTATATGTAGATAGAGTCTCTTCTCTGCCTACACTTTCTATTGTCAACATGAGATATCATTGGTGCAACACTTATTTACTTGGAGATTTCCGATAAACGGTTATATTGTAGATAATGGCTTTATCATATATAGGTAATGCGTAGATCAAACGTAGATAATGCATAGATGATTATTTTTGGCAGGTGTTTATTTGTGAGTTGGGCGGAGCCTGTGTGGCGGGAAGGGGTTGTCTTTGATGCGATCATGGTTATGCTAGTTTCTCAGAAGCAGTAGAAAAAAAGGCAAAGGCCACCTGACGTGGTGGTTGTATAACCGTTATTCAGCAGTCTGCCCACCGTCAATAGTAGCGTCTCTTTCTTTTAGAGAATAAGAGATAAAAGACCACCTGCGATAGCATGACAACAGGGCATGGTCTGTGTGGGCTTGTTCTTTTTTTCTGCTTTATAAAACCTCATAACCTAAAAGACTGGGAGTATAATAAATGAACAGCTATCGACCTTTTCTTCACTCATATAGAATTATTTTCAATTCATAACTGAAACTAGCTCGGTGTCAATAGCAAATGCCGTTGCACTGACTGTTGCTCATCTTCATAATAAGAAGTGTGGAGGACAGAGACTCCACTCAACTATAAAAAAGGCCACAAAAAATGAACATCGCAAATCACTACTCAATAAACGCAGAAATCCCAGGCTTCATATATGAGGCGTCAAAAGACGTACTGAAAGATGCAAAGCGCTTAAAAGAACAATACCCGACTCAGAAGCGGTATATCAGCACAGATAAAGAAGCACTGGCCGCAATTGATGCTGCATACAAAACGGCATCAGGCCTATCAGTCCAGGGCAAAATCATCACTGACTCTATATACAAGATGTCAAAGCTTGATATCGCCCTGCTGATTGCTAGTGCGGATAAAACAGCCCATGGCATCAGTCGCGCAGCATACGAGCTCGCACGTGACGCGTACATCACTGGCAATGTCGAAGGCAAGGCAGAGGCCCTGGCGACCGCCACAAGCACTAGCAAAGAAGAGTGCTTGGCATTGATCGAAGAGAAGCTGAATCGTGTCAGAGCGAAGCTCAAGAAGCACATGTACAGCCTGCCAATGCTATATGAGGATCTCTGGAGTGAGACTGACCATAGCGCCGAAGAAATTTTAAAGCTAATCATTGCAAGGCCTGGCCGTTACTTGGCTAAAGCCCCCACTGGTTTCGGTAAAACCTCTCTGATCATTGAGCCGCTAATCCGCGATTCGTTCGCAAAAGGATTAAAGGTCCTGATCATCAGCCACAGGCGCTCAATCAACGCCACCATAGCGACTGGCATTGACGGTGTTGTCAGCTACAGCGACTGCACGCACCCATCTGTGATTAAAGAGGCTAAGGGCCTCAAGATTGTTGCAAACTCACTATCAGCTTCGAAGTTCGAGGACTTCATAAAAGAAGCAGATGTCGTGATCATTGACGAAGCGACGCAGGTCATCTCTCACGTGCTCGGCGGCGAAGTCAAGAATCGCGAGAAAGTATGGGACGTGCTTAACGGATTGTCGAAGTCAGCTAAAACAATGCTGCTTACTGACGCTGACATCAACCAAGCATGTGTTGACCTTGTCGGTGTTGACCACAGGTTCTTCAACGTGGACCGCGACCACTCCGACATCACCGTCAGCACCACAACAGCCGACACAGCCCGCGCCCTGGCCCTTGAGTCCATCTCACTGGGCAAGAAGACCCTGATTGCATGTGACATCGCTAAAGAAGCTCTGGCACTCGCTAAGCAAGCAGAGAAAGCCGGCGTCAAGGCACTGGTCATCACAGCAGAGAACGCACGTTGGAAAGAGCAGGCTGCATTCATCGCTAACCCGAACATGACTGACCATGACGTCGTGATCTACAGCCCCGTGATCACTTCATCCCTGTCGATCACATCCGGCCATTTCGAAGCCCACTTTGGAATATTCGCCGGCCAGGTTGTCCCAGGTGACGCAATCCAGATGCTCAGGCGCGACCGGAGAGCCAAAAGCTTCACTGTAGGCATCAAGCGCCCCGACTTCCAAAAATCAGAAATAGTCGAGGTTAGCTTCCACTCACACACCCTTGAACTGATCGAGGCCATCCGCGCATCAAGCATGACTCAACAGGAAAAGGACGAAGTGCTATCAAAGATCGATTTTGACAACAAAAAAACCGAATTCGAAGCCGCCCGATACAGGCACCTGAGCAGCGAAACGTGGCTGAAAGACAATATCATGAGCACGTTGCCGGCAACGATGCTAGAGCAGGGGTTTGCTATCAACGTTCTGGCCGATGATGCTGAGCTTGACAAAGTAGGATACGAGGCTAACAGGTTAGGCAGGAAAGCGGTCAAGCGCGAAGTTATCCAAGATCTGCTTGATGCTAAGGCTGCCTCGGAGGCCGTGGTTAAGGCTGTTGATGCTGCCGGGTCGGCTGACAACACCGAGTTGATGAGTGTTGTGCGTAAACAAGCCCAAGTGGGCATGAAGGCCGCTGAGTTATCCAAGGCCGACGCCCGGCTGTGGGGCATGGGTGGGGGCGCAGGGAAGATTAAGCTCTTCAGTGCAATGATGTGCTTGGCTGAAACTGCCCCGGAATCTGATCAGGTTGTGCTGGGGGCCTTAAAGACGGCAATTGAGAAGATGGCGTCTGTTATTGAAGATGTAAAGTGGACTAGCCAAGACAGCGTCAAGCTCTTTGACCTGCTTAATGCACGCCGCAGCACCGCAATTCGCCTGGGATTCATTATGACAAGCGCGGGCACGGACAAGGGCAAGCAATCGGCCATAACCCGGTTGCTGGGCCAAATGGGCTTGCGCACAAAAAGGAAAGATGGTGGGAAAGATGGTTACTACTACATTGTGCTACCGGCATCACTTGAGCGGATGGCTGGATACATCGCAATTGATAGTATAGGGGATTAATCAGGACAAGACCAAGAACGTCCTGCTTTTTGCAGGTTCCAATATTTAGGGTAGACAAATAGTTTTAATATACCGAAGTTAGCTTGAGCGCAAGTATACACAGCCACGACACCAGGAGATAATACAGCTATAGAGCTAAAACATAAAAGGAGTGAATGCCATGTCATTTATACATCCACACACCTTCCATATGTCTCAGCAACGCCACAAAAATGAGCTTTTGGAAACTAACTGGGGGCGGTTGCAGGAGCTGAGTGCAACACGGTCATTGAATTGAAGCTGGAGCATCATGCCGCATAGTCATGGCCTTCTGCATCACCTCACCCATAACTTCGATGGGGCACTTGAAGTCGAAGCGCTTACGCGGTCGCATGTTCAGTTGCAGTGCAATAGCGTCGAGTTCTTCTTGGCTGTGTACCGACAAGTCCGTGCCCTTGGGCAGATACTGGCGGATCAGGCCATTTATGTTTTCGTTGCTGCCGCGTTGCCAAGGGCTATGCGGGTCGCAGAAGTAAATTGCCACCCCGGTCTGCTGGGTGATTTCAGCATGCCGCGCCATTTCTCGGCCCTGGTCGTAGGTCATGCTCTTGCGCATCGCCAGCGGCATGCCATTGAGCGCTGCACTGAAGCCTTCCATCGCCGAGGTCGCCGTCGCGTCGTTCATCTTTACCAGCATCAGGTAGCCACTGGTACGTTCCACCAGCGTGCCTACAGACGAGGCGTTGGCCTTGCCCTTGATCAGGTCGCCTTCCCAATGCCCTGGCATCAGCCGGTCTTCGATCTCCGGCGGGCGCACATGAATGCTGACCATCTCGGGGATCTGTCCTCGTCGATCCACGCCGCCAGAGCGCGGTCTGCGTGTCGCCTTGCTTTGGCGCAGGCAGATGATCAGCTCCTTGCGCAGCTCGCCGACCGGCAGGGCATAGATCGCGTTATAGATCGTCTCGCGACAGACGTAGGCATCTCTGAGATTGGGCATGTTCATGCTGCGCAGCTTGCCGGCAATTTGCTCGGGGGACAAACGCTCACGCAGCATATGGGCCACCAACTCGAAGCGCTCGCTACCCGGCAACAGCTTTCGCATCGGTCGACACACCTGGCGGCGGGCCTGCATCTGCTGCTGGGCCACACGGGCCGAGTAGCCGCCGCAGGCATCTCGATTGCGGCGCAGCTCCCGGCTGATGGTCGAAGGGGATCGGGTGATCAAGCAGGCAATCCTGCGCAGGCTGAAGCCTTGGGCATGACCGATTTGAATGGTGGCGCGCTCTTCAACGCTGAGTTCGGTATAAGACATAGGGCAGCACCGTACCGGAAAGGTCAGGTGTTGCACTCAGATTTTGCCGCCGCCGGGGCTTTAAATAAATAGACCCTGAGCTCCTTTCCATACTCCCAAATTCCGGGGTTGAGCTGTCCCACACAGTCTCCTTGAATTAGTACAGCGATCAGCATTATTGCAGCGTAATCGGTGACGGCAACAATGTGATTAAGCTGCCGTCGATTCGAAGGCGCCTATGCCATTCAAATCCTGGGCCGACCTAAAGAACTTCCAGATGGGTGGCCGGAAGGACTTGAAGTATGAGCCGAAGGACGTATAAGCTCACGCATGTTGTGATGAGTGCTTACACTCGCGAGGCTGTAGATTGAGAGCGAAATTATCGGCTGCTAATTTGGAGAGGCTTATGTAGTCGATAGTTTTATAAGCCAGAGGAAAACAAGAAAGGGCTCATTCGGACTCATTTTGTTATTCGACCTTTAGGTCGTTGATTAGCAACAATAGCACGCCGGGGTTGTCGTTTGCCGGATCATAAAGACCCTTGTCTTCTGCGAATAAGTCAAACTCATCCCGGGGTATTGTAACTTCTGTCTTGAATCGCTGATTGCCTGGCGCTCGGCTTTGTATATTAGCGATTGCACCATCCGAAGTCACTCGGAAGCCGTGGCCGCCGTACAGGGACTTGTTTTGAAAGATTGTGTTGAATTTGGACATTTGTGCAGCCTCTTTATTTTTTGGGTTATCTCGCCAGGACCATTAAGTAAATTATCTCATTAACTCGTGCTCGTAACCACAAATATATTGATAAATCGTAAACATTTTATATATATTTTTGCCCTGGTAATTATGAATTATTTCAGGCAATGAATATGGATCGCAAGCCCTTGCTCGAATCACATGGCATTTTATCTTGAAGCTATTAGCTCTTCCGCCGCTTCGATAACTTTTGCCTTTGTTGATCTGGCCTTCATCTTAATCGTCCCTATCTTCCACCAAACCTCATTAATAAGCTCGCGTACTTCATATACTTCTTTTACACGCCCATTAATAGTCGCCTCTTGGTCCGGGACGATCTTGATTTTGTCTTCAAAAACTATCGTATTCTTTAACATCTGACACCTCTGGACTGATTGGAGTTATCTTCACTTAGTAATTATATTATCTCAATGATCCCCCAGATGTGCAATATACATATGCAGAAACTACAACCTTTTTGTATATGTAATATCCGGCTATCGTCAAGCGTGAAACCATCAAAGACAACACGCTAGCGCCTTTGCCCTCTTTCTCTCCCTCTGGTTCATAGAAACTACTTGCACGCAAACAAACGACTTTTTACTTGACGTAAAATTACTTTAACATATACCGCTATGTATAACCGAACTTAGCTCGTTGTCTACTGTTAATGACAGGAGATCATTGTAATAATGTCCTTAGAGGTTAATAAAAGAGGCAGCGACAATGTACACAATGAATCAGGAGTTGAATGGACTCATCAAAAGAGCAGACTATAATGGCTTTGTAGCGCTCAATAAATCATATCTGCATACCATGGCAGACATAATTGGTATGCGGCATCTCTGGAACGACGACGACTGCCTTGTAGACACTAACTTCTCCACTCACCCCTACTGGGTCTTAGAGGACTATCAGGCAATAGGCATCACTGGTGCAGATGACCCAGCACTCGAGCGCCACGTGCTCACTGAGATGATTGTAGCGGAGACAGCACAATGAGCAGGGATGAAATCACCCAGTCCCTTGCACACAAACAATACATATCTATTAGTAGCGCCATCAAGTCTGTAATAGATCGTTTTCATTCTATTGATAGAACGTCTGGAACCGGCGTTTTTGGAATAAGAGTGACATTCAAGAATGGTTATGCGCTTAGCATTATTTCCGGCGAGCTAGCATATGTTTCTCCTAATACACCTTTTGAAATCGCAATACTGAACAGTGATATGCGCTTTTGCGGGGAATTGCTTGACGATGATGATGCAGGAAATGACGTTGTTGGCGAATGCGACACGGAGAAGGTCTGTCATTACATAAGAAAAACAGCAGGCCTGGAGGCTGATCATGAACCGGCATGACCCCCAAACCCCTTTGCGCACAAACCCAAGCCCATTTAACGACAAACCTAACCACCTCAACGGCCAATTCATCCCCCCGTCCTGCTTCAGCAGTACTAGATGGCAAGGGCCAGGCACGTCAGGCTTCCGCATCCCGTCAGTTTTGAGGCCAAACAAGACCAGCAAGGCAGCTAAATAGTGTAGGGCAGGGGAGCGCCAGGAAGTGTTTGGTGTTGGGGTGGTATGTTTGTTCGCAAATGGGGGTAGGGGGTAGGGGGTAGGGGGTAGGGGGTTGTGGGGTGATGCCGTGATGCCGTGATGCCGGTGTTGGTCGAAGCTGACCGGAGTCGCTAGCCTCTATAGATCAAAGGCAGTCTCGATGGCATCACGAGCATAGACGGCCAGATGCTTCTTGCTAGTGTCTTTCTGATATAGCTTATAGAGCTCAAGACACGCTAGCTTCTCGACGCGATCACATGTTAGCGCGACCAAATATAGTTTTTCATTATCAGTATAACCGGACAGGCGCACCAGCATTTCAATTACGGCCTGAACCTCGGCCTGGGTTTCTTGCGCGAGTATTTTATATGTCAAGTAGCGAGATAAGATAACTTTGCCAGCATGGCCTCGCTCCCATCCAGTCTCTTCATCTTGCAAGCCCTTCAAATCTTCTCTGAGAATAGCCATTGCCAATTCTTTAGGAGACAATAGGTCGACAATCTCTTGAGGGATATAGTCGAGATTTGATTTGCACTTGATCATTTCAAGCCCTTTTAAATACTAGTACTGTATTTGCGCGCAAGTTACAGGTCAAAAGCTACATCAATTGCATGACGTGCGTACTTTGCCAGGTGCTTTTTTGACGGGTCTTCCTTGTAGAATTTATACAGTTCAAGGCCCGCCAGCTTCTCTACACAAGATGATGTCAGTGAAATCGGAGATGCATCGAGTTGATCTAGCCCAGCAATTTTGCAAAGATAGATCTGTACATCATTAAATGACATTTCTTTTTCTTTTGCGAGCAGTAAATATGTGGCTTCTCGTCGTGCGAAGACATGAGCGCCGTACTCTTGCTCGAAATCATCGTTGTCGCCATTCATTTCAGACACTCATGCCCAGTTCAAGGGTTTTGCGCGCAAACTTTTCAAGGTGTTGACGATCAGGATGCTGTTTATATAGTGCCATCAGCGACATGTGCTGCTTAATTTCCGCATCGTTTGAAGTCAACATCCCCAAGACTTTGTCATTCTCTGCCGTCGCAGTGCCGCCAACCAGGGCGGTATAGGTATCATCCAGATTGCAATCCATTTCCTCAAGATACACAGAGATTAGTTTATGGCGCCGATCAAAGATTGCCTGCATGCCATCAATCTCCTCATCTTTGATTTCATGCTGCATGGCTAGAGGGATGTGCTTGTTGTTATCAAGAATCATCATGAAAAGCATGTCTTCATGCGTCGACTTCTGGCGTTCTCTTTGTCATTTTGCGGTTCCTTTTAAGTCAAATGGCCTGGGGCTTAGATGTCCATGGCAGCAGATAGGGCTTTGCGCGCAAAAACTGCCAGATGTTTTCGATCCGGGTGCTTCTTGTATAGATTGATCAGCGACAGGTACTGCCGTTTTTCCGCTTCATCTGAAGAAAGGATGGCAATCAATTGATCTTCTTCTGAGTCATGCGTATGGCCAGTTAGGGCAATACAGGCATCACGGGTTGTGCATGCCATTTCATCGAGATAGACAGAAAGCAACGACTGGCGCTGCTCAAAAATGACCCGCACATCATCTGGCCGCTGAATTGCGCTGCTCGGGTTTTGGCTTAGGTCGGCGCAGGGCTCAAATCGCATGGAAAGTAGGAAGTCGAGCTCGTATTGATCGATGTCTGATAGCTTTTTGAGCATGCTTTTGACTCCAAAGTGGGTTGGTTTGCCGTCAAATTGGTTTTTATTGCGCGCAAAACTATAGGGACATTGACGCCGTCAGCTTCTTTCTCAAGTACTTTTCGAGATGGGCGTTTCCGTTTCTGTCGCTTAGGTAGATTCGGACGAGGTCATTGGTCATGATTGCCAAGAGCTCACAAGCAACAGGAAGGAAGATTTCGATATACGTGCTACTGGCGGGGGCGGAGCAGGTCTCTACCCAAAGTCTTACAATGTCCCCATCTGGCTGAGAGACAGCGACAAACTTGAAGAGTTTGGGGAAGTGGTCGATGTCTACATGGTCGGCTTTAGAGAAAATATCAAGAACATGGCTGCATCCCTGTGTTTTTACGAGCTCATAAAATGCTTGGGCAAATTCTAGACTGTCAAAGTATAGAGGGGTTCTGAACTCATAATCCATAGATTCAATCTCTTTTTTGAGTTGCAACTGACAGGAGAGATATTTATATTATATCGACCTGACTAATTGAGATCCACATGCAATGTCGAAAATAAATGAATTTCGCGCTATTGAAGCCAGAATTGCGCAAGAAATGGAACGACTTGAAAAGCTTAAGCAAGATAAAGGCTTTCAACAAGATATGGAATTTGGAGAAAAGCTCCAGTCTCTGATGTCAAATTACGGAAAGAGTGTTCGCGATGTGATTTCTATCTTAAGCCCCGATGCCGGAGCCCCTGCACATCAAGAAAAGACGAAGAGGAAACCGAGAGTATTGAAAGTTTATGTGCACCCTGATACTGAAGAAATAATTGAGACAAAAGGTGGAAACCACAAATTGCTAAAGTCATGGAAGCAAAGGTTTGGCGAAGCAACAGTCGAGTCTTGGAGGCAGGATTAAGAGAAGCAATCCCCCATGTGTGGCATTTTAAAATTCATTTGCATTTCAGTAGAAACTGAATCACACCGGGTTTCGTGGAGGCCTCAATTCTTTAGAAAGTGGGGCAGAAGGGCACTCTAGCGCTTTGATAAACGTGATACCGGTTGGATTTTTTCGTTGCACCAGACGACACAGAGCCCCATAGAAAGTGAGCCATTACCCACGATAACCAATAATAGGCCTGGGCCTGAGTTTTGTGAGGTTTTGTATATCTCCTGGATTGCTTCAATGTCAGATCCAGAAGGCGTAGCTATAAGCTCCGGGTGCGTGTGCCAGTCGCCCAGAAAGTAGAGCCCCCTTTCATAATGGCAATTAATTTCAATTTGCTCCTGCCTGTGGTCCGCTTTATAGCGTGCCCGCGATCTTTGATCGGTCGGTCGAGGCCCAGTTACTGACGCGACTCGCCGATGTCCCTCTGGCGCGTATTGCCAAAATAGCTGCCCGCCGGCTTCCTTATCTTTGGGATGCGTCTGCCGGTAAAAATCAAAATGCTCAAGAACCGTTGGAGGAAACTCAATTTCTCCCAAGCCATCAGGAAGTGAATACCAAAATGAATCGTATTTCACTGGGCTTGGCATCTATAACAACCTTCACAATAGTTAACAGATAGGTCGTACTCAAAGGGACCTTCATATCCTGTGGGTCGATGCTTTTCATGCTCATCTGTCCACTGGCCTCCGAGCTCCCTAAGGTCGTCACTGGCGCAGGCATAAATGCGATGATGAGGGGGGGAAACCTTCCCAGTAAGGATATCGAGCGAAAGCCGAGTAACTAGCAATTCAACGTGTCCAGCAGCCAGGGGCCCGTACGGCTGAAATTCTGTTCCACACCCTGGTTCAACTTTTGTTTGAGTGTCACCTCGAAAATCGGTGTCTGGATTACGGAGAAAGCCATCCGTGTCAAAGATACAAGACAGTCCAGGCCCATCACTAGTCAGAGCCAACGCATGACCGGTTGTTCCCTGCGTTCCCAGCCATCCATATACCGTCGGAGCGATATCAGCCTCTGATCGGTGCCACGAGTCCCAGGAGAATTCCTGGTCGACTTCTCCAATGCAGCTTATTACTAGGTCAGCATCCCTAAACATCTGCGGATTCTCACGCAGGACGGCCTGGAATGACATTCCAATTCCTTTATAACTGCCATGTGGGTATTTCTCCGAGAGAGTCTGTGCCAGCTGTTCTGCTTTACTCTTTAGCACATTATCCATGCCTAAAGCATGGCGTCCTACGTTACTGGTAGCCAGGCTCTCTGGATCAATAATCGTCATGTGTCCCGCGCCCGCTTGGGCAAGCCGAGCAGCAACCTGCGATCCGAGAGATCCGCTTCCTAAAATCACAACCTGGCTGCTCGCAAGTAGTTGGTGTTGCGGATCCAGCCCCCTTCCATGAACCCATCTCCCATCTGCCCGGTCAACGCGAAAAAGAGTAAGTTGGCTGAAGCACCTCAACGCGGCCTCAACCCGTCGCGCGGGTAGGTGCTTTACACGTCCGTTCCGAGATGGCTCTCTGAAGCCGTTTTTTTGGATAGAAGAAAGCCTGGCACCAATGAGGCTGGGGCCGGCAGCCCCCCTTATCGCTAAGAAAATAAAAGCCCCCTCCGATAATGACAGCTGCTCGATCAAGAAACCCATGTTGGGGCACTGATCAAGTATCCAGGTAAGAAATTGTTTTGCGTTCTTCGGAAGCGGAAGAGAGGGTGGAGTATCAATACAGCCAAATATTGCCTGAACAGAGCTAGACGAGTTTCCTTTTCCTTGCCTCTTGAGCCATTCGTTAAGCGTTTCTCTATCCTCACCAACAAGCCAATAATTATCTGTCATTACAGCGGACACGGCACGAGGTGTCTTTAAGGACAAATCGATTAGGCTTAATGCCTGAGCTCCTGCTGGTGCTGATCTCCCCCAATATGAGAGAAACTCCTTAGCAGACTCGCTTTTGACATACTCATTAGACTGGCAATCATCCAATAGCTTGAGGGCAAGATAGATTCGTTCCTGAATACTGAAAGCCAAGTTGTCGATAGGACGCCAGCCCGAGATCGGCAGGCAAAGGAAGCCATTTTCCTCCACGTGAGGCCAATGAAGATGCCGACACTCGCCGACGTATGCGACCTTGATATGGGTAAAAGGAAAAGCACCGTCTATCAAAACACGGAGACTAAGATCAGAGTTGTGGGTCTTGACCTCCCACCCGGCGACAATGCCTTTTCCTTTATCGTTGTACAGGCTGACGGTTGGCGGAGATAGAGGACGTACCTTTTCCATTTGAGCATGCAGCCAGCTGCTGAGTTGGCTGCGATACTCATCGAAATCACTTCCGGATCCGAACTGTGTATCAGGCATATCCCCTCTCGGAGCGGCCCTTGTTCACTTTTTCTGGAACGGGGGAGGCTGAGGGGCTCTCATCCGTTAGTGTTGGCCCTGACTCTGTTATAGATATCTTCAGCGGCCTGTCCTTTGAGTCATCCATGGTGCAAAGCATTTGCCCTCCAACACCCTCTGCCAGCTTGGTGTACTTCCTTCGCGCCAAACCCCGGCCGCTTTCTCGCTCAGGCACGTCCATGCTGCCGACAATGATTGACTTCGCCTTCGCTTGCGACAGGGCCTCGTAGGCCTCTGGGTCGATCTCGCAATCCTCCCCCTTACCTGGCTTACCGTTTTGATCACTGTACTGATCGTATGATAGAGCTCCCAAAGAGCAATGGTGCGGCGCTTGAAGAATGTGATATTCAAGATTCTCCGGCGTCTCCTTGTTTCGTTGCCAGATACGCCCCCAAATGTCGACCTCCGCGTCGCCCCCCGTCAAAAATTTCCCAGCGACCTCATGATCCTCAGCTGCGGTCAGCGAGAACTGCATAACGATGCTCGAATTGTTCTTGCCGGGTAGCTTTGCCGCTTCTTCCTCGGTAACCATCTTTGGGGACAGGAGAAGTGCAGAAAATGACGAATCTTTCTTTCGACAAATCTCATCCAGGGCTTCCCCTGTCTTTACCAAAAGCCGCTCAATACCCTCAGTTTTGTCGTGGTGGACATCTTCGCCAAGAACACGGATAAAGTTGCCATCTTCGTCCGATGATTGATGGCCATCTCGGAAGAGTTTGACGCGCCGTTTGGCTTCTTTTCTCCACGCCTCGGCATCAGGACCAAGCGCACCGTCGACCTTGTCCACTCGGCGAAATGTCAGTGGAGAAGACCACATTTCACGAATAATGATCTTCTCCGACTCATTCCCATCTGGCTTCTTCCATGTTGATGGCGCACCAAGATGAAAATGCTTTCTCAGTCCTGAGATATGGTCCTGATCAGGATGAGAGAGCATAAAGACGTCAACAAAGGGGCGTCCGTCGGCATCCCGATCCACCCGTTCCTTAAGCATCCCTGCGACATCCGGAAACTTGTTCTCGCTGTCCTGATCTGCTTTCTGGCGGATATTGATATCAATTAAGATGGTTCTGCCTGTCTGTAGGCGAATGAGCGTCATATCGCCACTGCCGACGGGGAAAAATTCAATGCTGGCTGTCATTTTGCGCCTCCTAGGAACTGCGTTTCTGTGTAATTAGCGATAGCTCCAGTCACCATTCTGTTTCCTGCCTCGTTGGCCGCACCGATCAGCAACAATATGTAGATTGCTGCAAAGAGATACGCGGGCCATGTCATGAGCGGGAAATCATAGATTGCGCGGCCGACGAGATCGAAGAGGGTCGTTATCCAAAAAATGACGAAAGCACCGGCCGAAGCTTCTCGGTAAAGAAGGTAGCGACGATGACTATTCGATACCGCAGCGGAATCCCGAACCGGCCGAAAGATGTGGTTGTACCAATAAACATTTCGTTCTCGAGGCGACAACGACTCGTCCAAGAGCATCTCTATTTCTGGTGCCAGAGACTTAAAGTCGATGCGGGAATCGCTCTGAATCAATCTGTTCGCGCGGCCACCAGGCAGTGGATGGCTCCACCGAAGATGCGCGAGACGCTCCTTCCATCGGGTGCTTACATTATTTATGACCAGTCGCAGAACTGCTCGTAAGCAGACGATGGGCCCTATACCGATGGTGGCGAGCGCCGCAAACGCTTTCCAGGTGTGGCTGTTGAGAAGAGTCCATAGGCTATCTTTATGCAGGATTACCACAGCTAGATAGAAGGGAATCAGCGCCATCAGCAATAGCACCGTTAACTGTCCCTCGTTCTGTGTTTTCAGTTCCGTCATAATCTGGGCCTCGTTTCGGATCTCGACCTGAAAATTGAGTGCAAGCGTCCGCGTTTTGTAAAAACGCATCTTGCCAAATGATGCAATTAAGGTACTATATTGTCAAGAAGAATCGCATCATTGAGGATACTGCATGACGAGGCTGAAGATAGGCTTGCTGGATGAGCTAGCTGAGGTACACCCTGGTTATCCGTTTAGAGGCAAGCTGCCATTGGATGTGAGGGGTAATGATTATGTGGTGCAATTCCGCCACGTGGTGGTGGGCGAGCCAGTAAATGATAGAGATCGTAGTTTTCTGGATCGGGTTACTCTGCCTGGCAAAAAGCGCCCAACCTACCTTCGGCCGGGTGATGTGATTTTCATGGCCAAGGGAACGCGCAATAACGCTGTGGTGATCGAGGACGTACCGACCAATACAGTTTGCACACCAAACTTCTACCATATTCGTCTCAAACCGGCTGCTTCCTATCTGATGTCGGAATTTCTAGCCTGGCAGATCAACCATGGAACCGCTCAGCAGTACTTCGCTGCCTGCTCTCAGGGCACGGCTGCACCCAGTATCACCAAGTCACAACTGGAAAGTTTGCCGATCATCATTCCACCTATTAAAGAACAGAATTTAATGGTCAATTTAGCCAATGCAGCGACCAAAGAGCGCAAGCTAATGGAGCAATTAATCGAAAACCGAAACCGAATGCTGGGCGCAATCGGACATCACATTCTTCATCCTGATCACCTGCCGGAGAATTAATATGACCAACGACACCATCAAGCAAAAACAGATTAATGATGCGGTCTGGAATGCATGCGATACGTTCCGGGGAACCGTGGATCCGAGCATCTATAAAGATTACGTTCTGACCATGCTGTTCGTGAAATACCTGTCGGATGTTTGGCAGGATCATTACGACACCTATGTGGCCGAGTATGGCGATGCTCCTGATTTAATCGAAGAGCTGATGAAGAATGAGCGCTTCGTACTGCCCCGCGGTGCCAGTTTTTATGCCCTGCACGACCAGCGCCATGAACCGGGCAATGGCGAACGCATAGACAAGGCATTGCATGCCATTGAGGAAGCCAACATCGGTAAGCTTGCCGATGTTTTCCAGGACATCAGCTTTAATTCCAACAAGCTGGGCGATGAGAAGCAGAAGAACGATATTTTGCGGCACCTGGTGGAAGACTTTGCCCGTCCGGAACTGAACCTGAGCCCAAGCCGGATCGGGAAACTGGATGTGATCGGTAACGCCTACGAGTACTTGATCAAGAACTTTGCGTCTACATCCGGGAAGAAGGCTGGCGAGTTCTATACTCCGCCGGAAGTCTCCGAATTGATGGCCGAGATCGTTGATCCGGAGGAGGGTGACGAGATCTGCGACCCGGCCTGCGGTTCCGCCTCCCTGTTGCTCAAGTGCTCCAACCAGATTCGCAAGAGGCATGCAGGGTCTAAGAATTTCGCCCTGTTTGGCCAGGAAGCCATCGGCAGCACCTGGGCCTTGGCGAAGATGAACATGTTTCTGCACGGCATCGACAACCACAAGCTGGAATGGGGCGATACTATCCGGAACCCGTTACTGCGGGATGAAAACGGAGGCCTGAAGCACTTCGATGTCGTGGTGGCTAATCCACCGTTCTCGCTGGAGAAGTGGGGTGTTGAGGGTGCTGAGAGTGATCCCTATTCTCGTTTCCGTCGCGGCCTACCGCCCAAGACAAAGGGTGACTACGCCTTTATCCTGCACATGATCGAGACCATGAAGCCAAGGACCGGACGTATGGCAGTCGTCGTACCCCACGGCGTCCTGTTCCGAGGCTCAAGCGAAGGCAGGATCCGGCAGAAGCTAATTGAAGAGAACCTGCTGGATGCTGTGATCGGCCTCCCCGAGAAGCTCTTCTACGGCACTAGCATTCCGGCCGCCATTCTGGTGTTTCGCAAAGACAAGACTGAGAGCAGCGTACTGTTCATCGACGCCAGTCGCGAGTTTAAGGTTGGCAAAAATCAGAACCAGCTGTCTGATGAGAATATCGCCAAGGCAGTCGATACCTACAAACAGCGCGACACCCGGGACAAGTATTCTTACTTGGCTACTTTGGACGAAATCCGAGAGAACGACTTTAACCTCAACATCTCACGCTACGTGGACACCTTCGAGGAAGAGGAAGAGATCGACCTGATGGTCGTGCAAGCGGAGCGGAAGGAGATCGAGGCAAGGATTGCGAAGCTGAATGAGCAGATGGACGGGTATTTGAGGGAGTTGGGTTATGGCAACTGATTCTTGGTCTTTGCAACCTCTCGGAAACCTGTTTCCTAAAATCGTCGTGGGCTATGTCGGAAACGTTAATAAATACTACTGCGAGGCGGATACTGGAGTTCCATTTTATAGAACTCTCAACATTCGAGATGGTCATTTCCGCCACGATGAAATTCGATACGTTACCAGAGCGTTCAACGATAAGAACAAGAAATCACAGATAGAAAATGGCGATGTAGTAATTGCACGAGTTGGAGCGAACTTGGGTATGACTTGCCAAGTCACAGGGCTTCAAGGAAGCGCCAATATGGCTAACGCCATAATTATCAAAGCAAAGGATGCTATCGGTGCTGATCCTGATTTTTTCGCCTACTACCTAGTTTCTCCAATGGGAAAGAATCAGATTTTTTCCGGGGCAGCAGGTGGTGCGCAAGGTGTTTTCAATACAAAATTGACTCAAGAAATTCTTGTTCCTAACCCCCCCCTGCCCGAACAAAAAAAGATCGCCGAGATCCTTTCCACCTGGGATCAGGCCATCACCGCCACCGAGCGCATGCTTGAGAACAGTCAGCAGCGGAAGAAAGGATTGATGCAGGAGTTGCTGACTGGGAAGAAGCGGTTGCCAAGGTTTGAGGGAGAGTGGTCTCAGCAAACCCTAACCGAAGTCGCTAAAGTGATCGTCAGTCCGGTAGATAAAAAAGCCAACGCGGATGAAAAGCCGGTTCGACTTTGTAACTATACAGATGTCTATTACAACACACGAATAGTCAGAGACATGCCATTCATGGAGGCAACGGCAAAAGATTCGGAAATTCAGAAATATACACTGAAAAAAGGTGACGTTGTAATCACAAAAGACTCCGAAAGTCCGGGAGACATCGCGGTACCGGCTTTGATCGCCGATGATTTGAATGGAGTTGTGTGTGGCTATCATCTGGCGATTCTCAGAGCCAAGCCTCACAGATTGAACGGTGCCTTTCTTAGCTACCTGCTATCGATGCAAAGAACCCGTTACTACTTCTTCACTTTGGCGACAGGAGCAACAAGGTTTGGGCTTTCTGTAGCTGCCATCCACAATGCGGAGCTGACACTGCCCCCAGTTCCAGAGCAGGAAGCAATTGCTGAGACCCTCAGCGTTTGCGATGCAGAGCTTGAGGCCATTGCTCTGCGTCTCGATATGCTGAAAAAGGAAAAGAAAGCCCTGATGCAACAGCTCCTCACCGGCAAACGGCGAGTACGCACGGAGGCCGCATGAACACGACCCCGCAGGGTAATGAGCAACATTCCAGTCATATTCCGGCTCTAGCTACTTTGATCAACCTAGGTTGGGCTTTTTTACCGGCTTCTAAATGTCAGGTACTTCGCGGCAGTCAACGGGAAGTCGTGATGAAGTCGGTACTGGAACGGGTATTGCGCCGGCGCCGGTTCGAGTTCAAAGGCGAGTCGTATTCGTTGTCGAATCAAGGGGTGGATCAGGTGATGCGAGAAATCACCACGCCCTCCATGGCCCAGGGCCTGATGGCGGCCAACCAGTCTGTGTACGAAATGCTAACCCTCGGCATTACCGTTACGGAATTTATTGGCGGCAAAAAAGCCACACCCACGATCCACCTTATTGACTGGGATAATTTGGACAACAACGAGTTTCACGTCACCGAGGAGATGGAGGTGCTGTCCGCCCAAGGCACCCACACCCGCCGGCCGGATGTAGTAGCGTTTGTGAATGGCATTCCCCTAGCGGTGATTGAAGCCAAACGAGCTGCCTCGGGCAATCCTAATAAAGACATGGTGGAGGAGGGGATCAGCCAGAATCTTCGCAATCAGAGAAACGATGAAATCCCTTACCTGTACGCCTTCGCCCAGCTGTTGTTTTCGGTCAGTGGCAACCACGGTCGATACGGCACAACCCATACCCCAACGAAATTCTGGTCAACATGGAAGGATGAGGAATTTAATGACCAGACCGTTCACGCCATCAAGAACCGCCCGTTGTCGCAGTCTGACAAGAACGCCTTGTTCCAGGCAAAACCACCGAAAATCCAAACCTACTTTGAGACGCTCTGGTCAAAGCCTGTTTTGCCCACGGAACAGGACTGGCTCCTGGTCGGCCTGCTCGACCGGTACCGGTTCCTGGAATTTGTGCGCCTTTTTATTCTGTTCGACCGTAAAGTAGGAAAGATCGCGGCCCGGTATCCCCAGGCTTTCGGGATCAAGGCATTAATGGCGCGGATCTCAGAGTTCAAACCCGGCGGTGAACGCAGGGGCGGCGTGCTCTGGCATACCACTGGCTCGGGCAAATCGTTCACAATGGTGTACTTGTGCCAGGCCTTGTTACTTAGCGACGAACTTAAGAACTGCCGGGTCATCGTGGTCACCGACCGTGTGGATCTGGAGGAACAGCTGTCCAAAACTTTTCTGAGCGGTGGAGCGTTTGGCAGCGACATCGCCGGCAAGAAAAGCGGTGACTCTCTAGCGAAGACCCGGTCTGGGAAAGACCTGGCCAAGCGCATCGGCCTGGGCAATGAGCGCATCATATTCACTATCATTAACAAGTTCGCCTCGGCCGCCAAACAACCGGAGTGCTACAACCCGTCTGAGAACATCATTGTTATCGTCGATGAAGGGCACCGGAGCCAGGGCGGCGAAAACCATCAACGCATGAGACAGGCTCTGCCTAACGCCTCATTCAACGCTTTTACCGGCACCCCACTTCTGGATAAAGAGAAAAGCGAAACAGCCGAAAAGTTTGGGTCCATCATCCACGCCTATACTATGAAGCGGGCCGTAGAAGACGGGACGATTACACCGTTGCTGTATGAAGAGCGAAAGCCCTTGTTGAATGTGAACCAGGAGGCAGTGGATACCTGGTTCGATAAGGTCACAGCAGCCCTATCGGACGAGCAGAAGGGGGACCTCAAGCGCAAATACGCCAAGCAGGGCCAAATCTACACCGCGCAAGACCGCATCAAACTCAATGCCTTCGATATCAGCGTTCATTTCAATGAAAATTTCAAGAAGGCCGGCCTGGAATTGAAAGGGCAACTGGCTACTGACAGCAAGCTCAGCGCAATTCGCTACAAACAACAACTCGACGATCTGGGGCAGGTCACCAGTGCCATCGTGATTTCCGCTCCGGATACTCGGGAAGGTCATACGGAGGTGGACGAAACCAACCTGCCAATAGTGCAGGAGTGGTGGAAAAAGAATGTCACTGGTGATCCCAAAGACTACGAAAAGGACATCATTAAAGACTTCGGCACTGATGGGCCCCCGGACATCCTGATCGTCGTTGATAAACTCCTTACCGGGTTTGATGAGCCTCGTAACGCGGTGCTCTACATCGACAAGCAGCTCAAGGGCCACAACCTGATCCAAGCCATTGCGCGAGTGAATCGGCTCCACCCTCAAAAGCGTTTCGGCTACCTGATCGACTACCGGGGCATCCTCAAAGAGCTGGATACCGCGATCCGCGATTATCAAAACTACGAAGACCAGACTCAGGGCGGCTACGCTATTGAGGACATCGAAGGCTTGTATTCCAACGTCGACACAGAATACAAGAAATTACCGGCCCTTCATGATCGGCTCTGGAGGTTCTTCAGTCACATCAACAACCGGCTGGATCAGGAATCATACCGTCAGGTGTTCATGCCGAAGTACGAGACGGACGAGGACGGCGTGGAGATGGATGTCCGGCAAGCTCTTCGGGAAGACTTCTATGAAAGCCTGACCGAATTCGGTATGTGTCTTAAAACCGCCCTTTCTACCCAGAGCTTTTTTGAGGACAAGGCATTCAGCGAAGACGACATCCACCGGTACAAAGCAGACCTGAAATGGTTCGCGGACCTGCGTAAGACCATCCGTATGGATGCCCAGGAGACAGTGGATTACTCAGCATACGAAGGCCAGATTCGGGATCTGATCGACCGATACGTGACCGGTGTGGACGTGGCGCCTGGACCGGAGCCGGTGCTCATCGACCCGGTGGGCGACAACCCCGACAACTGGAGTGATGAGAAGACCAAAAACGAAACCGACAAGATCAAAACCCGGACGAAGAAAACCATTGAGCAACGGTTCGGTGATGATCCTTATGCCAAGCAGGTATTCTCCAAATTGCTGCAAGAAGCCATCGAAAAAGCCGAGTCAATGTTCGACTACAAGGCCCAGTTCAAAATGTTCAGTGACCTTGAGGCCAAGGTGGATGACAGGGAAGTGCCGGACTTACCGACGGACGTATTCAATGACAACAAGCATGCTCAGGCCTACTACGGTGCTTTCAAATTGGTCCTCAGCGATGACTTCCCGGCACTTGAGGCCGAGAGGGGTGAGCAGCTAATTGAAGAAGCCTTCGAGATCGACCGAGTGGTGAAACGGGCCGTGGCCGAAAATTCCCTGAATCCAGCTGGCATTGAGCAGGACGTCCGTAAAAATCTCTTACCCCGGCTCTTTTCCCTGATCGGTCTGGATAAAGCCAAAGAGTTGCTGGGCGAAATAGTGCAGATTCTGCGTAACGGAGCGAGGAAGTGAAGGAGGGGTTAGAGCCAGTCCGGAAATACAGTCCACGGGAATATGTGGGCCGATATGGTGACCGTGAGTTCCGGTACCACCTTTGCGAGCACGGGAAGGCGACCATCAAGATCCATATCCACCCAAACGGAATGGTTCAGGTTTACGCGTCAGAGTCCGCCACCGTACCCGAGATTAAAGCCGCCGTTCAACGGCGGGCCCGGTGGATTTTGAAGCACCTGGACGACATTGAGAAACGCACGCGCTACGTCCAACCACGGCAGTGGATAAGCGGTGAGAGCATGTTGTACCTGGGCCGGCGGTATGTGTTGAAAATCATCGCCGACGACGAAAAGCCAACAGTGACCTGCAAGCTCATTCGCGGTCAACTGCGTGTACAGGGGAAAACAGTAAGCCCAGACCGAATACAGAAGGTGGTTCGCCAATGGTACCGGGACCGAGCAGAGGATGTGTTCCAACGCCGACTGAATCTGATGATCGAGACATTACCTTGGACAAAAATCGCGCCACCCTGGCGCATCCTGGAGATGCAGACTCAATGGGGCAGTTGTTCACCAAAGGGTACCGTGCTTCTCAACCCTCATCTGGTCAAAGCACCTACCCAGGCCATTGATTATGTGCTTCTGCATGAGCTATGCCACCTAGTAGAGCATAACCATAGTCCCCGTTTTTACTGGATGCTGGACCAGTTTATGCCTGACTGGAGAGCAGTGAAAAATAAACTTGATTACGAAGCAGAGATATTTCTGGCGTCGGGCCTAGATTGGCGGCCTGGATCGTCCCTGATTTCATAAACCGTTTGAGCTGCGCAGATAATGGAACGCTTACTATTATCGTCCTATGCTGTACAATCTTATATCGACTATAATAATTAGCCTAAATATACGATGCGACTACTCTACGAGGAAATCGGACACACTGATTAAGCGAGCATGGATGAAAACGCTACATATAGTTTTAGCAGGAACCCTCTTATTTACTGTAACCGGCTGCTCGAGCATTCAAAAATTTAGCGAGCAAGACACAAGTACATTAATTAATGAAATCACGACGTACACACCGGCTGATACTGGAAAAGCTGTTCGTGCAAAGTGGGTTCAGCCTTCAAATAAAGATGTTGCTTGCAAAATATTCGAGTCAAGTAAAAACCCTGAACTTATCTTATGGGATGGTGAGTGCAAGTCTGGATATGCCTACGGCCTTGGACGGGAGATGATAGTGGTAGATGGCAAAAGCTTTTCTGCGATAGGAAAGTATTCAGGCAATAAAACCGAACCGACTTACTATCTTCACAGCGAGTATGATTCTAATCAGTATTTTTTCGGTGACCTTTCAAAAGGCGGCGTTATAACGAGGGTTACGGATAGCCTTACCGCTGGTGCTGGAGCATTTATCATGACAGCCGCTGCACAACCAGACGGTGTCTATTACCGTCAAATTGTTTCTATTGGAGCAGGGACAACAATTCTTAGAAAAGAATTTCCAACCGAATTTTCTGTTGAAATAACGAAGCATTCTAATCCGGCTCATCCGATAGTCTTCGAGGCTATCATGTATCGTAACAAATATCCGATGGGACTTGCATATTTCAGATATAGAAATAATGCAGTGCAGGTGTTTGAACAGACTATTGGAGAGCCAAAACTGGTTGTGCCCCATAACTCTTATTACCAGTTTTTAGGTGAAATAGAAGCTGAAATAGCAACGCGTACGAACGGGGCAAAGAAGAACGCAGACGCAGCGTTAGAGGTGGTAAATACTTACCGCGCTAGGGCTTGTGCTCAAAACCAAGATGAATTCAGTAGCTTCAATTACTATCAAAACATATGTAGAAAAGCAGGCGAACTTCAGCATTTTAAAACCGTAGCCACTAAAGTAGCAAGCGAGCGGGATAAGCGTTTCGCAAATACTCGAAAGTCACTCCAAGTTAAAAGTCAAAAAAGGGCGCAACTGCAAGCAGTCAATGCCGCCCAACAAGCCCAAGAGCTATCTAACATGGCTGACTCCCTAAACGAAACGGGACAAATGATCTACCAATCTGGTCAGTCAGCACTCAACAGCGTTATAAGTAATGGAAGCTTTACTGAGCCGAGTTTCGGCATACCTGAAACTATTAATACTTACTGTTATGAAACTGGAAACATAATCAACTGTCAGTCAAGATAGTATGATCTAATTTCTCGAGCTCGATGTTAAATCTGATGCACCGGTTTCACATGAGGCTGCGACGCTGGGATTCAGCCAGCATTGCGTTCGGCTAACAATAGGAAGACGACGAGACTTAGATCCCGACTTAAGGGCGGGTGAAGTATAAAGGGGATAACTCGAATGGATTTAGATCTAAATCTGCTCGAAACATACGAAATGTGCGAGTCGACCTAATGGCAACGCAATAAAGAGGCCCAGCAGCCTTATGAGTATACCAGCGATGATTAAGATAACCACACATAAGCCTGACTGGATCGCAAATGAGGGGCATTGGCGATTGCTGCAAGCTCTGAGATTTCTGTTATCAGGTGTAATGGCTTTAATTAGTATCGGTTCGTTAATTGCGTTTTTCTTTGATGGCGATAGGGACTGGTTCATCGGAATCATTTTATTTTTTGGTTTAAGCTCAGTATCTTACTGGGGAGCCTATGCAGCCGCGTGGACTGTGTGTTGGGTTAGAGATGGTTTTTCACAGAACAACTAAAAATCAATGAATATTATTTGGCGCTCAAGCCTTCGCAATAATCAGCGGTTTTAATTCACTACAGAAAGGAACAAGAAATGAGTACCGCAAGGACCGTATTATTCATTCTACTCGTAGGAACGATTACAGGCTGTCAAAGTATGAAAACACAGCCATACACCTCTGCCCCTGTAGGGGTCTCAATTTCTGGCAGTCAGTCAACCGGATACGTGGTTGATTCTGTCAATCTGATCCAAAGTAACGTGCAAGCGTCGCCCGAGGCCTTATCGTTTTGTTTCGGCCAAAATATTCCTGGTATCAGTGGATCGCCCATGCTGAACCCCTCTCAAACAAAGATAACAGCTCAAGGCAATGACCAAGTCTCTTTCATAGTACCGATGACGATGGGCACGCCCTTAAACTTCGATTTATTTTTCTCTGTCACCTCTGAAATCAGCAACAATGACCTTAATTTTAATTTTAAAAACCTGAATATTAAGGGCACTTGGAGCGCTAATATAAACCCGCTACCCGGTAGTCAAGAAGCCCATCTTTATGTAGATGGCGCGCTAGAGAAGTTCAGGATGATCTCGGAGCGCGTAGCAAACTGCGTACGTGACGAAAATTAACACCTAAGAACAACGCGGAATTGTCTACTAAACCAGGAACGATTCAGTCGGGTTACTGCACGCTAAGTTTGACTGTAAAAACGGACTTAGCTTTGATGGCAAATGGTCTTAAAGATAACCCCCGAGAGTTTCGGGGTTTTCTTGTTTTAGGCTGGTGATAGTTCTTCCACCTGTGGTTTGAATTCTTCGTTTGGCTTGTACTCTTGATACCATGATGCCGGTTGGCCTGGGTTTGCCTGGAACTTAACGCCGAAAAGGGCGAGGAGTAGGGCAATGATGGTCATGATCAATTCCGCTACATCTTCTTCTTTTGATTTGAATTTGATGAACAGTTTCCGGCGCCTGTACATGAAGATGTAGTAGCGGTATCTGACGACAACTGCTTCTGTATCTCCTTCATCTCGTCTTGCAATTTCTGTCTCAAGATCTGAAATGGTTTCGGGGTCATAATGAATACCTTCTTGTGTTATTAGTTTTTGCCACGTTAGTCGTGATCTTTTCAGCTGCCTGCCGCTTATTTTCTTGCCGTCCAGTTCGTAAACAATTCCCTTCGGCTGTCCGTTGTCGTCCATAGTCAGTTGAATATGAACGCCCTGGCGCCTGAGGAGCCCTACGAACATAAACATATCGCCGTCCATGCTCATTGTTTTTTCTATGGCGCCAGCCACCTTTGCGATCATCGTGTGCTTAAAAGGTATACCGCCAGTCTTTGATGCCGCGGTCATTTCAGCGTGGCTGATCTCGATACCCCATGTTTCTGATGGCTTTGGCGACTTAACCAAGCCGAATGTATCTTCAATGCGTGATACTGAGTCTACGGTCTTTGTCCTTTCTTCTGAGTCCTTGACCATTCTGAAACCGTCCTCGAGCCTGATCCTGTTTGCGACGATGTGCACATGCTGGTGGTCTGTGTCTTCATGAAGCACTGCAACATACTTGCAAGACTCGACAAAGCCCAGGTCTGACATATACATCCGCACGGCTTGTTGCCATTGATCGTGCATCAGAGACTCCCCAGGGCGCAGGGAAAGCATGGCATGAAAGACTGGCTTGATCTTTTTATCCGAGTCGATAGTCATTGCGCGCATCTTCTCAACGCTATCGAACTCTTCAACCATGGCTTCAACCACACTTTTATCGCCGGCCTGGATTGCTGGCAGTGGACTTGGCGTAACCGAGTTTGAATCGATTAGCGCGATTTTACTGATAGCATGGTCATGCTTTGATAGTCCGAAAATATACTTGATGCGGCCTTCAAAACTGCCAGAACTTTTTGGGAATATTTTGCCGATCATGACTTATACTCCCATTGCCAGTTTGTATAGTACCGCCACCTTGCTCATCAATACTGATTTTTCAGCATTTGAGTTTAATAGGGCAGACATGGACATGAGCTCACGCTGCATTTCAAGCGTCTTTGGGCTGATCTCTGTTTTAAGCTTGGGGGTTTCTCGTGCGATATAGTCACGGACATATGCGCTTGCTGATTCATAGCCTGCTGTGGCTACTTTTTCATCGATCACCTTGCGCTCTTCATTATTGACGCGGATAATAATGGTACCTGTTTTACGCTCCTTTTTTGGCTTTACTTTTTCGACTTCAATCATGATAACCACTTTATTATAGTTTGTTAGCGCAACCCCCCCAGGGGAGTGAGCAGTATCTTTACCTATATATGTCTATCAAAGACACAGCTGGCTAACTGCTTAACCACGAATTCATTATCTCATTGGAGCAAACCCTATATCTACAATATTTATCATATATAACCGAAACTAGTTTGATGGCAAGTAAAGTAAGGGAAATATTAAGACATCCGCATAACGATTGTGTAGAAAGTAACCAATCCGCATAACTCGAGTGCGGTAAATGGGTATGTCACATGATTAGAGTGCGGTATTGAGTGTATGTCGCAGTATGAGAGAGCGATATTAGGGGTATATCGCAGTAGGGGAGAGTGACATATAGGTAATGTCGCACTCAGTGAGAGCGACATAGGCCTATTTCGCATTGACAGTGTGTGACAGGTCTCTTATATAAGATTAATTAGTTCGCATTAGTAGTGTGCGAATTACGATTTACTAGACCGAGTGCTCTGATTTTACTTGCGTAACTCTTAATCTAAATTCCCTCTTATCTTCTTCTCTCATGCCGGTTTGCAGTTTATCCAGATAATCGTTATACCACTTCATCATCTTTTTCCTGGGTTCGAGGTAAGCAGCTTTATCGTACACTCCTTCTAGTCCTTTCTTTTTGTGAGCCAGTTGCATCTCAGTCCATTCTTTTGGCCAACCGTGTTCGGATAAAAGTGTCTTAGCAGTGTGTCTTGATCCATGCCCTGTCATCTCACCTTTATATCCAACCCTGGCAAAATTCTTGTTGATAGTGGCGTCAGACATTACAGTCCCATTAGGGCCGTCAGAGGGGAAAAGGTATTTACTGCGACCGGTAAGCTTACGTAACTCCATTAGATCCCTGATTACTTGCTCAGGAAGAGGTACTAGGTGATCGCGCTCCATTTTCATGATATCAGCAGGGGCTGACCATATACCTTTATCAAAATCGAATTGATCCCACTCTGAAAAGCGAACCATTCCAGGCCTTGATGCGGTTCTGATCACTAACCAGCTTGCAACCTGCGTCTTAATCCGGCTCGGACTATTAGCAAGCGCCATTAGAAACTTTGGTAACTGAGGTTCAAGAAGATGCGGGTATTGCTTTTCCGGGGGTGCCTTCAGGGCAATGTCTTTCAGGTTTGAGGCGGGGTTGTTTTCGGTTAGCCCTCTTGCTATCGCTATTCCAAAGATTTCATTGAGCCAAGTGCGAAGCTTTTCGGATGTGTTGTGCGCGCCGCGCCCTTCGATGCTTTCCTGGATATCGGCGCAATCTGCACGGCTAACCTCAGTAATCGGCTTGTCGCCAATCGCAGGAAGGATGTCGTTGTTGAGGCAGTAACGGTAGCTTTTTAGTGTCTTTTCAGCTCTGCCATCTTTTATTTTTTTTTGATACCAGAATTCAGCAGATTCTCGGAAAGGGTTCATTACAGGTATGGTTTCTTCGATGACACCTGTTTCTTTCGAGGCCCTGGGATCGATACCCTGATCAAGCTGCTCAACGATTTTTGCTGACTTTTCCTTTGCTTGCTTGGCAGACACATTGGGGTACGAGCCTAGCCCCATCCAAGACCATGTATTAGAGCCTGGCTTTTTGTACCGCAGATCCCAACGCTTTCGTCCTGACGGGTTTACGGTGAAGTACAGCCGGTTGTCATTGTACTTCTCTCGGTACTCCGTTACCTCGGGCTCCAGGGCCTCTAGCACGGTATCCGCCATAGGTCTGCGTTTGATCTCTGAGCGCTTCATAGGGTCACCTGTATAGCTGGCTTGTATAGCGAGAGGGGGCTTGGAGGCACTATACACAGGACTATACAAAAAACGGAAGGGTGACGTGCGGACAGATCGTGCAACTTGCGGAAGCGGATTGGCTGGAGGCATTGGATTTACTGGGTGTGGCGGGCTACTTTGGAGTACATCAGGAAAGGGGTTGGAGCGGGTGAAGGGAATCGAACCCTCGTCGTAAGCTTGGGAAGCTTCTGCTCTACCATTGAGCTACACCCGCACAGGCGGTCTTTGTACCAGAGTCGCTGACGCTGGGGAAGAGGGCGGAGATATTTGTTTTCTCCGCCATACAGATTTGCTTTAGCGTTGTTGGTTGAGTTGCATCAGTAGTTCATAGCTGTGCTGTCTAGCTTGCTGGTCGAAGATTGGGCTATTGACGATCAATTCGTTTACGCCAGTCCGCTCCAGCAACTGCTCCATTTGCTCGCCTGCGGCTTCTGGGTCGCCGATTAAGCTGCCGGATAGGGTAGACATTACCTGGTGGCGTTCGTGGGGCTGCCAGAGGCTTTCCATATCGTGAGTAGGCGCGGGCATCTGACCTGGGCGACCGCGAATCAAGTTGAGAAACGCTTGCTGGTGAGAGGTTGCTAGATAATGTGCTTGCTCTCGGTCATCGGCCAAGTAGGCGTTGATGCCAAGCATGGCGTAGGGCTCTGCAAGTTGTTCTGATGCAGTGAAGTGTTCGCGATACAGGCGCAGTGCGCTGAATAGATAGTCTGGTGAGAACTGTCCGGCAAAGGCAAAAGGTAGGCCGAGGCGCCCCGCCAGCTGTGCACTAAAGGTGCTGGAGCCGAGCAGCCAAATAGGTACGTTGAGACCGGCGCCTGGCACTGCGCGTAAGCGCTGTTCGGGCGTAGGCGTGGCGAACAGCTTGCGCAGTTCATCCAGCATCAACGGGAAATCTTCGCCATCGGTACGGCCACGACGCAATGCCTGAGCAGTGGATTGGTCTGTGCCGGGCGCGCGGCCCAAACCCAGATCAATGCGGCCAGGGTAAAGCGATTCAAGGGTGCCGAACTGCTCTGCAATCTGCAGCGGAGCGTGGTTTGGCAGCATGATGCCGCCGGAGCCGATGCGGATATTGTTGGTGCCGGCAGCAAGGTAACCCATAACCACCGAGGTGGCGGCGCTGGCGATGCCGGTCATATTGTGATGCTCAGCGACCCAGAAGCGATTGTAGCCTTGTGTTTCGGCCAGTTTTGCCAACGCTAGGGCGTTGTGCAGGGCGTCTGCGGGTGTTGCGCCTTCAGTAACGGAACACAAATCCAGTATGGACAGCTTTATGGCCGAGGTTGTCATCTTCGCTCCTGCACATCAGTTTGCAATCAGGCTATGCTAACGTCGAATGATCTCAGGCAACATAGCTAATCACGACTGGGCAACGAATCTCAGCTGTGACCGCCAATTGGGGCTTGAGCGTCGGAGGATCGGAGCAGTACACAGGCTGCCGTATCACTTCTTAGAGAGCAAACAGCCCATGCATCAGCACCGGAACGGCAAGAAAATACGTTACTCCATATTTACCGTCTTATTCGCGGCCGTCTCTTTATTCTGGACTGTGCAAGGTAATGCTGCGCAGGTCTTATTGACTGATAAGGCTGGCGCGCCTTTGGCCAATGCCGTATTGCTCGTGGATGGCGTACCCCCGCTGCAGTCCCAGGGTTATGTGATGGATCAGGTCGATATACAGTTTGTGCCGCGCGTATTGGTTGCGCCTGTTGGCACCCTGGTGGACTTTCCAAATAGTGATGAGGTGCGCCATCACGTCTATTCTTTCTCTTCTGCCAAGCCGTTTGAGCTGCGTCTTTTCAAGGGCGCTGAGGCACCTCCGGTCGCTTTTGATCGCGCCGGTGTAGTGGTGCTTGGCTGCAATATTCACGACTCCATGATTGGCTACATTCTGGTCACCCAAAGCCCCCGCTTTGCCGTGAGCGATGCGCAGGGGATTGTGTCGCTGCCTGATTTGCCGGCTGGCAACTGGCCGGTCTCGTGGTGGCATCCATCACAGCTTGAGCAGCCGCCCGTCGCACTCGGTGAGCTGGACCTGAATCAAGCGGGCCAGGTTCTGAGCCTGCCAGTGTCCTCAGCTAAGCAGGCGCCGACACCAGTGCTATCTCCGTTGCAGCAACGCTTCAAGAAAGCGGCGGAGTAGCGGGTGCGTATTCGGTATCTGCGTACCAGGCTGATAGTTACGTCTGTCTGCTTGCTGTCGTTGGTACTGGGGGCTGTGTTTTTTGCGGTTTATACCAGCACAGACTTCTCAGCGGAGCGACAGGCGCAACGGCAACTAGAGGTAGGTAGCAACGTTTTCAGAAATCTGCTGGAAGCTCGAGCGCGTGAGTTAACCAACGCAACGCAGATTCTGGTAGCAGACTTCGGCTTCCGTCAGGCGGTTGCCACGGGGGATTTAGCGACCATTCGCTCGGCCTTGCTAAATCAGGCAAGCCGCATTGGTGCTGACCAGGCATTGTTTTTTGATGCGCAGGGTGACCTGCGTATTTCGTCGGCGACCATGCCAGGCTCAGACACCGCGCAGGTGGAGTCACTGCAAGCATTTTCCGAGCAAGCGTTGATTGCGATGATTGATCATCGACCCTATTTGTTGGTAGAGGCGGTGGTGCACGCGCCCGTTCCAGTGGGGCAGGTTGCGATGGCATTCAGCCTGGACGCTGCGCTGGCCCGCGAAATGCAGAAGTTGACTGGCCTGGAAATTCGCTTTGTCAGCAGCCGAGACAAAGAGGTCATGAGCACCTTTTCGACCACCCCATATGCACAGCAGGATATGAGCCTGCAGCAGGGCACGCAGAGGCTCGAGAGGGAAGGCTATCTGACTACCGCCATTACCCTTCTGGATCAGGCGCCTTACAGTGTGGTGGCTCAGATGGCCAGCCCGCTGAGCGATGCGCTGGCGAGCTTCGATGATCTCAAGCGCGAACTGTTGATTATCACGCTGATCGCGCTATTGGCTTCCTCGTTTTTGGCGGTGCGTTTATCCGGCGGTTTAGCGCGTCCGGTCACCTTGTTGGCGGAGGCAGCCAAGCGTATTGGTCGGGGCGACTACACCCACAAAGTCACGCTTGCCCGCAATGATGAGTTAGGGCTCTTGGCCGAAAGCATCGATGCCATGCGGATCGGTATCGCCGAGCGGGAAAGTTTGATTGCGCATAACGCGCTGCATGACCCACTGACCGGATTGGCTAACGTTGGCGTGATGCGTGAGCGACTGAATAGCTCGATTGTCAGTGGGCAAAGCGGTGTGCTTGCGCAATGCAATTTGGTGACCGCAGAATTGATGGTTAAGGCCCGTGGACAGAGTTTCATGGATACCTTGGTACGCCAGTCAGTAGCGTGTTTGGGAGGCCAGCTACCGGCCGATTCATTGCTGGCTTGGCAACCAGGGGTGGGCTTTCTGTTGTTGTTGGAGCGCCGTGATCTGGATGAGGCGGTGGTGGTTATCGACGCGATGCTGGCTCAGCTCGGCGAGAAGATGCAGGTTGAGGATATCAAGCTCCGCTCGCAATGGATGGCCGGTGTAGTGGAGTGGCCGTTGCAAGGGCGTGACGCGGGTGAGCTGTTACGCCAAGTCAGTATTGCACTGGGAGACGCTGCTCCCGGCCCGGAACGCATTGCGGTGTATCAGGCGCAGCGTGATCAAGCGTACCAACGACGTATTCGATTGGCGCGGGACCTTCGTTATGCCCCGGAGTACAAAGAGCTGGCGGTAGTGTTTCAGCCGAAATTGGATTTGGCCAGCGGCGAAGTGCGGCAGGTTGAAGCGTTGATGCGCTGGACGCACAGCGAACTTGGTCCGATCACTCCTGATGAGTTCATTGTTTTGGCCGAGCAGACCGGCAGCATTGGCATGCTGACGCAATGGATGATGGCCGCGGTTGCCTCGCAGTTACGCAATTGGATAGATCGTGGTATTCATCTTCAGGTAGCGATGAATATATCTGCTCGTGATTTGGACGACCCGCAATTTCCCCAGCGCATCGAGCATCTGCTGCGCGCCCAACAGATCAGCCCTGAGTATCTGTCGATGGAAGTCACCGAAAGTGCAGTGATGATAAACCCTGAGCGCAGCCTGAATAGTCTGCGTGTGCTGCGTGACCTGGGTATCGCATTGGCGGTGGATGATTACGGGACAGGCTATTCATCGTTGGCTACGCTGAAGAGTCTGCCGGTGCAAGACTTGAAGATAGACAAGTCTTTTGTGCTGCAGCTTGCGGAGGGCAGCGACGATGCCGTTATCGTCAAGTCGACCATCGAATTGGCGCACAATATGGGCTTGAAAGTGATTGCCGAGGGAATAGAGAACATAGACAGCCTGAACTGGCTGAAAGAGCGTCATTGTGATGTGGCTCAGGGGTACTTCATCAGTCGGCCGTTGGCTGCAGCAGCTTTAGAGCAATGGCTTGAGGATACCCGTGGTACCTTCGGAGTAGTGGAGTCTGCATGAGAAAAGCTGCAATAGCCGCTTTGCTGGTGGCTTGTGCAAGCGGCGCGATGGCCGAGCCCGGTGGTCGTATGCTCGCGACGGGCGGTGCGACCAGTATTGAGGGTGCTGCTGGTGGTGGCATAGTGCCTTGGGCGGTGTTGTCTGGCTACGGTACCCGTGATGAATGGGGCGGCGATGTTTTTGCGACGCGGGTCGATACCGGAGATTATCGGCTGGATAGCTTCGGTGCCGCGCTCAGCTTAGGTAATCGCGTGGAGCTGTCGATTGCTCGTCAGCGTCTGGATATAGATGCGCTGACCAAAGCCGCAGGCCTGCCCGAAAAAACCCTAAATCAAGATATCTACGGGCTGAAAGTGCGCCTGTTCGGTGATCTGATTTACGACCAACTGCCGCAGGTCTCGTTTGGCGCGCAGTATAAGCGCCAACGTAACTTCCTGGTGCCATCACTGGTTGGCGCCAAGCGTGATTCAGATACCGATTATTATCTTGCAGCTTCGCGCCTGTTTCTGGGCGCTGTAGGTGGCTATAACCTGCTGCTCAATGGCACCTTGCGTTACTCACGGGCAAATGAAACGGGCCTGCTCGGTTTTGGTGGTGATCGCCGCGACAGCCGTAGTTTGTTGAAGGAAGGCAGTGTCGGTCTGCTGTTAAGCCCGCAATGGATAGTCGGCGTCGAATACCGTGAGAAACCGGATAATCTGTCCTTCGCTGGAGAAAGCGACTGGCAAGACCTATTTGTCGGCTACTTTCCTAGCAAGCGTGTGGCGGTAGTCGCCTCGTGGGCTGATATGGGCGAAATCGCGACGCTGGAAGGCCAGCAGGGCCTGTATTTGTCATTGCAACTGAGTTACTGAGGCGGTTCATGTTCAAACCATTAGTTAAGATTATCTGCACGGGTATTGTTGTCATGGGGGTAGCCAGCTGCGCCACCAATACAACGCCGGCGGATGACAGTCTGTATCAGGCTATGGGTGAGCAGGCGGGTATCAATCGGGTGGTGGAAGGCCTGTTGTACCGCATTGCTGATGACGCACGCATCGTGCACCATTTCGCCGATACCGACATACTCCGGTTGCAAGAAAAGCTACAGGAGCAGATTTGCGTCGAGGCTGGCGGTCCTTGTGAATATACCGGTGACAGCATGATTGACGTGCACGCGGGTTTTGATATCAGCCAAGGCGATTTTAACGCATTGGTGGAGGATCTGATTGCGGCGATGGACGATGAAGGTCTGTCTGTACGCGTACAGAATCGACTACTAAAACGACTCGCGCCCATGCGCGGAGATATCATCTATCGCTAGAGTGGGTTGATCTTCCCTCACCCGAAGGTTTGCCGGTTCAGGTTGTATGCGGCCTGGCTGGCTAGGGCGCCGGCGCGATATTGATCAAGTGTAAGCCAGCCAATACAACTTAACTCTTGGCACGGTTCACTTCGGGCTCGGTGCCGGTCATGGTGACCTTGGTAATCAAACTGGCCGATGGCATGCCGATGGCAGCACCCTGTGCAAAGGTCACTCCCAGTTCGCGCACCTTCGCCAGAATGGCTGGGCTATGGACGAACTCAGCGACCGTCAACATGCCAAGCTCCTCTGCAAACTGCACTATGCCTTTGCAGATGGTCATCGCGGTAGCGTTGGTGTCCAGTTGCTTAATCAGGCTGCCATCGATCTTGATCAGGTCTACATCCAGACGTAGCAGGTGCTCGAAGTTGGAATAGCCAGTGCCGAAGTCGTCAATCGCGATGCGGCAACCGAGCGCTTTGGCACGGTCAATGAACTGACGCACCGCAGCATAGTTTTCAATACCTTCTGATTCGAGGATCTCGAATATCACCCTGGAACCGATTTCGTTTTGTTCAACAGTGGCGATGATGTGATCCGATAATTCCTGATCTAATAGATCTTCACAGGATAGGTTCAACGAGAAGGTGTAAGGCAGATCTGCAAATTGCCGCATGCTGCTCTCTACCATGCAGCGGGTAATGGAGCGATAGAGGCGGACTTTCTTCGCCAGATCGAGGAACTGTGAAGGGCTGATGGGTTCACCCTGGTCATCCAGCAGTCTTACCAGGCACTCAAACTTCTCAATTCGATTGGTTTTGAGGTCCATGATGGGTTGAAAGAAGGGCACGATACGACCTGTTTCCAATGCCCCTTTCAAGCGGTTGGCCCAGATCAAATTTTGCTCGTAGCTTTCACGAACTTTGTGGCGCTCATCGTAAATGACGTAATTGTTTTTATGCAGGCGCGCTAGCTCCAGCGCGATGTTTGCGCCAGGTAACAGGGCTTCGCTGGTCAGATCTTCACTGCCGCGCTGGGCGCTGCTGGCAGCGCCCAGGCTGGCATTCACGGGTATATCCTGGTTGTGCCATGTGATGCGCAGTGCGCTGATGAACTCGAGCAGCTGGTTGATCTGCTTTTGCAGTTGTCCTTCGCTGTGTTCGCCTGGCAACCAAACAGCGAGCTCATCTGCGGGCATGCGATATAGGCGACTTTGCTGCCAATCGGGCTGACTCCCCAGGTAGTCATCCAGTGCATCCGCTAGCTCGATAATGACGTGGTCACCACATTCGTGGCCGTAAAAATCGTTAATTTCTTTGAAAGAGTCAATGTTGAGCAGGATCAGTGACGCGGTACGACGCTTTCTTAAATCAACCAGCAGGCGCTCGCGATTAGGTAGCTCTGTCAGGCTGTCGGTGTAGAGGTTATGCAGTTGGCGCAGGATGCCTGCCACTAGATAAAGAATGAGAGCGGAGATCAGCAGCAGTATCAGCCCGGTCAGGCTAACAATTCGGAAGTTGCTTTGCCGCATAGGCTCCAGCACCGCATCAATCTCGGCTTGAGGCACGCCAATGCCGAACAGCATGCCAGCCTGGGTACGAGAGAAAAACAGCGCATATTCGCGCTGGCTTAAGTCAAGTTGCAGGTGCTGCATGGGTGAGGCGAGCTGACGCGTGCTGAGTATTCGGGTGGTGGATTGTGGTTTCAGCTGTTCATAAAGATTCAGGTCGACGATAGCGTTGATCAGCTCTTGCGCCTGCGCCACATTTTTAGCTTCTGAGAGGCTGGAAAGGTTGCGGTTTTCGGTATCCAGCAAAAACGAGAAAGTGCCGGGGGTGACCTCAACCCGACTGACCGTGCGCACAATATCTTCCGCTCGCCAATCGGTAATCGCTAACCCAATGGGTTGTTGCTGGTTGTTGAAAATTAAAACCGCGTGGCTGATCACGGCGCTGTCGATGCTGGCTTTGTAGTAAGCGGGCATCCAGTTATTGGCGGGATCGACATTGCTGTTGGATTGTTGCTCAAGTTCAGTCAGGCGCTGATACCACTGCCGTATCATTTGCTGGTCGGCTGCCGGAATGGCCTCGACCAGAATATTGCTCTCCTGACGATAGGCATAAAGCGCCTTCTCGGTTCTGCCGTCTGCGAACCATAGGCTGCTGCCGTAACTATCGGGAAAGTCTCGCAACGTCTGTTGCAGGCTCTGGCGCAAGCGCTGCACCGTAACCGCAGAGTTGTCCTCCAGGCTATCAAACAGGCTGCCGGTGCGGGCCAGTCCATGAGTGTTGTATTCCATCTGCCGATGGTGGGCGTTGATGCGGTCCAGGTTGGCGTAGAAAGTGTCGGTAATTTGTCGCTGCCGCAACTCAGCCATGGCATTTTGCGCGTACTCCAGATTCAAGCTGGACATCAGCCAAGTACCAAACATGAAGATGCACACCAGCAGGCTGAGCAGAAACATGATTGCTGGCTTGACCGGGAGCATGGGCATTCCTTGGCTAGAGTCCGTTAAGCCCAGAATGGACGCGGCCTTGGGCCTGAGTCAACTCTTCCGGACTGAGTTGGGACGATAGCTGTTCTACATGTCGTTTGCCGCGTTTTTCGCCGTTAACCAACGCCAAGCTCAGCCAGACGTAAGCCTCTATCAGGTCGGTATCGCCACTGGTGCCCTGCAGATAATCCATGCCTAGCTCATATTGGGCGGTAGCCGAGTTCTTTTTTGCTGCCTCTCGCAGCCAATGACGAGCGCTAGCTGAACCTTTTTGCTGGTTGGCCAGCTGCAAAATAGCGGGCACATAACCGGCGCTGGCGGCGCGATGCAGGTGGACCTGCGATTGCGGAAAGTTCCTGGCGAGCCCCGTGCCTTGCTGGTAAGCCTGGGCCAGTAAAAAGTTGGCCTCGCGCTGGTCCTGATCACTTGCTGCCTTCAGCCAGGTAGCGGCTTCTTCTTGTTGATCTTGTGCGGCGAGTAGTTGAGCCAGTAACAGCTGACCGTTGGCGTCGCCCTGGCCAGCCGACTCGCGTGCCCAGCGCAGCGCCTCAGCCTGATCTCCGTCTGTTTGTGCAATCACCGCAAGGTGATGCTGGGCTTTGCCATCGCCCTTCGCGGCAGCGGCAGAGCAGGAAGGTTGAGCTTGCTGAAAGTTTTTAATGCTAAACAACAGGTAGCAATCTTTTGCGTTATTGCTGCTGGCAGCGCGTTGGCTGACGGGCGTGTTGGCTTTGGCGGTTGGCGTAACGGGTGTGGCGTTAGTTTGAGTAGCAACCGCCGACTGCGCCGCGCTCACCCGTTGGGCGAAGGCATCAATCACCGCAGGACAAGAGAATACATAGCCGCGCTTAAGGCGTTGTAGCGTTGCAGCGTTGGGATCCTGTGGAGCATAACGGGCGGCAACCACGCCGCAACGTTCGCTGCGTTCGGCACGGACCAACTCTGCATAGGGAGCGTAGTCCGAGTCTTCGCCGTGCCGCTGCAAGTAGACAGTGAGTGGGTCTATATATTCTTGATCAAACAGCGCCTGCACTTCAGCGTGGCGCTCTTGCTCCTTGGGATCGCTGGTCAAGCTGGCGGCGAGGTCGGCCAGGCGTTGGCGCTGATTTTTTAATGCTTCGCTGGAACGTGCCAACAGACTGTCAGGCTGAGATAGGCTCTCGCAGCCGGTTAGGGCCGCTGTAACGATGAGCAGCAAAACAACAAGTACGCGCATGAATTCTCTCTGTGATGGCCAGGAACCACTGAGTATGGCTATTGAAAATGCGTGAAAATAACAGCGGTCACTAACTGCTCGCAGTGTCTTTCAGCGTTTTTCGGTCTATCAGAGTCTTGACCGGAAAACTGCGCGGGTAACTGATTCAGACGCCTTTACGCAGGTTCGCCGGTTAGCCGATAGCCTTGTTCTAAACCGGGCCATCCGTTGCCGTTGTCGCTGGCGCAGTGTATCAGAGTGTCCGCACCAGCAAAGCATAGCACTGGTTTTCAGGTTTAGTGTATGGCACTTCGACATTATCCTGATTGGCGCTCTTTTTGCTAAGCTGGAACGCTTCTTGCCTAGAGTCTGTTAGCACGCAAATTGCGTCAAATTATTGATTGGGGAAGCTCCGGGCAATGGCTGTCGATCGCACACAAATGATGGGTAACATGCGGACCAATCTGGCCGGCTTGCGCCACGGCAGTCTGGGTGTGCCTATTCTATTGCTGGTGATGCTCGGCATGATGATGTTGCCGGTGCCACCCTTCATACTCGACGTGCTCTTTACCTTCAATATCGCGCTGGCCTTGGTGGTGCTGTTGGTCGGCGCTTACGCCTTGCGCCCGCTTGATTTCGCCGTGTTCCCCACCATATTGCTGGTCGCCACCTTACTGCGCTTGGCGCTCAACGTAGCGTCTACGCGTGTGGTGCTGCTCTATGGTCATGAGGGTGGTGACGCGGCGGGTAAGGTTATTCAGGCCTTCGGTGAAGTGGTGATCGGCGGTAACTATGTTGTGGGTCTGGTGGTGTTCGCCATCCTGATGATTATCAACTTTGTGGTAGTTACCAAGGGTGCTGGGCGTATCTCCGAAGTGAGCGCTCGCTTCACCCTGGATGCCATGCCTGGCAAACAGATGGCAATCGACGCCGATTTGAATTCGGGTCTGATTGATCAGGAACAGGCCAAGACCCGGCGGATGGAGGTGTCGCAGGAAGCGGATTTCTACGGCTCCATGGACGGTGCCAGTAAGTTCGTACGCGGTGACGCGGTTGCCGGTCTGCTGATTCTGTTCATCAACGTGATTGGTGGTTTAGCCATCGGTATGGCGCAGCACGGTCTGCCATTCGCAGAAGCCGGCAAAATCTACGTGCTGTTGACCATTGGTGACGGTTTGGTGGCGCAAATTCCGTCGCTGCTGCTGTCTACCGCTGCCGCCATTATGGTGACGCGGGTCTCCACCTCGGAAGACATGGGCGCGCAGGTGCAGCGTCAGATGTTCACCTCGCCCAAGGCGCTGGCGATTGCCGCGGCGATCATGATCATCATGGGCCTGATTCCCGGCATGCCGCACTTTTCCTTTATTGGTTTGGGTGCGCTGGCAGCCGGTGGCGCCTACGTGATTGCCAAGCGACAGCAGGTCAAGGTTGAAGAGGACGCTGAGGTTGAGCGCAAACAGGCGCTGCCGCCAGCGGTGCAGTCGCCAGAAACCCGTGAGCTGGGCTGGGATGACGTCACCCCAGTCGACATGGTGGGGTTGGAGGTAGGCTACCGTTTGATTCCGCTGGTCGACCGGAACCAAGGTGGGCAGTTGCTGGCGCGGATTAAGGGTGTGCGTAAAAAACTGTCACAGGACTTGGGCTTTTTGATGCCCTCGGTACACATTCGCGACAACCTCGATCTGGCACCCAATGCCTATAGATTGACGCTGATGGGTGTTGGCGTAGCTGAAGCTGAGGTTTACCCAGATCGTGAGCTGGCAATCAACCCAGGCCAGGTATTTGGCGAAATCAAAGGCTTGGCGGGTAAAGATCCTGCCTTTGGGTTGGATGCGGTATGGATCGAGCCGATGCAGAAAGACCAGGCTCAGTCGCTTGGTTACACGGTAGTCGACGCCAGCACCGTGGTGGCCACCCATATCAACCAAATTCTGCACAAGCACGCACATGAGCTGATTGGCCATGAGGAAGTGCAGCAGCTGCTGCAAGTGCTGGCCAAGGCTTCGCCTAAGCTGGCTGAGGAGCTAGTGCCAGGGCTTATTTCAGTCTCCAATCTGCTCAAAGTGTTGCAGGGCCTGCTGCAGGAGCAGGTGCCGGTGCGCGACATTCGGACCATCGCTGAGTCTATCGCTAACAGCTCGGGCAAGAGTCAAGATACTGGCGCTGTGATTGGGGCAGTGCGCGTTGCGCTGTCGCGCTCGATCGTGCAAAGCATTGTGGGGCTTGACTCCGAGCTGCCTGTGATCACTCTGGAACCAAGGTTGGAACAGATGTTGCTACAGAGTCTTCAGAAGGCTGGGCAGGGTGTCGATGATGGCATGTTGCTGGAGCCCGGGATGGCAGAAAAACTGCAACGCTCGTTGTCAGAAGCGGTGCAGCGTCAGGAAGTACAGGGCAAGCCAGCGATCCTGCTGGTGGCTGGGCCGATTCGGATGATGATGGCCAAGTTTGTCCGCTACGCCGCCCCCGGAGCCCATGTGTTGTCCTACCAGGAAATTCCGGACAGCAAGCAGGTGACCATAGTCGCCACGGTCGGACAGAACTGAGCCAAGGCTCAAGAACGCAGATTAAACGCAGCCTGGCGCGATGCGCGGGGCACCGGTAACTGATGAGGTCAGCCATGAAAGTCAAACGTTTCTTTGCCGCCGATATGCGCCAAGCGATGAAACTGGTGCGTGATGAGCTGGGCGCTGACGCCTCGATTATCGCTAACCGCCGTGTGGCTGGTGGGGTAGAGCTGACCGCAGCGCTGGACTATGTTGCGCCGCGCATCACGCCGCCGACGCCAGGGCTGGATCAGGAACTGAAAAAGACCCAAGAGCGCATTGTTGCCGCCCGAGCCGAGCTTGAGGTGGGCCAAATGGTTTCGCGTAATCAGCCAACCGTTAACCGTCAATTATTCGGGGACAGCATGCGCGCGGCGGCCGAGCAAGGCTCGCCGGTTGCGCGCGACCTGCTTGATCGTCTGGTGCAAGAGCCAAGCGAAGAGCCGCCGGTGCAGCGCAAGGTGAGTGCTGCAGCTCCTGTCGCTGATGCGGCTGAAAGTACTGGGCTTAGTGCTATGCGCGCCGAGCTGGCAGGGTTGCGTGAGATGTTGGAGTCGCAGTTGGGCGGTATGGCTTGGGGCCAACTCAACCAGCGTCAGCCTAAACAGGCTGGCTTGTGGCGCCGGCTGACACAGATCGGTTTGCCGGCAGAAATCTGCCAGAATCTACTGAGTCAGGTCGCTGACGTGACTGACGTCCGCCAAGCTTGGCGCCTGGTACTGGCGCACCTATCGCACCGCATTCCTACTTTGCGTGAAGATATGCTGGACCAAGGCGGTATTATCGCATTGGTCGGCCCAACCGGCGCAGGCAAAACCACCACACTGGGCAAGTTGGCAGCACGTTACGTGCTTAAGCACGGTAGCCAGCATGTGGCCCTGGTGACTATGGATACCTATCGCATTGGCGCGCATGAACAGCTGCGTACCCTCGGCCGCATTCTTGACGTGCCGGTGCGAGTAGTTGATGAGCAGAACAGCTTGCAGGATGTGCTGGCTGATTTTTCCGGTAAGCGTTTAGTGTTGGTAGATACGGCCGGCCTGCAAGCGCAGGACCCGTATCTGCGCGGTCAGCTGAACGCACTGGCGCAACAGGGCCAGCAAGTGCGTAAATTGTTGGTGTTGGCGGCAACCAGTCAGTACCGTGTCATGAAGGCGGCTTATCACAACTATAAAAGTTGTGGGCTCAGTGGTTGCGTTCTGACTAAAGTCGACGAGGCCGCAACGCTGGGTGAGTCATTAGGGCTGGCTATGGAGCAGGGTTTGCCGGTAGCCTATCTGGCAGATGGCCAGCGAATCCCGGACGATATCAATCGTGCGCTAGGGCACCAGTTGGTAAGTCGCGCGGTCAGTATGGCGGGTAATGAGGCGCCTGAAGATCAGGCGATGGCAGATGTGTTTGCCGGCATGATGCATGGCCAGCGGGCAAGCTAAGCGAAATCAACAATTCAAGGTAATCAACGTAGATGGGTAGCAATCATCCGGTTCAGGTTATCGCAGTCACCGGCGGCAAGGGTGGTATCGGCAAAACTAATGTGTCGGTCAATCTCAGCCTTGCGCTGGCGGAGTTGGGGCGCCGAGTCGTGCTGTTGGATGCCGACTTAGGGCTAGCCAACGTTGACGTATTGCTTGGGTTAAAACCCAAAGCTACGTTGGCTGACGTGCTGGAAGGCAAATGTGATCTGCGCGACGTGATGATCCCCGGTCCCGGTGGTATCCGCGTCGTGCCTGCGGCGTCGGGCGCGGCGAATATGGTTAACCTTAGCCCCCAACAGCATGCAGGTCTGATCCAGTCGTTCAGCGAGGTTGGTGACAATATCGACGTGCTGATTGTCGACACTGCCGCTGGTATCGGCGATTCGGTGGTTAGCTTCGTGCGGGCAGCCCAGGAAGCACTGGTTGTCGTCTGCGATGAGCCTACCTCTATTACCGACGCTTATGCGCTGATCAAACTGCTAAATCGTGATCACGGCATGACGCGTTTCCGAATTCTGGCCAATATGGTGAACACCCCGCAGGAAGGTCGAATGGTGTTTGCTAAACTGTCTAAAGTAACTGACCGGTTTCTCGACGTAGCACTGCAATACGTCGGGGCGGTACCTTTCGATGAAGCGGTGCGCAAGTCCGTACAGAAGCAACGTGCAGTCTATGAAGCTTTTCCGCGCAGCAAAGCGGCCATGGCGATTAGAGCAATTGCGCAGAAGGTGGACTCATGGCCTTTACCGGCCAATCCACGCGGACACCTGGAATTCTTCGTCGAACGTCTGGTACGGCCTACCGGCTCAGGCCTATGATTGCATCGGCTGGCGGACTAAGCATGTATACACGAGCACAACGTTCTGCGAATGACCAGGATCGACTCGTTGAGCAATATGCTCCGCTAGTGAAGCGCATTGCCTACCATCTGCTCGGCCGATTGCCGTCCAGTGTACAGGTTGATGATCTGATCCAGGCCGGCATGATTGGCCTGTTAGAGGCTTCTCGTAAGTTCGACTTCGGCAAAGGTGCCAGCTTTGAAACCTATGCTGGTATCCGCATCCGTGGTGCCATGCTTGATGAAGTACGCAAAGGTGATTGGGCGCCACGTTCAGTGCATCGAAATACACGCATGGTCAGTGATGCGATGCGTGCGGTGGAATCTCGTCTGGGTCGCGACGCTAAAGATCACGAGATTGCTGCCGAACTTGATATGAGTCTTGAAGAATATTACGCGATTCTCAACGACACCGCGGGCAGCAAGCTCTTTAGCTTTGATGATCTGTTGGAAAGTGGTGCGCCGGCCGATGTACAGGGTGATTTCGAGCCTTTCTCTGGGCTGGAAGATGAACGTTTTCGCGGCGCCTTGGCGGAAGCAATCGACGGTTTACCTGAACGGGAACGTCTGCTTCTGTCGCTGTATTACGATGAAGAACTGAACCTCAAAGAGATCGGCGCAGTGTTGGGAGTAAGTGAGTCGCGGGTAAGTCAGCTGCATAGTCAATGTGCCGCACGACTGCGCGCCCGTCTATCAAGTTGGCGAAATGATTGATTTTGTCGTCAACATCCGGACAATGCTCGAATTGCGCAAATAGTAGCACTGTGCCTGATCCTGTTTTGATGGCTGTAAACTGAAGATATTGTGAACAACCGGTTGCGCAGCAGCAGGCTGTTCAGAGTTTCTTTATACGGCTAGTTTGGCCATTGCAATGGGTTTTCGGGGTGCAGGCCTGCACTTTCCCTGGTTTGTACGGAGGTCGACTTGGACAAGAATATGAAAATTCTCATCGTTGATGATTTTTCAACGATGAGGCGCATTATCAAAAACCTGTTGCGCGACCTGGGTTTTACCAACACGGCTGAAGCCGATGATGGCAATACCGCATTGCCGATGCTGCAGAGTGGTAACTTCGATTTTCTGGTGACTGACTGGAACATGCCCGGCATGAGTGGCATCGACCTGCTGCGTGCAGTCCGTGCTGACGAGCGTCTGAAACACCTGCCGGTGCTGATGGTGACCGCTGAAGCCAAACGGGACCAGATCATCGAAGCAGCCCAGGCGGGTGTTAACGGTTATGTTGTGAAGCCTTTTACTGCTCAGGCTTTGAAAGAAAAAATCGAAAAGATTTTTGAGCGAGTGCAAGCAAAATAATAATCAACCGGGGTACAGGTTATGGCGTTAAGTAAGGATCCCGGCCAGGCGACTGCTCAGGAATTTGAACATTCCCTCAAGGACAATGCGCGCCAATTGGTCGATCATCTGGAGCAGGGTGACTTCGCCGAAGCTCTATTGGTGATTCACGCAATAAATCAAGCCCGTGATCGCGGTCTTTATCATGAGGTGGGGCAGCTCACCCGTGCGTTGCACAACTCCATTGTCAACTTTCAGATAGACACCACCCACGCCCTGGGTGATGAAACTGAAACCTCGAAAATTTCTGATGCCTCGGATCGCCTGGATTATGTGGTGCAGCTGACCGATAAGGCAGCCAATCGCACTATGGACCTGGTAGAAATCAGCGCGCCAAAGATATCTGAACTGGGCGGTGAAGCGGCGGCTTTGCGTAGCGACTGGCAGCGTTTGCAGCGGCGTGAGATGGCGGCCGATGAGTTTCGTGAACTGTATAAGCGTATGGGTGACTTTCTTGAGAAAACCGAAAATACCAGCAATGACGTATCGGGCCATCTTAACGATATTTTGATTGCGCAGGATTATCAGGACCTTACCGGTCAGGTGATCAAGCGCGTCATTACGCTAGTGCACGATGTCGAAGAAAGTTTGCTCAGCTTGGTTCGCATGGCGGGCCAGGTGGATCGAATTACTGGCATCAACCACGCAGAAACCGCCAGCGAGACAAAAAAAACCTCACCCAGGGGTGAAGGTCCGCAAATTCATGCCGATACAAGAGAAGACGTTGTATCCGGGCAGGACGAAGTCGACGATCTTTTGTCCAGCCTGGGGTTCTGACTCCTGCAAAAAATCGCCGACACCGAGTGTGACGGCAACGGCCAGACTAGTTGTGAAATAGTCAGGCTTGCTGGTTCCGGATTAGCGACTAATAACAGCGGACTGCGCCCAAGCAGCGATACTAGCCCAACGCATTACCGTTTACTGTTAACACGCCCGAGGGGAGTGGGTGCATGAGTTTCGATGCGGATGAAGAGATTCTCCAGGACTTTCTGGTCGAGGCAGGTGAGATACTCGAGCTGTTGTCCGAACAGTTGGTCGAACTGGAGAACCGTCCCGATGACATGGATCTGCTCAACGCTATCTTTCGCGGTTTTCATACCGTTAAAGGCGGTGCTGGCTTCCTGCAACTCGATGCCCTGGTAGCTTGCTGCCACATAGCCGAGAACGTGTTTGATATTCTGCGCAAGGGTGAGCGCCCGGTTACCTCCGATTTAATGGATGTAGTTCTGCAGGCGCTGGATACGGTCAACAGTATGTTTGATCAGGTGCGCAACCAACAAGAACTCACCCCTGCCACGCCAGCTTTGCTAGCTGCACTTTCCGCGTTAGCGCAACCAGCCAGTGCCGATATTGTTGAGCCTGTCGCTGCAGCTGCGCCGACCGCACCGGCTCTGGCTGCTGTGGAAAGTATCTCCAGCGGTGATGGCGATATAACCGATGACGAGTTCGAGCTATTGCTCGATGCGCTGCATGGCAATGCAACTCCCGCTGTAACAGCCGAGCCGGCCGCGTCAGCAACCGCCGGCAGTGATGAAATCAGCGATGATGAATTCGATGCTCTGCTGGACGAGCTGCATGGCAGTGGCCAAGTTGGAAGTGGCCCCGCCACAACCACGACCGCTAGTTCCGGCGACGATATCTCCGATGATGAATTTGAAGCGCTGCTGGATGAGTTGCACGGTAAGGGCAGCGCGCCAGGCAAGATCGAAGACGACGCGCCTGTTGAGGCGTCTGTGCCACAAAGCGCCGCAGACACTGCTGACAAAATTACCGACGATGAGTTTGAAGCTCTGCTCGATGAATTGCATGGCAAAGGTTCTGCACCGGGTAAAGAAGCTGTAGACGTGACCCCAATTTCTGCGTCGGCTGCTGTTCCTGCTGCCAAGGCAGACAGTAAGCCCGAGCCAAAGCCTCAGCCCAAAGTTGTTGCCAAGCCACAAGCTGCGCCTGTGGCCGCCCCAAGTGTCGTAAAGCCGGCACAAGCGGCAGAAGCTGCTCCCACAGCTGAGACCACCGTACGCGTAGACACCGCACGTCTTGATGAAATCATGAACATGGTTGGCGAGCTGGTGTTGGTGCGCAACCGACTGGTGCGTCTGGGCTTAAGCAGTGGCGATGAAGAACTGAACAAAGCGGTTGGTAATCTGGATGTGGTTACCGCTGATCTGCAAATGTCAGTGATGAAAACCCGCATGCAGCCGATCAAAAAAGTATTTGGGCGATTCCCGCGCGTGGTACGTGATTTGGCGCGGAGCTTGAAAAAGGAAATTAACCTAGAGCTGGTTGGTGAAGAAACCGATCTCGACAAGAACCTGGTAGAAGCGCTGGCCGATCCACTGGTTCACTTGGTGCGTAATTCGGTAGACCACGGTATTGAGCTGCCTGACGAACGAGAGGCCGCGGGTAAACCACGTACGGGTAAAGTCGTATTGGCCGCGCAGCAGGAAGGCGATCATATTCTGCTGACTATCGTCGACGATGGCCGCGGTATGGACCCAGATGTGCTGCGTGCCAAGGCAGTCGAAAAAGGCATGATGGACAAAGACGCTGCGGATCGCCTGAGCGAAGCCGAGTGCTTTAATCTGATCCTCGAGCCCGGCTTCTCTACAAAAACCGAAATTTCCGATGTATCCGGCCGTGGTGTGGGTATGGATGTGGTGAAAACCAAAATCTCCCAGCTCAACGGCACCATCAATATTGAATCAACCAAAGGACAAGGCTCGCGCATCGCCATCAAAGTGCCGTTAACGCTGGCGATTATGCCAACCTTGATGGTCATGTTGGCGAACCAGGCGTTCGCGTTGCCGCTGGTAAGCGTTAACGAGATCTATAGCCTCGACTTGTCGCGCACCAATATCGTCGATGGCCAGGAAGTCATTATCGTGCGCGAAAAAGCGTTGCCGTTGTTCTATCTCAAGCGCTGGCTGATGCCAGGCGTGCAAGATACCAGCGATCATTCTGCGGCTAGTGTGGTGATCGTCTCGGTCGGCACGCAACGAGTGGGCTTTGTGGTTGATCAATTGGTCGGCCAGGAAGAAGTGGTTATCAAACCACTCGGGCGGATGCTCCAGGGCACGGCGGGTATGGCTGGCGCGACTATCACCGGCGATGGCCGTATCGCCTTGATTCTGGATATACCCAGTCTGCTTAAGCGGTACGCGCGACGGGTGTGATAGGTTGTACCATGCTGTATCAGACGCATCTGCCAACGGCTGTTGCCATGCTGAACTGACGCGGTAGGCGGGGAAAGTGGCTCGCAAGAGTTACTTGGAAATGGGCGCATGGTGCGCTGCGCCGAATGGCGATGCGGGTTCAGGAGAAGGTATGGCGGTCAAGGTTCTGGTGGTTGATGACTCGGGTTTTTTTCGCCGCCGGGTAACCGAAATTCTGGCGGGTGATCCGCAGATTCAGGTTGTCGGCACGGCAACCAACGGTAAAGAAGCTATCGAGCAGACGCTGTCGCTACGTCCGGACGTAATCACTATGGATTACGAGATGCCGGTGATGGATGGCATCACGGCGGTAAAGCAGATCATGCAGCGCTGCCCCACGCCGGTCATCATGTTTTCCTCGCTTACCTATGAAGGCGCCCGCGTCAGCCTGGATGCACTGGATGCTGGTGCCGCTGATTACCTGCCAAAAAACTTTGAAGATATTTCTCGCAATCCCGATAAGGTGCGACAGTTGCTTTGCGAGCGCGTCAACGCGTTGGCGCGCACCAATCGCCGCTCGCTTGGCCTGAGCGCCAGTCCGGCTGCGCAGCCAGCCCCCCATCTCGGCAGTAGCGCGCCGCGACCTGCCGCAGTGGCCGGTAACACCGCCTCTCCCGTCAGCAAGCCGGCAGCAACGGCGCCGCGTAATAGCCCTGCGCCGCGCAAGCGCAGCTATAAGTTGGTCGCAATAGGCACTTCGACTGGCGGTCCAGTAGCGCTGCAGAAAGTGCTGACACAGCTGCCGAGTAATTTCCCAGCGCCTCTGCTGCTGATTCAACACATGCCCGCCGCGTTTACCAAAGCCTTTGCGGAGCGACTCGACAAGCTATGTCGGATATCGGTAAAAGAAGCGGAAGACGGTGACGTTCTCCGTCCCGGCGTAGCGCTGCTGGCGCCCGGCGGCAAACAGATGATGCTGGATGGTCGGGGCGTGGTGCGCATTCTGCCCGGTGATGAGCGGCTTAATTATAAGCCCTGTGTTGATGTTACTTTCGGTTCGGCGGCCAAAGCCTTCCAGGATAAAGTGCTGGCGGTCGTGCTGACCGGCATGGGCGCAGATGGCCGCGAAGGCGCCCGAATGCTTAAGCAGGCGGGCAGCTCCATATGGGCGCAGGACGAGGCCAGTTGTGTGATTTATGGCATGCCCATGGCGATAGCCAAGGCCAATTTGGCCGATGGTATCTACAGCCTGGATGAAATTGGGCGTTATCTGGCAGAGATAGGCTGATGGATATTCTCAGTATTATCGGCATCATTCTGGCCTTTGTGGCCATTATGGGTGGCAATTATCTAGAGGGTGGGCACGCTTCTGCGCTCTTAAACGCGCCTGCAGCGCTGATTGTGATTGGCGGGACGTTAGGCGCGGCTTTTATTCAGACGCCGTTGACGGTTTTTAAACGTGCTCTGGTCATTTTGCGCTGGATTATTTTCCCCCCTTCAAACCGTTTGCGCGAAGGGATTGGTCAAATTATCAACTGGAGCACCATTGCGCGTAAGGATGGGCTGCTGGGGCTGGAGGCTATCGCCGAGCTGGAGCCTGATGCTTATGCCCGCAAAGGACTGCAGTTGTTGGTCGACGGCAGCGAGCCTGAAGCGCTGCGCGGTATTCTCGAGGTCGAACTGATGACCCGTGAAAACCACGACCTGATGGCCGCCAAGGTCTATGAAAGTATGGGCGGCTATTCGCCGACCATAGGTATCATCGGCGCAGTCATGGGGTTGATTCACGTGATGGGTAATTTGGCCGATCCGTCCATGCTGGGGTCGGGTATTGCGGTTGCCTTTGTCGCGACTATCTACGGCGTAGCGCTGGCCAATTTATTTTTACTGCCAGTAGCACATAAGCTCAAAGCGGTGGTGCTGCAGCAGTCGCGTTACCGTGAAATGATGCTGGAAGGCTTGCTGTCGATCGCCGAAGGTGAGAATCCGCGCTCTATTGAAATGAAGCTCGAGGGCTTCCTCGACTAGCGTCGACAGAACCTGGGGAGAGCGGCATGCGGCGACGTCGCCATGAAGAGCATGAAAACCACGAACGCTGGCTGGTGTCCTACGCAGACTTCATCACCTTGCTGTTCGCCTTCTTTGTTGTCATGTATTCAATTTCTTCGGTCAACGAAGGCAAGTACAAAGTCCTGTCCGATACGCTTGAGGGCGCATTCAATCAGCCGCAGCGATCGATAGATCCGATTCAGATTGGTCAGGAACAGCCGCGTGGTATTGGCAAGCAAGATGACGCTGGCGCGCAAGCAGGTCAGCAGGACGGCGGCAGTGACGCTTTGCAGGATATTACCCAGGCAATGCAGGCAGCCTTTGGCGATCTGATTCAAGCTGGCGATCTGGAGGTGCGCGGCAACGAACTCTGGGTGGAAATTGAACTGAGTTCTGGGCTGCTATTCCCCAGTGGCGATGCTTTACCGCTGGACGCAGCTTTTGGCTTGGTTGACCGCATCGCCGAGATACTGGCGCCCTACGATAACCCGGTGCATGTTGAAGGCTTTACCGACAACGTGCCCATGCGTTCAGGTAACTATCCAACCAATTGGGAGTTGTCTGCCGCGCGTGCTGCCAGTGTGGTACGTATGTTGACCACTGGCGGAGTCAATCCTGACCGTTTGGCTGCAGTAGGCTATGGTGAGTTCAGGCCGGTCGCGGACAACACTACTGCTGCGGGCCGTAAGGCCAATCGTCGAGTGGTACTGCTGGTGTCACGTTTTGTGGATAAGCGACATGAAGCCTTTAGCGGAGAGCCGGAGTCGGTCGACGTGATGCGCGAAGCGCGTAGTGAATCAGCCACCCCTCCAGTTACGGCTGAGCCGTCTGGCACGGGTTCTGCATCGAATTCAACTCCTTAGCTGTAACAGGTCTTAGCTGTCAAAATGTTGTCGTTTATCACGTGTAGTGGAGTATGTCCGTGTAGGAATGCTCCCGGAGGTAAGCCATGAGAGTCTGGGCGGTAGCCAACCAGAAAGGCGGTGTGGGTAAAACGACATCTGCTGTGGCATTGGCTGGCCTGCTGGCGGACCAGGGTCAGCGCGTGCTGGTGGTGGATTTGGACCCGCATGGTTCCATGACCAGCTATTTCGGGCATGATCCCGACCAACTCACCAGCAGCGTATTTAACCTGTTTCAGCACAATGGCCAGGTACCCGAGGGGCTGGCGGCGGCGCTACTGCTTGATACGTCGCACCCCAATATTCAGTTACTGCCCTCAAGTACTTCTCTGGCCACGTTAGAGCGGCAATCGGCCTCTCAGGGTGGCTATGGCCTGGTGTTGTCACGGGCGCTGGCGCAACTGTGGAATGACTTTCAGTTCGTGATTATCGATAGCCCGCCACTGCTTGGCGTTTCGATGATCAATGCCCTGGCTGCCTGCGAGCAGCTGGTGATACCGGTACAGACGGAGTTTCTCGCTCTTAAAGGGCTGGAGCGCATGGTGCACACCCTGAACATGGTTAACCGATCGCGCAAGCAGGCACTGCCCTATACCATAGTGCCCACCTTGTTTGACCGTCGTACTCAGGCGTCATTAAGCACCCTGCGCATGTTGCGTCGTGACTACGCTGACCATCTCTGGCAGGCGTATATTCCGATTGATACCAAGTTGCGCGATGCGAGCCTGGCTGGGGTGGTACCGTCGCAGCTGGATAACGGCGCACGCGGCGTCTTGGCCTACCGGGCCTTGCTGCGTTATCTGCTGGCGCAGAGCCTGTCCCGCCGCGAGCAGGTCGCGTGAACGCGGCCTTTGTCTGGCTAATGCTTTAACGGCGGCCGCCGATATAGATTCAAGATCTGTGATTGATGTGCATCACAGTTAAACCAACATGGCGCGGGTGTTATGAGTAAATCCAGATTACCGGTACAAGAATTCGTGCCGGAACAAACCATTCAGCATTATCTGGATGCGCTGCTGCAGGATGCGACCGAGGAGCTGGCGCGCGTCGAAACTGAGCCAGCGGTGCAGCTTGAAGCTGCGCCCGTTGCTGAGCCGCCGCCTGCGCCGGTATTGCGGGTTGCTCTGCCACCGGTAATTGAACCAGCGGTAGCTGAGCCTGTGCTGGAAACTGCTGAGCAAGAACTTGTTGCACCTGCTCCGGCAATCAACCCGGTGTGGCGCGAACAGTCATTTGAAGCGCTGCTGTTTGATGTAGGTGGGTTGAAGCTGGCGGTACCGCTGGTATCGTTGGGAACTATCTATCCGTTAGATTCCGAAATCACACCCTTGTTCGGTCAGCCCGACTGGTTTCTTGGCATAATGCCGACGCAGGCGGGTAATTTAAAAGTGCTTGATACCGCCCGTTGGGTGATGCCTGAGCGCTACAGCGATGACCTGAAAGAGCGCTTGTCTTTTGTTATCTCGGTAGAAGGCTATGACTGGGGTATGGCGGTACATGGGGTGCACGAATCCATTCGGCTGCAGCCAGAGCAAGTTAAGTGGCGCTCGCAGGAGGGTAAACGACCTTGGCTGGCGGGTACTGTGATAGATCACATGTGCGCCTTGCTGGATGTATCCGCGCTAGCTAGCCTGATAGTCAAGGGTGTGGCAAGTCAGGCGTCTGGTAATGCCCCAACGCCAGCATTAGGATAACTACAAACAGGGCGTCTGACCTCGTGGTCAGAGCTCATCTTCAGCGTCCCAGGCCGCTGGACTGCTATCAACGATGATCGGGAAGCAAGATAATGAAGAATAATTCGGGACAAGGCGCTGAAGATCCGATCCTGCAATGGGTGACGTTCCGCCTGGACAACGAAACCTATGGCATCAATGTGATGCAGGTGCAGGAAGTATTGCGTCATACCGAAATTGCACCTGTGCCGGGCGCACCTTCTTACGTGTTGGGTATCATCAATCTACGTGGCAACGTGGTGACTGTCATTGATACCCGGCAACGCTTTGGTCTTACACCTGCCCCGATAACCGATAACACCCGTATTGTGATCATTGAAGCTGACAAACAGGTGGTTGGTATTATGGTCGATAGCGTGGCCGAAGTGGTGTATCTGCGCCAGTCAGAAATCGAAACCGCACCGAACGTAGGCACCGATGAGTCTGCCAAGTTTATTCAGGGTGTTTGTAACAAAAACGATGAACTGCTGATTCTGGTCGATCTGGAAAAGATGATGACCGAGGATGAGTGGGCTGAATTGTCCGGATTTTGATGGCGATGAACGAGCCTTCGCTGTTGCTGCTGCTCGGTAGTGTGATGGGGTTGATTGTGGCGGCACTGGTCGTGTTGTTCGCTCAGGTTCGCCGTCTGCCGCACGCGTTGCAGCAGCAGGCTGAGCTGCAACGCGTGCGGCAGGAGCAGCTGTCGAGAGATCTCGCGACCTTCCAGCAAGGCAGCATTCGCATGGGGGAAGAGCTTACTTCGCTGCGACTCCAACTCAAGCGCTTGGAAGACAAACAACTCAAGTTGGAAACCCAAGACCCGCAATCACTGCCCTACAGTCAAGCGGCGCGTTTGGTTGGTATGGGGGCGAGTATCGAAGACCTGACGCAATCTTGTGGCCTGTCCAAATCAGAAGCCGAGTTGTTCGTAAAACTGCATGGTACTCGGCGTAACTGAGCTTCTTAACGGGCGCTCTGTTGGCTTACGCTCGTTTCTCTTTACGCCTCTGATGCTGAATCCTGACCTGGCTTATCTTGTTCCAGTCGTTTCGGTTGTGGTTGGTCGCCATCCGGGTTGAATCCGTCCGGGCGTTTGCCTTTTAAGTACCAGGCGAACGCAATGATTTCCGCGATGGTGCGATACAAGGCTTCGGGTATCTGATCGCCGAGTTCCAGCTGAGTCAGCATGCGGGCCAGATCCGCGTTCTCGTAAATCGGCACTTCATAATCGATGGCCAACTGAATGATCTGCTCGGCCAATTCACCTTCGCCCTTGGCGGTTAAGGTCGGTGCTTGCGCGCCGTCATACACCAGCGCTATGGCTTCACGTGTGCTGCTCATCAGGTTACCTCGTCAATCCATGTTTGCTGCAGCGCTTGGCGCGGCGGTGGCGGGGTGCCGCGGTGACAACTGAGCTCACCAACGTCCAGCCCTTTGGCCAGCAAACGGTCGCGTAACTCGGTCAACTGTGTGTTCACCAGGCTCAGGGTGTTGGCGCGCTCGGCCCAAAACTCGCTGCTGACCTTGTCCTTGCGCAGCCTGGCAATGGCTTGCAGGCTGCCAAGCTCATCCAGGTTGAAAGATAATCTTACCTCCCATTGCGGCACGGGTTCGGCCTGTTTGGCGTTGGGTGGAGCGTTGTCGCGCTGAATGCGCATTTGTACGTGGCTGAATTGATGGCCGTCGCGCATGGGGATTTCCAGTTGCCAAGTGGTCTGTGTACTGCCGTCGGCGAAGCTTTGGGTTTGACCCAAGCTCTGAAACTGGTGGTGCTGAATTCGTGATAGTAAAGCCGCTGTGAGGCGCAGCAGGCTACCCAGATCGTTGTTGTCGCCCAGTGCCTGCAGTGCACGGGTGGGCAGTGGGAACATACCGGGTTTGAGCTGTTGTTGTGCGGCGGCCTGGCTGGCCTGTTGCCATGGACCGGGCGGCAGGTTCAAGGCGTTGAGGCTGCCGGGTGGTAGTTGTTGCTGCAGGGTGATCAATAGGTTGACCAGGGTGCCCTTGAGATCGACGCCTGCCAAAGGTTCTGGGGCGCCGGGTGTTGAGAGACTGGCAAGTAGCGGTAGCAGTTTGTCCAGTGCCGGCATAGCGCGTTGTGCTATTGCGCTTTGGTGCGTACCTGTTTCTGCTGTACCTGCTGGAGTAGCGTTACCGGCTTGCTTGGCGCCGGCTTGGGCAATAAATGAGTCAGCTAGTTTGGCCAGATTCGGCTCTAGAAATAGTCCGCTCTGCTTGATCGCGTTGGCGACGCCGGTAGCGGTGGTGAGCTGTTGCGGTGTGGCGATTTGTTGCAGTACCTGCGCCACCGCCTGCTGTAATGCCGGTACGGCGGGCAAGGCACGCGGGCTGGCCTGCAACTGATCGAGACGATTGAGCAGTGGCTCGCTGGAAGCCTGGTTTTGCAGCGTGGTTCGCAGGCCCTGTAACAAATCCAGCTGACGTTGTTGTGCGCCGCTAGCGAGGACCCGCAGTTCGCCTTGCGCACCCACGCTGGCATTGAGACGGCTGCCGGGTTCAACTGGCTGGCTGCTGGTAAGTTGCAGTAGGCTGCCGTTGCCCGCGCCCTGTACGATCTTTGCAAGCAGTGCAAAAGCTATTTGCTTGCCGGCGGTATCGGTGATGGGCTGTTGATTCAATACACGCGCCTGCAGTGTGCTACCGGCAGGAAACTGAGCTGGATCCAGTCGGGTCAGCGGGTCGCCGGTGGGTGCGCTGCTGGCTGGTTGTAGAATTGCCATCAACTGCGTCTGGCTGAGCGCCTGGACTACCATCTGTGTGCCGGTGCTAACCGGCTGTGGGCTGGTTGCCTGTACGTTTACCGGGGCCCCGGTATCAGCGCGAGCAATACGCAGGAGTACGTCGAATTGACCGCCGCTGTTAGCGCGGGGGCTGCTTTGCACCACTTCAGCAGGCAGCTTTTCGCCGGTGCCGAGCTGCAGTGCGTCAATTGGCCGCAATAGTTGCATCGCCAGGCTAATAGCCTCGCCGCTACGCGCACTCGGGGCCGCAGCAGGCGTGGTTGGCGCGCTGGGCGGAAGGCTAGTGGTCGGCGGCAGACGAAAGTCGGAGCTCATGTTGTCACATGTTGATGTAAATCGCGGTCCCCCGGGGTAGGGGGGTATGTATAATGGCGCCCCATAGAACGGGCCTTGAAGCCCGCATTTGGCGGCTATCTCAATGAGTATAGCGGCCAGCATGCCGGAATCATGAGTCCAATGGTATCGGTGCGAATTAGCCTGTGTCTGGAGTGGTAGTGAGCAAGCAGCAGATCGACGTTATCGAGCTGGCCTGTGAGCGGGATGAGCGCGAGCTTTTCTCCGCGGTTTCCTTCTGCCTGCAGGCGGGTGAAGTGTTGCAGGTCGCAGGCCCTAACGGCGCCGGTAAAACCAGCTTGCTGCGCATTCTCGCGGGGTTGATGCCTGCTACCGCTGGTGATATTCATTTTGCTAAAAAGTCGATACTCGCGGGTTCTGGTCGTGAGCATTGGCGACGCAACTTGCTATATATCGGCCATGCCCCAGCGGTCAAAGCGGCGCTGACAGCGGAAGAAAATCTTAGCTGGCTCTGTGCGTTAACCCAGCCTGTCGGCCGTGAAGTTATCTGGCAAGCCCTTGGGCAGGTTGGCTTGCGTGGTTTTGAAGATGTGCCCTGTCGGCAGCTGTCTGCTGGGCAACAGCGCCGCGTCGCGCTGGCTCGCTTGTATCTGCCGGGCGCACCTATTTGGATTTTGGACGAACCCTTCACTGCTCTGGATCAGGCCGGCGTGCTTACGCTGGAGCAGCATATTATGGCGTTTGCCGCATCCGGCGGCAGGGTCGTGCTGACGACCCATCACAGTCTCGCGCATGTGGCTGGCGTGCGGCGGCTTGAGTTGGGGCGGGTGAGCTGATGCGGCAGATAATCTGGCCGTTATTTCAGCGCGAGTGGCAACTGGCTTGGCGCCGTCCCGGCGATTTGCTTAACCCGCTGATTTTCTTTGCGATCGTGATCACCCTGTTCCCTCTTGCGGTCGGTCCTGAGCCGCAATTATTGCAGCGCATGGCCTCCGGTATCATTTGGGTGGCGGCGCTGTTGGCGACCTTGCTTTCACTGGATGGCCTGTTTCGCAGCGACTTCGAAGATGGATCGCTGGAGCAGTGGGTGTTGTCACCCCATCCGCTTACCTTACTGGTATTGGTCAAAGTGCTGCATCACTGGTTGATGTGTGGCCTGTTGCTGGTACTGTTGGCGCCGGTATTGGGTTTGATGTTGGCGTTACCCTGGTCGGTGATGCCTACGCTCTGTATTACGCTGTTACTGGGTACCGCAGTTTTGAGTCTGCTGGGCGCAATAGGCGCTGCATTGACCGTTGGATTGAAGGGCAGTGGCAGTATGTTGCTGGCCTTGTTGATACTACCGCTGTATATCCCGGTGTTGATTCTTGGTACTGGTGCCATGGACGCCGCTTTGCAAGGGTTACCTGTGCTGGGCTACCTGCTCTGGCTAGGCTGTCTGGCGCTGCTGGCCTTGAGTCTGGCACCCTCGGCGATTGCAGCGGGTTTGCGGATTAGCGTAAGTGAATAGGCGCGGAGATTAACAGCGAATGAGCTGGACATTTTTTCACAAACTGGGCTCGCCAAAATGGTTCTACGGAATCAGCGGCAAACTGTTGCCTTGGTTAGCGGTGGCCAGTGTGCTGCTGCTTGCTGTTGGCTGTGTCTGGGGCTTGGTGTTCGCGCCTGAAGACTATCAACAGGGCAATAGCTTTCGGATCATCTATATCCATGTGCCAGCCGCCATCTTGGCGCAGTCCTGCTACATGATGTTGGCGGTAGCAGGCATTGTCGGCCTGGTCTGGCGCATGAAATTGGCCGACGTGGCGCTGCAATGCGCCGCGCCTATCGGTGCCTGGATGACGTTTGTTGCGCTGATTACCGGCTCGATTTGGGGTAAGCCGACCTGGGGCACCTATTGGGAATGGGATGCGCGACTGACGTCCATGCTGATTTTGCTATTTCTGTACTTTGGCATCATTGCGCTGCGTATGGCGATCAGTAATCGCGACACTGCAGCCAAGGCCACCGCAGTCATGGCCATTGTTGGGGTAGTGAATATTCCGATCATCAAATACTCGGTGGATTGGTGGAATACCCTGCATCAGCCAGCCACCTTTACCGTGACTGAAAAACCAGCCATGCCAGCAGAAATGTGGTTACCGCTGTTGGTGATGGTGCTGGCCTTTTATGGGCTGTTTGCGCTTAACCTGTTGCTACGTATGCGCCTGGAAGTGCTGCGTCGCGAGCACAAGGCGCGCTGGGTCCGCGAGATTCTGGAGAAGAGTGCATGAGTAACCTGCCCACGTTTTTGGCCATGGGCGGTCATGGTGTTTATGTCTGGTCGGCCTACGGGATTACGGCGACAGTTCTGATTCTGTTGTTCCTGCCCCCGGTGCTTGGAAAGCGCCGCCTGGTGCAGGATGAAGCACGCCGACGTCGGCGGGAGGAGTTGTAATGCATCCGTTGCGCAGAAAGCGCCTGATTCTGATTTTGCTGGCCGTTCTTGGTGTGGGGGCGGCGGTAGCCCTAGCGCTATCGGCTCTACAGCAGAACATCAATCTGTTTTATACGCCCAGCCAAATTGTCGCCGGAGAGGTGCCAGACCAGGCGCGTATTCGCGCTGGCGGCATGGTAGTAGAAGGCAGTTTGAAGCGGTCAAAAGACAGCCTCAACGTGCACTTTGACGTCAGTGACGGCACCCATGCTGTGACCATTGCCTACAGCGGCATTTTGCCGGACCTGTTCCGTGAGGGGCAGGGCATAGTAGCGCTGGGACGGTTGGACGCCGATGGTGTACTGCAGGCCGACGAGGTGTTGGCCAAGCACGATGAAGAATACATGCCGCCTGAAGTGGCCAAGGCCATGAACGACGCTAAGGCGAAGAAGGCCGCCGACGGCGCCCCGGCCAGCAATTACTGAGGTGGAGATCGCATGATTCCGGAACTTGGGCAAATAGCCCTGATTATTGCCCTCTGTCTGGCGCTATTGCAGGCGACGGTGCCGCTGTACGGCGCTTGGCGCGGCGACTCCTTGGCGATGAGCTTTGCCCAGCCTGCAGCGATGGCGCAGTGCCTGTTTGTGCTCTTCGCCTTCCTTTGTCTGGTGCACGCGTTTGTCACTAACGATTTCAGCGTGACCTACGTCGCAATGAACTCCAACTCGGCGTTGCCCTGGTATTACCGGGTCAGTGCAGTCTGGGGCGGCCACGAAGGCTCTCTGTTGTTGTGGGCGTTGATTCTTTCGGCTTGGACCTTTGCGGTAGCGATCTTCTCACGCGACCTGCCGGAGGACATGCTGAGTCGCGTGCTGGCGATTATGGGCATGATCAGCGTTGGCTTTTTGTTGTTTATGCTGATGACCTCCAACCCCTTTGATCGTCAGCTGCCGTTCCATCCGGCGAACGGCAACGACCTTAATCCCTTGCTGCAGGATTTTGGCCTGATCGTGCACCCGCCCATGCTCTACATGGGGTATGTCGGCTTCTCGGTTGCCTTTTCTTTTGCGATTGCCGCCCTGCTGGGCGGTCGTTTGGATGCCGCGTGGGCGCGCTGGTCACGCCCCTGGACCATTGTTGCCTGGGCGTTTCTCAGTCTGGGCATCGTGCTGGGCTCATGGTGGGCCTATTACGAGCTCGGCTGGGGCGGTTGGTGGTTCTGGGATCCGGTAGAAAACGCCTCATTTATGCCCTGGCTGGTTGGCACTGCACTGATTCACTCATTGGCGGTAACCGAGAAGCGCGGCGTGTTCAAAAGCTGGACAGTACTGCTAGCGATTGCGGCTTTCTCGCTTAGCTTGTTAGGGACTTTTCTGGTGCGCTCCGGTGTGCTCACCTCGGTGCACGCATTTGCGACAGACCCTGAGCGCGGGATATTTATCCTCGGCTTTCTGCTGGTTGTGGTGGGCGGCTCCTTGCTGCTCTATGCGCTGCGCGCACCTGTGGTCAAGAGCCAGATTGGTTTCGCCTGGAACTCGCGCGAAGCACTTTTGCTGGTCAACAACCTAGTGCTGGTAGTGGCGGCACTCATGGTGCTGCTGGGCACGCTTTACCCGCTGATCATGTCGGCGTTCGATACGCTGGTATCGGTCGGTCCGCCGTACTTCAACGGCATGTTCCTGCCGCTAATGGCGATTCTGATGGCGGCGATGGGGGTGGGTATTCTCAGCCGTTGGAAAGAAACGCCTCTAACCTGGCTGACTGGTCAACTGAAGTGGGTGCTGGCACTGGCCGCCGTTGGCGCCTTGGGTCTTGCGCTGTGGATCGGTGACCACGTGGTGTCGGTTGGCAGCATGTTGCTGCTGGTGTTCTGGGTTGCCGGTGCAAGTATTCGCGACATCCTGCACAAAACCCGCAACAAAGGCTTGAGCAAGGGCTTACGTGCCTTGCCGCGCAGTTACTGGGGTATGACTTTTGCGCACTTGGGTATTGCCGTGTGCGCGGTGGGCGTCATCGGCGCCAGTCTGTTCGACAATCAACGCGATCTGCGCATGGCGCCAGGCGATACGCTTGAGTTGGGCGGATATGAATTCATCTTCGAGGGGGTACAGCACCGCGAAGGCTCCAACTGGGTGTCAGATCAGGGTCGTGTGCGCGTTATGAAGGGCGACCGTCAGGTCAGCATGCTGTATCCGGAGAAGCGCCTGTATAAGGTCAAAAATCAGCTGATGACTGAGGCAGGCATCGATGCCGGCATCACCCGTGACCTTTTTGTTGCCATGGGCGAGCCACTCGAAGGCGATGCCTGGGCGATTCGCGTACACATCAAACCTTTCGTGCGTTGGGTATGGGGCGGCGGTTTGATGATGATGTTCGGTGGTTTGCTGGCGGCCAGCGACAAACGTTACCGCCTAAAGGCGCGGCAGCGTAAAACAGCTCCGCTTAATGCCGAGGAGGCAGTCTGATGCGCCGGGTACTTTTGGTCGTACCGTTGTTGATTTTTCTATTGCTGGCCGGCTTCTTTCTGCGCGACCTGCTGAGCAAGGAGGAGGGCAAGAACGAACTGACGTTGCCCTCACCGCTGATTAACCAGCCGTTCCCCGAGTTCAGTTTGGCGTCGGTACTGGACGAGCAGCAGACCATTACGCGTGACGATTTGCTGGGCAAACCGGCATTGGTCAATGTCTGGGCGACCTGGTGCGTCGCCTGCCGGGTCGAGCATCCGGTGCTGAATAAGCTGTCTGCGCAAGGCGTGGTGATTCACGGCGTTAACTACAAAGACGAAACTATCGCTGCGCAGAAGTGGTTGAAAGACTTCCATAACCCCTATCAGCTGAACATCAGTGATGCGAAGGGCCGTCTTGGCCTTGATCTGGGCGTATATGGTGCGCCTGAAACCTTCCTGATCGATGCGGATGGTGTAGTGCGTTACAAGTTTATCGGTGTGATCGACGAGCAGGTATGGGAACGCGAACTCGCTGCGCAATATCAAGCGCTAGTTGAGGAAGCCAAGCCATGAAGCGTTGGTTAGTAGGGTTAACGCTGGGCGCGGTGCTGCTGAGTGCTCAGGCTGCCGTGGATACCTTTGAGTTCAAATCTGAGCAGGAACGAGAGCGCTTCTACTCGATCAGTACCGAGCTGCGTTGTCCCAAGTGCCAGAACCAGAATATTGCCGATTCCGATGCACCGATTGCCCATGACCTGCGCAATGAAGTTTTTCGACTACTCGAAGATGGGCGCAGTGACGACGAGATCGTCGATTACATGGTCGCGCGTTACGGTGATTTTGTTCGCTATCGCCCGGCGCTGAACGCCGAAACACTGGTGCTCTGGTTTGGTCCGTTATTTTTCCTGCTGGCGGGTTTTCTCGCCGTGTTCATGCTGGTACGCCGGCGGCAGCGGGCTGCCAAAGACCCGCTGGAAACCATTTTGACCAGCGAAGAGCAGCAACAGCTGGATCAACTGCTGGAAGAAAAGAAGAAACGAGATGATTGATTTTTGGTTGAGTACCGCTGCTTTGTTGTTGGTGGCGGTGGTGGTAGTGGTCTGGCCGCTATGGCGTCGCCGCAGCAATGAACGGGTTGACCGTACTGCGTTGAACGTCGCCCTCTATGAAGAGCGCGTAGCCGAGTTGCAGGCGCAGCAGCGCGCCGGTGAGTTAACCGAGTCTCAAGTCCAAGCTGCTCAGCAAGAAGCGAGTCGTCTGTTACTGGAAGATACCGCCGCAGCAGACGCCAAGCGGGCACCTCTGAAGCGTCGCGTTGCTGGCGTACTGCTGGTGTCTGCTTTAGTGCTACCTCTGATGGTGGTAGGTCTGTATCAGCTTTGGGGTAATCCCGATGGGGTGGCGCTTTACCGCGAGATGCAGGAAACCCCGCAGGTCAGCAGCCTGGAAGCTTTGATCGACCGCACCGAGCGCGTAGTTGAAGTACAGCCGACCAACGGCGAGGCATGGTACATGTTAGGTCGTGCCTATATGAGCGCGCAGCGTCCGGGCGATGCGGTGCAGGCTTTCGGCAACAGTTTGAACCAAATGGGCGAGGCGCCGGATGTATTGGCGCAATTGGCGCAGGCACGCTATTTCGCCAACGGCAACCAGCTGGACCCCGAGTCTGTGGCGGCACTGGATAAGGCGCTTGAACTGCAACCCAATAATCCGACGGCATTGGGGCTGTTAGGTATTGCTGCATTTGAGGCGGGTGATTACAACGGTTCCATCGGGTACTGGGAGCGCTTGCTGAAAGCCACAGAGCCTGGCAGTCAAGGCGCGCAGGCGATCCAAGGCGGCATAGACCGTGCCCGTGAGCGTATGGCTGCTACCGGTGATACGGCTCCTGTCGAGCAAGAGCAGGGCCCGGCGATCCGTCTCACAGTCAGCGTTGCGCCTGAGCTGATGGCGCAACTTGACCCAAACTCCAGCGTGTTTGTATTTGCCCGCGAGCCCAATGGCCCGCCGATGCCATTGATTGCCAAGCGCCTGACGTTATCTCAGCTGCCGCTCGATATCACCCTGACTCAGACCGATGCCATGCTGCCTGGCGTCACGCTGAGTGCGGAGCAGTCATTGCAGCTGGTGGCACGGGTTTCACCGACTGGCGACGCGCGCGAAGGCACGCACCTGGGCCAGCTGGATAACGTACACGCCGGCAGTGACGAGCAGCTGCAGTTGATCATCGACCGCGCCGCTGACTGATCCACAGTCATTTTGTGGATATCGCTCAACGCCCCGTCGGCGGTATCGCTGGCGGGGCGTTTTTTGTGCTGAACCCGATTGCCTCTTGCGTGTCGAAACAACTAGACGGGCGCCATGCTGGTGCCTGCGTAGTAGCTGCATCAATGACGCCTGCTCCGCAGGCAAGCGAGGCAAACCATGTTGACCTCCATTCCCTTTGCCGACGACCGTGTGGTGGGCTTTCGTATCGAAGGCAAGATCACCACTGACGTGTTGGATCAGGCAATCGTCTTGATAGAAGTCGCTTTGCAGAAGCACGAAAAAATTCGGATGTACGTGGAGATGCCGAGTTTCGATGGTATTTCCGTGGAAGCCTTTTACAAGGATATGAAGTTCGGCCTCAGTCACTGGGGGCGTTTTGAGCGTGAAGCTGTCGTTACCGACAGACACTGGATGGAAAAGATGGCCAGCCTAGCCGACAAGCTGTTCAGCTCCATCGACGTACGTGTGTTTCCCTCAGATCAGACCGACGCAGCGCGAGATTGGGTGCAGGCCAGTTGAGAGTCCGAAGTCAGTCTTGCTGTACCTCTGGCAGGCTGAAAGCCAGTAGCGCGCCCAGCAGTCCTATGCCCGACAACAACAGCAGCATGCCGGCTGCGCCAATCAGTGAGCTGAGCAGGCCAAACAGCCCCGTCGCCAGCAAAATCAATCCGATGACACTGTTACTTACGGCGACATAATCGGTACGTTTGCTGCCGCCGGCCATATCCAGAACGTAGGTTTTGCGGCCCACTCGCACGCCGCTGTGGGCTATCCCCAGAATGAAAAACGCGACCGGAAAAAGCCATACCTGCAGACTCTCCGGCAGTACCGAGAAAGCATGTAGCGCAATTACCACCGGCCCTAACAGGCTGGCAATAAAGGCCGCGCGAATCAGCACCTGCTTGCTCGACTTGTCCGACATGCGTCCCCAGACCATGGCGCTCAAGCTGCTGGCCAGTCCATTGGCGACCAGAAAGGCGCCGAGCATGCCAAAGCTGGTGTCCAAATCCTGTGCGAGGATCACGTAGTAAGGCGCAGATAATGCCGAGCAGAGCAGCAGCGCGCGGGTAATCACAAAGCGGCGGAAGGGTTTGTCGTCGCGCAGCAGGCTAATGCGCCCAAGGGCTTCTCTCAGGCCATTACCGCCGCCGTCAGTGGCGCCGGGCGCTTCATCTATCGTGCGATACACCCAAGCAGCCAATACCCAGAGCAGTGCGGAGCCGACCAGCAGCGCAGCGTAGAACAGCATGTCGTCGTCCTGCGGTGGCCAGATCAGACAGTACACACCAAAGGCCAGAGCGAGCCAGCCGGAAAGGCTGCTAGCCAAACCGTTCAGGCGGCCGCGCCGTGTCTTGGGTACGGTTTTGCCAATCACGTCTTTGCTGGCTACCGAGCACAGCCCGCGCGCCAAACTGAAAACAATCAGGCAAAGAATAATCAGGCAGCCCGCCAAGGTACCTTCGGTGAGCCAAGCCGCAGCACCCATCGCCATTAGAGCAGCGGCCTGTAACAGGCTACCGAGAATCCAGGTTCCCTTGCGATATTTGAACTGCCGCACGTAGGAAGCGATAAACAGCTGCGGCAACATGGAACCGGACTCGCGAATGGGCACCAGCCACGCAACCAGTGCGACAGGCGCACCCACCACGCCCAGCAACCAGGCCAAGGTGGTTTTTGGGTTAGTCAGGGTGTCGCCGAGGCTGGTCAGCGTGGTGGCCAGTACCTGGCGGAAGAAGTTTTGCGGTACATCGGTGCAGGCGCCGTCGGGAATGTCCTTGCAGACGCGGGCGTCCTCTTCATTCATCAGCTTGCTGTACAAGCCGCTCAGGTCGGGGTCCAGGCGCATGGTTTGTAGGTATCTCATGGTGGCTGATGGCGTTGGCGGAGGAGTTTGCCGCAGTTGTCCGCGCTTGGCTACTGGCGCCAATCACGGCTGTTTTGCCGTTCGGGGCTTCTCTTTGCCCGGCAGAGTGCGTAAAAATGCGGGTTTATCCTGTTGCCGACCCTTTCTGGCCGCAACAGCCGCCGAGTAAAGCAAGGACATGCTTCATCCATGCGATTGAAATGCATCAAGCTGGCAGGCTTCAAATCCTTCGTGGACCCGACCACCGTGTACTTCCCAACTAACATGGGAGCGGTAGTGGGGCCGAACGGCTGTGGCAAGTCCAACATTATTGATGCGGTGCGCTGGGTGATGGGCGAAAGCTCGGCCAAGAACCTGCGTGGCGAGTCGATGACCGACGTCATCTTTAATGGCTCCAATACGCGTAAGCCAGTGGGGCAGGCGTCGATCGAACTGGTGTTCGACAACAGCGATGGCACCTTGCAGGGTGAGTACGCGGGTTACAACGAGATATCCATTCGCCGCCGCGTCACCCGCGAGGCACAGAATCAGTATTTCCTTAATGGCACCAAGTGCCGTCGCCGCGACATCACTGATATTTTTATGGGCACCGGCCTAGGCCCGCGTAGCTACTCGATCATCGAGCAGGGCATGATCTCCAAGCTGATTGAGGCCAAGCCTGATGAGCTGCGGTTGTTTATCGAAGAAGCGGCGGGGATCTCCAAATACAAGGAACGGCGCCGCGAAACCGAGAATCGAATTCGCCGCACCCACGAGAACCTGTCACGGCTGACCGATCTGCGCGACGAACTCGAGCGGCAGCTCACCCACCTGCACCGCCAGGCGCAAGCCGCAGAGAAGTACAAGGAATACAAAACCGAAGAACGCCAACTCAAGGCACAGCTGCAGGCGCTGCGTTGGCAGGGCCTGAACGCGCAGACAGGTGACCGTGAGCATCGTGTGCGTGATCTGGAAGTGGCGCTCGAAGCGCTGATTGCCGAACAACGCAACGCCGATAGCGAAATTGAAAAGCAGCGCGACCAACACAGCGATCTCAATGAGCGTTTTAATCAGGTGCAGGCGCGCTTCTATAGTTTGGGCGCCGATATCAGCCGGATTGAACAGATATTGCAGTTCAATCGCGACCGTCAGCGACAGCTGCACGATGATATCGAGCAAACCGAGCAGGCCTGGCAGGAAGCGCAAAGCCACCTGACTCAGGATCAGGCCTTGTTGGCCGATCTGCAGAATGAGCTTGGCCAGCTGGAACCAGAGCTGGAATTAGCAGGCGCTGCTGACGAAGACACAGCCATGCAGCTGCAAACTGCCGAAGAAACAATGCAGAGCTGGCAGCAGGCCTGGGAGCAGTTCAATCAGCAGGCCGCAGTGCCGCGTCAGCAGGCGGAAGTTGAACAGTCGCGTATTCGGCACATCGAACAGGCCGTTGAGCGCCTCGGCGAACGCATTCAGCGTCTTGAAGAAGAGCGCAGCAGCTTGAACTCTGGTCCATTGGACGACGAGTTGGTGGAGCTGGGCGAGCAGTTGGCCGAGCTGGAGATGCGCGGCGAGGGCGATCAGCTGGCGCTAGTGGATGTCACTGAGACGCTGCAACACGAACGCGACAATCTTAATGCCCTGCAGCAAGAGCAAGATATTCGCCGCGGTGAAATGCAACGCGGTAGCGGCCGCCTCGCTTCGCTGGAAGCGTTGCAGCAGGCGGCGTTGGATCAGGGTAGCGACGTGGGCGATTGGCTGGCCGCCCAAGGGCTGGCCGGTGGCCGCCAGTTGGCCGAACAGATCCAGGTTGCAAGTGGTTGGGAACAGGCGGTGGAAGCCGTTCTCGCGGATGACCTGCAAGCAGTCTGTTTGGACGATGTTGGTGCGTTGAGCGCAGCGCTGGCTGATTTTGAACAGGGCAATCTGCGCCTGTTGGATACCCGCAGCGCCGGGCAGCGCAGCTCAGGCAGTTTGCTCGACAAGGTCACATCAAAGATTGATTTGAGCTCTTGGCTGGGCAGTATTCGCCCGGTTGAAAACCTGATTGAGGCTCTGGCGCAGCGTGAACAGCTGGCGGCGCATGAATCGTTGATTACGCCGCAAGGCCACTGGCTTGGCCCTAACTGGCTGCGCTACCGGCGTGGTGAGGCTAGCGAGTCCGGTGTGCTGGCGCGCCAACAGGAAATGGAGCAGCTGCAGGCGCTGCTCAGCGAGCAGGAACTGGCGCTCGACAGCAGCCAACAGCGGCTCGGTGATCTGCGTGAGCGAATTCGCAGCCTTGAGCAGCAACGCGAAGCGCTGCAGCAGGCCATCTCCGGGTTAGGCCGGCAACAAGGCGATCTAAAAGCACAGTGGTCAGCCAAGCAGGTGCGGCTGGAGCAAATCACCGCGCGGCGCCAACGCATTGGTGACGACCTGCAAGACATCAAGCAGCAGCGCAGCGATGAGCTGGAGCAGATAGGCGAAGCGCGGCTGACATTGCAGGCGGCGCTCGACAGCATGGAGCAAGACACTGGCCAGCGTGAAGAGCTGCTGCGCCAACGTGATCAGGCACGTGAGGCATTGGATCAGGCGCGTCAACAAGGTCGCCAGCAGAAAGATCGCTCGCATCAATTGGCACTGCGTGTGCAGTCGCTCAAAGCTCAGCAGAACAGCACTTCGCAGGGGTTGGAGCGCCAGGAAATGCAGGCGGAGCGTCTCGGCGAGCGGCGTGAGCAGTTACGCATGACACTGGAAGAAAGCCAGGCGCCGGAAGACGATCAGCGTATTGAGCTGGAGACCCTTCTGGAGCAGCGTGTCGAGGTCGAGCAACAGCTGACCAGCGCACGGCAGGCGCTGGAAGGTGTTGATCAACAGATGCGTGCGCAAGAGACCCGCCGCGTACAAGCCGAACAGCAAGCTCAGGTACTGCGTCAGCAGCTGGATGAGCAGCGGCTGGACGCCCGCGATCTCCAAACCCGCCGTCAGGGCTTGCAAGAGCAGTTGCTGGAGGCAGGTTATGACCTCAACGGCGTAATCGAAACCCTGCCCGAAGGTGCAACCGAGTCTGATTGGGAGCAACAATTAGCTCAGTTGGATGCGCGAATTCAGCGTCTCGGCGCAATTAACCTGGCCGCTATTGAAGAGTACGAGCAACAGTCAGAGCGCAAGCGCTATCTGGATGCGCAGAACGCTGACCTGGACGAAGCACTTAATACGCTGGAACAGGTCATCCGCAAAATCGACCGTGAGACCCGCGCCCGCTTCAAGGAGACCTTCGACAAGGTCAATCAAGGCTTGCAGGCGCTGTTTCCGAAGGTATTTGGCGGCGGTAATGCATATTTGGAACTGACGGGAGATGATTTGCTGGATACCGGCGTGACTATCATGGCGCGCCCGCCTGGCAAAAAGAACAGTACTATTCACCTGTTGTCCGGTGGCGAGAAGGCGTTGACCGCCATTGCCCTGGTGTTCTCCATATTCCAGCTCAATCCGGCGCCGTTCTGTATGCTCGACGAGGTAGATGCCCCGCTGGATGACGCCAACGTGGCGCGTTACGCACGCATGGTCAAGGAAATGTCGGCGCGGGTTCAGTTCATCTACATCACGCATAACAAAATTGCGATGGAGATGGCAGATCAGTTAATGGGCGTAACCATGCATGAACCTGGCTGCTCAAGACTGGTCACAGTAGACGTAGAAGAGGCCGTAGCACTGGCGGCAGTGTAAAGTTTCCGACGGGCGTGCTAGCATCCGGCCAGATAACAGCGGGGCCTTGGCCTCAAACAGAATTGTAAGAACAGGAACAGGTATTCATGGATTTCGGTTTGCGTGAGTGGCTTTTCATTTTTGGGCTTCTTGTCATCGCAGGCATTCTGTTTGATGGTTGGCGCCGTATGGGCGGGCGTTCGCGCATCCGCTTTAAGTTAGAGCGCAACCTCAGCGATTTGCCAGAAGAGGCAGACAAGGACGATTTGCTTGGTCCGCCACGGATCATCGGCAAGCACGAGCGCGAAGAACCTTCGTTCGGCTCCGCGCTGGATGATGTGGCTGATGCGCAGTCGGCTGCTGACTGGCATGAGCCGCAGCAAGCAGGTTTGGACCTCGAAGAGCCACCGGTACTGGTTGATCCAGTCGCACGTAAAGAGCCTGTAACCAGTAAACCCGCCAAGCAGCGCAAGCCTGATACCGCGCCAAAGCCCGAGCAGGAATCGTTGCCCGTGGAAGAGGTGTTGGTGATCAATGTGGTCGCGCGGGATGAGCTGGGCTTTGTTGGTTCGGCGCTGCATCAGAGCATTCTTGAAAGCGGATTGCGCTTCGGCGATATGAATATCTTTCATCGCCACGAAAGCATGAGCGGCAACGGAGACGTTTTGTTCTCCATGGCTAACGCGCTCAAGCCCGGCGTATTTGATCTGGCAGAAATGGATCAAGGCAACGTCCGTGCGGTCAGTTTTTTCATGGGGCTGCCCGGCCCGCGGCACCCTAAGCAAGCGTTGGATCTGATGATTGCTGCTGCCCGTAAGCTATCCCACGAATTGGGTGGCGACTTGAAAGATGATCAGCGTAGTGTGCTAACGGCACAAACCATCGAGCATTATCGCCAGCGTATCGCCGAGTTCGAACGGCGGCATTACAGTCAACGCCGCTGAAGCGGATCAACAAAGCCCGGTTATGCCGGGCTTTGTTGTTTTGACTCCCTGCATTTTACTTTCACCGCGTATTTGCCGCCTGACGACTTCCGCCAGCTTGGTTACAATCAGCAGCTCGTTTCTCATTACACCGGTTACCCATGACTCAGCACAACCCGCCCGCCGAACGCGCCATCGCGTTGCGCGAGGAAATCGCCCAGCATAACCACAATTACTACGTGCTGGATGAGCCCGCCATACCGGATGCTGAGTACGATCGCCTGTTCAATGAACTTAAGGCCATTGAGGCTGAGCATCCCGATTTGGTCACGCCGGACTCGCCTACCCAGCGTGTGGGTGGCGCACCGGCAGGCGGCTTTGGCGAAGTACAACATGAGGTGCCCATGCTCAGCCTGGGTAATGCCTTTGCCGAGCAAGACATGCACGACTTTGACCGTCGTGTGCGTGAAGGACTGGATTTGCCGGCTGGCGACTTATTTGGCGCCGGCGATGAGGTGGAGTATTGCTGCGAACCCAAGCTGGATGGCCTGGCCGTTAGCCTGCTGTATGAAAATGGCATGCTGGTACGCGGCGCGACGCGTGGCGATGGCAGTACCGGCGAGGACATCTCTAGCAATGTACGCACCATTCGTAACGTACCACTCAAGCTGCGCGGCGAAGGCTGGCCAGCGGTATTGGAAGTCCGTGGCGAAGTATTTATTAGTAAGGCCGGGTTTGAGGCGTTAAACGAAACGGCGCGAGCCAATGATAGTAAGACCTTCGCTAATCCGCGTAACGCCGCTGCCGGAAGCCTGCGGCAACTTGATCCAGCGATTACCGCCAGCCGTCCACTCGAGTTCTGCTGCTATGGTTTTGGCCGTGTCGAGGGTGAGTTGCCGGCGACTCAGGTCGCTATCCTGCAGGCTTTCAAGGGCTGGGGGTTGACGATTAGCCGTGAACTTAAGCAAGTGCAGGGCGTTGCCGGCTGTCTTGAGTATTACCGCGATATTGGCGAGCGTCGCGCTGCATTGGACTTTGAAATTGACGGCGTGGTGTTCAAGGTCAATCGACTGGATTATCAGCGCGAACTGGGCTTTCGATCGCGCGAGCCGCGCTGGGCTATTGCTCACAAATTTCCCGCCTCGGAAGAACTGACCCAACTGCTCGATGTTGAGTTTCAGGTTGGCCGTACTGGCGCCATTACGCCAGTGGCGCGCCTGAAACCGGTACAGGTCGCAGGCGTTACCGTTTCCAACGCTACGCTGCACAATATGGATGAAGTTGTGCGTCTCGGCGTGATGATTGGCGATACCGTGATTATCCGCCGCGCTGGCGATGTGATTCCGCAGGTCATGCAAGTGGTGATCGAGCGCCGTCCAGCGGATGCGCGGCCGATCGATGTGCCAAGTGAATGCCCGGTCTGCGGGTCGGCGGTTGAGCGCACGCAGTTGACCAAGCGCGGCAAGGGCCGCGAAACCACCTCAGAGGGTGCGGTTTATCGCTGCGTTGGCCGGCTGACCTGTCAGGCGCAACTGAAGCAGTCGATCATTCATTTTGTTTCGCGTCGGGCGATGGATATCGATGGTCTGGGTGAGAAGAGCGTCGAGCAGCTGGTGGATACCGGCCTGGTTGCATCGCCTGCGGATCTCTACCAGCTGACCTACGACCAGGTGATGCCGCTGGAAGGCTTTGCAGATCTGTCCAGTCGTAATCTGTTGGCCGCGATTGACGCAGCCCGTAGCCCTGCACTGGCGCGCTTTATTTACGCCTTGGGTATTCCCGATGTGGGTGAAGAAACCGCCAAACTGCTGGCACGGGCGCTGGGTTCTTTGGAGCGCATCCGTCAGGCGTTGCCGCAGGTGTTGGTTTACTTGCCGGATGTTGGTGCCGAGGTGGCCTATGAAATTCACAACTTCTTTGCCGATGAGCACAACCAACAGGTGATTGATCAGTTGCTTGTACGGGGCGTTGAGCCCCAAGCAAGTGGCGAGTTAGGCGCCGAATTCGCTGCCAGTGTGTCGCTCGCTGACTTTTTGGCGCGGCTGGATATCGCGCATATTGCCAAGACCGGTGCCGAACGATTGGCTACTCAATTCGGCAGTCTAAAAGCTATTTTCGAGGCAGACTGGCTTGATTTGAAGCAAGTCGAGCGGCTCAACGATAAAGCCATCAAGGAGCTGCGGGCGTTTGCTCAGAATGAGCAGGCCCGCGAGCAGGCCTTGGTCATCGAGCAGCAGTTGCGCGACTTTGGTATGCACTGGGAGTCGGAGCGAGCCCAGACAGACAGCTTGCCGATGGCGGGCCAAACCTGGGTGCTGACTGGTGGCCTGGAGGCTATGCCGCGTGACGTGGCTAAGGTGCATCTGGAAAGTTTGGGTGCCAAGGTCGCTGGCAGCGTTTCTGCCAAAACCCATTGTGTGGTTGCTGGCCCCGGCGCGGGCAGCAAGCTGGCCAAGGCAGAACAACTGGGTGTGAAGGTTCTCGATGAAACTGGCTTGTTGGCGCTGCTCGCTGAGCACGGCATTCAGGCATGAGCGAGATTATCGTGTTGGCACCCATGGAAGGATTGGTCGATCCGCCCATGCGTGACATCCTCACGCGGATCGGTGGCATTGATTGGTGCGTCAGCGAGTTCATTCGTGTGACCACTGGGTTGCTCAATCACGCCACTATTCGCCGCATTGTGCCGGAGTTGGATCACGGATGGAAAACCCACGCTGGCGTACCAGTCCGGCCACAGCTGCTGGGTTCTGACGCTTACTGGCTGGGCGAGAATGCGGCGCTGCTAGCAAGCATGGGCGCGCCGGCAATTGACCTGAACTTTGGTTGCCCCGCGAAGACGGTTAACCGTCACCGTGGTGGCGCCAGCCTGTTGCGTGAACCTGAGCTGCTAGAGCAGATCGTTGCCAGCGTGCGCGCCGCCACGCCAGCAGAAGTGCCGGTTACCGCGAAGATGCGGTTGGGATACTGCGACACCGCTTTGACATTGGAGTGTGCGGCGGCATTGGAAGCTGGTGGTGCAGCAGAAATCACCGTTCACGCACGAACCAAAGTTGAAGGTTACAAACCGCCGGCGCATTGGGAGTGGTTAGCGCGTATCCGTGAGTCGGTCAATGTCCCGGTGATTGCCAACGGCGATGTCTGGACGCCAGCGGATTACCAGCAGATACGTGAGGTCAGCGGCTGTGAGAGGGTAATGATTGGGCGTGGCTTGGTGCGTCGGCCTGATTTGGCGCGGCAGATTCGGCAGTTGGATGGATCTGATGCAGGCATGGCCGAATGGTCAACCTTGTTGCCCTGGATTGCCGACTTCTTCCAGCAAACCCGTGAGCGGGTAGTGGACCGCCATGCACCTGGGCGAGTGAAGCAATGGCTCTCCATGCTCGGGCTGACCTATGCCGAGGCACGCCCTCTGTTCGATGCCCTGCGCCGTGAGACAAATGCGGCAGCAATCAGCCAATGCTTGAATGCCTTGGCTGCGGGTGCTGATCAGTCGCAAACGTTGTCCGCACTGACTGCAGATAACGGCTTGGCTATGCGCTGCGAATAAGTCTCTACAGCGTCCAGCAGGACCATGCCCAGAAGCAACATGGCGGTCCTGCTTTCAGGCAACCAGGATCAGAAAATCAGCATAAAAAAGCCGATAACCACAAGCAGGCCAATCAGGAAAATGATACCGGCAGTACTCGCAAGAAATTTCAACATGGCATACCTCGTCTTTTTTCTAGGTTGTACTGTTTGAGGCCAAATAGCGTTGGCAGTTCATTTTCTGCGGGTGCTGAACAAAACAAATACGGCCTAAGACAGGGCCGATTTGTTTTGTCTGACGGCTGAAATGCGCGTGGTTCCACCGGGTAAACATAGTGGCGGAGCTATGTCATTTGTCGCATAAAACGCAGATCAAGCCAGTCCTTCAACTTTCCGGCTAGCCGGCCTTCAGTGGCGAGTGAGGCATAACTCAGCAGGGCGCTGCCGTCCGCGCAGGCTAGTAGCGCCAGAGCGGAAGGTTGCGGCTGGTAAGTCTTTAACGCTGTGCCTTTTATTTGCGCCATCAAATTGTCTCCGAGCACGCCGCCTTGACGCACGGCATACACACCAGAATGAGGTGTGTCGGGAAGGCTGGCACAGTCGCCACTGGCGAAGATATTGGGATGGCTAAGACTCTGCAGCTGAGGGTTGATGCGAATGAAGCCGTCAGCGTCGCAATCTAGACCACAGCGCCGTTGCCACGCTGGCGCGGCTGTCCCCGTCGCCAGTATCACGGCCTGTGGTTGCAACACCGCGCTGCTCTGCACGTAAAGCTGACCGTCGGTTATGCCGTCAATAGGCTGATTTTCGTGCAGCGTCACCTGCGCGTGTTTTAGTCTGGCTCTAGCCAAACGTGCCAGCCTCGGCGGGTGCCCGCTAAGTAGCGTACGACTACTGAACAAATCGAGCAGCGTGTTCGGAAGACTGATACGCAGCGCCACCGCCAGTTCAAAACCCGCTGCGCCGCCGCCTAATATGGCTAATTGCCTGGGTGGGTTAGATCGCCAGCTTTGCCACTGGTGGATGAACCCCGGAAAGGGTTTAGCGCCAAGCAATTGCAAGCTTTGGTCGTGCTTAAAAGGCGTTGGAGCTACAGCACCGCTGTTGAGCGATAGCGTATCAAACTGAATGGTCTGACCGTTGGCCAGCTCGAGCGAATCGCTATCGGCGTTGAGTTCGCTGAGTTTGCTGCAGACCAGTTCAAGGCCGACGGCCGCGCAGAGCCCCGCTAGCGGTACTTGGCATTGCTCGGGTTGAAAGCGCCCAGCAATAAGGCCAGGCATCATGCCGGAATACCACGCCTGTGGTTCAGGATTGATCATCAGGCTGCCGGCGGGCGCGCGATAGCCCTGGGTAACCCAATGCCGCAGGCTAACCAAGTGAGCGTGTCCGGCACCGACTAATACTAGAGGTGCGTTGCGAATGTTTGTTTGCATGGCCGCAGACTAGCGGTTAAGACGCATTTGGGGAAGCCTGAACAACGGGTCAGATCGCGTCTGCGCTGCACATTTCAGCAGTTAATCCGATAGCAATTGGATACACACATAGCCCCCACTGATAAGCGCGCATTGTGCTAGCTGATGCGCGTATTTCGAAATCGACTTTCGCTGTGCGAACCTGCTAGTCTCCAAGGCTGATAATTCTAAGTACTAAATCTAGAAGGGAGCATAGTGTGAACGACCAGATTCGTTATCCAACATCCGCTCGAGCTTGGTGTACCGTTAGTATCTTGCTGGTGGCCTATGTTCTCTCGTTTATTGATCGGCAGATTCTCAATCTGCTGGTTGGCCCGATACGCGCTGATCTGGGTATCAACGATACCCAGATGAGCTTGCTGATGGGGCTGTCCTTCGCCATTTTCTACACAATCGCGGGTATCCCTCTTGGGCGGATTGCGGACAGCAAAAGCCGTCGCGGGCTGATCGCCTGGGGTGTCGCGTTTTGGAGTCTGATGACCGCCGCCTGTGGCTTAGCGCAGCAGTATTGGCAGTTTATTCTTTGCCGCATTGGTGTGGGTGCAGGTGAGGCGGCATTGTCGCCTGCGGCTTACTCCTTGATTGCCGACAGCTTTCCTGCTGATCGCCGGGCGACTGCCATCAGCGTCTACGCCATGGGTATCTACCTGGGCGCCGGTATGGCCTTCCTGCTAGGTGGTATCGTGGTTACCTGGGCTAACGCACAAGGCCCGATGACACTGCCAATTGTGGGTGCGGTACGCCCTTGGCAGCTGATCTTCCTGGTGCTCGGCGCAGTGGGCTTGATGTTCTGTTTGGTGCTGCTGGCCATCAAGGAGCCAACGCGTAAGGGTATAGGCGCTGGTGTGGCCGTGCCGCTGAAGCAGGTAGGTGCCTACCTTTTGACCATTCGCAAAGCAGTGATGTGCCACAACCTCGGTTTTGCCTGTCTGTCGTTTGCCTCTTATGGTGCTTCTGCCTGGATTCCGACCTTCTTCATCCGGACCCACGGTCTCACGCCTGGTGAGGTGGGTATTTACTATGGCAGTCTGGTGATGGTCGCCGGCTCCACGGGTATTGTCTTTGGTGGCCGCTTGGCGGATTATTTGGCTCGTCGTGGTTATCGCGATTCGAACATGCGGGTAGGGCTATTGGCTGCAGTGCTGACGCTGGCGTGTAACGTGGTCTACCTTGTCGATAATATGCCGTTGCTGTGGGCTATCATGTTCTTCAACGTGTTTACTGTTGCAATGCCGTTTGGCGTAGCACCGGCCGCTATTCAGGAAATCATGCCCAACTCCATGCGCGGGCAGGCTTCGGCTATTTACCTGTTTACCATTACGCTGATTGGCTTGGGTATCGGGCCAACTGCCGTAGCGGTGGTGACCGATTATGTCTTTATGGACGACATGGCAATTCGTTATTCCATCTTCATTGTGGCCAGCGTAATTACCTTAGGTTCTATCGTGCTGCTCTGGATGGGGCTCAAGCCCTATCGAGACGCCCGCGATACGCTGGAAAACTGGAGTACAAAGCAAGGCCAGCCTGGTTGAGTATCTGACTCGGAGTAGCCAGCTGATTTATTTATTTCAACAGGAGCAATCAACATGACTGACGCAGTTATCGTATCCACGGCCCGTACGGCTCTGGGCAAATCCTATCGCGGTGCGCTGAACAACACGCACAGTGTCGACATGGCTGGTTACGTTATCGAGCACGCGGTCAAGCGCGCCGGTATCGATCCTTCACTGGTTGAAGACGTCATCCTGGGCGCTACCTTCCATGAAGGTGCGCAGGGCAAGAACATGGCTCGCCTGGCGGCAATCCGTGGCGGCCTGCCGGTCACAACCGCTGGTATGTCGATCAACCGTTTCTGCAGCTCCGGTCTGCAGTCCATCGCCATCGCTTCGCAGCGTGTTATCAGCGAAAAGATCCCCGCGATTGTGGCCGGCGGCGTTGAGTCCATCAGCCTGTGCCAGAACGACAAGCTGAACATGTTCCATGGCACCAATGAATGGATCATGAAGAACAAGCCTGAGCTGTACATGTCGATGATCGAGACCGCCGACATCGTGGGCCAGCGTTATAACGTCAGCCGTGCCTCGCAGGATGAGTACGCATTACTGAGCCAGCAGCGTACCGCAGCAGCCCAGGAAGCCGGCAAGTTTGACGACGAAATCGTCGCCTATAACACCATCATGAAGGTGCAGAACAAAGAGACCGGCGAGATTACCGATAAGGAAGTCAAGCTGGTCAAGGACGAGTGCAACCGTCCAAGCACCACGCTGGAAGCTCTATCTGGCCTGCAGCCAGTACGTGGCCCCGGCAACTTCGTGACTGCGGGTAACGCCAGCCAGCTGTCTGATGGCGCTTCTGTCTGCACCGTAATGAATAGCAAGGTTGCCGAGCAACTGAACATCAAGCCCATGGGTATCTTCCGTGGCTTTGCGGTTGCCGGTTGCGAGCCAGACGAAATGGGCATCGGCCCAGTCTTTGCGATCCCCCGTTTGTTGGAGCGTAACGGTCTGAAAATGGACGACATCGGCCTGTGGGAACTGAACGAAGCTTTCGCTTCACAGGTTGTTTACTGCGCCGAGCGTCTGGGCATTCCGATGGAAAACTTGAACGTTAACGGTGGTTCTATCTCTATCGGCCACCCTTATGGCGTAACCGGTTCACGTCTGGTTGGCCATGCGCTGATCGAAGGCAAGCGTCGTGGCGTCAAGTACGTGGTTGTGACCATGTGCATTGGCGGTGGTCAAGGTGCTGCTGGCCTGTTTGAAATCGTCTAATTCCAGCTGCAAGCCATAAGCGGCTAGCCGCAAGCAGAACCCGAGTCCGGCTCGGGTTTTGCTTTTGCGGTTTGCGTATCGCTTGAAGCTTGGCGCTGACATTCCGGAGAACGCTCTACGTGTCCCAAAAAATCATCAATACCGAAGATCTGGCCTTTTTGCTCTATGAGCTGCTGGATATTGAACGCCTGACCCAGTTCCCCCGCTATGAAGACCATAGCCGCGACACCTTTGATGCCGCCATCGAACTGGCCCTGAAAGTCGCCAGCGAAACCTTTGCCCCGCACAACCACGCCTGTGATGAAGACGAGCCGCGCTTCGAGAACGGCAAGGTCGTGATTCGCCCGGAAGTGGCGGAAGCCCTTAAGGTACTGCGCGAAACCGGCCTGATGGCCGCCTCGCAGGATTACGAGCGCGGCGGCATGCAGTTGCCTGCTGCGGTATCACAAACCTGCATCGGCCTGATCAAGGGCGCCAACGTCAGCACCCAGGCCTACGCCGGTTTGACCATCGCCGCCTGCAACCTGATCATGGCGCACGGCACCGACGAGCAGAAAAAGCGCTTTGCCGAGCCGATGATGGCCGGCCGTTTCTTCGGCACCATGTGCCTGACCGAGCCGCATGCTGGCTCATCCTTGGGCGATATCAAGTCCCGCGCCATCCCGCAGGATGACGGCAGCTACCGCATCAGCGGTAACAAGATCTTTATCTCGGCCGGTGATCACGAGCTGAGCGAGAATATCGTTCACTTGGTGCTGGCCAAGCTGCCCGACGCACCGCCCGGCGCCAAAGGTATCTCGCTGTTTATCGTGCCCAAGTTTCTGGTTAACGACGATGGCAGCCTCGGCGAGCGGAACGACGTGATCTTGGCTGGCTTGATCCACAAAATGGGTTATCGCGGCACCACCTCCACCATGCTTAACTTCGGTGAGAAGGGCGGGGCGGTAGGCTATCTGGTCGGTGAGCCGCACAACGGCCTGGCTGGCATGTTTCACATGATGAACGAGGCGCGCATTGGCGTTGGCCTGGGTTCGGTCATGCTGGGTTACACCGGTTACCTGCACGCACTGGATTACGCCCGTGACCGCACCCAAGGTCGCTCGATGACTGAGCGTGATCCGGCCACACCGATGATCCCGCTGATTCAGCATGCCGACGTACGCCGCATGCTGCTGGCACAGAAAGCTTTTGTAGAAGGTGGCCTGTCGCTGTGCCTGTTCTCATCCACTTTGGTAGACGAGAAGAAGCACGCACCCAGCGCAGAAGAACGCGAAGCCGCTGCGGGACTGCTCGATCTGCTCACGCCTATCGTCAAATCCTGGCCTTCACAGTTCTGTCTTGAGGCGAACAGTCTGGCGATTCAGGTACACGGCGGCTACGGTTACACCCGCGAGTACCCGGTCGAGCAGTTCTACCGCGACAACCGCCTCAACCCGATTCACGAGGGCACGCACGGCATTCAGGGCCAGGACCTGCTGGGCCGCAAGGTCAGCATGGCAGGCGGGCAGCACTACCAGGCGCTACTGCAACGCATTGGCACGACCATCAAAGCCGCGGCGGGCAGCGAAGAGTTGAAGGCCAGCGCGCAGCTTTTGGTTAACGCAGTAGCCACGTTGGAAGAAACCACCAACGCCTTGCTCGACATCAAGAAAACTGACCCCGACAGAGCCCTGGCTAACGCCTATCTGTATCTGGAATGCTTTGGCCACGTCGTCGTCGGCTGGCTTTGGCTGCGTCAGGCTCAGACTGCACTCAAAGGCCTGAAAGAAAGCGGTCCAAGTCAGCCTGCTTTCTACCAGGGCAAGCTGAACACCTGCGAGTATTTCCTACGCTACGAACTGCCCAAGCCGCTGGCTCTGGCAGAGGTGCTGCGCTGCGCAGACCGCACCACTCTGGATATGCCGCTGGATTGTTTCTGATTCAGTTGGTGTGACAAAAAACCGGGCCTTGGGCCCGGTTCAGACTGCTGACAAAGCCCTGGCTCTTTAGCCGGGGCTTTGTTTTTATATGGGCACTCCAGAATGTCAGGGTATTGCTCATGCTGCGCGATCGTCCCCCGGTTCAGTCCGCTCTCGAATTTGTCTGTATTGACGAGCTGGTGCCACAAGATCACCTGTTACGTAAAGTTGATAAGCACATCGACTTTTCTTTTATCCACGATCTGGTCAAGGATCTGTACTGGGCTGATAACGGCAGGCCCGCACTGGATCCCACTCTGCTGTTCAAACTGCTACTGCTCGGTTATTTGTTCGGGGTGCGTAGTGAACGGCAACTAATCCGCGAAGTGCAGGTGAATGTCGCCTACCGCTGGTTCCTGGGGCTGAGCCTGACGGACAAGGTGCCCGACGCCAGCACTCTGAGCCAGAATCGACGCCGCCGGTTCAATGAGTCCGATGTTCACCAGCAGATCTTTGATGAAATTGTGTTTCAGGCCATCAAACGCAAGCTGGTTTCCGGTCATGTTCTGTATACCGACTCCACCCATCTCAAGGCCAATGCCAACAAGGGCAAATGGGTCAAGGCCAAAGCGGTTTCGGAGCGTCAGGCTTATATGGACGAGCTCGATCGTGCCATTGAGGAGGATCGCTTCGCACATGGAAAAAAGCCCTTGCCCTCGCCATCCAGGGAGCCGGAGTCGAGGGAAATCAAACAGGGCACGACTGATCCGCAAAGCGGCTACATGACCCGTGACAACAAACCTCAGGGGTTTTTCTATCTGGATCACCGCACGGTGGACGGCAAGGCCAATATCATCACCGATGTGCATGTCACGGCGGGTAATGTTCATGATGCGGTGCCTTATCTTCAACGGCTGCAGCGCCAGAAGGATCGCTTTGGTTTCCAGGTGACACACGTGGGGCTCGATGCCGGCTATCACGTTACGTCGATCAGCAAGGGGCTGGAGGATCAGCACATCAAGGCGGTATTCGGCTATCGCCGACCCAGTCACCGCAAGGGGTACCTTTACAAGCACGAGTATCAATACGACGCGGACAAGGACCACTACATCTGTCCGCAAGGCCAGACTCTGCTCTACCGCACGACCAGCCGTGAAGGCTATCGGCATTATCAGTCTGATCCGGATCTATGTCGCAGTTGCCCCCTGCTGTCGCGCTGTACCAGCAATGCCAAGTGTCAGAAAACGATCACTCGGCATGTATGGGAGGACTGCAAAGAACGCCAGGATGCGCACCGGCTGACGGAGTGGGGCAAGGCGGTGTACAAGCGAAGAAAGGAAACGGTGGAAAGGAGCTTTGCCGATGCCAAGGAGCTGCATCAGTATCGCTATGCGCGTTACCGTGGCCGAGACAAGGTGCAAGCGCAGTGTCTGCTCACGGCGGCCGCACAGAACATCAAGAAAATTGCTCTGATGGCGGCATGAGGGCTGTTTTTGCCCCACACCTGCCGCTGTAAGGCGTGGAAATCCTCCAGTGGCCCGCTCACTCGCTTATATCGAGTTCATCTGGTTCCGGATGGATAACGCGGACGAGGCTGGCTGAACCTATAAAAAACAAAACCCCGTCCAAAATGGACGGGGTTTGTCAGCGATCTGAACCGGGCCTTGGGCCCGGTTTTTTGTGGCTGCTCGATAGTTCAGTTCTCGCCGCGCCCTGTATGCATCGCTGTCCCCGGGTTATCCTTGCGCCATGTACAGCCTTGCTCACCCCGTCACTCATACGCTGGAAATCCGCAAAAGCCGCTTCCTTGCCTGTGTTGAACCCATCGCTGACCGCGCCGCCGCTCAGGTGCGGGTGAACGAGTTGCGCGCGCTGCATCCTGGTTGCGCCCATGTGTGCTGGGCGCTGTTAGCGGGCGGCCATAGCGCCGCAGTAGACGATGGTGAGCCATCCGGTACCGCGGGCCGGCCCATGCTGGAGGTACTGCGCCATCAACAGCTGGACGGCGTACTGGCCACCGTGGTGCGCTACTTCGGCGGCGTTAAGCTGGGTGCCGGTGGGTTGGTGCGTGCTTATACCGACGCCGTCGCCCAGGCGCTGCTGCAAGCCGAAAAGATTGAACACATCGCCACCCAAACACTCTGCTGTGAACTGGCCTACGCCCACGAAGGCGTCGCCCGCAACCTGATCGCCGAGCTCGGTGGCGAGCTGCTTGAGGTCAGCCACGGGCAGGCAGTGCGCATGCAAGTGAACCTGCCCACTAACGCAGCTGACGCGTTGCAGGAACAGCTTTTATCGATCACACGAGGCGAACTTGGGTGGGAGGTCGTCGTTCCTTCAGACGGCTGAATCAGCGGTTTTTCCAACAGGGCGCGCCCTGATGATACCTCACCATTTCCTTCATGGATTGGCGCCAGGTCACCAGTATGGCTGTTCGGCTCGCGAGCCAAGGCATTCGGCTGGTGCGCTGTTATGGCAGGCGTTGTGCTGATATGACCTGTCACAAAGAGATAACAATTCTGTGCGACACCGGTTCCACTATGTGGATATGCTGGTGGAGCTCGTGAGCGAATAAGATCAGCGCGTGACTTCAGTCCGCGTCTACTAATAACAATGTACTCAGAAGGGAGTTATCCATGGGAGCCATCGTTGGCGGAGAAGGGGGAACCCAAGGCCATTTGGTAGGCTACGGGTCCAAGGCGTACCGCAATTATGTACTCTTCGCACTAACCCTCATTTACATCCTGAATTTCGTCGACCGCGCCCTGCTTGCGGTCGTCGGTCCCGATTTGATACCGGACCTCGGCATTTCCGACACGCAGTTCGGGCTTCTTACTGGTTTCGGTTTTGCCCTGCTCTATACAGCCGTGGGCATCCCGCTAGCGCGTTTTGCCGATGTCGCCAATCGCGTGTGGATAATGACCATCTGCGTGGCCCTGTGGTCGCTGATGACCGCAGCCTGTGGCTTGGCAACGGAAGTGACCATCGGCTCGGTCACCATCGGCGCGTTCTGGATTCTGCTGATGTGTCGCGTCGGCGTAGGTATCGGCGAGGCGGGCTGTACGCCGCCGGCCAATTCCCTGATCGCTGATTATTTTATCCCGCGTGAACGTTCCCAAGCGCTGGGTTTCTACGCCATGGGCGTCACACTCGGCACCATGTTCGCCAACCTGATCGGCGGCTGGGTTACCGACACCTTCGACTGGCGTACCGCCTTTTTCGTCGTCGGTTTACCGGGCTTGCTAGTCGCCCTCGTTTTCAAGTTCACGGTCAAGGAGCCGCCGCGCGGCTACACCGATCCGCCGCAAGCCGAGAGAAAAGAGCGAGCCAGTCTGGGCGAGGCTATCCAGGAGCTGATGGGCAAGCCTGCTTTCTGGCTGATGACCGCCGGCGCCACCATTGCCGCGTTCTGCGGTTACGGTATCTCCTCGTTCCAGTCGATCTTTCTGGTCCGGACCTACGAAATCACCGCCGGCCAGGCAGCAATCTGGATCAACACGCCGGTAGCCCTGTCTGCGGCCATCGGTACCTTCGCCACCGGTTGGCTGGCGACCAGGATTTACAAGAAGCACCCGGGCGCCATCGCGTGGGTACCAGCGGCGGGCCTGACACTGTCGGTTCCCTGTTACATTTTCGCCTTCACGACCGACAATCTGCTCTACGCAGCAATCGGTCTGGTCATCGGCGGCTTCGTGAAGTACGGCTATCTGGCCGCCCAGTACGCGATCGGCCAGGGTGTGGTAAGCATGCGTGTGCGCGCCATGGCGACGGCTGTAATGCTGCTGCTTGTCAACCTGATTGGCTACGGCTTCGGCCCACTGTTTATTGGCGCAGTCTCCGACATCTTCTTCAAGTCCGGCATCGCCGAGCTCGGGGTCGCGGCTGGCGAACTGGCGCGAAACCAGTGTCACCCCGCTGTGGTCGGTCAGCTGAACGAGAACCTGCAGGAAGTCTGTGGGCAGGTTTACGCGCAAAGCCTTCAAACCTCTATGGTCATAATGGCCTGCTTGTACGTCTCCAGCGCTTTGTGCTTTCTGTTGACCTGGCGCCGGCTGGGCAAGGATATGGTGGACAGACAGGTTTAAAAACCGATCACCCCATAAGTGACTACCCAGAGGGCGCATTGCGCCCTCTTTTTTTGCGTTTAAAAGAATTATTGGGTTCGGGGAGCTCTATGCGGAAGTATTTAAATCGGCTCATGCCTGCCGCAAATGCGACGGCCCTGGTCGCTGCCATAGCTCATGTAAGTACATTGGCTTTCGCGTCTCGCGGCATAGGCCTCGAAGCTGTTTATATTGCTGTACTTACTTATATGATTGGCTTTATTGCCGCTCTCATCGTGGGGGCAGCGCTACTGGCGATTGTTGGTTTTTTCAAGCTTGGTTTGCTGTCTTCACTGGCGCTATTTTTTATTGTGATCCATAGCGTGGCTATTTTGATTGTTGTATATCTTTTTGAATCCGACTTTACCCAAGTACCGCTTCAATATGGATTTATATCATTACCTGCCACACTGACGGCTTGGTATTGTTCAGTTTATTTCGTATGGAAAAAAGGGAACGTAATTGAGGGGAGGTAAAAATTACCGCCCAATCAATAAGTCCCTCACCACCACGACCATTATCGGCTTCCACCGCTGACTTCCGGTTGGCCACACCCTAATAACATATAGCTTGCAGATACACTCGATATCCAGCCAGCTTGATGATCAACCGTCATCTGGTCCTAATCGCTTGACCCCAATTGCTTTAGCACGGCCAAGCTAGGCTCGGGGGTTAGCTTCAAACGGCGCGATAAAGCGGCTCGTTATACGTTAGATTTGCGGGCCTTGCTGGCTGTAATCAACATCGCCCGGCTTCTCCGGCAGTGGCACCAAATACCCCACACCGAGCAACAGCAGGCCAACTACGATAAAAGACACGATACGTTCAACCGTGCCGCTATTGGACAGATCAACCAGCAGGAGCTTAACCACCACAACCGCTATCAGCGCCATGCCCACCATCCACAGGTCTCGTTTGAGCAACCGATTGGCCGCCGCCAGCAAACAAACGCCTAACAGCGTCCAGAACACCGACAAACAGGTTTGCACCAGGTCCATTTGCAACATGTGCTCGATATGGAAAGCCACCCCGGTAAAAACATGCACGGCGCGCAGCATTAATGTATTCAGATAAATAAAGCTCAGCCCGGCTAGCACCCACATTCCCGATACCGGCGGAATGGCCGCAGGCAGCGCGTGACGAATGCTGCGCCACCACAAGCCGGCGCAGACCAAAATACCTATCTGCCAAAGATCAAGCGGGTTCAGTAGGGGCCAGTAGGGCAGAGGGTCGACTACCGGCTGGATAAAGCAGCCGATCAGCACGCTCACCAGTAGCATAGCAAACAGAATTGCCACTACGCTCTGGCGGTACAGTGGGTTAAGTCGCGCAGGCCAAAGCTGTGCTTTGAGCGCCACACCAATAGCTGTGAGTGGTACCAAACCAACGCCAATCAGATACCAGCTATACACGCCAGTGTGCTGCTGCACTTGCCACTCCACCTCCAGCACCGCAACGATGGTCATGGTCAGATAGCTCACCAGATGCCACGGCTCTTCTGCTTTGCTGATCAAGCCACTGAAAAAATCACGCCGGTTATACAACCAGTACAGCGTGACAAACGTCAGTGGCCAGGCGATATAGCCAAAGGATGAAAACGGATGCGAGCCGAAATACCTATGAGTCAGAATCAGGCCAACCGCTAACGGCAACAGTGCCAGCAACACCGGCGCCAGCGCTTGCCACTGATAACGCATGCGCAACCATTGCAAGGCAATAAAGCTCAGCGATACAAAACACAGCACGCCCGGCAACATTTGCTGATGCGATAGGTGCGCCTCCATTTGCCAGAGGCCTCCGGCAAACCACCACAACAGACCCCATGCCAGCACGGGCAGATGCAGCAAACGCACCCAATAGCTACCCGGCTGCTCGCGCAAAATCCATGCGCTCCAAAGCGCAACTATGGCAATCGCACAACTGCTGGCATAGCCTGCATTGATAAACAGATGTTCACCCGGCGCAGGCTCGCTCAACAGCCATGACACGCCCGCGCCCACTTGCACTACCAGCGCCAAAAGCCCGCCCCAGTTGCGCTGTTGTCGAGCCGACAACCAAATGGCTGCCGCCCCTTCAAACGCCCACACCAAGGCAGTGACATCATGATTAAACACATAAGGAACGGCCAGCGTCAGCATCACCACGCCAATGGCCGTCAGCGATTCGCGCAATAAGACCGCACGCTCCGTCAACATCTTCCACAAGAGCGCAGTGATGCCGAGATAGAACAGACCAAACCCAAGCGCACTCCACGCCATGCCGTACTCAAACTGCTCTACCAACAAAGCTTGCAAAGCAAAGCCGATTGCCGGCGTGCCAAACACAATAGGACCGTCAATAAACCGCTGCGGGGGCCAGCGCTTGCGCAGCCCGAATATCAATACCACCGCCACATAAAACAACATGAACAAAAGCAGGAAAGGCTCGGTGCTGGCAAATAGGTTTGCCTGATAACGCATCACGCCCCAAGCCACGCAGATAATAAAGGTAAAGATAAACCCCATCAGCGTGAGCGCGCGCCACGCCTTGAACCAGACGATAGCCAAAATACCCGCATTGAGAATGGCGTAATAACTGAACAGCATCACATGGCTGCCGCCGCCAGTAGACGCGAGAATCGGCGCGAGAAAACCGCCGAGAATACCAAACACCGCCAGCGACTTGGCGTTCTGCTTCACCGACATCAACGCGGCAAACACCGACAAACCCACCAACAGCAAAAAACCAAATGAGGGAGGCACAATCGGGTAAACCTTCATACTGGCAAAGGTCACCAGATACCAGGTACCCACAGCGGCACCTTGCAACAACAGCGCATAATCGCGGCGCTTATGCCGCAAACGCCAGCCCAGTAGGAAAACCACCAACGCAGCTGCAGCGATGCCAAGGAAACGTAGCTCGACCGGTACGCTAACAGTCTCGGACGCGTACTTAATCAAGAAGGAGACGCCTAGAAACAGAATCACAATGCCGACGCGGGTAATCATATTAGTGCGCCCAATCAGCTTGCCCAAGCCACTGGATGCCCACAATGCGAGTAATTTATCGCCAGTACCTGGCGCAGCAGGGGAAACGGCAGCGGTGAGCGGCCTGGATGTGCTGGCAGCAACCTCAGGTTCAGCCCAAGATGTCTCCGCCGCCGTTGGCTCGTTAAGGTATGCGTCAACGCTGGGCGCAGAGTCCGGCACGGCTACTTCAGCTGCCACATTAGGCGCTGGTGCGGCTTGCGTAGCAATGGGTTGAACTGACGGTTGCGCATCTGTCGCTGGCGCTGCCACAGCCTCGGTTTCCGCCGCTGTCAGCTTTTTGCTCAGGAAGGCTATTTGCTCTTGCTGGCTACCTACCAGCCGGCTTAGCTCCCGAAACTTTACCAACAAACCGGCCAAAACCGCCAACGCGAGCGCGCTTGCCACCTCACCAAACGCAAAGCCAATAATCAGCCCCGCCACCACCGCAATCACCAAGCTCATCTGAGCATCCTGCATTTGTAGGAACGGCATGGATTATGGCTGATGCAGCTCAAGCAACCAAGTAACGAAGCGCCGGTGAGGGCCCGATGTTTAAAGGGTAGATCGCTAATGTGACGGGATTCAAGAAGAGGAACTTATTCAACCGTGTTGGCATCAGGTCACGAAAGCTACTGCGCCGCGGCTATTGGACGACTCGACTTGGGGTCGGATGAACATTGGTCATTCTGGCGTTTCGCCGGTCGATTTGGCCTTCTTGGTCTGCCCGGTTGTCCGCTCGCTAAAAATGCTGATCTGCGCCCGGTTTTCTCGACTATCTCAAAGGCAGATAGCAAGAACTGACCCCAGTTCTGTGGAATAGGAAAGGCGTCTTGGCTGCGTGAAATACCCACTTAAAAGGCTAGGGAAGGTCTGAAAAAGACTTCCTGAAAAGGTAAAATGCGTCAGCGCCATTTTCGAGACCACCGCATGAAACAGATGAGCTTTGCAGACGCCGAATACGCTGGTAAACGTAAGCAGACCCGCCGTGAG